>Ga0316206_1000146_pt1 | contig 140228 bp, 137 predicted proteins | sample 6monthpyrite_MG_FD_204942 | JGI IMG/M metagenome (GOLD analysis project Ga0316206, IMG submission 204942) | Microbial mat bacterial communities from mineral coupon in-situ incubated in ocean water Damariscotta River, Maine, United States -... | ecosystem: Environmental > Aquatic > Marine >... | reverse complement strand
TTGCGTTACTTTTGCACTGTCTACAGGGTCTGTTTTGAAATCTTGTAAAATGTATTCAAGTTCGTTTTCCTTTAAAAACTTGATAGCTTTTTTTACACTATCACAGTTCTTGATGCCATAAACCTTAATCATTATTCTATAATTTTTGGAACGATAAAGAAGTTGTCTTCACTCAAAGGTGCATTAGTAAGAATAGACTCGGAGACCTCTTTTGATGAGGCTGTTTCATCTGCACGGAGTCGTGTTCCCTTGTCCGTCATTTCAAAAGTAGGATCAAGGTCCGTTGTATCCAGTTCACTTAGATTGTCAACAAAAGTGACGATCTCACTCAGTTGTGAGATGATTTCTTGGCGCTTGTTTGGTGCAATCTCAAGATAAGAAAGTTTTTCCAATTTTGTTAGTAATGCGTCATCAATTTGCACGTTTTTTCCTTGATGTTTAAAATATACATTATTGTAACAAAAATATTCTAATTGAAGTTGATTTGAGAAAAGATTTTGGAGTCTTTTAACTTTAATAAGATAGTATATCGGACTTATTTATAATTTACAGGAGTTTGTGTGAGCTTAAAAGAAAACATCGATATGGTAAAAGAAGAATTGAATCAGGAAGAGAAATTCTTTGAGTCTGCAGTGAAAACGGAACGTTTTGTTAAAAAATATAAGATGCCTTTGATAAGTATGATTGTTACAGTAGTTGTCGTCATCATAGGAAACAGTATTTATCAGGCTAATCTTTCTCAAACCATTGCAGAGTCCAATAGTGCTTATATGACACTCTTGGCGACCCCAGATGATGCGCAAGCGGCTAAAACCCTGGAAAAAACAAATTCAAACCTGTATGAAGCATGGCAGTTCAAACGTGCCTTGGATACTCGGGATGAGGCAAAGCTTGAAGCCTTAAGCGCATCATCGTCTGAAATAGTCTCAGATCTGGCAACGTATGAATTAGCAGCCATCAAAAAAGACAAGGCGGCTTTGAATGCGTATGCGCTTAATCAAAATGCTATTTTAAAAGATCTTGCTATTTTAAACGAAGCTGTTTTACTGATGCAAGAAGGAAAAACGGCAGAGGCAAAAGAACGTCTTCGTTTAATAGATGAAGACTCATCTTTTAAAAAAATGGTGATTCTGCTTCAGCATTATGGAGTGAAGTAGATGCTAAAAACATCTGTTTTAGCCTTAGTTGTCTTTATTCTTTTTACGGCGTGCAGCAAAAAAGAATATTATAAACCTGATGACACTGAAGGATCGATCTCATTAACACAAAGATTTGACAGTGAAATTATTGATGTTAGTGCTGCGACAGCTACCTATGAAGACGGGATGATCATTAGTAAAAAGGGAATGGATAAGACACTTTTTCCTGAAGGTTATCGTTTTGTATATCAAAATGAAGAATGGAGTCTGGCGCTTAAGATAGGCGGTAAAGTTCTTGCTGTAAAAAATGCACATATCAGCAAGACACTTGATCTGTCAAAAACGATAGCAACTGTTGCTTTGAAGAATGATATCTTAGCTGTTGTCTTCGCTGATAATGAATTGGCTTTATATGAGTTCAGTACAGGAACACTCTTATTCAAAGAGCCTGCTTCAGAGTCAACTGCTGTGGATATGCGTATAGCCAATCCACGTTTTTTGAATGATTTGGTTTTATTTCCGACACTTGACGGAAAGATCGTTATTGTTAATGCCCAAGCGAAAGAACTGGTCAGGACAATCATTGTCAGCTCAGAACAGTATTTTAATAATATCATCTATTTTAATATCGTAGATGATATTCTTTTTGCCGCCACACCTTCAAAGGTTTACACCTTAGGGACTAAAGAGATAAGAGAAGCCTATGAAGTAAGAAATATGGTGGTTAATAAAAATGGGGTCTGGATAGCAACCAAACAAGGTGAAATTATTTCCTTAGACCATGATCTTATCTTCAAAGCGCGTCAAAAACTTCCATTCGCGCACTTTTTTGGTTTGATTGTAACGGATGAAGCGGTGTATGTGGCGGAGAAGGAAGGATATATTATTATTTTTCCGACAGATCTTGCCTCGTATAAGGTTTATGACTTTGATCTTGAAAGCGGTTTCTTCTTCACGTCAGATGAAGGCTTCTATTTTGACAATGTGTACATCAAGGTGAAATAAGGCCCTTATGTCTTCTCAGCTTGAAGCCTTTATCGAGTATATAACGATTATAAAGGCTTTGAGTAAGGCAAGTATCGAAGCGTATTCTAAAGACCTGAGTCTTATTGAAGAACACTTTAATGCCTCGGTTATTCATCTTGATGAAGCAAAACTTTTACACTATCTTTCCCAGTTTTCCAACAAACGTACGCTTAACAGAAAGCTCTCTTCCATTAATGCATTTTTTAACTTTTGCCATAGCGAATTTTCAGATTCCAAAGATAAAAAACTGCAATTTAAATTTTCAAAGATTCCCTCGAGTCTGCCAAAATATCTCTCTTATGAAGAGATAATGAGGGCACTTTCATTGGTTGATAAAAGCACATGGATAGGTCTGCGTGATTATGCTCTTATCTTGTTTTTATATGCTACGGGGACACGAATATCGGAGTGTTTAAGTATTGAACACAATGATATAGAAGATCTTTGGTTAAAGATTCGACATGCCAAGGGAGACAAGGAACGTATTATTCCTATAGCAGACGAAGCGATACGTGCTTTAAAGGCGTATGAAGCAGAATGTCCTTTTGAGTCAAATCATTTATGGTTAAACTATCAGGGTAAAAGTTTAAGTCGTATCTCGGCGTATAAAATCACGCAAAAATATATTAATGCTTCCCCTCATGTCTTGCGTCATTCTTATGCTACGGCATTGATTATAGGCGGAGCAGATCTACGTGTTGTGCAAGAACTTTTGGGACACGCTTCCTTGCTGACGACACAGGTCTATACACACATTCAAAAGCAAAACCTGCATGATACGGTCTTAAGTTGTCACCCTATGGCTTAAGCCAAGGAAAGCTATAATACGTACATGAAAATATTAGTAGAAACACTGCGTGAGAACGGACGCCTATACAAGAAACTCGAAGAGATCCAGCCTAAAGAACTTAAAATTCGAAACCAGGTGAAGCTCTACGTTGCCCTTGATTTAAACCGTTATTATAATGCTATCATCCTTGTCTCGCAAAAGAGTCGTTTACTGATGAAAGACCTGCAAAAGTTTGAAGAGATTGTACAGAAAATGGCACTGTACAGAGATCATCAGTTTAAAGGAAAAGTCCTGATGTTGGATGCTCCTATCTGTTCGAAGGCTAAAGAAGCCTTTAAAAAAGCGAAATGGAAGATTATTGAACAATAGTCTTTTATGTGATATCGGCAATACAAACTTTAGTTTTTCTACAGGGCGCAAGGTCTCAGTAGACAACTTTGATATTGCATCTTTGGATGAGAAAGTTTATTTTATCTCTGTGAACCATTACTGGGAAGAACGTCTTGCATCTGAGAAGAACTGGGTTAATCTCAGAACACTTATAGACTTTAAAAAATATTATGAGAGCATGGGTATTGATAGGGTGATGTGCTGTGAAGCAGTTGATAATGCCATAGTCGTGGACGCAGGTTCAGCTATTACAGTTGATTTGATTGAAGAAGGTCAACACAGGGGTGGCTATATCTATCCCGGCTTTAAGGCAATGGCTAAATGTTATAAAGATATATCACCCCGCCTAGAAGTTTCATTTAATTTTGACCTAGATTTAGCTACAATGCCGAGAAATACGGAAGATGCTTTGAGCTTTGGTGCGATTGCACCCTTAGTCTCTCATATTTCTTCTATTTCAAAGACCCTTCCTGTGATCTTGACAGGGGGAGATGCCCAAAAACTTTTGCCACGTATTCCTCATGCAGTAATTGAGCAAGACCTGGTATTTAAGGGTATGAAAAAAATTATACAAGGACAAGCCTAATGCTTACCGTTGCCCTGCCAAAAGGTAGAATTGCCGAAGAGACCTTAGAAATATTTGCCAGTATCTTTGGCGAAGAGTTTAGATTCGATGACAGAAAGCTTATTCTTGAAACACCCAATTTTAAATTTTTATTGGTACGAAACCAAGATGTTGCAACTTATGTTTATCATCAGGCGGCAGATATTGGCGTTGTGGGCTTAGATACACTGGAAGAGCAGGGGCTTGACGTAATCCGTCTTCTTGATCTGAAACGTGGTATCTGTAAGGTGGCTATTGGTATGCGTAAGGGTGAAAAACTTGATCTTAGTAAGCCTGAGCTTAAGGTGGCTACGAAGATGGTAAATATCACGAAGCGTTATTTTGCTGAACGTGCCGTTGCAGCAGATATTATTAAGTTATACGGTTCAATAGAACTCGCACCTCTTGTCGGTCTTGCTGATATGATCGTTGATATCGTTGAAACAGGTACAACAATGAAGCAAAACGGTTTAGAAGTTGTAGAGGAGATAATGACATCATCGACCTACCTTATTGCCAATAAAAATAGCTATTTTGAGAAAAAGTCAGAAGTTTTAGATATCTTTGAAAAAATATCTGCCATTATCGAAGAAGAAAACTAAACATTTATCACATTTCTTCAAATTTCTTGTTATCTCTCTGTTGGCAGGCCTTTTTTAAGTAAAATATTCGCTATACTACATCTCTAGATATTACAGTAATTGGGGGATTTTATGAGATTTATTCTTGCCTTTATTTTTGCACTTTTTATAAGCGCTTGTTCCACTTTGGTGATCAGTGATACATCGGTACTACCCGATGTTAATACATCCAGGTCTATTACACTATTTGCCTTAAATAACTATACAGATACGCCTCAGGCTGGTATGCGTGCTTCGAACCTTATTGAAGGGGCACTTTTAACTAAGGGCTATACCGTTGTCAATGCAATCTCTGCAAAGACAAAGACACTTCAAGAACAGATCACGATCGCAGGTGAAAACGGTTCAGATTATATCTTGATCGGTGGGGTGAGTGAATGGCGTTATAAGACCGGTATAGACGGAGAACCTGCTATCAGTCTTAAACTTAAGATGATTAAGGTCGACTCGCAAAAGGTTGTTTGGAATGCTACGGCTTCAAGCAATGACTGGGGAAATGCTTCAATAGGAACAACCGCTCAGGATATGATCGAAACAATGTTTCAAGATCAGTAGAAAAGGTCTTAATGTTACTGACTCATAAGCTTCGCCTTGATATCTCTTCGTATTCATTCTTAGAAACAGCTATTGTCATCTGTGGATTTGTATTTGTAGGTTATATGGTTGATCCAAGTGATCCGGCTTTGATCAATTATGAGATAAGCTATCTTATCGTAGTTCTGGCCATAGTGACACTTTTTCACGGGGTAGCTAACGGACTTTTTTCTTTGCTTTTATTAGCGGCATTTATGGAGTATTTTTATCCCTCTTTCCCGGTTCAAACCTTCTTGAAAATATCTGTTTTGGTGCTGATATTTGGAGAGTTCCATTATTACTGGAATAGAAAAATTCTTCAAAATAGTAGTAAAAATAGCTATCTCAGTATAAAACTGGATGAACTTTCAAATGCCTTTTATACCCTTAAGATATCGCATGACCAGCTTGAAAAGAATTATGTCTTTAAACCGATGAGTATTCGTAATAGTATCAGGCAGCTCAAAGATGCCTTTATTGATAAGAACGATTATTATGAGAATTTTTTACTGCTTTTAGAAAAATCATTTAATGTTTCTGATGCCGAGTTTTGTATGGTTAAAGGAAAAAAACTGTATTCAGCTCAATCAACAGAGACTAAAAAAAGTATAAACAGTTCTGACCCTATGATAGAAATGGCCTTGTCAAAAAAGACACCGATTTATGTGAGCTCGGAAAAAGTTGAAAATAACAGCAGTTATCTCGCTGTTATTCCTGTGGTCACGCAAAATGATGTTAAGGCTATGTTACTCATTAAGAAGATGCCATTTATGTCCTTTAACAAGGATAACCTTATCTCTATCTCTATTATTATTGCTTATTTTCTTGAAGAGATAGAAAAAGGGGGGCTTATTGCCGCATCAGATCACAACCCTTTAGTCGATGATGATTTCTACTTTGAACTTCAGCGTTTAAACAAGATCTATCAAGAGTTTGAGGTCAACTCTACAATCTTGGTTATCAAGACCCCAGATGCTCTTTTAGCACATCGCATAGGTGAGTTTATCTTAGAGAACCTACGCTCTTTAGATATGGTTACTCGGCATGAGGCTGACGAAGTTAAGGTAGTGGGGATGCTCTTTCCTTTTGCAGATCAGGCCTCAGCCAAAGGATTTTTGACCCGTCTATTTAAACTCTTGAAATTAGATAGTGAAGATGAGAAAGTCGAGTTTTCTCTTTTTGATATCTCTGAACTTAAAATTGCCAATGAATATGCAGGTATTAAAAGTAATGATGCTTGATACAGTCTCATTGGGATCTTTATCCCTATTATATTTTATTCATATAGTCCTCTCAGGCATGGTGGCTGCTGTTGGCAGTCATCTTTTGCGGTTACGGTATAAAGATCGGATTTTACAGAGTTTTTTATTTATACTTTTGTTTAATATCGCACTTCCGTTTATAGGCTATCTTTTCAGTATTTGGCTGATCTATTATCTGCTGTATATTAAGTATGCAAAAATTCTAAGAAATACAAAATCGATTAATATGGAAGAGCTTGATCAGGAATTTCCTACGGTTAAGCGTGCTTTTGGCGAAGGGTCTATGGTTGACCTTATGGGCAATACCTTAGCACCTCAAGAACTTAGGATGAAGGCGCTGTCTGCCATGGCAGATAATATGACACAAAAAAATGTTGCCTTGATCAAGAACTCTTTGTCAGAAAAAGATGATGAAATACGTCTGTATAGTTTTTCTTTGATAGACAAGATGGAACATGGTATTAATAATAAAATACATGAGGCGAGTATTCGCCACCAACATGCTCTTTCGCCGGAATTGAGACTTGCAGCCGCCAGAGAACTCGCCTTTTTGTATTGGGAGATGATTTATTTTGATCTCTCTGATGATATCTTAAAAAACTTTCTTATTGAGAAATCATTTCAGTACGCGAAATTAGTCTTTAAAGAAAACATGAGTGACACGGGAATTAATATCCTTCTTGGAAAGATCTATCTTGAAAGAGAACTGTATGAAGAGGCAACAACACAGTTTATTATTGCCATAGAAAGCGGTATTGAAAATGCCTATATTGTTCCTTACCTCGCAGAACTTTATTATAATCGCGGGAATTACAGATCAATACGTTCAATGCTCTCTATGGTAGACAGTGTAGGGCTTAACGCGACGATGCACCCTGTTCTCGAACAATGGAGACAGCATGGCTAAATATATTCGCCGCAGTGACGAGGTTGATATCATGATCATGGGTGAGGGAACTTATCCATATATACGTGGTGGTGTCTCTTCGTGGATCCATCAGCTCTTAGTGGGGCTGAGTGAATTTAAATTCGGGATTACTTTTTTGGGTTCAAGAGAAGAAGATTATGAGGGTATTTTATATGACCTTCCGGATAACCTTGTTCATCTGGAAGTGCATTATATGTTTGATGATGAGCATAAGCTCCCGCATAAGCGAAAAGGCAATGAGGAAGCTATGAAGATCATTCAAGATCTTTATGGATTTTTTAAACATAAAAAAGACGCTATTCCAAAGCAGATGCATGATATAAATTTTTATATGGAAAAGATGCCTTATGAGGACTTTTTATTTAGTGATAAGGCTTGGTCTTTTATTGAAGAAAAATATAAAGAAAATTGCCCGGACATTTCTTTTATTGATTATTTTTGGACGGTGAGAAATATTCACAAACCGATTTGGAAGTTGGCCGAAATCGTTACATATATGCCTCATGTTAAGCTTTTACACAGTCCGTCTACCGGTTATGCCGGCTTCTTGGCTACCCTGGCTGCTTATGATAAAAAGATCCCCTTTCTTTTGACGGAACACGGTATCTACACACGTGAGCGTAAGATCGATATGCTCACGGCGGACTGGATTGATTTTAAAAAGCCGACACTTTTGAAGCAGCCTGAAGAGTCAAATTATATTCAGGGTATGTGGGTGAAGTTTTTTGAACGTATTGGTGAATTCGCCTATATTAAGGCAGACTCTATCCTTTCATTGTACTCGGGAGCAAGGACAATCCAGATCAAGTTTGGCGCACCTGAAGAGAAGACCCGTATCATCCCAAATGCAGTTGATGTTGACGGCTTGAATGCCTTGTTGGACAAAAGACCAAAGGGGGTGCCAAAGGTCATTACCCTTATCGGACGTGTTGTCTCGATTAAAGACATTAAAACTTTTATACGCGCGATGCGTATCACAATTAATGAGATCCCAGAAGCTGAAGCATGGATAGTCGGTCCTATGGATGAGGATGAAGAGTATGCCAGCGAGTGTCAGAATATGGCAGAATCCTTGGGGATAGAAAAAAATGTTAAGTTCTTGGGCTTTCAAAATATTAAAGAGATACTTCCTCTTTCGGGTTTGCAGACCCTGACGTCTATCAGCGAAGGAATGCCTCTGGTCATCTTGGAGGGTTTTGCGGCAGGCGTGCCTTGTATCGCAACAGATGTAGGTTCATGTTATGACCTTATAAAAGGTGGTCTGGATGAGGAAGATATTGCACTTGGTAGTGCAGGTGAGATTACCAGTATTGCCAATCCTTCCGCTTTAGCTCAGGAATATATCAAATACCTTACAGACGAGGTCTTATGGAAAAAAGCACAGAAAGTAGCTCTGAAACGCGTAGATAAGTATTATAGACAAGAGAGCTTCTTGGGTGCTTATAGAGACTTATATAACGAAAAGATGAAGCCATGGCCGGAATAGGGTTCGAGCTTAGAAAGATCCTCAAGGAGGACAGACTGTTTTCTCTAGTGAAGATGTACTCTTACTCCGGATTGCTCAGCGCTGGTCCATGGGTTATCTCTATTATTGCTATTTTATTTGTCGGTTTTATCAATATCGCTGCTTCTCACGGGGGTACGGTTACGGCAGCTTTTCAGATCGTTATCACTTATGCTATTGCCTTGGCATCGAGTCTTGTCATTACCGGTTTTGTACAGCTTCCTTTTACCCGTTATACAGCTGATCTTATCTTCGCCGGACGTGAAGATGAGGTTCTTCCTTCTTATTTTGCAACGTTGATGGTATCATGGGCGGTAAGTTTTATTTTGGGAGTTCCACTTGCATTTTTGATCTTCCAAGACCAGAGTCTACTTTTTGTAGCCACCGTTATTGCCACTTTTTTAGTTTTGTGTGGGGTATGGATCTCTAATATCCTTGCTGTCAGTTTGAAGTATTATAAGGGTGTTTTAACGGCATATGTACTTGCTTATGGTTCGATAGTAGTGAGTTCATATTATTTAGGTGAGAATCTTGAGAGTCTGGTTCTTATCTTTTTTCTTGGAAATGCACTGCTGTTAATTATCTTGATGACACTTATCATTAAGAGCTACAAGGCTAGATACCTGATCAATTTTGGCTTTTTTACGGATAGGAACTTCTACTGGTCTTTAGCCCTGGCCGGCTTCTTTTATAATTTGGGTGCCTGGGCAGACAAGTTTATCTTCTGGTACCATCCGCTTACGGGTACACCTGTTATTGGAGCCTTACATGCCTCGGTAGTGTATGATATGCCTATCTTTATTGCTTATCTTTCCATCATCCCCGGAATGGCTATCTTCTTTTATCGCTTGGAAGCAGATTTCGCAGAGCAAAATGATCTTTTTTTTAATGCGGTAAGAGATGGTTCCACCTTAGATCTAATAAAGAGATATAGGGATGGTATGGTTGATATCATACGCCAATCTGTCCGTGAGATCATGGTGCTTCAGGGTATTATCAATATCCTTTTGTTTTTGGGTGCATCGAAACTTTTCGCTTTATTAAATATACCTCAGTTATACCTTGGACTCTTTTATATTCTGACCATAGGTGCACAGTTGCAATTGGGGTTTATGTCTGTTTTGGCGTATCTGTATTATCTTGACAGAAGGGTTGTGGCGATGTGGCTTAGTATTGCCTTTTTTGTCTTGAATGTGGTCTTGACCTTAGCCTCGATTTATATGGGTCCGGCAATGTTTGGATACGGTTATGCGGTATCGTTGTTAATCGTCTTTGTTGCAAGTTTACTTGTACTGAGAAAAGAGATGAAAGGATTGGTATATGAGACCTTTATGCTTCAATAAAATACTGTTCCTCCTTTTGCTTCTTTGTCTGGGGCTTTTTGCCAAGGCAGGAGATAAGAGTGCTATCGTGTATTATGGAACAGATATCTCTTATGCCAATGTCGGACTGCATGACTATATCATTGTTGAAGCAGATAATATCTCTCCTTATACCCATGGTTTTAAAACGTATAAAAAAAATATCTATGCGTATGTAAGCATTGGTGAGGCTATTGAATCAAGAGGGTACTTCAAAGACCTTAAAGACGAATGGAAGATTGCACACAATACGGCATGGAAGTCTACGGTCATGGATGTCTCTAATGATGACTATCATACCTTTGTGTATGACAATATAATTCAGCCATTGATAGATAAGGGGTATGAGAACTTCTTCTTTGATACACTTGACTCGTATACACTTTCGCTCAAAGGTGAAGAAAGCACTGACAAGTACAGACGTGGACTAATCCGCTTTATTAAAAAGTTCAAGCTACGCTTTCCTAAGAGTAAACTGGTACTTAATCGTGGCTTTGAAATCATCGATGAGGTTCATGAAAGTATTGATGCTGTTTTATTTGAGTCGCTGTTTTACGGACTTTCTGCTAAAAGCCTTGCGTATACGAAGGTCGATCCTAAAGATAGACAGTGGCTTTTGAGCAAGGTGGAAAAACTCAGGCCGTATCAACTGGATCTTATCGCAGTAGAGTATGTCGATATAAAAGACAAAGAAAAGATACACGAGGTGATTGAGAAGAGCAAGGCCTTAGGAATTATCCCTTATGTTGCTAATAAAGCGTTTACGCGCTACGGAGACTCCAGCAAGGTCGCTTACAAACGCGAGATTCTTGTCTTATATAACTCTAAGATTAAAAAAGAGCTCTCAAGTGCACATCATTTGGCTTCTTTGCCTCTTGAATATCTGGGATATATTCCTGTATTGAAGCGTATTGAGAAGGGGCTTCCTGATATTAATGAACTCACACGTTATAAGGCTGTTCTCATTTGGCCGGAAAAACCCATTGAAAATACTGAGGCTTATGAAGCTTGGTTCAGGGTTTTAACACAAGAGAAAATACCCTTTCTCTTTGTAGAAGGGTTCGGCCTGAATGATGATACGGTATTGGCTTCATATTTAGGTGTTAAAAAGGTCCAAAATAAAGCAGATGTCTTGGATAAACAAGAAATTGTTAGCAAGGATAAAATCTTTGATTTTGAGACACCACTGAGATTGAATTATGCCCCAACACTGTATCAGGCGACAAAGGCAACAAAACTTTTAGTACTTACAAACACGTATGGACAAGAAAATGTTCCTGTTGCGTTAATGCCATGGGGTGGATATGCGCTCTCCGGTATTGCTACGGCAAATTTTTCAGACAATACTTTATGGGTAATCAACCCGTATGAATTTTTCAAAATGGGATTGAAACTTGAATCTATTCCTGTACCTGATCCGACGACGCAAACCGGCCGTAGACTTCTGTTTACCCATATTGACGGGGATGCTTCGATGAATAAGGCACAATGGGATCCGCGTGCTTTTAGTATCGGGGTGATGTATGATAAGATACTTTCAAAATACAAGATCCCACAATCTGTCTCAATTGTGCAAGCAGAAACAGATCCTCATGGACTCTATCCTCAAGATTCTTTGGCCTTAGAAACGCAAGCGCAAAAGATTTACAGTCTTCCTTATGTTGAAGGAGCAACGCACACGCTGACCCATCCTTTTAAATGGGGTGAGATTAAAAATGATGAGTTAAACGAGAGTTATAGACTTAAACTGCCGGGCTATAAGTTTTCGCTTGATAAAGAGATAAGCGGTTCTTTAGATTATATCAATACACGTTTAATGCCAGCAGGAAAGAAGCAGGCCAATACACTTTATTGGACAGGAGATTGTCTTCCGACGGAGTCAACTCTGGAATATGCCTATAAACATAATATTTTGAATATTAATGGGGGAGATACTATTATCACCAACGATAAGCCATGGCTCTCCTTGGTCGCTCCTTACGGAATCAAGCGTGGTGAATACAGGCAGGTCTATACCGGCGCGGAAAATGAGAATGTGTATACGAATGACTGGTTAGGCCCATTTTGGGGATATAAAAAAGTTATTCAGACCTTTGAATTGACCAATAAGCCGCGTCGACTTAAGCCTATAGATATTTACTACCATTTTTATGCGGCCTCGAAGATAGCTTCTTTACGCGCCCTGGACGAGGTCTATCAATGGGCGCTTGTTCAAGAGACAATGCCGATTTATACGTCTGAGTTCATACCTAAGGTCTTGGAGTTTTATGATATTTCAATGTATAAAACAGAAAAACAGTGGCATTGTAAAGGGATGAAAGAACTTAAGACCCTTCGGCTGGATGAAAGTCTTGACATGGTTGATTATAAGACTTCGGTAGGGATCTTGGGTGAAAAAAGAGATAAAAGCCAACGTTATGTGCATGTGGATACGAGATCGGGAGTGAAACTGTCTTTAAGCAAGGATGCAAACAAGGATGTGAACTATATCATTGATACTAATGCGGAAGTCTTGAATGACACGATGACGAAGGATGGAAGAACCTTTAGTCTGAACTCTTACGTTGATATCGTACTCAATTATCATCTCAAAAAGGGTTGTCGTCTTGAAACCTCACCAAAGCCAAAATCACAGCAGACAAGTGGCAATGATATTTCTTTGAAGTTTAAAGGGAGGGAAGCAAATGTCATCATCAAATGTAAATAAAGAGATAGAAGTCATTTCTTACCTTGAAGCATTAGGTGTCTTTCTTGTCTTTATTTTTGTTTTATATGTTTTATACCCAAAAGATATGCTTCAAAAACAGGTTCTTTCAGAAAGCAGCAATTATGATCTCACCGCGATCTACTTAGAAAATATGCTTAGAATAGATCCGACAAACGAGGAATTAACTATTGCTTTGGTTAAGGCAAGTATCAAAAGCGGGCAGTTCGATTTAGCCTTGAAGATGATTGGGGTCTTGGAAAAAGATGCAGATATTGTATTAAAAAAAGAGCTTATTGCTTTTCGTTTTGAAGCCCTTAAGGTCAAATATTTCTCAACTAACGAGGAGAAATACCATATTGAAGTCAAAAAAGAGATTGCTCTTCTTTTGAACACAGTTATTGTCGATAAATATTATGATGATGCAAATCTTGAATACTGGTATACCGGTTCACGAGAATTTTCCCTTAATTCCCAATCTTTGTTCTTTTTATACCGACTGCTTGAGCGTGAAGAGAAGGCCATATGGCTTGAAGAGTGTTTTTACCTGAGTACGGATCTTAAAGACAGCACTATGCAAAAAGATTGTCTGATGCGACTGCGCAATATTGATATCAGTCGCTATAACGAATGGACACAGCAAGCTTATTATCTCGCGGTGCAAGAGGGTGAGATCGAAAGAGCCATCTCCCTTTTAAAAGACATGGCTTCACGTTCTGTACGCTGGCGTATAGAGTTGGCAAAGTTCTATGTTGAACTCAAACGTTATAAAGAAGGTTCACAAGAATATATGCTTCTGTATAAGGGAGCAAAGACGGCTAAAGAAAAGAAAGCGTATTTACTGAAGGCCCTTGAGGCACTTCAGTACGGTTCATTAATGAAAGAGGCAACGCTCTTGGCCCGTAAATATGAGGCCTTGTATTATAAGGATAAAGATATGAGTATGACCTTTATCAAACTGTATCTTGCTGCGGGTGCTCTTGATGATGCTAACCGTGTTTCAGTTGAACGATTAAAGTACGTGGAGTAGGTATGAGATATTTATTTATTCTGTGTGTGACACTGCTGTCTCTCTTTGCAAAAGACACTCAAAGCTGTTACTCCGTACAGCTAAATAGCTTTGTCATAAAAGATCCATCAGTGTACAGGTTTGAAGAGCAGGGATATCCAGATGGCTGTATTTTAGTTCGTGGCTCGCAAATAAACTCTGCACGCTGTGGCTGTTATGAAGGGTATTCCAGAGCCAAGATCTTATTAGAAGATCTAAAAGAGAAATACCCGCAAGCCACTATCGTCACGACATATAAGGCACGATTTTCTAATGATACAAAGCCTTCACAAAAGTCAGGTTCACTCTCCAGTGGAGATGATCAGGAACTGAAACTTCTTTTTCAGGTTTTTTCTTATTCAAGTGATATTGAAAATGCTTATAAAACTGCACAAAAAGGACTTGCACTCTATCCTAAGTCCTTGTATTGGCATAAGAAGATGGCTGAGGTAGCACGCTGGACAGATCGACGTGAAGAGGCCGTAAAGCATATGATGTATGTCTACAGACACACACGTGACAAAGAACTTGAAAACGAGATATTTAAATACTCACTCTCTGCGTATCAGTATACGACAGCAGCTTACATTATCGAAAAAAAAGTGAGAAAGGATCCCAGTGAAGAGAATGTACAGCAAATGGTCTACATCTTTGATCTGGTAGGCAAACCTCTTGAATCGGCGGAACTTCTGGACGAGGTCTATAAAGAGTATCCTTCACGTCAATACCTTTTGACACAACAGCTGCAGATATATCTGGATATGGGTGAAATGGACAGAGCAGGTCACGTTGTAAAGAAGATAGAAAAAGCACAGATGAACGATATAAAGAGTGCTTTCTTAGTGTCATACTATTACTTTTTGAAGTCTGATATCGCTTCGTCTTTTAATGCGCTTAAACAGGTTGATATTGGAAAAGAAAAGGGTGATAGAAGCCAGTATTATATGCAACTGAGTGACCTGTCATGGTACATACAAGAGTATCAAGAAGGTGCGGATGCATCGATAAAGGTAGATGAGGCTAAAAAAGCGCGTTTGGTGGATTATGAACGTATCTTAAGCGTGTATAAAAACAGTGATCCCCAACGTGCGATGCAAGCGGCTTTGGATGCTTATGAAAAATTTGGGCAACATTATCTTTTTTATACCTATGCGTATATGGCGGCAGACAAAAGACAATACCAAGAACTTTTATCAGTCTGTGATGAGGTTCAAGCTGATACAAACAGTACGCTTCCGCAAGAGTCTCTTTTTTGGATGATCAAGGCACAGGCCTATGCCGGACTGTATCAAAAGGCTGAGGCAAATAAAGCCTTCGAGACAGCCTTAACTATCTCGCCTAGCTCTAAGCAGATTATTGAGGCGTATATCTGGTTTTTGATGGATGTCAAAGAAGCGCGATTTTTAGCAAATCTGCTGTTTAAACTTGAAGAATTAGGTGACCCGGATTCACAACTTTGGCTGCCTATGGCAGTGGCTTATTTCAGCCTGCAAAATGCAGACAAAACAGCCTATTATTTAGAAAAACTTCATAATAGCGGACAAAAAAGTTATGATATCTCCTTGTTAAGTGCTTATGTCAAACAGGCTCAGAATGAAGAAGACGGCTTTTATAAGCAGTTGCGTTTATTGAATAAGGACTTGAACAAAGAACTTCAAGACAAACCTGATCTGAAAAAAGACCCGGAATTTATGAAAGTTTACTTGAATGTGGCTATGTTTTTAAATACGGCAGATGAGTTTAAACAAAAACTCTCAGCGGCCAAAAACATCCTCAAAGAACAAGACTATAATGAACTTGCTTTGGGCTTTAGTCTTAGAGAAAATGTGGATGAACAGGTCTGCCAGATGGCGCAGAACATGCACAAGTTAGAACCGTGGATCAGACTTAATCTAGCCCTTACTTTTGACGACAGAACAAGCCAGCAGGATCTTTTGTATCAATATTACCGTATTTTGCCTCTGGGCGACGCGGTGAATGCTGCTGAAAATACGCTTCAAATCTCACGTGCGCAAGACCTTGTCTTTGAAGGTTTGGAAAAAAATGAGAAAAATGAACTCTTATATAATCAGATGCGTCAATTGCATAACGAATATGCCGACTACTTTTTGACGCAAACGGGTTATCTTAACAGGACAGGACTGACGCAGATCTACAGCGAGATGTATAACTCTTATTATCTGGCAAAGGGCTACTCTTTTGAGGCGGAAGCTTTTATGGGCGCAAACTCTATTAATGATAATGAGGTTTTTAGAACCATTCCTGGATCGAGCACGGCCTTTGGTCTGGGTGTAAAAAAACGTTTCGCACGGGGTTCATACACACTAAAGGCCGGCGTCAAAGACTCAGCCGATACCTATAATTATCTCTCGTTTAAGTATGAGACACAAATCAGCCGGCGTCTAAGTATGGCCCTTTCAGTCGATAAAGGGGCAAAGGCCGAGGAGAGTGTATATCTACTCGTAGGCGGATATAAGAACCGTGTCGGACTACAGACTGACTATGCACTTTTAGGTTCTACCAACCTTGGCGTTTATATTGAAAGAGCAGACTACTATTCTGATGATGGAACAGACCTGGGTTCGGGTGTAAGCGGAAGGATTGACCTTAATTACCTGCAGCGTTCAGCTTATCCTGATATCACTATTACCCCCTATTACAGTTTTGGTGACTACAGCGAGAATGATGGTTCCAAAGGGGTGATAGATGAGATGTTGAACTTTCCCGATACCAATGTTATCTCGGATGACTTTTGGTATGCGGGAGTTGATCTGAGCTATGGAATGGAAAATCGTTATAATTACGTACGTGTTTGGCGACCGTTTTTTTCGGTAAGTCCTTATTATAACGGGCGTGAAGAGCAGTTTAATTACGGTTTTAGTGCAGGCTTTGGGGGTGAGCTCCTTGGGCAGGACAACCTGGCTTTTATTGTTGATTATTCCGAGTCGGTCGGGGGTACGGATGATAAGTTATGGCGTACGTATTTTAGATACAAAATTTTATATTAACAGGTTCATATGGAAAGTTTAGACTTATACTCAAAGGTAGAACATCTCTTAGGCATCGAAGAATCAACGGCGTATTTGCATACACTTTATACTGAGGTCCTTTATAATTACGATATTAAGACCCTGCTTGATGTCGGCTGTGGTCGTGGCGGGTTAATGGAAACTTTTCAGAAGTATGACATTGCCTGCGAGGGGATAGACCTGAGTGGCTTGATGGTTGAAAAGGCTAAGGCCAAAGGTCTGATAGCGGAGCAAAAACCTATCTGCGAGGTAGATAAACAGTATGACGCGATTGTTTCTGTTTTTGATGTCGTGAATTTTATTGCACCTGATGACTTGGAAGGCTTTTTAAACTGTGTGCATGATGCTCTCAATGAAGAGGGTATCTTTGTCTTTGACATCAACACTCTGCATGGTTTTAGTAATGTTGCCGAGGGAACGATGACCGCAGATGAAGAAGACGGTTTTCTTGCTGTTGACGCGGTTTTTAAAGACAATGAACTCTGTACAAAGTTTACGCATTTTACACAAGATGGTGAAGGGTATAAAAAAGAACAGCACATTCTCATACAATATTTCCATTCCTTACAGATCTTCAAAAAACTCAAAAACTTCAAGGTCGTACAAAGTGCCTACTTGGATATGTATGATGAAAAAGACAAAGCACTTATCGTGCTGAAAAAAGCATAAGGAAACAGAACTATGTTTGAAGACAAACAACGATGGAATGAGAAGTATTTGGTCGCACCGATGCCGAGTGAGACATCAGATATTTTAAAAGACAACCTTCATCTTGTTAACAAGGGTAGAGCACTCGATATCGCCTGTGGCACAGGAAGAAACACCCACTTTTTGGCAGATAAGGGCTTTGTCGTTGATGCGGTTGACTTCTCGGACTACGCTTTGGGGAAGATACGTACGGCCGAGAATATCAACAAGATAGATGCTGACTTGGACACCTACGTCTTTGACGAAGATGCGTATGAGCTGATAGTTAAAGTCAATTATCTTGACAGAAAGATGTTTCCTCAGATCATCAAGGCCTTAAAAAAAGATGGTGTTTTCATCTATGAGACCTTTGTCAAGACCCCAATGGGTGAAGGCTATCACAACCCGACTAATCCCGACTTTCATCTGGATCTGGATGAACTGCCAAAGGCTTTTTCTGAATTGGAGATACTGTCTTATGAAGAGAGAGACTCTATTAACCTGCGAAATGAAAAAGTGCGTGTTGCTTCTTTTATAGGACGTAAAGTTTAATGACTTGCTATTTGAGTATAGTTATTTACTTCAACAACCCCCATACACAATATACCGAATTTTCTTATGCTATATAAGTTTCCGCTTTAAGCCTTTAAAGTGGATTGATAAATAATTTTCCAGATATTTAAAGCTGATGGAATTGATAAGATAGAATAGTAATAGCTGACGATTTGGGCTAAATTATCACTGCTCTCAAAGATTGATCTACAAGAAACAAAAAAGAAAGAAAATATGGAATTAGAGCAGTTAACAGAACTTTTTAAATGGATGACGATCATCAGTTGTGGATTTTTAATGTTAAGTGTTGTCTTGATTATAGTGCTTAAAGATGCTCTGTGCAAGATGCATACGAAACTCTTTGGCATCAAAGAAAAGGATGTGCTTAAAGCCTCTTGCAAGTATCTGGGGAATTTTAAAGTTCTTATCATCATGTTCAATATTGTCCCTTATATTTCGCTGCTTATAATAGGCTGAGAACCGTCGAAAAGGACTCAATAGAAAGGATGGTAAGACTTTTGTTAAGACAAAAAAAGTGTTGAAGGTGTAATAACTAAAAGTGTGCTATTGTTATGTAAAAAAAAGGAAAGATAATGGTTAATTACCCTCAAACGGAAGAGCTGTATGAAAAGTTTGGAAAATATGCGAAGACAACGGGTGTTGTTTTTATTGTTTTAGGCTTAATCGGTATTTTGTTCCCAGTGTTTATGACCGTGGCTGTTGTGAGCCTTGTCTCATGGCTGATGCTTTTTGCAGGGATTGTGACGGCTTTTTTTACATGGGTAAGTAACAAACAAGATTTCTCAGGATGGCTTAAAAGTTTTGTTTTGATCTTTATCTCTTTATTTATTATATTTTATCCTATGGCAGGGGCTTCAACAGTAGGCATACTTTTGGCAATCTATTTCTTAATGGATGGCTTTTCGGGCCTATCTTTGGCCTTGTCTATGCGTCCAAACAAGGGATGGATGATGTGGATGATCAATGCTATCCTTTCTTTTCTTATTGGGGGGTTGTTTATCATCGGATGGCCTTTTTCTTCAATGAGTCTCATCGGACTTTTAGTGGGGTTTAGTCTCTTTTTTGACGGTATATCTCTTGTTTCTGGTGGCTCGATTATCCAAAAACTCAAGTAATGGTTTTGCATGGGCCTTCTTTTGGCTATGTGAAAGGCAAACTTCCCTAAAATGGCATAAAGGAATACTCTTATGCCGTTTTCAGACTTCTCTCTTTCATCTTCCATCCAACACAAGATCAAGATTAAAGGCTTTAGTGAACCTACTCCTATACAAGAAAAAGTCATTCCTCTAGTACTGGATAAAAAAGATGTGATGGCCAAGGCGCAGACGGGAAGCGGAAAAAGTGCCAGTTTTGTTTTACCTATAGTAGAGATGCTTGCGCGTGAGACCTATGAAGGCAAGGCGAAGATCAAGGCATTGATTTTAACACCTACAAGAGAACTTACTTCGCAAGTTGCCGAGGCTTTTATTGACTTTGCTCCAAAACGTTTGAAGGTAGTCAGTGTAATCGGAGGTGAACAGCTAGGCAGTCAGATGTCGGCTGTTCAAAAAGGATGTGATATCGTTGTTGCTACTTCCGGACGACTGCTTGAGATCATTCGTAAAGGACAGATTAACCTTACGCGTATAGAGTTTTTTGTTCTTGACGAGGCAGATAAGATGCTTGACCTTGGTTTTGCACAGGAGCTTGAGCTTTTACTCAAAGAGATGCCAACGACGAGACAAAACCTTCTCTTCTCTGCTACCTATCCTCAGAAGATGCTTGATATCGCTTCTGTTATCACAAAAGAGCCCGTAGAAGTTTTTATAGAAGAAACACCCATAGTACAAAGCATTACACAACGTGTCATTGAGGTCAACAGGGAAAACCGCGGACCTTTGTTACGAAAGCTTCTTGAAGATGAGAAGTGGGAACAGGTACTGGTCTTTATAGCCAACAAAAGAGCCTCGGATAATATTGCGGCCAAGTTTAGAAAGTACGGATTTTTAGCGGACTCTTTTCACGGAGACCTGCCTCAAGAAGAGCGTAACTACACTATGCAGGCTTATAAGGACAAAAAGTTCCGTATACTCTTTGCCACTGACATCGCCGCGAGGGGTCTTGATATCGATGGTATCTCTTGTGTGATCAATTTTGATCTTCCCCGATCTCCTGCAGATTATATCCACCGTATCGGTCGTACCGCAAGGGCAGGGAAGTCAGGCACAGCAATCTCTTTTATTGCCCATGAAGATCAGGATCATTTTAAACTTATAGAGAAGCGTTCGAAGATCAAGCTTGAGCGAGAACAGATAAAGGGCTTTGAACTCACGGGTGATGCGCCTGTAAAAGTCAAAGGCCCCGCACCTGTAAAAGGCAAGGGTAAAAGCAAGAAAGACAAGGCAAGAGAAAAAGCGGCCGAAGAGGGTAAAGCGTAAGTTAACCATCTTCTTTGTGCCTAAATACTACCTCTCAAAATAAAGTTTAAAGTTCTTATTGTTGTATGATATAATCTTTGCATGATTATCAAAAAAAACATGTGGGCACTCTTTTACCTAATAGTTTTTGGCGGACTACTGCTTCTAACGACACTTTCGTATATAAAATATAATGAGATAAGAGATAGCCACCATTTAAAACACCGCTACTTTACCGAGATCATTTCTCAGGTCTCACATGCTATGTTTCTTCAAGACGAGTTGATGTTAGAACTTCTTGGGATACAACTTCTTGAAGACGAAAACTATAAAGACAGAAGAAAAAGTACTAAGACTTTTGACCGTTTATTAAAAAAGGATCCGGCGCTTGCGGGATTTGGTTTAGCGAATATTGATGGACAATTTATAGGGGCGAGTTCCAATATCAATCTCTCCAAGATGCCCAATTTACTTAAAGACCCGTACACGAGAGATTCTTTTCAAAAAGCACTTGTAACTGAGAGTATGGTACTGGGACGGACATATTACGCTAAAGGCCTTGATCAATGGGTGATTCCTCTTCGTAAGTCTGTCCGTGATCAAAATGGTGATGTGATTGGCGTGATGACAACGGGTTTGAAGATTGATGAACATATGGGATATCTAAACAAGATCAATCTTTCTACTACGAGTTCTATCATGTTGATAAAGGATTTTAATAAGGATCAGAAACTTTATAGACAGTACTTTAGCGACACAAGTTCTGCTGGTAAAAAAGAGTTATATGAGACACCTGTTCCTGATGCTGTTTATACACTTTTCGAAAGTAAGATCAGAGAAAAATATAATATATCTATGCAGGAGTTAAAAGCTTCAGGAAAGACGATGAGTATTGAATCACAAGACGCTTGGGAGAATTATCGTATTGGGGGGGTCTCATATGATAAAAGATATCACCTATGGGCTCTTGTTACTGATGATATGACTGAGATGTGGTATCAGATCAAAAAGATCCTTTTGATTTATGCATTTATCTTTATCTTGAGTTTTTTCATTATTTATAGGCTGTTTAAACACATTGCAAAGTCAGATAAGGCAAAGAAAGACGAACTGCTTTTTCAAGTCCTGCATGATGATCTTACCAAGCTTCCCAATCGGACTTATCTGTACAATAACATCGATAAATGGATAAAAAAGCTGTCACACCAGTTTGATGTCCTTCTTATTGATCTTGATAACTTTAAAAATATTAATGATAGTTTTGGTCATAAGGTCGGTGATCAGATCTTAATCGACGTAGCTGATCGCTTGCGTTCTTTTTTTGGTGAAAACAACCTTGTCGTAAGACAGGGCGGAGATGAGTTTATTATTCTTATGCAGTGTAAGGATATAAGTAATAAAGAAAAAATCATGGAAGATGTGATTAGTCTGCTCTCTAAGCCGTATACGGTGAGGATGATGGAATTTACCATTGGTGCGAGTATTGGTACCGCTCGATTCATAAAAGATGCCCAGGACCTTGATGTCTTATTGAGTCTTGTAGAGATTGCTATGTATGAAGCCAAAAAGAAGAAAAACTCCTACTGCGTATTTTCTCCTGAAATGGAGAGTAAAAATATACTCAAAGTCGATATGGAACTTGAACTGAGAAATGCTGTTAAGAACAATGAACTGTGGATGGTTTACCAGCCGCAGATTACTTCAGATGGGAAGATACATGGCGTTGAAGCTTTGGTGCGATGGAAAAATGAAAAACTTGGCTTTGTTCCGCCTGATCAGTTTATTTCTGTAGCTGAAGATACGGGCCTTATGCCTGAAATCGGTGCTTTTATTATTCAGACAGCTTTGAATGAAATCCAGTCTTTGCAGGAACAACTTAACAGTAGTTTTCAACTATCGATCAATATTTCGGTGAGACAGCTAATAGAGGTTAATTTTTTACACAAACTTATAGAGTGGATTGAGGAAAGTACTTTAGAGAAGACTTGTGTTACTTTGGAGGTTACTGAAAGTCTGTTCATCGAAGATATTGATTTTATTTTAGATCTGCTGCAAGAAGTGAAGGCGCATGGGATAGGTCTTTCTCTGGATGATTTTGGAACCGGGTACTCTTCGTTGAGTATGTTAAGAAAATTGCCTATTAATGAGCTGAAGATCGACAAGAGTTTTGTGGATGAGATCTTAAATATTGATGAAGACAGGGCAATGGTAGAGAGTATCATCACAATGGGTAAGAACCTGTCAATGCAGACGCTGGCAGAAGGGGTTGAGACTAAAGAACAAGCAGATATGTTAAGGGACTTTGGATGTGATATTTTTCAGGGATATTATTTTGCCAAACCACTTACCAAGGATGACTTGGTAGAGTTTGTGCTTGCTTCCAAATAAAAGAAAATAGTATGCATCAAAAACCAAGACCCTTTCGTATACAGCTATCTTCATCGTCAGTGCAAATAAACTGTCTTATGCGTAGATGATAATGTTAGATATGTATAATAATATTTTTGAACACACGGACTGTAATACCTTAGATAAGGTCTAAAACCTTAAAGAACTTCTTTACTTTTTAGATATAGGGCTTTAAAAGCCCTATATCGCTAAAATTCCGCCATGAAAAAACCTAAATTTGAATACTTACCGACAACACGTGAAGAGATGAAAGAACGTGGCTGGAATCAGCTTGATGTTATTTTGATTACGGGTGATGCTTACATAGACTCTCCTTATATCGGTGTAGCCGTTGTTGGACGTATGCTTGAAAAATTAGGATTTAAGGTTGGTATCATAGGTCAGCCTGATGTCAGCAATGACGAAGATATCATGCGTTTAGGTGAACCGAAAATCTATTGGGGCGTGAGTGGAGGAAGTATCGACTCTATGGTGGCCAATTACACAGCTACAAAGAAGTTTAGAAACTCTGATGACTACACCCCCGGCGGGAAAAATACCAAACGTCCTGATCGAGCTGTAAATGTATATACGAACCTTATCCGTAAAAACTATAAAAATACGGTGCCTATTGTTCTTGGCGGGATAGAAGCGAGTCTTCGCCGTATAACGCATTATGATTACTGGACGAATAAGCTTAAAAAACCTATCTTGTTTGACTCAAAGGCAGATCTACTTATCTATGGGATGGGCGAAATCGCTATTGAAGAGTTGAGCGTGGCACTTCGAGACGGTAAAGACTTCAAAGATATCCGCGGTGTGTGTTATATCTCGAAAGAACCGGTGTTAGAACATATCCAGATACCTTCACATGCTGAATGTTTAGCAGACAAAGAGAAGTATATCGATATGTTTGACGCTTTTTACGACAATAACGATCCCATCTCTGCAAAGGGTCTTTGCGAACCTGTAGACAGCCGATTTCTTATTCAAAATGCTCCTTGTGATTACTTAAACGAGCAGGAGATGGACGCGCTTTCTGATCTGCCTTTTACACGAGAACTGCATCCTTATCATCGTCCGGAAGGCCCGGTTAAATGTCTGGAAACGATAAAGTTTTCTATCAACACCCATCAAGGCTGTTGGGGCGAATGTAATTTCTGTGCTATTGGGGTGCATCAGGGACGTACTATCCGTACCCGTTCGGAAGCGTCTATTCTTAAAGAGGTGAAGAAGTTCACCGAGTATAAAGACTTCAAGGGTATTATTTCTGATGTCGGCGGACCTACGGCAAATATGTACGGCTATGAGTGTAAGAAGAAGCTTAAACACGGAACCTGTGCTCACCAGCGCTGTGTAGATGCTAATCACCTCTGCTCATCTATGAAGATCAACCATAAACGCAATATCGATCTTCTTCGTAAGGTACGTGCAGTTGATGGTGTAAAAAAAGCCTTTGTCGCCTCGGGTATACGTTATGACTTTATCACGGAAGATAAAGAATACGGATACGAATACCTCAAAGAACTGGTTAAACATCATATCTCTGGTCAGATGAAGGTCGCTCCTGAACATACTCAGCAGCATGTCCTTGACCTGATGGGCAAGCCGGGAAAACAAACCCTGGTCGACTTTAAACATATGTATGACAGACTTAATGCGGAAGAGGGCAAGAAACAGTTTCTAACTTACTATCTTATCGCCGCGCATCCGGGCTGTGAAGAGCGTGATATGCATGAGCTAAAACGTTTTACAACGGAAGAACTTCAGATGAATCCCGAACAAGCACAGGTCTTTACACCAACACCAAGTACCTATTCGGCTGTGATGTATTATACAGAGATGGACCCGGTAACACGTAAGAAGATCTTTGTTGAAAAAGACACCCACAAAAAAGAGAAACAAAAAGCCATTGTAGTGAAAAAAGAGAAGATCCAGCATAACAATTTCGCAGGATAATACGACTCTCTTTTATATGAATATGAAAGTTATCTCTCTTTTTTGATAAATTTAACATAAACGCAACTTTTACGTATTATAATATAGGCTTCTGTTAAATAAAGGACCTTTATGAACTGGCGAACGAAAACCGAGTCCACCTTAGAAAAAATGGGCGACATCATCTCTGTGCATCCCAAGAAAATTATTTTATTTATCTTAGCGCTTAGTTTTGTATTTATCTCAAACCTCCCCAACATTACTATTGATACCTCTACAGAAGGGTTTCTGCACAAGCAAGACCCTGCACTTATACGGTATGAAGCCTTTAAAGAGCAGTTTGGTTATGACGAGATGATTATGGTGGTGGTGAAGACAAAGGATATCTTTACCTTTGATTCTTTAAAGAGATTAAAAGCGTTACATGATGAACTTGAAAACACTATGCCCCACCTTAATGACATCACCTCTTTAATCAATGCTAGAAATACAAGAGGTGAAGGGGATCAGCTTATTGTTGAAGACTTGTTTGAAAATTGGCCCAAAGATGAGTTGGAACTAGCACAGATCAAGAAGATAGCGGTTAATAGTGAGATGTATAAAAACCTTTTGCTTAGTGAAGACCTTAGTCTAACGACTATCATTATAGAACCAAGTGCATATGAACGCTCTGCCGGTACAGATGATTTAGCGGGTTTCTCTGATGAAGTCGTCTCAAAAGATAGCCTGGAGTTTTTAAAGGACAGTTCAAAAAGTGAGATGGTTGAACGTGCCAATGAAATAGTAGCAAAGTTTAACGCAGATGATTTTGAAGTATTTATTGCAGGGACACTTGCGGTTAATGATTATATTAAAAAGTCTATTCAAAAAGATATGCAGAAGTTTGTTAAGCTTGTTCTTTTGATAATGGCTATTTTCTTGTTTATTGTATTTCGCCGTATTTCGGGCGTGATTCTCCCTATTTTTATTGTCTTGATATCACTTTTAACAACGATAGGCATTATGTCCTTAAGTGCTACACCTATTACCATACCGACACAGATCCTTCCCTCATTTCTCTTGGCCGTAGGTATTGGCGCAACCGTGCACTTTCTTGCGATGTTCTTTAAAGACTTTAATAAAAACGCTTCTAAAGCAAAGGCTATCTCTTTTGCCTTGGGCCACTCGGGTCTGGCAATTATTATGACCTCTTTAACAACAGCAGCAGGGCTTTTATCATTTAGCACAGCAGAGATATCGCCTATTGCAGACCTTGGGGTTTTTGCTGCAGTGGGTATTATGATAGCGCTGGTAAACACCATCATATTGCTGCCGGCAATATTGGCAATATTACCACTTAAAGTCGTAAAAGAAAAACATGCGAATAAGTCTGTTAAAATGGATAAATTCTTATTATGGATCACGGACTTTAGTCTTGATCATGCGAAAAAGATCGTTTTTTCTGGTTTTGTTGTCTTTGTTGTGTTCTTCTACTTTGCCTTAGGCCTTGAATTTAAACATGATCCTCTTAGCTGGCAACCTGATACCTCGCCCATAAAGCTGGCAACGCATGTGGTTGATCAAAACCTAAAAGGTTCTGTGACGATGGAAGTTATCATCGATACGAAAAAAGATAACGGTCTTTACAGCTCAGAGCTTTTAAACAAGATGGACAGTATAAGAAAAAAAGCAGAAGCCATTGAAAATGACAAGTACTTTGTAGGAAAAGGTTGGAGCCTTGTTGAAGTCCTTAAAGAGATACACCGAGGTCTTCATGAAAACTCTCAAAAATTTTACAAAATCACAGACAATGATGCGCTTATCCCCCAAGAATTTTTGCTCTTTGAAAACAGCGGAAGTGATGACCTGGAAGATCTGGTGGATTCTCGTTTTTCTAAGGCCAGATTGACCCTTAAACTGCCGTGGATGGAAGCAAGTGAATACGAAGAACTTGGTCAAGAGCTTAGTGCTTTGATGAAGCGTGAACTGGGAAATGAGATAGAAGTTACTATTACAGGAATGGTACCACTTTTTCAAAGGACATTGGTTGCAGCTATGAATTCCATGGCCATGAGTTATGCTATTGCCTTTATCCTTATCAGTGTTATGATGATTCTACTTCTTGGCAGTGTGAAGATCGGGTTAGTAAGTATGATCCCTAATGTGCTTCCTGTCATAATGACGCTTGGTTTTATGAATATGGCGGGTATGCCACTTGATATGTTTACTATGCTTGTTGGGGCCATTGTTATTGGTCTTTCAGTTGATGATACGGTTCACTTCTTTCATAACTATGCCCGTTATCATCATAAAGGTGTAGGCGTGAAAAAGGCGGTAGAAGAGACGATGCTGGGGACAGGTCGCGCTATGATCGCGACGACAATCGTGCTTTCTCTTGGTTTTTTTGTTTACGCTTTTGCTTCACTGAGCAATCTTGTCAATTTTGGTATCTTAACGGGTGGGGCAATAATCGTTGCTCTGCTCTCGGATATCTTATTGGCACCGGCCTTACTCAAACTACTTAATAAGGATGAAAAATGATTTTAAAAGTACTTCTTATAACGTCTTTAGCATTGAATACTCTGTTTGCTCTTAGCGGTGAGCAGATCGCTCAAAAAGTCCATGACAGAGATGAAGGTGATAACATCACCTCAAAGATGAAGATGATATTGATTGATAAAAACGGAGATCAACGTATACGCGAACTCAAGACCTTTGCAAAAGATAAGGGTGAAGACACCCTTAAATTAATGTTTTTTCTTTCTCCTGCAGATGTCAAAGATACGGGTTTTTTAACGTATGATTATGAAGACAGCAATAAAGACGATGATCAGTGGCTTTATCTTCCGGAATTGAAAAAAGTCAAGCGTATCGCTTCAAGTGATAAAAGTTCATCTTTCATGGGATCAGACTTTACCTATTCTGATATGACATCAAGAAATGTGCAGGACTATACCTATGAGATTATGAAGGAGCCTGTTATTGACGGTCATAAAACATGGCAGATGATGGTTGTACCTAAAAATGAGGACGTTATTGCTGAGACAGGATATACCAAGTCTATTGTTTTTGTCCGCCAAGACAACTTTGTCATTGTTCAAGCTCTTAATTACATAAAGCTAGGAAATAAACTTAAGTATATGAAGCTTCTCGGACTTGAAGAAATGGAAGGTGTGTGGACAACGACCAAGATACAGATGGTAACAAAAAAAGGGAAAAAGATGCTTCATAAAACAGTCCTTGAATTCTCTGATATTAAATATAATCAAGATTTAGATGAAGCGTTTTTTGCCACACGTACATTGGAAAGAGGTTTATAAAAGGTGTTTTCCAAAATCTTCACCTCTTTTGTGATATGTTTTATGTTCTCTTGCGGCATGGTTTATGCAGAAGGTAATATTGAAGATGACTTAAGCGGATTTAATGAAGAGATATCGAATGATTTGGACGGTTTTACAGAAGGGACAGAAGATGATCTGTCCGGTTTTGATGAAGAAGACACGCTTATTGTTAATGATATTGATGACGTCGAAGAAGATAACTTTATCCTCGGAGGGGATATCGCCTTTAAAACTTCTGTGGGATACGTAGGACATAAGGTAGACGGGGTTGAATATTCTGGTATTAATCAGGCTCAGACTGCCTTATACCTTCAATTGGACGGAAAACTCAATGATGATTGGAAGGTAAGAATAAGTGCGGACGCCTTTTATGATGCAATATATGATATACGTTCCAATGAAAGGTACTCTCACGAGATCTTAGATGATTACAGAACGCAATTACAATTGGATGACACCTATATTCAAGGCCGAATCAGCTCGAATATGGATCTAAAAGCAGGACGCCAGGTCGTTGTGTGGGGCAGATCAGATAATATTCGAATTACGGATCTTATTAATCCTCTGGATAACAGACTGCCCGGTATGACAGATATTGAAGATCTGCGTCTGAGTGTGGGTATGGCTAAACTTGATTATTATGTAGGCCAATGGAATCTCTCAGCTATGCTCATTGCAGAAAGCAGGATAATGATGGAACCTACACCGGGAGGAGAATTCTTCCCTGTTAATAATATCTATCAGGTTCCTGGAGGTGTTGTTTATCCCTTCCCTGACTTGATTACACCCTCTACCTCTTGGGATAATATGCAGTATGCCTTGTCAGTAAATGGAATGTTCTCCGGGTGGGATCTTTCTTTTTATGCGGCAGATGTTTTGGACCAAAAATGGCATTTTATAACGAACCCATTAGCGGGTGTTGCTTTAAGTGAGAGAACCGTCTCAAAAATAAAGATGTTGGGCTCTGCCGTCAATCTTATCTATGGTTCATGGCTTTTTAAATCAGAAGTTGCTTTTTTAAATGGGGTGAAATATAATTCAACTCCTGATGAGAAGAACCGTTTGGATGCCTTGATAGGCCTTGAATATATGGGGATTTCAGACACTATTATCTCGGTTGAGGTTGCCAACAGGCATATTTTCGATTATGAACAGCAGATGCAGTATCAGCCTGATTTTGTAGATCAAAACGAGGTTCAAAGTGCCCTTAGAATAACACGCTCTTTTGCTAACGATACCCTTGATGTGACGGCATTGATCAATATGTTTGGCGCAAGAGGAGAAAATGGTGGTTTTGCCAGAATCTGGTTTGAGTATGCGCTTATGGACGCGGTGAGTGCGAATGTGGGACTTGTTGACTATATCGGTGGAGATAAACCCTATTTGGAAGCCTTAAAAAACAACGACAGGATCTTTGCCGACATTACCTACAGCTTTTGACACAATAGAAGAGGTCTTTTGTTTAGAAAGTTCTCACTTTTTACAATGACAGGATAATTGGCACATTATTTGCGTCTCTTAGTCTCCTTTTAGCTTCCTTCGCCTACAATATGATATGAAAATAAGTAAGAATTATGAGTAGATATGAGAATTGATAAATTTTTAAATGCTGTTAACATCACGAAGCGCCGTACAGTAGCCCAAGACATGATCTCAAGCGGGGTTGTTTCTATTAATGGAAAAGTTGTTAAGGCCAGTAAAAATGTTGAAGTAGGCAATGAGATTGAACTGGCTTATCTTAAGGGAAGTAAAAAATATATTGTCCTGTTGATACCAACACTGAAATCGACGCCAAAGTCGGATCAGGATAAATACATAAAGGATATCTCTGAAAAAAGTGAGTAAATCTTACTTTTTTCTAAGTAAAGTCCCTTGGAAGGAATCATTATGAAATACGAAGAAGCACGCTCAGCTTTTAATGCACTTTTTGATCATAAGATGGATGATACTCAAATGCGAGAGTTTCTGGTATCGATGAGACTTGATGAAAGTACACCCGTTGAAGTCATCGCGGCAGCAGCGTCAGTAATGCGCTCACACGCGATTGCCTTGCCGATTGCAGAAGAACTTCGCCCACGTTTACTTGACGTAGTAGGAACAGGTGGCGACAAGATAGGATCGTTTAACATCTCTTCGACAGTGTCACTTTTGTGTGCGTCTGCAGGCGCGTATGTTGCCAAGCATGGAAGTCGTTCCGTTACTTCAAAGTCCGGATCAGCAGATATGTTTGAGTCTTTGGGCGTAAGACTTGACTTGAATATTAACCAAAGTGCAAAGCTGCTTGAGGAGACAGGGTTTTGTTTTATGTTTGCACAAAACCATCATCCTGCGATGAAGTTCATCATGCCGGTAAGAAAAAGTATCAGTGAAAAGACGATCTTTAATGTACTTGGACCACTTACAAATCCTGCGGGTGTGCAAAAGACGATGTTAGGTGTTTTTAATAAAAGCTTTGTACCAAAAATAGCCGAGGCTTTAAAGATAAATAAGTCTACATCAGCCCTTGTTGTCAGTTCAAGGGAGCATATGGATGAGATCAGTATTTCAGATATTACCTACGCTGCACGACTTGACGAAAGTGGTATTAAAGAATTTGAGATTGACCCTCTTGAATTTGGGATTAAACGTGCTCCTTTGGACGCTATTGTTGGTGGAGATGCTAAGTTTAACGCGCAGATTTTACATGACATCTTTAGCAATAATGCCCAGCAGGCTCAAAAAGACATCGTTCTTATTAATGCAGCGGCTTCTTTGATGGTAGAGGGGATGGCCAGAGATATTCAAGATGGTCTGGAAATAGCCAATGAGATGATTTTAAGCGGCAAGGCCAAGTCAAAACTTGATCAGATCATAAAGGTGTCTTCTTTATTGTGAAAACATTTAATCTGGGTCTGAATGAACTTGATATCATTGTCTCTGAGATAGAAACAAGTCTGCCGGAAGGTGGCATAGTTATTCTCGAGGGAGACCTTGCCTCCGGAAAAACAACCCTTACCCAAGCCTTTGCAAAACATTTAGGCGAGTCTGAATTGGTGACATCACCGACCTTTTCTTTGCAACAATGTTATGGAAATAAACTGTTTCATTACGATCTGTACAACAAGGGACTGGAAAATTTTTTAAGTTTAGGGCTTTTGGAAGAGCTTGAAAAAGAGGGTTATCATCTTATCGAATGGGGAGATGAGAGTCTGTTTGATTTTTTAGTCTCGGCGGGTATGAAGAGTATACATATACACATTATAAAAGATAACGATAGAAGAATATACACCATGAAAGAAGTCGAAAATGCATAAACTGGAAGCCGTTGGCCTTGTTAAAACAATTAAAAAGACACCTATTGTCCGAGGTATGTCACTGGAAGTCAACAGTGGTGAAGTCGTTGGTCTGCTTGGACCTAACGGGGCAGGAAAGACGACGACTTTCTATATGATCTGTGGACTTGTCGAATCAACGGCAGGGGAAGTCTTCTTTGATGGCGATAATATATCTACCTTGCCTCTGCATAAACGCGCAGTAAGAGGTATCGGTTATCTTCCTCAAGAATCGTCTATCTTTAAGGACCTGACCGTAGAAGATAATCTTCTTGTGGCAGCAGAAGTCAATATCAAAGGTGAAGAGGAACAGTACAAACGCATAGATGAACTTCTTGATCTGTTTAATATCGAACCGATTCGTCATAGAAAGGGGGTGAGTCTTTCTGGAGGAGAACGCCGTCGTGTTGAGATTGCAAGAGCTTTGGTGAATGCCCCTAAGTTCCTTTTGTTAGATGAACCTTTTGCAGGGGTAGACCCTATTGCCGTTATGGATATTCAAGGTATTATTACTCAGTTGACGGACATCGGTATTGGTGTACTGATCACGGATCATAATGTACGGGAGACCTTGGCCGTATGTGACAGGGCGTATGTGATAAAGTCGGGTGAACTGCTGGCATCAGGAAGTTCTGATGAGATATCTGAGAATGAAGATGTACGTCGTCATTATCTTGGCGAGAGCTTCAAGTTCTAGATGATGACAGGAAAAGAGATGTATCTACATTTATTTGATATGTGCTACTCTTCTTCCATCACTGTTAAGCCACTTCTTCTTGCCGAGGAAAAACGATGGCCTTAAGAACATCACAAAGTGTTGAATCCAAAAATAAACTCTCTTCTACACTTAGAAATTGGCTTCCTATCTTGCACTCCTCGTTGGGTGATCTTGAAGAAGCAATGTCCCCTTTTGTCGAAGGCAACCCTCTTATCGAAGTAAAGTCTGGCTATGAAGAGAACTTTGAAAAAAGGTTGCCGAAAAAGATCCTCTACGGGCAGGGTGCCAAGAACTCACAAACCGAGCAGATAGAAGCACTGACTATTGCGCACCGGTCTTTGTATGATATTTTGGATGAACAGATAGATACGACCCTTTTTCCCACCCCTATTTCTCAGGAAATAGCGCAATGTGTGGTAGAAAACCTCGACGAAGACGGATTTTTTGAGGGTGACATAGACGTCCTTTCAGAAAAACTGGGTGTCAGCGAGGAAGAATTTGATCGTGTGCGCAAGCGTTTCTCTTATCTTGATCCCATCGGTATCGCTGCGGTGGATGTCACAGAATGTTTCTTGTTTCAACTTGACGATGCAAGTATCTCTGATGAGGGCTACTCTTTGGCTTTACAGATCATTAACAACCTTGAGACCATTCACGCCTTTACTAAAGAAAAGCATTTTGAAGAGGCGCTTAGAGTGATACAGAGTTTTAGAAATCCTCCGGCTATCGAGTACTTTGAAGATTCAAATCAGATCATCTGTGATTTGATGATCTATTCGAATGATGAGGGTGGAATCGAAGTCAAAATCAATGATGCTTATTATCCGGCCATTAATATCAATACGGATTATGGGGTGGAACACGAGTATGTTACCGCTAAGATCAAGGAAGCCAAAAGTTTGGTTGATGCCTTGGATATGCGTCGTGCCACCTTATACAAGGTTGGTCTGATGATAGTCGAGTACCAATATGAGTTTTTTACAGGTGGAGCCATTAAACCGCTGACACTGAAAACACTTGCTGATGAGTTTGGTCATAACCCTTCGACGATCTCACGGGCAATTGCCAACAAATACATTGCCTGTGAACGCGGTGTCTTCGCTATGAAAGAGTTTTTTACCACGGCCATCGATGAAGACGTCTCCAATGCCGCCATTAAAGAGTTTCTGTCGACGATTGTCAAAGAAGAGCCCCATAATAAACCTTTGTCAGATATGAAGCTTCTTGATATGATACAGGAAAGATTCAAGGTCAAAATGGTGAGACGAACCATAGCAAAATATAGAAAACAGCTTAATATCGCCGGATCGAGTGAACGGAAAAAGCTTTATGTCTTGGGTATTGGTTGAGCCTTTCTAAAAAAGATCAGTCAGTAAAACAGAGACTGGAACGTGAGGTTTCTTTTCGTAATGATGTGGATGAAGTAAGTGCTGATAAACCTGATCCTATCTTGATCGCAAAACAATATGAAGATGAATATGTTGCCTTGATCTGTGCACTCTTTGCGTACGGAAAAGTGGAAAATATAATTAAGTTTTTGAGTTCTTTAGATATGGCTTTGATTGATGGCGCTGAGAACGTGATACGAGAGAAACTCCATAAACACTATTATCGTTTTCAAAACTCTGAAGATATCATACAGTTTTTCATCACGCTTTCTCGCCTCAAGAAAGAATATTCTTTAAATGAACTTTTTCTTCAAGGGTATCAAGACAATGAAGATGTGATTGATGGTATAAACACTGTCTTGAAAAGGTTGTATGCTCTCAACCCTTATAAAAGTAGAGGATATAGCTTTTTATTGGGGCAGGTCACAACAAAACGCAAGGGAGCAGGCGCTTTAAAAAGATGGAATATGTACCTGCGCTGGATGGTAAGGTCAGACAATATAGACCTTGGTTTATGGTCTGGGGTGGATCAAAAAGACCTTCTTCTTCCTTTGGACACACATACCTTTAAAATGGGACATGAACTGGGACTGCTTAAACGAAAGACATATGATCTTGAAGCGGCGTATGAACTGACGCAAAAACTAAGAAGCTTTGATAAGCATGATCCTATCAAGTATGACTTTGCTCTGTATCGGCTGGGACAAGAAGGCTAGAAAAGACCCTAGGTTAGATGTACGGGTCTGGACGGCTAGAATTTGATTTCAACACCAACTGAATAGTTGCTGATAGCTTCACCAAGAACAACATAGTCTGCATATAAAAGTACATTGTTTTCTATGGCATAGGTTATTCCAAAGCCGCTGCTTAAAATTAAATTTCTGCTATCGATGTCATCTTTAAGGTTTGGTAAAATAGCTCCTATTTTAGGACGCAGTGTCATTTTTGATTTAGGAATATGAATATCAAACGTAGCATAAGTCGCTATGGTCATAACATCAATATCCCTGTCGTTGCGATTTTCAGGATCAGATAAAGACTTGTTAAGTTCTACTTGAATGCCAAGGCCATTTAATACATGATCAAGTCCAACACCTGCTCTCAGACTAAGTCCAATACCGGCTTCACCATTATCGTCTGTTGCCATGACACCAAGTCCTGCCCCGCCATACAAGTCTTGATCCTGTTTTGTCGTGTCTGCCGCCGCAGAGGCACTGCTGAGTATTAGTAATGTCAATAGAACTTTTAATGTAGTTTTCATAGGGGTCTCCTTAAAGTTTATGTAATCCTAGCTTGAATAGGGTAAACAAGTCAATATGATTTAGGATTTTTCATCCAAAATAGCCAAATGGGAAGAGCTTGTAGCGATAAACTTGTTATCACAATAAAGGTCTACGGTGACAAAAGCTGTTCGTTTACCCAGCTTTACAAGTTTACCTAAGGCACGTAGTTTTTTACCTTTGCCCGGATGAAGATAGTTTATCGTTAACTCCTGGGTCATGGCCGTCTGTTTTTTATTCAGATGGGGCTCTAAAACAAACCACCCTGCGTTGTCAGCTAGGGTAGAGATGACACCTCCATGTATATAACCCATATGTTGAAGGTGCTCTTGGCGTATTTTCACGCTAAGGCTTGCACCTTCTGTGTCGCTTTGTTCAACAACACAGCCGATATATTCTAAAAAATTAAAAGATTTTTTTGACATAATATTATTATACTTGAATCGATGTCTAAGTAAATTGAGGTCCCTCAATTAGCTGTGACATTTTATATTAGAGCTTTTAGAAGGATCCTTTAGATGAAATTTGAAATTTTATGCATCTTTTAGGGCTCTTTAATGCAAAAGTCTTTATAATCGCGTCATTATTTTAAAAAAAGTGTCTTTAACATTAACTTGTTAAGTACTCTAGACAAGGGACTTCCAGATGGATGAGCGTTTATTTACCTTCTTTGGTATGATCAGCCATGATCACAGTTTTATCTTTTTAACACACATGATTCTTAGTGCGATTATCGTACTTGTTATTGCTAAGGTAGCTACAGCTAGCATGCGTATTGTTCCTACAGGGACTCAAAATGTAATGGAAGCTTATCTTGGTGGCGTTATGTATATGGGTACAGATGTTATGGGTAAGGAAGAAGCACGTAAGTATCTTCCACTTGTAGCGACTATCGGACTTTTTGTAGCGGTTGCTAACCTTGTCGGTGTTGTACCAGGTTTTGAAGCACCAACAGCTTCTTTGAACATGACACTTGCTTTAGCATTAGTCGTATTTGTTTATTATAACTTCGAAGGTATCCGTCGTAACGGTGTGATTAAGTATTTTGCTCACTTCCTTGGCCCGGTTTGGTGGTTAGCATGGTTGATGTTCCCAATTGAGATTGTTTCTCACATCTCTCGTATCATTTCTCTTTCTTTCCGTCTTTTCGGAAATGTTAAGGGTGATGACATGTTCTTGATGGTTATCCTTATGCTTGCACCATGGATCTTTCCAATGGTTCCTTTTGCATTATTGACATTTATGGCACTTCTTCAAGCCTTTATCTTCATGATGCTTACCTACGTTTACCTTGGCGGAGCTGTACTGATCGCTGACGATCACTAAGCAGTCTGCATATGAAAAAAAGCCTCTTTGAAACTATCCTTAGTTTTCTTTTAGGCATCTCTTGGGCCTTCCTTATTCTTGGAAGCGCGCTTACCTTCAAAACCTTTATTGACCTTGGACTTTTCACGTCTCTTTTTGCTACGATAATCTTTATCTTTGTAACGCTGTTTTGTATCCTCTTATTAGAAATGATGAACCTGTACAGAGAGGGGCATGAAGAAAAGCGTAAGCAGACAAAACTGTTGTTTGATATTAGAGACCTTTTGAAAAAAGAAAAGAAAAGTGACGAAGTACGAGAGGCTCCTGTGCAGGATGAAGATTAAGTCTTACCTGATAACCGATCCAAAATTTTTTGGTAGCTCCCCTGACATCTTAGAAGCGACACTAAGAAAAACAATTGAAAAACATCAACCTGACCTTATTTGTCTACGCGACAAAGAAACAAAAGGCTATCGTGCATTAGCAGAGGCCTTTATGCGCTTAAGCGGAAAACACAAAACTATTTTGCATGCGGATATTGATTTGGCAGCTTCAATGGGCGCTTTTGGGGTCCATCTTACCTCAGGTCAATATAATGAGATTGACAGAGCAAAAGAAATGGGCTTGTATGTGATTGCGTCAACGCACTCTTATGAAGAGGCACGTATAGCTGAGGGAGCAGATGCTATCACGTATAGTCCGATTTTTTACTCTCCAAATAAGGGTGAACCGAAGGGTTTAGCGGATTTAAAAGAAATAACGGGTAAAATTAAAACTAATATTTTTGCCTTGGGTGGGATTACTACGCAAGAGCAAATACAGCAGGTCCAAACATGCGGTGTTTACGGCTTTGCTTCGATACGATACTTTACTATTTAATTAAGGACTATATACTATGTTTGAAACTGTCATCGGATTGGAAGTTCATACTCAACTTAATACACAAACTAAACTTTTTTGCTCATGTGCCACTAGCTTTAATGAGGTGCAAAACTCCAATACCTGTCCAACCTGTTTAGCTCTTCCCGGTGCACTTCCTGTTTTAAACAAAGAAGTGCTCCATAAAGCTATTATGCTGGGTACAGCAATTGATGCAAGAGTCAACAGAACATCATATTTTGACAGAAAGTCGTATTTTTATCCGGACAGTCCTTCGGCATATCAAATCACTCAGTTGTATACTCCAGTAGTTGAACATGGAACACTTAGTATAGACTTTGAAAACGGGAGCACTAAAGAGATACGTATTAATCGTGCTCATATTGAAGCTGATGCAGGTAAAAATATTCATGACGGTGCTGTGTCAAAGGTTGACCTTAACCGCGCAGGTACACCGCTTTTGGAAATCGTGTCTGAGCCTGATATGCGTTCGGCTGAAGAGGCTATCTTATATCTGAAAAAGCTTCATTCTATCGTTCGTTATATCGATATCTCAGATGCAAATATGCAAGAAGGTTCTTTTCGTTGTGACGTGAACGTTTCTATTCGTCCAAAAGGTGATGAAAAGCTTTACACACGTGTCGAGATTAAGAACATTAACAGCTTCCGTTTTATTGAAAAAGCGATCGCTCTGGAAGTTGCACGTCAGACAGACGCTTGGGAAGACGGTGTATATGAAGAAGAGATCCTTCAAGAAACGCGTTTGTTTGATCAAGACAAGCAAGAGACCCGTTCTATGCGAGGAAAAGAAGGTGCGGCTGATTATAGGTATTTTCCTGAACCTGATCTTTTACCGGCAAAGATTGATGATGAGATGTATGCACAGTTCTCAAAGATACCGGAACTTCCTGATGAAAAACGTGACCGTTTTATTCAAGAATATAAACTGAATGAATATAATGCAAACGTGATCACATCATCTTTAGAAATGGCGCATTTCTTTGAAAAGATGTTAACAGTAGGAGGAACGCCTAAGACGGCCACAACATGGCTTACAGGTGAACTTCAAGCTCGTTTAAAAGGTGGTCTTAGTATAGAAACATCTCCTGTAGATGCAAAGACAATGGGAATGCTTGTAAAGCGTATTGATGAACAGACAATTTCAGGCAAGGCAGCAAAAGAAGTTCTTGATTATTTGATGGAAAATGATACGGATGTAGATACTGTTATTGATAAGCTAGGACTTAAGCAGGTAACAGATATGGGGGCTATCGAAAAGATTTGTGATGAGATAATCGCAGCCAATGAGGATAAAGCCGAGCAGTACAGAGGCGGAAAAGATAAGCTTTTTGGCTTCTTTGTCGGTCAGGTAATGAAAGAGAGTAAAGGTTCTGCTAGTCCTCAGGCAGTAAACGAGGTTCTAAAAGCTAAACTAGGATAGCCCTTGGCCTTTGTTTCAAAAGTAATCATTGACATTTCTTACGCCCTTCAGACCTCTAAGTCGTATCGTGGTGTTAAAGGCTTCTTCTATTCTCTACTCGAAGACGAGGCTTACCCTTATAAAAAGTATTTTGATTTTGTGATGATGATGCTCATTGTATCGAGTGTTATGCTCTTGATACGAGGGGTTAAATATGATCTTCCTTTAGCAGCTATTTATTATAATGATTATATCATCTCTTTAATTTTCTTAAGCGAATATCTTCTTCGTTTTTGGGTGCACTCCTCTATCTCACAAGAACTTATTTATCAATATGAAAAAGATGAGTTTCTAGGGTATAAATTTCGGATAGACAGGGCCTTTAGAAAGATAATAGCGCACAAATGGAACTATGTAAGTTCAGTCTATGCTATTATCGATCTTTTGGCGATCATGCCCTTTTTTCATGAACTTCGAATATTGCGTCTTTTTATTCTTTTTAGGGCTTTTAAGATCTTTAGATACACAAAAAGCCTACAGCAGTTTGCGCAGGTCCTCTCCTCTAAGAAATTTGAATTCTTTACACTGATGGTCTTTGCTTCGGTTATGATATCTATTTCAGCCGTGCTTATCTATATTGCTGAAGCTAATAACAAAGATTCGGCTATCAATACACTCTTTGAGGCTTTTTATTGGTCTTTTGTCACGCTTTCTACGGTAGGATACGGAGACTTTGTTCCCGTAACAGACCTAGGGCGTACCGTTGCCATGGTCATTATTATTTCAGGTATTGCAGTGATCTCTTTTATGACGTCTATTGTCGTCTCTGCGTTTACCGAACAGCTTGATAGTATTAAAGAGCAAAAGATGGTCTCTGATATTTCCAAGATGAAACGTTTTTACCTTGTGTGCGGTTATTCAACTGTCTCACAAATCGTGACACAGCGATTACAAAAAGATAATATGCCCTTTGTCATTATAGAAAAAGACAGCAATAAACTTCTTCAAACAGGCAAGCTGAAAATACCGGCAATCTGCGCCGATCCTGCTAAGCATGAGACGTATATTAATTATGGTATTGATATGCATAAGCAAGTGATTTCCGTCTTATGTTTAGAAGAGTCAGATGTACACAACATTTATACGGCTTTAACTATTCGTGCTTTAAGATCCGATTTGAAGATACTCTCTTATTTGCATGAGGGTCGAAATCATAAGAAACTCTCCATTGCGGGAGTAAACAACATCATTTATCCGCAAGAACTGATAGGCACACTTGCCAGAGAATTTACTGGTAAACCTGTTGCTTTTGACGCTATTGATGCCTTACGAACACAAAGTACGGATGTTGTTATTAAAGAGTTATTAATAGATGAGAGAATCTTCTCTTCACATAGTAATGTAAGGTCTCTGGATGTACATGAGACTAAGCTTATTCTTTTGGGTATTTACAGGGATAGAAATTTCTTATTTAATCCCAAAGCAGATGAAACGCTCTGCGTGGGAGATATCCTTATTATAATCGGTATGGAGATAATGGTTGATGAGTACTCTTTAAATCTGCATAAGGCACGCACATGAAAAAAGTCATTATCTTTGGATATAACGAATATGCAAAAAAAATAGCCAGTAATTTTAAGGCTGTACACGAAGATGATATCCGCATTTATGTGATTAATGAAAGTGATAAGAATGAAGCTATTGCTGATGGCTATAAAAGTGAGTTGGTAGAGCTTGACGATGAGTGGTTAGATATAGGTCAACGGTATGAGATATCTAATCTCATCTGTTTTTGTGCTTTAGATGATGATGCTGAAAATGTGTTTTTGACAATCTCTTTACGCGCCGAATATGAGAATATGCACATTGTTGCCATTGCAACGTCAAAAGACAGTGCGGACAAACTTCGTCTCGCAGGAGCTAATAAGGCTATTGCAAAGCTTGAGACGACAGCTAATGTGATTGTAGAGTCTTTGGAAGAGCCGGCAATTGTTGAAGTGATGAATGAGATACTTTCACATAACAAAGAGCTTCGCCTGGCAGAATATAGCATCTCTTCTATCTCAGTTTTAAAAGATAAGTTCCTGCATGACATTGATGTGCATAAGGAGTATAATATTATTATATTAGCTGTTTCAGACAAGAAGATGGAAGCAGATTTTACCTTCACGGCTGAAGGTTATAACCACTGTATAAAAGAGGGTGACGTCTTGGTAGTGATAGGTAAAGAAAATGATTTACAAAGATTTGAAAAGGTAATAGAATGAAAATAGGTGTAATAGGAGCTGGAAAATGGGGGTCCGCCTTGGCCTTTGCCTTGAGCGAAAAAAATGACGTGTATATTACGTCCAGAACACCTCGTGATTTGGATAACTTTGTCAGTCTTGAAGAGATACTTCAACTGGAATATCTTGTCATTGCGATACCGGCACAACAGATCAGGAGCTGGCTGGAAGAAAATTTTATTTATAACAATCAAAAGGTACTGGTTGCGGCTAAAGGGATAGAAGCTTCTTCTGGACGTTTTTTAAATGAGATCTATGAGCCTTATGTAGCTGAAGAAAATATCTCTTTCTTATCGGGCCCGTCATTTGCCGCTGAAGTCATGAAAAGTTTACCGACAGCCTTGGTAATCAATAGTGTGAATGATGAGACAGCTTCTACATTTGCCGATTTTTTCCCGTCTTTTATCAAGACCTACATCTCTGACGACATAGCAGGAGCCGAAGTCGCGGGTGCATATAAAAATGTTATTGCTATTGCTGCGGGCGTTTGTGAAGGTCTTGGACTGGGAAAGAATGCTGCTGCAAGTCTTATCTCTCGTGGTTTGGTTGAAATGGCTCGTTTTGGAAAACATTATGGGGCATGTGAAGAGACATTCATGGGGCTTAGCGGAGCGGGGGATCTGTTTTTGACGGCGAGTTCGACGATGTCTCGCAATTTTCGAGTTGGACTTGGTTTGGCTAAGGGACAGTCTCAAGAGGAAATACTGGAAGAACTTGGAGAAGTTGCTGAGGGTATCGGTACAGCGTATGCCTTGCAAAAGATCATGGAAAAGGAAAAACTCTATCTTCCTATTGCGCATGAGGTCTATGAAATCTTAGAAGGTAAAACCCCACACCATAGTTTGCGAGATCTTCTGGGACAATAGCCTAAGAAGTAGTGAAAAGACTCTATTTACCGTATACGATAGTACATTGAGATGATATTGTAGGTGGGCCAAACAAATGAGTTGACCATTCAATTTGATTATCGACTGCATATACTTTTGAGAAGTTTGCAATTTGTGCGGCATGTCTAACGCTAACATCGTTATTTTCACTTGAAGTACACACTTTAGAAGTATTTAACTCAGTGATATTTATACCTGTAAGATTATATGCCATCGTAGGGTTTGTAGTTACATATGGTTTAACGGTACAACCTGTTACAAATAGAGCAATTGAAATGAATGTTAAAGTTGATATTTTTTTCATATTATTCTCCATATACAATCACGCAAACTTCATTTCGCGTTACTGTTTGATCTACATATACTATGTTCTTTATACCTGCTTTTTTTGCTGCTTCAAATACTGATAGGCTAGAATCTTCGCGACTTCCAACTTGTACGCATGTTCTAGAAGATATGTATTTATCCATATTACTATAATCTACTTTTGTTCCATCAATCTTTGTCATTTTTGAAGTGCCTGTCGTCTTATACGTACACCCACTAATTAATAAGCCTGCGAATATTATCGTAGAAACTGCTAATAACCTCATTCAACTTTCCTTGTTTTATTTTTTATATAATATCCGTATGGATCTGTATTGTCAAGCCCTGATGTATTGTCTTTGCTGGAAGGGTTGTATCTATGGGTTTAAACGGTGAGGATAATAATTGGGGTGTACTCACTATCTTTTAGGAAGGCACCTATCCTAGTGCAAGTATTTATTATGGAAAGTACAAAGGAATAAATGAGATGTTTGACACAGGGTTGAATTCTTCCCAAAAGATATTTTGGGAATGTGAGTCTAAATTATTTAGCTTCTATCTTGGCAGCAAGCTCTTCTGTCGTCGTAACATTTTCAATGGCAGTGATAGTCTTGTCCTGAAGTGAAACTATGACGATTTTTTCACTTTCTTGGCCTGACTTATATCCGCTTGCTACTGTTTCATCATCTATAACTAAAACAGTGTGTTTGAAGTCTTTTAGTCCAGGCATGATGAACATAGATCTTATAATAGACGGCGCGGCACTCACGTCAGCTACAAAAACAGCATTGTTGTCACTTAGGTAACTTGCATCTTTAGTCGCAAAAAAATCATTACAGGTATGTCCGACATCTTTTGAAAATGCGAAGATAAGTGTTGTGGTTTCAGCGGGGATAGTATACGGTTTTCCATGCTGATCATTTAGATTCAGGCCTGCTACATTCTTTTCTATAACAAGTTTCGGATCAACAGGTTCATTGCTTACTTCTTTTGAAGTACATCCTAAAAATACTAGACTGATTAAAAGTCCAAAAATCACATTTTTCATATTATCTCCATAGGGTCATGCCCAAGTTTTTTAAAATAATACAGAAGAGATATTTTTATTTTAGGGTGAATAAAAGTTAGTTATTGATATTAATAAATTTTAAAGATGAGAAGTTAGTGACACTGTATCATGTAAAGAATACATCGGTTGGATATAGCCTACTTTTTTGGGGTACGATAGGCTTTGTTCTTTTCGATCTTAATATTGTAGATATGCTCTTTCAACTGTTCTTTTAAGGCTTCTAGTTCTTCTTTGCTATCACGCAGAGCAATCCCTCTGGCCGAACAGCCTACCATCTCTTTATTGTTGTAGGTCATTTTCCATTTCATGCGTGTATTATAGAGTAAACCGTGATTAAAGTGTCGTTATTTTATCTCAAAGGCATCAATGGGCTCTTCAAAAGCAATAAATATAATACAGGGATCGCCTTCGTGGCAAAAGGCAGTATGCGGTTTTTTAGCAGGCCCATAGGCGTAATCTCCCGTTGAGAGAGTCTGGGAATTTTCTTTTTCATAATGAACATCAAGTTTTCCACTGACTAATATCATTCTTTCTGGGGAGGTGTGCCAGTGATTAGGTATTTTGAAATTTCCGGGTACCTTGAAGAAGATATCGCTATTACTCTTGGCCGGATCACCGTGTAAGACAGCGATCTGGCATCCTTCGCCAATAAAGGGAGGACATCCTCCCCATTGTAAGTTGGGATCGTGTGCCATTTTGACTAAGGACGGCTCATTAGACAATAGAAGTGTTGAGGCAAGAGCAAGGGCAGAGAAAAGCTTTAGAAGAAGGGCAGAAACGGAAACTCTATATGACATGATAAACTCCTGTTAGGTTGATCAAGCGAGTATGGCATAAATATCATTTTAATCTCTGTATATATTATAATTAATAATTATATTAAGAGTGAGGTTCTATCTTATAGGGTTTAACAAGAAAGAGAGCTGTTGTAGCAATCAGGATGAAGAGTAAGAAAAAGTAGATATTAACAGTGAGCTTATAAGAGATAATACCAAAGATAACACTTCCATGAGGGACGAGGGTGAAAAAACGCTTGGCATTTTTCTCAAACTTATACAGATGTTCATCTTCTGGCTTGTCACCTTGAAGTTTTCGCATATGACGGTGATAAAAAATAAAGTATAAGACAGTGAGCTCAATGACCTTGTAGCTAATAAGGCCGTAAACGATAAGCATATTATATTCTTGGCCAAAATATGAACTTGCCTGAATATCAAAAACTTGATCAACACCTACTGCGATAAAGGCAATGACAAGGAGAATATAAAACATTATCCTTCGCCGTTTGGATAGGGTGTCGATCACATTTTGCATGGAATACCTTCATTGTAAAATGGCATTTTAACGCAATATTTCTGTGACTATCTTTATCAAGAACCCATGGGCTTTCTTACTGTAAAGAATGTAGATTTACCTTATATTTAAATCCATTAGGTAAAATAATAAAAAAATAAAAGATTCCCTTGATAACTGACATTAACCGCCTGCTAACTGTTCTGTATTCAGACAGAAAACTTTTTGAATCTCTTTTTGAAAAACGAAATCGTCTTGTCAGCTTTCATGAAGTCAGCAATGCAATCGGCGAGGATAAGATAGAGTACCTCTTAAACGCAGAAATACTTTCTCATACCGATGACAGTGTAGAACTGGATGAACGAATATTGAGTTTTTTTGAAGAGTTTTTGGAGACGAATGAAGATATTGAGATTGGTGATGTGGATGAACTTCTTATTAATCTTAGATATAACATCGAACTCTACCAAAATGAAAAAGACAATGAACATTCACGTGAACGCTACCTTGGCAAAATAAAACGTATTCTCAAAAAAGTCCCGAATCTTATTTTAAAGAACCTGTCTCTTTTACAATTGCATATCGGACTGACGTATAAGACTCAGAGCTCGCATAAGAATAAGATCCTGGAACTGCAGCATTATAAGGCTAAGCTGGAAAAGCTGATGAACATAGAAGTGAAGGTACAAAAAGCACTTTTAAAGGAGTCACATTTCTTTAGTATTGTCTCTTCTCATGAGACAGTACTGCTTTCTCTGCGTTTGAAAGTACGTTTGCGTGAACTTCGCATCTCATTAATAGAACTGCAAAAACAGGTCATCGAATATATCAACAAGACCCTGCATAAACAGCACTTTTTTGAGCATATCATCAAGCTTAAAGAGATGAAGTCAGCACTTGAGATAAAAGAAAAAAGTAATATACTCTCCCTCCTGGAGATGGAGACGACACCCCTGTTTATGTCTAAACCGCAGCGTGTCTCTACTTTATTAGATACGGAAGAGGTATATGAGTTCGGCTTTGACGAGATGGTGCAAAAGCTTCAGCATGTGATACCTGTTGGTAAGTCAACTGTTTGCAAGTCAGAAGCGCTTGATGAAAGCTTCTTTGAAGACGATGAAAGTGTTTCATACATGATAGACACTGATGCTCTGCATGAAGAATTTATGAAGAGCAATAAAGACCTTTTTGGCTTTATAGATGAGAAAAACTTTGAAGTCGAACAGTCTTTGGAAGAGAAGGTTACCCTGTATTGTCAGTTGGCACTGATGTATGAGAATAATTATAACTTCGATGAGACAAAAAGAGAGAAAAAAGAACAATACGAATACCTGGTTATTACCCCGAAGGAAATAAATGAGCCTGCCTAAGCAAAGTAAAGAAATATTTGAGATATTAAGCCGTGGGAACTTTTTGTGCGAGAACAGTCCTGTGAGACAAGAGAGAGATCTTTATCAGTCTTGTGAAAGAGAATTCGGTGCGCATTATGATTTTTTTGAGCATATCGGTTTTTATTTGATCAGAGAAGACGGTTACTTTTATTTTTCAAAAGAACTTCCACAGTCCCAAACAGAAGATAAGCTGCATATGATCTTGGAATACATTGATCTGGTTGAACTTATGCTGCAGTTTTCAGCTACTTTTGGGGTAGGTTTTCGAACAACAGTACGGGAGTTGGCTGATGCCGTCCAGTCCAATGTCGTCTTAAAAGACAGACTTGACAGACTTAAAAACATATCCAAACCACAGACGCTTCATGCCCAATGTGCCAAGGTCTTTGAAAAATTCAAAAAAGGCGGTTTTATGGCGCTCGAAGATGAACACGAAGAACGTTACATCGTCTTAAACTCATACCACTATATAGAAACATTTTTAAATGCGATAAAGGTAAGTGCAAATGAGACAGGAGAAACACTGTAATGAATCAGCTTAAAGAAGTCACCTTTATAAATTCCGCGACCTTGCCCTATGCCCAAGTAGATGTCGGTGAAAATACGCTCTTTAGTGGAGGTAATGGCGCAGGAAAGACGACCATTTTACGTTCGATCTTGTATTTTTACGGGGCACAGCGCTCTGAGCATCTTGGTATCAGCCGGAAGAAGAAGCGTTTTGAAGAGTACTACTTCGCTTCCATAAACTCTTATCTTGTGTATACGTTTGAAAATGCAGGCGCCACTGTACTTGCTATTATGTATAAGGCTGGGGGTCTGCGTGTAAAATACCGTTTTGCCATAGAAAAAAATGCCGAAGATATGAAAGCGCTTTTCTTTGAGAACAATGTTGCCTTGGAACCGAAAGAGTTATGGTCCAGATTGCTAGAAAAAGAGTATGAACTCAGTCCGATACTTAATTCGCCAAAAGAGTATAAGTCTGTTCTGTACGGACAAGATAGAAAACTCCAGCACTTTGCCTTCTTTAATGCCAACAGCGAGTATGAGCAGATTTCCAAGACCCTTTCAAATGTCTTTATTAACTCTAAATTGGATTCAGGTTCTATCAAAAAGTCACTTGTCTCAAGTATCAGTGGGTTTGAGCCGATCGATCTAAACCAGATGCGTCGTAATATCGGTGATTTTAGGGTCAAGTATGATGATATCAGCTCCTTTGAGAAGAACAGTTCTCATATCCATGAAGCGGTGTCTACACTTGGAATGTATGAAGAGCAGACGGCGGACCTTCATAAGACAGCACAATCTTTAGGCGCAAATGCGGGCGTACTTGAAGATGAACTTGACGTACTGAAGGAGCAGACGCTTGGGCTCAGAGATGAACTTTCAGAACTTAATGAAAAACATGCACTAGAACAAAGCTCTCATTCTAGAAAGCATGATGAAGATCTTAAAGAGCAGGGTGCTTTGGAACGTGAGATAAAAGAAGCCAGATACAAAGAAGAAGAATATACGAAGGCCAAGATCAAAGATAAGCTTGTCCTTTGGGAAAAGAAGCCTCTTATCGAAGATGAACTTCTTGCGCTTGAGTCACAGCTTGACAAGCTCTTGGATTCGCAAGGTTCTTTGTCTGGGAGGTTTGATGCAATGCGTGAGAGAGAGTTAAAGAGCTTTCATGATAAGGAACAAAAGCTTCGAACGGATATCACTGCCTTGGAACAGGATTATAATACCAAAAGTTCAGTTTTGATGGATGAACAAGAAGAAGCGTATAGCGCACACCGTTTAAAAAGTGAAAATGCGCTAAAACAGCTGGGTGAAAATCGTTCACGTGCTAAAGAAGAAGCCTTGGATGCCAATGCTCAAGAACGCATTATTCAAAACAAGAGTTTTGACAAGGAAAAAATAGATTCTGTCAAAAATGAAGTCCATAAAGCAGTACGGGCTTTTGAGGAAGAGAAGTCAAAGCTCCAGCTCGCTCAGTCGCAAAACGAGAAGATAGCAGAACAGATATTTTCGGCGGAACAGTCAAAAGGATTCAGCCTTCAAAACCTGGCACATGAACATGAAAAAGAGATTGCCAATTTGAAAAGAGAGATAGACGAACTGCATAAGCGTAAGAACCTTAACTCAGCATCTTTACTTGGGTACATGAGAGAGAACGCATTTAAAGAGGCCTCGACGCTTTGCGCGCTTTTAAAAGATGAGGTCTTGTATTCACAGAACCTACGTCCATCATTGCAAGAAGGCGACGGAAGTCTTTTGGGATTGACGATTGATATGTCGGGGATAGATGTGTCTGCTTATGAAGAGAGTGTCATAAGCCTAAGCCTTCATGCCTGCGAGGAACGTCTTAAAAAGATGAATGCAGGATATGTCTTTAAACAAGAAGAGATAGAGAATGAGACGCGTAATGCCATTAATGCCCTGCGAAGAGAACAGGGGCGTATCAACACGCTTGTAGATGAGCATCTACGTCGTATTCCAAAGCTGGAACAAGCAAGCCTGACTCTTGCGGAAGATTTACAAAGTCTTCAAAATATGGCTTCTAAGAAAAAAGACCTTGCGCTTGATAATGCCAGAAAAGAAAAAGAGCATAAAGAACAGTCCTATCTTCAAATCCAAACGGAGTATACAACTGCTTCTAAGGGCTTTCAGGTTGAACTAGAAAAGATAAAAGAAGAGGTGAAGAGCAGACAAGAAAAACTTTACGAGCTTAAGACTGAATCACTAGCACTTAAAAACAGTGAACTGGTAAAGATCAAGAGTGAGTGTGACAAGAAGCTTGAACAGATCAAAAGTGAAGAAGAAGAGACGCTTATTCAAGGCGGCGTTGACTCCTCTTTACTTAAAAAGTATCAAGAAGAGATAGGTGATAAGAAAGAAGAACTCTTGAAGACAGAGTTACTAAGTGAACTCATCTCAGAATATAGGATCGATCAAAAACGTATCTTTGCACAACTTGATGATAGGGTGAAGTCTCTTGAAATTGTATCTGATCAGATAAGGACAAGGGCAGAAGAGTTCACCCTCGTTAAAGACGCTTATGAGACAAAGAAGAGAACACTTGAAGAGCGTAGAGATGCCCTTGTCTCTCAGGTCAGCAGTCTTCAAAAAGATCTTAAAGAATACATCTCTTTTAAAGAGACTGCTTTATACATGGATCTAAGTGGCTTGATAGAGAACTCGCAAGAACAAAGAAGTGAAGAGAGCCTTTCGGACATGATCAACCGTCTAAGAGATCTTGGCTTTACGCATGCCAGTTCAAAAGATAAACTACGTAAAAAACTCAATCGCGCCTTCTCTTCCATCAGTCTGCATAATATTTTCAACCTGTATGCACCGAGTTCTGATTCAGATGCGGCTATCTTATCTTCAGCGAATGGATTGAAGATCTTTGTACTTGAGAATAAGATAGAAACGTATAAGGAACAAGTAGCCAAAGAGTTTACTCTAACGCTGAGACATCTTTCTTCAGAGATCTCCGAACTTCTTAAAGCAGAAGGAGATATCTCAAAGACGGTCTCACGTATAAATAAGACCCTGCAAGACCTGCAAGGTATCAAGGTCATCCGTGGGATAGAGTTGAGGTATAAGGAGAGCGACAACCTTCTTCTTAACGTCCTTAAGGCAATAGGCGATTTGGTAGAAGAGAATCCTTACGGTAATGAGATAAACCTTTTCTCTGCCGAAACGAATGAACATTTCAATCAAAAAGCACTTAAGCACCTTGATGAACTATCACTGCACCTCAGTGAAGAAAAAGCAGACCTTCTGACTCTGGATGAAAGTTTTGTTTTGGAGTTTAGGGCTATAGAAAATGGAAATGACACAGGTTTTGTCCCCTCTTTAGATGGCATCGGTTCAAACGGTACCGATGTTATGGTAAAGGCTATGGTCAACATCGCTATGTTGTCTCTGGCAAGAAAGCAGTCTTCCAAGCAAGATGCTTCTGTTTATTTTCACTGTATCCTTGATGAGGTAGGTATTCTTTCACCGGCTTATCTGAAAGAGCTTATCGCCTACGCCAACAATAAAAAAATACGATTTGTCAACGGAGCACCGGATGAGAAATTGGTCTCTACTTATAAGCGCTTGTATATGTTGTCGACTAATGCTAAGCACCAGACTATAGTGCGAAAGCTTGTCTCCCAGCAGTAAACTGAAAAAGGAAGTTGATGAAAGATGAATTTGTCCAAATCGCCAGTTTTTTTTATGCGATGGATGCGCATATTTTAAGAGGGATTTTGGAGTCAGAAGATATAGAAGTTCGACTTTTTGATGAGCAGATGTCTTCAGTGCTTCCTATTTATCCGGCTATGCTTGGCGGTGTTAAGGTCTTAGTCAATAAAGTAAATCTTGACAAGGCAAAAAAGATAACGGACGTGTATTTTGAAAATCTTCACAGCGAGGTCAAAACAGCATGCCCAAATTGTGATTCTATAAAGATCCGACACGATTATAAAAAGTATTTTTCTTCTTTATTTATCAATGCACTTGGCATCTTCATCGGGGGATATAGTCTTTCAAACAGCTTATGCAGATATAAACAATGTAAAGAGTGTGGATTTACCTGGTGAGGTGATACGCCTCACAGAGACAATAAGGGTCTACTCGATATTGGTGTAAACAGCTTGAACATCATCATCATCGTCCAGCTTGTCCAGGATAATACGCACAGTATCCATCTGCTCTTCTGAAAGAGAAATAGGCGTGTTGGGAATAAACTCCAAAACTGCTTTTGTCATCTCTACACCCATCTTCTCAAGTGCGCTATTCATATTTCCAAAGTCAGCATAGGCAGTATGAACAATACACTCACCCTCTTCAATATCTAACTCTTCAAGACCTGCATCGATGAGTTCCATCTCTAACTCTTCAGGATCTGCTCCTTCTGGAAGTTTAAACTCAAAGATTGCCTGACGTGTGAACATGAAGTCTAAGGCTCCCTTGGTCAAGATCTCTCCGCCGTTCTTGTTAACAGGATTTTTGACATTGGCAACGGTACGTGTATTGTTGTCTGTTAAGCATTCAATGATAAACATTGAGCCATGTGGCCCCTTAGCTTCAAAGAACACGTCCAACATATCTTTGGCATCTTTGCCGCTTGCACGCTTGATAGCCGCGTCAATGTTGTCTTTTGGCATGTTTTCCGCTTTGGCATTAATGATCGCCGTACGGAGTTTTGGATTCATATCGGGTTCGCCACCGCCTTCTTTGGCTGCTTTCTCAATTGCTTTTGCCAGTTTGGGAAAAACACGTGACATGTTTCCCCAGCGTTTTAGTTTTGATGCTTTGCGATATTCAAAGGCTCTACCCATAAAATGTATCCTTGTTTAAATTAGCCGTATTATAGCTATTAAAAAATATTAGAAAAATAAATTTAACCAATATAGGGGATATCTTTGATAAAATTTCACAATAAAATGATTTATAGGTAAATAATGAGTAAAAAACTTTCTTTTGATAAAACTTTATATGTATTAGCACCCTTAGCAGGATACACAGACCTTCCTTTTCGTTCTGTGGTTAAAAAGTTTGGGGCTGACCTGACTATTTCTGAAATGGTAAGTTCAAATGCGCTTATTCACAACTCGGAAAAATCTATCAAGATGCTTGAAAAAAATAGCATTGAGGATCCTTACTCAGTTCAAATAGCGGGTGGGGACGTGGATGTTGTTAGAGGTGCGGTTGAGTTTATCAATACCCAAGAGGGTGTTGATGTTATTGACTTCAACTGTGGCTGTCCCGTTCCAAAAGTAGTTGGAGGAGGGTCGGGATCTTCTTTACTTCGTGATCTTGATCAGATGGGACGGCTTATTGAGACAATTAAGAAGACTTCCAATAAGCAGTACACCAGTGTCAAGATCCGTCTTGGTTTTGCGGAGAATAATCATCTGGAGATCGCGAAGGTCGTACAAGATGCAGGTGCTGATTTTATTGCTGTTCATGGGCGTACACGATCAGGTCGTTTCAAGTCTGAAGTAGATTATGATGCGATTGCTGAAGTGAAGGATGCTCTGTCTATTCCTGTTATTGCTAATGGTGATATCACAGATTATGAAAAGGCACAATGGGTTTTAGAACACACTAAAGCTGATGGTCTTATGATCGGTCGTGGTGCTATTGGTCAACCGTGGATCTTTCATCAGCTCAAAACGGGTGAAAAAGAGGTTTCTATACAGCTTAAGAAAGAGATCGTTTTAGAGCATTACGACAAGATGATAGAGTTTTACGGTACGCATGGTGTTCCAATGTTTAGAAAACATATACACACTTACTGTAAAGGTCTTAAGGGAGCGTCTACGCTAAGAAACCAGGTTAACAGTATTGTTGATATTGTAGAATTCAGAAAGCTTTTGGAAGACTTTTTTGATAATACACAGGTGGCATAGAAAATAGAATTACGTTCAGGCGAATTCGTTAGGGATTCTCTTCTGTTAATACTTTTTTTAACATCGACAGTGCGTCTTTTGATTTATCTTCATTCCACGCCTTGGCTGAAATACCTCCGGCTGCTTGATAGTGGTACATTGAATGATCACGTTGCCCTTCAAGAATACTCTGTGTTATAGCCGTGATGTTCTCGGTTCCTTCTTGCTGTCCCATATGGGTACTGAAGATACGACGCTGCTCACTGTCTGAAAAGTGCTCAATCTGGCAAAAGTAGTCTATAACACCATATAAAAACATATAATAGCTCTGTGTCTTTTTCTTATTTGCTTTGAGCTGAGAAAGATTGACCTGTTTGAGTAGTTCAGTATGGTAATCAGAGATACGGGCGTAGGTGATATCATACATTTGAGACTTGTACTTTGGACTGCTTTGCGCTGCTTTTTCCGCTTTTTTATCAACACTTTCTGATTTCTTTAAAAAGAAAAATGCTAAAGAGAACAGAACGACAAGTCCGGCAACGATAAGATACAAAAACGATGAGGAATCTTCATTTTCTGAATCTTTATTTTTGATGCTTTGAACACTTGGTTTTACAGCAGGCTTGATGACAGGTTCTAATTTAGGTGGAACGGATTGGTTGGTCGTGTTTTTTTCAAGAACCTTTGTCTTTTGTTCTTTCTTTTTCGGAACAGACGCTTTTGTAGGTTTGCTGCCAATTGTATCCGATTTATGTTTTTTCTCATACCTCTCAGTCATCTCTTTAAAAAAGGTGGTGGCTTCTTTGTTCCCATGTTTTGAAGCACGGCGCAACCACTTGTAGGCATCCATTTTTTTACGCTCAACTCCCAGTCCATGCATGTAGAACATACCGATATTATATTCTGCTCTGTTATCGCCCTTGTTAGCAAGCTTGAGATAGATCCGGTAAGCATCTTGATACTCTTTGAGAACCGCAGCCTCATAAGCGAGAGTATGAAACTCATAGTTCATAAAAGAGGTCTCTTCATTGGGTTTAAGTAAAAAAGAGACATGATCGTCTTTTTTGGCATAGAGGTTCGAGGAGAGAATAAGTAAAAGACTGAAAATAATTATTTTTAAATGCATGGTTTGTTTTTCCCTGAGAATATATTTATTATACATTATTTATGATGATATTACAAACGATTAAGATCCGGGGGAGTTTTATGGTCATTTACGTACTGATCAAAATTACCGGTATCTGACATTTTTAGAGCATACTCACGAACTTCGTTTCGTTCTTCTTTAAATTGCATGATAGGAACACCCATCCCACAGCTTGACTCGACGGCATAGATGTTGAACTTAAAGATTTGGCGGATAGCATTCATGTCTTCTTTAAAATATTGGCTGCTCACTTTAAAGGCATCACTTTGTTTCTCAATAACTTCGCCCTTGCAAAAACATCGCAGGATCTTGGCTTTGCCCTCAAAGGCATTAAATAACAGGGTGACTTGCCCATCTTCGTTTATATCCCTAGCCGTTCTATTTCCGCTTCCAAGATAATCGATCATATAGATGGTATTTGGATTAAGCACATAGAGGCAGTCGTAACCTCTTGGAGAAAGGTTGACCTCATGGTGTGAAGATGAAGCAAGGTAAAAGAGTTTTTGCTCTTGGATAAAGTGGATATTGGAGTCTGTTAAGTGTTTATATTGTTTGCCCACATTTAATTCCTAATATAATCTAGATCGATTATACAAAAGAAATGTAAATGGTTTTATTTTTTCTAAAAATAAATAAAGAATTATTAGGGATTTATGCGGATATGTCACATCATGAAAGAGAAAAAAGTAAGAGATGGTAGTTTATGCTGTGAGCGAGAGGAAGTGAAGGTTTTACCTGTGTTTACACAACTTTTACTGGAGGTAGGTGTATAAAAAAGATCTCTTATTAGAAGAAGCTTTAGAAAAGTTTATTAAGGTGCATAAGGGAATGCCCTAGGACAGTTCATGTATCTGTCCAGATGCTTTTTCTTTATACGATTGTAGAGGTTCGACTTCGTCGGAGTTGTCAAGACGCAGGTACGCATCAAGTTCTGTTCTGTTGTCATCAAGTACTCTGTCAAATTCATTTTGAGTTGTTACTGGTTTACCGTCACTAAATTTTTCAAGTAAAACATTTGAGTTTCCAAGAAGGACCAGGTAACTTTGACCTTCATAATCAAGCATTGCAACACGGTTTTTTGGATCAAGGGGCTTTTGAAAACGGACGGTAATACCCTCTTTTTTTGTATTTCCTTTGAAAAGCCAAGGCTGTTTTCCTTTGGCCTGCGGATTGGCCATCTTTTTCTTAAGCCACAGCATGATGAAAATTCCTATAAGTAAGATGGCAATGACAATATAGTAGGAGTTGTTAAACTCATTTGCCTGCTTTGTCGGCAGGGAAGTAGGGTCGGAAAAGACGGAGTTTGTTTCAGGTGCAGGCGTTTTCACCGCGGGAATACCCTTGAAAAAACGCAGTCTAAGTCCATAAGAATCACTTGTCTTGGAAGCATTCATATTGACGTCATTTGCTGTTTGTAAGATGATCTCAGTATGCGAGTTTATAGGTGTGAGTGTCATCTTATGCAAGTATGAGGTATTGATGTTCTTGATCTTAGGTGCTTCGATGGAAGCACCTTGGAGTTTCAAGATGATTTTATTGTCTTTTTTTATCTGCGAAAGTTTACCATCAAAAGGAGTATCAAAGGTCAGCATGATATCTACACGATTTGAACGTTCATAAACATTATAAGAAAGAATTTTTGAGCCAAAAAGGATACAAGGGATTAAGAAGAGAAAAAGATATTTCATAAACGCTCTTTTGAAAGGTAGTAGATAACTGAGGTTGAATCAAGCACTTCATTGATACGAATAGCAAGATTCTTTTCATAAACCATGACTTCACCCTTGCCAATAATACGGTTGTTGACATAAGCTTCTACACTTTCACCGGCAGGTTTACCCAAGTCGACAACAGAACCTTTTTGGAGGGCCAGTATATCTTTGATAGTTAATGATGTTTGTCCAAGATCAGCGATAAATTCAACCTGCATGTCTAGAAGACCCTCATAGTCCATCCACGCGAGTTCTTCAAGCTCATCAGCATTGAGGTCAAGGTTATCAAGACGGTTTTCGGCCATTTGCTCTTCGAGCGTCTTTTGTTCTTCTTCTGGCATTAAATACTTATTCCCTTATCCTTGAATACCGATAACAAGTGCCTCTTTTGATGTTTGTAGAATTGAATATTCACTACAGTTACAGGCTCCAAACTCTTCAATTGCTTTAAACTTTGGTGTTGTTATCATAAAATGTTCTTTTTCAGCTTCTTCCGCTAAAACCTTTGCACTGCCGACAATCATATTTGTTGACTCAAGTGCCATATCTTTCATCATCTCATCATCCGCATCGTCTTCCATCAAGTAAACAGAGACAATCTCTTTGATAAGAGACTCATTAAAGCCGAGATAAATAGTTTTTGTCTCCCCGTCATCCATTTTTACCTCTATAGAAGCAATTACTGTTCTCAATTGTGTTAGTGTATTTATTCTTTTTGTTTTCAGATCAATTTGATTATGTAGAAAATTTTCAGCGGCTTCAATAATGATAGAAATCATGTAGTGTCCCTAAGTTATGCGTTATGTGTTGTTTCTGATAGTTTTATTATAGGTAAAACTGATTAAGTGAAGTTTAATAGTATAGGCTTCAATGTAAAATTTACGTTAGAACAACGACAAACTGTAGAAAAAGAATGCTTTTTAGTGATGAGTATTATGAAAGCTTTTGAAAATCTGATCGATGATATGTTTTCAAGGCCCTAAGTTAGATTATCTAAGTTAGAGGATTAATGACTTAATTAGTATAAAAAGAGTAGCATTCCATTTGAATTTAATGAAAAAAAAGGTACGCCTCATCGAAGTGATAATGATTTTAGAATTGATAGTTTTAGGTATGGGCGTCGGTGCTATGTCGGGTTTCTTTGGTATCGGTGGTGGAACGATATTGGTTCCTTTACTGCTTTTTATGGGATATGACATGAAAGTCGCCATAGGTATCTCCGTCTTACAGATGGTTTTTTCTTCTATTTACGGCTCTGTTTTAAACTTTAAAAAGGGCAGTTTGGAGTTTGATACAGTCTTTTCTATTGGTGTTGGCGGCTTTGTTGGAGCACTCTTTAGTGGCCTTGTCGTCTCAAAGACATCGCCTCTTATCCTTGAATATGTTTTTATTGGCTTTATTGTTATTGCTTTGATACGTATGGCATATAAACCGGTGGAACATCTTCAAAGTAAGACAGTACATCCTTTAGTATTATTCTTCATTGGTACGGTTTTAGGTGTATTTGCCATATCTATCGGTGTAGGCGGTTCTATACTCTTAGTACCTATACTGGTAGGGTTCTTGCACTTCGAACTTAAGAAAGCAATTTCGGCGGGTCTTTTCTTTGTTGTCTTTTCCTCACTGTCTGGATTTATCAGTCTCTCTTTTGCGGGACAGATAGCCTATATTGAGGGGCTGATTATTGGAGTTGCTTCTTTAATAGGTGTTTTTGCCGGTGTTTATCTCAACCATAAGACCCCCAATATTTTACAAAAAAGACTTTTGTTAGGCTTTTATATTTTAGTGTTATCGTATTTATTAATTAGGACTTTTTCATGATCAAAATCACAGGCGCACGCGAAAATAATTTAAAAAATGTTTCTTTAGAAATCCCAAAAAACAAGCTTATCGTTTTTACCGGATTAAGTGGAAGTGGAAAGTCTACATTGGCCTTTGATACTTTGTATGCGGAAGGCCAACGTCGTTACATCGAGTCTTTGTCTTCGTACGCACGCCAGTTCCTTGATAAAATAGGAAAACCTGAGGTAGATAAGATCGAAGGCCTGACGCCTGCCATTGCAATTGATCAAAAGACGACTTCTAAAAACCCTCGTTCGACGGTGGGAACGATCACAGAGATCTATGATTATCTGCGTCTTCTTTACGCTCGCGTGGGTGAACAGCATTGTCACATCTGTTCTAAACCGATCTCACAAATGAATGCCTCGGACATTATCGAGCAAGTAGCTAAACTTCCTTTGGGCGCAAAAGTTATCATCCTTGCTCCGCTTATCCGTGAAAAGAAAGGTAGCTTTTCTGATCTTTTGAGCTCTCTTTCAGCTAAGGGTTATGTCCGTGCGATGATAGATGGGGTCATGGTACGTCTTGATGAAGAGATAGAACTTTCCAAGACAAAAAAACACACTATCAAGGTTGTTATCGATCGTATTGTCATTAAAGAAGATAACAAAGAACGAATAGGACAAGATGTTGAAAAGGCCTTGAAAGAATCGTATGGTGAACTGGAGATAGAGATCTTAAATTATGAAGAGGTAGATCTTTCGGAAAAAATGATCCATTACAGTGAGCATTTGGCCTGTCATGACTGTAAGGTGAGCTTTGACCCGCTTGAACCTTTGTCCTTTTCTTTTAATTCACCTAAGGGTGCCTGTACCGAGTGTGACGGTTTGGGAATCAGGTTTGCACTGGATACTGACAAGATAATCGATGCTGACTTGAGCGTGGAAAAGGGTGCAGTAAAGATTGTTTATGGGTTTAATAAGGGGTACTACTTTACCTTTTTGAAGGGATTTTGTGCCCATGAGAAGATCTCAATAAGTTTGCCTTTTAACGAGTTGGAAGAACACCAAAAAAAGGCCATTTTACACGGTAGTATTGATGAAATACCTTTTGAATGGAAAGGGCATCCTATTAAACGTGTTTGGCCGGGTATTACCAAGATAGCGTATGACATGTTTAAAGATGAAAAAGAGCTTCAAGATTATATGAGTGAGAAGACCTGTTCGAAATGTGATGGAAATCGTTTGCGAAAAGAGTCTTTGGCAGTAGATGTGGCAGGAAAGAAGATCTTTGAACTTATCAAGATGCCGATTGAAGATACCTACGCCTTCTTTAAAGATGACACAAAGTTTGAACACTTTTCACAGCAGACACAGATGATAGGTGAACCAATCTTAAATGAGATAAAAGAGCGACTATTTTTTCTTTATGATGTTGGATTAGGGTACCTTTCACTCTCTCGTGATGCCCGCTCCATAAGCGGAGGCGAAGCGCAGCGTATTCGTATCGCTTCACAAATCGGTTCAGGTTTGACAGGGGTGATGTATGTTTTGGATGAGCCAAGTATCGGTCTGCATGAAAGAGATACGCTCAAACTGATTCGTACCCTGCGTTCATTGCAGGAAAAAGGAAATACTGTTATTGTTGTTGAACATGACAAAGAGACCATAGAAAATGCGGACTATATTGTTGATATTGGTCCAGGTGCAGGTAAGTACGGAGGCGAGGTCGTGTTCGCAGGAACACGTACTCAGATGAAAAAAGCCAAGACTCTTACGGCAGATTACCTTTATGGTCGAAAGATGATTGAGTATTTTTACAGACGTCCGCAAGAAGAATGGATTGAGATCAAAAATGTTACGATCAACAATATAGAAGATATTTCAGTTAAGATCCCTCTACATAACTTGGTCTGTGTCTCCGGTGTGAGTGGAAGCGGTAAGTCCTCCCTTATTCTTCAAACACTTCTTCCTGTGGCGCGTGAACTTTTAAATCATGCCAGAAAAGTTAAGAAGGTTAAAGGCGTTGAGATCGAAGGACTTGAGCAACTTGATAAGGTTATTTATCTGGATCAAAGCCCTATCGGAAGAACACCACGCTCCAATCCCGCGACCTATACCGGTCTAATGGATGAGCTGCGTAACCTTTTTGCCAAGACAAAAGAGGCTCAGATACGCGGATATACTTCGTCCCGCTTTAGCTTTAATGTCAAAGGTGGCCGCTGTGAGAAGTGTCAGGGTGAAGGAGAGATCAAAATTGAGATGCACTTTTTACCGGACATTATGGTTAAATGTGACTCGTGTCGTGGCCAACGTTATAACCCTCAGTCCTTAGAGATTCTGTACAAAGGACAGTCTATTTCAGATGTTTTGAACATGTCAGTGACAGAGGCACTGGAGTTTTTTGCACCGATTCCTAAGATAAAGGTGAAACTGCAGACGCTGCATGATGTTGGTCTGGGGTATATCTCTTTAGGGCAAAATGCAGTCACACTTTCAGGTGGAGAAGCCCAGCGGATTAAACTATCAAAAGAGTTAAGCCGAAAAGATACCGGTAAAACATTGTATATCTTGGATGAGCCTACAACGGGTTTGCATTTTGATGATGTTAACCGTCTGACCGATGTGCTTCACCATTTTGTTGAACTGGGGAACTCTGTGCTTGTAATCGAGCATAACCTGGATATGGTGAAAAACGCAGATTACGTGATCGATATGGGACCTGAAGGTGGCGTGAAGGGTGGACGTATTGTAGGTGTCGGTTCACCTGAGGAGCTAGCTGAAAACTATGAGCAAATGGGATCATATACCGGTGAATTTTTGAAAAAAGAACTTGCTTTACATAAAAATACAAAAAAGTAGTGGTACAATAAGTTCAAGAAATAATAAAAAAGAAGTTTATATATGAAATCATCTCTCGTCGAAAGTATTAAATCTCTTCCTGCACTGCCTAAAACAATTGTAGAATTGCAGCAAGTCTGTGCAGACCCTGAGGCTGCTATCAATGATCTTGTGCAAGTCGTTGAAAAAGATCCAATGATTGTAGCTAACCTTTTAAAAGCGGCTAATTCTCCTTTATACTGCTTTGGTAAAGAGATCAAAAGTGTGGGTCAGGCCGTTTCTCTTTTTGGTATGAGTATGACACGTTCTATTGCTATTGGTAATTCTGTAAGAAAGCTGCTAAATGTTGATATGGAGCCTTACGGGGTAACGTCTGAAAAGTTCGCCGATATCTCAAACCAGCAGGCAGTCTTGATGCATAACTGGTATTCTAAGATTGATAGAAGAAAGATGGAAAATCTTTTTCTGGCTTCATTTCTTCAAGAAACAGGTAAGATCATTATTGCTTCAGACATCATCAAAGAAGATCTCTTATATAACTTTAAATCAGAGATAGAAACAACAAATAATATTCCACAAGTTGAATTCTCATACGTAGAAGAAACAACGGCCACCGTTACTGCAGCTATCTTTGAGCACTGGAACTTTGACGAGACCTTTGTTGAGATGATACGTTTTTCAGACACGTACCAAAAAGCACCGGAAGAGATCAAAGAGTATGCAACAGCACTCAACATTGTTAAAACAATAGTACCGATTAATGCACCATTCTCAGATCAGTCTATCACTTTTGGTTTACGTAAGGCAAGTGACGCAGGATATGATCATGAGATGCTCGAAGACATTGTTGATAACGTAATGGATCAACTTGGCATTGTAGCTGACTATTAAACCTTAGGAATAGATATAATCTATTCCCACCTTTTGACAATACGAAGAGACCATGTCTCTTTCCATATCTGCATTTGTGTTATAGTCATACCCAAAACATTTCTTCCACAAAGAGTGATCTTCCATACATAGATAAAAGAAGACTTTCTTATGCCAAGGCTTGAAGCTTTCATACGCGTGGCTGAACATCTCTTCTTTCATCTCAAGAGGATAAGAAGCTTTTCCTGCTGCATCATCAAAGGGCATCTGCAAGATCTTTGAATTAAAATTTCTCTGGCGAAGTTTTTGAATAACAGGTTTGATAAAGGTCAGTGTTCCCATAGAGATGAGAGATACTTCTTCCGGTTCAAAGGTTTCTATCAGTTCATCATAAACTTCTTTGTACTCTTCTAAGTAATTATGATACTCAACGATAGGATGAAAGTGAAAACCAACGATCACACCCTTATCTGCTAAGGCTCTGGCTGAACCAATTCGTTTGGACAAAGAAGCTGCCAAATGTTCTTCATTCTCAATGATAGTCGTCGTATTAAGTGACCAGGTACAGATGATGTTCTTAGGCACATCATTATCAAGAAAATATTTGATATTGTCAGACTTAGTCTTGAACTCCAATATTATGTTTTGATTATCTCTGGCAAAGTCAAAAAGTGCGTCCAAAACGCCTTCTCTGTTTCCCCACATCAAAGAGTCAGAGGATTGACCTGTTCCTATATGGTAGGTTCTGTTAGGATCGAGTTTGAGGGTTTTCAGCTTATCTTTAAAGCCGCTGTCAAAGGTGATCTTTTCTTGTTTGTAAAAGGATTGGATTGTACAGTATGAACAGTCGAAACCACAGCTCTCAACCGCATCAAGTGTCATAAGGTTACAGCATCGCGTCTCTTCAGAAGCTACCGGACACATTCCCAAACCAAAGCCTTCTTTTTCTTTGGTGTGAAAGGTAAACTTCTGTTCTGAACGCAAGATGGAAGGGTCAAAACCATCATAAGACTTCGGTTTGTTCTTAAGCTCTTCATAAATCTTGGTTATACGCTGTAAGATGACCTTTGCATGCATATGCTCCGGCCAGATATCGATGATATTTTTCTCACCCCACATCTCAATATCATTCGCCATCTCAATAATAAGACGAAGCTGTTGATAGGAGAACTTATGTTCATAGGCTTTGTCCTGTAAAAAGGCTTGTTGCTCAGGTTTAAGTTTAGTAAAATACGTGGATTTTATCGACGTTTCAAATTTTTCTTTATAGGTATTCATGGATGAAATTATAGCTAAGAAGAGGGTGCTTTATACTGCTAAATATTAATATACAGAAAAATGGGATGTTTTATAGGCCTTACTATGCGCGGATATTATGCGAAAGTTTAGGTATTTACTTAAGATTAAGTGGAGGAAGTTAAAATTCAACTGGTTTAGATGATTTGACAAAATAGTATTACATACTATGTATAGAATTCAATATTTAACAAAGGCCCTGAAGATGACGGACTCAGCATCGAGTGTTGTGCGTTTACTCGATATCTGGATATTTGACTTTGATGCCTTGGAGGTTGAAGAAGGTGTCCTTTCGGATAAAGAAAAAACAAAAGCAGATGGGTATATTAAAAAAAATGACCAAATAAACTATCAACTCTCCCATATTTATCTACGAAAAACACTCTCCCACTATGCCCCAAAGATACAAGCAAAAGAGTGGGTGTTTATCACAAATGAGTTTGGTCGTCCTTCGTTGATTTCTGAGCAGTTTTTTGGCCTTCATTTTAATATTTCACATAATGACGAGTATTTTTGTATTATCATCAGTAGTGTAGAACAGTGCGGCATTGACGTAGAAACCGTAAAACCAATTGACCTAGATGAACATTTACTTGATATGATATTTTCTAAGAATGAGAAGAAAAGACTGATTGACGCGCAGAAAGATCTAACAGTGTTTTATAAATGCTGGACACTAAAAGAGGCCCATCTCAAAGCCTTAGGCAAGGGTCTGAGTATCCAACCCAATCAGATAAGTTTTGAAGAGCCTATACATCACTTCAATGAAGAAGGTTTCTATTTTTGTGAAGATGAGAAAAACCATTATTGGGTGCAGTCTCTTAAAAACAACTCCATTGTGTCTTTTACAGTGTTAAACAGTCTCTATCTAGCACCTAAGTTTTGTGCAATAGATCAACTCTGATGGGGCTTGGAACCACAAAGAAATTGTCGGAACAGTATCCTTATATCGACACAAAGGAATGAAGTGGACGTAATAGCGGTAATGAGTGTCATGGTATTGATCATAATGGGCGTATTTCATTTTTATTGGTCTTTTGGTGGGTTGATTGGTTTGGACAAAGCTTTACCAACAAAGGATGGAAAACTACTATTTAACCCAAGTAAACTGCTGACATTTTTTGTTGGCGTTGTTTTGACTGTTTTTGCATACATCGCCTATTCATTACAGTTTCATGATTTTACGATACTTAAAAATAGTGACATACACAAATGGAGTGGGCTGTCTTTATCTATCATATTTATAGTAAGGGCTGTTGGTGAATTTAATGCTGTTGGCTTTTTTTAAAAAATTAAAAATACGGAATTTGCATTATATGATACAAAGTATTTTTCACCGTTGTGCTTAGTATTAGGTCTTGTATTCACTATTTTGACATACAAGGTATTACAGAGCTAATGTGAACCTTTTATTGGCTTACATTACTCTCTTCAACATTATGTAATATAGTAAGTTTATCAGTATAATTTACCTGAAATGTCTATTTGAGTCAGATACAGTCTTAGGTCAAACTCGAGTTGATGATAGGCCGGTTCCATATGCTCACAGAGACTGTAAAAGGCCTTATTGTGTTCTTTCTCTTTAAAATGGGCTAACTCATGCACGACTATCATTGAAAGAAACTCCAGGGGTACTGATTTAAACATGGAGGCGATGCGAATTTCATTTTTTGCTTTGAGTTTTCCGCCTTGGACTCTGGACACAAAACGGTGTGTGCCCAAGGCGTTATGGATGACATTGATTTTTCCGTCATAAAGGACTTTGCTAAGGGGTGCTGATTTTTTCATATGGGAATTTTTTAGTTCGGTTACATAATTAAACAGCGCTTTGTCGGTTTTAAAATTATGTGAAGAAGGATACTTTTGTAAAAGGTACTCAGACAGTTTGTTGTTTTCAATGAGCCTATGCACCTGTGAGAGGACCTGAAGGGAATAATTGTTCATATATATAAGTTTTTTCATAAGATGTAATTGTACTGTAAAATACCAAATTTCCAGGCCTTAAATATGTGAGGTAAGATATGTCTTCGGCAGTGAAAGTTTTACAGGAGAGATGATTGAAGAGTCAGATGAATAGAAGTCTGTTGTCTTGGAAAAGAATACTTAGACAAATATAAATTCCCTTCTTGACTTTTATAGTGATGAAAAGGAAACTATTTGGCTATACCTCGAAGATAGGCTTTTCCTATATATTCGATCTCGCCACTTTCTTTCATTTTTTGCAAGATGGGAGTGATGATGGGAATAAGATGACTGTTCTTTTTGTGGACAAAATGGTAAAGGGCTTTTTTTTGTAAGGCCGGACTAATAGCCTTTATATCGGTATACTCTTTTTTGAAATTAAGCCTTATCCCTGCAAGTTTTGGTGCGACAACGATATCTGTTTCGCCATTGTGCAATGCCTCAAAAGCCTCATGAAAACTAAGAACAAGCTTTCTTGGAATGTTCTTGGTGCCTATTTCAATAAACTTGGCTCCCTTGATAATAGTCACTGAATGTCCACGCAGGTCATTCCAAGACTGTATCTTTAAGGAAGTGTCTTTACTGAAGGCAACGGCTTCGACAGAGACAATCTGAACAGGAACCTGCCTAAGGTTTGGGTAGAGCTTGGTTATATTTTTGATGCGGGCTAGTTCACCATCGGTGATACCTGTATTGGATTGTTCTAAAGACTCTTGCGGGGGAAGGAAAATAGGCTTTATTTTTATTTCAGCGCGGGTATAAGCTTTTTCCAGAACCTTGGAAGCGATAAGCTGTGCAACATTGTCTTTTCCACCAGAAAAGGTGTAAGCATTGAGAAGAACAGGCAGTAAAAAAAATATCATATAAATTTGTTTCATTGCACAGAGTATATCATTTATATAAAAGACAAGTGAAGTGTTTTTTAAAAAAAAAGAAAATAACTTACTTTGTAACGATTTTCATCTAACTTTAGGGATGAGAGAACTATACTAAGAAAATTTTTTTTAAGGACACTCTTTTGTCTAAAACAATAACTATTATCGACACCTTTGGTTTTCTTTTTCGTAGTTTTTACGCACTACCTCCACTAAAAAATGCAGAAGGTTTTCCTACCGGTTTGCTAACAGGTTTTATAAACTTTATTGCCAGCATAGAAAAAGAGCATAATACGGACTATATCGTGTTTGCTTTAGACATGAAAGGCCCGACTTTCAGGAATGAGATTGATCCAGAGTATAAGGCGCACAGACCACCTCCGCCTGAAGAACTGATCGCGCAACTTCCTATTGCGATAAGCTGGGTAGAGCAGATGGGTTTTGCTACGGTATCCAAGTCAGGTTATGAAGCGGATGATATGATTGCCTCGGTGGCCAAGATGGCAAAAGATCAGGGCATGAATGTGCGGATCGTATCACATGATAAAGACCTTTATCAGATGATTGATGATGGTAAGATAGTCGTGGTGGATGCTATTAAGCGCAAGGATATTGATGAGGCTGCCTGTATAGAGAAATACGGTATCCGTCCGAATCAATTTACAGATTATCAATCACTTCTTGGTGATTCAGCCGATAACGTTCCCGGTGTCAAAGGGGTAGGTAAGGTCACAGCGCAAAAGCTTCTGAATGAGTTTGATACACTTCAGGGTATTTACGATCATATAGATGAGATAAAACCTGCAGGTGTGCAAAATAAGCTTAGGACCTATGAAGAAGATGCATGGAGATCTCAGAAGCTGGTGACATTGGTGGATAATATCTTTGAAGAACTTGATTTTTCGCGTTTTATCTTGAGCTATGAGAATCCTTTTTTAGGTATTATCGATGATCTTCACAAGTATGAACTTAATGGCATTCTCAGGCAGTTGAAAGCCAAGGGAATGATCGCAGACATTCAGCCAAGTAAGCCTAAAGAAGAAAGTGTTGATACACCCAAACAGGACTTTGAATGTCTGCTTCTTGACTCTGAAACAAAGCTTTTTGATGTGATCAAAAGTATTCCCGCTGGCAGCATTGTTGCACTGGACACGGAAACAACAGGTCTGGACTCTACTAAGGACAGTCTGGTTGGATTTAGCTTCGCTTATGATGATAAAAAAGGATATTACGTTCCTTTGGCACATGCTTATCTGGGTGTCGGTGAGCAGATATCAAAAGAGATAGGCGTACGTGCATTACGCTCTCTTTTAGAGTTTAAGATTATTGGACACAATCTAAAGTTTGATCTAAAATTTATCTGTCCTTATCTGGGGATTAAGGCTTATGAACCTTATGGTGATTCTATGCTTTTAGCTTGGCTGGTCAATTCTGAAAAACCGGTAGGTCTGGATAAGCAGGCAGAACTCTATTTTAAGCATAAGATGATCTCTTTTAAAGACACAGTCAAAAAAGGAGAAGACTTCTCTTCAGTCGATCTTGAAGATGCGGCTAATTATGCAGCTGAAGATGCCCTTATAACCTTTAAACTGTACTTTAGGCTCTTGGAACAGTTAAGTCTTCAAGATGCTGAGCACCTCATAACTGAAGCTAAAGAGGTGGAGTTTCCTTTTATTCAGACGCTGATTGACATGGAAGAAGCAGGTATTAAGATTGATACAGATTTTCTTACTGTATTCAAGGCAGAGACCGAGGTGCTTCTTGATGAACTTCGCCAGAAGATTTATGGCCTTGCGGGAGGTGAATTTAATATCAATTCGACAAAGCAGCTAGGTGTTATACTTTTTGAAACCCTTGAACTTCCTGTAGGAAAGAAAACAAAAACAGGCTATTCAACAGATGAAAAAGTCTTAAATGGTCTATATGATGCCCATGAAATTATTCCGGCTCTTTTGAACTATAGAGAGATTTTTAAACTTTATTCGACCTATATTGACCCGCTTTTGACTCTGGGTCTTGAAACTGAAGATAGACGGGTACATACCTCGTTCTTACAAACAGGTACAGCAACGGGACGTTTGAGCTCAAAAAACCCTAACTTACAAAACATCCCGGTACGTTCACCTATGGGTGCTAAAATACGAAAGGCCTTTGTGGCACAGGAAGGCAAGACACTTATCGGAATCGATTATTCCCAGATCGAGTTACGTCTTCTTGCACACTTTTCACAAGACCCGACCCTTTTGGATGCCTTTGCCAATGATAAGGATATCCATAGACAGACTGCCGTGGCTATTTTTGGAGAAGAAGAGGCCGATGCTAAACGTAACGTGGCAAAGACCGTGAACTTTGGACTTCTATACGGAATGGGCCCAAAGAAGCTTTCGGTTGATATCGGGGTGAGTACCAAAGAAGCCAAGGAGATTATTGAAGCGTATTTTGAGAACTTTCCGACAGTCAAGACTTTTTTACGAAGTATTGCTGATGGGGCTAAAGAGATCGGTTATGTTGAGACCCTTTTAAAGCGCCGCCGTTATTTTAATTTTGAGACGGCACCTCCTATGATGAAGGCAGCGTATGAACGTGAATCTGTGAACACTGTATTTCAAGGATCAGCGGCAGACCTTATTAAACTCTCTATGAATGCAATAGCTAAACTGATCAAAAAAGAGAAGCTCAATGCAAAAATGTTACTTCAAATCCATGATGAACTCATTTTTGAGGTGAATGAAGATGAGGCTGATGTCTTGGCTGAGACCTTTAAAGGTGTAATGGAAGGTATCTACGCGATTCGCGTGCCTTTACGATCTTCTGTAAACATTGGAAGAGACTGGAGTGAATTAAAGTAATGCCATTTATATGTGGTGTTTTATCTAAGATAAAAGTAACGTTAGCTTAACATTAGGAAGCTACAATATTGAAAAATCATAATAAGCGAGATATCTATGAAAAAACTATTTGATTTGATTTCATCTATGAAATTAACAGCGTCTTTATTGACAATTTTTGCTATTGCGGTGGGTGTAGCGACCTTTATTGAGAGTGATTTTAGTACGCAAACGGCTCAGGCTGAAGTTTACAGCGCACTTTGGTTTGAAGGGCTTTTGACCTTGCTGGGCATAAACCTGCTTAGCTCGATGATCAAGCACTCGATGTTTAATGTGAAAAAATGGAATGTCGTTCTTTTTCATAGTGCCTTTTTAGTGATATTGCTCGGCGCAGCTATCACCCGATTTACAGGCTATGAAGGAAGTATGCATATCCGTGAAGGTGAGACGGAAAACCGAATCACCTCGAGAGAGACGTATGTGCAGGCTATTTTTGAAAAAGACGGTAAAAAACATGAGTTTAAAAAGATGGTACTTCTTTCTGAGCTAAGTACAAATCATTTGGACGAAGATGTTAGGGTTCAAGATGATATCGTTAACATCTCTTTATTAGAATATATTCCTAACGCTTCGTTTGAGTTGGTAGAAGATAAGGAAAACGGAAAGACTATTCTTGATATGATGATCAGTATGGGTGGACAGGGTAAGTCTATGAAACTCAAAGAGGGTGAATACATTGAAGCCGAAGACCTTATTCTAAACTTCGGAGCGAATGTTGACACCGATAAGATGATCGTTGATATTACTTATAAAGATGGGCACTTGTATATGTCTAATCCTTTAGATTTTAATACATTGGACATGGGAACAAAGACAGGTGATACACTTAAAGCAGGTGACAAGAACGAGCTTAAGACACGTACCCTGTATCAAAGTGAAAAGACAAACTTTGTTCTTAAAAGTTTGATGCCTATGGTAAGTGAAAAACTTGTTTCCAAAAAGGTCAAAGGAAAGAGAAACCGTCTTCAAGACGCTTTGAAAATGCGTGTCACCTATAAGGGTGAGAGCAAAGACCTTACGCTTATAGGAAGTTCGGGTGCAGTAGGCTTTGAAAAGGTCGTTGAGTTTCCTGGGATGAAGGTTGAACTTTCTTATGGGGCAGTGATCAAACGAATCCCTTTTTCCTTGAAGTTGGTAGATTTTCAACTTGAGCGTTACCCGGGTTCCATGAGTCCAGCATCTTACGCTTCTGAAGTGATCCTGATAGACAAGCAAGACAATGTTAATATGGAGTATAGAATTTATATGAATCATATCCTTGACTATAAGAATTTTAGATTTTTTCAATCCTCATTTGATCAGGATGAGCAAGGAACTATTCTTTCTGTGAATAACGATCCTGGAACCTGGCCAACGTATATAGGTTATATAATGCTTGCTGTAGGTATGTTTTCTGCTTTCTTTATGCCAAACGGACGATTCAGAAAGTTGATGAAAAAAGGACGTAAGTATGCTGATGAGAGAAAGGCCGGTATAGGGGCTGCTCTTGTTGCAATGCTGTTGATATTTAATAATCAGGCCGCTCAGGCAGAAGAGATAAATCCTTTGGTAGAAGTGATAACCTCTTTTGACCAGGCGCACGCGAAAAAGTTTGGTGAATTAATCACACAAGACAGTTCAGGACGAATGAAGCCTCTGAACACGCTTAACGTAGAGATCGTGAACAAAGTTCATGGCGGTACGATAGCAGGTATGACTGCTGACCAGATGGTTCTTGGTATGATGGTTCGTCCTGAGGCGTGGAGAGAGATTAATCTTATCAAGATCAAACATAAAGAGATAAACAAACTTTTAGGAATTGATGACAATAGCAAGTATGCATCATTTGCACAGTTCTTAGAAGTTCCGGAAAACCTTCAGGGGTATAAACTTGAAGAAGCGATATCTATTGCTGCACAAAAAGCACCGGTAAATCGTAGTAAGTTCGACAAAGAACTTCTCAAGGTTGATGAGCGGTTTAATATTGTGTATATGGTGTTTACAGGTTCTATGTTTAAATTGTTTGCTAAGCCTGCTGATGCAAATAACAAATGGTACGCAACGATCGAAGCACTGCAAACCTTTAATCAAAACAATGCACTTAAGGTACGTGAAGCCGCAGTAGAATACTTCACCGGTATTGAGTCTTCACTTAAAACAGGAGACTGGAGTACGGCAGACAAGGGTATTGCAGCGATATCTAAATACCAAAAATTTTATGGTGCAGATGTTTATCCAAGCGAGACTAAGATTGAAGCTGAGATCTTTTATAACCAATACAATATCTTTGAAAAACTTATGCCTTTTTATCTTATTATGGGGCTTGTTTTATTGATCTTAAGCTTTGTTCAGATCATTAAACCGCGTTTTAGACTGGATATTTTCTCAAAAACAGCTACGGGTCTTTTAGTGATATTTTTTATTCTTCACACTATCGGCTTGATTGTCCGTTGGTATATTGCAGGTCATGCGCCGTGGTCTAACGGATATGAGTCTATGATCTATATCGCCTGGGCAACGGTTCTGGCAGGATTTATATTTTCACGTAATTCGGTTATTACTTTGGCTGCTACGGGAATTTTGGCCGGACTTATCTTGTTTGTAGCACACCTGAACTGGTTAGATCCTCAGGTGACTAATCTTGTACCTGTATTGAAATCATACTGGCTTTCTATTCATGTGTCTATGATTACAGCCTCTTACGGATTTTTAGCCCTGGGTGCCTTGCTTGGCTTTATCTCACTCATCTTGTTTGCAATGAGAAGTGAGGGGAACAAAAGAAATATTAACCTCTCTATCTTAGAATTAAATACCATCAATGAAATGAGTCTTATCGTCGGGCTGGTTCTTTTAACAGTAGGAAACTTCTTAGGTGGTGTCTGGGCGAATGAGTCATGGGGACGCTATTGGGGATGGGATCCAAAAGAGACCTGGGCATTGGTGAGTATCTTGCTTTATGCTGTCGTCATTCACTTACGTTTTATTAAAGCAGTTTACACGCCGTTTGTTTATGCAACGGTTTCATTGTTAGTTTTTTCATCAATTGTAATGACCTATTTCGGAGTGAATTATTACCTCGCGGGTATGCACTCTTATGCAAAGGGTGATCCTGTGCCTATACCTGACTTTGTACCTTGGACTTACCTCGTAATCTTTGTGTTAATTGTACTTGCTGCACGAAATAGAAAGATAGACTAATCAATAAAGCAGCTGAAGGCATCTCTGCTTTCAGCTATATAAGCAAAAACTTTTCTCTCTCGTAACGATTCTTTTACATACTTATATTAATATATCAACTATAAATTTATGGAGATATATAAATGAAAAAAACCTTTAATGTTTTAACCTCAATGTTGGCGTGTGCCCTTTTATCCACTACTGCTTTAGCTTCATCAGATAAGTTGGTACTTTTTCCGATTTTTACGGATGATAAGTGGGAGCCAAATATAGAAGTAGCTGCGGTTCTTGGGTATGTGGATTATGATAAGAAAAACTTTGATGACGGTACGATCTATGGGGCTGAATTCTCTTTTGACTGTCCTGTGTTTACCCTTCCTGGTGATCACCTCTTACGGCAGCAACTTAGCCTAAGCCAATATAACAAGAATGGTTTTAAGGTGACGACTATTGAGATGAACCCTTATTATTTTGTTAACGTAACGGATAAGCTTGTACTGGGATTTGGTCCGGGTATTGGTGGTGTTCATGGTGACCCTGATAACGGGCAAGATCAATGGCTTTTTTCTGTTCAAGCGGGTGCCGGTTTGAAGTATTATATAGATGATTTTATTATCGGAGCAGATCTTCGCTACCAATGGACAGCAGAGAAAAACTTCTCTACTGTCGGCGGGAAAAAAGAAGATCTTGATAATATGCGTTTTTTATTAAAAGCGGGATACCGTTTCTAACTTTATAATGTGATCTTTTAATATTATGGATCCTTTTTGTATATAAGCTATCTGTTTTTATGTTAAAGATGGAACAAAAATTGTTTACATAATAAAAAGACTTTTCAAGGATATGTTATGAACCGGTCAGTAGAAGAAATATATACGAGTATCTCTCAGATGATAATTAAAGGAATTGACGGAGAATTCTCTGATGCTGTATTAGAAGTAGAACTACACTCTTTAGCGCTAAAACTTTCAGGTGGTTACCTACGTGGGGATGGAAGTTTGCCGTCTCCTTTTAACTTTATCAAAGAACACAAGAAAATATTGATTAATGACCTTATTGAGTTACATCATAAAACGGATCTTAATGAGCAAAGTCATTGGAATACTATGAGCTATTCTTTGCATCCAACAGGGCAATATAAGGTTGTGTATGACTGGAATCAAGTCTTAGCTGATCAGGTGGAACAGGTCTACGCAGAAGCTTAAGGCTTCGTTCTTTTCATCAATCCCCCTGACTTCCTATCTTCTCCTTCTTCTGTTATAATGATAATACATAAGGAAAATTTATGAAGAATGTATTGTTTGTTTTATTCTTGATTCTGGCTACAGGATTGTTTGGCGAGGATAAAAAAGAGATTGTTATTGCAACTGAGTCATGGAAAGGCGCAACAAATAGAGATGGTTCAGGACTTTATTGGGATGTGCTTGAAATGGTCTATAAGCCGCTTGGATACAATATCATTAAAAAACATATTTCATATAATGAAGCTGCAGAGATGCTTCAAGCGAGCAATGCAGATATTTTTTTAGGGTCATATATAGATGAAAAAGAGTTCGCTCTTTACCCAAAGTACTACTTTGATCAAGATGTGGTTGTGGCCATTTATCGCTTAGATGTGATCGACGAGTGGAAGGGAAGAAAAAGTCTTGAAAACTTAAAAGTAGGCTGGGTCCGGGGATATGCCTATGATAAGTACCTTGGTGTCTCGGTAGAGGCTAATGAATTTAGTAATAGAAATAATGGATTAAAATTACTTAAGAATGAACGTTTGGATGCCTTTATAGATGAACGTGATGATGTCGAGCCTTATCTTGAAAAGTCAGGTATTGATAGAGACCTTTTCTCAGAAAAAATAATTTTACAGCTAAAACTATATCCCGCGTTCTCTAAAAATAAAAAAGGTGAACTGCTTAGAAAGATATGGGATGAAAGAATGGAAAAGTTGATTGAAACGGATGCGTTTAAAGAATTGTACTTTAGTTCCGGATATACACTTTTTCCGTATTGATGTCAGTTCAAAATATATTACCCTTAGGGGAGAGGCTCAGTGCTTATCCTCTAGGTAAATGGCTGTTTTCTTACCTGATTCGTTTTTTTAATCCTTATACCGGCAGTTTAGGTGCTACAGTGCATCCTATTGCCTTATGTAATCTTGGGGAGTTTACCAGTGGTATGGCAGTGCTTGCTTCTTTAGACGGTGATGTGCGTGGCATAGTAAGGCATATATCAGCTGAATATTTTAAAAAAGCAAGAGGTAAATTAAGGGCTGTATGTAAATGTGAAATTCCTAAGATCATAAAAGATCAGGAATTTAGTGTACATACAGACATATTTGACAGTCATGACATACTGGTTTCTCGTGTTGATTTGATGTGGCAATTAGGGCTAAGAAAATGAGCTCATTTTTAGAAGATACGGGCGTGAAGATTCCTATTATTGGCGGGCCCATGTACCCATGTTCCAATCCTGAACTTGTAGCTGCTATATCTGAAGCAGATGGTATCGGCATTGTTCAACCTATCTCTTTAACCTATGTGTACGGTTATGAGTTTAGAGAAGGCCTTCGATATATAAAAAGTCTCACTTCAAAGCCCATCGGTATGAATGTTTTAATTGAAAAAAGCTCTTTTAAGTATCAAGAACGTATGAAAGAGTGGATAGAAATAGCCTTGGATGAGGGAATTAGGTTCTTTATCACGTCGTTGGGAAAGCCAGATTGGGTAGTGAAGCAGGTTCACGCACATGGCGCTAAGGTATACCACGATGTTACTGAGATGAAATGGGCTAAAATTGCCTTGAAATCTGGTGTGGATGGCCTTATATGTGTTAATTCTTTTGCCGGTGGACATGCAGGCAATAAAGACCCTATAGGATTATTTAATGACCTTAAAGACCTTGGCCTTCCTCTTGTCTGTGCAGGCGGTGTGGGTAATCATGATAAGTTTGAAGAAATGATAAACCTTGGATACGAGGCGGTTCAGATGGGAACAGCTTTTATTGCCAGTAACGAATGTCAGGTTCCCCTAGCGTATAAAGAGGCGATAGTAAAAGCAAAAAAAGAGGACATTGTACGTTCTTTGAATGTGACGGGTGTGGAGGTGAGCGTGATTAATACGCCTTATATCCAAAAACTTGGATTGACTCCTAACTCGTTTTTTACTTGGATGTTGGACAATAAAATACTTAAGCGTTTTGTGCGCCTGTTTTATATGTTACGTTCATTGAAAAACCTAAGAAGTCTCGTCAAGGGGAAAAAGTCGCAAGAAGGTTTCTTTCAAGCAGGAAAAAGTGTCGAAGGTGTAACAAGCATCGAACCAGTTAAGACTATCATCACCAACGTGATCAGTTGACATGCACTGAACTCAGACCTCAAAGTCTCAACTTCCCTTTCTATGCATGACTTCGATAACTAAAGGCAAGACATTATGGCTTTTAGTTTTGTTGATAAAATCATCTGCTCCAAGCGCTTCTGCTTCACGTTTATTATTGTCACCTGTCATGGAAGAGTTAATGATGATAGGAATATTACGCGTCTGAATATCCTCTCTTAAGAGTTTTGTAACAGTAAACCCTGACATTTCCGGCATCTCTATATCGGTGATTATAGCGGGAATTACACTTTTATCAGGCATAGTGTTAATATGATCCATTAACATTTTTCCATTATTAAAGATACGGTGTTTGATATTTGCTTTTGCAAGGATATGGGTAAGATGTTTTTGTGCGACTTTAGAGTCTTCTGCGATTAAAAGCTCACCATCGAGAAGCTTTTTTGGAATCACAAGGTCTTTGATATTTTCAGGTGATTGGTCAACATCGACCATAGCCGAAGGAATAACATCGGCGAGAAGTTGTTCAAAGTCCAAGACCATGCAGATGCTCCCGTCTTCTAGCCTTGTATCATTGACGATCTTGGAATGATCATTCATATTATAACTGTCAGGTGCATGCATATCCGACCAGTTCTTTTTAATAACCCTATGTGCTTCCATGATTCTAAGACCGATAATAATACCGTTAAAATCGCAGATAAGAAGACGTGAACGACCAAGTTCCTCGCGAGTAATCCCATGATCAAGCCATCGTGGAAGGTTTAAAATAGGAATTTGCACCCCACGAAGGACAATAGTCCCCTCTAAAAAAGGGTGAGAAGAAGGTATCTGTGTAAGAAAATGATTCTTAGCCTCAACGACTTCACGTGTTTTAAACACATTAATCGCATAATAGGGCGTATCCTCACCCGAAGACGCTTTGAAAACAAGGAGTTGTACCTCATTATTCTTGGCAAGCTGGGTAGAAGCATCAACATGGTCCATAAGTGACATAAATATATTCCCCCTGAAAAATTCAGCATTAAAAATAATTATAGCACATAAAATAGGCAATTGTTGTAAATTATGGACTTATTGACTATGTCAATTTTGTGGGCAGTTTTGGTATAATCAGCTTATGAAAAATATAATTTTATTGATAGGCCTTTCACTTGGCTTGATGGCATCTGAATACTACTCCAAGGCAGAACCTTACCGCATGTATATGCTTCAATCGAATGTAAGCGGTCTGGTATTGAAAGCAGACGAAAGCCTCGAGGGAAAACAGCTTCGTAATGAAGCTTTTATTATTATTGATGATGATCTTGATCAAAAAGAACTTTCTCTTTTGAAACAAAAAAAGATTAATCTTGAAAAAAGCCTTGAGCTTAATGAGAAGATGGCAAAAAACCTCTCTGTGATGATTGAAAAGAAAAATGAAAATTATGAACGTATTAAAGATCTTCCTATCAAGTCCAGTGTCGAAAAAGACAAGGAGTTCTTTGATCTCTCCAGTACACAGAACCAGCAACTGTCTACCTTGGAAAAACTAGAGACTATCAGTTCTCAGTTAAGTGATACCCAACTTCGTCTTGTGCAGCTTGAACGCTCAATTAAAGATAAATATATCAGGGCAAAGGGCATGATATTGTATAAGCTTTATGTTAAAAATGGCCAGGTCGTTGCTAAAGGAATGAACTTGGCTGAAGTTGCTGATATAAGCCGTGCCAAATTGACGATATTCTTAAATGCAGACGAGTTGGAGATGATCAAGAAAAAGAAGATTTATCTTAATGATGCAGTAACAGAGTATACCATTGACAAGATCTGGCCTTTGAGTGATAGCGAACATATTTCTTCTTATAAGACAGAGATACTTATCAAGGCTCCACAGCAGTTTTCTACACTGTATAAAATTGAATTTAAATAAGGATTTTAAGATGTTAAAAGATTTAGAAAATAAATATATTCTCCCGACTTACGGGCGTAACTATACGAATTTTGTTAGTGCAAAAAATGCGGTTATAACCGACGATGAGGGTAACGAATATATCGACTTTACCTCGGGTATCGGTGTTGTAAGTGTTGGGCATGCTAACGAAAAAGTTTCAAATGCCATCTGCGAACAGGTTAAAAAGATCACGCATATTTCAAATCTTTATGTGATTGAACCTCAGGTTAAGTGTGCTGAACGTATTGTCAAGCAAAGCGGTTATGATATGCAGTGCTTTTTTGCCAATTCCGGAGCAGAAGCCAATGAAGGTGCTATAAAGATCGCACGCAAATACGGAGAGGTCGAAGATGAGATTAAACGCTACAAGATAATTACGCTTGATCAGTCTTTTCACGGACGTACAATCACTGCACTTAAGGCAACTGGACAAGAAGCGATGCATAACTATTTCGGTCCTTTTCCTGATGGATTTGTTTATGCTCAAGACATTGATGCGATTGAAGCCTTGATTGATGATCATACTGTTGCAGTAATGATAGAACTTGTACAGGGCGAGGGTGGTGTTCAGCCTCTGGATAAGGCCAAGGTTCAGGTATTGGCAAAGATGTTGAAGAAAAGAGATGTCCTGCTTATCGTGGATGAAGTTCAAACAGGTGTGTACCGTACAGGTGAGTTTCTCGCCTCAAATCTGTATGAGATAGAACCCGATATTATTACTATGGCCAAAGGGTTGGGCGGGGGTGTGCCTATTGGTGTGGTGATGACCTCGAAAAAAGATGTTCTAAAAGCAGGTGATCATGGGTCAACCTTCGGAGGAAACTATCTTTCAACATCGGCAGCCAACGCAGTATTGGATATTTTGGAAGAAGAGAAAAACAGTGGTGAACTTGATAGAATCTTCATTAAGTTTGAGACACATCTGGAAGAACTTCTTTTGAAGTATCCGAATGTTTTCACTCAAAGTGTTGGTTTTGGTCTTATGCGAGGCCTGCGTGTTAAAGATGCCCAAACATTGGCGAGTATCATTAAGATAGCGCATGAAAAAGGTGTTTTAGTTCTTAAAGCAGGGCGAAATACCTTGCGGTTTTTACCTCCTTTAACAATAAGTGATGAAGAGATAATAGAAGGGTTTAAGCGTTTAGATGAAGCACTTTCTTTTTTATAGTATTTTTACCATTTCGCTCTTGCAAGCAGAAACCTTGAACCTTGATCCTTATATTTCAGGGCTAAAGCAACAAGAATTTTCTTATGATTATGAAAAAACACTCCTGGAAAAAGAAAAACTCAGAGACTCTTGGATACAGCCGATTCAACTTCGTTATTCTATTTCAAAAAGTGATCCTTATAATGAACTCGGCTCAGATGTACAAAAGACGCAAAATGCAGCCATAGTCATGGATCAGCCTATTTTTAGAAGTGGGGGGATCTATTATGGTATTAAGTTTGCACAGGCCTCATATTTGTATAATAAATACAGTATTGATGTGGCTAAGAGAAAGATGATTAAGGATGCTGTTTCTTTTCTTATTCAGATTCAGCAGACGGCCTTAAGTATACAGAAGCAAGAATTGCAGATTGATAACTCGCGCATCAATTTAGAACAGAAGCAAGAACAATATCTTAACGGACAGCTTGATTCGGGTTTTTTAAATAATGCTATTATTGAAAAAAACAGGGTGACGCAGACGTTGTATGACTTACAAACGAATCAAGAACGTCTTATATCAAAGTTTGGCGCTATAAGTGATTTGAATTATGAGAAGGCAAAAATCCCCAGACTTGATCTTATCAGTGAAGAAAGTTTTTTGAATCAGAATATAGATATGGCACAAATTAAAAGCCGGGGTGAAAAAGATCTTTATAATAAAAATGTAACGATAGCAAAGTACCTTCCTGCTGTTAGTTTTACAGCAGGGTACAATTGGGATAAACTTGAAAACCCATCTTTTGCCGGTGCAGCGGTACCAAGCCCGCCTGAGACGAAATATTACAATTATGGCCTCAAAGCGACTATGCCTCTTGATTTTAATACGTTTAGAGATATTGAGTCAGCTAAAGTAGAATATCTTAAATCCTTGGTCTTGGTGGATGATAAAAAACGTGAGCTTACAGCCTTATACGAAGAAGTCACGCAAAACCTTAAAAACTTTGATAAAAAAATCAACCTGTCTATTGAGAACCAAGACCTTTATATTAAACTTTTAGATGAGACCAGTCAATTGTATAAGGCAGGATATAAGACGCAATATGATGTACAAAATCTTAGTAATTCTGTAGAAATAGAAAAGGTCGATCAAAAGATCTTTGAATTAGACAAGCAGTTAGAACTATTGAACCTGTATGAAAAGTTGATGAATAATGAAGTTTAGTGATTATATGTATGATTGGCTCTATGGCGAATCAGGGTATTACTCGAAATATAAAGAGATCGGTAAAGAAGGGGATTTCTATACCGCAGTGTCTGCTTCAAAATTTTTTGGAGGAAGTATCGCCAAGCATATCATTTCGGTGATCGATGAGGGGTTTTTGCCTAAGGACACAACGATCTGTGAGATAGGCGCACACAAGGGTTATCTTTTGGCTGATATTGTTCAGTTTATCTATACGCTGCGACCCGAACTACTGGATACACTTTCATTTGCGATAGTCGAGCGCTTTGACTTCTTGCAAGAAGAACAACGAAAGTATTTTAATGAGTCGTTTGGGGATGTCGTGCAGTTGAAGCAGGTGAAATCTCTTAAAGAGTTAGACCTTCCCAATGCTTTTTTTATTGCTAATGAGATTTTTGATGCTTTCTCTTGTGAACTTATCTACAAGGATAAGATGGGAACGCTGGTGGATGGAAAGATTGTTTTTGAAGAAGACAATGCCTGGCTGAGCGAAAAGGCAAGAAAATATCATAAAGACAAGGGTGAAATAGCTATCGGGTATGAAGAGTTTGCCCTTGAGATGAAGTCAGCAGCCAAGAGTTTTGAATTTATGACCTATGATTATGGCGAGATGCAGGCTCGACCTGATTTTTCAGTACGAATATACCGTGATCATGAAGTTCTCCCCCTTTTTGAAGAGGGCCTTGATCTTTCTGATGTCTTTGCGTCAACGGATATTACTTATGATGTGACCTTTGCACATTTAAAAGATGCTTATGAAGAAGCGGGTATAACGATGATAGACTTTAAAACACAAGCCCTCGCTTTGGTTGATATGGGGCTTTTGGAACTTTTAGAGATGCTAAAAGAGCAGGGTGGAGAAGAGATGTACACCCATGAAGTAGAACGGGCAAAACAACTTATCTTACCATCGTTTATGGGCGAGCGCTTTAAAATGATACGGTTTCGCACGTTATTAGATTAAAAAAAAACTTTACGTAAAAAGCTTAACTCTCTTGCCAATAAACGCTAAATACGTTGATACTGACAAAGGCAATAGCTGCGGATAAAAGTATAATGAGTTCCATGTGATATCCTTTACTACTAATATGATATAAGATAAAAGTCAATGAAAGGTAACCTTTTCAATCTAATGATTGAAAGAATCTGGGATGTGCTTATGCATGCCCAAGAAGAAGAAAGTGTACAACTAACGGTGCAGCGTTTAGCTTTGCATTAGTTTACTAGGGGCACTAGCACACGGCCCGGTGCCAAATTGAGTCCTTGCTCTGTATGACAGCTATTACAGTCGCGCTGGCTTGAACTGCTGTGGGTGTTTTGTCCGGACTGATTGACTACGGTACCGTTACGGTCTTTAATATATACAGTAAATAGCTCACCACTTAGAAAGTTGCCACTATCTGTGAGAAGATAAAAATTATGCTGACCTATTGAAGTACCGGCTTGCTTTGTAGTTGCTGTGAAGTTTGTACCACTGTTTCCCACTATGTTAACAGTGTAATCACTTATATCTTGATAATATTGGGCATCTGGTGTATGGATATACGAAAAAAGTGTACCACCAAATCTAACGATATCCTTACCTTCTTCCACATTATGACAACTTATACACGCCTTACCCTGAACAGGTCCAAAACCACCTTTATGATTTAAGGTGAAATTCAAAGCAGAAGCTGTGGGTAGATCATACCCCGGACGAGCAGTGTCCACTGGTGTTCCGACATCAAAACTTGTCTGATCAAAAGGGGTGCCTGCTTCTATCCATTTTGTAATAAGTTCATAAGAATAGCTGGTGTTGTCAAATACAGTGCCGCCACCATGACTGACGCTACCAGTTGCTTTTTGTAAAAGCTGAGTGTCTGCAGGTATACCGGTACCCATAACAAAAACCATGATATTATTATAGGCTTCGGCTTCAGGTAAGGGAGTCGCTGTACTTCCTAATGTAAACCCGCCATTAAGGCCATGACAAGCTAGACATTGGCTTTGTAAGGCAGTAAGCACATCAGTAAATGTTTTTGCGCCACTACTTGCGTTTATTGGAACAGTAGGGTTACTGATGTCAGTATTTGTTGTTTGAGCTAGGATACGGGGACCATTTGTATAGTCGGTGCCACAGGCAACAAAAAATATAGGCAGGACTAAAAGTATTATTTTATAGATATTCATCAGGTCTCCTTAGTGAGATATCGTATAAGAAAAAAGTAACCACTAGGTGAATGTATAGTTACAATTTAATAACATTTGTTTCTAGAGGCCCTTAAGCGAGTTTATATTTTTTCCTTAATAAAAAAGTATAAATAATTTACACACTAGAAGTGCTATACTTTCATGAATTAAAGCCCTCTGAAAAGATATGAATCTATAATAATAAAAGAGGACGTATAGTTAGAAAAATATAAAGGGAAAAAAGTGACAATTGTAGTAAACGGTGAGACAAAAGAGTATAGTGAAGAATTAACACTTCTGGAGATGATGACAGACTTAAACATCGCAGATAAAGTTATGGCAGCGGCTGTAAATATGAATATAGTTAAACAAGAGATTTGGGATAAGCACCGTCTTACGGATGGTGATAAGGTTGAACTTTTAGACTTCGTAGGAGGAGGTTGATAGCATTAAGTCGTTTCTATTGCGACAACGGCAATCGCATAATCTCCATCATGTGTAATTGATACGGACATATCTTTGATCTTATAGTCATCTAACAAGTGTTGTGACAGGTTTATTTTTGGCGCGCCTTTTGATGTTTTAGAAAGTATGATGTCATGAAAACTACACTCTTTTCCAATTCCGCAGCCCAAAGCCTTTGAACAGGCTTCTTTGGCAGCCCAAAATCCTGCGGCTGTTTTTGGATTTTTGATGAGAAGGATCTCATCAGAAGATAAAAAACGTTTAAGAAATCTATCTCCAAAACGCTCAATAGAATTTTTCATTCTATCGAGCTTGATCAAATCAATACCTATCATTTTGACCTATTGAACTACAAATTCAGTAAAATATACGTGTCTTAGGTTTCCATCTCGTAAACGCAGGTTAAGTTGATTGACAATCTGTTCTTTTAGTTTATCCTTACCCTTAGCAGTAGAGATCTCTTCGAGTGTCTTAGATGAAAGAAGACGGATGACAACATCACGAACCACTGCTGTTTTACTTTCTAATTCAGCTGCTAACTCTTCACCATCTAATTCAAGGTTCATTTGAACCTTAAGATAACGGCGACCACTGTCACTAAGAAGATTGACGGTAAATGTGTCAAGTGGGAACATCGGACCGACTTCCATCTCATCCATATTATTCATTGGCTTTTCTTTTGCTGATGGGGAAGATGAACCCTTAGAGTCATCATCTCCACCCGCTAACATAGCTACTACAACACCTACAATGAGTAAAACAAGAACAAGTGCTACGATAATAATAATTAAAACAAGATTACTGGATTTTTTCCCGGTTTCACCTTCTTGTGTACTCTGCTCGTCTGTCTCTTCTTCAGCCATAAAATGCTCCTAAATCTTTAATAAGTCTATTATAGCGAAGTTGCAAAACTTTTGACAGCTTTTTCAGAGATTATTTTTTATTATTTTGTTACAATCTGCACATTAAGACTTCTGATGTTTTTTTAACAGAGCTGTCATAATGAAGGGGCCTTATTGCTAACGCGTACTATTGAAAGTTTTTTTACAGCTATTGGTACACCTATTGTAAGAAGTACAGGACTTTTTAGTAAGCTTGGTGTTTTCATTCTTTTTCAAATGCGGGTCTATCCTCTTTTGTTTACCTGTCTTTCACGTTCCAAGCTTCTTTTTCGACAAATTGAACTCATAGGTATCGGTACTATTGGCGTTGTGGCTCTTACCGCAATGTTTACGGGAATGGTTGAATCCATCCAACTCTATAACGGTTTTCATGATTTTGGAGTGGAGAGCTTTATGGGATATACGATATTTGTTTCAATCACTAAGGAGTTGGGTCCGGTATTTGCCAGTTTGATGTTAATATCTCGTGCGGTGAGTGCTATGGCTGCAGAGCTTGGAACCATGCGGGTAACAGAACAGATCGATGCTATAGAGACCTTGGGTGTTGACTCTAAAAAATACCTTATCGTCCCTCGAATCGTTGCCACAACACTCTCTTTGCCAATGTTGGTACTGATTTTTGATTTTATTGCAATTACCAGTGCATTTTTTATCTCTACCTTGGTCTTGGATGTTAATCCCACTTCGTACCAAGACACGATTATGCGACTGGGCCATTTCAGTGATATTGGCAGTGGCTTGATCAAGGCATTTGTATTTGGTCTGATTGTGAGTTCAATCGGTACATATATGGGATATTTCACGAGCGGGGGTGCACGAGGAGTAGGTCAAGCAACTATACTTGCTGTTGTTTATTCTGCCGTATCGATTTTTATTGCAAATTACTTTCTGTCTTCTTTATTCTTGTTCTTAGGTTGGTAGTTCTTATTTCTGCAGGAGTATGAGAGTCTTGATTTTCTTGAGATTGACTTTTTTGCAAGGCTAAATTGCTATTGTGGCTACTTTTAAATAGGCTTTTTATAAAAGCCTATTTCTTCAGTCCACGTATAAATGTAGCTATTTATAATATTAACTACACTCTTTGATGTCTAACTTTTTCATTATCTTTTCAAATACTTCGCCGGCATCTCTATCATAATCATCATGATATTCTACAACAATGACTTTTCTACCATCACTGATTCCTGACGTATAGATTTGAGGTTTAATGGCGAACATCGCACTTGCTTCCTCAATAGCATCATTGATTTTTTTTTCTTCTTCAGCATTGGCATAAGCAAGAGAAAGCTTACTGTAACGCTCTTCTCCTCTGTATTCCGCGTCGATACCACATTTATCCATGTAGATTATCCTTCTTTTATTAGTTCTTTGATTATACAAGAGAAATGATAAATATGTGCACAAAGATAGTTAATTTATTGATTTTTTCTGGGAAGAATTACGGCTTAGCTATGCAAGTAACATTTGTATTTTGTAAGGAGGTTCTTCATACTATGTTGATATTTAGCCTTTAATAATACCTTGTGTACAAAAGCTATGGTTTTATACCAAGGATATAATGTCTCTTCATTAGGGCACACTTGGACGGATGCTTAACAGTAGGCCTTAGCTTATCTAAACTCACATCCAATCTATTAGTTTGGTGACTTCATTGACCTCATAGCATTTTAGACCAAAGGTGTCGGAGGGTTTCTTTGCAACAAGAGCTTTTGAAAACTTATGTAAGGAGGCTTCTTTCAGACGCGCGTCCAGCTGAAAGACCTCTCTTACATCACCCACTAGCGAAACTTCACCGACAAAGACAGTCTCTTTTGAGATGGCACGATTTCGAAAACTACTGATAATAGCCGCAAGAATAGCAAGGTCAGCTGATGTTTCTGTGATCTTAATACCGCCGGTGATATTGATAAAGACATCATATTGGTTTAGAGGAATCTCAAGTTTTCTTTCTAACAAAGCCAGTAACATGTTAAGACGGTTGTTTTCAAAGCCGGTGGCCTGACGTTTTGGATTGGGTGCATGCGAATCAGAAACAAGTGCCTGAACTTCAAGGATAATAGGTCGCGAACCTTCCATAATGACTGTCAAGGCAGAACCAGGTTGAACATTTGTTTTAGAAAAAAATCGAGAAGAGATGTCTTTGGCTGAGATAAGGCCTTCTGCCTTCATCTCGAAGACACCGATTTCTGAGGTCGGCCCAAAACGGTTTTTAAAACCACGTAATATACGTAATTCCTGAGAACTGTCACCTTCAAAATAAAGTACGGTATCGACCATATGCTCTAAGACGCGGGGACCGGCAATGGAACCTTCTTTCGTAATGTGTCCGATAATAAATATCGCGATCCTTCTCTCTTTGGCAATACGCATTAGATCAAAAGTGATTTGTCTCACCTGAGTAACAGATCCGGGCGCAGATGTTATTGCCTCAGAGTAAAGGGTTTGGATAGAGTCAATGATAATGCATTCATAGCTTCTTTCTGCGAGCTCAAGCATGACCTGCTCCAAACGGATTTCACTGAGTAGATAAAGGTCCTTGTGATTGGCATCCAAACGGTTTGCCCGAAGTTTGATCTGACCTTCACTCTCTTCTCCGGTGACATAAAGAGTATTTTTACCTTGTTTGGCAATATTGGAGGCAATTTTTAGTAAAAGGGTTGATTTTCCAACACCGGGACTTCCACCGATTAGTGTAAGTGAACCGGGAACGATTCCTCCGCCTAAGACAATGTCAAGTTCAATATCATCAGAACTAAAGCGTTCAACCTCTGTTTCTACAATCTCCGTGATAGCTTTGGCTTTTGGGCTACCAGTTGATGAGGAAGAAGTGAGTTTGATGATCTCTTTCTCATGATCATTAAGTTCGACCAAAGAGTCCCATGTGCCACAGTTAGTACACTTTCCCATCCACCGAGGAGAAGTTAAACCACAATGCTGACATTCAAATACGGTTGTTTTTTTCTTAGTCATAAAAAAGAATCCTTATTTTATCTAAGACGAGTGTATCTCAAAGAATCAGACTATGATTAAAAAATGACAGATTGTCAATTTTAATTAGTCTCTTCTTCGATAAAAATTGCATCAAGGAAGTCAGATACAAATTGATGCTTATTGAAAGAAACAAGATCATCAGGTGTTTCACCAACACCAATATAGATGATGGGAATTTCCAAGGCGTAGGCGATACTAAAAACAGAACCCCCTTTGGCAGTTCCGTCAAGCTTAGTGATGATTATGGCATCAATCTTAACCATCTCATTAAACGCACGGGCTTGATCGATAGCAGAATTTCCCTGTGTTCCATCAAGGATCAGTATCTTTTCATGAGGCGATCCTGGATGCGCCTTGTCACAGATACGTACGATCTTTTTAAGTTCATTGGCAAGATTAGTCTGGGTGTGTAGACGACCTGCCGTGTCAATAATAACATTATCAAAGTCTTTTGCTTTGGCAGATGCAATAGCATCAAAGGCGACAGCAGAGGGATCATGCCCTTGTTGGGTAGCAACGATAGGTACACCTATTTTATCTGCCCAACGGCTTAATTGTTCAATAGCTGCGGCTCTAAATGTGTCAGCTGCACCTAGCATGACCTGTTTATTATTGGTTTTATATTTTTGTGCCAACTTTGCGATTGTTGTCGTTTTTCCAGCTCCGTTAACGCCGATGATAAGCTCTACCTTTGGAGATGTGTATTCTTTCTCATCATAATAAGCCCAGTTGAAACAGGCAAGTAGTTTTGATTCAAGGTGCTCACGTTTTACTTCATCATAAGGAATTTCAGAAAGGATCTTTTCAATGAGATCATAATGTACATCTGATTCTAACAAGATGTCTTCTAACTCATCTTTGGATATCTTTATCTTCTTCTTTGGGATAACAGTCTTAATGGCATCGGCAGTGCGACTTAGCCCTTTTTTAAAAAATCCTAACATCAGTTTTTAAGTGCCATTTTGATGTCACTTTCAACCATCTCTTCGGGAATAGCACCGACATAATGATTGATGTATTTCCCCTTGTAATACATGACCATTAATGGAATAGGGAAATTCTGTCCAACCTCTGTGGCAGAAGCAATGGCACGGGAAAGTGCTCTGTTGTCCTCAGCATTTGAGATGGTGTAGTCAGCGCCATAGGTGTCGATAAAACGCTGGACATAGGTGTTTTCCTTGTCTTCTTCGATCAATACACCGATGACCTTTACATCTTTAAGATGTTTTTCTTGTAAGGTGGCAAGGTTAGGTGCAGCTGCACGGCATGGAGGACACCAGGTAGCAAAAATATCAAAGATAAGCACCTTGTCTTCATACCCTTTGAGTTTGAAGTTTACTCCCTCTTTTATGACCTCATATTCAATACCTTTGATATCTTTAAGTTCATAGGTGTTTTTTGAGACAAGCGCATTAAGATTATCATTGTGTGATGAATCACTACAGGCCCCAAGTAAGAAGACAGTACTAATACTAATCAGGGTGTTTTTTAATGACATTTATAAAGTCCTTTGGATATATTGTTGAAATATTACTATAAAATTGATATAAAGTAAGTGATAACACTTACCTAAATGTGTGTGATATTATAATGTTGAAGGCTTAATGTGAGTATAGATAAGGCGTCATTTCGTAAACTCTGCGTGAAAAAGCTAAAAGCTGCCACAAACAGTAGTAAAAAAAGTAAAGAACACAGGTTGAGCGATGAACTTGAATCGTTGCTAAATGATATTAATCCTCGATCCATACTCTTTTATCTTCCGCTTGGCTTTGAGGTTGATCTACGCGCATTATTGCAAAAACAAAAACGTATGATTAGAAAATGTTATGTACCGTTTATGGTGGGCGAAAGTTTTAAGATGGTACCATACAGACTGCCGCTAACCCGAGGTGATTTCGGTGTGAGTGAGCCAAATATTACACATAAAAAAATTAAAAATGTTGATGTTGCCATTGTACCTGTTGTTGGGGTGGATGCAGATGCAAGGCGAATTGGTTTTGGCAAGGGAATGTATGATAGATTTTTCTCTCAACTTGCAAAAAAACCCATTACTGTTTTTGTTCAGCTGGATGAATGTTTGTGTGATGAGAAGATCACGGACTATTATGATGTTCAAGCTGATATTTATATCACGCCACAAAGTATAAAATATAGGAAATTAAATGTTAAATCAGATTCTCTTAGGCGGTGGGATAGCCACCGTCAGCGGAGTGATCGGATTTTTTATCTCCAAAAAATTAAGCAACGCACAGTTTGATGCTCTTGTAGAACAGGCAAGAGCTAAGGCAAAGGCAATAGATTCAGAAGCAGAACTTTTACTTCACAAAGCAAGTTTTAAAGCTGAAGAAATTGGGGTAAAGGCCCAAAAAAAGTATGATGAGGCCGTTCAGGATGCTCAGATTTCTTTAAAGACTCAATTTCAAGAACTGGAAAATAAAGAGCTTAGCTTTGCCGAATTTAAAGAAGAAGAACTTCGTCGTATTAAGATAGAAGCATCTAAAACTGAAAATATCAAGCTGCAGTTAGAACGTACAACGCATGCTATGGAGAGACAAAAAGAAGATTACTTGCACCGTTCGAATGAAGCGGTGAAAATTATAGAAAGTGGTGCGGGTTTGACCCGTGAAGAAGCGAAGAGCTTGTTGTTGGACAAGGTAGAAGAAGAATCTCGATCCGAAATAGCCCATATTGTACGAAAATATGAGCAAGAGGCTAAAGATGAAGGACAGCGAAAGGCAAATTATATTCTTGCTCAGGCGACTTCACGTTTTGCCGGCGAATTTGCTTCTGAGCGTCTTGTTAATACAGTTCATCTTAATAATGATGAACTTAAGGGACGTATTATTGGTAAAGAGGGTCGAAATATTAAAACCCTTGAATTACTTTTAGGGGTTGATATTATAATCGATGAGACGCCTAATGCCATCATATTAAGTAGTTTTAATCTGTACAGACGCGCGATTGCAACGCGCACAATTGAACTCTTGATTGAAGATGGTCGTATTCAGCCTGCGCGTATAGAAGAGATCTTTGAAAAAGTAACACATGAGTTTGATGACTCTGTTTTGCAAGAAGGTGAACAGATTGCAAGGGACATGAATGTTTCAGGCATTCATCCTGAACTTCTCAAGCTCATTGGACGTTTACGTTTTCGTGCTTCTTACGGACAGAATGCGCTTGCGCATACCTTGGAAGTGGCTAATTTAGCCGGTATTATTGCTGCTGAACTGGGTGGTGATGAAACCCTTGCTAAGCGGGCAGGTCTTCTACATGATATTGGTAAGGCGCTGACGCATGACAAAGGTGGAAACCATGTTGACCTTGGACTTGAATTGGCTAAGGCTTATAACGAGGACCCTGTTGTCTTAAATGCTATTCCTGCCCATCATGGTCTTGAAGAGATAAAAAGTATTGAATGTGCAGCTGTATGTGCGGGTGATGCACTCTCCGCTGCGAGACCGGGTGCCAGACGTGAGGTCTTGGAATCTTATCTTAAGCGTGTTACAGAGATAGAAGAGATTGCTTCGGAAAAACATGGGGTTAAGCAGGCCTACGCTCTTAATGCCGGACGTGAAGTCCGTGTTATTGTCAATGCGGAGCTTCTTAATGATGATGAGGCTTCTTTACTTGCTAAAGAGATCGCTAAAGAGATAGAATCCAAGATGAACTTTCCTGGCGATATCAAGGTTCATGTAATCAGAGAGAGCCGAGCAATAGCTTTCGCACACTAGAAAATAAAAAGTGAAAGGTAACACTTGACACTTTTTAATAAATTGGTCATACTGTTGAGATAGAAAGCGCAGGAGCTTATAATGTCTATTAAAATGGCCGGACTAATGAAAGAAACGGGTGAGACCCGTGCAACCCTTCTTTTTTATGTAAAAGAGGGCTTACTTCAAGAACCTATTAAACCCAAACCCAACGTACATTTATACGCAGATGATTCTATTGAAAGAGTCCGTTTGATTAAGACCCTTCAACACCAGCTTCATTACACACTTTCTCAAATCAAGCAGATTTTTAATGATAATAGTTTTGACTTTGAAAATGGTGTGGATACACTGATCCAAAGGCTCGATATATTTACCGGTGTTAAAGAAAAGCATTATAAGAGTTTGGACGAAGCCCTTATAATCTATGATATGGATAAAGAAACAATAGAATCATATATTGAGGAAGGTATTGTGGAATATGAAAAAGGATACTTTAGCGATAACAGCTGGAAGATGCTTCAAATATTAAATGATCTTCGCACCTGCAGTAAAAAAGAAACGCTCTTAAAGGCTTATGTAGAGTCGGCTAAAGAACTGGCGGTACTAGAGTACGAATTGGGTGCAGAACTTGTACAGACAAATCAGAGTGAGGCTAATCATGCCCAAGAAGTGTTTTTGGATCTTATACTATCCTTAAAACCTTATATCTTTAATCTTCAGACAAAAAATGAACACAGAAGGAAAACAGATGCCTAGTATATGGAAAATCAAGGGACTATACCCTTATATAATTGTTGTGTTTTTAAACGCATTTACGGATTTGGGTCATAAGATTATTATCCAAAACACAGTCTTTAAGATCTATGACGGACAGACACAGATTATTTTAACAGCCATCGTCAATGCATTGATACTTTTGCCTTTTATCTTCTTGTTCTCTCCTTCAGGTTTTATAGGAGATAAGTTCTCTAAAAGTAAGGTGATGCGTGTTTCTGCCTGGGCAGCTATTTTTATTACCTTGGGTATTACGGCTTCGTATTATGCAGGTGCGTTTGAACTTGCCTTTAGTTTGACCTTCTTGATGGCAGTACAGTCTGCTATCTATTCACCGGCAAAATACGGTTATATTAAAGAACTGGTAGGGAATAAACATCTTACCTTAGGTAATGGGATCGTTCAAGCGGTGACAACCGTTTCCATACTGGGAGGAATCTTCTTTTATTCTGTTTTATTTCAAAATGCTTTGGAAGGTACAACGTTTACGGATTCCAAAGATATTTTAAAGCATATCGCTCCTTTGGGATGGGTACTTGTTATAGGGTCAATGGTTGAAATGCTATTGGCTTACAGGCTTCCTAATACATACATTAAAAGTGATATTCATTTTGTATTTAAAAAATATTACACAGGCTCGTACTTAAAAGACAATATGAAGGTTTTACGTGAGAACGTGACGATATTTTATTCCATCATAGGATTGGCACTGTTTTGGTCAGTCTCTCAGGTCGTTTTAGCAAGTTTCCCCGCTTATGCTAAGGATACTCTTGAAATCAATAATGTTGTCATTGTGCAAGGAATGATGGCCCTGGCCGGTATCGGTATTGTTGTTGGTTCTATTATTTCCGGTAAGGTGTCAAAGAACTATATCGAAGCAGGGACTATCCCTTTAGGAGCTTTAGGTATCTCAGTTACTTTGGTGTTTTTATTGATCCTAAAACATCCTGTCGCTCACGGAATAAACTTTTTTACCTTTGGCTTTTTTGCAGGTCTGTTTATTGTACCGCTTAATGCACTCATACAGTTCCATGCCAAAGAAAATGAGTTGGGTCTTGTCATTGCGGGAAACAACTTTTTACAAAATGTAGCAATGGTTTCATTTTTGGGTCTGAGCGTTGTTTTTGCACTGCTGGGCTTTAATAGTGTCGGACTGTTTTATATGATGCTGTTTGTATCCGTTGCCGGTTCCATTTATGTTATTTCCTATATTCCTCAGACGATGGTCATCTTTTTGATTGCTACCTTGATTGCACGTCGTTTGAAAATCGAAGTGATTGGTTTTAACAATATACCCGAGACCGGAGGTGTCTTATTATTGGGAAATCATATCTCATGGCTGGATTGGGCAATTATACAGATGTCTATGCCGCGTCGTGTCCGTTTTGTTATGGACAGAGGTATATATGAAAAATGGTTCTTAAAGATATTCTTGGACTTTTTTCAGGTCATTCCTATTTCTTCACGTCGGATTAAAGAAGCCGCTGAACAGGTTAACACTTTACTTAATGCAGGCGAAGTGGTGTGTATCTTTCCTGAGGGAGCGATTAGTCGTACAGGACAATTGGGTGAGTTTAAACACGGTTTTGAACTGATGGCAAAAGATGCAGATGCAGTCATTTTACCTTTTTACCTTCGCGGTATGTGGGGAAGTAAGTTTTCACGATCGTCTTCGCGTTTTAAAGAGTCCAATAAAGTACGCAAACGCCATCTTATTGTGTCGTACTCAGAACCTATTGCTATTAATTCAACAACGGCACAGGTCAAACAAAAGGTTTTTGAACTCTCTTTTACTTCTTGGGAACGTTATACACAGTCCCTTCCTTCTATGCAAGAAGCCTGGGTAGATACAGCGAAAAAAATGAAAAATGCTTTTTGTATAGCTGATTCAAAAGGTGAGATGTTATCTTATCTAAAGATTCTGACGGCGACTATTATCTTTTCACGTTTTATCAAAAACGAGTCATCTGAAAATATTGGTGTTTTAATGCCGACAACGTCTGCGGGTGTTATTGTAAATATGGCAACGCTGATGAGTGGAAAAACAGTGGTTAATCTTAATTACACTGCCAGTGCGGATACGGTGAAGTCAGCCATTGCAAAAGCGGAAATACAGACGGTCTATACCGCCAAACTTTTTATTTCAAAACTCAAGGCCAAAGGCGTTGATACGGATGAACTTCTTGGTTCATGCAAGGTTGTTTATTTAGAAGAATTGAAAAATGAGATTTCTAAATTTAACAGTATAAAGACGTTTACACTTGTCAAATTTTTACCGGTATTTTTGATCAAATTAATGTATATAAAGAAAGTCTCAAATGATAAGGTCGCGACAATCTTGTTTAGTTCAGGGAGTGAAGGCGAACCCAAGGGTGTGATGCTGACACACAGAAATATTATGTCTAATGTTAAACAGATATCAGATGTCCTTAATATGCAAGACAAGGATGTGGTTTTGGCATCGCTCCCTCTTTTTCATGCTTTCGGATTGACGGCAACGACATGGTTGCCTCTACTTGAAGGTATTCCTATGGTGGCACATCCCGATCCCACGGACGCGGTGGGTGTAGGTAGGGCAGTGGCAAAATTTGGCGCAAGCATGATGTTTGGAACATCAACTTTTTTCAGACTCTATGCCAAAAATAAAAAAGTGCATCCTTTGATGCTTGAGAGTTTGCGTATAGCCGTTGCCGGAGCGGAAAAATTGAGCCCTGAGGTAAAACTTGCATTTGAGGAAAAGTTCCACCGTACCATCTTAGAAGGGTATGGCGTGACAGAATCCGCACCTGTTGCCAGTGTGAACCTTCCGGATGTTTTAGAAACAGATACGTTTACCGTTCAAGTCGGCACGAAGATCGGTAGTGTTGGAATGCCGCTTCCGGGCACGAGTTTTAAAATCGTTGATCCAAACTCTTATGATGAACTTGATGTTGATGAAGACGGTCTTATTCTTATAGGTGGACCACAGGTGATGAAGGGCTACTTAAAAGACGAGACGAAAACGCAAGAGGTAATGTTGGAAAAAGATGGCGTCAGATGGTACAAAACCGGTGATAAAGGTCATATCGATGCAGATGGTTATCTGTATATTATAGATCGTTACTCCCGTTTTGCCAAACTTGGCGGGGAAATGGTCTCTTTGGGCGCGATTGAGTCTGAAATAGAAAATTTTATCAACGATTCTGAGATTGACCTTCTTGCCGTGAATCTTCCGGATGAGAAAAAAGGTGAAAAAATTATACTTCTGATACAGGGGTATGATAAAAGCAGTGATCTTAAGAAAGCACTTGTTGATACAGGTATGAATCCGTTAAGTATTCCAGGGCAAGTCTGTGATGTAGAACAGATCCCTAAGTTGGGTACAGGCAAGAATGATTTTGCCGGTGCAAAAAAATTGGCGATGGAACTAGACAATGCTAAATAATAAGTATAAGAACATTACTAAGGTGGAAGCCGAGCGCCGTATTTTTTTTGAAGCACAAAGACCGCAAGAAATATGGAAAGAGCTGATTGAACATGACATTGAAGACATGAAAAAGCTTTGTACGGCAATGAGCAAGCTGGTGTATGAGGTCGGCCTGCCCAAGTTTGTTGTACATTTGAGCGCAAAGATTCTTTATAACAGTGTATACAGGTGGTGGGGCCATTATAAAAATGAAAGTGATTACCTTGCCCATCAATGTACAAATATGTCTGCTTCGCTTATGGCTTTTTTGCAAAGACAATATACTCTGGCCCATATGGGCTGCTCTGTGGTCATGAGCTGGGATGAAGAAAATAAAGAGATGCTGTGTTTTAGGTCGTTAGACTGGCAAGGCGCTGATGATATCGCCAAATCAACCCGGCGTTTTCTTTTTGTCAATAAAAAAGATAAAGAAGTGGCACAAGTGGCGGGAATAACAGCTATGGTAGGTGTCCTTACCGGTGCAAAGAAAGGATTTTCCATAGCGATAAATTACGCTCCGTGGAAACGCTCTGCTGCTTTTGCCTCAGATCCGACCTTTTTAATACGCCAACTTTTGGAAGATGAAGGTGTGAATGATTATAAGAGCGCACTAGCAATAGTAAGCGCTTGGAAAGTGGGTTCACCGTGTTTTATCAGCCTTTGTGGCGTTAACAAGGGGGAAGCTTGTGTCATTGAACTTGGCAGTAAAAACCAGGTTCATGTGAGGGAAATGGAAAATAATGACTTTCTTATTCAGACGAATCATTATGATCTTGAGACATCACCGTTTATCCAGCACAATGAAGAAGCCTATAGGCAAGAGATGACGGAGAAAGAGTGGTTTGACTCTGAACTTCTTAAAAACTCTCAAAAACGTGAAGCTCTTTTGCGCAAGAAGCTGCAGGATCGACCCAATGTTTCAAGACAAGAGCAGTTGATAAATATGTACTTAGAAGTCCCTATATTGAACTGGGAAACTGCGCAATGGGTCTTAATGCGACCAAAAAGTGGTGAGATTGAGATCTACGCCTGTGTAGATAAATAATCTTTCATAAGACACTCCAAATCTCTTTCTAACCATACAAGAAGTATAATTCCAAAAAAATAAGAGTGTTTCCAAGGGACAAGAGTGAGTCAAGAGTATGCACGCTATGAAGATATCGATAAAGAACAGTTGCAAGAAGATATCGAAGCAATAAAAAACAATATTGGAACACCGACCTGGGAAGACTTTCAACATCTTTTAAAACTTGAAAAATGGGGCAGGACTTTAAGCTATTTTGGATATTTTTTAATGATGGTTATTACTTTCTTACAAAGTTCACAGGCAGGACTCGGTTCTCTTGTTTATTGGAGTATGTCTATTATAGCAGCCTTTGCTATAAGCATGGGAAATGTTTCTCGCTGGGCGAATGTCGCACATCCTATTTTGCATGGTGCTTATGATAAGATAAAGAATGTTCCTTATCGGTATACTAAGGCAGGATTTGCCAAAGGCTGGAGACGCTATCTTGATTGGTTGGACTGGATCAAGCCTGATGCATGGGCTTATGAACATAATATTATGCATCATTACCACCTGGGAGAGAAGGATGACCCCGATAATATAGAGATGAACCTTCATGCAATTAGCAAGCTTCCTCGCTGGGCTAAATATATTTTTGTTTATCTTTTAGCTGCCACGTGGAAACTGACGTATTATGCACCCAATACACTGCGTATTTTGGAAAACAAAGAAAACAGAAAGCATAACTTGAAAGAATCACGTTCTTTGGAGTACACACCGTTTACACGAAACGGACGTAAACTATGGAAATACTACGTTGCTCCTTATGGTATTGTGAGGTTTGTGCTTATTCCTGCTTTGTTTTTTCCCTTAGGCAAAGAAGCTGTTATGACAGCCTTGCTGATCACTATAATGGCAGAACTTATCGCAAATTTACACTCTTTTTTAGTTATTGTGCCTAATCACTCGGCGGAAGATATCTACCGTTTTGATGAACCACACAAGTCCCAGGGGGAGTTTTACCTTAGACAGATCATGGGTTCAGTGAACTACAATACCGGTTCAGACCTTATTGATTTTGGACACGGTTGGTTGAACTACCAGATAGAACATCATCTTTTCCCCAACCTGCCTCTTAGTCAATATCAGAAGATGCAGCCCATAGTCAAAGATATATGTGCCAGACATAAGCTGGAATATAGACAAGAAAGTGTTTTTAAACGCATGAAGATGACGATTGATCTAATGGTAGGAAAGACAAGACTGCTCAAGGTTGGAAGTATCTAATAGGTGTTTTTTTCAATTACACTATAATTACACATAAACTACAATAAAATACATTTACAGGAAGCACAATGGCATTGAATAAACCAAAATATACGCTTTTTAAAAATACGACTTATGCGCTGGCTGGGCTTATTGATCTTACAAAGAACGAGTCCTCTTTCAAGTTACAGATACTTCTTTTTGTAGTGATGAATATTGTTGCATGGTGCTTACCTTTGGCTTTTCACCTGCAAGCTATTTTGTCTCTTTCACTTTTTATTCCCATTATGGCAGAAGTGGCTAACTCCTCTATTGAGAGAGTAGTGGATTTGGTAACAATGGAGTATCATGAACTTGCGAAGCGGGCAAAAGACGCAGGCGCGACCTTGGTCTTTTTAAGTCTTATTCTTACCGGTGCAATTTGGGCAGCTGTTATGTATGTAGGATTTTTTGAATAAACAAAGGATAGATATTCATGAAAATACTTTTGATGGAAGATGACCTTGTATTACATGAGATCTTATTAGAACACCTTAACGACAGTGGTCATGATGTTATTGGCTGTGAAGACGGTGAAGAGGCCGAGGCTTATATTTTTAAAGAACATTTTGATCTGCTGCTTCTGGATGTAAACGTTCCTCTTATCGACGGTTTTTCTTTGGTTGAGAGTATCCGTGAGAACGGTATCAAAACACCGGCTGTATTTGTAACCTCCTTAAATACGACCAAAGATTTGAAACGCGGATATGAAGTAGGCGGCGATGAGTATATTAGGAAGCCTTTTGATATGGAAGAACTGGATGCTCGCTTGATGCAGATACAGAAGGTCTTTCATCTTAAGGATGATGTCATCATACTTCCTGATGGAAAAGGTTTTGATCCTGTGTCGCATATCGTTAACGGTACCCGCTTGAGAAAAAAAGAATCGGAGGTTTTACATTACCTCCTTCGAAATATAAACCGTGCGGTCAGTGCTCAAGAATTAATGGACAATCTATGGGCTTATGATGACGTCCCTTCAAATGCAACCTTAAGGACTTATATTAAAAACCTTCGCCAGGTCCTTGGCAAAGAGATGATACTTACCGTTCATGGGGAAGGGTTTAAGATTGAAGCTTAGTGATTATGAGAGAAAATCTTTAATTAACTTTATACTCCTGTATGTCGGCTCATCCGTATTGCTCATTTCTGTTATCGCTTTTATGATCTATGAGAATGAAGAACGAAACTCTTTGGAAATGATGAAGATGAAGATGCAACACTTTGCTGACATGCAAGGTGAGGAGATCATCAAGTCGGACATGAAACACTCCAAGGAATATATGCTGCCTAAGCAAAGCCCGTATAAGATTGCTCTGTTTGATAAAGATAAAAAACTGCTAGAGGGTGATACCCTTGTAGATGTGGATTTTGAAAAAAAGGTCTACCAAAAAGGCGAAGACTGGTATTATCTTTCACAGGCGGCTAAGGGACACTTGGGGGTAGAGCATATTGTTATTAAACAGAGCCGCTTTGATGAGTCAATTGAAGACCTGAGAAGAGTTGTTGTCTTGTACTGGGCATTGGCTGTTGTTTTCATCTCTCTTATGGCCTATTGGTTGGGGCGTATCTTTTTGAAGCCTGTACGTGAAAAGATCGATACGATTGATGCCTTTATTAAAGATTCAACCCATGAGTTGAGTACGCCGATCACAGCACTGATGTTGAGTGTTGATAGTTTGTCTAAGCAGACACCCTCAACGGCGTTAACACGCATTAAGCTCTCTTCAAGACAAATAGCGGATATCTATCATGACTTAACATTCTTGCTCCAACTGGATAAATCAGCCAAGGTGGATGAACGTATAGATATGAAGGACTTGCTTGAACAAAGAGTGGAATACTTTACCCCCTTAGCTGAACAGAAGCGTTTATCCTTTGCACTAGACCTAAAAGAGTTCTATTTTGTTATGGAAGTAACGGCCTGTATTCGTCTCATTGATAATATTATTTCTAACGCTATTAAGTACAACGCAAAAGACAAAAAGGTCTATATCACTATGCAAGATAAAACCATACTGATTCGTGATGAAGGAAGAGGTATGGACGAGCAAGAACAGAAGCAGGTCTTTGAGCGTTATATGCGTGTGGAAAAAAATCGCGGAGGCTTCGGTATTGGACTGGATATAGTCAAGCAGGTCACGCAACGAGATGGTATAAAAATTGAAATAAAATCTAAGCCTAAAGAGGGTACACTTTTCAAGCTGGTCTTTCCTTAGAGAAAAGATCTTACGACCTCTTGCATAACCCCTTTTCTTTATTGCGAACAAGGGGTTATTCAAGAAGTCTGCAAAAACACTAAAGGCTTGACTATGTCACATGTATTAATTATCGGAGCGGGTGGAGTAGGTCGCGTTGTTACACATAAATGTGTAATGAATAAGGAGACGTTTACAAAGATCACCTTGGCAAGTAGACGTCTTGAGTCGTGCAAGACCATTGCAGACGAGTTACCGGAGGGATCTGTACAGATAGAACAGATAGATGCAGACAACACAGCAGAACTGAGTGCACTGATCTCTCGTATCCAAGCTGATCTTGTTATTAATGTTGCACTTCCATATCAGGATCTTACCATTATGGACGCCTGTTTGGAAACGAACACGCCTTATCTTGATACGGCAAATTATGAACATCCGGACGAGGCAAAGTTTGAGTATAAAGAGCAGTGGGCCAAGCATGATGCCTTTAAAGAAAAAGGTTTGATGGCACTTTTAGGAAGCGGGTTTGATCCGGGTGCAACAAATGTGTTTTGTGCTTATGCGCAAAAACATTATTTTGATGAGATACATACAATTGATATCTTAGATTGTAATGCGGGAGATCATGGTTATGCATTTGCAACCAACTTTAACCCTGAGATCAATCTGAGAGAAGTCTCTGCAAATGGGCGCTACTGGGAAGAGGGCAAGTGGATAGAGACGAAACCTATGCAGATCAAGATGGTTTGGGATTACCCCGAAGTTGGACCAAAAGATTCTTATCTCCTCTATCATGAAGAGATGGAGTCTTTAGTCAAGCATATCAAGGGTCTTAAGCGTATTCGCTTCTTTATGACCTTTGGAGAATCCTACCTGACACATATGAAGTGTCTTGAAAATGTAGGTATGCTGGGGATTAAAGAGGTAGAACACAAGGGACAAAAGATCATCCCTATGGAGTTTCTAAGAACACTTCTTCCTGACCCTGCAAGTCTTGGCCCAAGAACTAAGGGGCTGACGAACATTGGTATTGTTGCTGAAGGCATCAAAGATGGACAAAAAAAGAAGATCTATATCTATCAGGTCAGTGATCATGAAAAGTGTTTCGCTGAGGTCAAATCACAAGGTGTTTCGTATACAACGGGAGTACCGGCTATGATAGGTGCTAAACTCATGATAGAAAAGAAATGGACGGGAGAAGGTGTTTTCAATATGGAAGAGATGGATCCGGATGCCTTTATGGAAGAGATGAATATTCAGGGTCTTCCATGGAAAGTCATGGAGTTAGAATAAGTTTGTTTATGTGCCCGCTATGCCACAATGCTGAAACAGTACGGTACAGCGACCATGAGACAGGAGAATACAGACTCTGTAAAAACTGTAGCCTAGTCTTCGTTGTGCCAAAGGTGCATCTGAGTGCAGATGAGGAGAAGCAACGGTATGATTTACATACCAATTCTCCTGATGATCCTGGTTATAGAAAATATTTGACAAAGGTTCTTGATCCTGTCAAAGAACGGGTTGAAGAGGGTTCTTTTGGTTTGGACTTTGGTTCTGGACCGGGGCCGACACTTTCGCTGATGTTTGAAGAAGAGGGGTTTAAGATGAATATCTATGATCACTTTTATGCAAAAGATGAAGCTGTCTTAGCCCAACAATATGACTTTATTACCTCTACGGAAGTCATAGAACATCTGTATGATCCAAAATCTGTTTTGGATATGCTCTGGGTTATGCTGAATAAGAATGGCCTTTTAACCTTTCTTACCCAGCCCTATCCAAGTCAAGAAAAGTTTGACAACTGGTATTATAAAAATGACCCCACTCATGTCTGCTTTTTCTCTTTTGACACGATGCAGTGGCTTGCGGATAAGTGGCAGGCTCAACTTGAGATCATTGGAAAAGATCTCTTTTTATTTAGGAAAGATTAGATGAGTATAGACGTTAACAAGATCACGCAAACACCTCTATATATCTGCGAAGAAGCACTTTTAGAGGGTAACCTTCAGATATTGGATCGGGTGCAGAAAGAATCAGGTGCGAAGATAATACTCGCTCTGAAGGGTTTTGCCATGCATGCGACCTTTCCTCTCGTAGGCAAATATCTGCACGGATGTACGGCCAGTGGTTTGCATGAGGCAAGACTTGCACGTGAGAAGATGAATAAAGAAGTGCATACGTATTCTCCGGCCTTTAAAGAAGAAGATATAGACCAGATTGCCTCACTCTCGGATGATATCGTCTTTAATTCACCGGCGCAGCTCTTTCGATTTGTTGGCAGGGTAAAAAGTACTAATCCTGATATCTTGATCTCTTTACGGATAAATCCTGAATATTCAGAATCGCCGGTCGACTTATATAACCCATGCGGTCTCTTTAGCCGTTTGGGAACAACCAAGGCCAATTTTGACGAGAGTATACTGGAACATATAGACGGACTTAATTTTCACGCCCTGTGTGAGCAGGATGTTTCTGCCTTGGAAGGTGTACTCCAGGCTTTTGAAAAAAACTTTGGTATGTACATCGATCAGATGAAATACATTAACTTTGGCGGCGGACATCATATTACTAAAAAAGGGTATGATGTTGATAGACTGATTGAAGTTATTAGAGCCTTTAGAGCACGTCATAATAACGTAGACGTTTACCTTGAACCAGGCGAGGCTGTTGGTTGGGAAACGGGTGTCTTAGTTTCCACTGTACTAGATATCGTTGATAATGGCATGAAGGTCGCTATCTTGGATACATCTGCAGAAGCCCATATGCCTGACACACTGGCCATGCCTTATCGAGCCGAGGTCAGGGGAGCCGGCAAGGCCAATGAAAAGGCGTATACCTATAAGCTTGGAGGAAATACCTGTTTAGCAGGAGATATTATGGGAGATTACTCTTTTGATGCACCACTTAATATAGGTGATAAGATTATCTTTGAAGATCAAATTCATTATACTTTTGTGAAAAACACGACCTTCAATGGAATACAACTTCCTTCTTTAGCCCTGTATAATGAGAAAGAAGGCGTGAAAATCATAAAACACTTTGGCTATGAAGATTATGCTAACAGGCTTTCATAAGTCTGTTAGAGCTTATTTTAACGCTGCTATATAAATATGCGAGTTTCTACGGATGTAAACACGTTTAAAACTATTTTTATAGCTGTTTATAGCTTTTTTTACGTCCTCAAGAGAGCTGATGCTAAAGGCTTCTACTTGTATGATAATGTCACCTTCTTGAACACCTTGTTCAAAGGCTTGGCCATCTTCTTGTACTTCTGTGATCAAGACGCCTTTGATATCATTGGGTATTCGGTATCTATATCGGATATTATTATCAAGGTTACTTAGGTTAAGCCCTCCGAGTACATTTTCTTCAAGGTGTAACTGTTGTTCTTGTGATTGAAGTGTCAATTCAGCGGTATAAATCTTTTTATCCCTTTCATAGCTTACTTTTATTTGGCTTTGCGGCTTAATCATACCTATACTATTTTTGAGTTCAGCGGCGTTGGAGATATCTCTATTATTAACTTTGATGATCAGGTCACCACGTTTCAGACCTGCCATATCGGCTGGAGTGTTCTTAGAGACATCAATGATAAGCGCACCTTTTTTTTTGCTGTACAGATCAAAAAGCTTAGGTGTCAGGTCAGAGATCTGAACACCGAGGTATCCGCGATCGACTTTTCCGTCTTTTAAAAGTTTTTGCACTACGTCTTTTACCATATTGACTTCAATAGCAAAGCCAATTCCATTATTACCGCCACTACGGGATAATATAGCTGTGTTGATACCAATAAGTGCTCCCCGGCTGTCTACTAGAGCGCCTCCGGAATTTCCAGGGTTAATCGAAGCATCTGTTTGGATAAAGTTTTCATACTCATTGATGCCTATGCCGTTTTTATGCTGGGCTGAGATAATGCCTTGCGTAACACTTTGACCCACTCCAAAAGGGTTTCCTATAGCAAAGACCAAATCGCCTACCTTAAGTTGAGACGAATCACCTAAAAAGATAGGCTCAAGCGTGTCTTTAGTGTCGATCTTGATAAGGGCAATATCACTTTTAGGATCAGTTCCAATGAGTTTCGCCTTGTATGTCTTGGCTGTAACGGGAAGGGTGACAGTGATGTCATCGGCCTTATCAATAACATGATTGTTTGTCACAATATAGCCATCCTTACTAAGGATGACACCCGAACCCAGACCTCTTCTTTTTTTAGATGAAGGCGGCAGTGCTCTTCTTTGTCCGAAAAAATCATTAAGATACTCTTGCATTTGAAGATTTTGAGAGGTTTGTGTAGTAGAAATATGGACAATAGAAGGGGTGGCTTTTTCCAAGACCAAATGGTAGGAACAAATGTGTTCAGTTGAATTGGGACTGATACGTTTCTGATTTGTTTTGGCTTCTTTAAGTTCTATGGTATCTGCTGAAAGGGTAAGGGTGATCAGAATACTTAAGCAAAGTCTTATTATCATGAAATCTCCTTTTTGAAAGGATAAAAAGGAGATGTGTGGAAAAAGTGTGAAAGCGTTAGAGATTCGCTCAGACGATATTATAAGGAATTTCGATGATAAAACGGGCACCGTCTTCATAATCCTGATCTAGTTTAATAGACCCACCCAAGTGTTGTGTGACAAGATTATAGGTAATATTCAGACCAAGACCTGTACCTCCTCTGTTGCGTTTTGTTGTAATAAAGGGTTCGAATATCTTTTGAGAGACACTGTCATCAACCCCTGTTCCGTTATCGCAAAAGATGATAAGGGCACTGTTTTCTTTATGCTCAGTAATTAAGGTGATCTCACCTGCTTGATCATAATCAAAACCGTGTAAAAGTGAATTCTGAAGCATGTTAACAACAATCTGAGAAATAGCGCCGGGATATGAGTGCATATTGATAGGTTCTGCATCCAGTTCAAGTTTAAGCTCAACAGGCCTGTGCTTCAACTCACTTTTAAAGGTAGAAATGACCTCTTTAAGATAAGTGTTTAGCTCGAAATTACGAACCTCTTCGCTACTTTGATCCACGGATATTTTTTTAAAATTCCTAACAAGAAGAGCCGCTCTATCAAGGTTTTTAATGAGAATTTCATCTGCTTCAGAAATTGTCTCTATAAAATGATCAAGAGCAGACTTGGACAGTTTATTCTCACTTAGCATATCCTGTATGCTCTTGATCTCATTTTTAAAGATAGAAGCAGCGGTAATAGAGATACCAAGCGGGGTGTTAACCTCATGTGCCACACCGGCAACAAGGTTTCCAAGTGCTGACATCTTTTCAGACTCAATGAGTTGAGACTGCGCACTTTGAAGACGGTCCAAACTTTCCTGTAGTTCAACGGTACGTTCTTTTACACGTTCTTCAAGTTCATTGGTAAGACGTTCAAGGTGAGCTTGATAAGTACGTGAGATCGTCTCAGCTTCTTCTCGTTCACGACCTCGCTGTTCGATCTTCTCAAGCATGGAATTAAAGTCATCATAGAGATGTCCTACTTCATCCGTGTACATCTTTTGTGCGCGAATTGCATAGTCCTCACTCAGGGATATCTCCTGGGCTGTTTTCGCAAGATTGATAATAGGCAGGGTAATATAGTTTTGGACTCTGTGGATGATGATGAAAGAAAGCATCATTAAGATGATAATACCAAAGAATAAAAGCACAGCATAGGAGAAAAGTTCTTTTGGAATCTGTTCAGTCGAGACATAAAATAAGATCACGCCATAATTAAGACCGTTATAGCTTACCGGGGTTGAAATGATGATCTCATCACCGATGAATTGGTTTGAATCAACAAATTTGTTGATGCTTTTGGCATACGTCTTTGTATTTGACTTACGCGTAAAAGAAGCAAATTGTTTTCCACTCTCATCATACATAATGGCAGCATTGATATTTTTTATGCCCTTTAACTTATTAAGCACCTCTGCTCCCCCGGAAAGGTCAGAAAAGAGAAGGGGTGTAACGGCATAGTCGGCGATGAGTTGGGATTGTAGTTTTGATTCACTTAACAAGGCTTCCGTACTGCGTTGATAGTTTACAAATAAAATAAAGGCAGAATAAGTGCTTAAGGCCATAAAAAGAAGCGTGATGATAGCTATGATAAGTTTTGACTTGATAGAAAAATCAGAAAAGGCATTCATTTAATGACCTCCTGTGCTGATTTGAGCAATAAATAACTAATCTTTACATTGGCTTCTTGGGCTACTTTGTTGTTGATGATGTAATTGAAACGTTTTTTATTTAAGTAGATCGTTATCATGACATTATCTGAAATAAATCCTTTATGATCGCTCACGGTCAAAATTGGTTTTTTAGCGTAAGAGGAAGTGATCTTTTTGGCATTTCGAGTATTCTTTCCTATAAACAATAAGTTACAAGAAGGGATATCTTTAGGATTGAGTACAGAGATAATGTTTACTTTTTTAGTATGAAAGTCTTTCTCGGCATACACCTTTTTTAAAGTCTGAGCGAAGTTGTCATCATTGAGGATACAGATAACAAACTCAGAATTGTTGTTTTCCGGCCACTGTATAAGGTGGGTAAACTTTTCTAGGAATACCGCCTTTATCTGGGTTTCTGAAACGGCAAGAAGCTGGGTGCTGAGAGAGGTTACAACAAAGATAAGAAAGACTGTTCGGAAGATTGTTCTTCTTATCATCTCAGTGGATCCTCCCTATCATTTAAAGTGGGGCAGGGTTCGCTGATGTAATAACCTTGGGAGTATTTAATACCAAGTTCATTAACGATATTAAAGATCTCTTCATCACAAACAAATTCAGCGACAAGATCGATACCGACATTATTGGCAAAATAGACCATACTGTCAACCATCTTACGTGACATCTCATCTTTAAGGTTTTTGATGAAATACCCGTCGATCTTAATAGAATTAAGTTTCAGATTGAGTATATTTGCAAAGTTCTGACATTGGGCACCAAAGTCATCCAAGGCGATACCGCATCCAAGTTCTTGAAGCTGGGCAAGATTATTTCTGCTGCTAGGGATACTGTCAAGGGAATTGTTTTCCAATATCTCAAGAATCAGACGTTCAGGTTTAATGTTATACGCTTTTAAAATCGTTTGAACATAAGCTGAGAAGTTGGCATCTTGTAAATCATGGGTAGTGATATTAATGGAAAAAGTGAAGTCATTGTGTTCAAAGAACTCGGCACTTTTTTCAAGCATTGTCCGTGTTATCTGACTGAGAAGACCTGTCTCTTCGGCGACCTTTAAGAAAGCAAATGGTGAGACAATCTCTTCGTCTTTAAGCATACGTACCAGACACTCATACTTTTCTATTTTTTTTGTTTGATTATTGTAGATAGGCTGAAAAAAGGGCACCATCCTGTTTTCTTGTAAGGCATGTTTGATCTCTTTGAACCATTTTAAGTTGTTCTCAATATCTTTTTGCACCTTCATGCCCTGATGATAGCGCTGAACACGATTAGAAGAGATTAGGCGAGCCTCTTTAATAGCCAGGTCTGCCTTATTGAAAAGTTTTGTTCTCTCATTTTCAACAATACCAATAGTAAAAGTGATATTAAAATCAATATCATCATGCGTGAAAGAAGAGTTAAGAAACTTTTTTTCAATAAGTGCTACAATTTTGTCTGTCTCTTCGGCTGAAGAATTCTGACGTAAAAGAACAAACTCGTCAATACCGATATGGTAAAGCTTGTTCTCCTTGGCCTCTAATAGTTTTAAAATACGAGAGATCTCTTCAATAATATAATTTCCCTGTTCGTATCCGTAGAGATCATTTATATGCGAAAACCTGTCAATATTAAGAAGAATGATAGTGACATTCTCCGCCACTTCTAGGTCATCATGGAGCTTATGACGGTTATACAGCTTAGTCAGAGGATGATGCACAATCTCTTTGTAGAGCGCTTCTTTCTCAATCTTTGCCCTGGCGATATCAGCATAATTGTTGATTGCTATCTTTACTGAACCGTAAAGTTTATCGGCATTAAGCTCCGTTTTGTCCTTATAATCATTGATGTCATAATGATCAATAACATATTTTTCAGGTGCTTGTCCTGATTGTCCGGTACGAATAATGATACGAAGGTGGGGATTAAGAAGTTCTTGTCTGATGTACTGCGTAAGTTCGAGTCCTGCGTGCGCTGTTTCCATAACAACATCAACGAGTGCAACGGCAAAGCTGTCATCATGTTCTAAGAGTTCTCTAGCTTCTTTGGCAGAATAGACGGAAGTAAATGAGAGCGGCCTGTCTTGTACAAAAAGGTTTCTGAGTGCAAGTTTGGTGACGTCATGCACACCATGGTCATCATCAACAATAAGGATCTTCCAAGGCTTTTGGGCTACAGTAAAAGAGTCTGCTTCTTCATCATGAAAAAGAAAAGCGTCAGTACTCAAGCAAACTCCCTAATTTAAGCGCACTAAGCGCCTTTGTTAATAATGATACCAAAAAAACAAGGTATAAGTAAAATAAATTTTACAATTTTATTTTAAGCATTTTTTTTCACTGTATTTAACAGCTTCTTTGACGGCATTTATATAAGATTTTTCAGACGGTTTTTTGGACCTATAAGCAATGTCAAATGCCGTACCATGATCAACTGAAGTACGTATGATAGGAAGACCTAAAGAGATATTAATACTTTCATCAAAATGAAGTGCTTTGAGGGGGATAAGGCCTTGATCGTGATACATACAGACATAATGCTGATAGCGCTTGCGCATTGTTGCAGTAAAGGCTGTATCAGGAACCATTGGACCGACAAACAACTCTTTTTTCAAGGCCTTGTTCGCTTTTTTTATAGCATGTGTGATCTGCTCTTCTTCATTACCTAAAACCCCACCGTCTCCGGCATGCGGATTTAAGCCTAAGACAGCGATTTTATCGGTTTTGATATCCATAGAAAGTTTAAGTAAAAAATCTGTTATTGCCTTTGTCTTTATCTTTTTTGCAACTTCTTTTAAGGGGATATGTTCGGTGAAGAGGGCAACATAGAGTTTTTTACATCCTAACATCATAATTGCTTCTTGATTAAAGTGGTCTCGAAGCATGTCAGTATGGCCCTTATGCTCAATACCTGCCTTTGACCATGCTTCTTTGTGTATCGGCATGGTCACAAGAGCATCAGCCACCTTTTTTTCGCAGAGTCTTATAGCTTTATGAAAGGATCTGTAACTGTACAAACCACTGTGCTTATCAACTTTTCCCGGAGAAATAGGAAAGCTTCCCTTCACGGGAGATAGGTTTATCTCTTTTGGTCTTTTAATACCAAGTTTATCACAGGCTTGATCTAACATTTTTTCTGAGATGCAATAAACAGGTATTGCTATCTCGCAGATCTGTTTATGTGCGCGTAAGGCGATCTCAATACCAATACCATTCAAGTCACCTACACTGATTGCAAGGACTTTTTTTGAGGAAGTGCTCATCCTAATAGTTTTTTCATATCAAGTATTGCCTGTTCTAAACCGGTGAAGACTGATCGTGCGATGATACTTTGCCCAATATTAAGTTCATGTATCACTTCAATCTCGCACATGGCGTGGACATTTTGGTAATTTAACCCATGTCCCGCAGCAACAAGTAGACCTTTCTGATGCGCTGCGTAAGCCGCGTTTTGTATCTCTTCAACAGATTTATATAACATCTGTCTAAGTTCGCTTCTTGGACGTTCTAATTCAACGATGCTGTGATGCGTTGTCGCCAGAGGTGTGTTGAGCATAGCGTAGATATTGGCATAAGAACCGGTGTGAAGCTCTACCATATCAATATCAAGTTGGGAGGATTTTTCAATGACTTCTTCATTGGGATCGATGAAGAGAGAGACATCTATTTCATGTGCTTTTAGCTGTGCGACTGCTTTTTTGATGTTTTCAAAATGTCCAAAGACATCAAGGCCACCTTCAGTAGTCACCTCTTCACGCTTTTCAGGAACAAGGGTCGCACGGTGAGGCTTTAACTGGCAGATAATATCAATAATATCAGGATTGATAGAACATTCCAGGTTGACGGGAAGGGCAGAGTTAAACATGATCTTTTGGGCATCAAGATCATTAATATGACGTCGGTCTTCTCTTAAGTGAATTGTTATTTGATCAGCACCGGCGCGTTTACAAACCCCTAAAGCATCAACAGGATCAGGGTCATTGATACGTCGGGCTTCTCTCAAAACGGCAATATGATCAATATTAACACCCAAGTGTATTGTGGCACGGCTGTTCATTATTGACCCCCTCTTGAAAACTTGTCATCATCATCAAAGGTCATTTTATCACAATGTTTAGTTGTAGAAAATGCAAACACCAGTAAGAATAGATCCCATATCTTCGTTAAATATTTCATAATTATCCTTGTTTTGATTTAATTTTAAACAGTCGTTTTAGACATTTCGTTTTTTATAGAATTCCTCTTTAAATTCACTATAACGGTCTTCAAGAATAGCCTCTCGGGCCTGTTTCATCAGGCTTAGGTAATAATGCAGGTTATGTAAAGAAGCCAGACGAAAGAAGGTTAATTCTTTTGAACGGAAAAGATGATTAAGATAGGAGCGTGAGTAGCGTTTACACGTATGGCAGTCACATTCGGGATCAATAGGGTTTTCATCTTCTTTGAATTTGGCACCGCGGATATTAATACGACCAAATGAGGTAAAGAGTGTGCCGTTTCGTGCATTTCGCGTAGGCATAACACAGTCAAACATGTCAACACCCCTGTCGATGTTCTCGATCAAGTCCTCAGGTGTTCCAACGCCCATTAGGTAGCGAGGTTTGTCTTCGGGCATATATGCTAGTGTATGCGCGACGGTATCATACATATCCTGATTGGTCTCACCCACAGACAATCCACCGATAGCAAAACCATCATAATCAAGGGCACAGAGTTCTGTAGCTGATTTGGTACGAAAAGCCTTATCTGTACCGCCTTGGATGATGGCAAAGATATTTTGATCTGTACAGATGCCTTTTTCCTGCTGAGCGCGAAAATACGTGATAGACTCCTGGGCCCAACGCGTTGTACGTTCAATAGACAGCTTAATACGTTCTTGGGTTGCAGGCAAGGCAACAAGGTCATCTAAGATCATCATGATGTCAGAACCTAAATTGGTCTGAATATCGATAACCTTTTTCGGGGTAAAAAAGTGTTTACTGCCATCTATGTGGCTTTTAAATTCTATTCCATCTTCAGTGGGGGTAGAAATATCACTTAGACTAAAGGCTTGAAAGCCCCCCGAATCAGTTAAAAAGCTTTTAGGAAAGGTGGTGTATTTATGTAGCTTTCCCATCTTGGCGACATTTTCATCGCCTGGACGCAGGTACATGTGGTAGGTATTGGCCAGAATTATCTTTGCGCCCAAGATTTCGTCCATGTCATACATATCCAGTGCTTTGATTGAACCAACCGTACCGACCGGCATAAAGACTGGGGTTTGGATAGTTGAATGTTCTGTTTGAATGGTCGCAGCACGGGCATTTCCACTACGTGCCTCAAGTGTAAATTTCATAATTAATATCTTTTTGTAAAAAAGTCTAGAACAGAGCCTTACTTTCTTTTTTATTGCAATTATACTACAATCACGGACAATTAATGCAGAGGAAGCCAATGAAAAAGATATTGATCTTATCGGATGGGATTACAGGTAGACACTTTGTCGAACGTGTTGCAGATACCTATACAAGTGAAAATATCTATTATGTCGTTTCAATGGATAAACTTGAGATCGCCAATGCCAAACCCTCTCAGTTTAAGTTCTATCAGTTTGATCCCACCTCCTTGCATAAGCTCTCCAATCTTTTAAAGATGGAATTTATGGAAGTCATCATTGCTATGAAAAATGTTCTTGATGTTGAAATTAGTATCAAGAATATCCGCGCGGTAAAAAGTCAATTGAGGATTGTGACTCTGGACAGATGGGGATTGAAGTTCGATGACCCCAATGTTGTTATAATTAACACCAATGAACTTCTTTCTTCGCGCCTTTTGGATTATCTTCCAAATGTCCCTGTGATCGCACAAAACGTAGGGCTAGGCGAGGGTGAGATCATGGAGGTTTTGGTTCCGTTTGGAAGTTCATTCGTTTATAGGCATATTGGTGCTTTGGAGCAAAATAATTGGAAGATTGTTGCCATTTACAGAAACCAAAGACTTATTTTGCCTTCATCAAAGCGTATGATTCAGCCAAATGACCTCTTGGTCCTTGTTGGAGAACCTTCCGTCTTAAAGACGGTGTACCGCGCTATAAAACGTGAACTAGGGCAGTTTCCCGCCCCTTATGGTAGTAACCTTTATCTTTATATTGATATGGCTATAGAAAATGCCAAGTCCCTTCCTCGGTTGATCAAGCGGTCCAAATACATACACAGGCATCTTGGAGATAAACTTTTTATCCGTGTGGTGAATGCTTCAGATATCGAAGTTCTAACCAAGATAAAAGAACATAGAAGTGAAAAAATAATAATTGATATTGATTACACAAACCTAAACTACGAAGACATCATATTAAGTGATATTAAAAAGATGGATATAGGCCTGATTATGCTCTCTGGCGAACTCTTTTCAATTTCTGCGCTGAGACAGTGTCTGTATGATAGTAAGGTTCCTGTTTTGAAACTTTCTAAGAAGCCTTTTTCAAAATTAAAAGAGAGTGTTGTTGTCTTGACGGAGAACAGAGATCTTGAAAAAATATCCACCACTGTCTTTGATATCTCAGCCCAACTCTCATTCAACCTTGAACTCTTTGACTTTACCCAAGAAAAAACGGATGATAAAGAGCGTATTATTGATCATTATGAGAACCTTTCGGTTATCTTTTCAAAGTCTATTAAGATCGTTTCAGAAGAGACAAACCCTATCCGGTTTTTAAAGAAAAAAGAGAACTTTTTATACTGCCTTCCTTTCACGGAAAAAATACTCGATCTACCTCTGTATTCACTTTTTTCAACTGACAGTGAAAAACTCTATCATCGTTTAGGTGAATATCACCAACTGTTTATCCCCAAACAGCTATAAACTAGGGGATAGTTCTTCTTATTTATTCCCTTTAAAGCCTTGATTTTGTATTATCTACTTACTAAAAACGTTTTGGACAAATCATGAACATAGATATTGAATTAAAAAAAGAGATAGACAGCTCATATCAGGTACATATCGGTGCCCTTGAAAACCTGCATATAGATGCAAAAGTAGCCATAATTACTAACCCGAAAGTCAGTGGACTTCATCTGCATTATCTGTTGTCAAAATTGAGCGCAAAAGAAGTCTATATCATAACGGTAGAAGACGGTGAAAACTTTAAGACGCTTGCTACAATTGAAAAAATATTGAACAATCTTTTTGAGCACAAGTTTAATCGATCTTCTGTTCTTGTTGCTTTTGGCGGAGGTGTGATCGGTGATATGACAGGTTTTGCTGCAAGTATCTATCAACGTGGAATTGATTTTATTCAAGTACCTACTACGCTTTTGTCTCAAGTGGATGCGAGCGTCGGCGGCAAGACAGGCGTTAACAATATTTACGGTAAAAACCTGATCGGTGCTTTCCACCAGCCTCGCGCAGTTTATATTGATCCTCATTTTTTATCGACACTTGCCTCTCGGGAATTTTCAGCAGGTGTTGCTGAGATGGTTAAAATGGCAGTCTGTTTTGACAAGGATTTCTTTGAATGGCTCGAAAATGCAGACCTGCATGATGCGCAACAGATGAAAGTAGCCATAGGGAAATCTGTAACGACCAAGGCTAATGTGGTTTCACAAGATGAGAAAGAAAGAGGGTTAAGAGCAGCTTTAAATTATGGTCATACCTTTGGTCATGTAATTGAAAATGAAACAAAATATACACGATACTTACATGGTGAAACAGTGGCGATCGGTATGATGATGGCGAATGAACTTGCTTCAAGAATAGGTTTGATGAAGGCAGATGAAGAGCAGCGTATCAAAAAACTGTTGCTAAGATATGACCTTCCTGTCTCCTATGCGATCGCTGATGTAGAGGCTTTCTATGAGACTTTTTTTCTGGATAAAAAAAGCCTGGACTCTAATGTGATGTTTATTGTTCCTGAGCATATAGGTGGGGTTCAGCTTCGAGATGACATCGATAAAGAGATCGTGATGGATGTTCTTAATACCTATGCAGGAAAATTACGTGTTTAGACTACTTCTTTTTGTTCTTGTTCTTGGAAGCCTTGCTTTTTCGCAGGAAGCCTTAGACACTAATGAGACACAGCTATTACTAGAACAGGAAAAGCTGGAAAAGATCAAGATAGAAGAGCATGTGAATGCACTTCGCATCAGTATAGATAAAACAGTTGCGTTATTGAAAAAAGAAGGTGTCTTATGGCAAAAATCATATGACTCGTATACGACGTATCTTAATGTTAATAAAGAACTTAAACAAGTACGAAAACAGATCAAAAAACTGTCTAAACAGGGCAGTACCTTTAGAGCAAGGGATGAACTCAACGCACTGGAAACACGCGAACAGATCCTTGCTAATCAGATCAATCTTCTTCAGGGAAAAGACAGTGCTCCGTTTAAAGAGCTGCTGATTCCAAGTCAACTTCCCGAAGTACCGGAGGTTAGTAATCCAGTCGCGATATTTACCGCTTTTTCTTATATTAAACTTATAGAGGGAAAACTTAAAGAGTACCTTCAGCGAGAGAATAACTTAAGAGAATACCTCGTTCTTTTACGTAAAAAAGCACGCTTAAGCGCTGAACTGTCTGTAATCACAAAAGATAAAGACGATGAAGCTGTCTCGCTTGACGATGCCCATAAACTAGGTGTCTTTGAAGGTGCGCTGGAAACGGTAAGAAAGGCTTCTGTCTTATATGCCCAACGGATTGATGCGGTTGAGACTCAGGTTCAAAAGGATATCAAGGCGCAGACCTGGAAGCTCTTTAATCTGGGTATCATCATCTTGGTTCTTCTCATTTTGTTTTTCTTGGCAAAACTTGTTATTAAAAAATATATAACAGATAATGAACGCATCTACATGGCGCACAAAATGCTTACTTTTGTGAATGTAAGTCTTATTGTTATTATTGTTGCTTTTTCTTACATTGATAATGTTTCTTATGTTATCACCGTCCTTGGTTTCGCCTCTGCAGGTATCGCGATTGCTATGAAAGACTGGTTTATGTCTATGTTGGGTTGGTTTGTGCTCTTGGTCAGCGGGTCCATTCATGTGGGTGATAGAATACGCGTAATGAAAGAAGGTGTTGAATATGTAGGCGATGTCCTTGATATCTCCCTCCTTCGTATAACAATTTTAGAAGATATTACTTTAACGACGTATCAGACGAACCGTCGAGCAGGGCGTATCATCTTTATCCCTAACAATTACATCTTTACAACACTGATAGCGAATTATTCTCATGCCACTTTGAAAACAGTCTGGGATGGTATTGATATTACAGTCACCTTTGACTCAAATCATAGAAAAGCAAGTCACATTGCCAAGGAGATCACACGTAAGTATTCTAAGGGGTATACGGATATCACGCGTACCCAGCTTAATAAGTTACGTAACAAGTATAGCCTCAAAAATACTAACGTCGAGCCGCGTATCTTTACCTTTGCCGAGCCAAACGGTGTATGTATCAGTGCCTGGTACCTGACGAATGCTTATGCGACATTGACTCTGAGATCAACGATCTCAGTTGATATTATTGAAGCCTTTAATGCGGCAGACGATATTCAGATTGCATACCCTACGCAGACACTTCATCTCAATTCTTTAGCTGATAAGAGAGGGAATAATCAGCCTCCTGAGCTTAATGAAAATTCAAAGGTTCAGTGGTGAGAGTAAGAAATAGAGTTTTAGACAAGGAAGGTCAATGATGTCTAATGTTCCTAAAGTGTTTATAAAGACCTTTGGATGCCGGACTAATCTTTTTGACTCACAGGTGATGCTTTCTCATCTTGAAGATTTTGAAGTGACGCAAAATGAGGATGAGGCGGATATTGTAATCGTCAATTCATGTACCGTAACCAACGGAGCAGATTCAGGTGTACGGGGATATGTTAATGCTGCCAATAAAAAAGGGACAAAGGTCTACTTGACAGGTTGTGGCGCGCATACAAAGGGTGAAAGTCTTTTTGAAGGCGAGAAGGTTTTTGGCGTTTTTGGTCAATCTGAAAAGGCAAAAATCAATGAACTCCTAAAAGAGAAAGAACGCTTCTATCAGATAGGCGACCTTGAATTTATTGATGAAACCGTCGTTGAAGAGTTCGTTGGAAAGTCAAGAGCCTTCATTAAGATACAAGAAGGATGTAATTTCCGATGTTCTTACTGTATTATCCCTTTTGTACGCGGGGATGCAAGAAGTCATGATGAAGAGAAAATACTTGAACAGATAACCCGACTGGCAGCAAACGGTTTTGGCGAGTTTATTCTCACTGGAACAAACGTTGGCTCTTATGGACAGGGCGTTAAGCGTACTATGGCAGGTCTTCTTAAACGTATTTCCCTTATCAAAGGGGTTAGACGTATTCGTATTGGGAGCATGGAACCAATACAGGTGACTGACGAGTTTAAAGAACTTTTGGGTGAGCCATGGCTTGAAAAACATCTTCATATTGCTATTCAACATTCATCTCAAGAGATGTTGCGTATCATGAACAGACGCAATAACGTAGATACGGATATCAAACTTCTTAATGAACTGTATGAAAAAGGATTTGCAGTGGGAACGGATTATATCGTCGGTCATCCTGGAGAGACAGAAGCTGTATGGAAAGACGCAATGTCTAATCTTTCTCAGATGCCTTTGACGCACGTGCACGCCTTCACCTATTCAAAGCGTGACGGTACGCCTTCTGCTGATCTTAAAGGTGAGATCAACGGTCTTGTGTCTAAAGCACGCATGCTTGAACTCACAAACCTTATCGATGCGAATAATCTTACGTTTAGAAAAGAGCATAAAGTACCTCTGGAAGTCTTGATAGAGAGTGAGAAAGAGGGCATCTATACAGGGCTTGATCAGTTCTTTAACCGTGTGGAAATAGAATGTCAATATGATCTTAGTGGAAACTGGATCACCTTGGAAGATTATGAGGTCAGAGAGGATATTAATTATGCTAAACTCTAAGACAAACCGTTGGGTATTATACTTTTCTGCAGGGGTCCTGATGGGACTTTTTTTATTTGCTGTTTTACGAGATGGGTCTGAGCCGATTACGCTTGCAAAGACACAGGAACTTTTAGAAAAGGGGCTTGTCAAACGCGCCGTATTGGCAGATGAAAAAGTGTATGTGATTACCGATGACGAGACCTATCGCATTCCCACTGTTCTTGTGGACAAAAAAATGTTTTCAAAGGTTCCTGTAGAAACAGGTTCAGGCAACAATGCCGTGCAGATACTTATGCTATTGACGATTATCCTGATTGTCGGTGGCATGACATATAAGTTCAGTATAAAAGAAAAGACAGAAAATAAAGAGAGTGCTTCTTCCAGCGGATCAAGCCCTAGTTTTAGTGAACCTATTACCCCTTCACATTCGAGTATCACCTTTAAAGATGTGGGTGGTATTTCGGATGTAAAAGAAGAGCTTGAAGAAATTATTGATTTTCTGAAATCACCTAAAAAATATAAGAATTTCGGTGCAAAGATGCCTCGCGGTGTTTTATTAGTTGGGCCTCCGGGTGTAGGTAAGACGATGATAGCCAAGGCTGTTGCAGGTGAGGCGAATGTTCCATTTTATTATCAATCAGGTGCTTCATTTGTCCAGATTTATGTGGGGATGGGCGCCAAACGTGTAAGAGAACTTTTTGTTCAAGCCAAACGAAATGCTCCGAGTATTATCTTTATTGACGAGATCGATGCCGTTGGGAGAGCACGTGGTGGAAGTCGAAATGATGAACGCGAAGCGACACTGAATCAGCTTCTTACTGAGATGGACGGTTTTGAAGACTCCTCAGGTGTGGTGGTCGTTGCAGCGACGAACAAGATAGAAGTCCTGGACTCTGCACTTCTTCGTTCAGGCCGTTTTGACAGACGTATCTTTGTTGATCTTCCAAATATTGACGAACGTGAAGCGATTTTAGACAAATACTTTGAGAAGATGATACATGAGGTCAATACCAAAGAGATCGCCAAGATGACCATAGGTTTTAACGGGGCTTCTTTGGCGACATTAGTCAATGAGGCTGCTTTGGAATCACTTCGTCGCAATCGGCATAATATCTCTATGGCTGAAGTCTTGGCAGTGAAAGACAAGGTGATATTTGGAAAGCGAAAGGTAAAGTCGTATTCGGAAGAAGAAAAGAACCTGCAGGCACTGTATCAAGCAGCAAAGGCTTTAAGTGCTTACTGGTTTGAAGTGCCTTTTGAAAAATTCACGATGATTAATGACGGCCTGCGTCCTTATGATGTTGACCTTGTTACCAAACACAAACTGCTCTCTTATATTAAGGTAATGCTCTCAGGTATGGCGATCTGCGAGATCCATTACGGAGAACATTCAACGAATGTAGAACAGGACCTTAATGAAGTTAAAAAGATCGTTACGCTTGTCTTAGAGAACTACGGAATGGGTGATCAGATTATTCCAAGTGCTAAAGACAATATCCATTTGATCAATAAACTTTATGCCGAGACAAAAGAGTTCTTATCCGGTATGCAAGCTCAGATACAAGCTCTTCAAGTGGAGTTAATAGCAAAAGAACAGATCAATAAAGAACAGATCAAGAAAGTCATGGATGAAGTTTTATAGCGGTTTTTCACTTTCTAAAGATAAACAGCTTTTTGATGCTTATCTCAAAGATACACAGTATACAGTGGCAGGTTTTTCATACGGGGCAATTAGAGCCTTTGAAGAGGTACTAAAGGCTAAAACACGTGTCGATACTCTCCAGCTTTTTTCACCCGCTTTTTTTCAAGACAAGACAGAGAAATTCAGGCGTATGCAGAATATGTACTTTTCAAAAGATAAAAAAGCTTATTTGGAAAACTTTTTTACTTCATGCTTTTTGCCTGCAGAGCGTGATGCATCCGTAGCGTTGCAAGAGGGAAGTGCTGAAGAATTAGAAGAACTTTTGTCATACGTTTGGAAAACAGATGAACTCAAGGCCATAAAGGACAGAGGCGTAGAGATAGAAGTCTATTTAGGCAGTGAGGATAAGATCATCAATGCACAAACGGCAAAAGAGTTTTTTTTACCTCACTGCACGACATATATGATAAACCACGCAGGGCATACCTTACAGATAAAATAAATAAAGGAAAATTATGAGTGAAATAAAAATCGGTGTGATTACCGCTTCTGATAGAGCGAGCGCAGGAATATATGAAGATATCTCCGGTGTTGCGATTCAAGATACGATGAAGGACTATTTAACAAGCGAGTTTGAGATAGTGTATCGCTGTATTCCTGATGAACAAAGTGAGATAGAAAAGACGATGGTTGATCTGTGTGATAATGAAAACTGTTGCCTGGTTGTTACGACAGGGGGAACAGGACCGGCACTTCGTGATGTAACTCCCGAAGCGACTGAAAATGTCTGTGAAAAGATGATGCCCGGCTTTGGGGAATTGATGCGTCAAGAGAGTTTGAAGTTTGTACCAACGGCCATACTCTCACGTCAGACTGCGGGAATCCGTGGGAAGTCGCTTATTATTAACCTTCCGGGGAAGCCTAAGTCGATCCGTGAATGTCTGGACGCGGTTTTTCCTGCTGTTCCTTACTGCATAGACCTTATCGAAGGGCCTTTTTTGGAGTGTAATGAAGAGGTTATAAAAGCGTTTAGACCAAAGCAAAAGTAGAGTGCTTCTTTAACAAAAACTAAATGAAAGTCTATATATCTAGTTTTATTCCTACGGGACAGTGGTCTGAACCCGTCACATCTTGCATGATAAAGGCATCTTCCAAACACTCTACCAGATCATCCGAGATGAAAAAGTAGTCGATTCTCCAGCCCACGTTCTTAGCGCGTGCCCCTGAACGGTAAGACCACCAGCTGTATTCTTCTTCTTTGTCTCCGTTGACGTATCTAAAGGTGTCAACATAACCGTTGTCTACCAGTTTATCCATCCATTCACGCTCTATCGGCAGGAAGCCTGAGGTCTTGGAATTTGCTTTTGGGTTTTTAAGGTCTATCTCTTTATGGGCGGTATTGACATCCCCGCAGATCACGATAGATTTTCCTTTTTCCCGAAGTGCATTACAGTAGTCTAGGAAATCGTCATAAAACTTCATCTTTACCGCAAGGCGTTCATCATCTTTTTGACCGTTTGGAAAATAGACATTGAAAAGTACAAAGTCTCCATAATCCTGCTCCAAGATACGGCCTTCTCGACCACGATCTATATCATGGCGCACTTCGGTATATTCAGGTGTCATAGCTGACCAGGTCGTTGTCCCGGAGTAGCCTTTTTTATCAGCACTGTTAACCGCGCGATGGGCATACTCAAGTTCAAAAAGATCATTAGGAATTTGTTCTTCAAGGGCTTTGATCTCTTGAAGGCATAAGATGTCAGGTTCTCTTTCATCTATCCATTTGAGGGCTTCTTTAGTGGCTACAGCGCGAATTCCATTTACGTTCCATGAGATAATTTCTATTGACAAAGTCTATTCCTGATTTATTTTTTTACGATTCTATCCAAGTTGAAGTGTAGTAGGGCTTAATGATAGATGAGGCAAACACATGTAAGTGTTCTTTTAGTTTTTATCTGTCATAAGGCATAATTTTTGCTTATATCTTAAAACGAGGGTATGAAGGGAGTTGTACTTTCTGGGTTTATCAGGGATGAGAATTATGCCTAATTAGGGTGTTATCATGAAGATAGAATCTTATGATCTACAAATGGAGTCCGCCTACAGTTTCTCGCAAGAGCTGCTTAGTGCCAAAACAAGCTTTGAAAGCCTTCTGCCCGACGAAGTCTTTAACAAGGAAGCGCAGATAAAGAAAGCTGAGGCGGAACCCATACCGATGCATCCGCTGATGCACAACGATTTTGACCGGCCGCGAACCTTGTTCTCTATTATGGAAAGCCTGATGCAATCGCTTAAAGAGAGGATGAACTCCGAGGTAGAGAGTATTGAGAAGATGGCGGAAAGCTCACGGGCACGAAGAGAACAGAAACTCTCTTTATATGAGCGTTATGAAGAAAAGGAGAGTTTCTCTTTTTCAACAAGCGGTCTGATTAAAACGGATACGCAAGAGATTTGCATTGATATTGATTTTGCTATGTCACGCTCTTTTGTGATAGAAAACCGTATGGATATTGCCCGGAGTTTTGACCCCTTGGTCATTAACTTCGATGGTGAACTGCCCGAACTGAGTGAAAAACGTTTTTCTTTCGATCTTGATAATGATGGAGAAGAAGATCAGATCTCATCATTAAAAAAGGGAAGTGGTTTCTTGGCTTTTGACAGGGACGAAGACGGTAAGGTCAATCAGGGTAGCGAACTTTTTGGAACACGCTTAGGAAACGGTTTTGCAGAGCTTGCAGAGTATGACTGTGATCACAACAACTGGATAGATGAAAATGATGAGATCTTTGACAAACTTCGCATTTGGAATGGAGGTGAATGTGAAGAGAGAGAACTGCTTGCCTTAGGTGAGGTCGGGATCGGTGCGATCTATCTGAATGCGACCGAAGCTGAGTTTTCGTATAAGACAGCCTTTAATGAGCCTCTTGGTGAACTGCGTTCAAGCGGAATTTTTTTACATGAAAACGGAATGCCTGGAAGTATTTCTCAGATTGATTTTGATCTGGGAAAGCATGAGAAGGCTCAAAACAATGATACACCTCTGGGAAAACTTCTACAAGCCTAGGGTAAATCTTTTCTACACACCTGCGTACTTGCGTAGGTGTTTCCAACTCTATAATTCCCGTATTCTGACTTTTTATATTATAATAATCAAAATTATCCCTCAGGAGTGAGCGTGAAAAGTGACATCTTTATAGAACTGTTCAGGTTCAATGCAAAAACGGATTACCTTCCATACTACCAGAAGTATACACTGCAATACAGTGAGCATGATACCGTTAATGATCTTTTAAACCAGATGAATGCAATTGAAGCCTTCGGTTTTGATGAGAACTGTAATCTCAAGGTCAATACTGTTTATGTCAAGGCAGACATATTGGTATCAACACTTGTCGCAAAATTCTCAAATGAAATTAAGATCGATCCAATCAGTGAGTTACGGGCGATGAAAGATCTTCAAATTGATAGATCTGATTTTCTAGATAAATTGTCTCTTGTCTCATCCTATATTGAAGCCGGTGATAATATTGCGTATAGAAAGAGTACAGAACTGGCTTATTACGCTTCTAATACCTTGAACTATAATAGAGACTATATCGGTGACCATGTCCTTATCATCGCAGCAGATCTTATTGAAAAGAACTTTGAGCTTAAAAATGAGATCATAGAACTTTTGATCAACGAAGAAAACGGTATCTGGTATCATACTTCATTAGAGAACAGACTTCTAGATGACTCTGTTGAAGTAAAGATCTCTAAGCTTATGTATATGGCTTTGGAATACATCAAACCAAGAACAAAATTGGCAAAAAAAGTGGCCAGTATTTGTAACAAGACAAGCATTGAGAGTTTTGAAGACTCGAGTACGCCCACAGTATCAACAGTAGCCCAAGACTTTTCCGGTTTTAACATCGCTGCTTATCATGGCGTAAAAGAGACGTCTCTTGCCGCATTGATAAGTGAGGCGAAAGCTTCACATATAGCCATACCTTCGAGCAAAGAAGACCTTGCATCTGCTTCTGCCTTATGTGACGATGACTTCTCATTCAAGATCGCCGGTGATATTTTGATGCAGGCAAAAGACAATAATGCTGACTTTATACTGGTTAAGAATGACAAGACAAAAGAGTTTTTTGACAAGAATCAGGCAAAGATGGAAAAGCTTGTAGGACGAGAACTGAGAATGAGCGTTGTCTCTCAAGACCAGTTTATAATGCTTTTAGAAGGTGAAAAAGACCTTAGTAAACTAGGGTTTAATAACCACAAGGTAGACGTCTCTTTCTTATCGAATAAAAGAGTGTTTTAAGACCCATATGATAAGGCTTAATATAATACTGAGCCTTTAATCCTTCTGGTCTATCCTTCACGTATCTATACATCACCAAGATCAAAGAGGAATATCATGTTTACAATCACTATGGAAAAAGAGTGCAGCTGTTTTAAACGTTCTGGGTATAAGAGTGAACAGAGTTTTGAGTCTGAGGAAGAGGCCTTTGCCGTTGCCAATGAGATGGCAAAGCAGATGACACATGAATTTTGTAAAAACCATGCCTTCTGTGTCATCAAAGAAGATGATAATTTTCTTATTTTACTTATGAGTTAAATCAAGGCTTCTTCCTTTACCTAAAGGATACTAAAAGAAGCTAAGCTATAATTCCTTTATCTAAAGTATCGGATCTAAAAGGTACATTTTGAAGGCAAGTAATGAGCGAATTTTCTTTATCTGACACAGAAGCCTTGATTGTAAGAGCGGAAGGACACTTAGACAGTCTTTTGAAAGAAGCATTTCTTTACACAGATAAAGAAAATGCCGTGGTTGTATATGATACCACTTGCACCTTGTCCAAAATCTTGTCAGAAGCCTACAAGCGTCATTTACCCAAGGCGACTTTTATCGACTTCAATGAGAATACTCCGGAGAAAATATTGGAGACACTGTCTTCTTTACAAGCATCCGATCTCGTGGCTCTAGTACAATCAACAAACTTTCGTCTTGATGCCTTTCGTATACGAGTTGAATTGTTTAAACGCAAGATTAAAGTTATCGAGCATCCACATCTCAGCAGAATGTCTGATGATGAGGCTGCTTATTATATTGATTCACTTGAGTATGACTCTGGCTATTACCGAGGGGTGGGCCGCGCACTACAACGTAAAATAGACAATGCCAGCTCGGGTGTTCTTGACAGTGGTGGAGAGCTTTTAGTTTATGATACACCTTTTGAAGCGGCTAAACTCAATATTGGCGACTACTCACAGATGCCAAACGTCGGAGGACAGTTTCCTATAGGTGAAGTCTTTACCGAGGCAAAAGACCTGCGTGCACTGAATGGACGTGTAAAAATATTTATTTTTAGCGATGTAAGTTATAAGGTTAATAAACCTGAGATACCGGTAACACTTATAATAGAACAGGGCCAAGTCATAGGCTGTGAAAACTCAACACCGGAATTTAACGAAATCCTCTCTCTTATACGTGAAGGCGAGGGTGGTGTTGTCTGGGTAAGAGAACTTGGTTTTGGTCTTAATAGAGCTTTTACTAAGACACGTACGGTCAGTGACACAGGAACGTATGAGCGTATGTGCGGGGTTCACCTCTCTTTGGGTGCCAAACATGGGATGTATGGTAAGCCTGGCTTTAAACGACGTGATGGAAAGTTTCATATTGATGTTTTTGCAGATACGCAGACGTTTAAACTTGATGATGAAGTGGTGTTTAAAGATGGTGCTTGGATTGTTGAACACTAAGGTCATACTCATTAGTGGATTGCTTCTTCTGGTTCACTAGAGCTAATTATCAGTATGTACTTCAAACCTATTTCGACCATTATATTTTGCTTTGTAAAGTGCTCGATCTGCATACGTCAATAATTTATCAGCACCGGTATCTGTAGAAGCAATACCTATACTCACAGTCAATGTTTTATTGAATGTTGAATGCGAATGCTGAATCTTTAAATTGATAATACCCTGAAGTATTTTCTCTACAACCAATGTTGCTTTTTTTATAGATGTATAGGGTAAAATAACAACGATTTCTTCACCTCCATAACGTGCTAAAAAATCGGTTTTTCTTGGTAAGGTATTACTTATTTGCTTAGCTACCTTGCATAAAACTATGTCGCCATTTTCATGACCATAGGTGTCATTGTATTCTTTAAAGTAGTCGATATCAATCATAAGAAGAGACAGTGGCTTTCCTGATCTCTTAGTCGCTTGTATTTCGCTTGTAAGTTTTTCTTGGTATGCTCTTCGATTTGGTATATTGGTTAAGGGATCGAGGTAACTTAGTTGAAGTAATTTCTTGTTTGTTTGCTCTAACTCTAATGTCAGCACTTTAAGTTTTGTTTCACTGGCTTGGATTTCGGTGACATCTCTTGCTATCGCAATAGAACCAATGATGTTACCACTGTCATCTTTAACCTCATGTGTATTCCAGGATAAATTTCTTTTGCTGCCATCTTTGCAGAGAATAGTTGTCTCAAAGTCTGTTATCTCTTCACCTTGGCGAATAACTTCAAGGGCTCTGTTATAGATTGTCTCGCGGTATTTTTCATCCGGATAGAGTAGTTCCCATATATCACTGTTGCCAAGTACTTCTTCTTTACTGTAACCACTTATCTTTTCTGCCGCCTTATTCCACATAGTTACATTGGCATCTTTATCTAACATATTAAGCCACATGGCAGTATTGTTTAATATGATCTGCTGAAATTGTTTGTTGATTAATTCATAAAATGCTTTATCTAGCATGTATCCATCTCAATTCCTATAGTAATATGCAGTAGTAATCAGGTGCAGCGATAAGAGAATGATGAGATCAAATAAACTCTTAAACTTGTTCGTTCTTAAAGCTTACTCTATTAATATACAACATTTTATATAATTTATACTGAATCAGGAATAATGACGATAAAAGTAAGTAGCACTTCTAAGAAGTGAATAGCACTAAAAGAAAGGTGGATAAGGCGAAAGCCTTACCAAGAAAATTATACGAAGTTTACTTCAGAAACGTGGTGTTGAAGACCAAGCTCTTTACCGGAAATTCCAAAAGCAAGACCGATCATCTGCTGCATGTGCAGTACTGGAAGCTTAACATCACGCCCAATAGCCTTAGATGCATGCTCATACTGAGTATCCAGTTTAAGATGACACAAAGGACATGGTGTTACCATCCAGTCTGCATTGTTGTCCATTGCACCCATAATTGCATTACCAGTTAGTACAGCGGCTGTATGAGGTGCTTGAAGTTCCGCGTGGAAACCACAACATTTGTTCTTCTCATCATAATCAACATTTTGGCCGCCACACGCAAGGATAAGATCATCCAGTGAACGAGGTGCGTAAGCATCTTCGTGACCGTTTGATTCTTCATGTGTCTCTGAAGGACGGATATTGTGACAACCGTAAAATGGTGCGATATTAAACTCGGCAAGTGGTTTAACGACCATTTTCTTAAGGTTGTCAAGACCGAAGTCATCGATGATAGCATATAAGAAATGCTTGATCTCAGATGTACCTTTGTACTCTAAACCAACTTCAGCAAGTTTCTCATTGACTTTTGCTTTCATCTCAGGGTCTTTGTCAAGACGACGCTTAGTCAGCATCGTATTAAGTTGGCATGTATTACAGATAGTAACCATAGTCATACCGCGAGATTCTGCGTAACAGATATTACGCGCGTTAAGAACTAATGATAAAAACTCATCATAATCTTGAAGGTGAGAAGCGCCACAACAGGTTGCTTCTTCTAGAATCTCTAATTCGATTCCCATCTTGTCTGCGATTGCCATTGTTGACATCATCTGTTCAGGCGTACTTTGACGTGCAGTACAGCCAGTAAATAGTGCATATTTTAATTTAGACATCTGTACTCCTTAGAATTTCGATGTAGAAGAGATTTTTACTAGTTTAGCAATCTCATCCATCTTGTCAGATTTTGGAACCTTATACGGGTTCATGTGCGCCTTGCCTTTAGCAATCATCTGCATACCGACTTTAAGGTGCTTGTACATACCGTAACCCTTTTCAGAGTAGATAACAAGACCGGCTTCGTTAAGCTGACCGTGTTTAGCAACGGAGTCTTTGAAGTACACGGCATGACGCGTAGCGATATTGTTTTTCGCAACGCCTGCTTCAAATACCATATTGTGAAGCTTGGTGATCTTTTCAATTGGGTTGACTTCTTTAGGACATACTTCCGCACATTCCATACATTTAACACAGTCCCAAACACCTGAGCCTTCTTGATTGACAGCATGAAGACGCTCATTGTCTTGGTTGTCACGAACATCGGCTTGAAATCTAAAACCGGCAGCAAAGGCAGCAGGCCCGATAAATTGCTCATTGATTTCAAGAGCAGGGCATGAGTAATGACAAGCACCACATTGAATACAATTCTCTGCTTCAAGAAGTGCATCTACTTGAGCCGGAGAAACAAAGTGTTCAGACTCAGGGTCTTCTTCAACAGGGGCATCAAGGTAAGGCTTAACCATTGCATGCTTGACCCAGAAGTCTTCTTTATCAATGATAAGGTCTTTGATTGCGCGTTTGATACTTAGTGGTTCAATAGTAAGCACTGATCCGTATGTCTCAACTAATTGCTCAACATTTTGTTTACACGCTAAGATCGCTTTTCCATTTACCTTAACAGAACAGATTCCACAGATACCGTGACGGCAAGAACGACGGTAAGACAGTGATCCGTCCATTTCATTTTTAATGTTAGTTAAGATATCAAGAATAACGTTTTCATGTGTGACATCAACAACATAGTCTATGTATGCTGGAAGATAGTCCGTTTCAGCATTGAAACGAAAGATCTTAAAAGTAATTTTTTTAGTGGGTATTGCACTCATTCGCTCTCTCCTTAATACGTTCTGGCTCTAAGCTCATGTTTGCCAAGAATGACATCCATGTACTCAAGTCTAACGTCTCCGTTTTTATCCATGTAACCCATTGTGTGTTGTAAGAAGTTCTCATCATCACGTGTTGGGAAGTCTTCGCGGTAGTGAGCACCACGGCTCTCTTTACGTTCCAGTGCAGATTTTACGATGAAGGTACAATAATCAAGCATATGACCAAATTCAATTGCTTCTTGAAGTTCTGTATTAAAGATCAAAGACTTGTCTTCAATACGGATGTGGTCATAACGCTTATGCAGCTCATGTAAGAACTCGATCTGTTTTGCCAGTGTCTCTTCAGTACGGAAAACACCAGCATTATCGGTCATTGACTGCTGAAGCTCGTGTCGAAGGTGAGAAACCTTTTCAGTACCATTGTTTGTAAGAACCCAGTTAAACTCATCAACCATAATTTTAGCATCAGCCTGAGTCGCTTTGCGAAGCGCAATACTGTCTACTTCTTTAGCCATGGTCTTACCGACTTCACGTCCAAAAAGAAGCGCTTCAAGAACAGAATTGGCACCAAGACGGTTTGCACCGTGTACGGAGACACAAGAACATTCACCCGCAGCATAGAACCCTTCTACGAATTCAGTGTTGTTCTTACGCACGTGACCTTCAACATCACAAGGAATACCACCCATAGAGTAGTGTGCCGTTGCCGAGATAAGGATAGGCTCTTTGATCATATCAAGACCCAAGAAAGTGATAGCAAGGTCACGAAGTTCAGGAAGTCTTTCCATGATCAGGTCTTTTCCAAGGTGAACAAGGTCGATATAGACCGCATCTTTTCTTGGACCAACACCGCGACCTTCACGGATCTCTTGGATAATAGCACGTGCAACAACGTCACGAGAAGCAAGTTCCATAGCGTTTGGTGCGTATTTTTCCATAAAGCGTTCGCCTTCAGAATTAATAAGACGTCCACCTTCACCACGAGCGGCTTCAGAAATAAGAACACCGTTTCCAGAAAGCCCTGATGGGTGGAACTGTACAAATTCCATATCTTCTAAAGGAAGACCGTGGCGTGCTACAAGTGAAAGACCGTCACCTGTATTTGCATGTGCATTAGAATTGATTTTAAAGGCTCTTGCGTATCCGCCTGTTGCAAACATTACTGTCTTGGCATTAAAGATTGCTTTTTCAGAGTTGCGAATATCATAAGCCGCAACACCATACGCTTTGCCATTTTCATACAGAAGGTCAGCTGCATACCACTCGTCGAAAAATTTCACATCATAACGAAGTGCCTGCTCAAAAATTGTTTGAAGAAGGGTAAGACCGGTACGGTCTTTAGCAAAACAAGCACGTGGAGAAGATTGACCACCGAAAGGACGTTGTGCGATCTTTCCATCTTCAGTACGGGAAAAAACTGCACCCATATGCTCAGCCCAGCGAATGGTCTCTGGAGCTTTTTTACACATAAATTCAACGGTATCTTGGTCTGCTAGGTAGTCAGATCCTTTAACCGTATCAAATTCATGAAGTTCAACACTGTCCGCGTCACTAAAGGCAGCATTGATACCACCTTGCGCTGCACCAGAGTGTGAACGTAAAGGGTGTAGTTTTGTGATTACGGCAACTTTTTTGCCGGCTTTTTGCAATTCAAGCGCAGCTGCACAGCCTGCAAGGCCAGCACCAACGATAACCGCATCGTAAGTATAAATAGGAATACTCATTCGCAATCCTCCGAAAAATAATTTTCATGATTATATCTTCAAAAGCCTTGTATAAGGTTAAAATGATTGAGTTGGGGAGGGAAGTATAGGTGTGTTACACTTTGAAGCATCTCATGGCTGTAATTGCTACTTTAAGTAGCAATGACGATAGAATGAAATTATCTAAGACCTTTTTCTGCCCGATCCCTTAGCTGAGCGATTCTATTGCCACCTTGGGCTATGGCAGCATGAAGAATCTCTTTGGCATGCGCGATTGTCTGGTCAAGTTGCTTATTTGGTGTCTTAACGACAAAACCGCCACTGACGGTTACACTGATTGTCTCACCTTTTGGTGCCTTGAACTTTGTCTCTTCAATACTTTTTCTGATCTGCTCACAGTCATTGAGTGCAATATCTTTTGTGTTACGGTTTAGGATTAAAACAAACTGGTCGTAGTCAATTCGTCCGAGTACATCGGTATGCTGCTCATAAAGTGAGAGCATAAAGCCTATTTTTTTAAGAATCTGGTTTGCCAGATCTTTTTTATACTTTTTCTCGACATCTTTAAAGTGATCAAGAGAGAATACACATACCGTTAATGAAGCGCCATTATTACCTTTACGGTTTGCAAAGCCATGTAAAAGCCCCTTATAGTTATTAATCTCAGTGACAGGGTCTATAAAAGCAGGGTTTTCCGTTGCTGTCGGTTTACGGCTCATGCGTTTGGTGATCATTTCTGCTTCTTCGGTCTGGTACATACGTCCCTTGCTCTCAAGGTCTACAGAATACAGTGTACGTATGTCTGCATAGATAAAAGAGAGACGTCGTGTAAACCAAAGTGTTGCCAGTAAAGAGACTAAGAAAGCCAGATAGATAATATACTGAAGAAAGTTGAACTTCTCAGCCTCATAAACAAGATGACTTTCTTCAAGTTCAAAAAGCTTTGCTTCATATTCTGCCTGTGCAAAGTCGTACTCATCCAAACGTTCTTCAAGATCTTCAAGACTTTGATCATAATATACGTCTGCTGCTTCGATGTATAAAAGTTGTTTTATTTCCAGCTGTTCAAGGTCATTCAGATATGCATCAGAATGCCCGTAAATATAATTACCCAAGATATCAAAACCAAAGGCGTTGCGCATCTCAGATATGTCATATTTAAGACTACTGATAATTCCCTTGAGTTGAATATTACTCAGTTGAATATCTTCTCTACCTAAGTTGTAGGCTTCTTTAACAAGTGCTTTTTGATGCAGTAAAAGTTCAGTCTTTTCAACAGACGAGTTAAGCGTAAATGTTATAGTAGCGAGTATACCAAGAATGATAGAAAGTACGAGAAGAGTTTTAGAGATATTATCAAATATTTTTTTGATTGACCAACGCATGGACGTCCTTAATGGATATAGTTATAATTTGTGCATTAGATTTTAGACTTCTATGCATTAAATATGCCTTAAGGTAGGCTTTTAGTGACTCGTTATCTCGATAAAAGGAAGTTTTGGTACAATTCCTATAAATATAAATAATAATTATGGACATGTTTTGAACAAAGAAGACTTTTTTATTTCGTGTTTTAATTCTAAGAAGATAGGCGATGACGCGGCTATTGTTGAAGATTGGATTATTTCTAAAGACGCCTTTTTTGAAAATGTGCATTTTAAGCGTGCATGGTTTGAATTAGATGAGATCGCGTATAAGTCAATGCTGATCAATATCTCTGATGCCATTGCGATGAACGCCGATCCTAAGTACGCACTTTTAGCAGTTGCATTACCATCGACGCTGAACAGAGCTGATATAAAAAAGCTTCACAGCGGTTTTGAAAGAGCGGCTAAGGAGTTCGGTGTTGAGATCATCGGAGGCGATACGGTCTCTAATGTGAAGATTGATATTACGATTACTATACTCTCAAAGACTAAGAAGCCTTTAACAAGAGTAGGCCTTAAATCAGATCACCTTCTTGCCTATACAGGCAGACTTGGTTCTTCAAAGAAGGCGCTCAACTCCCTTATAAGAACGAATACTGCACGAAGAAGCTCACGTTTTTTCAGGCCAAAGCTTAGGCAGGAGTTTATAAACAAGACCGGAAACTCTCTCTCTTGCGGTATGGATATTTCTGATGGCTTATTTCCTGACCTTTTAAAATTATCTAAGGCAAATCGTCTGGGATTTAGTTTTTTTAAGAAAGTGCCTAAAAATATAGGCTGTAGCGGCGAAGAATATGAGATGCTTGTGGGATTTTCTCCTAGAGTTCATAAAAAGATGTTACGTCTTGCCAAAGCAGGGCGTTGTGAATTGACAATATTTGCAAAAGCGAAACGAAGACACTATAAATCAACATGCAAGGCACACCACTTTTGAATAGAAATTATTACCTAAATCACTCTTCCATACCTTTTCACTTTGCACAAAGTCCCCGTGACTTTGTGGTTGATGAGATCCCTTTATACGAGTTCAGCGGCGAAGGTGAACATCTTGTATTACATGTACGCAAGAAGAATCTAAGCACATGGGAGATGATTGATATCATCTGCAACAGTACGGGGGCAAAGGCCAAAGAGATCGGTACGGCCGGATTGAAAGACAAAAATGCTTTGACGAGTCAATACATCTCCGTACCTGCACGTATAGAAGAGAAAATTGACGCCTTGGATCATCCGCAGATTAAGATTCTCTCCAAGGTACGCCATAATAATAAAATACGAACGGGCCATTTAAAAGGAAACCGTTTTTTTATTCGTATCAAAAAGGTGCTTCCTGTTGCTGCTTCTAAATTAGATCAGGCAATAAAACACATCAAAAAAGACGGAATGCCAAATTATTTTGGTTATCAGCGCTTTGGTAATGATGGTGACAATTATATACTCGGACAAGAAATAGTCGAAGGAAAAAGAAAAGAGAGAAACAAGAAAAAAGCCCGTCTCTTTATCTCCGCATATCAATCTCATCTTTTTAATCTTTGGCTGAGCCGTCGTATAGAGATAAGTAGACTTGTCTCAGGTTTGGATGCCAAGGAAGTGGCCGATGTCTTGAATTTTGACGTGAACTTGGTTAAACAGATGCAAAAGCAGCCTCACCCGTTTAAAATGCTTCCTGGAGATCTTTGCATGCATTATCCTTATGGGGCAATTTTTTATGCAGAAGACCTAGAGGCAGAAGCAAAATTGTTCAGTGAAAAAGACAGAGCGCCAACGGGACTTCTTGTAGGAAAAAAGGTTAAAAAAAGTGAAGATATCGCACATACCATTGAAAAAGAGTTTGATGCTCCTTGTGATGAAGATGGCACACGCCGTTACGCCTTTGTCTTCCCTGAAGATGTAGAAACCGTTTATAGAGAAGATAAGGCGTGGTACGAGATGCATTTTACTTTGCCTAAGGGTTCGTATGCAACTGTTTTGATTGAAGAGCTGGCCAAGAGAGAGATAAGAGAAGATAAAATAACATCAAGGAAACAAATTGAGCAATAAAAAACATATCACATCAGCAGCTTCACAACTGTTTGGAAAGTTTGCGGGAAAGGCTTTTCCATCTAGTATGCAAAAGCTTATCAATGCTTCATATGTCAAGCTGATGGGTTTGGACATGAGCGAGTTTCAACCGGCATCTTCGTATGAGACACTGAATAAACTTTTTACCCGACATTTAAGAGAATCACGTGCGTTTAATCTGGATGGTTCTGTTATGATCTCTCCGTGTGACGCATTGATCAGTGAATGTGGAAAGGTGCATGATTTCAACTCTTTTCAGATTAAAGGGATGAAATATAAGATAGATGAACTTTTAGGTGAGCATATTGATGCTAAAAACAAGCATCGTGTTAAAAATGGGCGCTTTGTTAATTTTTATCTTTCTCCAAGTGATTACCACCGTTATCATATCCCAATCAATTGTCGCATTACAAAGGCAATTCATATCCCGGGTAAACTCTATCCGGTTAACTTTACCTATCTTAACAAACAGCCGGATCTTTTTATTGAAAATGAACGCGTCGTAATAGAATGTTTCACGCAAGAAGATGAGATTTTTTATATGGTTTTGGTAGGGGCACTTAATGTTGGAAAAATGGAAGTCTCTTTTGAGCCAAACATCCAAACGAACTCTGAGATACGGGAGAGTGTAGTTTATGAGTATGACGGCTTAAACATGGACAAGGGAGACGACTTTGGCTGTTTCCAAATGGGTTCAACTATTGTACTGATTACTGAAAACATGGATGTCCTTGTCAAAAGTGGCGAAAAAGTCTCTTTTGCACAAGACATCGCAAGTCTAGCAAAGTAGTTTAATGTCAAAGTCACAAGAATATGTAGAGTACCTTTTTTCGGATAAACTCATTTTTGAAAAAGAGGTTCTGCAAGTCAAATGTGACGAGGATAGAAAAGAGGTAATGACTCTTATTTGTGATGATTTGTGCAATGATGAGAAGTTGGCTCCTCAGGTGAATTTCTTAAAAATAAAATCTATTAACGATTTGAATTTCGGGGATGTTTCAATAGCTCTTGTACAAGTTCTTTTAGCTGAATTGCTCTCTTTTTTAAAGGAAAAAAACTTTTCACGCGTTGAGATAGAGAGTGTAAAAAAGAATAAGGGTTATTTGAAATTTCTTTATGAACTTTCCCAGATTTACATGCGCCGCTTTAGCAGTCTTTTCTTTAAGGAAGTTGTTAATACTTTTTTCGACCTTATCAGCATAGCAGACAAGGCAGACAGCTTGAGTCCTGTTGTCTTAGAAGTCATTAGCGGAAGTAAGAACAGAAAGTCGCTATTAGAACAACATGGAAGCGGGCAAATACTTTATAAGCCTGAACAGGCGTGGATGCGGGTAAAGCAGGCACGCGATGATAAAAACCGTCAAGTTCAAGTTTATCAGGTTGAGATTGTCAAACTTGTACGTAGAGTAGACCAATTAAAACTTCACCTCTCTGCTATTGTCGCGGCAAGGGCTTTAAGTATAGAAGATGTGCAAAATGTGACACCAAGACTTTTACTGGATATGTTTACAGATGAAGATGATATACAGCTTCATACGAAAAAAACAATGTTTTCCTATGTAAAAGCAGGCAGTATGGCGAACAGCCTTGTTTTAATAGCCTCTAAAGCGGGAGCACGTAGTGAAAACCCTTCAGATAGAGAAGATTATAAAAAGATCTCAGAGTTTTTTAAAAAATGCATGACGGTGAATACAGAAAGCTTTCTTGAAGCACGTTTTGAAGAGTTTAAGCATGAACTTGACCTGAAAAGTAAGCGATATAAAGAACAGCGCTTAAAACTCAAGACCCTTAGAGACAGGCCTCTTGATAGTTTTGACCTCACTCTAAAGAAAGTAAAAGAGGCTATGGTCTACAACTTACAGCATATATCGCAATAGTATTTCACGGTTCCGCTTCGCTTCTGACCTTACTCTAAAGAAAGTCAAAGAGGCTATGTTCTATATCTGTGATACTTGTAATTTTGTTTTAAATTCACCGCTTTCTTCATACATGATAAGTTTTGTAAAAACAGGCTTTTTATCGTGAAGTAGGGTGTTTTGAAGGTTGTCTAAGACGTAGGTAAATCTTTCATGTACGGGCGTGATAATATATTCTATTCTTTTACTGTTAATGACTGATACCAGCCTTTTAATAAGCATATAATAAACACTCTTGTTCACTTCACGTTGTTGCCTGTATTCTTTCATGAGTGCATGATTTTTTAAATAAACTTCTTTATCTGCGGTGCTTAGGTATGGGTTGTTCTTAATTCTGTTTATCTCATTTTCAAATAATAATAAGAGCTTTTCCTGACGATGATTGATACAACTGTCATCAAAACAGCCAGTTGGAATAATCAACTGTTCTAGCTCTTGAGTATTCATACGAGGTGAATTGATAGTGTCAACGTAATGAGCAGACCTACCATAATCATGATCCAGTGCCATGAGCAGATGGTATGCAATATTTATATATATAAACTTGTCTTGCTTATAGCTATCAAAAGTAATTGAAGAATGAGATATACTAGCTTTAGGCCCAACATATTTTATACGCATGTAAAAATCCCCTTAACTCTATGATACTATGTTATATTCTTGTGCCTTTATAAAAAATAAAAAATTTAAGTATGATCGCATGTACAATGCTCTTCAGTGTAGGGATTAAATGATAATAATGTTGATAAATATACGTAGCAGGTGAGTATTAAAGGTATGAAGGACGTTTTATCGCTTGTCAGTAAAGGGGTCTTATTCCTTAAAGCCAAAGCGTTAAGGAATAAATGTTATTGAGTAACAATAGCGTATTTAATCTTCATGTTTTCAGGTGCATTACCTGACAAGTAGGTCTTGAAAGTCCCCGCGTCGATGTAAGCAATCTTATTACCGATAGGTTGATCTTCAGTGTCATAGGCTTTAATGATAAGCTGTCCCTGACTACAGGTAGTAGAACCATCGATCACAATGAACTCATCTGAATATTGGGTGAATTTCCAATCACTAAGTTCGCAATTTGCGTATAACCCTGCTGATAAAAGTGCTAATAAAAGTAGATTTTTCATAATGACATCCTTCTTATTATTATTTATATAATGTTATCCCTATTTATATAATGAAAAGTAAATAGTAGTTGTGAGGTGTCAAAAAAATAATTTTTTGTATTTTGGAGATAGTTCTAGTTGACTTAAGGGATGAGGAAATAGTGTGTTATTGAATATCTATGCAGTAAAAATGACTGCACAGAGGAAGTGCTTTTTTACGTTTATACGTTGAATCTAAAATGCATGACGTCACCGTCATTAACGATATAATCTTTACCTTCAAGACGCATCTTACCGGCATCTTTTGCCTTGTTCTCACCACCACAGGCGATATAGTCATCATATCCGATGACTTCTGCACGGATAAAACCTTTTTCAAAGTCATTATGGATAACAGCAGCTGCCTTAGGTGCTGTGGTTTCCTTGCGGATAGTCCAGGCTCTCACCTCTTTAACACCGGCAGTAAAATAAGACATAAGACCAAGTTTGTCAAAGCCCTTATGGATGATCTGTGCCAGTCCAGATTCGCTTACACCAATCTCAGATAGAAATTCTTCTGCTTCTTCATCATCCATACCAACAAGATCTTCTTCAAACTTAGCACACAGTTTAATCACTTCAGAATTATTTTTTGCGGCATGCTGCTTAACAGCTTTGACATAGTCATTGTCTTCACCGAGACCTTCTTCATCAACATTGGCACCATACATAATCTCTTTTGCCGTTAATAGACGTAATTCCTGATTAAGTTGAACATAAAGCTCATCATTACGCTTAGAAAATGTATACGCCATATTTCCTTCTTCTAGGTAGTCAATAAGTTCAAGTGCCATTTCCATAAGTGCTCCCGCACTTTTATCAACACGAGCTTGTTTTTTAAGGCGCTCTGCACGATTACTTAAGGCTTCCAAATCGGAAAAGATCAATTCTGTTTCAATGATCTCAATATCACGTATTGGATCGATGCTGCCTTCTGTATGTACAATATTTTCATCTTCAAAGCAACGTACTATATGCAAGATGACCTCAGTCTCTCGAATATTAGAAAGAAACTTGTTTCCAAGACCTTCTCCCTTACTTGCACCCTTTACCAGACCGGCGATATCAACAAAATCAAGCGTAGAATGTTGAATTCGTTCCGGATTGACGATCTTAGCCAGCTCATCTAAACGTTTGTCCGGTACAGGGACAATAGCCTTGTTTGGCTCTATTGTACAAAAAGGGTAATTAGCCGCTTCAGCATTTTGCGCCTTTGTGAGTGCATTAAACGTTGTTGATTTTCCTACATTTGGTAAGCCTACAAGGCCGATACTAAGTCCCATTGTTTTCCTTTTAAGTGCTCTCTTTTACGAGATTGGTGTTATTTTTATTAAAGATATAAAATAGATATTTTATTGGTTCCATTATATAAGCTGACATGCCTCTTTCGCTGTGCCACCAATTACTTTCGTTAAAAAGATCATTGTGTGCCGCTGACATCTCAAGCTTTATATGTTCAAACCCGTTTAGGTCTAAGACCTTTCTAAAGGCATAATGCGCTCTTGCTGTATGATAAGCATCTGTGACCAAGATAATATGGTTCATCGGATGTTTTTTCAAAAATGCAGCAAGATCATAGGCCTCATCGAAGGTACTTGTCGCTCCTGCTTTTGTACTTGGAATTATATCAGCGCTAAGGTTATATGTAGCCAAAATCATTTCGGCTTTGTCAAAAGGATGGCCTAATAGGTGCTGGTGCTTTTTATTTCTCTTTTTTTGATCAGTGTGATAGAGTGTTGAAGCATAGTTTTCTAGTATTAACTGGGCTGCCTTGTCAGGTCTTGTTTCCGGATTTCCGCTTAGAATGAGTATGCAGTCAGCACCCTTGGTCGCATTATCAATGTGAAATAATTTGGCATAGCTTTCTAAAATAAGAGAAGAAAAAAAATACGTTAGCATGATGCCTAAAAAAAGGCTACCTGTGAGTAAGTAGCCTTTTTTTATTTGATATTTGATAGCCAATCCAATGTCATACGAACGCCCGCACCACTTCCGCCATAAGGGTTGTATCCCCATGCAGATTCAACATAAGCTGGCCCTGCGATGTCAAAGTGCATCCATTTGTCTTTATTCTCATCCGTGATGAAGTTGTCCAAGAACTGTGCGGCTGTAATAGCTCCGCCATAAGGCTTATTTGAGATATTTGAGATATCAGCAACCTCAGATTTGAGCTGTTTTTTTAGGTAACGGTTAAAAGGAAGGGCCCCAACCAATTCACCGGTATTGGAAGCTGAACGGCTCATGGAGTGCTTTAGTTTTGTTGAATGGCCCATTAGTCCTGTTGTATACTGTCCAAGTGCGACTAGACAGGCACCTGTCAGTGTCGCATAGTCGAAAATATAATCTGCTTGGACTTTCTCTTGCGCATAACAAAGGCAGTCAGCCAATACAAGGCGGCCTTCTGCATCTGTATTACGAACTTCTATGGTCTTTCCATTTTTAGCTGTTAAAACATCATCAGGCTTGTAGGCATCGCCGCCGATCATATTTTCAACTGCACCAATAATACCATGAACTTCCACAGGTAGATTCAATTCAGAAACGGCTTTCATAATACCTAAAACAGCACATCCACCACTTTTGTCAAGTTTCATCGCTACCATAGAATTAGCCGGCTTTAGGCTTAGTCCACCACTATCATAGGTAAGACCCTTACCGATTAAAGAGACAACAGCACGCGGGTTTTTCGGTTTGTAAGAAAGATGAATTAATTGTGAATCATGACGGGAAGCTCTACCGACGCTCAGCATAGCGTTCATATTTTCTTTTGCCAATTCCGTCTCATCTAAGACCTTACAACCAAGTTCATTCTCATTAGCAAGGTCCTTTGCAATATGTGCAAGCTTAAGAGGAAAAAGGTCTTCAGGGGTAGTATTGACAAGTTCACGGGTATAGTTTGTCGCGATAGCAACTATCTGAGCGTGCGTTAAACATTCTTGTAATACATTCTCTTGACTAGCCTCATCTTCTAGGGTTCTATTGGAAAAGATAATCTCATTTAAAGTACTTTGAGATTTTTCACTTTTATAAGCATCAAATTTATAAGTACCAAGGATAAAACCTTGGATCAGGGCAGTAAAAATACCCTCTTTGTTATCAACATCATATTGCGCAAGTTTTAAAGAACTGTAGTTAAACTTTGAAAGTATTTTGATGGCTGTTGCTGCAGCTGAACGAAAAAGATCGTGCTCATTAGCCTCAACACCTACATAAAGTGTTTTAAATTCGGAAATGTAGCAGGTCTCATCTTGAGAGGCTTTAAAGCCTAACTCGTTTAAGATGCCTTCGTGCAAGAGTTCATCGGTGCTAAGTGCAAAGACCAGCGTCAATTCAGCCGAAATATCATAAAGATGGTCATTGTTTATTGTAATGTTCATAGTATTATCCTCGTGTATCAAAATCTAATAAATCTTTGGCTTGGATCATATCTTTATCACCGCGACCCGAGAGGTTAACGATGATAGTCTGTCCCTTGATATCTTTTATCTTTTTAAGATAGGCTACCGCGTGAGAAGACTCAAAAGCAGGGATGATCCCTTCTCTTCTAGACAACCATACAAAGGCATCAAGTGCTTCCTGATCGGTTACGGAGTCATAAGATACGGACTTGTTGTCTTTATGAAAGGCATGCTCGGGCCCAATACCCGGATAATCAAGTCCGGCAGAAATAGAGTGTGCTTCAAGGACTTGACCGTCCTCATCTTGAAGAAGGTACGACATCTGCCCATGAAGTACACCCGGACGGCCTTTTTCCAGGGAAGCTCCGTGCTTATCTGTTTCGATACCAAGCCCACCGGCTTCAATACCTACGCATTCAACTTCCTTATCTTCTAAAAAGTGTTGGAAGGCACCTATGGCATTGGATCCGCCGCCGATACAGGCAATGACCTTGTCTGGAAGTGTGCCTTCAAGTTCAAGGATTTGCTGGCGAGCCTCATACCCGATGATGGCTTGGAAGTCACGGACCATCATTGGGTAGGGATGAGGACCGGCAACCGTGCCGATGATATAAAAGGTGTCACGCGCGTTTGTTACCCAATGGCGAATGGCATCATTCATCGCATCTTTGAGGGTACGGCTTCCACTCTCAACAGAATTGACTTTTGCACCAAGAAGTTTCATCCTAAAGACATTAAGTTCTTGTCTTTCAACATCTTTCGCCCCCATGAAGATCTCACATTCCAAACCTAAAAGTGCACAGATTGTTGCAGTAGCAACACCATGTTGGCCGGCACCTGTCTCTGCAATTATTTTTTTCTTGCCAAGACGTTGGGCCATAAGTCCTTGCGCTATTACATTATTAACCTTGTGTGCACCAGTATGGTTCAAGTCCTCGCGTTTAAAATAGACGCGTGCACCCAACTCATCAGAGATATTCTGCGCAAAATATAAAGGAGAGGGACGTCCGACATAATCTTTTAGGTAATAATGAACTTCTTTCCAAAAACCTTCATCATGACGAAGCTCTTCATATTTCTCTTTAAGCTCAAGAAGTGCCGGCATCAAAGTTTCAGGGACATAACGCCCACCAAAGATACCAAAATGGCCATTGTCGTCCGGATCGAATTTACTTTTTGAAGGGATATACACTAAGACTCTCCTAATACGCTATATACAGGCGCTACTGCTTCAAGTTTTTTACTGCCACCAAGGAAGGAGAGGTCCATGATAAAACACGATTCTACGCATTTCCCCCCTGATTTTTCTATCAGATTTGCAGCAGCAAAGGCTGTGCCGCCCGTTGCAATGAGGTCGTCTATTAAAAGTACGCGGGCATTTTCAACACCTCTAAAGGCATCGATGTGTATCTCGACTTCATCTATTCCATATTCTAGAGCGTACTTCTCAGAGATGGTAGTATAAGGAAGTTTGCCTTTTTTACGAATAGGAACGAAACCCAAACCCAAGTCACGAGCAAGAGATGCACCGAAGATAAAGCCTCGTGCATCAATACCTGCAATAAAGTCCAGATTCATCTCTTGATATCGATCTCTGAGATGGTCCATTAGAAGACCGAATGCTTCGGCATTGTTTAAGATAGTTGATATGTCTTTAAAGACAATTCCCGGTTTGGGAAAATCGGGAATCTCACGTATTGCATTAACAATAATCTTTTTATCTTCATGTTTAATCATTATGGAAGAATCCTTTATAAAATATGACTTATAGAAGGGCGTCAATACGGCCTTCAAGGTCTTTGATCTTTGTTTTAAGTCTGTCTGTCTCAGAGCGATGTGAAGAATTTCTTTGTTTAAGGACTTTCAATTCATTTCTGAGTTTATTCAGTTCATCTGTTAAGATATCTACATTACCTAAAGAACGTTGCAACTGTATTTGATATTTTCTAATAAGAATTTCTGCTTCTTGAAGGGTAAGTTTCATTAAGTCATTACTTTTTTGCTCTTTATAGGTGATATTTTTAAAATAAAACATCTTAATAAATAAAAAGATAGCGATTAAGGTAACAAAGCTCAGTAATGACCATTCAAAAAACATACGACTCCCTTATATGGCTTTTAGCCCTTGATTGCTTCGATCTTCTCAACACGTCCCGCATGACGACCGCCTTCGAACTCACCTTCACACCAGGCATCGATGATTGACTCAGCAACGCCGACACCCACAATACGTTCACCAAAGCATAATACATTCCCATTATTATGAGCACGTCCCATTTTGGCAGTATACGCATCGTGGCATAAGGCCGCACGTATACCGTGAAAACGGTTTGCAGCCATGCTCATACCGATACCTGAACCACAAATAAGTATGCCCATGCTTCCTTCATCCGCTAAAACAGACTCACAGAGTTTGACAGCATAGTCCGGGTAATCAACGCGGCCTTTTGAATCAGGACCAAGATCGATGACGTCAAAGCCTTTGCTCTTTAAATATTCGCAAGTGTGGTTTTTAAGATCGATACCTGCATGATCTGTAGCAACATAATATTTCATATTGATATTCCTTTTTAAAGTAATAATTGACTCATAAGCCAATTGAGTGGTTCAAAGATAAGTATCTTTTGCAAGGGCCCTATCATGAAGATAGCCAAGACGATAAACATACCGTAAGGAGCTAGTTTTAGATAGACTTCTGCGATCTTGTTTAATTTAAAATGTAAACAGAGATAGGTGAGAAACTGCGCCCCGTCAAAGGCCGGAATCGGTAACATGTTGAATACGGCTAAAAGAAGGTTGATGATCAAACTCATACCCAAAAAGTATAAAAACGGATCTTTAGAAAGAAGTTCCGTGATCACATAATGTACCGCGCTAAGCGTAGAAACCTGTGGATTGGCAATAAGCAGTTCTTGTAAAAGATCTATAGGAAAGTAGTTGACAAAGATAATAGATGAAATAACTGCCAATACCAGGTTATAAAAGATACCTGCAAGTGAGACTGCCATCGCCGCAAAGTATCCCCCGTTTTTTAAAACGGTTTGGATGTTTACGGGCACGGGTTTTGCCCAGCCAAAGATGAACCCTGCATTGGTGAAGTAAAGTAATGCCGGAACGACAATGGAACCGATAGGGTCAATATGTACGATAGGATTTATGTTAAGACGGCCGGCATTCTTAGCTGTGCTGTCTCCATACTTGTAAGCGACAAGACCGTGCATGATCTCATGACCGACAATAGCAATGATAAGCACTATGGCCGTGATAATGATTTTAATGATTTCTGTAGAATCCAATTAAAAAATACCTTCTTCTTTTTTTACATCTTCGGCTTCAGCTCTTTTTACATAGGCTTCACCTTCTAAATCAGTCGGTGTCTTACCCATTCTGTCCCAGCGGATCTCATAATTATCATCTATGCTGAAGTAAACAAACCAAGGTGTCCCTTCTATCAGTCCATAAGGAACAGTTCCCCAAAAACGGCTGTCATTAGAATGGTCTCTATTGTCACCCATCATAAAGTATTCATCTTCTGGTACCTTGACAGGTGGCAAAAAGAAAATTGGCATATGCGTGTTTCCGTCATTGACGACGGCATCATCATGATGAATACCCGGATGTGCTGCTTGATAAGGGTTTTTTACAAAAAGCATGTCCATGGCCATAATAGTCTGTTC
>Ga0316206_1000145_pt1 | contig 140931 bp, 115 predicted proteins | sample 6monthpyrite_MG_FD_204942 | JGI IMG/M metagenome (GOLD analysis project Ga0316206, IMG submission 204942) | Microbial mat bacterial communities from mineral coupon in-situ incubated in ocean water Damariscotta River, Maine, United States -... | ecosystem: Environmental > Aquatic > Marine >... | reverse complement strand
TAAAGTACTCACTGACGATTTTGCTGGGTTTGATGAAGCATTGGTATTTAATGCAATTTCGGGGGAGCTTAATCCATCACCCGCTAGGTTGGCTGCACTGACAGTGACATAAATATTTAATATGTCACTGGATAAAACATTTTTCAAAGCATAGGAAGACGTTTGGGTGGTATAGGGTATCCATTGGGTTGTGGTGCTCGATGTTGAGAGGATAGCAATAAATACCCGATAGAAGTTGGACCCAGTGACACTGTCCCAGTTAATGTCTACATCATTTCCCGATGAGCTAATCAGCACATTGCTTGGTACGCCAGGTAAAGGCATACTCAGCGAATTATTGGCATCCGTTGCACTCAGGAATTCACTTAAATTAGAAAAACCATCTTGATCGTCATCGGGAAATATTAACTCGATTACTGAAAAAACGGATAACCGAAGTTGATCGCTATTAATGTCAATTTGCTTATCTTTAGTGCTTGCTAAAATAGAGAGACCAAAGTCAGGGTCATTTCCTTGAAATAACAACTGCACATCAGATACACCATTGGTTACATTGTTTGGTAGATCACCTTCAATGGTGCCTGCGATATTGACGTTAGTTAATAAATAGCTTTTCATTTGCGGGGTGCCTGAGTCAAGCATGGCATGTACGCTGACTCCGCCGCTGGGATCGGCTAATAATGCACTTAATAACGAAGCTTGAGTGGGTGGCGTGCTAATGCTTGCTCGCGTGGTCACGGTTGATGTTGAGATATTTGCCGCAAGTACACTGTCGCTTGGATTTGTCAATGCAGTCCCTGAGGATGATGGTGGCTCACCGCAGCTTGCTAAGAAAAATAGCAATAATAAAACAAAAAATGATTCACCCCACTTTTTAGTGAATATCATAAAACTCCCTCCCTTTTATCATTTTGTGTTGTTGCTCTTTAGTTAGGAATGAGCACGCAATAACTTCCCCGTTTCGCATCCCATCTTCAGCCCGTCTTGACCCGTTCTTCCCTCACAAAAGCTCGAAATAGAACCACTATTCCTGCACTTTTGTTCCATCAGAACGAACCAATACAAACTAAATCTGGGCGCCAAACAGGGAAGTTATTACATGCCCATTCCTTATCTCCGTCTTGACCGGCTTTTATATAGAGAATGATTTTTAGTCAAAAATAATTCTCTCAGCTCGTTTTAGACGGATATGAATCTACCCATGTGTGATGGGGTTGTGTTGGCTAAAATTAAGCCGAATTGTTTTTATTATACTTTGTTGCATTTAACGCGCATGATTTTTAGGTATGACAAGCGTTTGGGTTTTCGTTCTTGAAATGTCTGCGAATCTTTAAAACCTGCATTAAAATATGTAGGTTAAGATCATTAACGACAGATGCCAAACATTGTATTTGTTGAAGGGAGTTGTAAATTATTTTGTTATAAGAATGTAACTTTATGACACAAATAATGCAGTTTACTCAAGTTGTCTTATTTTTTTAGATCGAGTAAACCCTAGCGTTTCACAGAATTTGAGATATAAAGTTAATTTACAGATTGATTAGCGACGGTGACAGCTTTTCGCTAACTAAGACCGAGTTCCCTTCCCACGAGTCGAGTATATTAGTAGTTTTTTCTAGAGTAACACATAGCCGATTAGAAAATTTCATTTATTGATAATTTTTTATTATTTAAATATAAAGAAAAACGATATTAATATCAAATGAATTGAAACTGAATTTATGAAATTTTGCTTGAGTGGGAAATTAAGTCAACGCTTATATAGTTGTGGTCAATCATTTTTACGGGCGAGGTGGGTTGAAATTTAGTCAGCCAAGTTTTGTGTAGCCATGCCCCTTTTCAATTTTCAAGAGTGATTCTATTTTTCTCATCCTTCACATAGCTAAAACTATCGACTCCATTTTTTTCCTATCCTCATTTATAAAACCAAAGTACGAAGCTGCTGTAATATCCATTGAGTTCCAGCGTCTTTTTCGTACAGTGAGTGGGTAACGAGGTTTAACCGGAAGCCGGGGAAATCTTTAGGTGGCTCTAGTATGTGCAGCGGCATTTGTTGGGTTAATATATTTGCAACGCGCAGTGGTAGGCTTAATATGTAATCGCTTTTGGTAATGACTTGTGCAGCAGCCCAGTAGCTGCGTGTGGTAACGGCGATTGATCTTTCACGTTTTTGTTCTGCAAGCCATATTTCTACGATGTTTTTTCGTAATCCAAGCGGTGATGGATAGACGTGCTTCAATGTCAGATATTGATCGAGACTCAAGCGCTTGCGTTGGGCTAACAGGTGGCTTTTATTGACCACACAAACCAGTCTCTCATCGATCCAACCTTCTGCGGTTAATTTAGCCGTTGTTTTAAAATATTCTTCTACGCCAATAACAACATTGAGTTCGCCATTTTCTAACAGTGGCTCTAAGTTTTCAGTTGTTAACATCTGTGCGACAAGCTCAACATTCGGTGCAATCTGATTTAGCCGAGAGGTGAGTTCGGGAAAAACGATATTTTCACCATAATCATTCATCCCGATGACAAACCTTGACTGAGACGTACTTGGATCAAAGGGCGCGGCGGGTTGCACGGTGTGTGCGATTTGTTGAAGGATTGATCGAATTGGTGCTTCCAAGGCTTTGGCTCTTGGGGTAGGTTGCATGCCTTTTGAGCCACGTATCAGTATTGGGTCATCAAACATTTCACGCAGTCGATTTAACGCGTTGCTCATCGCGGGTTGGCTGAGGAAGACGCGTTCTGCGGCTTTGGATACATTCTGTTCTTGCATCAATACGTCAAATATCAGCAATAAGTTGAGATCAACCCGACGCAGCATCGAGTTGATATTGATTTCCTGAATATTTGAATCATTGTAATTCATTTTACAAATTTTAACAGAGTGTATACGCTTTATCTATCGAATAATCGATGAGCCTAAAAGGATATTTTAAATGCACACAGCTAAATTATTCAGCATTAAAAACAGCGTTAAATTCATCGCAACCATTGGCTTGATGGGTGTTTTTTCGATGAGCCATTCCGACGATGCTGATCGGTGGAATTCGGAGCGTACACCACAGCAGTTTACCTTGGAAGTCGCGACAAAGGCGGCTGTTTCAGCCTTACGACAATGTCGTCGTGATGGATACGCGGTGAGTGTAGCGGTGGTTGATCGTGGTGGGAATCTACTTATTCAGGTTCGTAATCCGGATGCGGGGCCGCATACACTAGGCAGCAGCCAAGGCAAAGCCTTCACGTCGGCGAGCATGGGCCAGCCGACTACGCGATTGGCAAATGCAATTGCTGAGAATCCGGCGTTAAACGGGCTGCGGGATATGGATTCGAGATTGGTTATCTTAGCAGGTGGCTTACCCATTGTATTTAATGGTGAACTCGTAGGTGGAATCGGCGTAGGAGGAGCACCGGGTGGCCATCTAGACGAAGCATGTGCCTTGCACGGTCTTCAACAAATATCGGACGAGTAATGATGGCACCGCAAAACGTGCAACGGGCGCCAGTTCCTTTGGGTTGGCTCCACGCTTTGTTGCTGATATTCGTGTGGGGAAGTTCTGCTTGTGCTGATGAGAGCGCGCTGCGGATACCGCCCGACTCTGATCTCTTATTGGTGACACAGTTCAAGACTAGCCATCTTGCCTATGTAGATCCTCACGTTGGTGTGATTGCGCAGGTGCGTGTCGGTAGGGCACCATATAGTGTGGTTGCGGATGCCAAATATGCCTATGTTGCCACCGGCGAAGGTGTTGCAGTTGTCGATATTCTTGAGGGCCTGCGTATTGCCCTGATTCCTTATCAGGCGTCTATAGAGGGAATACGTTGGGGCGAATATCGTCAGGGTGGTATGGGCATAGCGCTTTCACCGGATGGCAAAACGGTCGCTGTCGGCGTAAACCTAGGCTCTCAAAATGGTCAGCTAGAACTTATCTCGACATCATCACAAACGGTATTAAAAAGTGTAGCAATCGGGGTCAGACCGTTTCAAGTTTTGTTTAGCCGTGAGGGGGATGAGGTTTACAGTATTGACCACGATTCATATTCGGTAACGGCCTACAATATCACGTCAGATACTATTCGTGTGTTTGAAACCGCACCGTTAGGTTATGGCAGTTTCGCAAAACCGCATTATGCCGCTATGAATAAACAGGGTGACTTATTGCTGCCGATTCAAGGTCGTGTCTTGTTGAAACTCAACCCAAGAACCGGTGAGCAGACTCAAATTCCCATGACGGCACAAACCCATCAGCATGGAGTGACATTGAGTTGCGATGATTCAACGCTATATGTCATAGGCACAGGGCCGGCTGGAGAGGCAGGCAAAGGCGCCTCATTTAGCCGTATCAATTTAGGCAATGGGCAGGGTAGGAATATAGCGCTTGATCAAGAGCATGAGCAGGTTGTATTAAGTATGGATGGCAAGTTTGCCTATTTAACGGGGGGAAACAGTTTTACCGAAGGTTGGGATGGGATTAGTGTGATTGATCTAGAGCGTGACGATATTCAAACTATCCAAGTTGAGAATCAGCCTCTTGGCGTGACATTGTGGCGAACGGGTGAGCTGTCCATTGAGTGTTGAATGGTTTGGAATAGATGTGAGTGCGGCGTTTTTTCTATGAATGTTAATGGCTGAAGTGGGGCAGATACTGCGAGTTGTAAGTTTGCAAGCAACGAGGTTGTAGTTCTTCCCCTGGATTTAATTACTGATATATCGATGCTTCAAATACCACTTGAGCAAACGCGGAATTCAATCAACGCTGATTGAATTCCGCTAAAGATAATCACGCCAAATTCAATGACGATTTCTTTTTTAGCCACCAGGCAAATGCAGCACCGCTAAAGAACATCAATAATGAATAAGTCACCGCTGGGATCATCATCACCTCATTGCCGATTAAAGTTCCTGCCACGACCAGTGCCAAGGTGCCGTTTTGTATGCCGACTTCAAAGCCAATCGAAACGGTCTGCGGCTGAGAAAGTTTAGCGAGATTTGCCATTTGATAACCCATCACCAAAACCGCCACATTCAACAGCAAGGTGGCTAAACCTGCTTGCGCAAAAAAGCTCAACATGTGATCGGCGTTTTTAACGACGATTAAGACAATAATGAGCAGTAAGAAAAAGACTGAGAACCATTTGAATGTGTGTTCAATCTTCTTGGCGGCATTCGGCCACCGGGATAAGACCCACATGCCGAGCGCTACCGGGATTAAAGTAATGGCCAGTAATTGCACAATAGTTTTAACAATGGGCAGGTCAAATTCGCTAGCAGTGCCCATAAAATAAGTCATGCTTAAAGCGACTACTAGCGGAAGGGTGAATGGTGTAATCACACTCACCAGTGCCGTTAAGCTAATCGACAGGGATACATCGCCTTTCGCTAAATAGGTAAACATATTAGAGGTGGCACCACCTGGAGCTAAAGCAATAATCATTAAACCTACTGCAATTTCGGGGGGTAATTGCAATATGATGGCAATACTGAAGGCAATCAAAGGGAGTAATAGCATTTGGCCAACTAAACCAATGGTGACGGCTTTAGGGGCTTTGAAAACGGCTTTAAAGTCGTTTAAACGTAAAGACAAACCCATACCAAACATAATTAAAAACAGCGATGCAGGTAGGACAACTTTGGTTAACAGGTCAGGGGACATAATGGCTTCCATTCAGGTTTTATTGTTGAAAGGATTGTAGGGGATTTGGCTCGGAAAACAAATTAAAGATGTGAATCGATGAACTGTTGGTTGTTGAAGGCGTTTTTTTGCTACTCACTCGGCCTGATTCATTGTAAAATGCCTGTTTTTAATCCAACGGTATTCAAGTTATCAGCATGCGCCCTAAAGCCTCACCAAATTACCTTGCCTGTTACTCAGACGACCTCGTCGCACAAATGCAGCTATTGATAACGCAAGGCAAGCTGGCGAATGTTCTGCTCAAAAAGTATCCTATTGCCCATGAAATACGTACCGACAAGGCTTTGTATGACTATGTGATGAGGCTTAAAGCTACCTATCTACGTAAAGCGGGGCAGTTGAGTAAGGTAGTTTTTGACAGTAAATTGCATATTACTCAAAACGCATTGGGCACGCATACCAGTAAGTCTCAGAAACACGGTTCAAAACTTAAGGCCAAAAGAGAGATTCGGGTGGCGAGTCTATTCAAGGATATGCCACTTGAGTTTTTGCGTATGATTGTGGTGCATGAACTGGCTCATATCAAGGAATACGACCACAATAAAGCCTTTTATCAGTTATGCCAGCATATGGAGCCCGATTATCATCAGTTAGAGTTTGACGTAAGGACGTATCTTACTTACCTAGACATCTGTGACCAACCGCTGTGGTCAGCATCCGGTTACAGGTAATGGAGAGAGGAATGGATCGAAAAGATTTTTTGAAATAAGGGTCAAATATCATATTAACCTGTATTGAATAATATCGGAGTTATTCTTTGTAGGATAATTCCGATTTATAAAATGGAGTCATATTTTATGAAGGCGTGAAAGCCTGACCTGTCCCTCACTTCTCCAACAATCTCTTACTGAAACTTCTTATTTTTTTTTCTGTGCTTTTGAGCTATTATAAATTTACATACACCCAGCTAGCAGTTTGCGTTTTTCTATAATTCTAATAATTCCATTATTTAATCTTACCGTTATTTTTCACTATAAATACCTATAAATAGAGGTGATAAATATAACTCAAAGCTGATCTACATTCCCAGGGGAGGGATATTATTATGATCAAAAGGCTAGAGTCTTTTTTAATGTTCATTGTAATCATTGGTTTAATCCACGGATGTACAACCAATGATAATACTCAACAACATAACAATGACATCAGCTCCGGTGCGGTTATTAACTCAGTGCGTATTAATAATGCTTGGAATGCGCCGACGACGCTGCTAGAAACCACCTCAAGTGAACCCTATGGTGGTAGAGATATAAGTCTGGTGAGTCATGCTGACAATGGATTTTTCGCAAGTTGGGGAATGCCTGCTAAACAAACCCAATTTGCTATGCGTTCCTCTATTGGTGTTCCTTGGGCGATCGCCGGCCCAGATATTACTGATTTCACTACGGTATATTCTTCTAAGTTGTATTCCAATCCAGAATCTACCAGTATTTTTGCCACTTGGAATAGCCCAGATCATGGGTTAGGTACCCATTATATTAGTCGCTACACACCGGATATGGGGTGGACAAAACCATTGGCTTTTGCAGACGTTAAAGCTAATCTTTGGAGTTATGCCTCTTATGCCTCTAAGGTGATTGTTGGGGCTAACGCAGAGGCGGTTTTATTTTGGCAGAGCTATGCTGAAAACGGTACCGTGGAATTACACGCTCGGCGGTTTGATAGCAATGGTAAGCTTAGTCTTGTGAATACGTTGATCGTAGGTCAACCAGGTCAGCTTAGCGCGGGAGTCCACCAGTTAAATGGTTGGATCAATGCTGCGGGCAATGTTGAGTTATATTGGGTTGGCGTCGAGAGGTTATCTTCTGAATCTGAAATACCGATATTAGCCATACAATTATGGCAAAGCACTTATACTCCCGCCGGTATTGGGTTAGGTGCTTGGTCAGTACCAGAGAAAATTACCAATGCTCGATTTGAACAAAGTAATTTTCTTAGACAGCTCGATGTTATTCCTAAAGGGAATGACAATGTGTTGGTTGTGTTTCGTTGGCTTGGTTTAGATCCAAGTTCAATACCACGGTCAATTGAATATAAATCAGGAGCTTGGGGAGAGCTCACTTCAGTGACGCCAACACCAATAGCAAGCGTGTATTTGTCAAATGTAGCCCATAATGCACAAGGTCAAACCGTGTTCGTTTGGGTTGACCGGGGAGTATCCTCGACCCCTGAATTCCGAGTGTTCGCGACCCAACATAGTGCCAGTAGGGGTTGGACACCCCCCGTTCAGATTAGCGGCTTATCACAACCTAGCGTAATGGGTGGGGGAGCAAGCATGGGGGATGAGCCGAAAGTGAGTATCAATGCCGCTGGGCAAATCGCTGTTACTTGGATACATTTCTCCGAACAACCTCGAAATTTATACACCAATTATTATGATCCTGCCACCGGTTGGCAGGGTGAAACTTTAGCGGTTACAACCACGCTATCAATGAATGAATTGCTAGGCTTTAACATCGCTTTATCGGATAGTGGTGATGTATCGCTGATGTGGCAAGAGGCCGAAGTTAGTGCCGATGGTAATACCACGGTACGGGTGCGCTCGGCAGATCACGTTGGTGTAGGTAATGGTGTGGCCAATGTTGTTAAACCTCAACGTATTGAGTCCACTTCTACAGCTACCAACGGGTTGGGGTTGCGTACCCGGCGAATAACCCCTAACCGAATTATCCAAGCCCCATTAACGCCACAGCAACGCATCAGTAGTATTCTGGCCGCCGCCAATCCGCGTCCGATTATTAGTAGTGCATGGGATGAACCCAGAGTGATTGATGTGGTGACCTCGCCAAATAGCAATAACCTGTATACCGATCTACTGCATCTGATAGCCAATGACCAAGGGGATGCCACGGTTTATTTATTAGCAAATACAACAAACGATACTCTTTCGGCTTATCTTTGGGGTGGGGATGTTCTGAGTGGCGGATGGGATAGTGAATTCCCTTTATCCAGTGTCGCTGATCCAAGTCGTGTGTTTATCGGTGATATGAAAGTTGATGGGGTTGGTGATTTGTATCTAGCCGGGGAAGTGGCATGCCCTGATGGGAGTTGTGCTGATTTATACGTCACACGTAAACCCATTGGTGGTACTTGGGAAGCGCCTGTGCTCATAGGGGAAAATATCAAAAGCGGTGTTGAATTGATAGTTAATTCAACGAGCATTGGTGCCGTTTGGGCTGCATCAAGGGATGCGTCATATAATCCTGAATTAGCCTATGCTCAATACCATCGGGACAGCGGGTGGTCAGCGCCTGATCTTTTTTCTCCGGCGGTACAGCCAAATGCGATAGGTCCTTTGAGTCACGGTGATTTGACTTGGTATGCCCCTGTTTTGAGTGAAAACGGTATCGTATCCATGGTTGTCCCCGAGGTTATGGACAATACTCGGTTAGTACAACGTCACCCAGTTGATGGTTGGATGCAAGCAAAAATTCCTGCACAAAGCCCTGGAGATATCTTCTCTCTTAGTACAACGAATGATATTTATGATACCGTTCATGTAATGGTAACTCAAGGGTACAACTCAAGCGAAATGAACGAGCTCTCCTACCTGTTTGCTAATGGTGGCTGGAGTGGGCCATATGATGTGGTGGTTTCTAAAAAAGGTGAAATTAGAGCCGACATGAAATCTAATTTTTATAAGCCAATGGATCGTAATAGCGAAGGCAAAGTATTGTTTGCTTGGAACGAACAAATTACCAGTGGTTTCTCCGTCATTCGTCAAGTTCGAGTTAACCGCTATAACCCAAGTGTTGGCTGGGGAGAACCCATTGACATCGGGTTAGAATTGGCGGCAGGATTGGATAGGTCATTGCCCAGGACAAGGATTTATGATGTGATCGAGTCTCTGCGAGTCAGTATCAACGAATCAGGCCAAGGGGCCGTAGCATGGGCCGATATTTCCGGGGTGCAACAAGCATTGAATATTGTTCACCTCGATGCAAGCATGACGACCATTAATCATGAGGTTGTAAAAATGCTCGATCTGAATCAAGCCAGTTTTGATGCCATTGATTTGCATCTGGATAACCAGGGACGTGCCATCTTAGTTTGGGATGAGTTGTCGACTGGGCCGACGGAAGTGACTCATCGTATTATGACCACGACCCACCATCCTGCAGGGGCGATATCCCCCTCGCCGGTTTTACCGCCCGAGACGCCATCGCCAGTATTATCGGGATTGCCCAAGCTGTCACCGAATTGGCGTGATGCCGAAATTGCCTGGGCATTTCCGAATAGCATCGACTTGATGGATTTAACGCCACTACCTGTTATTACTGCGATAGGGGATAATCCTACGCTTGCCATTCAAGTGGATCGTCAATTTGATTGGGTGAGTCATCGTTTCACTAGCTCGGATCATACCTTGGTATCTAGCTCCAGTCAGGGAGTATGGAATGAACAAACCCCCTTTGGTAATGTTACCCCAAGTGTTATGACAGGTGTGCAGGTAGCCAGTGATGCCAATAGCCAAACCGTATTTGCATTGTGGTCCTCACAACAGCAACTCTATATCAATCATCAGATCGTCAATGGGGCTTGGGGGGCGCCACAACGCATTGCCGATAATGCTGAAACAGGTTATTTACTGGCAAACACACAAGGCCAAACCGTAGTTGTGTGGCAACCGATCGATGATTTAGCTACGGTGTTGGTGAGTGAAGTATCGGTCAATGCCAGCGGAGCGATTGCGCTTACCACTGGTGACCCTTCTACCCGTGCTGCTTCGATAGTATCCAGTGACCCCGTGTTCAATAATCAAGGCACCGTCGCACTGCTTCGATCGGTTGCTACTGGCACGGGCCAAGAATATGTAGTGACCCAATATCAGGTGGGAAGCGGTTGGCGTGCTTGGCCTGATCAAGTGCTCAATACCAATGACTTTTACTTACCCAGTCTGCAATTAGCAATAACCAGTGATAATGAGATTATGGCATTTGCCCAATCGGAATCCTTACGCACCCTGCACAGTGCGTTGTTACAAACTGATGGTACCTGGACCCACTGGATCGCGATGCAATCAAATGGTGATGCACCTGTTGGATTAACCGGAAAATATCGAATAGGTAGCTCAACCAGTGGCCACTTGTATGTCATGTGGGTTGAAGAAATCATTGATAACAATGGCGAGCCGATTACCAACGTCATGTTTTCAAGCTTTGATAGGGCAGGCTTAACCACCGGTGCGCCATGGCAATCACCGACGTTAATCACCCAAATACGCCATCCCCATTATCATGAAACCCCGCAATTCTTGGTGAGCCGTGATGGGGCGGCTGCGATTATTTGGGAGCAGACAACCCTGATGGAAATCGATGGTAAAACCACCGAAGTGAACACAATTTTAGTCAAAAAATATCGGCCAGGAGTCGGGTGGAATTCAGACCCAGAAATTGCGGCGGCTTTTCCTCTGTTATTTAGAAAACAATCTACCTATGTCAATACACAGTTATCGGATACCGGTACTTTGTTTATTGCTTGGCGAACGTTTGGCAATAGCTTTTCGAAAATACCGCCAACGATTTCGATGACGCGTGGGCAGCTTTGAGTTATTTACGGAGCAAGACGATACTGATGCTGTTGAATATGACTTAACGGATGAGCATGTGCAATAGATTCTATCGCTGATTGCGCAGTACGGCTTCGAACATTTTTCGATCGGAAAGTCGATGGTATCGTTTCACTCTATTGGTTGGCTGGCGTGATTGTTTGGATAATTGTGATGTCGTGGGAATGAATAGGTTGTTTGTTGTCTGCCTGGATAATCTTTTTCGCACTCAGTGCTATAATCTCTAAACTACCCGTAGATTAACTGTTTCATAAAAAATACAGGTTAGTTTTTGAAAGTAGAGGTAGTTTGTCGTCAAGAAATTGGCGATATGATTAGTTGGTTAGGCTTCATTATTTACCAAATAAAATTGTAGTTAAGTGCTGTCAGCTAGGCAATCAATTAAGATTCTTTTAGCTTTGCTGAGATACTGTCGGCTTGGATAAACAACAGAAACCGGCAGAGGATTTGGAATAAAATTTTCCAAAATAGTTATCAGTTCTCCATTGGTGATTTGTTCTTGAACTGCCAATTCTGGTAGATAGGCTATCCCAAGACTTGCACATGCCATGGTCTGCAAAGTGGTGTCGTCATTCGCATCACATCGTCCATCTACTTTGATTGAAAAATTTCGCTTACCTTCTCGAAAAGGCCAGCGGCGGGGGGATTGCGTCAATGTATTGATGATGCAGTTATGTTTTGTTAGTTCTTTTGGATGCTTGGGTTCGCCGTGTGCCTTAAGGTATGCCGGGCTTGCGACAACAACTAACGGAAATTGCCCCACGACACGAGCAACGAGGTTTGAATCATCAAGCCTCCCAACTCTTAGTGCGATGTCATAACCTTCCTCAATAAGGTTAATCTCCCGGTTAATCAGCGTAATTGATAATGAAACATCGGAATACTGATGAAGATAGGATTCGACAATCTTATTAAGAAACAATGGGCCAAGTATGGGAGGCGCGGTGAGTCGAATATGGTCTTGAATAGTGTCGTCGCTATTAATACTTTTTAGTTCTTGAACTGAATGAGTAATGGCCTCCATTTTCTGTAAGTAGTGTCGCCCTTCGTCCGTAAGGCTGATAGACCGCGTCGTGCGTTGCAAGAGCCGAACGCCCAAGTACTTCTCAAGCTCATTAATTTGCCGACTCACCGCAGAAGGTACTAGATTCAGTTGTTCTGCTGCCTGGCTGAAGCTTTTCCGCTTACAGACTTCCTGAAATATCTCGATTGATTTGATTATATCCATTGTTCACTAATACTGAAAATTAAATTGATTTTATGATTATTTATCATTTTAACTGATTCGTCTACAATTTTAGTCACTAGATAGATAATTAACAGTTAAACACAGGAGAGTCACATGAAAATCTTACTTATCGGCGCAACGGGAACTATTGGGCAAAAAGTACAACAGCGGCTTTCTAATGGCCATGAGGTCGTCTCGGTTGGCTATAAGGACGGCGAATATCAGGTTGATTTGGGGAATAAGGCCTCGATCCAGCAGCTATTCGAACAGGTGGGGAAAGTTGATGCTGTTGTCTCTACTGCGGGTATGGCTGCCTTTTCTCCGTTGAACGAGTTAACAGATGAGCAATTTGAACTGGGTTGGAACAACAAATTGATGGGACAAATCAATCTTCTGAGAGTCGGTCAGGTATTTATCAATGAGGGTGGTGTTGTTTTGTTAACCTCCGGCATGCTCGCTAATGACCCTATCCCTGGTTCTACCTCAGTTAGCGCAGTAAACGGTGCACTGAATTCGTTTGTAAAAGCCGCCGCCATCGAGCTTGGCGACAAATTACGGCTCAATGCCATCAGCCCAATCTTTGTAAAAGAAACCATGAAAATGATGGGTATGGATAGCAGCACAGGTATGTCAGCAGCTGACACCGCTATCGCGTACCAAGTGGCTTTGGAAGGCAGCATGACGGGTGAAGTCATCGACGTTCGGGACCATGCATAATTTTATGTAACCAACGTAAATAGGGAGTACTTAAAATGAAAATCATCATTATTGGCGCCTCTGGGCGCATAGGAAGTAACGTCACAGAAGCGTTATCCGCAAGAGGCCATGAGGTTATCCGTGTTGGAGCGCGTTCTGGTGATATTGTGACTGACTATACCAATGAACAATCGGTACGCGAGATGTTTGAGCAAGTAAGGGAATTTGATGGACTTATTTCGGTTGCTGGAGGAGATAGTCAATTTAAGCGATACGCAGACCTAACAGATGACGACTTTCGTTTCGGTTTTGAACGAAAGTTCCTGTCTCAAGTTCGATTGGTGAGGCTTGGTGAAGCCTATGCCCGAGATAACGCTTCGTTTACTTTAACAAGCGGATTTCTGAACCATTATCCCAACGAAGCCAGTATTGCGACAGGGCCTTTAAATTCAGCAGTCGATACGTTTGTCAGCAATACTGCACCTTTGTTGCAGCGAAATATTAGACTCAATGTGGTAAGTCCTGCACCCATTGTGGAACCCGGCCAAGAACGGAAAGGATTGGTGACGGCAGCACAAACGGCGGAAATGTATGTTGATGCTGTAGAGGGTGATTTTACTGGAAAGGTGTTACGCGCTTGGGGAGGCTTGCCTCTGGTAAATAAATAGACATTGTCGTCACTGATCTTATTTGGCAGATGTTCATATAAACACGAATAGCCGTTATATGAATGTATGACGGCTTTGTCTATGTGCCTGCCGTTAACTAAGCCCTGGGAACACCATGTAGCTGTGGTGTTCCCAGAGTGGCCTATGAGGCGATCTCTAATGGCGGATATTTTGAAGCGAAAAGCATTTGGTGGAAATGCCCTAAGGATGTGGTTCTTTTAAACCATACTAGAAAGATTGTGTATATAACTTCCTTTAAAAACAATGCGTTGAAATATGGCTAGATTTTTGCTTTGACGTTATGAGAATAATGATCGCAATCCTGAGTGTATTTTGTTCGCAGACAATCAAAAGGGAGAAATATGAAATCGAATAAAGTGTTAACAATAGGTATGGCCATTTTCCTATCCGTTCTGTATCTGCCAGGGATGCAGGCGTGTGAGCGCAACTCCGTCTATGAGTTTGAGCACGCAATTACGATCTTAAAGAATGTGAATAGCAATAAGTTAGATACAGAAAGTTATCATTTTTCTACAGGGAATTGCGTGAAATTAACAAATCAAACCAGTGGAGTCGAAATCAGTTCTTATATTCCTGAGGGTGAGAATTCCTTGGGATTGCATAAGCTATTAAAGGAGCAAAAAGAGAGTTCGGTCAATTGATTTATGCATGTTAACATCAATAATCAAAGTCCATGTTTTTGTTTTCGATAGCGCAATTTTTCGCGGCTAGTTCCCAGCATTCGGGCAGCTGCCGTGGTGCTATTGTTGCAACGCTGTAGCGTTGTTTCGATGATATAACGTTCCATGGCTTCGAGATTCATGCTGCCATCTAATGGGATGAGCAGGCTATTGTCGTTGTTTGCAGTATTTATTTGTGTTGATGGTAACGAATCAAGTTGCAGCCACTGTAGTGGTAGGTTTTCATCCTCTGCAAACAGGACGCATCGCTCAATGACATTGCGGAGTTCACGCACATTACCGGGCCAGTTATGATTATTGAGCTGTTGCCATACTTGTTGCGGTATTTTTGTGACTTGACGGTTTGACTTGAGGTTAAATTCTTTAATGAGTACAGGTACCAGTGTTTGAAGATCCTCTTTACGTTCTCTGAGTGATGGTAGTTTGAGTTCAAACAGACTTAAACGGTGGAAGAGGTCACTGCGAAATTGACCAGCGTTTACCTGTTGTGCGAAGTTGCGATTGCTGGCTGCGATGATCTGGATGTCGATCTGAGTTTCAACTTCACTACCGAGCCGTCGAACGCTTTGATCTTCTATGGCTTTAAGGAGTTTGCTCTGAAGTTCAAGTGGCATTTCGCCAATCTCATCAAGAAATAATGTACCGCCATCCGCTTGTTCAAATAAACCTCGGCGTGATTTTTTGGCGCCGGTAAATGCGCCTGCTTCATGGCCGAATAATTCTGATTCTAACAGGTCGTGGGGTAGCGCGGCGCAGTTTGGCGCGATGAATGGCGCATCATTTATGGGTCAAGTATCATATTAATCTATTAACGATACGATATCAAAGAATGTGGAGATACCTCTTGCCAGTTCACCTGACCAAATTTCGCTATTTACGCAAAAGATTGTAGATGAGTTATTTTTACATTTTGACGGCTGGAAATATCCTGGAGTTGTAATTGAAAGCTTAGATATAAACTGAGTGTCCACTCCTGCCGGAAAAAACCATCCAATATAAAACTAACTCAACTAAAGCCCAACGAAACCCGTGATAGTTTTCCTTCCTCTCAACTGATTCTAATTCGAATCAAAATCCAACACCCTATCAATATTATCGTTAATGGCATTGCTTGCTCCGGGGCCGACGTGAGTTTTGCCTTCGATGAATTGATCTGTGAAGGCATAGTCATATTTCAAGTCTTTTAATGCCAGTGCGCCGAATAGGCGACTTTCGAAAGAAAAATCATTTTCATTTTCCACTAGCGTGGGCCATCCTGAGGTATTTGGTGTAAGTATCGGGCCGAAGAAAATAGCGCCAGGTAAATTTTTCATTCTCAGCGCACAACTGCCTTGGGTTCTGCCGGCCATGGGTAAAAAATCAATGGTCCGTGTGAGTTTGCTTTTTCTGTCTAGCTCAATATCAATAGTGCCGTTGATGTTTGCAATTTCTGGTGTATAGGCTAGCGTTTCTGCCTTTAAGTATTGACGCCATTGATCGACATCGGAGGCACCATAAAAACTTGGGTAAAAAATATAATCGACTGATGTTTCTTTTTCAAATATACGTGTCAGCGCTTCGGTATACGGCGGACTATTGATTAATAGGCCACCTGCGTCTTTATCTTTAATGTAATATACCGTTGGCCATTGGGTTTCTCCTGCAAGAAAAAATATTTCTCTACCCGCCAAGCTAACAATTTTTTTGAGTGAGATGTTATTAGGCATTGATGTTCGCTCCAGTGGTTAGCAATGGGTGTTAGCACTTCGCCTGTTTTTCTTCGGTTGTTCGGGATGTCTAACTGCCTGCTGTTTTTGCCATGACTTGCTTGATGTAGCCATTCTTATCATGTATTAGCTGTTTTTTAATTTTTGGTGGCACACCGGTTTTTGGGTCATATTGTGCGCTCCAGGCAATCATTTCGACCAACATGGGAATGAGGTCTTGGGACTTTTTGGTGGGTGAGTATATATTTTGTTTTTTGTTGGTTTCATCTTTCGTTTTAGTAATGAAACCGTTGTTTTCTAATTTTAAGAGTCGATCGGCAAGGATATTGGTAGCGATGCCTTCTTCTGATTTAGAAAATTCCTGGTAGTATTTTTTATTTTTGAAAAGAATATCTCTCAAAATCAAGAGACTCCATTTATCGCCAAACAAATCTAGAGCAAAGGTGATGGGGCAGTGTGAGCGGTTTTCGGTTTTCATAGTTTAAATTGTATGTTGATTGCTTGCATTTTACAAGTGATTAAAATAGTATAGCTTGTAATATGCAAGTTATGCATTGGGATACCAAGCAGGGATGTGATTGCGTATCCGTTTTTAAAAAATTTTTAGGGTAGCAAGTAAACCGGTGAGGGTGTGATGAATAGAGCATTTGTATTTTCTGTCTTAGGTTATTTCGTAGTGACAATGATTGTGGCGGTTTTATGGCATTTGGTATTATTCAAGGCGGAGTACCACGCAATGGGGGCTTTTACAAGAGATGAGCCCATTATGCCATTTGGGATGACGGCGATTTTTCTTCAAGCGATTATTTTTGCTTATTTCTATCCGATTTATTATCAATACAAAAAGATTACACCTGGGATAGGCAATGGTATTAAATTTTCGTTACTGATGGGCGTGAATGTTTGGACGGTTATGGTATTTGCAACGGCAGCTAAATTCAACATTGAGCCGGTGTGGAATTTTGTATTGTTCGCGACTGTTTTTCAAGTCATTCAGTTTGTAAGTATTGGTGTAACATTGGGTTTAATTCATAAATCGCTAAACAGTGAAGAGAAATAAGAAATAACACCTCAATCTGGTTTTTGATTGAGGTGATTTGAGTTGCTATTACGAGGGCGGATCTCACATACCTGTGTCACTATGTTTTTCCGGGCTTGGCGGGTTGTACACCAATTTTTGTGAGCAGGGTGCGAAGCTGCTTGCGGTCGGCATCCGTCAGGGCACAAAGCATCCGTTCTTCTGTTTCCACATGAGATACCACCATTTCATTAGCCAGTGCGAATCCCTCATCTGACAAGAGTATCTTGAGGCCTCGGCGATCATTGGGGTCCGTGGTTCGCTGAATTAATCCGCGTTTTTCCAGACGGTCGAGGCGATTGGTCATTGCCGAGGTGGACAGCATCATCTCCTTGGCCAGTGCCGATGGCGATAAGCTTTCACCGTGACCTTGTCGGCGAAGTGTCAGGAGTACATCGAACCCGGCAAGGTCCAGGCCGCAGTCTGACAAGTTAGCGAGCACGCCTTGGCGCAATCTTTCAGCTGCTCGCCAAATTTCACCGCATACCGCCATCGGCGCCGGGTCGATATCGGGTCGTTCATGTCGCCATTGCGATAATATCGTTTCCATCACTGCCCCGTCGGATGTGATGTCATGAGATTCAGTTTTTTTGTCTTGACGCATAGTAAGTATCAGTCTATTATAGTTTGATATCAAATTACTTCATATCGAAATATTATATATCAAGATACTTTGTATAAAGATATACCAAAACACGTTAAATGTGAAGGAGGTATGTAATGACGACAAAACGAACCCCTAATCACCCGATAGAGCCTATTTTCCTCAATCGGTGGTCGCCAAGAGCCTATGAGGCGACCTCAATGCCAGCCTCTGACTTATTTATCATACTTGAGGCGGCCCGCTGGGCTCCATCCGCCTATAACGTTCAGCCTTGGCGATTTCTGTATTCTCATCGCGACGATGTGCATTGGCAAGAATATCTATCCTTATTGGACCCATTTAATGCAAGCTGGGCTCAGCATAGTTCAGCCCTTGTTGTGGTTTTGTCAGATACCATAATGCCTGGCAATGACCGTCGTCCACAAAAGCCATCTCGCAGTCACAGCTTTGACGCAGGGGCGGCTTGGGCGCAGCTCGCCCTTCAAGCGACGGCACTTGGATATCAGGCCCACGCCATGGCAGGCATCTATTTTGAACAAGCGCAAGAAAAACTCGCTGTGCCAGAACGCTATCGCGTTGAGGTTGCAGTTGCGATTGGCAAACGCGCTGATCCGTCAGTGTTGCCAGCCGCGCTGCAAGATGGTGAACAACCTAGTCAAAGATATTCCGTGCATGAGATCGCGTTTGCTGGGTCATTCCCGCGATGAGCGGGATGGCAATTGGGAGATTTGTTAGATGATACCCTCATCCACTGAAAGTCCAGCAAGCGCTGTTTATTCTGGTGTAGTACAAAGCCCAGCCTTCCTGTTACTTGTTACCGGGACATTGATTGGATTCAATTTCCCGCTGGGTAAAATCGCCGGAGACGCCGGTATTTCACCGATGGTTTGGGCGATGATGGTCTCATTTGGCGCTTCTGCGTTGTTGCTTCCGGTGCTTGTCGCCAAGCGACGGTTGGTCGTGCCAAACGGTAGAATGGTTCGCTACGTTATCATTTCCGCGCTTATTTCTTTCGTCATACCCAACATTCTGCTTTTCAGCGTTATTCCCCATGCTGGGGCGGGTTACACTGGGCTTATGTTTGCTTTGTCTCCTGTCTTCACTCTGGCTTTAGCGGTTATGTTCCGGCTCAAGACGCCAAGTCGGATCGGGTTAATCGGCATTGCAATAGGATTAATCGGCGCTGTGATTGTGAGCGTTACGCGTGGGTCGGCACCCGAGGCACCACCCGTGATATGGATCATCGCTGCTTTACTTATCCCCATGGCGCTTGCCTGTGGCAATATCTATCGGACATTAGATTGGCCTGACAACGCGTTACCTGATGTGCTGGCTTTTTGGAGTCATGGGTTTTCGGTCACGGTCTTTTTGTTTTTATTATTGATCACTCAGGGCTCGCTTCCGGTGGGCGAACTGGCACTTGCACCATTGGCAGCGTTGGTGCAAGTGCTGGTCGCTGGGATGATGTTTCCGGTTTACTTCAGACTGCAACAGAAAGGAGGCCCGGTGCTGCTCAGCCAAATCGGTTATGTTGCGGCGGCTGTGGGTCTGATTACTGCGACATTGTTGCTGGGCGAGCAATATAGCTCTATGACGTGGGCTGGTGCCGCAGTTATCGCTTTTGGCATTGTCATCACGATTATGGCGCAAATAACAGGACGTTGACATTTTGTGACATGTGGTAGTAGCACTGATTGACGGCTCTTTCCTTACAATGGCTAGATTTTAAAATCGATACCTTGAGCAAGGGGTAGATCATTGCCCCAGTTAATGGTATTTGTTTGGCGTCTCATATAGGTCTTCCAGGCATCGGAGCCGGCTTCTCGTCCTCCGCCGGTTTCTTTTTCTCCGCCAAAAGCACCGCCGATTTCGGCGCCTGAGGTGCCAATATTTACATTGGCGATACCACAGTCACTGCCTTTGTATGACAAAAAGAATTCGGCACGTTGCAGATCTTGAGTGAATATGGCAGAAGATAAACCTTGGGGCACACTGTTTTGAATGGCGATCGCTTCTTCGAGTTCTGAAAAGCTTTGAATATATAAAATGGGGGCAAAGGTTTCTTGTTGGACTATCGGCCATTGGCTGTCTGCTAAAACTAGACTAGGTTGCACGAAAAAACCTTGATGTTGGATAACTTCGCCGCCATAGGAAATTTGGCCTCCAGCTTGTTGCACAGCTTGAATGGCATGGCTGTAATCTTTTACAGCATTATGATCGATGAGTGGCCCCATCAGTGTTCTGGGTGCCAGTGGATCACCGATTTGAATTTGTTGATAGGCTGACTGCAAGGATTCCAATAAAACATCAAATTGACTTTTATGTACGATGAGTCGACGGGTTGAGGTGCATCGTTGGCCAGAGGTACCAATAGCACCAAATAAAATGGCTGGGATGGCGATTTCAAGCTTGGCACTTTGATCAACGATAATCGCATTATTACCCCCTAATTCCAGGAGACAGCGTCCCATACGTGAGGCCACAGCTTGACTTACCTGTTTCCCTCGATAGCAAGAACCAGTAAATGAAACCAGCGGTATTCTGGGGTCGTTGATCAAAGCTTCTTTGACTGAGCTTTCATTGCTAATGAGCAATGAAAAAATGCCAGGCAGTTGATTGTCATTGAGTACTTGATTGCAAATATGTTGCACTGCAATGGCACATAAGGGGGTTTTGGAAGAGGGTTTCCATATGACAGTATTGCCGGCAATGGCAGCGAGAAATGCATTCCATGACCAAACCGCGACGGGGAAATTAAAAGCGCTGATGACGCCAACCACACCGAGTGGGTGCCATTGCTCATACATGCGGTGATGGGGGCGTTCGGAGTGCATGGCGTTGCCGTAGAGCATGCGGGATTGGCCCACTGCGAAATCTGCCATATCAATCATTTCTTGCACTTCACCATCGCCTTCGGCTTTGATTTTTCCCATTTCTAGGGACACCAGGCTACCTAAGTCGTCTTTATGTTGGCGCAGTGCTTGACCTATTTGGCGAATGATTTCGCCTCGTTTAGGGGCGGGAACCTGACGCCATTGCAAAAAGGCTTGATGGGCGCTATCGATGACTTGTTGATAGTCCGCGAGCGTGGCTGGATGGACTGAGGCGATGGCTTGTTCGGTGGCAGGGTTGATGGAGGTTAATAAGGCTGAAGCGGATGGGCTTTCGCTCCATTGGGTAGGTTGGAAACAGGCGCCGGGGTTAATATTGTTAATGCCTAAACGTTTTAAGATGTCCATTATGGTAGTTTATCCGATATATTTTTACTGGTTGGAATAATTCTGGCCGATGCGATTTTCGAGTATTTGAGCAAGCGAAAATTGTTCTTGCTTGATAAAGCCATGATAATCCTGAGGTGAGGAAAGAATAATATCCACCACACTGCATATCCCGGACGCAGTTGTGATTTGTATGGCAGACCAGAGTTGCCCTGAAATATGTTTAGGGTAGATTTTTTGTACATAGTTTTCTTCGTAGAACTCGCCATGTTGGATACCTGAGACGGAGACGTAAACAAGTACTACATCTTGCATGGTTTTGGGGACAGCATTTTCTAGGATGGTTTTTAAGGTATCTCTAGCGTCGTTTAACTTAAGTTCATTCATTAAAAAACGTATTTTTTCACAGTGGCCAGGGTATCGCAATGTTTTGTAATTCATGTTGCGTGCTTTTCCCTGATAGGTTTCGGCCAGTGTGCCAATGCCGCCTGAGGTGTTGAACGCTTCATACAATAGGCCATCTACGGTAATGGTTTCTAAGCCTTCGAGTGGTTGAACAGCAGCAAGCTCGTCATCAATAATTGCATAACAAGGATTGCCATACTCATTAATCAAGCCATCGGTAGACCATGTTAGCGAGTACTTTAACGTATTATTTGGATTGCTGGGTAGTGCGCCGACCCGCATTTTTACGGTGTCCAGAGTATCAAAATGAGAAATCAAATCGTGGGCGGCAATGCTGATAAAACCGGGAGCGAGTCCACATTGAGGGACAAACACACTGCTGGCGCCTTCGCTTAGCTGTTTGACTTTTTCGGTGACTTCAACATCTTCGGTGAGATCAAAATAATGTAAATTATGGGTGCGTGCAAGCTGCGCAATAGCAGGATTGCAATAGTAGGGAAGGGCGGAAATGAGTGTGCCTATTTTTTGTTTATTGATATAAGCTTCGATGTCATGGGTGTTTTCGGCATCAATGCGAGCAAAATGAATGTTGTTGGTTTTTTGTAGTTCATTGATGAGTGGTAAACATTGGGCTTGATGATCACATAGATGAACGTCATATTCTTTTTCTTGGGATAATAAAACTGAGATCAATGATCCAATTTTTCCTGCGCCTAATATGAGCACTCGATGCATATAAGAGACTCCGAGGTTGATAGTGGGTTAAAAATCCGCATTCCTAAAAATTCAGTATACGTTTCGGGCTAATTCCTTTAGTCTACTCCTTAATACAATATTTGTATGAAGTTATCTCAATCAGTTGCTGTCTATACTTCAATGATAGCGCAAAATATCATATGTCACAGTCTGCAAAAACCGGATGCCATTTGGTTGCTTTATGTCTATGACCTTTTTCTCGGTGCAGATGTTGCATTAGAAGTTAGGATTTAACGCAATTGATCAATTGTCTGATCTTTCATCAATTATGGAGGAAAAAAAATGACCGATCCCTTGCAAGTATATGCTCAAAATTTAACGGCTTGGCTGCTCGATTTAAATAGTTCGGCGTTACGCGCACATCCTGATGATCCCACTAAAGTATTCGCGGTAAAAAAAGATGGCAGTTATGCTGCACTTAATTTGATGCCGTTTGCAGCGCAGCCAAAACCTGTGACGGCACAGACTTTATTCTCTCAAGTCACCACAGTCGCTGATTTGATTGATGCGTATCATCAAGCGAGAAAGGCCATGCCGTTCGAATCGAATATGGCAAACTTGATAGGCCGTGTTGATCCATATGCCTCGCAGTTTTTATCTCGCCTAATGAGTAACGCCCAGCAATTGATTTCGGATAGTGATGCGGTATTAATGAGTGAATGGCTGCAAGACTATGACGTGTATGTAGCGGTCAAGTCGATTGAATCATTGCTTAATAGCAAAGCAGATTTGGCGGTACTACGTTTAGCGAGAGCTAAGGGGTGGCAAGTTCATTTTGATCATTTAGCCATACGCTGTGGTAGTGCTTCAGATCGAGCTGCCGAACAAGTGGCAGATATGTTGATAAAAGAACATGAATATATGCCATCGCAATTAGTTGATGAAAAGTTTTATCAGTTTCCGGAAGGTTGGAATGCGTATCCGTTGTATAAAATTTTGGAAAATGGTCAAGTTATTCGTCTTTTTATTGATCAGTCAGATGGGCAGCACCCGAAACAAATTATTCAGCATTGGAATCGAGTGTACGGCTTTACCGCGCACCATTTGGCAATGCGGGTGAGTCAGAGAGTGGAGGGCTGTCAGCAAGCGATTCCTCTTAAAGAATTAATGATGGCGATGCAGACTGCAGGTGTCGATCTATTAGCACCTACCGGCGATTACACCCACGGCTTACTTGAGCAAGTATTTACGCAGCCAGAAAAAAACACCAATATTCCATCGCATGTGAAAAGTGATTTGCAAGCGATTGATGCGGAGTTACAGCGTGTCATTGAAAATGGAAAATTACTGGAATTGGTTTCGAGAATGGAATTGCCCAATGACATGAGAAAAGCATTTTTTGCGTTATATGGACTCGATACAGAGAAGGTGATGCAACACGTCTCAGCGCCTGTTTTTCATTATTTTCTTCCTGCCCAAGCAGCTCATGTGATTAAAACATCGGTTGCTTGAGGATATAAATCATTTCTTGAATTTCATGGATGGATTGTTGGGTGCGACTGGCTAGGGTGCGAACCTCATCTGCCACCACAGCAAATCCACGGCCTTGATCGCCGGCACGGGCAGCTTCGATCGCTGCATTGAGGGCCAGTAAATTGGTTTGATCTGCAATACCTCGAATCACTTCTAAAACTGAACCGATGTTGCCGGTATCACTTTTTAAACGCTGAATGACATCCGCTTATGAGCTCAGCAGCTTTATGGATGATTCGGTTGCTTGTCATGATGGGGTTCATTATGTTTTAGCTGGGCGATAGTTCATCACTAACGATCACTGATTTCATTAACGGGTGATAGGCTGGTTTTCTTTATGGATTAACGTGTTTGCAGAGGTAATTCGGCGATTGCTTTGGTTGATATGGGTTTGTCGTGATGTTTGATACTCAGTACTGCCATACTTGATGGATTTTTTCTCATTAAATGAGAAAAACGAAAGGATGACAGTACTTAGCATGTGTTATTAGTCGTGTGGAGTTAAACTTGTCAGTATTGCTCACCTAGTGCAAATTTAGTAATTTCTCTGACTTTATTATAGTCACTGTTGGTGGCTTTTTGGAAGCCTGTGACTTTGGCTGCTTTGAGTATTTTTTTTCCTTCTTTGCTGTTACCGAGTTCAATCATTATTTTCTGGATTTTTGTGGCTTTATCCTTTGGGAAATTAGGATTAACTGCCCATGGGAGCTGCATGTAAGGTTCGCTCTCTGCTAGAATTTTCATTTGATTGGTATCGATTTTTTTAGTGACAGCACGGATTTTAAGCACCACATTGCCCGAACCTGCAGCACCTGCAGCGTTGTTATAGACACCAAGGATTGCACTTGGGGGGTTTTTGGCAAATCTTACCGTGTAATCTTTACCCGCAGTTAATCCGGCTTGTTTTAAGACGGCAGTGGGTGCAATATAACTGCCCATGGCTTTTTTGCCACCACCGAATAATATGGTTTTGCCTTTTAGGTCAGCAACTGTGTTTATACCACTGTCTTTGCGCACGCTTAGTGCGCCAGCGATTTGTTTGTTGCCAAATTCTTCGTTAGCAACAATGACTTTAAAACCATGTTCTTTATGACTCTTAATGTAATGGTATTGATTAAAATGGACTATATCATATTGTTTATTAACCACGCCGCTCCAGAAGGATCTAAAGTTTTTCGGGATAATAAGTTTGACGGGTTCACCCAGTTCTTTTTGTAGTTTTTCTGCGAGTGGCTTGAAGAATTTATGGGTTTTGGCGACCGGGCGGCGGGGGAAAATACCCAGTTTGATTTCTGCCATGGCTTGAATGGGGCCGAGTAACAATACCATAAAAAAAACGAATGATAAAATAATAGCCCTTTTCATGTTTTTTCTCCTTTGTTTTAGCAGATTGATGAGTGATCTCTTTATTGTTGGTTAGGCAAAACTTGCGCCGGAATCTGCATACGTCTTTATGAATAGAGTTTTTTGACTAGAGAATGGTCTAGGAATAGATGAATATTACGTCGCCCATTCCTAACAAAATCACTGCTATTCAGTGAATGGCAGTGATTTTGTTAGGTGGTGTTGAGGTTGAAAAACAAATAAAATGAGTCGTGTTTATTTGGTGTTCCCTAATATATCCAGTAGCTGATCGATGAATTTGATTCTTTCATCGGTTTCGGTGAAGGCTTTAACAACACGTAATTTGTTTTGTCCATCAAATCGGTAGATATTAGGTTGTTGTTGGACGAGTTGGATCACAATGAGTGGATCAACTTTCGGTTCTTCGTCAAAAATAATGCGGCAGCTGCTGGCATTGGCTTCGATTTTGGTAATGCCAAGTGGGTCGGCTTTGATTTTGAGTTCGGTAATCTGTATCAAGTTCTTGGCGGGTTTGGGCAGTAGGCCAAAACGGTCAATCATTTCCACTTGCAGTTCTTTGAGTTCGGTATTGGTTTGGCTATTAGCGATACGCTTATACATGATCAAGCGATGGTGGACATCGGGTAAATAATCATCAGGCAGTAAGGCGGGTATGCCAAGTTCGATTTCAGTGCCGTGGTCGAGTGGCCGGTCCAGCTGAGGTTGTTTGCCTGATTTGAGTGCTTTAACGGCGCGTTCTAATAATTCATTGTATAAAGTGAAGCCTACCTCGTGAATTTGACCGCTTTGGCCTTCGCCCAATAATTCGCCGGCGCCACGTATTTCCAAGTCATGAGTGGCTAACATGAATCCAGCGCCCAGGTCTTCCAGTGATTGGATGGCTTCAATTCTTTTTACTGCATCAATAGTCATGGCGCGGCGTGGCGGGACCACTAAATAGGCATAAGCTCGGTGGTGAGAGCGGCCAACTCGTCCTCTTAATTGATGTAATTGCGCCAGGCCGAGTTTATCGGCGCGATTAATAATAATGGTGTTGGCACTGGGTACGTCAATGCCGCTTTCTATAATAGTGGTGCAGACTAATAAATTAAAGCGACGATGGTAAAAATCTAGCATCACTTGTTCCAGTTCGGTTTCACGCATTTGACCGTGGGCAAATTCGATGCTGGCTTCTGGCACGAGTTCACTGAGTTCGCGGCATATTCTTGCGATGCTTTCTACATCGTTATGTAAAAAATAAACCTGTCCGCCGCGTTTTATTTCGCGTTGGCAGGCTTCTTTAATGGTGGCATTTTGCCATTCACTGACAAAGGTTTGCACTGCTAATCGGCCTTCGGGCGGTGTGGCAATAATGGATAAATCGCGTAAGCCTGAGAGTGACATATTAAGTGTGCGTGGAATCGGTGTGGCGGTTAGTGTCAGTAAATTAATGTGGCTGCAGAAGGATTTGATACGCTCCTTTTGGCGAACGCCGAAGCGATGTTCTTCATCAATAATGACTAAACCCAGGTTTTTAAATTTAATGCTGTCTTGAATGAGTTTGTGAGTACCAATGACAATGTCGACGTTACCTGATTTGAGTTCTTTGAGGGTTTCGTCTTGTTGTTTTTTACTGCGAAATCGTGACAGCAATTCAATTTTTACCGGCCAGTCGGCAAAGCGATCCAGGAAATTATTATAGTGCTGTTGTGCCAATAACGTGGTCGGCACTAAAACGGCAACTTGGGTATGATTGGTCACGGCAACAAATGCGGCGCGCATGGCGACTTCTGTTTTACCGAAACCCACATCGCCACAAACCACTCGATCCATGGGTTGGCTGCGTTGTAAATCTTCGATGACTTTGTGAATGGTTGTTTCTTGGTCGGGTGTTTCTTCAAACGGAAAATTGGCGACAAAGGTTTGGTATTCTTCTGGGTTAGCTTGGAAGGCTTGACCTTGACTGGCTTCTCGACGGGCATAAATATCGAGTAATTCGGCGGCCACATCATAGGCTTTTTCGGTGGCTTTGTGCCTTGCTTTTTGCCATTGGTCTGAACCCAGTCGGTGCAGTGGGGCATTTTCGGGTGAGGCACCAGTATAGCGGCTAATTAAGTGCAATGAGGCAACCGGTACGTATAACTTTGCTTCATTGGCATATTCAAGCGTGAGAAATTCTGTTTCGAGATTATTGATATCGAGTTTTTGTAGACCTAAATATCGGCCAACGCCATGATCTTGATGAACCACCGGCGCACCGATATGCAGGTCAGTGAGGTTGCCAATAATGGTGCTGGGATCACGTTCAGCGTGGTGACGGCGACGCCGTTGTTGAGCGCGTTGACCAAATAATTGAGGCTCCGAAATGATAGCAATGGCCGGTGATGTGAGCAATAATCCATTTTCAATGGGCGCGATGGTAATGGCACACGGGTCGGAATTTTGGTAAAAGGCTTGCCAACTATCCAATACTTTTGGATGTATCCCATGTGGGTGTAGTATCTCTAAAATCATTTCACGGCGGCCTTCAGTTTCCGCTGCGAATAATACGCGTCCATCGAAAGATTGGATGAACTCAACCAGCTCTTTTGCGCTTTCCTCGATACGACTATTGAGCAGTAATAGTGGTGGCGTTTGGGTGGCGAAATTGATGCACTCATTGATTTGTTGATTTTCTTCAATGTCGCATACGGATTGTTTTAAAATGATTTGAGGATATTGACTCAGATGTTTTGTTAAGCTGGCCGTATCAATAAACAGCTGTTCAGGCGGTAATAGGGGGCGTTCGATATTGTGGCGGCGCTGATCATAGCGTTCTGTTAGGTCTTGCCAAAAATCGTTGGCTGCAGTCATCACATTTTCAGTGCAAAAAACTAACGCATCATCGGGTAGGTATTCGAATAAGCTGGCGGTTTTTTCAAAGAACAATGGCAGATAATATTCTATGCCATTGGGGATAATGCTGTTACTGACATCTTTATAAATTTGGCATTGTTGTGGATTGCCTTCAAAGGTGTCACGAAAAGCTTGTCGGAATACACTGATGGCTTGTTCGGTGAACGGAAATTCTTTGGCGGGAATTAAACGTATTTGATCGACTTTTTCAATGGTGAGCTGTGTTTCTGCATCAAACGTTCTGATATTATCAATTTCATCATCCAATAGTTCAAGGCGAATAGGGTGGGGGCTGCCGGATGGGTAAAGATCTAATAATGCACCTCGAACGGCGAACTCTCCTGACCCAAACACTTGAGGCACGCACTGGTAGCCATTTTTCTCAAGCTGTGATCGCATGGCAGCTAGGTCAATTTGTTGTCCGGTATTTAATATGACGCTATGCTGCATTAAATAATCACGTGGTGCGATACGTTGCATCAGTGTCGCAACAGGTAAAATGAGGATACCTTTGCTGGTTTTGGGTAAGTGATATAAGGTTTCTATTCGCTGCGAAATAATCTCTTGATGAGGTGAAAAAACATCATAAGGGAGTGTTTCCCAATCAGGGAACGCGAGGGTAGGACAGCTCGGGTGATTGCTGAGAAAGAAACGCAACTCGGATTCAAGGCGCAAAGCGGAGGCCATATCTTCCGTTACCAGTACCATCAAGCCTTGATGGAATCGGCTGGCAGCACTGATAATAGCGCTAAAGCTGCTGCCGTGGAGGTTACCGTAGTGGACGGTTTTCCCCGCTTGCTTAGGGATCGCGGGTTTAAAGGGATTGGCTAGTTTTTCAATGTGTGCTTGATTTGCTTGTTTATGGGTAGTACGGCTCATGACTCTATTCCATCTAATCTATCGATCCGGTGGTTATTGATGGCTTACCCATCCCCGCCTAGCGACAGTGTTATCCAGCTTGATATCTGTTGGTCGGGTATTTTCCCATATCTTTGCTTGGAGATGTAGTGGTTAGGAGGTGATGATGGTTGAGTATTGATCAATCAGTGTGGATTTTGTTAGGAACAGAGGAGATTTTTGTTAAATACGAATATGGATCAAAAGCGATATACCGCGAGTGAGCGCTGGTTTGCTCACTCGCGGTATATTTATACTTTATTTTACCTTTACCAGGGGGCTGTCGGGCTATGACAGCCAGAAGCGTTACATTCAGCGCCACCGGTGGGATCATGTCCTGCTGGTAAGGGGTGACAACGTGAACAGGTACCCAGAACGTTATTGTGGTCTACAGTAATCGCTGGCGCCCAACGAGGTGGTGCATGACAGGCTTGGCAAACAGTTGTGCTGGCAATATGCTGCGCTGAGGTGCTATGGCAGCTTGTGCAAGCGCCGCGGACTTCATTGTGATCAACCGTTGTTGCAGGAATCCAGCGTTGCGGCGTATGACAGGCTTCACAGAAGTTTGTGGTATTCACATGACCTACCGGTTTGAAATGGCAATCGATACAAGAGCCAAACATCTGGCTGTGGTCGACTCGCAGGAGCTGTGACCAGGCGATGGTGCTATGACAGGCATCGCATACCTCAGAGCTGTTAACGTGAACGATAGATTTCGCTTGCGCAATAAAGCCGTTGTGGCAATTTGAGCATCGACCCACCACTTCTAGATGATCAACCACAGTGACGGGTGACCAACCTGTCGTGGTATGGCAACGGTCACATCGATCGGAAGTGGCAACATGGTTTCTTGATTTACCTATGGCGGAAAAGCCATCGTGGCAAGAGACGCAGTTATTAGAAACCCCGGTATGATCCATGCCTGCTAGCGGGATCCATAAGGCGGTTGAATGACAAGCGCCACAGGGCGCGCGGGTTTGAATATGATTGGTTGTTTTGGCCGGTGCCAGCAAACCATCATGGCAGGTTTCGCAGCTGCCACGGACTTCATTGTGATCAACTACCGCTGCCGGTAGCCATTGGCCGGTGTTATGGCAGCTTCCGCAACTGTCACTGCTTGCTATGTGGCCGATTGTTCGGTTATGACAGCCATTACAAGCCAGTAAAACCTCATTATGATCCACAGCTATCGCTGGTGACCAACCGAGCGGTGAATGGCAGGCCTCACAGGTGGCGGTGGTTGTGATATGACCACTATTTTTACCGACAGCTTTTCTGCCGTTGTGGCATTCGGTGCAGAAGCCTCGAACTTCGTTATGGTCGACAAAAGGGATTTGATACCATGAAGCGGGTGTATGGCAGGCTTCGCAAGCCGATGATGTTGGCACGTGATTGGTCGATTGGCCAGGGGCTTTCGACCCGTTATGGCAATTCACGCAAGCGCCAAGCACTTCATTGTGATCGACATTGATGATCGGACGCCAAGCTGTGTTTGAATGACAGCCACCGCACACATCCGAGGCGGGTATATGGTAGCTTGGCATGCCGGGGGCATCTACATTATTGTGGCAGGTGATGCAAGGTGCGACAATTTGTGAGTGGTCAATATTAACCGCAGTCCAAACGGTGGGTTGGTGGCAGTCACCGCATTGATCATTGGTTGGTAAGTGGGTGCTGGGTTTGGCTGTGGCGACCCCGATGAGCTTATTGTGGCAATCTTCGCACACGCCTTGGACTTCATTATGACTAAATGATTGGAGAGGCGTCCAGCCTTGAGGGGCATGGCAAGCGTCACAAACGTCAGAGGTTTTGACGTGGGTGGAGGATTTTCCAAGACTGATGGTACCATTATGACACTTAATGCAAGCGGCATCTACTTGATCGTGGTTAACGGTTTTTATCGGTGCCCAGGCTGTATTGGCATGGCAGCCGTCACAGCTTCCCGTGATGGGGATGTGTGTTGGTGCGATGGTATTAATGGTGTTGCTATGACAATCTAAACAGATGCCAATGACTTCAGCATGATCCACTTTGATGGCGGGCGTCCAGCCTGTGGGTTTGTGGCAAGCTGTACATTTATCTGAGCTTTTAACATGAGATGTTGATTTGCCCGCGACGATAGTACCATTATGGCAATCGATGCAGTCACCAACCACTTGGGTATGGTCAACGGTTGTTGCAGGTACCCAGCCGGTACTGGTATGACAGGTCTCACATATGGCAGAAGAAGCTATATGGCTCTGGGTCTTACCCGCGGCAGCGATCCCATCGTGACAGGAACTACAGTCGGTTATCAGTCCGGTATGATCAAATAGTGTGGTGGTTCTGGGCCATTGTGTGGTGCTATGGCAGGTATCACATTCGGCGGTAGTTGGAATATGGATGGTTGGAAAACCGGGGGCTCGAATTCCATTGTGACATTGACTACAGGCTCCTCGTACCTCGTCATGGTCCACAATCGTCGCGGGTATCCAACCGGTGGTAGAGTGGCAAGCATTACATTTGCTGGTAGAAGGAATGTGAGTTACTGATTTACCGGGCGCAAAACCGCCTTTGTGACAATTCACGCATTCGCCAAGTATTTCATTGTGGTCAACGACGGTGATGACACGCCAAATGGATGTGTTATGGCAAGCATCGCAGACATCGCTGGAGGCCACATGATAAGAAGGTTTGCCTCCTGCTTTTGCGCTATTATGGCAGGTTATGCAGGTGCCCGTCACCTGGGTGTGGTCTATTGTGGCACCCGCCAGCCAGGATACCGTGTTGTGGCAAGCCGAGCACTCGTTTGAGCTACCCACATGTGTTTCATTTTTCCCTTCAAGGGGAGCTCCGTTATGGCAGTCTATGCAGCTACCGACAACTTCAGTGTGATCCACTTTAAGAATGGGAGTAAACGTAAAGGTGGAATGGCAAGCTTGGCAGTTGTTACTGGCGTTGATATGGGTATTGGGTTGACCTCGGGTAATAGTGTTGTTATGACAATCAGCGCATGCGCCAATTACCTCGTCATGGTTAACGACTTTTGCGGGTGTCCAAGTCAGTACCACATGGCAGCTATCACAATTATCTGAGGTGGCTAAGTGATTGGCGCTTTTAAATGTGGTAGTGGTTTGATTGCTTGCATTATGACAGTTTATGCAACTGTCGGTTATTGTATCATGATCGAATACAACTCGAACTCGCTCACTAATTTTGTTGCGTGTTAAGAAAGACAATTGGCTGGCTATCGTTGTTGGTATCCAGCGGGATGAATCATGGCAGGCTTCGCAATCGTCGTTGGCAGATGGGTGGGTGCTTGGCATGCCTTTAGCCACAATGTTGTCATGACAGCTAGCGCAGGTTCCGGTGGCTTGTTGATGGTCAAAAACTTGCGTTAATTGCCAGTTGCGGGTGTTATGGCATGCACTGCAATTCTCGGTGGTGGTTAAGTGGGTTGCGACTTTGCCTAGTGCCAGTTGGTTGTTGTGGCAATCTTCGCAACGGCCAATGGCTTCCAGATGATCTATTTGGCTAACCACATCCCAGGCAAAGGGTGTATGACAAGACTGACAATTATTGGAGGCGGGCATATGGGACTGATTTTTGCCGAGTGCGCTTTGATTGTTGTGGCAAGTGAAACAGGGAACCAATGCATTGTTGGTATGGATGGTAGCAAAATCGATATCGGTTACTGGACTGGCAGCATGTGTGCTGGTCCCCATTAAGAATATTAATAGGGTAGGCAGTAAAACAAAAAATAATTTGGCCCAGCCAGTTGGGCTTGTCATGGTTGGGGGGTTAACTAAATAAAGAAAAAGTGATAGGACACTTTGGGTCTTCCCCCGACTACGGATTACTTCGAAACTCATTTTTCCCACCCCACACCTACAATCTATAATTTGTTTTTTTTATGTTGAATAAAATTCAGAAGAATATATGTCGCTAACGCCTACAAAAATATCGAGTTGACAGGTGATGGTGACTATATCGTTCTTGTTGTTATTATATGTTTATATCGCACGACAGGTGCTGAGTAGCACAACCCACAATAAATGTTTAAACTAAAGATACTCAGTTTTTATCTAAAACTTGTCGAAAATACCAATGCAAAGCAATAGGCTATGTTTTTATGAAAGTTAGCTTTGGGGATAAAAGCTAACAATCGATCGACTATGGTGGTAGATTTTCTGGTGGTTTTTACTTCAATAGGATGTATTAATGACATGAAATCCCGCCCCACACTCACTTTGACTCAATACCTACTAACCCCATACTGAATCAAAAATTAGTTATTCGTTTTATTTAGTATTTGTCTTATAAAATTGTTGACCTTTTGCACGCGAATGTCAATGTAACTAAAGAAAAAATGTTTTTTGCTTGCACTATTTTTATATGGTTTATCGTGCTGTTATACAAACACATCGACGCCAAATAATTGTTGAATATTCTCTTTTTGTTCGAAGTCATGGTGTTCATGATAGGATTGGATGGCGTGTGACAGGCTGTAGTTTGTCAGTTGATGTCGACTTTGTAGTGCATCTTGATAGCTGTTATTGGTAATCACCAGCTCGATGGGATGGAAGGTTTCTGGGGCTGTTTCTGTTTTAGCACTTTCCTGAATAGCAGGAGTTGGGACGTGGGCGGGGTTTAACTCGGTATCGTGACTAAAGGATTTGTTGGTGGTTCGCGTACTATTTGTAGGATGCGACTGTACAATAATTGTTCTGTTTGTTGTTATTATTGTCATGGCTGCACTTTAAACTGACTGGTACGCTTGGAAATGGTTGGTGCGAATTGGTTGTCGTAAAATTAGAAAGGGAACGTCAAATCCCTTTATTCTCCCATATGACTCATTTGGTAATGCGTCATCTTCAGAATAAACTGGCAATTTGCGTTCCCACTTGAGTTGACAAAATCAATGTGTCTTAACTCATTTTACTAATTAAACACGGATGGTGTTTATTGTGTTTGGATATGTCAAAACTACGATATTTGAATAAAATTCAAAAAAGTATCTTAGTGACCCCCTTACTGTTAAGTTGAGAAAAAATGTATCTAACAAACAATAAAAAGAAACCTAATATGACATTTGTACCGCGAATCACAAGTACTTCACAGTACCCCTGATGATATTTTTACATTCATCATTATCAATGATAGTGATGGTTTTCAGATATGTCCAGTTAAGTTTTATATGTACGCTTATTCTTAATCCTGAAGTTGTCCTATATCAACTAAAATACCGCAAATTCCAAATTGCTCACCTTCGCCAAACCATTGGCGGTGTCTAAATGTAAGGCACCTGTTAAAATGGTATTTTTAAGGTTTGCCCCCCCAAAGTCAGATCGATGCAGATCCGCCCCTTGTAAATTGGCGTCGGTTAAGTTAGCCATGGTTAGTTGGGTCCATTTCATTACGGCGGATGTCAGGTCGGCACTGGTTAAATTTGCCCGAGCCAATGATGCTTTGGATAGGTTGGCATTTTGTAAGTTAGCATGACTTAGGTTTGACCAATTTAGTTGTGCTAAGGAAAGATTCGCTCCGATAAAACGACTGTGACTGAGGTTTGCTTCGGTCAATTGGGCTTCGCGTAAATCGGCTTGCTGGAAATCATTGTTAGAGGCATCGCTGTTTTCTAGTTTGATGCCGATGAGTGAGGCGTTGGAAAATTGGCTGTGCTGTATCGTCGCATGGCGAAAGTCAGCCGTGCGCATATCACTTTTGTTAAATACGCTATTGTCTATTTTGGTATAAGAAAAATTGGCTTTAAATAAATAGCTTGCAGTCAGGTCGATATTGTTCAGTTGGCTACCTAAAAAATTTGCGTTGCGTAAATCGAGATTAGCCAATGTTGACTGATTGAGGCTTGTATACTGGATATTCAAATGATTGGCTTTGCTGGTTTGCAGCTGACTATTGGTGATTTGCGAGTCTGTGAAGCTAACATGAGTTAAATTGCTATTGATGAAACGCACATTGGATAATTGTACCTTGGAAAACCGGGTTGCATTGAAATTGACCTTATCAAAGGTACAATGAATAAATGTCGCATCACGAATTGATGCATTGGAAAAGTCAATATTTTTAAACGTGACGTTGTTGAATTCGATATTGTTGAGTTGTGATTGCTTGAGGTTTAGCTGGCTCAGGTTTGATAAATGAATGCTGATGTCCGTCAGGTGACTTTCTGAGAAGTCAACATGCTCAATATTTTGTTGGTTGAGTGTCACATTAAAAATATGACGTTTGGTCAAGGTTAATGGCGCTGTGTTTTGGGTGTGAGCGTTTTGCTTGCCAAGTTGCTGTAATAATTGTTGTTGATTTACTGGCGGTAAATTAGCATTATTTTGGGTTGCCCAAAGCGTGCAACTGCTTAAATAAAAAAGGCTAACAAAGCTAAGTAGGTATTTTTTAATCATGGTAGTTTATTGATTTAGTGAGTATATTGTCCTCATTATACCATTTAAAAAATCGCATTGTTCACATTATCTGCACTCTCTAAGTCGATGGCTAAGTCGATATTTTTTGCTCTTTGGAAGTTGGCTTGGTCAATGTTCGCATCAGAGAACTTGGTTTGATATAAGTCTGCATTTTGAAAATTGGTTTTTTGCAAATCTGCATTGCTGAGATCGGCTTGGTGCATTCTTGCATTTTTGAAGCTGGCTTGTTGTAGCGATGCGTTGGTTAATATTGCAGCTGTGAGATCGCAGTGAAGCAGTCGAGCATGTTGCATTTTTGCTTGGGTGAATTGAGTATTGCGTAGCTTGGCATTAGTGAAGTTGGCGGCAGTCGCTTCCACATCACTCAGGTTGGCACCTGATAAATTGGCTCCACTGAAATTTGTCTCTGTGAGGGTCGCTTTGATGAGGTTAATTTCCGATAAGTTAGCGTTTTCCAGCGTGGCATTGGTAAATAAAGTGCGTTGAGCTTCTACATTGCTTAGCTTTGCATTGCTCAAATCAGCACGGCTGAAGTCACTTTTAAAAAAGTTGCTTCCTTCAAAGTTGGCGTTACGAAACGTGGAACCCGTGCCATCCATAAAACTTAAGTCAGAATATTCGATATTCGATTGGGAAAAATCGGAACGAATAATTTTACTTTCTGTTAAGTTGACGTTTTGTAAGTTTGCTTTTTCCAGTAAAGATTCGATAACTTTAATCTTGGCAAGGTTGGATGAGCTGAAATTTGTTTGGATCAAGGTTGATCGGTCGATGATGGCATTTTCGAGGCTGGCTTCTGATAGGTTGGCACCGCTTAGATTCGAATTTTTTATCATCACACCGGCGAGTATAGCGCCACTTAAGTCAGCGTTTTGCAAATTTACATTTTGTAAGGTGGCATAGGATAAGTTGGCATCACGTAAGTTGACGCCGGTAAGCGTTGAGCCGGTTAAATTGGTACGATATAGGTAGGCACCGGCCATGTTAATTTTTTTGAAATCGATCTTGGTAAGATCGAGACCGGCGAGATTGGTTTTTGCTAAATTAGCGCCGCTATTAATCTGGCTGAGAATTTGTTTTACTTTTGCTATAGTGATGGGTTCGTCGGTATCCGGGCTGTCCGGAATATGAGTACAAGCGGATAACGCTAGAAAACAGATTATCCAAATTGAGTATTGGCGCCTATTTTGAAACATCTACATTTCCCTAGTTAACGATTAGAAACCAAATATACTACTGCGGGTTATTTTTTACGGACCACCTCATTTCGTACGTATGATGGTACCGCGTGTTCTGGGTTGATGAATTTGCCTTGCTTGAAAAGGTCGATACCCAGCGTTGCAATGTCCATAGCGTTGGGAAAGCATTGCTTGTACCAGATTTCCAGTTGGTTGTTATATTTTTCTTCGAAAATGGTTGCGTAGCGGTCCCAGCCACTGCCAACACCCACAAATGATTGATTAGGCAGCGCGGGGGTTTGGTTAGGATTGATCACTATTTCAGATCCCACTAATTGTGCTAGCGGTTTGTCATTGCATTCATAGACGGCCCAATACACTTCGTCCATACGGGCATCAAATGCACTGACGATTCGTTTTTCCCCATGCTGTCGGTGAATACCTTGTGCTATCGCGGCTAATGATGAAATAGGGATCACTGGTAGATCCGCCGCAAAGGCGAGTCCTTGAGCGATACTTACTGCGATTCTAACGCCTGTGAAAGCGCCAGGGCCGCAGCCAAAGGCGATCGCGTCAAGTCCGCTAAGTTTTTGTTCTGCTTGAGATAGTAACTGTTGGCACATGGGTAAAATAAGTTCAGTGTGTTGGCGGGGAGCAATTTTAAAATCAACCAGATAATGACCGTCAAGATATAGCGCGGCAGAACATGCTTCTGTTGATGTTTCGATGGCGAGTAGTTTCACGTCAATTAACCTATTTTAAATATGTATATTTGGGGAGTCAGCGAGGATAATACGTGGTTTATTGGTTGTCTTCCATGAAAACCCAGCTCGGGGATGTTTAGAAAAGGAAAGGATCTATTACTCTGTCTGGTTAAGAGGGGTAATTAAGCCAATTTTTTGACACCATACAAGATCGGCTATTTTTTTGAATTTTGCAACAGACATGGCGCCGCGTTTGCCTCGTTTCGAGGATTTACTCTCTTCTGTTTCTTTAATGATCATGTCTCGCCTGGCTTCATAGAGTTCGGTGGCTTGGTATTCTTCATTCATGATCACTAACACGAGATAGTCCCAGGCTTGTTCGAGTTTGAGTTGGCCAATACGCTGTCCGGATTTTTTTTCATCAAAAATGGCACGTCCTTTAATTTGAAATCGCTTTCCTTGGTGTCGTGTTTGACCGATGGCGTTATAGCCAGCATTGGGGTCTCTCACGAGTTCCAAGCCTAAGAGATGAGCGGCATCGAACTCTGCGATTTCACTACTGATACCCAGTGGTTTACCCGTTGTTTTGCGGTATTCTGTGGCGAGTGTGCGAGCCTGGGAAATTAGTTTTGCTGTCGAATATAAACTCATATGATTAGCAAGATATTCGTTAAAATGATGATAATTATACCTAAATAATAGTATAGTTGGGATGACTCTGAGTTATGTTTTTTACTTTTATTTAGTCTGACAAATAGGTGCTTGTGATCGTTGTCATAAAGTGCCTATTGAGTTCATGATTTTAAGGAATCGTTTTTTAGCAGTAGGATAGTGCAATTGAGCGAGTTTTTCGTTATGAATTAACAGATTCAGACTGATTGCCCGTTGTTCTGTGGGTGGGTGGGTTTTGAGTTCATTGATCTGGCTATCTTCGCTCAGTTCTTGAATTCGTGTTAGATAGCGCTGTAACGCCATGGGGTCATAACCTGCGGTAGCAATCAGTAAGGTGGCTATTTTATCAGAAACTAACTCGTCTTGTTGTTTATAACCTTTATCAAATAATACCGACATGGTTTGGTCAATCGCTTGGGAAAAAGCAATGCGTGGGGTGTCTTGATTGCCGCCAATGATTTGCGAAAGACTCGATATTGCAGAACGGTCCATGCCTTTGATGTTGAATTCTTTGACAATGTGTCGTTCTGTGATATGGGCGATTTCGTGAGCAAGGACGGCGGCTAATTCCGATTCGTCTTGCATGACTTGCAGGGCCGCTTTGGTGATGAAAACGTAACCGCCGGGCGCTGAATAAGCATTGACTTCTGGTGAGTCTAATACAGAAAAAAAGAATTTTAATTCGTTTCGGCTGGAAAATTGAGCGAGGGTATGTCCGACTAAGTTGACGTAACGATTAATTTTGTCATCGTCGTAGAGCGGGATTTTTCCTAGGATTCGTGCGGCGATATCTTGGCCAAAACGTATTTCGGCACGTACATCATCAACGGTGGTTGTATTTTGATAATGTAGTTGATGAGAACGAAGGCGGAAGTTGATACTTTCCGCCTTGCAGAAGCTGGAATAAATGAGAATGAAGCTAGCAAGTACCCATAAGCAAATAACATCTTTACTCGGGGTTTGAACTTGTATATTCCAGAAGTACATGCGAGTCCATTCGCTTAGTATTATCGGTTAGGTCTTGATGACATGAACGCTGCTATATCGTCAGCATTGATGTGCATATTTTCAATTTTAGCGAGTGTTTCATAGTCAACTTTATTGTTATCTGACGCACTATGCCGTCCTATTCCCCGTAATCCTCGAATTGCCGCCGTTGTTGAAACCGTTGATGCTCGGCGTCTTGATTCATTTTTAAGTTGTTGGTTGTTCTTTGCAAGTAGACTCACTCGTTTTATGGGATGGGTGGATGAAACGGACAGTCGAGAAAGCCAGCCGGTTTTATTTTTGTATTTGACTTTAAACCAATGATTATTCTTAGCAATAGACTCTACTTTTTGCCCTTTACTTATTCTCTCAATGGTGGCGGAGTTAAATGATGGTTCGGACATAATTCTTGCTTTTGCGCTGAGCACGTATAAAAAGTTATCCGCACTTGATGTGAAGGGTAAAAGAAAACAAGTGACAAAAAATAAGAGTTTTTTCATGGTTCTCCCCAGGAGGTGTGAAGTTCTTAACATAATTATCGGTCGTCGTTTCGGTAGCTTTAAGCTTTGCTTAATAACAATGCCATCTATGACAATAGGTTTGTTATGAACGCTTAAAATGATTGGCTACTGGGGGGATATGCTTAAAGTGTGCCGTGGTTCATAAAATTATTTGCTGTTCATGGTAAGAATACCATCCCAATTGGCAGGGGGTTCATTGGATAACAGCGTTTGGCATTTGTTGATTAATGATTCCGTGAGGTCGTCTTGGGGTATTTTGTTTATTAAAGTGATACATTCTTGCCATTGGCGATTCAAGTAATATTCAAAAGAACTGTTTATAATGTCAGATATTTCTTTTGTTTCAGATAATGTTGCTGCCGATACCCGGTCGGGTAATACTAATGGTTGAAATATTTTTATGGGTTTGGTTTTTCCTTTGACACGAACTAAGTCAACCACGCGGCAGGGAAGATTGGCGGGTAAATGCTGGTAGGTATTTTCAGTAATTAATATCGAACAATTATATAACTTGGTTAATCCCTCGACACGGGAGGCGAGATTAACATTATCCCCAATAATGGTGTAGTCCAGTTTGTTTTCTGATCCAATGTTCCCTAAAATCGCATCGCCGGTATGTATCCCGATACCGATGGATAGGGGGGATAGCTGTTTTGTTCTTAGCCATTGGTTGACTTGTGTTAAGCCTGCTAGCATTTCCAGTGCGGCTAAGGTTGATTTTTCAGCATGATCGCTGATCTTTATCGGCGCTCCCCAAAAAGCCATAATGGCATCACCGATGAATTTATCGATGGTACCTTCATGGTGAAATATTGAAGTGGTCATGGCTGAAAAGTAATAATTTAATATTTCTACCACTTTTTCAGGTTGGTATTGTTCCGACATATTGGTGAAGTTTCGTATGTCAGAAAATAATATGCTAATGGTTTCTTTACTGCCGATTTCTGCTTTTGCATATTCTTCGTGCCGGCTCACCACGGTTTCTAATACCGCAGGCGATAAATATTGGGACATCATGCGTTTAAAGCGTCTTTTTTCCTTGCCTTCAATGAGTAACAGAGAAGAAAAAGCAATCAGCCATGATAAGGCAATTGCAAATAACGGCGCGACTAAATCGATGACAATGTTTTTGTCGAAGGCAATGATATTTACTGTGATAAAGAGCGCGGCTAATAGCAAGGGAATGCTGTTACGTAAATAATTATTATTGACCATTAATAACAAGATGGCAGTAATCAGCGAAAATGCCGTGATTAAAGCAAGAGTGTGCCGTGTTTTTGCTGGCACGAGAAAGTCTTGCGCAAGGATATTGCTGGCGATGGATGCGTGCAGTAATACACCGGGTAAATTGCTATCCATGGGGGTATTTTTTAGATCGTTTAGACCGGCTGCACTGGCACCAATAAAGACAATTTTATTTTCGAATTCGATTGGACTAATGGGTAGGTTTTCTATGTCTCCGGCCCGAATCAGATTCAGTGCATGCATGACACCACTAAACGAAAACACATTATCGTAATGCTTGTGAAAATTGACAAGTAAGTGAGTGGCACTATCGACTGGGATATTGATTGCATCGATTGAGAGTTCATTGGCCTCTCTGGAAAATTGTTGTGGTGACAAATTATCAAGTATCGAGGTGATGGAAAGTGAAGGGTAATAATGCTTGCCGTATTGATGAAATAAACGAGCGCGTCGGTAAACGCCATCGCTATCTGGGTCAAAGTCGACAATGCCAATACCGCTAGTAACGTCTAAGAGTTCGTTAAATGGCAGGTAATATTTATTATTGCTTTGGTTGCTTAATTGACCGGAAATAATGGATGACTTGTTGTTGTGAGAAAAGCGTTGATGAATCGCAAACCGATGGATAAAAGGCAGCGGCAGTGCTTGATTCAGTAGGCGCGGATTCTCGCTATCCTCGGAATCAAGGACTAAACGGGCGGCATGATAGGCGGTTTTATTTTGTGAGGTGGCTTCAACCAACGCTTGATCATGTGGGTTGAGTGGTTCATTGTCGGTGAGCTTGAGTTGTTTCTCGCTAAAGTTAATATCAAATAACAGCGCACGAGGGTTAGCGAAAGAGAAAAACTCCATTAAGTCCGCATAAACTGATCGCGGCCATGGCCAACGGCCAAAGTTACTATCCAGTGCTTTGAGTGAGGCTTCGTCAATCATGATCACCGCAATATCTTCATGGGTGTGGCTATGCTGGCGGGCATTGTCGATACGTGCGTCATAACTCATCGATTCTAGCCGGTTTAATCCACCGAAATAGTACAAACAACTGATCAGCAGTGCTACTGTACATCCAATGATAAGGCTTCGGGTCAAATATACTGGGCGGTGTATCGTCATGGTTTTTACCAAAAGTGAATGGCTGTGGATATGTCGGTGTATTTCCATTGCTAGATGCCTGAAACAGACATAACAGGTGTTATCGGTGAACCAGACATGAGCTTTACGCATCGAAAGAATAGAGCTTGCGAGCATTTGATAAAATAGACTAAATATAAACCATTATATTGGTATGTATTTTAATTTAGATAATGAAGCGCTGGAGAACAGTCTTGCGGCGATTCAATTCAATATAAAGGTGAGATATTTCAATATCTAACAACATATGAGATACAATCCGGTATACTTATTACTAGGCGTGTTTAATCAAATAACATGAATAAAGTGAGGTTATGTTTTGGAAGTCAAAATTTTGTCGGCTGGCATTGTAGTGATTCGCAAAGTCGATGACGACTATAGCTACTTATTATTGCGTGCATTTAAGCATTGGGATTTCCCTAAGGGCGTTGTGGAGTTAGGTGAAACACCGCTCGATGGTGCTTGCCGGGAAGTCAAAGAGGAGTCCACTATCGAGCAGCTTAGTTTTAACTGGGGATATGATTACCGGGAAACGGGTCCTTATGGTGCTGGAAAAATAGCTCGATACTACATCGCTGAGACTAAACAAAGTGAAGTGAGTCTGCCGATAAACCCCGAAATTGGCATCCCTGAACATGATGAATATCGGTGGGTAACTTATGATGAAGGAAAACTATTGGTTTCTGCCCGCGTCCGTTCGGTGCTAAATTGGGCACAAAGTATCATAGGAAGTCATTGAAGTACTGCGAAGATCTGACGGCTAAGCCGCTCAATTTTTATCCCCGCCACTGGATCGATTCCAGTTTGACAACAAAGGAATCGGTTTACGTGTTTGATGTTACATCCAGTATTGGAACAATAGCGCTTCGCATGAGTCTCAATGTGCATGAACGCAGCATGTTGCTGGGGTGTTTTTCTGAGTGATTGTTCACCATTTTAAGAAACAAACCCCATAAACATCGTGCTCAGTTCTCTCTAATAATAACGATAAGCCTAATCTGTAAACCGACATTGGGCAGCCTATCATTTGATCTCGCTTGAGACCTGGATCCCATAGAAATTTTTCTTCAGTCGGCAATACAACAAGTATTACCTTCTTCAGAAAAACTCCTGTGAAATACAATGCTCATCGCGATTTTCAAACGCTAGGCTGCCCAATGCCGGTGTAAACTCACTATTTCATTTTTATATCTTCCAGTGCTGATTTCAATGCTGTTGATCAATTTGTGGGATGATTGTTTTCATGCAAGCAAGTTTAACAGGCAATATGGATTCTTTGGTTAAATGGTATGCGCTGATACTGCCTGTCTGTGCAATATTTGTTACGCTCACTATTTTTGGGTGCGACAAAGGTAGTTCATCGTCGGCAGAGACACCGAATGATGTTCAAACCTCAGAATTATCACTTGGCCAGCCCAGTAACGTTCGTGCAACAAGTACGGCGGAGCGTATTCAATTGGTATGGGATGGTGTTGTCAATGCTAGCCATTATCGGGTTTATTGGGCTGAGCAAAGCCCGGTGTTAGCTCTGGCGAGCAATCAAAAAGTATTTACTGAGCAGTTTGAAATCTCACAAGGCCTTAAGGTGGGGCAGTCGTATCATTTTGTGATTGTTGCAGAAAATGAAACAATGACAGGACCCGCCTCAGCGGTGCACGTGGTAGCTTTGCAATTAACAAAACCCAGTTCGGTACTTGCTCTGGATTGTCTTGATGGGGATGCTCATCTTTATTGGGAAGCGGTGTCTGGGGTAACCGGTTATCAATTGTATTGGTCTTTTTCTTCAGAGCTTGCTCAATGGCGTGATCATGGGGGTATTGAGGTGCAATCGCCCTTTCAGCATCAGGATCGGCAATCTTCCGAGCGTTATTATTATTACATCGTTGCGCTAAAAGATGAATTGGCAAGTGATCCTGTGCCGGCGCTGACGAAAAACCATTGCTTGGGACAATCAATCCAAGACAGTTATCCAGATAATCGTTTAGGACCAGAAATGATTGTGATTCCGGCACTGAGTTATCGTATGGGGGATGATACTTCCTTCGGTGGGTTAACATTGGGTGAGGGCAGTTCTGATGAGTTACCCGTGCATCAAGTGACGTTTCAACAGGCCTTTGCTATAGGCAAATACGAAGTGACGTTCCATGAGTATGATCAATATTTGACGGCGATAGGCAAGGTCACGGGTACGAGTGAAAGTGAAGAAGCGTATGCTTGGCAATGGGGGCGTGAAGAGCGGCCAGTGATTGGCATAAGTTGGGATGACATATCAGATTATTTAGATTGGTTAAATATGCAATTTGATCTCACAGGAAAACCCGGTCGCTATCGTTTGCCCACCGAAGCCGAGTGGGAATATGTCGCACGTGCAGGAAGTCGAACTAAATATCCTTGGGGAGATGAGATCGGTGTGAGCCAAGCCCACTGTGAAGCTTGTGATAGTGATCTTGATACTAGCAAAACAGCCCCAGTTGGGGCGTATCCAGCGAACGCTTGGGGTCTTCATGATATGCATGGTAATATCAATGAATGGTTAGCTGACTGTAAAAATGCTAATTATACGGATGCACCACTTGATGGACGTGCTTGGCTGACCGGTGCTTGTACACATCATATGGTACGAGGAGGGTCTTGGGTCGATGGGGCTCGAAACCTTCGTTCAGCGAATCGTACCTCGCATGCTCGCAGTTACCGAAATAATACATTGGGGTTTCGCTTGGCCAAAACGCTTTAGGAATGGAGGAGGGAAGGTAATGAATACATGGCATACAGGATGGATCATTATTATTTTAATCTTTATCACAGGTTGTACGACACCTTTACCGAAATTAGATCCGCTGCCAGAACTAGCGTTACAGTCTCACATTGTCCCGCCTGATGTTGTTAATTTAACGCAAACGATTGTTGTGGGTCGCACAAGTTCTGATAAAAACACCTTGCTTGAAAATATAACCGTTCGGAATAATTTAGCCATTCCAGAAAATTCCCGCGTTGTGATAAGTATGCCGCCTAAAACGCTGCAACAAGCCATCAATAAACCCGAGACACTTAAGCGTGGTCGAGCGCTCGTTGTGCAAGCCGTCAAAGGAAATGACGCGCAAGAGAGCAAAGCGACTGAAATGGGTAGTTATTTAGATATTGTGGAGCAACAGATTGAAAAATCTTTGCTTGAAAAAAATTTGATTGTCATTGACCGATCCAAATTTACTGTTGCATTGCAACAGCAGTGTCATCAAGCCGTATCGGACAAAGATCGATTCAGGGAAACCATGGCGATGATCAAAGAGGCCGCTATGCATCAATTAAGCTCTGGTTTGATTAACCAAGATCAATTTTTATCTGAATTGACTCATTATATAGAAAAGTACGCTGGAGTGGCTGATCGCTGTTGTGCCAGTGAGACAGTTGATGTCAGTATGAAAATTTCTGAGCTAATTTGTGCAGCCCAAAGTCAGTATGCGCGTGCCGATTATATTCTTGAAGTGAACGAATTTGAAACGACGTCGTTACAAGATGAAATGATCTTGCTAAGTGATATGGCAGAAATGCAATCTTTGATTGCTGCCGATGATCAATTGAGAAAAGAACTGGATCACGAGAATTATAATACAGTGGTGAAACCAGGGTATGTGGGCCATTTAAGAGCGAAATTGATTGAGGTTACCACCGGTGCGATTGTCTGGCTGGGTGAGCATAAAATTGAATCGCAGAATGTATTAAATAAGGGGTTTACCATTGAAGTTCCCATTCGCAAGGAAGTCGCAAATCTGGGACAACTCAACCGACGGATAGACGACTATAATCAGGAGCTGGAACGCTTAAGTCAACGGCTGGAAAATAGTCGAGCACAGGCCTTGGATAGCAAAGCAAAAAATAAAACACGGGAAGTTCACGTCAATGAATACAATAATCATCGCCAATTATTGCTGGCAAAAATGGACAAAGGTTTGGCGCAATCTTTATTGGACGCTGACTGGCAGTTTACATACCATGTTGGCCAGCCCCATTCCTACCCTTGGTTACCTAATCAAAAAGAAATGGACGACATCGAATATGCATTACAAGGAGCCACTGGTTTTGAGCACCGCCGCTTATTGCAAAAACACCAACAAGCGAGACTGCTACTGAATAATCACTTATCAGAATTGACAAAGCTGGTCACTAAAGAGCTAATGAACACGATTCCAATCACGAATAATATAGCCGCCGTGGTTTTGCATTAACTGGGGAATATGCCCGAATGTTTCAAAAAACTGCGTAAAAACCGTTATACTATTTTATTTGCTGTATTTCAGGGGCGCTATTTTTTTTTGATGACGCTGAAGCGTTTCGTAATAGTCCAATTATTATGCGTCGTTTTTCCTCGCCTAAAGTGCCTACTTTTGGTGCCAGGATAAAAATAGGGCTCGCACTCAATACTTGAATTTCAAGTGTTTCTGGTATATTAAGCGATAATTGTCTTATTGAGGCAACTCAACCCTAATGAGTGCGCGATAGCTTACTGACTTGGCATCTTGGATTTATATCTACTAAGTTGTCCTTGACAATTGCTTTTGCATTGCTTAAAACACTTAGTGTTTTTCACCATCTTTAGGCCTCCATGCCGTCGTCATCTTCAGCCTGTCTTCGCCTAAAGCGCCTACTGTTGGTGCCCATTCCTAATAAATAAAATTTCACTCAATTTGACACCTGTTACTGTATACGCTATTTTTTCATCTGGAAATAGCGGTTACTCGCTATACATTATTTAAAATAAAAAAAATATGAATAGTCCCCTGAGTTTTAAAAACCATGAAAATGTTTTCAGTTCGTCCAATATCTTCCTGCCGCTTTGGAAATACAAGAAACGCCACCCTCACCGATGGGTCGTTTAATTATTTGGTTGCTGATTTCTTTGTTTGTCATCACTATCGTCTGGGCTTACTTTGGTAAGATAGATATCGTGGCAACGGCGCAAGGTGCTATCATTCCTATAGGGAAAGATAAAGTCATTCAACCACTAGAAATATGATCGCATTGCAAAATAAACTTTTAAAAAGCGAAATTAATGAGATTACTTCCCGTTATGCCGCCTTATTAAGTGACCGAGTACGACTAGAAGCGGCGCGGGAGGAAGCAGAAAATGAAGTCGCAAAACTGGAAAAATACTACCTATAATCAGTGAGCGCGTCGCCAATTTGGTGACATTAGTTGAGCAAAACATGGCTTTGAGAGAGTCTTATCTGCAGTTGGAACAACAGTGCATTGAAGCAGAATATGATTTGGCAGTTCAAAAAGGACGCGTAAAGCAAATCAAAGCCGAGTTAAACACCGTTGCTGAAAATGTCACGACTTTGCAAGCGGAAACTAAACGTACGACTTTAACGTAGTTATCTGAAGTGAATCAACGGATCTCGGTGTTGGAGCAGGAGTTGATTAAAGCCAATCAACGTAATCGCCTACAAAATCTCATCGCACCGATTACAGGAACAGTGCATCAACTCGCAGTGAATACTATAGGGGCGGTTGTTACCCCTGCGCAGGAATTCATGGTGATCGTGCCGAGTGATAAAACTCTGGAAGTAGAAGCGTTACTAGTAAATAAAGACATTGGTTTTGTCGAAGAAGGTCAGTCAGCGGAGACAAAAATTGAAGCTTTTCCTTTTACTAAATATGGTGTCATTGATTCAAAACTTTTACATATCTCAGATGACGCGGTGCAATACGAACAACTGGGTTTAGTCTACAAGCTTCGTCTTAGTTTGGAGGAGTCGATGATTAATGTTGGCAGCAGACTAGTAAATTTATCGCCTGGCATGACGGTAATCATTGAAATAAAAACAGATCAACGAAAAATTTTAGAATATTTTTTTAGCCCGTTGATACAGTATGTGGATGAGAGTGTGCGGGAACGGTGATTTTAAGAGTTTTCATATAGACAGGTATTTGAGGTTTAGAAAGAAAAGGTGGTATATGGATTCAATATCATGGGTGTTATTTACAACTGTATTGATAAGTGGAGCCATCTATAGTTTAATAAGGGAAAAATATTATGAGGCAGAAGGAGTCGGGGGTAATGTTAAATTAAAATATGTGGGATATTTGAAAATGATACCTTTTGTTTTTAAATGTACTCGCCTCATTGGCGGTATATCCTTTGCTGCTTTTCTTGCACATGCACTGTTTCTTACGTTAACGATGGAGGGTAGCCCTTTAAGGGTGCTAGTAGGATTATGGTTCGAAAAATATAATATATAAAGCTGTAATGATTAATAAAACAAAGTTTGTTGTTACACTAGGGAATGGGTAGGCAATAGCTTCCCTGTTTAGTATCTCAGCTTTATTTCCTGAGTTATCTAAAGCGCCTATACTGTTGGCGCCCTACCTCCTGCTTCCATGCAGTCGTCATATTTCGCCCGTCTTGCCCCGTTCTTCAATTACAACAACTCGTAATAGGACCACTATTCCTGTGCTTTTGCTTTATCAGAACGAACCCCAACAGTAGCTTCTTAGGCGAATACAAACCAAATCTGAGCGCCAAACCGGGAAGTTATTCCGTGTCCATTCCTTATGGTGCGTATAACGCACCCTGCCTATCTGCGTGACCATCCTAAGGCGTAGGCGCAACAATAGTGATGCTGCCGGTAGGTTCGCTGTTATCATCGTCGCTGCTACCATTGCGGCTCATGGCGATGGCAGTACCTGCGGCTAATGCGCCTAACAACCACCAGCCCCAGTTTTTGTTGCTTGACTGGGCGGTGCTTGTGCTTGATGTGTCTATCTCTGTCTCGGTTTGTTCGAATTCAGTCATTAGCGCTGATTCTTCTTCCGTTAGGGGAGGGGTTGAGGGTGTGACTTGTTTACTTTTAACAGCCACAGTTAATGGTGAGAAGTTAAGACCTTTTAACACGGTATTCCCGGCTTTATCTACTGCTTTAATATAATATTCCATGCCTGGCCCTTGGACATATTCGTGAGGGATGTCAACGGAATAAATGTTATTGTTTAATACAGGCATGGTCACTTGCAAATACTCATTGCTACCAATGGGGCGAAAAAATAAGGTCACTTCGGCAATGCCGGTTTCATCGGTAATGGTGGCGGATATGGTTGCCGTTTCCCCGGTCACGAACGGTTGTGATAGTGGGGTGTGTTCGATGACAGGGGCTGTTAAATCTAACTTGGCTGTGAATTGCAAGGTATCTCCGGCAAAGGCGGGAGTGCTTAACATTAAAAGAACAATGACTCTGAGTGTTTTCATCAATTTTTATCCAGTTTAAACAGGGAAGTTATCACGTCGCCCATTCCTTAATTAAACAAGGCACCTTCTTCAATCCAAGTTTTGATCGTCGTGTAAAAATAGTTATTGTTGACATTATCAGGCTCAAATCCGGGTCGCAGTCCACCGCCGTGCCTATCTTCATGTTGGTTGCTTAGTTTTAATAACAGCAGGCTCGAACCGGCATCGCCAAGGTTTATGCGAGTTTGATCTGGGTATAACTTAGAGGGTTTGTTTACCAGCAGCTCATATAGTTTTTTATCGGAGCGGCTACTTTCAAAGCCAGTGATTTCAGCCGGCTTTCTGCCTTGGGCGTGGCAGGTTTTGCATTCTGTTTGGATAATAGGCAACACATGATCTGTAAAGCTGATGTGCTCAACCACGCTCACGGTGATGACTTCTTTATCCGTGATTTTGTCTCGGTTTTCGATAGTTAACTCGATATTGTAATCACCTAAGGCATCAGGGATAAAGCTTTGTATTTGTTGCGTTGGATCAGTAAACGCGGTATTGCCGCTACCCGCAGGGGCTTTGGCTATTTGCCAATGGTAGTTGTCTGCCAGAATGCTTTGCGAGCCACTAATGACTAGGGTTTGGCCGAATTTGAGGGTGCGGTCAGGGCCTGGGTGGGCGGTGGGACGCGGACCTTTTAAACCGTCAACATTGTCGAGAAACGAGGCTAACAACGTTGCTTGATGAGGGTCATCACTGGTCCAGAAGTTGAAATAAGTCGGTAATGCCCGTGGCATGATACCTTCACGAAACACTAGTTGTTCGATGCGGGGTGCCCATGATAAAAATTCATCGAAGCTAGAGAACCCTCGTCCAGTACGATCATCGGCACGCTGTAAGTGACAAATCCGGCAGGATTCCCGGATGACATCTTGATAAAGGACGTCGGCATCAGGTGGTGCATAGGGGGCTTGCCATCCGCTGGGAGTGAAGGATCCGTTAAAGGTGCCTGCTAGTGGTGAACTATTGCCATACCAACCTTGTACCAGTTGAATGACGTGAGCATTTTCATGCGGTAAGCTAAAGTGTAATGACCATTTGTGTATGGTGCCTGTTTGCAAGGCTTTTTGGTCAGTAATGATTAATTTCCAGGTGCCATTGGGGTCTTCTTGGTTAAGGCTGGCTAAGCGAGTATTGATGGCTTGGCCATCAGGTGCTGATTCCGGTTTCCAAATACCGGTTAATGGCGAGTTTTGAGTGTTGGCTCTGGCGATGTTTTTGGAGGCTTCGTCATTGAGCCGTAACTCGGAAATATCGACGGTTTCTCCACCGCGCTGTTTGACTAACAACACTTGTTTTCCTGTGGGTGACTCCAATACTAGGCGTAAATCGCTGATGTTTTCATGTTGTAGTTGATCAATGGATATATTTAAATCCTGAATGGGGCCGGTCAGTCCTTGCACTTCTAGCGGTAGTGTAGCGATACCCGGTTGTTTGTTTGTGCAATCCGGGGCGCCCGTTTTATCGCTGTTACTGCAAAAGTCTGGAATGGATATGGAATCTTCAAAAACTACGGTGGCTGTCGTGCTGCCTGAGTTGCCCGCAAAAGTATCAATGATGGCTTGATTGAGTATCCGGAAATTCTCTTGTTGTGCCGCTTTGCTATATTGGGTATCGACCACCTCATCATACTCGAAAGTATCCATATCAAAAGGAATCAGGCGTGATTGGGTATTGCCCTGGTCGGGGTAAATGCCGTCTTTTAGCGCGAGACTTTCTCCACCATGGCAGACGATGCAGCCATTGGGAACAAATTCGGCACCGCGACGGCTGGTATCTCGCTCGGGGGCATCGGCTGCCACGCGTTTTAAATCTATATCAAACGCATCAATGTCTGTTTGTACGACACGTTGGCCGTCAGCACTAAAAGCAAAAAACTTCACATAGCTTTGTGCCGCTGATTCACCATTGGCTGCCGGTGAATATTCGATGGCAACGGTTTCTAATAAATCGGTGTTGGCTTTGGCATCAGCGAGTGTTGGGTAGTGATGAGCATACATCATGATGTTATTACCTTCACGCCGAAAAGATACCTTGCGAGCAAATAAATGATCCAGTTTATTGAAATACAATACGCTGGCATCATAATTTTCTTGGTCAGTAAAACCATTGGCTTGACGCCAGGCTTCAAAGGTGGTTCTCGTGTTGTCAGGATCAATGGCTTGATAATAAGCCGTTGCACTGTCTTGGTTGCCTGGAGGATCAAACGGGTCAGTTAAAAATCCATCGGGGTCAGGCGGTAGAGAAATGTCAATATTAATAGCTTCACCTTCATCGATGGTTGTGCCGCTATTAATGCTTTGGGAAATGACAGTAACTGGTGGTTCGGTCACTTTTGCCTGATACTTTTGTTGCTTGAGAATTAAGTTGGCATCGTTCAGTAGGATTTTTGCTTGCAAGGGTGTTTTGCCGATGAGATTGGGCATGGTAGTGGTCGGCGGTTGGAGCGGAGTGATTTCGATACGCTCAGAGCGTGCGCTGCTGCCAGCGGCATTTTTGGCGATAATAATGAAATAATATTTGGCGCCGGGGGTGAGTGGTACGGGGTGCGTAAATGTCGTTGCATTTTCCACTTGATGGCGCATGCCACTGGTTAAGGTATCAAAATTTTCAGCGGTCACTGATGGGTCTTCTGCCATGTAAATCAAATAAAATTCAGTATCAACCACGGGCTCCCAGGTGAGTTCAACATTTTTGAACGTCGCTGTCCCATGGAAATGTTGAGGTACTTTGGGTTTGCTTAATTGGGGTGTTGCTGCAATTTTTTCAGAGACAGTGCTTTCACCAGCCTCATTGCTAGCCGTGACCAGAAAGTAATAAGTTGCATCATTGGTTAATGGTGCTGGATGCTCAAATTCTGCTTGACTGATATTAGTGTGTCTCATACCACTGGTCAACTCATCAAAATTATTCGGAGTTAGGGCTGAGTCTTCGGCCATGTAAATAGTATAGAATTGCGCACTGGGTACTGTATCCCAGGTGAGGTGCACATTGCGGTTGAGCGGTGTGACTGTGACATTACGTGGTGTCGCCGGAATGGGTATGGATTGCGGGTTTTGCCAATCACTGGCGTTGAGCAGTTCGACTAAATTCGAGTGTCCATCTTCATCGCTATCGGGATAGGTTAAACTATTTTCCGAAAAACTTGCCATTTCTGTTTGATTGGCGGTGACGTTAACAGTGAGTGTTTGTGTCACGGCGAGTGGTGTTTTTGTATTGCCATCTTGCAGAAAGTAATTAAGTTCCAACTGGTGTTGACCGGGGCTTAGGCCTAATATTTCTCCGCTAACGGTATTTTCTGTGTCACTCACCGCAAGACTGGTCAATCGAATGGTTTGTTGTTGGCTTGTGCCTTTGTCGATGATGGCTTCAATAATTAAATTGCTACTGTTAATGTTCAGCGGATTATCCGGTGAGAAATGTGATTTTAATGCACGTATTTGCTGGGGGATGGGGATGGTGAGCATGGGTGATGCAGTTGATTGGGATTGAGTGTCACAACCCATTTGAAATAAAAGAGAATAAAAAATGGCCAGTATGACCGCACTTCTCCAAACAAAAGGGATGCGGCTTGGTATTTTGTTGTGCATTGTTAGTGGATCCCTGGCGAGGTTAGCAAAGTGAATTCGAATTAGGGTTCCGATTATACGCAATATTCCATGGACTAAAAAGTGATCTAGCCCACTTGTGTCTGAAAAAGATGGCGGGAATGGTTTGAATCGGGTTGATTCAGTGATTATTTGAGCGGTATTACTGTTTTTTGGGCGATAAAAGGAAGCCTAGCTTTGTCAAGCTTAAAAAACGATGTGTGTGATAAAAACTACATTAAAAAAACTGAGAATAATAAGCTAGGCAAAAATATTTCTCATTCTTTTTGAGTTTCGCTGTTTTCTTGTTTCATCCATTGATCGTAACATTCCAATCCGCAGAAATAGAAGACATAATCTTGTGCTTCTGCGTTTTTGGCTTCGGATTGCGGAATTTCTTTTAGACATGTTCGACAATCCACTTTGGGGTCATAATTTTCTACCGGTTTGTTGGTCATCAATTGCTACTCCTATATTTCCATGTTCCTCATCTAAAGTATATCGTGATTATCTATTGATGTCTAAGCATTAAGAATTCCTAACTTTTTTGCTGCGTTAATCAAGGCGTCGATGGCTTGGTCGAGGTGATGCTTTTGATGGGCGGCGGTGATCTGGGTACGGATGCGTGCTTGATCTTTGGGTACCACCGGGTAGCTAAAAGAAATGACATAAATGCCTTCCGCTAATAAATTGTCGGCCATGATTTTTGCTAAATTAGCATCGTATAACATGATCGGTACAATGGGGTGGATGCCCGGTTTAATATCGAATCCGGCGTGTGTGAGCGCGTGACGGAAGTATTGGGTATTATCAAATAATTGCTGGCGTAACTGATCTGATTGGCTGACTATGTCCAGTGCTTGCAGACCCGCAGCAGCGATACAAGGCGCTAAGGTATTGGAAAATAAATAAGGACGAGAGCGTTGTCTCAATAAGTCGATGATGGTTTGATTGCTTGCGGTGAATCCACCAGAACCTCCGCCCAAAGCTTTTCCCAGGGTTGAGGTAATGATGTCAACTTTGTCTAATACTTGATAATGCTCTGCCGTGCCACGACCGGTTTTACCCATGAATCCGGTGGCATGGGAATCGTCCACCATGAGCAGTGCGTTATATTTTTCAGCCAGTGTGACGATTTGGTCCAGTTTGGCCAGGTCACCGTCCATGCTAAATACGCCATCGGTGGCGATTAAGCGGGTTCGGCAGGACTGGGTGCTTTGCAGGATTTGTTCAAGCGCTGGCATATCACTGTGGGCATAGCGGTGGCGTTGTGCTTTGCATAAGCGAATACCATCAATGACCGAGGCGTGGTTGAGTTGGTCACTGATGATGGCATCTTCTGGCCCCAACAAGGTTTCAAATAAACCGGTATTGGCATCAAAACACGAGGTATATAAAATGGTATCTTGTTTGCCTAGAAAGTGGGCAATTTTTTGTTCCAGTTGTTTATGCAAATCTTGGGTGCCGCAAATGAATCGAACCGAAGCCAAGCCAAAGCCATGGGTTTGCAGGGCTTGGCTAGCGGCATCAATCAGTGCTGGGTGGTTGGCTAAGCCTAAATAGTTGTTGGAGCAAAAATTAATAACTTCGCCGGTTTGCTGAGTGCGGATAATGACTTGTTGCGGGGATGTGATAACCCGTTCGGTTTTATAAAGTCCTTGATTTTTTAGGTCGGTGAGTTGGGTTTTTAAGTGTTCAGGAAGTTGTGTCATAAGCTTTTCTTGGGTTGCTTAAACTGAGTCCCACTCCAGGATAACTTTGCCGCAGTGTCCTTGTTTCATTTTATCAAAGCCTTGTTGAAAGTCTTTGGCATGAAAACGATGAGTGATGATTGGTGAGATATCTAATCCGCTGCGCAGTAATTGGGTCATCTTATACCAGGTTTCATACATTTCACGGCCATATATGCCTTTTAAATGCAGGCCCTTGAAAATGACTTGATCCCAACTGATGGTGGTCTGTGCCGGTAGAAAACCCAATAAGGCAATATGTCCACCATGATGCATGGCGTTGATCATGCTGTTAAACGCAGTCTCATTACCGGACATTTCCAGGCCAACGTCAAAGCCATTGGACATATTCAGCTCGGTTAGGATATCCATGATATTTTCTTGCTGTACATTGACCGTACGGGTGACTCCGAATTGCTGAGCAAGCTTGAGCCGATCATCGTTAATGTCGGTAATAACCACATGGCGAGCTCCAATAAAACGACAAACGGCAGCGGCCATGATGCCGATGGGACCTGCGCCGGTTATTAATACATCTTCACCCACTAGGTCAAAAGAGAGGGCGCAGTGTACTGCATTGCCGAAAGGGTCCATAATCGCCGCCAATTCTGAGCTGATATCGGGATGTACCGGCCATAAATTAGTGGCGGGCATGGCGATATATTCAGCAAATGCACCGTCACGACCGCCACCAATACCGATCGCATTATCACATAAGTGGGTTTTACCAGCACGACAGTTACGGCAAATGTTACAGGTAATATGACCTTCTGCGGTGACTCGGTCACCGACTTGATAGCCTTGTACACCGGGGCCGATGTCAACGATGTGGCCGACGAATTCGTGGCCAATGATGCGGGAGGTAGGGATATGGCGAGCGGCCCATTCGTCCCAATTGTAGATATGTAAGTCGGTGCCGCAAATGCCGGTTTTTTCGACTTTGATGAGCACTTCATTGGTATTGATGACAGGGACTGGCACCGTCTCCATCCATAAGCCTGGTTTTGCATATGTTTTAACCAGTGCTTGCATGATGTTCATGTGATCTTCCTGAGGTGATTGTTCCTATCTTTAATTGTAGCGCCTAAACTAAGCTCGATGCAAAACCATTCCTTAGTTAAAGTTGATTGTACCACCGAGATTGTCGTCTTCGTCCTCTTCCGGTGGCTTTTCTTCAACCAGGCTCAAGCCGCTAGATTTATCATTTTCGGCACTGCTAGATAGATTTATATTCAGTCTGACATTATTTTGTGAGTCAGCATTGCGGATAGCTTCGTCTTCTGAGATTCGACCTTGCTGATACAGCTTAATTAATGCGCTGTCAAAGGTTTGCATCCCCGCATTTTCGGATTTTGCCATGACTTCTTTGATTTCACCGACTTCGCCTTTTTTGATGAGTTCACAGACGCGTGGCGTGCCCAGCAAAATTTCGATGGCGGCCACGCGTTTTTTATCGGGGGTGGGGATCAGCCGTTGTGAGATAAATGCACGTAAATTGAGCGATAAGTCGGTTAACAGTTGGTGACGTTTATTTTCTGGGAAAAAATTTATAATTCGATCAAGTGCCTGATTGGCATTATTGGCATGTAAAGTCGAAATGGCTAAATGCCCGGTATCTGCAAAAGATAAAGCGTATTCCATGGTTTCTCTGTCTCTGACTTCGCCGATGAGGATAACGTCGGGGGCTTGTCTTAGGGTGTTTTTTAAGGCATCTTCATAGCTGTCCGTATCGACACCAACTTCACGTTGACTGATCACGGATTTTTTGTGCGAATGAACAAACTCAATGGGGTCTTCAATGGTGATGATATGCCCGCCACAATGACTGTTTCGGTAATCAATCAGGGCGGCCAAGGAGGTTGATTTTCCGGAGCCGGTGCCCCCCACAAATAATACCAGGCCGTGCTTGGCCATTATTACTTTGGTTAGAATGTCAGGTAAACCCAGATCTTGGACATTAGGGATTTCGGTTTTAATATTTCTGACCACTAAACCAATGTGATTGCGTTGCTTGTAAATATTTACCCGGAATCGACCGATGCCTTTTTCGCTGAGTGCCAGATTCATTTCCGGTTTTTTTTCGAATTCCGCAATTTGTTGCTCGTTCATGATTTGGTAAGCGATTTTTTTCGGTTCATCTATCGCTAATGGTGTTTTAGTTAGCGCGGTGAGCTTGCCTTGAAATTTTGCACAAGGTGGCGCATTGCTTAACAAATATAAATCCGAACCATCATTTTTCGCGAGGATTTCAAGGTATTCTTTAAATTGCACAGGAAAACTCCCTTGGTTTAAGAGGTTGTTTAACTCCGCCCAGGACGGATCATTCTTTATTTAGGGAGACACGCCCAGCGCCGATTTTAGTTTGTTGCTTAACATAACGACAAAGGAGAATGTGAGCTTTAGCAATGGCTAGCTGATTGCGTCGGCCATTGCTAGAGTTCTCATTGTTCAAAAAATTCGGTTAATGGATATGCAATAAGGAATGGGCACGAAATAACTTCCCTGTTTGGCGCCCAGATTTGGTTTGTATTGGTTCGTTCTGATTGAGCAAAAGTGCAGGAATAGTGGTTCTATTTCGAGCTTTTGTGATTGAAGAACGGGCCAAGACGGGCGGAAGATGGGATGCGAAACCGGGAAGTTATTTCGTGCTCATTCCTAAGCCATGAATGATTAATTATAATAATGTTATTGTTTGATGGTATCAGACAAACTTAAGGCGATTAAAGTTGCTGCCGACACACTTGTGGTGATTTGTAGACCACTTTGGCATTTTATGCTATTTATTAAACTGTGGTGTAAGTCGCTATACTAAAAACAAAAACCAATGTTCCTATCCTGTCAGCTGGTGGGCGGAGGACTATGGCGTTTAACTCAAATTTTTACCAGGAATTGATCATGGAATATAATCGCCGCCTATTGATAGTTGATGACAATAAGGCAATACATGAAGATTTTTTGAAAGTATTGTCACAGAAAAAAAATTCAGCGGTGATTGAGCTTGATAATTTGGAGAGAGAATTATTTGGTGATGACAATGATGTATCCGATTGTGATGATGCATGGTTAAGCCAAATTGATTATGAAATCGATTCAGCGTTTCAAGGTGAAGAAGCCCTTGAGAAAGTAAAGCAAGCAGAGCGTGAGCAGCGGCCTTACGCACTGGTTTATATGGACGTACGAATGCCACCAGGATGGGATGGCATTGAGACGATTCAACGTATTTGGGATGAATTTCCCTATATTGAAATGGTGATATGTACGGCCTATTCTGATTATAGTTGGGATGAAATTGTCGACAAGTTAGGCTTTAGCGATAAATTACTTTTTTTAAAGAAACCCTTTGATTCTGTGGCGGTGAAGCAAATGGCTTTGACGTTAGTGAAAAAATGGAATCTAGATTATCAAGGGCGTTGCCATGTGCTTAACTTGGAAAAGCAAGTCTCAGAACGAACCCAACAATTAAAAGCCCTATTAAAAGAGCTAGAAATAAAGAATATAGAGTTAGCGAGTAGTAATAAAGAACTTGAACATGTGGCTAACCATGATGGCTTGACTCAATTACCCAATCGAGTGTTGTTCCATGATCGTTTAGAGCATGGTATTAAAATGGCGAATCGAAATCGATTAAATTTTGCGGTTGCATTGCTGGATTTAAATAAATTCAAAGAAATTAATGATGCGATGGGCCATGATGCGGGTGATGAAGTGTTAAAACAAGTCGGCTCACGTTTGGTCAGTGTGCTTCGGGCCTGTGATACCATTGCACGATTAGGAGGAGATGAGTTTGCGATAATATTGCCTAGCCTTGAGGTGGAAGGTATTGACGTGGTCGCCAATAAAATCGAGAAATCATTAGAGCAGCCGATTGCATTAGATGAGCGTAAAGAGTCGATTGGCGTTAGCATTGGTTTCGCCCTGTATCCTATGCATGGTGGTACCAGCGATAAATTATTAAAATGTGCTGACCTAGCGATGTACCAGGCAAAGCGTTCTAAACAAAAATATGTTTTGTTTGATGAAAGCGCTGAGGATTTACGTTTTAATAGGTTAAAGTTGTTGCTAGATTTAGAAAATGTAGTAAAAAACGGCGGCTTATCGTTAAATTACCAGCCTATTATTGAACTTGATTCGGGTAAAGTCGTAGGGGCAGAGGCGCTCGCACGTTGGTATGATCCTCAGCGAGGGTTTATTCCTCCGGACACGTTTATTCCTTTGGCAGAAAAAAGAAACTTAATTCATCCGCTAACCGCTTGGGTGCTGAATGCTGCCATTGAGCAATGCGCATTATGGCATCGTACTGGCTATGAAATATCAGTTTCTATTAATTTATCAGCGCGGAATTTATTAGATACCCAGTTACCCCGTGATATTGAAAAAATATTGAAAAAATGGCAATTGGATGCGAAGTGGGTCAAACTGGAAATTACTGAAGGCATGACGATCGCTGATTTGGAGCAGGGTAAAGAGATTTTAACGGTATTATCTGCTATGGGGTTGAAAATTTCCATTGATGATTTCGGAACAGGATATTCTTCGTTGGTGTATTTAAAAAAACTGCCGGTGAATGAATTAAAAATAGATAGAAGTTTTGTGTGTGATGTGAATAGCGATAAAGACAATAAAACCATCGTGCAATCGACCATTGATATGGCCCATAACTTGGGGTTGACCGTGGTGGCCGAGGGTGTTGAAGATGAAATTGCAATGCAAACCTTAACGTCGTTTGGATGCGACAAAGTGCAAGGTTATTATATTTGTCATCCCCAGCCAGAAAAGGAGTTTCAAGCCTGGCTTAGCGCGGCGTATTTGAAACAAAAAGCCAGTTAATATGCCGTTTTAGAGATACCTCAGCCTGCCCAATACGCCAGCTTCACTGGCGCCTTAGTCATTTGCTCTTGCCCATCTTTGGGGTTTCTCTATATAAGGGCTTCCATGTCCAAAGCAGTGATTTTGCACTTATCTGGATCATTCTGAAGCAGCGATTGAATTTTGCTGTGAAATTAAATCAGGATGAGTCGTTGTCATGGTTGCGGCCTATTTCAATCGCTTGATTTTCTTCGTTTCATTCAGTCAAAATATGATGTTTCGCCTAAAAAATAATCATTTTTTTAAAGTGCTTCATTGTTGTCTTGTTATGCAATTGAATACCTATCCAACAAAATTTATGGATGTTGATGCAAATATTCATCAGTGTGCTTGTGTGTCATAGGTGAGCTGTTAAAATATCCGCTGGAAAGTCGGCACACCTACTTTGATTGGTATATAATTATAAGCAACAAGTTTTTAACTAGATGAGTTACATCAGATTTTGAAGATCAAACTAAGGTCTTTAAGTGATCATTTTTATTTCATTCGATTGTTATCCACTAGAGTATATTCAAAAAGATGGATTTTGCAGTAGGCCTTCGTAATTGTTTTAGATATGTTCTTTTCATTGTCATTACACTATTTATTGTCCCCCTGAATGCGCTGGCAGCAACACCGAGCGCAGATCAACTCAAAATGCTGGAACAATTGTCTCCAGATCAACGTGCTGCTGCGTTAAAAGCATTCCGGGGAAACGGCGGTAAGTCTGTTGATGTTAAGCCATTGCCCCAGCCTGAAATTGTCAAACCTCGTGTATTATCGGAAGAATCTTCGGTCATCGAAGATACCGTGGTTGTGCCTGAGCAGATAGTTGCAAAAAAGGACGGGGGTAGTCAAACACAAAAAGACCCTGAGCAGAAGCTCAAACAGTTTGGTTATGACTTGTTTGCCGGGGCGCCTACGACTTTTGCGCCAGCAACGGACATTCCGGTACCCACCGATTATGTGGTGGGTCCGGGGGATACTGTACAGGTGCAATTATTCGGTAAGGAAAATGCGGAATATGATTTGATTGTGACTCGGGAAGGGATGTTGCATTTCCCGGGATTGGGTCCTATTGTCGTTGCCGGCTTGCATTTCAATGAACTAAGAGAAAATTTATATAATCGTATTCGCCGGCAAATGATAGGTATTAAAGCAAATATCACCATGGGGGTATTGCGTTCGGTGCGCATCTTTGTCTTAGGTGAGGCCATTCGACCTGGTTCATATACCGTGAGTGCGTTATCTAATATGACGAATGCATTATTTGTTAACGGGGGGATTCAACCGATTGGGTCGTTGCGCGATATTCAGCTGAAGCGAAATGGGCGAGTGATCGGTCGTTTAGATTTGTATGATTTGCTATTGCATGGTGATACCAGTGGCGATTTGCGATTACAGCCAGGTGATGTGATTTTTATACCGCCGATTGGAGCGACCGTGGGTATTGCGGGAGAGGTACGCCGACCCGCTATTTATGAGTTGAAAAGTGAACAGAATGTATTACAGGTACTGGCTTTATCTGGTGGTTTATTGCCTACGGCATATACTCAATCAGGTCAATTAAAACGTATTAATCGACAAGGGGAAAGAACCCTAATTGACCTTAATTTAACGGATGGTGCGGATTTATCAACTCGGGTCCATGAAGGCGATGTGATACGTGTTTATTCGGTGTTGGAAAAGATGGAAAATATCGTCACATTGCGCGGTCATATCCAGCGGCCCGGTGGTTATCAATGGCATCAAGGTATGCGTTTAACGGATTTATTGCCCTCATTTAAAGATCTGTTACCAAGGCCGGATTTAGACTACGCGTTGATTAGCCGGGAAATGCCGCCGGATCGCCGGATTGAAGTGATTGCGACACGTTTGGGGGAAGCGCTTGTAAACCCAGGCTCCGATTACAATATTCTGCTAGCACCCAAAGATGAAGTACTGGTGTTTGGCTTGGGGGAAACTCGATCTCAGGAATTGCAGCCATTGCTGCAACAATTGCAGCATCAAGCAAAATATTATGAGCCGGAAAAAACCGTCGCCATTAGTGGCAATGTACGTTATTCCGGTGTGTATCCATTGCAAAAGAAAATGCGTATTCGTGATTTAGTCTATGCGGCCTACGATATATTGCCCCAAACTGATATGGATTACGCGTTGTTAAGTCGCGAGAAACTCCATGGTGAACAGCTTGAAACCGTAACCATCCCATTACGAGATATTATTGCGGGAAAGCAGGCCCATGGGAATATCGTGTTGCGCCCCAAAGATCACCTTTATGTTTTTAATTTAGAGGATACCAGGCAAGAACTTATCGAGCCGTTGTTGCAACAGCTCAAACAAAATGCAGCTCATGGGCGTGCTGCGCCGATTGTTACTGTGTCAGGTTTAGTGCAATCACAAGGGAGTTATCCATTAGCATCAGGCATGCGTATATCTGATCTTGTTATCGCCGCAGGTAAGTTGACCGAAGCTGCCTATGGGATGTCTGCGGAAGTGAGCCGGCAATTGATTGTGGATGGTGAGTTTTTGATGACCAAGCATGAGCCGGTTGACTTGGCGAAAGCGCTTGCTGGCAATCATGAAGCTGATTTTATTTTACAACCTCATGATCATTTGCATATTAAACAAATTCCTCAATGGGCAGAACAACGCAACGTCGAGCTAAGAGGTGAATTTCGTTTTCCTGGAGGTTACCCGATTCGTCAAGGAGAAAGCCTAAAAGATCTGGTCGAACGGGCCGGTGGGGTAACTGAACATGCCTATTTGCAGGGCGCGGTATTTATGCGGGAGGAGTTACGCCAGCGTGAGCAAAAACAACTGGACACCATGATTGCCAAATTGGAAGCGGATATTGCGGCGATGAGCATGGAGCAAAAAAATGATAATGCGGAAGAACAAATGACTGCTCTTGGACTGTCTCATTCTTTTCTTGAACAACTGAAATCAACACGACCGGTGGGGCGCTTGGTGATTGAGCTGGATGAATTATTAATAAATGGCAAAGATGAAAAGTATAATGTCATCTTAAAAGATGGTGATAAATTATTTGTGCCAGCCTACACCCAAGAAGTGACGGTTATCGGTGAGGTTCAATATACCACATCGCACCTTTATGACGACAGTTTAAGTCGGGATGACTATATCAATATGAGTGGCGGCTTAACCTATAAAGCGGATGATGATCGAATTTACATTGTTCGAGCTAATGGTGCGGTGATCGCGGATGGCGATGGATGGTTGCAAAGCGCGCAAATTAAACCCGGTGATACCGTGGTGGTACCCCTTGAAGCCGATCGAGTAAGACCGCTTACGTTAATGACAAGTATTACCCAGATTATTTATCAATTGGGGGTTGCTGCCGCCAGTTGGAATGCGGTGGGTGTTTTTTAGAGCAAATTTCTGAGGACGTTTGCTAGGCTTAATTTGTGGTTAGTCTTATTGAATAAGTGAGAACAACAACACATTTTGGCAATAAAAGCATTTAAAAACCATCTGCATTATGCGATTTATTTCTTATGGATTTCTAAATGAACAGGGGTCGCAGGGTGCTTAAGCAAGGTTTTGACGTCAAGAAAAACATTACGACTGAACAAAGATGCCGTAGTGAACGCAGGCAGAATCAACGGAAATCTTTTTTATTGTCTTTTTTTATGGGGCGCCGCAATGGGCTTCGGCGAGCTTATGACAGTAAAATAGGGCAATATGTGGACAGCCATGAACCTTATTTGATGGTTGTCGTCACTGGCATTTTATTGTTATGTGTGATGGATGCTTATTTCACCATGACCATATTGAGTATCGGCGGAGAAGAAATTAATCCGTTGATGAAAGTGCTCATCGAGCAAGATGTGCTGATTTTCTTTATTGTCAAGTTTTTTATGACGGCTGTTTGTTTATTATTTACCGTTATTCACAAACATTTTCGTTTGTTTAAACTTATTTCAGGATATCACATTTTATTCAGTGCCTTCTTTTTATATTCCATATTGATTTATTATGAGCTTGGTTTATTAGCTCGGCACTATGGCATTAATTGGTACTAATCTCGAACATATAAGGCGATCCAAGCCAGTGCCATCAAAATCAGGAATAGAGCGGCATTGGCGGGGATTTGCAAATTAAAATCGACGGTGGAATGTATCATGAGTGAGATAATTCCCATGGTGGCAGCGAAGCCCATGCCGCGCATTAAGGCAGAGCGTCGTTGTCTTTGTGCTTTGAGAGAAATATAAAAACAAATCAGCACGCATAGTGATAACGGTATAAAACCGATGAGTCCATATTCACTACCAAACTGAAGATAATCGTTATGGGCATGATCGTAGAAGGAAGAGCCCATATCCGCTTGGCTATAACGCATGAAAGCACTATAAAAACTACCACCTCCCGTGCCGGTGAGCAAGTGGTCTTGCCACATTCCCCAGGCATACTCATTTACTTCATCGCGTGATTCGCTGGCTGCGCTGGTGTGTTCCAAGCGTTCAACAACTTTTTCGACACCAAACCAGGCACCGACAATAAATAAGTCAATGACAATTAAACTGGCGAATAAAATAACTCGAGTACGGGTTTCATAACTGGATATGGATGTGTGTTTTTTTCCTAGAGATAATATCAGTCCGATCAATGCTGTCAAGCTCAAACTGGCAAAAAAAGCAGTATTACCCATGCGTGAATGGGTCAACACTAAGGCAATCACCATCATTGCCAAATATAAACGCAAGCGTACTTTAGGACCGAGCAAAACCTGTAAGGTACGGCGGGTCCATTCTCGCCAATTTTTGGCGCGTGTTTTTGATAAATTCGCTAGCAATAAACCGATCCCGATTGCCAGGCACATTTCCAGGTAGCCAGCCAAGTGGTTGCGGTTGATAAATGTACCCGTTGCAACACCTCGATAGTGTTCTTTTTCGATTAAAAACCCCCACTCTAGACCGGATAGTGTCATGAAACTGCCATAACAGGCTTGAAATAATCCACTAAAGACCAGCGTGTAGGCGAGTATTTTGGTGCGTGCCCTGGTATTGACCAACAGCAAAGTTAATGCAAACAGGCACCAATAGGCACTACTTTCCAGGGCGGCTAAATAGGTCGCTGCAGGGTCTTGAGACAGGGGCGCGGATGTGGGCGGATCCAATAGCGATTGGCCATAGATTTTAGCGCTCTCAGGGGATAACCATTGCAGCCAGTTCAGTGGCAGGTGGAGTTGTTGAAACATGTGCCACACAACAACCATCGCCAATAATGCAAGAATCGGCCAGGCGGCTTTAAAGGGTTGGGTGAGATTGACTTTGTCACGGCCATATAAAAGCAGCCAACCAATGGTCAAAGTAAAAACCCAGATTTCCATCATGGAAACTGCCCAAGGGCGATTGCTGCCTAGGGGGAGGGGTAGCCAAACGAGCAATATAAGAAAGGCAATAAATAATACGTTATCTGGCGAGGCAGGTGTTGCTGTTTTGGTATTCAAAATATTAGTTTTGTTATAAAGGGTGATGTTTCACTCACCGCAAACTAGATGATTATACGTTGGGGGAGAGAGCTTAGTGACAATCAAAAATCCCCGCAAAAGCGGGGATTAGTTCAATCATTTTCCAAGAAATGAGTTAGTGAGGGCTGGCATGTCCACCACCACCAAAAATCGATGGGATATGGTGTGGGATATGGGCAACACGGCGGATTAAGCGAGCAACCCGGTCAAGCGGTGGCCGAGGGATGTTGCCACCAATCGGTAGTAAGTTGAAACCTACGGGGCGGCCTCGGCCTGCGGCGGGGGCTTCTCCAATAACGCTTGGATCGGCGCCGGCTTCAATGGCTGTTTTTATAAGGCCTAACTCCTTGTCTGAATATTTTTTAGCCGTATCAACAATAGCGCCTGCATGTTCGGGGGCGGTTTGTACGGCGAGTTTTACGACAAGCGCTAAGTCGACACTCGCTTGCAGTGCGATATTCACCAAATCAACCGTCTGTTTTGAATCCGCATTGATTGCTGCTGAAATAATCGCACCGGATTCTTGAGGTGCAATATCCAGCAATTGTGAGAAGGTATTGCTTACCGTATTGCCGTCACTCACTGAGTTGTTGATAATTTGAGCAAAGGGCAATCCTGCTTCATAATCAGAATGTATGTTTGCTTGTGCCATACACCAGGGAAGTGCAGACACTACTAAAAAGCCAATTATTTTTTTCATAAGTCGATTCCGTCGCTGTCTGTTCAAAATTAAAACGTGTTTGGTCATGGGGTTTCGGCAATCTTGTCGTTAAACTCAAATGCTGTTGCGACCAATTAGGTAGTTTTGGGCGAATTTACTGCGGTAGCACTGATGTCTTCAACAGTAAAATGATATATTTCTATGGGCAATTTCGCAAGCACTTTGCTTCCAATAATCACTTATAATTTACGCTGACGTCATTGTTTTCCATTCTTTGAATCAATTTTGTCCATTTCGATATCCGATTGCCATCACCGACTCGAACGATCGTTCCCTGCGGCTCGGTGATTAACCATAAACCGTCTTGGTTAAAACTGTAAATAACCTCTATGTCGCGACGATCTTTGAGCGGGTGGATTTTCTTCTCGATTGAATCCAAAATTAATGGCTCTGCTGTTTCGTTTTCATAATACGCCAATACCATATGTTCATTTTCTAAGCTGTCGACATTTACTTGCAACAAGCGTAAGCTATCTTCTGAAAAGCCAAGTTGTTTTAATGTTTGGTATTTAGCAACCGTATAATCTTCGCAATCCCCACCATGACTGATCAAAAATTCCAATGGAGTCGCCCAATAATCATGGGTTGACCAATGCTCAAGGTCAGCAATGAATGGTAGCCGATTGAAAAACTTATTGACGACATTAAGCTTATACCAAATGCTATTATTTTGATTTTTCTCAATGAATGATAGCCAATCTAACACGCGTTGCTTTGCTGCTTTGCCATGTACCTGTTCTATTTTTGTTAAGATATCAGGTGGCACAATTGGCGGCGGACTGGCAAATGATAGCGAGCATAACATCGCCGATAGACGTAGCACTATTCTCAGATAAGACTTTAAATAACAACGCACTGGTGCCCCATTCCTTAGAGTGGTGTTAAGTATAAGATTTTAATTTAATGATTGGCATGACATGCTCATGCCCATGACAAAACAAAATCAATCATATCATACTTCTTATTTCTAGGATGGACTTGCAATAGATGCTTGATTACTCGATTTTCATCCATTTCATTTGCTCATCTCAGGCCCGTGGGTTATGGTCAATGAGTCAATAATCTTCTAACGATTGAGAGGTCAATATGACAAAGTCTTTATGCTTCAAAGTTGGAAGATTTTTAATCTTGTTCGGTGCAATTTTCACTCTAGGAGCGATGCCGCTAATAATAAAAGCCCATGAACTTAGTTTTTACATCTCCCCGGATGGTAATGATGTATGGTCTGGCAGCGTTGAGCAACCTTTTGCGACATTAGAGCGTGCGCGTGACCAAATCCGTAACCTTAAAAAGCAGGGCAAGATGCCCTCTGACGGCGTCACCATTGAAGTTGCGCAGGGCGTTTACCAACTTAGCCAAACTTTTGAACTTACTGAGGAAGACTCGGGATCAGTTATCCCCATTATCTATCAAGCCCAAGCTAATGCCGAGGTGCGTTTATTAGGTGGCAAGGTGTTAGGTGATTTTAGTCGAGTTCGTAACCGGGATATTTTGCGACGACTTGATAAAAAAGCTCAAGGTAAAATTTGGCAAACGAATCTAGCTGCGCAAGGGATAACGGAATACGGAGAACCCTCTGGTGGATTTGGGAAACCATCGGGAGCATTCGTGCAACTATTCTTCAACGATAAACCAATGAAGTTAGCTCGTTGGCCCAATGAAGGATTTGTTAACATTGTAGATACCGCAGGTAATGAACCTTTTGAAATCCGTGGTAATAAAGGGAATAAAGTAGGGAAATTTGTTTACCAGGGGGATCGTCCGCAACGATGGATTGCTGAAAAAGATGTTTGGCTCCATGGTTATTGGTTTTGGGATTGGGCTGATCAGCGCCTTAAAGTTGATATCATTGATACGGAAAATCGAGTCATATCACTGGCTTCACCACATCATTATTATGGATACCGACAAGGACAGTGGTATTACGCGTTTAATGTGTTAGCAGAATTAGATGAGCCTGGTGAATGGTATGTGGACCGAGAAAAGGGCATTCTTTATTTTTGGCCACCAGCACCGCTTGAAGAAGGAAAGGTCATGCTATCAGCATTGCCAACTTTGGTGAATATGAAAAATGCTTCTAATGTAGTGCTTCGTGGTTTCATTTTTGAAGGGGCTCGGAAAACGGCAATTGTTATTAATGGTGGGCGAGACAATCGTATTGTCGAATGTACGATTCGTAACATAGGAGGCTGGGCCGTGCAAATATCGGGTGGTAAAGAGCACGGCGTTGAAGGTTGTGATATATATCATATTGGTGATGGTGGCATTAGTTTGTCAGGCGGGGATCGTAAAACACTGACTCCAGCACAACACTATGCGGAAAATAACTATATCCACACATTTGGAAAATGGAATCGAGTTTACCGACCAGCTATTTCGCTTGGTGGGGTTGGTCAATACGCTGCGCATAATTTTATTCACAATGCACCTCACCAAGCTATATTTTTTACTGGCAATGATCACCTGATTGAGTTCAATGAGATACATGATGTATGTAACGAGTCCAATGATGTAGGTGCCATCTATGCGGGTCGTGATTGGACCATGCGTGGCACAATGATCCGTCACAACTATATACATGACATCAATGGTTATCAGGGTAAAGGGTGTGTGGGTGTTTATCTAGATGATATGTTTTCTGGTACCAGCGTTTATGGAAATATATTTTATAACGTGGCACGTGCGACATTTATTGGGGGTGGCAGGGACAATATTATTGAAAATAATATTTTTATCAAATCGCCCATACCCATTCATATTGACGCTCGAGGAATGCGGGCGACCAAGATGATAAATACAACCATGAAAAATACATTGCAGGCAATGCCTTTTTTGAGTGAATTGTGGCGCAGCCGTTACCCTGAATTAGCTGACATATGGCGCGACCAACCTGAAATACCTAAGGGTAATGTGGTTGTACGCAATGTTATTGTAGGTGAGAGCTGGAAAGGCATACAAGAGTCAGCATCACCCTATATTTTATTGGAAAATAACTTGCTTGTAGATGGTGTATTGTCTCTTAAAGACAGCGATATTTTAGACTTTCAGTTGCTAGAAAACTCACTAACTTACCCACTAGGTTTCAAGCCAATTCCGGTAGAGAAGATTGGATTATTTGAATCAGAGATAAGAGCATCGTGGCCGGTAGAATGAACTGGCTGTTACATTTCAAGGTTTGTGGGTGATGTGTTTTCTTGCGAAGCTGCTTGGTAGATTTTCATCAGCTGTTGATAATGTTTTTCCGGGCTAAATTGTGATGCTGTTACAGTGATGGCTTGTTTAGCCATCGCTGTTAATTGATTGGGGTTATCTATTAATGACTGTATACACTTAGCCAATTGTTGATGATTACCGGGTTCAAAAAGCAGACCAGTCACACCATGTTTAATGATATCGGGTAAGCCGCCAATGGAACTTGCTATTACGGGCGTACCGAGTGATAGCGACTCCAATGCGGTCATGGGAAAATTTTCATAGCATTCAGAAGGGATGATGGTGCAAATAGCCTCCGCAATCAGGCGTTGTTTGTTTTGTCCACTGACATGCCCGATAAACTCTACATGCGATCTATGCTGGGCATGGGGATGTTGCTGTAAATATTTTTCATCTGGGCCAGTGCCTGCGATTTTAAGCGTGACACCTTTTAATGAGGAAACGGCCTGTAATAATGTAAAAATTCCTTTTTCTGGGCTCAAACGGCCAATGTAAAGAATATAGGATTTTTTATCTGCAATCGATAGCGTTTCTGAGGCAATAAAATTGCCACAAATACTAATTTTGTTTGCAGGGACGCCGCCATCGATCATTTTTTTTTCAACAAAATGATTCAATGCAATATATTGGTCAATATTGTTTGGAAAATTTCCCGATCTCCATGCACGAGCGATAGCTGCGGCATAAAGTGCGCTTGTTAAACAATTGTCACGTACACACCCTTTAATTACCGCTGAAAAAAATCCTTTAGATTGGCAGTCTTCACAAATACGACGCTTAACAAAAAATTTTCCATTGGGGCAAAGAAAGCGAAAATTATGTAGGGTTTGCACGATGGGCAAGCCGCACTGCTTCAGCGCAACATATACCGAGGCTGACATCATCGGAAATACATTGTGTACATGGGCGATATCAGGTTGGTGGTATTTAATGAAAGTAATTAATTCTCGATAAATCTTTTTGTTGTAAGGGATGCGCAAGTAGGTCATTACTTTGTTAGGCAATGACATGTCCCCAATATGCTGACTATCACGGTTAAATGGAACAATAGTGTGGCCATGTTGGCTTAATAATTCTGCTTCAGCTTCGACAACTCTGCATTCTCCACCACGCGTATTATAATAGTTGTGAATTTGAATAATTTTCACAATTTCACCTACAGTCTAATATTTGTTTTTATATCGCGCTTCAGGTAGGTCAACTCCCTTTTTGTAGTTTCTCCATTGCCAAAAAAAATGCCAGATAAAGCGAGGGTTATGTTTTAGATAACGTTTCCATAAACGTTTAGGTTCACAGGATAAACGAAACAACCATTCTAAGCCTAATATTTGAATAAATTTAGGGGCATGGCGTTTGTGTTCTGCAATGAAATCAAAGGCTGCACCGACACCAAGCATGATGCAATTGACTTTATCGACATGTTTCGCCATCCAGCGTTCTTGTTTTGGGCAACCGAGCCCAACAAATAATATTTTAACGCCTGATGCGTTAATTTGCTGAATAAAGTGTTGGTTTTCTTCTTCCGTTAAGGGGCGAAAAGGCGGAGATATTGCGCTTGCAATGTGCAGGCTTGGCAAATGCAAGTGTAAATTGTGCGCGATGTTATCTAAGTGCAATGGCGTTGCGCCATAAAAACCAATGGGTATGTTTTTCTGTGCAGCATATTCGCAAAGTGATAAGGTGAGATCAGCGCCACGAACTTGTTGAGCCTTGCTAAAACCCAGTAGTTTTTGTGCCCAAACCAAAGCACGACCATCCGGAACAACCATGTCCGCATGATTAACCATATCGCGATAGGCTTCGTCGTCAAAAGTTTCCATGCACATATGCACATTGGAAAAACATATGTAACGGCCTCTATTGTTGTGAGCAGGTGAAGCCATCCAGAGGTTGACTTGATTGATTGTTTTGTTAACAGATGTGACATCAGTTCTCACTGTTAGCAAATTAATTATATTTTTCACTTTTGTTAGCCAATTTGAATAAGGTACGGTAATAGCCTTATTTATTTTGCGATAAACAATGGGTAATACCAGAAGAGAAATTGGTTACCATATTGTTCAATGTATAATGTGCTGCACTTTCTTTACAGCCTGTTTGCAATTGATCGTGAGTCTCTTTTGAAAGCATCACTTGGACCACAGCTTCAGCGTATTTTTTTACATCAAATGATGTCATCAAGCCATTGATATCTTTTTTAAGATAGGCAATTTCGGGGCTATGAATCGGAATATCTGTTGTGATGATCGGGGTCTCCAAAATAAAGGAGTCTAATATAACCAGCCCTACTAGTCCCGGCATAAGAAGACATTTGCTCATCAAAAAGTAGGGTACGCGTTCGTTCCCTGTTATTTCGCCTAGGTTGTGTAGCCAGGTATTTTTTTCTGCGGCTCTTTTTATTAAAGTGTGATCTGGACCGGTGCCTATGAATAGTATATGGAAATCTGGGACACTTTTTTTAATCAGCTCACAGGCTTGTAGCAGAAAAAATAATTTTTTGTCTGCGTACATTCCGCCACAAAAAATGGCAATGTTATTGCTGTCTATGCATAATATTTTTTTTAGCGAGGCAAGATCTTCGGAAGTAATTTTTAGTTTTACTTGGCTGATATTATGATTGTCAATGGCATTTTGTACTGTAGTTATTTTGTTGGATGGATAGCCGGAGGCTTTCACAAGATCGGTGCTCATCATCGTATATGAAAACCACCAGTCCACACAGCGGACAAATATATTTTTCCAATGTCTGGATAAGTTCATTGAGCTGGAATCTTGAAAGTTTTTCCCATGACCCCAAAATGCAAGCTTGTATCGGCCTAAATACTTATAAGCCAGTAGAAGATAATTGATTAGCAGGCGATTGGCTTGTTCAGCAATGATTAAGTCACTTTTCCTTAGTTCCCTTAAACAGGGTTGCCAGACAATTTCCTTGCCAAATATTGACCAATAGTGGTTTTTAATTTGTATTGCCCAAGGCACTTGTATTACCACAGATCTAGGGATCGTGCTTGGTATTTCTTGGCCATAGACGACTTTTAGGTGAATATCTTTTCTGGCAAGTTCAATGAATAATGCTTGAAAAAATGGAACCCGATAGTGAGGCATGATTCGTTGAATGATGACTACATTTCTCAATGAATTTAACCTATCGCCACAGTGAGGGAAAGAAAAGCCTTAGATACAACTTGATTTGCATTACTAAGCCCGTTAATATTCCGGTATGTTTACGAATATAATAATAATATTCGCGGGGCGGCAGACCGGTAGGAGAATTTAATTTACTGATTCGATGTAATAATGGCATATTTGGACTAAACCAAGCATTTTCTGGTGGGTTATTTGAACATTCACCGATAAAACCTGCTGTCGTGGCTATTGGAATTCCTTTGTCTCTGCACCGTAATCCATAGTCGAAATCACCCATGGCGTGGGTAAATTTTTTATCTAAGGTTCCTACAATGTTAACCACCGACTTAGGGATAAGTACGACATTACCATTAATGGTATCACATTGGGATATGTCACCCGTTGGATCAATTTTATGGGTACGAAAACACGAGTATCCTTTTTCGAGAGTATAACCTCCGTAGGAAATTTTTTTTGTGATTGGATCGCATAAGTTGCCACCTATGACGGGAGCTGAACCATATTTTTTCTTAGCAGAATTATAAGTTTCAATCATTGTAAACAGGGCATCCTTATAAAGAATCACGTCATCATTTAACCAGAAAAAAAAATCGCTTTTTTTCTTCAGTGCATGCTCCCAGGCTAATTGCATCCCGCCATACCAATACAAATTCCCTGTTCCTTGAATAATGTTTACATCGGGAAATTCTTGGTAAATAGCGGGTGTTGTACCATCAGTACTGCCATCGTCAACTAAATAAATAAAGTAGCTGTCATCCTCATTGGGATTGATTTGTTTTTTTAGCGAACGCAAACAGCGTAACGTTTTATTTTTTCGATTATGGCAAGTTAATAGGATCGATATAACCATAGTTTTTTTTAAATTTACATTGCCAATTGGTGCTATTTATTATGTCAATAAACAATGTATGGCGCAATGATACATAAATTGTGTACGACTAAGAAGTTTTATTTTTCTGCTAATGTTTTAATTATAAGAACAAGTCAATTAGTTACGAGAGTCGATCAGTTTTAATATCATTCAGTCAATTTTTCATGAAACACTCAATTTAGTGCTTTGGCAAGAAAAATAAATTTGTTTCATTGTTGCTTTTTTATTGATCAATGACCACAGCTAAATTACAAATTCAAAGATTAATGGGGTAAGTTGGCCTCCAATTCATCCATTATGAGCCATTTTTTAATGGAGCGAGTAGGTTGCCTACAATTAAGACAATTCTACCGTCCCTCGGGATTATTGTTATTAAAGATATTTTATGTTTCGATTGGCAGAGAGTCATTTCGGTAAAATTACCGGCCAAAAAATCAACACAACTTCCAGCAACGATGCCAAATCCATCTGCTGTAACTCCAAGCAATAAACCAATAACGCTATTTACTGTGTCATACAATAACATGGGCGATCAGGATGATCGTATATAAACTGTTGAAAATAACATCTAAGGTTAGTCCGTAGAGACTATTTCGTGAGCTATTTAATGGGGAACTATCGGCAGAGGTCTGGAATCGGTAGAATCCATTAAACAAAAATAGGTTTTAGCTAAAAATCAGTGATTATAAATCCATAGTTAAGAGTAAATCTTGACCAGTTTTAACTGTGCTTGCATACGATTACCCTGAGTATTTCCACATTACAACAAAACATCGAGTTTTATTGAGATTTAATCCATGATGACCCTAATGGATTGATTAGATCAAAAAAATATTTTAAATTCGATTAAAAAATGTCGGTATTCAAAATACTTTTTTTGGGTTTTATTATATTAATTGTGTTGCATGGCCTTTATGATGGATAACTATTGTCTTTCACAATAAGGCTTTCAACTAATAAGTGGATATTGAGATGGCGCTAGCTACAAGATTTAATAACCTACGATATTACCTATCACCAAAAAAACTAAAAGCGGTTTTTGGCTTATTAACCAGTGAGCAAAGAATCAAGTGGATTCAAACAGTGGCAATACAAGACATTGAGCAAATTCCTGTAGCTAATGCGTTGCCGTGGTATAATTTTGATGCCATTGATTTTTTAGAAAGGCAGCAACTATCTAGGCTAAGAGTTTTGGAGATGGGAGGTGGTTATTCTACTTTGTGGTGGTCAAAACGTTGCTTATCGGTAACTACAATTGAAAGACAAGGTGATTGGAAGCTGAAATTATCGAGGTCGATTGCAAAAAACTCAATTACAAATGTTGATTTGATAGATAATGTACCAGGGGTCGTAGATAAAGAAGAATATTGCAAGCAATATCTCTCTTGTTTGGCTGATGGAAAAAAATACGATGTTATTATTATCGATGATGTTTGTCGTAGTGAGGCACTATTAATCGCTGTTAATAAAGTGCAAAAACCTGGAATTTTAATCTTAGATGATTCTGAAAGATTATCTTATCAATCAGCAATGGATAAAATTGATGGCTATCAGTGGGCTCGGTATAGTTTTAGTGGTACTGCGCCTTTTCATTTTCACGAAAAACAAACAACAATATGGTTGCTTCAATGACCAAAAATTAATATCGTGGGTCAATCAAAAAAAAATATTTTTCTGTCAATATTTGATCAGGGTGTCTGTTCCTTATCCAATTTTATAACTGCAATAATTGCAGCTCGACTGTTGCTCCCAGAAGAATTCGCCATATACGTTATGTTGTTTACTGCCGTCGTTATGTTAGGTGGGATTCAAAATTCTTTAATTTTAACCCCCCTTAGAATTCTCGGGATCAAACCTGAACGAGAGCAAGCTCAAGATTATATTTTAATGCAATTGATTTTACAGTTGGTTTTATCCACAGCTATTTCTCTCATTGCTATGGTGTTTCTGTTTTGCATGGAATTGGTTAATAGCACAACCATTATAGTTTTTTCGGTTACTGTTTTTACCATACAGCTGCATGAGTTTTTTCGGGTTTTTTTAATAACACAGTTAAAAATACAGTCTGTTACACTTCTCGATATCAGTATACATGGCTTTAGGGTTATTGGTTTGCTGACCCTTTATTGGCTCGACCTCAAATATATTGAATTAGTATTTTTAATTTTATTGCTTGCACCAGTGTTATCTTTGCTTTGCCTAAGATTTATAACACCTATGCCATTATCTTTTAAAAAAATAAAAGAGTTGGTTACAGAAAATTGGTCTTTTGGAAAATGGATTTTAATTGAAACAGTATTTTTTTCTCTGTCAACCCATTTGTATTTGTATTTAACAGCAGTCACATTAAGTTTAGAAAGTGCAGCAGGTCTAGCTGCATGTCTTAATATTATAAATATTGTTAATATTTTTATTATGGGGGTGTCCAGCTATGGTACCACCATTGCAAGAACTAAATTAATGAAAAGTGGTATTGATGCGTGGCGAAATTATTTAATTAAAATTAGTATTTTGATACTGATTGTTACCTTGTTTTTCTTGATCATGGTCAATATTTTTTCAGAGATATTGCTGAAAGTTTTTTTTGGAGATTTTTATGCTTCGTATGCAAGTCTAATATTTATTCTTAGTTTTGCTTATATTTTGATGCCAATTAATACTATTCTCGCAATGTCCTTTCGGACGTTAGAAAAACCTCAAATTGGGGTTATTAGTAAAGTTATATCTGCAGTGGTTACTTCTATTTGTGCCTATCCTCTTTTAAACTTGTTGGCTGAAAATGGTGCCGCGATAGGTATGTTTTTAACTCAATTTGTTTGGGCTCTTGTTTATTTGTATTATTTAAAAAAAGGATTACTCAATGAATATCAAAAAAATTTTTAGCTTGAGAGCTTAAATCGTCGATGAGTTTGATATAAAATAAGTTACTTTGTATTTTGCGAGTGATGAAAATGAAGCGAAATGATGCACTTGTCAAGCAATCTCGGTAAACGACAAGATTAAATAGTTATGAATGTTTAAGTCAATAGTATTGGGTATAGTCTAGTACGTTGTGTGATTATTCTAGCAATAAATGTCCTAAGCAATCTGTTGTTTGCTATGATAGCGGCGATTTTATTGTACAAAAGGTGGGTGAGTGGCTCTGTTATTAAGCGCTGGAACAGAGTATGTTTGATATTGGGAGGGCATTTATTGTCAGTTCCATTCATGCGAATCTTTTTTAATAATACCAAAAAAGATGCCTCCTCTAAATCCGTTATAATAATTATAAATTCTTTACAATTAGTTTTTTGAGATGAGCGAATGTTTTATAAACTAGAGACAATTCAATTCGCATATTTTTTGATAATTATTTTAGTGTGTATATCACTTTTAGATTCTATCGTGCCTGAGATTCGTTATGTTAAATACATTGCGTTACCGTTACTCTTAATTATTTGGTTTACAAGTGAGCAAAGATTTAAAATTTTTGTGAAAGGCTATACGCTGCCATTTTTATTATTATTAGTTTCCCCTATATATTCTTTTTACAATATGACTGCTCTTGGTTATAAGGATATTTTTTTTGTCGCTTCTTATTTGGCAATATTTTTATTTTTTCATGATATTCGTATAAACATAAAGAGAGTAAATATTTTATTAGGTGCATTATTCATTTTAAATACACTTATAGGTAGTGAAGGTTATTTTTTTATTTCACTGATTGGTTCTTATTCAAGCTTAGAAAGTGCTACATTTGGTTTTATATTTGGATTTTTTGCTATTTACTGGATGACAAAAAAAAATTATGTTGCTTTTGCATTAAACTCAATATTATTGTTTTTGTCATTTAAGAGAATAGCTTTTATAGGTTTAGTGTTGGTTTTTTTAATTTGGCTTCTTCCTGAGCGAATACAGAAAATACTCGTGAGTTTGCCAGTGATAATTTCAGCAAATATTATAGCGTTGATATTAACTGTTCTGTTTTCGCAAGGGACTTTTGATGAATTTATTACGAATATATTTGATGTGAGTGCTAACGCTCTATCTATGGGGCGGCAAACGCTTTATGCGGATATAAGTTATGAAATTACTAGTGATCCTGCAAGTTTTTTTATCATGGGAATGGGATTAGGGACTACGTATAATTTTGTTGCAGAGTATGGGGCGGCAAATCTTCATAGCGATATGTTGAAAATTTTTTCAGAGCTTGGTTTTTTGGTGTTTATTGGATTTATTTATTTATTATACAGAGTAGAGCAGCCAGAATCTAAGTTGTTGGTAATTTACCTAAATGTAATATTTTTAAGTGACAATATTTTAATCTATGTTTCTGTCATGTTTTTTTATTTTTTGTTGTTATCTCAAAATAGAATAGATTCTAATGTTTCATCAATATCGGAGGAAAAAAAATAGTGAGCCAATTTTTCTGAATTGATCGAGGTAACTTATGTGTTTCTAATAAAGCAGGCATCAATATAAATCACATGACCATTCGAGTCATAAGCTTGGTTAGGTTGCTAGCATAATAGAAGCCTAAATCATCCAATTGTTTCGGATGTTACCATGGGTGCTGAAAAAGTGTTGTCATCGAGAAAACGAATAAGGAATGGGTACGCATGCCCATTCCTTCGATCACTTATCTCGGGTCCATTCATCTAGATATTCTACGATTCGCACGGCTGCATTGCCGTCCCAAAGTTCAGGTGTTCTTCCGACATTGCCGCCGGTCGTCATCACATCATGAAATGCGGCTTTAATCTTGGCGGAATCCGATCCCACAATGGTATTAGTTCCTTCAGAGACAGTAATTGGTCGCTCGGTATTTTCGCGCAAGGTAATACAGGGAATACCCAGTGCTGTTGTTTCTTCCTGAATGCCGCCGGAGTCAGTCAAAACCAATTTGGCGTTTTTCATCAAGCCAAGTAAGTGCAGATAACCCAAAGGAGGCAGCAAAAGGATATGACTCTTTCTTATTTCATCCATCAGGCCAAATTGTTCAATTTTCCCTTTAGTCCGTGGATGCACAGGAAAAACCATGGGCAACTGATTGGATAATTCTGATAAGGTATCAATTAATGACGTCAGTGTTGTTTTATCATCCACATTGGATGGTCTATGCATGGTAACTAAACCAAACGCTTTTTCTGAAATTATCTCAGCACCTTCAATATTCGCAAGGGTTTGTGCCATGGGCACTGCATTTTCGACATTCTTAAATAAGGTATCGATCATGACATTGCCAACAAATATCACACGCTTCTTATCAATGCCTTCGCGCAACAAATTATCAAGTGCTGATTTTTCCGTGGTGAAAAGTAAATCAGAAATCTGATCAGTCAATACGCGATTGATTTCTTCCGGCATCGCTCGGTCATAACTGCGTAAACCGGCCTCGACATGGATAACCGGAATATTTTTCTTGACCGCAACCAATGCGCAAGCAATTGTTGAATTCACATCACCCACAACCAAGACCGCAGCAGGGTTTCGCTCATCGAGCACGGGCTCAAATTTTTTCATCACGTCTGCCGTTTGTACAGCGTGACTCGCGGAGCCAACTTCCAAATCAATATCCGGCTCGGGAATGCCGAGTTGCTCGAAAAATGAGGCTTTCATGGCCTCATCATAATGCTGTCCAGTGTGCAATAAATACGGTTTGATATTTTCACCATGAGCCAGCATCGCGGCTATAATGGGTGCAATTTTGGTGAAATTCGGCCGAGCGCCGACTATGCAGATGATCTCTTTTTTTGATTCCTGGTTCATATGGTATCTTTGGCTTTTCATAGAGTGAATACTTAATCGTGATCTTGGATATGGGAAGTTATGTATTTTGTAGTGGCGATAGCGATAAATCCTGAGTGGGATTCATGATGTTGGGCGGCATAATGGCATTCGGTGACTTCTGCGCCATATTTACCGCGTCATCTAATTGTTGTGCCTGCGCTAATACAGCCAGGTAAGCTGACTCTGTAATTTGAGTCTGTATCTTTATGGATAACGATAGCTAGTCTCATTATTCAGCGACCTCCATTCCTAAAATATGTCTATCACTGAATTATTTTTAATTGTGGTACTTTTTTGTTTTTTGCAAACTTTGATGACTGACTATAAAGTTGCAGGTAATTTGCTTGCCACATATTCCAGTTTTTCTTCATATGTTGAAAGCTGGTTTTTTATTTCTGATTTATCACAAATATTATTTATGTACCTAGCTGCATCTAAAAGAGAATTTTTCTCATATTCCTCAATGATGAGCAACTCTTCAGTATCATATTTTTGGTTCTCAGGTATAATAGTATACCATGGCTTGGATATATCATTTCCCTCTCTTTCCAACTGGCTATATTGTTCAGGTGTTAGTTCGTAAAATAATTCTTCTTTGGGCTCATAACCCAATTCAAAGATAGCTTGAATCGCAGGTCCTACTCTAAATAATAAATCAAACCCCATTTTAATTAATTTCCTTATATCCTTTAGATGAAATCTTGTGAAAAATCAGGTTCGACGTGATTGGTCTTGCTGTTTTTCTCTAAGTTTTTTAATTTCGTGCAATGTCAGGCCTGTTTTATCTGCAATGATGTCTAGGAATGAGCACGAAATAACTTCCCGGTTTCGCATCCCATCTTCCGCCTGTCTTGGCCCGTTCTTCAATCACAAAAGCTCGAAATAGAACCACTATTCCTGCACTTTTGCTCAATCAGAACGAACCAATACAAACCAAATCTGGGCGCCAAACAGGGAAGTTATTCCATGCCCATTCCTTAGCAATTTCATTTCGAGCTTCGGTTTTTTGAACTGCCAATTCAATGGCACCGCGTTGGTCTTGAATAAATATTTCACGCCGTTCTTGATCCTCTAGCTCTTCTGGGCTAATGCCTGCTTTGTTAGCAATCTCAAAGGCGTGGCGTATTGCGGGCTCGGATTCAAGTGCAGCGGGGATGACTTCTAGATCTTCAGCATATTTGAGAAAGCTCAGTAAAATATCGTGACTTTGTTCAGAGCCGAATATTTTTTTAAAAGCAAAATCAGTTTTTGGATTTAAGAATTTCATGGCTTATAAAATAGTCTTTTAGGATGCGTATAAGTATTTTACCTGGCTTGGAGGGGATGTGAAAGGCCAATGAATCCGTTCAGTGGGCTTTATGCTCGCCTGGTCATAAACGGTAAGTTTTGGTTCCCTTCTCTGGGTGGTTTTTGACCGGATTTTTAGCTGCAAAATCCTTGAAATAATACCTTGCTGCCGCACCTTTTAAATTTAGTACTTTATTGTCTAAATATTTAATATGTTGAATTATATAATAATTATAGTTATCCCTCAAACCGTTATCAATTGAAATCGTATAGAAAAGTTAGACACGCTATTGAAAGGGCGGGACAACGGGAAAGGAGCATTGTTTGTAGCAATACTGAGCAGCGAAAATGAGACTCGGTTTCAGACAATTTATAAAAGGAGAATTTACAGACAGCGAAGAATGAGTCATTGATTAAAAATTAGAAAGTTACATGCTTGATTGTGTTGCGTAAAAACGTAACTTATTTGTTCATATAGGTGACTTGTTTGTTTTATGAAAAAGCCGTGGTAAAAGGTAGCTATTTTGCTGTATTTGTTAAAAATTATGATGGAGAGATAAAGTGTGAGGCATTGTAATTGATTTTGATATAGATGAAACTCATTTCAAATGTACATGCCTTGATTATCAGGAATACTATGAATTCTATAAAAATAGTCTTGAAACTGCAGAGGATTATGGGTTTTATTTGAGCTTATAGCATTTTTTTGAGACAAAAGGGTGTCTATCTAAATTTTTCTCAGATGTATGTATCGTTAAGAAAGTTGTGTGGTGAAAGTGGTAAATTTTTTGACGATTGGAAAGGCTCTTTATCTAGAGGGGAGGGCGTGTTGTATACAATGAAAAGAGAGGAATTAATTTTAAAAATAGTAAATTGTAGAGTTTGACCTTTGGAGGGGATTGGCTGATTTCCGACCTATTTAACAGTTAATATGATACTTGACCCTTTTTCTTGACCCTTTTTATATTTTTATTTTTTCTGCCTATTGACAAGGGATCGGCTAATAGGCGATCCCTTTTGATACAATCACTCGCCGATTAATGCAGGCTGGATATGGATGTATCGTAAACCCATCTAACGATTACAAAACCGCATATTTATTTTCTTTTTCATGTTGCAGATTTAATAACGATCGTTCAAATGTGCTTAAAATATTTTCTAAGCCAAGATTGTTTTTTGCATAAACCAGCGCGTTAACATTATGGGTGCGATTCTCTTTTTGGGTGAGGATATTGGCCAGCTTATTTATCGCGTCAATTAGATGACTTTTACTCTCGGGTGGGATCAATGTGGCAATATGTGGGTTTTCTTTTAGTATATAACCGAGTTCAGTATTTTCTTCCGCCGTGATGATTGCATATCCGCCGGCGGCAAGAATTCCTGTGACCTTTGAGGGCAGTACGGCATCGGCGGCGCCACGTTTTTGCAGAACGAGGTGAATATCTGCTGCGCATAGTAAATCGGGAAGTGATTCATAGGGCTGTAATGGATGGAATTGAATATTGTTAAGTTGTAACTGTTTTGCTTTTTTGATTAAATGATCTTTTTCGGCGCCTTCGCCTACGATGACAAAACGAAATCGAGGGGTATTTGAAAGGCTCTGAGCGGTGTCTAATATTAAGTCGAGTCCTTGTTTTTTTCCCAAATTGCCTGAGTAAAGTATCATAATGTCATTATTGCCGATATTCCACCGTTGACGATATTTTGTCGCATCCGCATGAGGTGAAATAAAAGAAGTATCGACCCAATTTGGAAAATAAGTTACAGCGTTAGTCGAGGTTCCTTTTTGTTGCAGTTTTTGACACATGGTATTTGAAATGCTCGACACTCGGTCAAATTTTCTAAAAGCACTTTTTTCCAATGCATAAGCAAAGCGCGTCAGCCATTTGACACGCCGAGTCATGCCCAGGCCAACCATCGCATCGATTTCAAAATCCTGGATATGTAACCAAGATTTTGCATGAGACAATTTACTATAAAGCAAGGCCCCTGGTGTACAAAAAAAAGCGGGAGCGATACAGATGATCACATCAGCTTTCCAGCTCAATTGTTTGATTAAAACGGGTAGGCTCGATAAGGCAAAACTGGTTAAGTGCAATAATCGTTTTATTGCTTGAGGGTGTTTGGGTACCCATAAAGGACAACGATAAATTTTGGCATCGTGAATATATTCTTTGTGGTAACGCCATGATGAATAATCTTGACTCACTTTCCAATCTGGATAGTAGGGTGGGGCAGAGATGACTCGGCATTTATGACCCTGCTGGGTCAACCATTGTACCATTTCACCGGTGTACTTACCGATGCCGGTGAGTTCGGGCGAGAAATTAAGTCCGTAAATTAAGATTTTCATGAGTTTTGTTATTCAAGTTCCATTTCTAAAGCCTACAACAAATGGTAGTGTTCGATGATTTTTAGATGGTTGTTATTTTCTCAATGAGAATGTGTTTTGGGTGATAGAGACGCTGTTTTAAAAAACACCTAATATTGTACCAGCTGAAGCATTTTTTAACTGGCTTCTGAGGGTAAGCGAATGGTCTGCTACTCAAAGAAATTCCCAAAAATCAATTCATGTTTAAGTCGTTTAATGAAAATGGTTAAAAAACTTTCTGAATAGGGTGATTCTCTAATATAGTGTACTACAACCTAGTTAGGTAGAGTATAGGTGAAAAAAGCAGTATGTTACCAATAAAATATTTTAGTCGGTATAAATTCTAATATCGTGTGAGTTTTAATCGGAAATTATCTTTAGGTATTTGTCATCTCTCTGATTATAATGATTTTGGTTTATTGATTGGGTCACTAAATTACCCGAAATAAAGAACCTGGGGTTTTGGCTAGGATTTATCGTCTATGAGTAGAGAAAAATGCTCTATACTACTAACGTTGTGGTTCTGTGCCTCAGTGGATGCTGCCAAATCTCGACTAGCCTTGAGATTTGAATAATGGGGTATTGGGTTGTTGGGATAAACACGCTAGCTGATGTTTTTAAATGATGATTATTCCCAATGTGGGCCATCTTATTGTGTTATTTGAGAGTAATTGATTGGTGAGTTGGCTATGACCTAGCCATTACAAGTCTTGATTTATTTCATTCAGCAATCTGTTCAAGATATGATTTTCTTTATTTTTATTTAACCGACCGATCGTCTGTGAAGACATACAGTAATACTTCATATTAAATTTAGCGGCAATGTCAGTTCAGAATAATTTTGGTGCAGTTTCATAGCGGTAGCACGGTCGAGGTTCAGCTGACCTTTTCCCCTTTTTGCGGCGATAATCTTATTTTGGGTAACAAGCAACATGCTTCGCGACATCCTGAGATGGTGTGGTCAATTCCAATGGTTGTTTTTCAGTCGAAATTATTTTCCCACTAATCCTTACAATATTAAACAATGATTGCTATCCGCTCAATACTTTATAATCAGCATATTTCTTATACATGGAGGTTGTCAACAAAATGTTAAGAAGCATGAGCTTTTTGTGGGTACTAATATTTTTTTTCTCTGCGCCTTGTAAAGGAAAAGAAACCGGAGGTCAATGGCAAGGCGGATGGTCCCCTAAGGCTTTACAGAGCTCTGCTCCTGCTGTGGCTGTGAGTAATTGGCTTTTGCTGGACACTGGTGGTACGGGAGGAGCACATCACCTTGCCTTCAAGCTGGCAGATGTAAGAGGAAAGCTGTTGGATGTGGCCTTTTGGCGGGATGGTCGCCACGGAGCTGCTTGTGGCTCGGCCGGGGCGTTCTATACAAGCGATGGTGGTTTAACTTGGAAGCGTATCAAAAATCACCCTCGTAAGGAGTATCCGGATACCCCTGCCATACAGTATTACCAGGTTGAATTATCAGGCCCAGAAGAGATTTGGTTGGCAGAAGGCAGGCATCCCGCTATAGGGCGCCATTTGTGGCATTCAACCGATGCAGGACAGACCTGGGAGGATGTTACTAAGCGTTTGCCTGGCGAGTTTAAAAGCATTTGGGATTTAATAGTGCGTGGCAAGCAGATCTGGCTCTTAGGCGGCTGGGACCCGGAGGAGAGCTACCATAGTCGTGACGGCGGAAAGACTTGGCAAAAACTAAAACTGCCTCATGGGTTTGAGCCGTTTCGGCTGGTAACACCCGCGAATGAGTCTATGGAGAAGGCCAAGACTGTGTACATGTTAGGAGCACTCAAAGATGCGGCGCATCGGTACCCTCAGTTGTTCTTTAGTGACGATGGCGGCAAAAATTGGATTAAGAAATCCTTGCCAACCCCAAAGGAGCTGCCATGGCGCTTTAGTGCTTCGACATTAGCTTTTGCTTCTAGCAAAGAGGGAATCATTGGACTGGAGGCCAAGGGGCTTAAATTGACTTCAAGAGGGTGGGAAAAGGAATCTGAGTTTGGCGCCAGCGTATTGGTAACGAGTGATGGCGGAGATAACTGGGTCCGTCGTGACCTGCCCAATCATGAGTTGAGGATCAGTGCCTTGTGGCTGAATCCAGAGAGACCTGCTCATGGCATTGCAAGCGTGTGGAACAAATATGTAGCACGTAATTATGGGGCTCGAGGCGGCCCTGCACTCTACGAGACCTTTGATATGGGCAAGACCTGGTCTGTAGTGATTCGGGGTAAGCCGCATATCAATTCTATTTTTGGTCTGGATTCCAGACGGGTTTGGGCTGTTGGTAACATAGAAGGTCACTTTGGCAATGACCTGGTTGCCATTCTTGATGCATCAACAACAAGTAAGACTCCGGGTTCACGGAAGATTGCAGAGGGCCATTCGATATCATCTCAATCCTTTCGTAATTTGTCTATGCTAGAGAAGCGTCAGCAGCTTCTCTATTCTACGGAAGGGCCGGTCAAAATTGAGTACGAGTTGTCAGAGGGTGGATATGTCACCCTTGTTATTGAAAAAGAAGATGGCACAAGGGTACGGAATCTGATTGGTAATTACCCCAGGAAGAGGGGTAAGAATATTGATTTCTGGAACGGGCGTGACGATAGCGGCAACTTGTTATCAATAGGAAAATATAGAGTTCGAGGGCTCTATCATGGAGAGCTCGATGTCCTATATGAGTTTAGCTATGGTACGCCAGGTAATCCTCCTTGGGAGACAACTGACAGTCGTGGGGGTTGGCTTGCAAACCATACAAACCCAATAGCTATTTTCGCAGATGAAGAACGGATCTATGTCGCTGCATCTTGGTCAGAAGGTCCTCACCCCTTAATAGCACTTGACTATGAAGGAAATAAACTATGGGGAAATTTTGCTCACGGACATGCTGGTTTTATGGCGCGTCATGGCCAGTACCTTTATGTCATCAATGATTTGGCCATCCATCCGTATAGATTTGCGGAAAAATTACAAACAGGAAAAGTGGATGGGATGTCTAAGATCGAACTTATTCGGATCAACCCTAAAACGGGCAGTCAAGTACCTTTCCCCGACGGAAAAAGTAAGCATGTTATAGCCAAGTGGAATATCCAAAAAGAGGGTGCCTCAAAAAAATGGGAAGGTTGGACTAACCACTATAAGGCGCATGATGCTGATTGGGTCGGTATTAATGCGCAGGGATTAGCTGCCATGGGAAAGTATCTTTATGCCAGTCTTCATTTCTCTAACAAGCTACTTAAGATTGATGCTGAAAAAGGTGAGCTGGTGAAAGAGATTCCCTTGGCGTCTCCTGCTGGACTCGTATCCGATGGCAAGCAACTCCTTGCGATCAGCGAGAAAAAGGTAGTAAAAGTTTTGTCGGATGGAACATTCCAAAATGTTATCCGGGATGGTCTAAAGGCCCCGATTGCTCTGGCCCTGGACCAAAAGGGTAATATCTATGTTTCTGACTGGGCCGACCAGATGAACGTCAAGGTCTTCTCACCTACAGGCAAATACTTAAGGCATATTGGCAAGCTTGGCGGAAGGTCGCTTGTCGGACCCTATGATGCGAGTGGAATGTTTCTACCCAGAGGTATCTCTATTGACGCAAAAGGACGGTTATGGGTCGCAGAGGACGATTTCTCACCCAGGCGGATCAGTGCCTGGAATCAGGACGGAACGTTAGCCCTAGAGAAGGTTGGTAACACGTTGTATGGTGGAATGGGGACCTATATTTTTCCAGACGAGCCGGATAAAGCGTTTTTGACGGGAAATCTTGTTGAGCTTGACTGGGAGAAAGCTCGGTGGAAAGTCATGGGCACGCCATGGAGGGCATTGGATAAGGACGCTTCGCTTGGTCTTGATCGCCACTCGGAGATTAGCGGGTTTCGTACTATTGGCGATAGGCGGTTCTTGATCCATACCTCTAACAAAATCCTCAACGGTGTGACAACAATCAGCGAATGGAGGAATCATCGGGCTAAACCGCTTGTGGCGATTGGAAGCTGTACTTCAGCATTAGTGATGAATGCTTGGGATTTTAAGTCTGGATTTGAGCCAATTCCAGCTTTTGCAGAGCATCTTTGGGCAGAACCGAAGATAAATGAAGTGGCTAAGAAGGTTATGCCTTGGTATTTTCACGGCCCAATTGCGGGCAATAGGCTTGTACCTGACCACTACAGCTTGAATATTTGGCAGAAAAGCGGATTGAAAACCGATAATTTCCGTCCAAACTGCAATTTTGTTTGGCACGACCTGAACGGCGATGGTTTACAGGATCAGGATGAAATGTCGTATTATACAACACCTAAGCTCAAAGGTATTCACCCTAAATCGTGGGGGCCAGAATACTGGAGCCATGGCGTGGTTGATAAGAATCTCTCTATTTATCTTAGTGCTTTCCAGAATGGGAAGTCGCATCACTTTCGTCTTTCTGTATCCAGATGGGCAAAATCTGGTGTCCCTATTTACGAGCCAGAGAAGGCGACATTGATTGTGGCAAGCCCATATCTTGGAGAGGTTGCATGGGTGAATCAAAAGGGGCAATTCTTAGCTTATGGTAATATGCCCAATCCCAAGCGAAACAAATTGAGGGATCCACTGGTAATGTTTAATCCTGACGGGAGCATCGCTTGGAGCTATCCAAGCGACTATACCGGGGTTCGCGGCTCCCATACCGCACCGCAGGCGAGAAACGGACTTCTTATCGGTCCATTGGGCGTTTTTGGGGAGGCCAATCTTGAAGCGGTTGGTGGTATTTTTGCCTTTCACACGAATATGGGGCAAGCAGTGATTTTCACTGAGGATGGGTTATATTTGGGGGAATTGTTTAAAGATGACCGCTCAGTTAATGATCCTCTTCCCAATGTGCCTCAAAGAGGTATGTCGGTGATGAATACTTCTCCAGGTGGTGAATGGTTTGGCGGGCAGCTTTTCCAAAATCCTAAAAACAACAATATTTATGTCGTCGGCATAGGAGGAGAAAACGGGGGTATCGGTCGGGTAACCGGACTAGAGACCACAAAACGTCTACCAATCCAAATTATTGATTTTACCCGGCAAGACTATTTTGCCGCTGCGAAACTCCTGGAATCGAGAGTGAAGGCGGAAACAGAGACAGTTAAAAAGGTAGTGACGATTTCAGCGCTTAAGAAGACAGTATCCCAGCCCCCCCCCGCGTCATCATTTACGCAGAAGAAAGGTACCACCTCTTTTTGGCGCTTTGATGAAAACCGTTCAGCAGAAGCGACTTGGATGTATGACAAAAGCAACCTTTACGTATACTTCAAGAATGTCACCGATAAAACCCCGATGATCAATTCTGGAGAAGATGTTCAGCTACTTTTTAAATTTGGCGATGCAGCACTCTTGGAGCTCAGGACCGTAGCAAACAATATGTCAGATAGCATTATCCCGGGCGATATGAGAATTCTTTTCAGTGTCTATCAGGGGAAGCCCACTGCAGTGCTTTACAATTACAAGGTTAATGGCGTCACCGACCCCGTTCATTTTACAACATCAGTGAAAGATGTCGTGGTGGATGTTGTTAAGGTTCTTGAGAAGGCTAAGGTCATTATTGATAGAAAGCCTGAAGGATACTCGCTACGAGCGTCCATCCCTCTTCAGGATCTTAATTTTACACCGCTCCCAGGCAAAAGATACAAGGGCGACTTTAGTATCGTCCATTCCGATGAACGCGGGATGACCAATACCCTGCGCATGAGCTGGGCGAATGAGGCAACAGGACTAGTCAATGATTTGGCGCACGAAGCGGACATTACGCCTAAGATGTGGGGGTGGTTTGAGCTGGAGTAGAATTAGGTTGACGAGCCGTGATTAAACGCTAAATAATTGCATATGGATCATTTGATGGGTAAATGCAATCACAAAGGCAAGCACCGAATGATCGTTGAGACTATACCCGTAGCATCTGAGATTTAGGCTTTATTGCTGGCCTATTTTCGCCCTGGCGGCGTCGCCTAATGCGCCTACTTTTGGTGTCAGGACAAAAGTGTGCACTGCGTTCAACGCCTAAATATCAAATGCTGTGGGTATAACATCCATGCTTGTCGACAGTTAGCACATGAGTTAAAAATGGTAGGAATATTTACGAAAATCAACAATATTTATATCGATTTAGATTCAATAATTGGCCTTTCGATCACAGCCAAATGAGAAAAACTTAGGCCTGGAAAAATAGTCGAACATGCGATCTCGATTTTTTTTAAGTATGAGTCGTGAGAAGTCTTTCGTTTAAATAAAAATATTTCATCATGATCGTATTCCAGCACATTTGCTTTCACAATATTTTCAAGAAAATTAACCCAATGTCCTCGATCCCAATGGAAGCAGTGTCCTGCATTTACACTATAATGCTGGATCGCTGTTCGAATGAAATTTACAGGGTTTACTGGGTTCGGAACCGCAAGGACTAATCTTCCGCCATCTTTTAAGCATCCAAATGCTTGATTGACTGCATCTACTGGATTCCAGACATGTTCTAAAACATGAGATAATACACAGGTATCAAATTTTTCACCAATTCCTGATAAATTCATTTCGCCTTCTGGAAGCAACCATTGATTAGATAATGGGACTCTTACCTTTGTTACATCTAAACTACCTTGATACGCGTCTGCCGAGGCCAAAACCAAGTCAGGACGCAACTCATGTAGATTAACCAATATATTTCCTGCTCCAGCGCCAATATCTAGAACATTACCACCTTTTTTAGTGTATTTATCAACTAAGGCAGCTACTTTAAGATGATAAATTTTAGTCGTTAATCCATATTGAACGTGAATATTTGTCTGTTCTAATTCTTCATTGCAGTTCATACAATCCTCATTATATCTGTCTATTCGTAACCCAAAAGCCTTAGTTCAGGGCCGGCATATTTTTCAAACAAACTGCAACTCTTCTCGTCAAAATAACGCTTCCAGTCGCCAACAACACCTTTTCGTAAAAAATTATTTTTAGCCTCCTGTCCAGGTCGTCGGCCTGACATTCTTTCAAAAGAAAATATTTCCTCAATCTCTTCAGCTCTAGAGTCCGATATTTTTTTACCCGTAAACTCATAGCTAAGACGCTGAATTTCCTTGGCACAATTATCTTTCAAATCTTCATATTTGACATATATAACCCCGGGTTTGTCATACCATGCACGAACGAAATCACTCCATGAAAAATTTGGATGCTTTTGTTTAGAAAATGCATACTGAATAAAATCAGATAAATGTTCTTTTACATTCTCATAGTCACGCTCACCTAAATCACGACGTACGGTATCAACGACAAGACTGTTGCCTAATCCATTTTTAAAAGCACAATAATGATACCATGATACCATCACATCTCGGCCATCTCTCCAAAGTACAACTACATTCTTCATTCCCCAAGATTTAAGGTAATGACCTTGAGTTACCGAGGGAACAAATGGTATTGGATAATAACGTCCATCCGCTACATCCAGAGCGGATGAGAGCATTTTTGATAACCATGTCCCCCCTGATTTTGGATATTCATTTACAATATAAAAAGGAGAAACCCCAGACAAGCATCTCACAGAGGTCTGCCGATAAATAAAACGAGGCAACTTAGCTAATAACATTTCTACACCTTATTCGTCATAAATGATTTGAGTATGTATGCCGCTTACTTAGCACTTTCCGTAACTCCTCAGCCGTAGGCGATCGGTTAGGGATCGTGTTGTCAAAGATGGAAAACGAATGTTGGGGGTGTTTCTATCCGTGAAACCCTGATTGCCTGACAAAAATATAATGGTTTCATTTTACTGCCTCAACATATAGTGAGCCAGGTTTATATGGATCGCTATTTTTATCTATGTCTAAACTATATTCATTCCATTTAGGGATTAAGCTGGTATTGTAATTTTGTATGTGCACTTCATTATAACCAGTGTTAATGAGCATGGCTTTTAGATTTATTCTGTCATACATCCATTGATGGGTTTCACCTCGTCGTCGTGCGTCCCCCAAAATAATATTTTCAAAAAATCTTCTTAACCTTTTTTGTTGGCTTGTACCGGAGGCTTCTTTTCTTACAGACTGTTCAAGAAATTCAGCGATATAAGAATCATGCTCATTTGCCTGATTTGGATTTTCATCACATTCAGAAAGGTGTGATATGTATGCTTTACAGCATTGTTCAAGATCGGGGACGACAATACGATGAATACCGCCGGGTTTGAGAACTCGTTTGACTTCTAAGGCAAATCTTTTCGCAATATGCCTATCTAGATGTTCTAATAAATGGGAATGATAAACCACGTCCACGGAGGAAGGCTCAAATGGTATGCCCTTTGATAAATCATGAACTACAATATTATCTGGTAGTGATTTAAAGCTATCAAAACGCTCACCTTTCAAAACTATTGGAATGATTGGTCGCCAAATTCGGTTTTTCTTTAAACGTAAAAGTATAGACCAATCTATATTTATTACGTCTGGGTCATTGCAAGTTTTTCTACCACATCCTAAATTAAGTATTTGTGTCATTTTAGTTCCGGTTGTTTGAAGTATATAGCTTAATTATATTTTTTTACTTTTCAATCGCTGCATTTACAAATATGAATCCATGTTATAGCGCTGGAAGCTAATATCCAATCAAGTGTAGAAACCCATCAATAACCAAAACCAATGTCTGGATACTCGTTGTTGGAACGTCTTGTAATAAAGTAGTTGTGGATAACCGCTGCTCTTTTTCGAATAAGATGTCAAACTAGGATAAAGTGATTATTGAATACACAATCGCTACGAAATGAGGAGAAAATGACTTGGTCATGCGTTATTTGGTCGCTATTGTAGGGCGATTACTCTGAAATAAAACTAGCCCAAAAAATATCCAAATATAGCCTATTGTCGTGCCATGTCCAAGATGTCCTGTAAGAATTATTGACGATATAGACATAAATAGCAGCAAAGCCCATGGATTACTATTACGCTGAGCAGCATGAAAAACTTTACGCGCCAACCACAATAATAACCATACTCGGAATGTAATAAATAAAAGACCGACCAGTGGTCCTAATTCAATGATGTGACGTTCCCAAGCTTGCTCTCCCCAATTACCATAGCCTGTCCAGTAATAAGAGGCTTCGGGTCGTTCTACCCAATTGAGTTGAGCTGTTGCATTTCCAGAAATGCCCAACAGATAACCAACTAGAGGAGTATCAGCTAGATAATGAGCAAAGCCATAAAAATTATAAAAGATTCTACCTAACGTGCCGTATTCGAAAACAGAAGATTCGGATAAGGCTGCACCTGTCCATCGTTCAGTGAAAACTTCAAATGCCATAGGAAAAGCTAATGGAAACCCTATCAGAAAAGTGATAAGTAAAGCACTTGGTATAACAATGCCTCGTAAAAAAAATTCCTTATTCCAGGTTATCAAAATAAAATAAAATGCTCCCACTAGGACGATTCCGACAAAAATAAAACTCGTACGGCTACCGCTTAGCGCTAACATTGATAATGCCGCTATGGTTGCTCCCCATAGCGTTAGTCTAGAGAGGTTTCGCTGCTCTGAAGGCAAAAGCCATAATGTCAAAAGGATAGCAAACAGCGATATAATGAATTGACTTTGTCCCATAGTGGAAGAAAAAAACCCAGTAGGCCTTACAAAGCCTAACGCCGCACCTAAATTTTTGAATTTGGCTAATTCATCTAGGCGCCCTCCCATGTTAATAACACTATCCATAGGTGACCAAAACTGCCATAAAACAATAGGGGCCGCTAAGATGCCTAGCCATAAAGTATGCCGAACAATTCGATTGAAATCATCTTGCCTGAATTGTTCAGCGATAATAAAAGCTAACGGAATATAAAAAAAGTAGTTGTGCCAACCATAGCCCCAAATTATTAGATAACGCGGATTATAGTCACCCTGTAGCAGTTGAATGGGTAGAAAAATTATTGATATAATTGCAAATAAATAAGTAAAAAAAAGAGGTAAAGACGTCTGAGGCCAGAGTCTAGAATAAAAAACTGTTATATAAAGATATACAACAAACGGTACACGGATGAAAAATAAAATCTCTTCAACTTGAGGTAATATCCACTTACGCAACGCACCCTCTAAAATCAATAACCAGTAAATCACAAAAATAATTCGGACAGCCGATTGCCTGGTTTTTTCTGGTGTCAGATCCTTTAAATTAGACAAATTAATTTTCCGATATATTTAAGTATAAGTATCAATCTTTTAAGGGTGTCAAAGTTTGTGTTTTTATCCAGCAATTAATTTCGCTGTCGAAGCGTGAGGATGTTTGGGGTTCCACTTTGGGTTTAAACTGGATTTTTTTCGATCCTTGTGGATGCTCCTTGACAGCAAAGAGTTTGACGTTCTTAGCCAGCGTAATAAAAATTTGAGCCGGTTGGATGGTGATTAACAGTAAAAAAAACAGATCATCATTTTTAATCGTTTTTTATAAACAAAAAATCTGCTTGAACCGAAAGCCCTTTAGAGTCATAAGAAGGGTTGAAAAAGCCTTTCAGTATAAATTTTTGATCTTGCAGGTATCTGAGAATTTCGTGTACGAGAGCTTGCCCTTCATAAAGTGGTTTGAACGATGCTTCAACATAGATCCATTGAAATGAGGACAGTAAATCACCTGCGGATTTAAGAACTTCTAATTCAAAACCCTGAACATCAATTTTGAGCAGTGCAGGACCAATAAGATTTTCTTGTTTGATAAAATCCGTCATGGGAGCAACCGCAACATCTTCACGGCCCACTTCTTCGGTGCCTGGAAACTGGGTTGTCTGCAATGGGGATATTTCTAATAGCGATGAACTATCGAGGCGGTTAGAAACATGCATGTTAAGATGTTTTCGCTCTGTCCCGAGAGCAGTTTGATGTAGTGTCGTTTTCTCATCATCTGCAAATAACTTTCGGTAGGTTGCCGTTGGTGTCGCTAATGGTTCAAAGGCCACAATGGATGCTTGTGGGTGTTCGTACCGAACCAGAAGGGAGAATTGGCCAATATTGGCACCAACATCTACCAATGTTTTTAGTGGTAAGGCGCGGATGATATCTGAATGCTCAATGGCTGCACCTACGCCACAACCCAATCCTTTTCTGTATTGCGAATTTGTTATAAGTTTGGTTCCTTTGAGGATCCTTCGGATAATCCTATTCACTCAGGTTTTCTCATTATGATGTTGATGGATAAAAAATGAAGTACTACCACTGTTTTATGCGGTAGTACTTCACTTATTAAAATTTAATGCCAATTGATAAGCGTATTTATGCTTATCAGCACAGCTTCTAATCGAAAAATTTTTCTGTGCAAACTCTTTGCAGTTCATAGATATTTCGCTATATAAAGTTTTATTACTAAATAATAGCTCAGTCTTGCTGACTAAAGCTTCAGCATCAAAACAATCGACTATGTAGCCCGTATAATCATTTTTTACTATTTCAGATGTTGATCCGACATCTGTTGAAACCACTGGAATACCCAGCGCCATTGCTTCTTCCACAGATGTAGGTATGCCCTCGGAGTTGGGTCTGGAAGTCATCCAGAAAATATCAAATGCAGGTTCGAGCTTATATACATCACTAGAAGGGTCAACAAAAAATATATCCTCATCGAGCATCAGACCAGATTTTTCTGCGAAGCGATATAAACTATCAATGTATTTTCTATGTATTGAATATTTTGCACCCAAAATTACAAATTTACAGTTTGGCAATTTTTTTTTAAGTAATGCTGCTGCCTGGATAAATAACATGTGTCCCTTCATCTTATTTAAATTAGCAACATTGCCCACAACTAAATCGCTTTGCTTTAATCCTAGCGCCACACGAGCTGTGTTTTTTGCGCTTATACTTGGGCTAAAAAGCAGTAAATCAACAGGTGGGTTGAAATATACCAGCCTTGATTGGAAATGATTGGATCCTGGGTGTTGGCTAGCTACCCGCTCACCAGTACTCATTAGTACACTGACCGTAGGCTTAATTAGTGGCATCAACAATTTTATAGCATACATTGGAGTATAAGTATCCAATATTTGCAGAATGACTGGTTTGCCTGCTAATTTTGCAGCAAATACCCCCTGAATATTAACGAATCCATTTATTTGCACTATGTCAATGGAGTTTTTTCTGATGACTTTATATATGTTATATACATCTTGTAAAAATCTAAATGTATAGGCCGCATGCTTGAAAATATTTTTTGTGGCTCTTAAACGTGATAGTGATATAGTAATGCACTTTATTCCTAAAGTGTTCAATCGATCGAAAGCATTCCCTTTTTCATTGGGGAGTAAAACAATTGTTTCAATACCTTCATCTTTTAGTACCGGTATCAATTTCGCATTGCGATTATGTGGCCCACCAAAGACAGGATAGTGAATAATGCTAAGTATTTTCATTTTTTGAATTTTCATTTAAAAACCATAGCCAAGTTTTTTTAAGGCCATCTTCCAGTGAGTGTTCTGGCTCAAACTCCAATAACTCTTTAGCTAGATCGTAATTAGCGAAATTTCTTTCAACTTCACCTATTCTCTTATCATGGTAGTTGATTGAGTGATCAGATTTGCCCGCAATGGATATTATTAACTTAGCTAGTTCTGTTACCGATACTTCCCGTCCACTCGCCAAATGAATTGGGTTAAAGCCTGGTAGTTTTTTGTCTAATGCCTTTATGATTCCACTGCACAGGTCTGTTACAAAAAGAAAATCGCGAGTAGCTTTTCCATCGCCATATATCTGAATGGGAATATTGTTGATAATCGCTTTCATGAAAGCAGTCACAGCACCTTTTTTATGCGAACTAATTGGGCCTATGACATTGGCAAACCTAAGTGCAGTAATATTCATGTCATATGAAGACGAGAAGGAAGAGCAGTAAGCTTCACAGCATAGTTTGCTAGACCCATATGGAGATATGGGTTTAGGTACTGACTGCTCATTGACTGGAGGTTTTGCATTGCCTATCAATGCGCCACCTGTAGATGAAAATATGACTTGTTTAATGTTTGCTTTTCTACACGCATTTAAAACCGTAAATGTACCTTTCGTATTAATATCAAAATTTTCCACAGGGTCTAAGACCGATTCGACAACTGATCCATAGGCGGCTAGGTGAATTACTACATCAATTCCAATTAAAGCATTCGATACAATAGTTTCATCTCTTATGTCGCCTTCCTGGATGTTAACATTTGAGTCTTTGATGTATTCTTTACTACCCTTACTTAAATTATCTAAAATGCGAACATGGTATCCCTTTTCCATTAACATAGGAACTAAATTTGCTCCTATAAAGCCGCATCCGCCTGTTACTAATATTTTTGGCATAAGTGTAGATACCTTATCTAGAGTCTCATGAAAAAATTGGATATAAAGCAATACCAAATTGAAACTAAGTCCTAAAACCCATCGTGAATGAGTTTTAGAAAAGATTATAAAAATTATTCCTAATTTATTTAGCTACTCTCATCTTGAGAGCTAGCTTTACTTCTGTCTTTATTCCAAAAGGATACACAGGGTATTTTGGATTTATCACATGATTCCATATATTTCTTTGCAATATCGGCTACCTCTTCCAATAACCCATTTCTTAAAGTGATGGGCTCTAGACCTCCTTCTAGAAAACGATCATTTGCAACATATAATTCATTCTCATCACTTTCCTGGCGAGGATTAGGTACATAGTTTATGGGGACATTAGTTATTTCTGATACCAGTTTAGCGAGATCACGGACACGATGTGTCTCGGTCATTTGGTTGTAAATTTTTACACGTTCACCTTCGCTAGGTGGATTTGTAATGGCTATTTCAATACAGCGAACTGTATCTTGAATATGTATAAATGCACGAGTTTGCCCGCCTGTGCCATGTACTGTCAAAGGGTAGCCGATGGCGGATTGCATCAAGAAACGATTTAGAACCGTACCATAATCACCATCATAGTCGAAACGATTGATTAAACGTTCATCCAATTTTGTTTCTTCTGTTTGGGTGCCCCAGACAATACCTTGGTGTAAATCGGTTACTCTTATGTTGTCGTTTTTATTATAATAAGCGAATAGAAGTTGATCCTGGGTTTTGGTCATATGATAAATGCTACCAGGGTTTACAGGATACAAAATTTCCTGGTCTACCAATTTACCATCATCGGTTTCTACTTTTACATTGAGATAACCCTCCGGTATTTTCATACCAGCTGTACCATACCCATAAACACCCATTGTCCCCAAATGTACGACATGAATATTTTGGCCAGACTCAACAATAGCAGCCAGTAGGCTATTTGTGGCATTTAAGTTATTGTCTACTGTATAGCGTTTGTGGTACGAGCTTTTCATTGAGTAAGGCGCTGAGCGCTGCTCCGCAAAATGAACAATCGCATCCGGTTTGTACAACTTAAGCAAATCAAGCAGCTGAACGTAGTTCTCGGCGACATTGAAATTATAAAAAGTAATTTCACGACCAGTCGCCTCTTTCCATGTCTTAAGGCGGGTACCCATCGGCTTAATTGGTGTTAGAGAGCTGACTTCAAGCTCATTATCAATATTGCGCCTGGAAAGGTTGTCGACAATAATAATTTCGTGTCCTTTCGCTGATAGATGCAAGCAGGTAGGCCATCCGCAAAACCCGTCACCTCCTAGTACTAATATTTTCATTCTGTCACCTCACGTTCCTTAATTTAATTGTTACGATGAATTATTGCATGAAAAATTATTATGGTAACTACTCGCCCCATCCAGTAAATATAATTTACCAGGCAGGGCTATTTGAATAGCAATCAATGGATTATTCCTTTGTCATGGTCTTTAGGTAGCTCGATATTCGGTAATATGCTTGTGCATATAATTCTGTCAGGAGAATATGTGCATCCGACTCAGCGGGTTTGCCACGTTTACCGCTCGGCTTTGGTGGAATCGGCGGCAATTCTTTTTCGCTTCGTGCCCATTCCTAAGCTCAAAAGCTGAGCATCCTTGCGCGGCGTAATCACTGTCCAAATTTATTCACTCGGCGGGCGCCCACGATCACTTCGAGTGCTTTAGGTGTCTGTTATATTGTGGGATGGCGCGGGGCTGAGCGGTTACGATTTTGTGATAAAATCTTACTCCAAAACCAAAAGGCTATCAGTAACGCGACAATCTGTGAGAACACCACAGACATAGCCAAGCCAGTAATAAGAAAGTAGTGAAGAATAATCGGCATTACGATGAACGCTATGGGGTAGATAGATAGTTCTGCATAAGTTGATATCATTGGATGTCCTAGACCCCTTTGCCCCTCAACAAGAATTCGACGAATAGATAAAAAGAGAGCTGCAATCAGTAATATCTGTGCAATTGGTACAGAGTCGGAAAATTCGTTACCGAATAAAAATGGTAGCAATAACGGTATTAGCAGGATCAGCACAGTAACAATGATTAGGCTGGAAATAGCGGTAAAAATAAGAGCGTGGGTAATAAGTTTTTTTTGTCTTTGCCAGTTATTTTTTGCAATGGAGGTTAGTGGATAAAGGATCATGGCAACACTTTGTGCAATCAAGACTGGCAAGTTCGCAAATGCTTGGGCAACGACATATACTCCTAACGCTGCTGGCGATAAGATTCCCACTATTAACAACTGATCGATGCGGAAAGTGTAAAATGCAGAAGTTGATCCCAGTAGCCCTCGCAGGCCGAAAGCCAGTAAATCATTTATACGAAGTCCCTTGCTGTGATTGGAGCTGGAGGAGGTTCCTTGATTAGACTTGATAAAGCGAATGGCAAAAAATAATGTTGCGAGGCCGACCGAAAGATGCAAAAAACTCCAACTGAATGTTATTGCAGGCAATGAGCCTTCGGAGTTAATGAAGATCAACAGCAATGCGACTGAATAGATAGCCATAGGTAAGATCCTCATAATGTTGAATATTCGGAATTTACCTAATCCTTGAAACAATGCAAGTGCATATTGGTGTGCCAGTAGTCCGGGTGTTAGCATGATGCTAATGTACCCAGAGAAAGCAATTTCAGCTGATTTACCTTGAATATATAACATTACAATTGTTGTATGCAGAGCAATCAAAAGTATTGTTTGTATGATATACGGGAGTTTTATGAGTTGGTAAAGCCGTACTGCGCAACCATGATCTGCTGCAACATTATGGGTTATGGCTTGGGGAAGACCTAAGGTTCCGATTTTACATAAAATTATAGGTATAATAACAAAGATGGCCAGATAGCCTCTGCCTTCCACACCCAAGCAGCGCGCAGTTATAACACCTGTGATGACTAATATGGCTTGTCCAACTAAACTGCTGGCTACAGATTCAAGAGATGCTATACGCCCAGGAGTTAGATATGAGATGTGTGACCCCTTTTTTTATAAGATACTAAAATGCGAATTAAGAGCTGACATGTGTGTGTTTCTGGAAGCACATTGTCGCTGCGAGCTGCCTGAAGACATGAACCATGGGTCCCTGATAAGAGCGCACTTTACTCGCATACTCGATACCGGTTTTCTCTTCAATCCGACTAAACAACACGTAAGGAATGGGCGACGCAGTAACTTCCCGGTTTGGCGCCCAGGTTTGATTTGTATTGGTTCGTTCTGATTGAGCAAAAGTACAGGAAGAGTGGTTCTATTTCGAGCTTTTGTGAGGGAAGAACGAGCCAAGACGAGCTAAAGGTGGGATGCGAAACGGGGAAGTTATTGCGTCGCCCATTCCTAAGTAGCTAGTCCATCATTTTGTTATTCCTAGCATGAGGAAAATACGAATTGACCTCAGGAGGAAAAGTGATGATGGACTGGCAACAACAGTAAATGACAATTTACCTTTTGTTATGTCTGAAAGCATTATCAAAGCAGTTTATGGATTTATGTCGGACCAATGGTAAATCATACAGATTTGAGTTTTACTGATGAAGAGGTCATCACCATTTATTTCTTCGGAGTCATCGATAAAAAGACCGTGATTAAGGTGATTTTCCGGTATGCTGATTGGCATTTGCGCAATTGGTTTCCGCTGTTGTCGAGCTATGCAGCCTATATCCAACAACTTAACAAGGTGTCAGATATTTTCGCCCTCTTGCTGGCTATCATCGAACAAGAGCAAGTTGATAAAATGGGGATGGCGGTTTGGTTGATCGATTCGTCTCCCGTGGTCTTGGCTAAGCAAGGGTATTGTTTTCGCCATAGCATTGGAATTGGCCGACGAGGGGCCGGCATGCTCCCTTGTCCAAGCTGCATTGTCGCTATGGTGGGATTGAATAAGCTTTTAAAGCTGGGTGCCACCCTTCAGGTTGTTACTGCTGCTAAATAAAGATTTTTTCCACGCTACCGCCCTGTCGCGTCATACAACATATCCGATTTGTGCTTGTGATTTTCATGCTATTTTACGGGTGGGAATCTACACTATTTTTTAGTGTTTTGTCTATAGCCTATAAGCCTTTTTTAAGATTGAGCAAGAATTAATCCATCTCATTTTATTGTAGAAAAATCAAATATGTGGTTATTTCGCCAGTGAGTGCGAGGTGGGATATGTAAACATTTCCGACAAGCCTGGAGATGGATGTGATTTGAGTCGTTCATGGCTAAACATACGTTAGAAAACTATATGCGCCAAGTTAGCAAAAAATTGTTCAAATTGTCCAAAATTAGGGCGATATGTCACCGCACTGATTATGCTTTACTCTCTGCTTGTTTGTGTATTGCTCTTGTGGGTGATGATGCTTCATTGTGACTTGATTTGCCGTTGAAGGGTCGCTGGTGGTGAGACGACGATCGCAAGCTTTTATTGCATTTGTGTTATGCCATTTCAAAAAACCTGAATGTATTTTTCTAGGAAAAATTATGCGTTCTAATGTATATTGTCTTGATTTTTCCCAGCGATGATTTTACATGGCGAATGGGTGGTTATGTTTTTTGGATGAATGGCGTACCGGGTCGTTGCTGAAATTCTGGATTGTCTTGTGACTGTCGATTTAGAATTAGGAGGGGTGGTTAACATTTTTGCTGTTTTGTAGGAGATCGCTTGGTTTGTTTGGCGAATTATTTCTCTCAGGAATTATTTTTTATAGCTATGGATTTAAGTCATTTTATAACAACTGTCGTATTGGTTTTGTTGTTAAGCTTTTCGGCAGCGGATGCGCGTGTTGAAGAGAGCGGTATGCAAAGAGGTCCACTGTGGTTATTGCCGAGCGTAGAATTAGAAGTGGGCCGCGATAATAATGTGCTGTATTCAAATGCCAATCCAAGTGCGTCATGGGTGGCTTGGTTACGTGCGGGTGTGCAGATGGAGTTAGAAAGCGGGCCGCATCGTTATGATTTTTCCTATGGTGGCGAAGCTGGGCGTTTTTTTAGCGAATCCCAAAGCAACTATTTTGATAATAATTTGGCCGGTGGCGCACATTGGGAGTTTAGTCACCGCAGTCTGTTAGATCTTGATGTCAAATATGCCGATCGTCATGAAGCACGTGGTACCGCTTATAGTATACGAACGGGAGAAGAGTTAGACGAACCTGATGAAATTAGTATCTTAGAAGGTGGTAGTGCCTTTACCTACGGTGGGGAAATGGCCACTGGTCGAGTGAAGCTGGATCTTAGTGCATTGTCATTGCGCCAACAGACTCGTCGAGATTTACTTCGATGGCGTGATCGGGATCGTATAAATGCCGGGTTAACTTTTTTTTATCGGGTGATGCCAAAAACGTCGCTGTTATTTGAGTTTGTACGAGGTAACGTCCAATATCTACACGATCCTCTGAGTGGGCAAAGCTTAGACAGTGTTGAGCAGCGATATTTGTTTGGCGTTACCTGGGATATCACCGGGTTGACGACGGGTACGGTAAAGGTTGGCTCGGTAGAAAAAGATTTTGAAGCGGATAGCCGTCAGCGTTTTAACGGCTTGAGTTGGGACGTGGTGATTGAATGGGCACCACTCAGTTACAGTTATTTTCAGTTAACGACGTCTACCGCGACGCAAGAGCCTTTTGGAGAAAGTAATTTTATTGATGAGCGTAGTATTGGTCTATCGTGGTTGCATGCTTGGAGTAATCGCGTTGACAGTGAGATTGGTGGTCAATTTATCCGTGAGGATTACGAGCCAAATATTCGCCGCGATAAAACTTGGCTATTAACTGCTCAATTGAATTATGCGATTCAGCGTTTGTGGCAGGTGGGGTTTAAGTTTAACCATCAGCAGCGTAGCTCAAGCTCATCAGATGAGAGACTGGACTTTAGTCGACGTGTTTTTTCTTTGTTAGTTAAAAGTAGTTTTTAACTGACAGGCTTTTTTAGCTCTTTGAATGTTTATAAATTATACGCCTATTTGATGAGGATGGCTGTCTACCGAGTGAGGCGGGCTTGCAATGGTTTGCTGATGTCGGTATTTTTAGTAGCTAATTTTTCCAAGGAAGGCGTTAATGTCAGGGCCATTAGTGTTTAACTACGCTCGATGCATAAGCGATTGGTAGGCTGTTCATGGGTTATTTCCTCTATTTAACTTTTTTGTATTAGGTTAAAATTCGATAAAAATCTTAATGATTACTAGGTAGTTAAAAGTGGATGTAGTGTTTTCCTGTGGGAAGGGGCACTCAACTGTATTGCTTAATGAGTCATCATGTTATTTATTGATTAAGTATTTTTTGTGCGCTAGGTGGGTTTTTGTGCTGATGTTTAAGAGAATTGTTCTGATGATGGATCGTAAAGTGAGAGGCATGGCTTTTTATTTATTTCTGCTGATTGTGGTCTATGGTTCAACCGTGGTGGCGGCTGCGCAAGAGATGGTAAATGGCGAACTGGCACAGTATCGTTTATCCAGCGGTGATAAAATTCACATACAGGTGTTTAATGAAAAAGACTTTAGCATTGATGTGTGGTTAGGTGATAAGGCAGTGATTTCTTATCCGTTTTTAGGTGATATCCAAGCTGCGGGCATGACCGTGAAAGAGTTAGAGAGCCATATTACTCGTGGATTAAAAGGCGATTATTTGATCGATCCGAAAGTGACCGTATCAGTGCTTCAATATCGGCCATTTTTTGTGAATGGTGAGGTGAATAAGGCAGGCAGTTATCCGTATCAACCTGGTTTGACTTTACGTAAAGCGATTGCTCTGGCCGGGGGATTTACTGAGCAAGCGTCGGTTGATGAGATTGCGGTTATTCATGAACATGATCCGAGTCAATCACAAGTGACGAGCCTTGATACCCCTTTGCAGCCCGGTGATATCGTTTCGGTACCGGTTTATTCTCAAGTTTTTGTTAATGGTGAAGTCAAAAGGCCAGGCAGTTATCCTTTTACTCCAGGTCTAACGTTACGTAAGGCCATTGCTTTAGCGGGGGGGTTTACTACCCGTGCTTCCGAGAAAAAAATATCCGTGATTCATAATGATGATGCTCAGAAGAAGGTGCGTAGTTATGCACTTGATTCGGTTGTTCAGCCCGGTGATATTATAACCATTGGTCAAAGTTTTTTTTAGCCTTTAAAGTTAAAGTTTAAGATGAAAATGAATATAACAACAGCTAAAGATAGTCACATGAATCAAGCAGTATCAGTGCAAGAAGAGGAAATTGACTTAAGGTATTACTGGAATGTCATTACTCGCTACAAATGGAGTATTGTCAGTCTGGCGCTTATTGTCTCGTTGCTGACCGGATTGACAGTTTATTCAATGCAACCTATCTATCGAGCGACAGCGACGTTATTGATTGAGGCGCAACAAGCGAAAGTGGTGTCCATTGAAGAAATTTATGGGATTGATTCAAATAATAAAGAGTATTATCAGACCCAATATGAAGTATTAAAGTCTCGTGCTTTAGTAGAAAAAGTGATTCACAAGATGGGATTAGCAAACCATGCTGAGTTCTCTACCCCATCGGATGCTGAATCAAATGGAGCGGCGGGTTGGCGGGACTGGTTGCCCAGTAATTTTATATTATCCGATTCGTCGTTAGTCAAGCCCAGCGATGAAGAGAAATTACAGGGAGTGATTGATGATTTTTTGTCCAGATTAACCATTACTCCGGTTCGCAAAACCCAACTAGTCAAAATAAGTTTTGAAGCGACTAACCCTAAATTAGCGGCAGACATTGCCAATGCCATTGCCGATGTTTATATCGAAAGCCATCTAGAAGCACGCTTGGAAATGACTCAGAAAGCAACCGATTGGTTAACCGGCCGAATCGGGGGGTTAAAAACCAAATTAACGCTAGCTGAGCAGCGTTTACAAGCATTTCGAGATAAAGAAAAATTGGTGGATGTGAAAGGTGTGCAAACCCTGGTTTCTCGTGAGCTTGAAGAAATTACCAGCAACCTGGTAGAGGCTAGAGAGCGTCTTTCAGAAGCAGAATCTAGTTTTAAGCAAGTAAAAGCGGGTGATGATCTGGAGTCGATACCGGCAATCATGCGCAATGATTTAGTGCGACAGCTTAAAACCTCAGAGTCGCAAGCAAGAACTAAAGTCGCCGAGCTGGATAAACGTTATGGCCAAAAACATCCGACCATGTTGGCAGCCAAATCAGAATTAGAGAACATACGGCACAATCTGAGCTTGCAAATGGCCAGCGTGGTGGCGGGATTTGCTAAAGATTATGAAGTGGCACAACAAAATGAGCGGGCTTTGAATCGAGCTCTGCAACGGGCCATGAGCAAAATGCAAAATATCAATCGCAAGGAATATGAGTTGGGTGGCTTGGAAAGAGACGTGGAAGCCAATCGCAAGCTGTATGATACTTTTTTCACCCGGTTTCAAGAAACCTCTGCCACGGAAGATTTTGATGCAGTGAATGCTCGGCTATTGGATTTCGCAGTGCCTCCAAAATTTGCGGCCAAGCCGAAAAAGAAAATGGCAATCATGATCGCGTTTATGGTGAGTCTAATTTTGGGCGTTATGCTGGCATTCCTGATTGAGCATTTAGATCATACCTTTAAAGGCAGTGCTGAGGTTGAGGAGAAGTTGGGCGTGCCCATGCTGGGTTTGGTGCCCATGGTTAAAACCCGTGGTAAAGGCACTTGGAATCCATTCAAAGAAGCCAGCGAAAAGCAGCACCCTGGATTTACTGAGTCGGTGCGTACGGTACGCACGGGCTTGTTATTATCCGGTTTAGATAATCCCAATAAGTTGGCGATTATTACCTCTTCGGTGCCGGCTGAAGGTAAAACGACGGTGTCGGTTTCCTTGGCGACGGCCATTGGGCAACTGGAAAACACTCTGTTGATTGATGGGGATATGCGTCGTCCATCGGTGGGGAAAATGTTTGGTATTGCCTCTAATCGCCCGGGTTTATCGGATTTGGTGGCGGGTACCGCAGAGCCAGCTGATTGTATTCAGCATATTGAAGAACTGGGCATTGATGTTTTGCCGGCAGGTTCCATACCACCCAATCCTTTGGAGTTATTGTCATCCGCCAAATTTAAAGAGCAGCTGCGATTATTGGAAGCTCATTACGGCTGGGTCATTATTGATTCTCCCCCAGTACAGGCGGTGAGTGATGCTTTGATTATGGCGACCCACGCGAATGCGCTAATTTATGTGGTGAAAGCCGATTCAACGCCTTATCATGTGGCAAAATCGGGCATTAAGCGCTTGCAACGTGCCAATGCGCCGATTACCGGTATCGTATTAAATCAATTGGACATCAAGAAAGCGGCGAAGTACGGTGCTTACAAGTATTATGGTGGTTATTATGATGATTACGGTTATTCTTCAAATGAGGAAAGAAAAGTTGCAAGTTAAGCGTTATAGTTGATATCAAAATAATATAGGGTGGATAAGTGTAGCGTACGCCCAACAATTGCGGTTTTTGTCGTGTTAGCCTTAGTCCAGCACGACCTACATTTTTAGGTGTCAGTTCGATGATTGATATTCACAGCCATTTGTTACCCGGTATTGATGATGGACCGGAATGGTTAGGACAGTCTTTGCATTTAGCGTTAGTGGCGACAGATAATGGCATAACTCATTCGGTGGTGACACCGCATATCCATGCGGGTCGCTATGAGAATAATGCCCATATTATCAAGGAGCGCTTGCTTGAGTTACAAGAGGCGTTGATCTGTCACGATATTCCTCTTTTGCTTGGTATGGCGGCAGAAGTCCGTATTGGGCCGGAAATTCTCATCCTGTTAGAAAAAAACCTGATTCCTTTTTTAGGCGAATATTATGGGAAACAGGTGATGCTTTTGGAGTTTCCGCATAGTCATATTCCGCCAGGTAGCGAAAAGCTTATCCATTTGTTATTGAATAAAGGCATTCGCCCAATCATTGCCCATCCGGAAAGAAATAAAGATGTGCTGCGTGATGTTGAAAAAATTGCCCCCTTTGTGGATTTGGGGTGTTTATTGCAAGTAACCGCAGGTTCCATTGCGGGGGCGTTTGGTGCGGCTTGTCAGGAACGTGCGCAGCAGTTGTTGGAGCGTGATTGGGTGACGGTGCTGGCAACCGATGCACATAATCTTGAGCACCGTCCTCCGGATCTTAAATCCGGCTATCTGGCAGCGGAAAAAATAGTGGGGGAATCGCTCGCCTGGGATCTGGTATATAGCAATCCTTGGTCGATTGTTGCAAGTCAATTTGAAGATATCACCGCCACTTTTACATCGAACATTCGAAAGTGCAGTGTTGTTTGATATTTTATTGACGTTGATATTTTGTCTAGCGTGATTTCATTCTAATTTTTTCTTCAGTTGGGTATTCTGACTCATATTTAACGTCTTCAGTTTACTAGGAATGGGCTTCACTTTACCTTTTTTCTACGTTTTGAATGAATAGTGTTCGAATAGTATAGGCTGTATTAAACATCAGTAAATAGCGGTCTATACTTAAATATATTGATACATTGGGTTCAACGATTTCGTTGACGTATGTTCTTCAGTGCGTAATAAATACCACGATACGTAATTTTATGGCGGTGATCGAACCAAGTTAACTAATGAGGTAAGTATTGTTAAACAGAGTCATTTTTTCAGCACGCTTTTGGTCTGTCAAAAATACGGTGCTTATGATTACCATTCTATCGTTAGTTTATTTGATAGGATTGGCATTCAGGGCAGGGTTAGCTGATGTTTTTGCCAGTCAATCCACGCAACAGATGGTGACGTGGACAAAAACAAAGCAAATACCTACGCAAACACAATGGCAATTTGTGCTGGAGGCGATAGAACGGGCGCATAATTTGCACCCGGAACATCCTGATTATTTTGAAATACTCGGGCGGGTTTTTGAATGGCAAGCGCTGATGAATGACGAGCAAGCGGATGGCGTTGCGACGACAGCGCGTCGGCAAGCTTTACAGTATTTTCAGCGTGCTGTTGAGTTACGTCCGGTTTGGCCCTATGGGTGGGCTAGTCTGGCATTAACCAAACAACGTTTGAACGAACTTGATGTTGATTTTGTGCATGCTATGGCGCAAGCCATCCATTTTGGTGCGCACGATGGGAAAGTCCAATTAATGATTGCTGATGCAGGTTTGGCGGTTTGGCGTGAATTGGATTCGCAAACTCAACAACAAGTGATGCAAATGGTGGCGAATGGCATGCAAAAACGCCCGGCTGAGATGACTGTTGTGGCACAACGTCATTTAATGCTCGGTTTAGTTTGCGCTAATATTCGTCGAACTAACATAAGTAAGAAATATTGTCAGGATGCTTTTCTTAAAAACAATTGAAGAAATTGCAAAATTCTGCTCTAATGTTATAGTTTTTTATTATAACAAAACTTAGGTTTGTAGTTTCCAAAAGCATATGATGATAAAAAAAAATAAAGGAGTAAATAATGCGTAAGAAAAATTTTTGGATAGCAATAGTGAGTATATCATTCAGCGTATGTTTCGTTAGTGCCAATGCCACCATTGTCGATGCCTCAAAAAATCCATCGGTATTGCCAGGTGCCGTTGCCTATATTGGTGATATGGACGGAAGTCCTACCCCTCACATGATGGGTGGGCCAATGCCACAATCGATCTTTTCGCCCAATGACCCTATCCGTATTGCCCAATCGATTTCCCTGGCTGATGTTAATGAAGCTGAGGATGACAATAAAACAGATTTTTACCCAGGTACCACTGATTTGATTTGGGATTATTGGGCTGCTGACGGTACTGCAATTTCTGGATTGGTGTGGTCTGTTGACTGGTATGATCCTACAGATACTTTTGTAGACTTCAATCTAATGTTTGTTAGCTGGGCTGATATTGTTGCTTGGAAAGCCGATCCGAGTTTGACTCAAATTTCTTTTTGGACCGATCTTTATGTGCCGACAACTTATGCCCCTTTGATGTCAGGTACATGGAATGCGGATATTTATTTCGATGGCAATTATCATGATACCGTTTCTTTTACTGTTGTCCCCGCGCCTGTGACACTGCTGTTGTTCGCCACAGGTCTTGTCATGTTACGACGACGGGCAAAGTAAAACCCATCAAAACGCTTAGTAATAAGTGGTTTTTTGGTACATAGAAATAATCGTTAACTAAGGATTCGTAGCACAGGGAAGTGGTTTGCTATTTTAGTTGGTCGAATGAACCAATTAAAAAGATGGCAGACATTGTGGTTTGCGAGTTAGTTGAAAATATGTGGGCCTTCTTACCTTAATGTGAAGCGGCTGTAGATAGCAAAAAAAGCCGAACTTCCATCAAATTATCTTACTCCCTGATTGATTTATAAGCTGCTTAGTTTGGTAGGCTTGATGAATTCATATCCATGTCTGTTCTTATTTTGTATATATTATTAAGTAGCTTTTGTCAAAAAGATGAGTTTAAGTTAAAATTACTTTGGCTACAGTAAGGTTCATTATCTGATTAGCAATGTTTAACGGTGTAGTAATAACAATGTAGTGATAATGTGTAGTTTCTTCATAACAACCAAATAAAGTGAATCACATGATTATAGGCACTTCACAAGGTATGATACGCAGCCATCAGGGAAAATTGTCGCTGGCTCATCGGGTTTCTGATTTACTGATCATCTGTTTCAGTCTGTTGTTTGTATGTCTCATTTATGAAATTCCTTGGGATAGCAATTATTCTGCTGCTGTGTTTGCTGCCATGGTGTTCATGGCTGTTTTTTCTGAACGAAAAGAACTGTATCGGTCTTGGCGCATCAAGCGGGTGTTAGATGAGCTGCTGGAAATTTATGTGGTATGGTTTGGGGTTGTTATTGGTCTGGTTTTTATAGCGTTCATTACTAAAACAGGCTGGCATTTTTCGCGTTTAGCGATTTGTTCATGGTTTATCTTGGTTCCTGTTTTATTTTCTTTTTCCCGGATTCTGATTCGCAATTTTTGGCATGCCTTACGTCGCCGAGGTTTTAATACGCGGACTGTGGTTATCATTGGCATCAATGAGCAAGGTGTGCATTTAGCGAATACCATGCAAAATGCTTCTTGGATGGGGTTGCGGTTTCTTGGTTTTTACGATGATCGGCATCAGGAGCGCTTGGAGATTGCTAGTGAAGTGCCAATCTTGGGTAATTTCGAGCAACTTGTAGCCAATGCAAAACAAGGATCGATTGATGCGGTTTACGTTACCATGCCATTAAGAGCAGAAGAACGCACCCGAACACTTATTGCACAGTTATCGGATACGACTACGTCCATCTATTATATTCCCGATGTCAATGCGCTTAATATTCTGCATGGTCGATGGATACAGTTTGGCGATGTCCCCATGGTGAGTATTCACGAAAACCCTCACTATGGAGTTGATGCTTGGTTAAAACGGACTGAAGACATTGTGTTATCCAGTATCATCTTGTCGATTATTGCGATCCCGATGTTATTCATCGCCTTAGGTGTTAAATTTTCATCAGCCGGTCCTGTTTTTTTCAAACAACGACGTTATGGTATTAATGGTGAAGAGATCGAAGTCTGGAAGTTTCGCAGTATGTCGATTTGTGAGGATGGTGCGCATATCCAGCAAGCCACTAAAAATGACATAAGGGTGACGCCATTCGGCGCTTTTTTACGGCGAACTTCTTTGGATGAGTTACCCCAATTCATTAATGTACTGCAGGGTAGGATGTCCATCGTCGGCCCTCGTCCTCATGCTGTGGCACACAATGAGATTTATCGTAAACAGATTTCCCGTTATATGTTGCGTCATAAGGTGAAGCCAGGTATTACCGGATGGGCACAAATCAACGGTTGGCGAGGGGAGACAGATACACTTGATAAGATGGAAAAACGTGTTGAATATGATTTGGACTATATTCGTAATTGGTCTATCACCTTGGATCTAAAGATTTTCTTTTGGACTTTATTTAAAGGATTTAAAAACGAAAAAGCGTATTAGAAATAGCTTTTTGTCGTGTTAGCCTAATGCTAACACGACCAACAGTTAAAAGTTTTTATTGCGCGAGATCAGGGATCAAACTTTGACCTGGCGTATCAGGTAGTCTAGGCATGGCGATTTCTGGAAATTCTCCGGTTAAACTCTCAAGAAACGCAATAATATCCTTGACCTGTTGCTCAGATAATTGTTTTTTGAGTTGCACCAGCCCCATCACTCGAACCGCTTCCGCGATATCTTTCACCGAGCCATTATGAAAATAAGGCGCAGTTAACATCACATTACGCATCGGTGGAACCCGCCACATGTATTTATGGATGTTCTCCAAGGAGACTTGGTAACGGCCTATATCACTGGTTAAGTCATATTTATCATCGTATTGGCTACCTAGATAATTGGGAAATAATTCGTAAAACCCATCGCCCATCTTAAACGCCGGACCAGGTGCTGGACCGGCAAAGTTTACCCCAAAGTGACACGACATGCAGCCGACTTCAATGAATTCATGGTAACCACGTTTGGCGGCGGCATTGAGGGCATTCTCATCGCCTTTAATGAATTGGTCAAACGGGCTATTGGGTGTTTTAAGGGTGCGTTCAAAGCTGGCGATGGCGTTACTGATATTGCTTATGGTTAAGGCATTTTCACCAAAGGTTTGATTGAACTCGGCGACATAACCAGGAATAGCATTGAGTCGTGCTTCAACGGCTTGCGGGCTGCCCATTTGCATGATATTTGGGTCGAGCAAATGATCAACAGTTTGAGATTCAAGACTTTTCGCTCGACCATCCCAATAGAGGGTTGACATATAAGCAACATTCCAGACACTGGGGGCAGATCGATTGATATTGCGATTGGCCATTTGGTTGACGGCGCCATCATCATCTCCACCGCTCATCAGGTGATGGCAGCTGTTGCAGGAGACGGTGCCATCGAGAGATAACCTCGCATCAAAAAATAACTTCTTTCCTAATGCCACTTTTTCCGGGGTTAGCGGGTTGTCTTCGGGGATGATTGGATCGGCAGGTAACGCGGAAATAATGTCGTAACTATGCGCGTTTTGTGAGCAAACAATTCCCATCACTAGAACAAAAATCAATTGGTAAGTGGTTTTAAAACGACTCATCATTTTCCTTATCTTTAATAAAAAAGTGCGTTGGCAGCGGCATTGGTCAGGCTTATTGGACGATCAAGCTTTGAGACGAGCAATAAAGCACAAACAATAACCAGTCAAAGACTCAATCATACTAAAAAATGGCTTGCCTGTCGGCTTTTATGATTAACCTGGATAAGAATATGCATAGGAGTTCGGCATTGGGGTAATCGCTAGTGTTGCTTTCGATTGCCCATTGATCAGCTGTGTTCTGGTTTAACATGCTAATTTAAGTGGCTAAAACAAGTGTCGATGGGATGCACGAGGGTCGCTAAATTTAGTGTGTTTTTATTGTCATCAAAGGATTTATGGGTTAATGACGGTAATTATTGGTTTCATTATGGTAATTCTGTGTGTGTTTGGTGGATTTATGATGTCAGGTGGCGTGCTTTTGACACTATGGCATCCGCCTGAGTTGGTGATTATCGCTGGGGCAGCGGTAGGTGCATTTATCGCCACCAATCCGGCAAAAGTCAGTATTAAAGTGGCTAAAACACTGCCTACCTTGCTTAAGGGGGCGAGCTACAAAAAAGAAAATTATTTAGATTTATTGGGTTTGTTATTTGAGATATTTTCGAAAGCACGTAAAGAAGGTCTCATGTCCTTAGAGGCGCATGTGGATGAACCCGATAAAAGTCCGATTTTTAGCAAATATCCGAAAATTTTAGCAGATCACCACGTGGTTGAATTTTTAACGGATTATCTACGTTTAATGGTTAGCGGTTCTGCCAGTGCCATGGAAATGGAAAACTTAATGGATGTGGAATTAGATACCCATCATGAAGAGGCCGGCCGAGTGGCGGCGGCAGTATCAGGCATGGGTGATGGTTTGCCAGGTTTTGGTATTGTGGCGGCGGTGATGGGGGTGGTGATTACCATGGGTTCTATTGACCAAGGTGCGGCAGTGATTGGTGCCAAAGTCGGCGCGGCATTGGTGGGGACGTTTGTTGGTATTTTATTATCTTATGGTTTTGCCGCGCCATTGGCGGGTGCTTTGGGGTTTAAAGCGTCGGATGAAGCGAATTTTATTTTAGTGATTAAAGTGGCATTGCTGGCCTCATTGAATGGTTATAGTCCCCAGGTTGCCGTTGAGTTTGGTCGTAAGGCCATTTATCCCAGTGAGCGGCCTGGTTTTAATGAGCTCGAAGAATTTGTCAAACAGAAAAAATAAAACTGAGAATGCACCCTAGCGCAAGGACGCTTTAGATGGCTGAAGATAATCAACCGATTATTATCAAAAAAATAAAAAAAGGCGGGCATGGCGGACACCATGGCGGTTCATGGAAGGTTGCTTATGCTGATTTTGTGACCGCGATGATGGCTTTTTTTTTATTGTTGTGGTTGCTGAGTACTTCCAGCGATGATGACAAAGTGGGGATTGCCAGTTATTTTAAGTATCCGAGTGTCGTATCGGCGGCGGGTGTCGGCGGGGCAAGTACCAGCATGATTGATTTTGGTGGGGCGACCAATTTGTCGAAAGGCGAGGGTGATTTTAGTGCCGATGATGCGGATCACCCGGAGGCCACTCCTTATGGTGAAGAATTTGAAAAAGAAGAGCTAGAGCAACTGGAAGAAATTAAAGAACAAATTGAAGATGCCATCGAAAAAACCCCGGAGCTGATGGAACACAAAGATCAAATTATTATCGATGTGGTATCAGAAGGATTGCGCATCCAAATTGTGGATAAAAAAAATCGCCCCATGTTTGATATTGGAAGTGCGGCATTAAAACCTTATGCACGGCGTATTCTCCAGGAAATGGCGCCAATTTTAGATCAGGTATCGAATCGCTTGAGTATTTCCGGACATACTGATGCACGTGGTTATCAGCGGAGCGATGGTTACAGCAATTGGGAATTATCGGCCGATAGGGCGAATGCCAGCCGGCGTGCGTTAATTGTAGCAAAGTTGCCAGCTAAAAAAATTGGTCGAGTGGTGGGCATGGCATCTAAAGTGTTATTTGATCCAGCAGATCCTTATCATCCAATGAATCGCCGTATCAGTATCATTGTGCTAAAAAAACGCGCAGAAGATGATATGTTTAAACGGGAAGGCATGGATGTATCGGAGATTGAAATAAAACCCGCTCGACCGAGATTGCCGGTACCCGCCAAAGAGTTGGATAAAAAACAGTTACAAGAGATCTTTCAACAGGATGATGTGAGCCGTTCTGGTGCGGTGATACGCTATCGAAGTGAGTGATAATTTTAATGATAAAAAATAAGCATAGCTGGGTCATACTTTTTTTATTGTGGAGCTTAGTGGGTAGTAGTGGTTTTGCGGACATGCGCATCCAAGTCTTGGGACTTTTTAAAAACCAGGCGATTATTTTGTATAATGGGGAGCGTTTGCGATTAATGGTCAATGGACCAGCCAAGCAAGGCATTAAACTGCTATCTGCAGATAGTGACCAAGCAGTATTAGACATCGATGGGACGCGCAGGGCATTTAAATTAGGCAGTGCCGCCAGTTTTAAGCTCGCAAAGCCGGTTGTTGCCACCGTAAAAATAGTCGCGGATCGTATGGGAATGTACGGTATCAAAGGCAGTATCAACGGTCATCTCGTTGAGTTTTTGGTCGATACTGGGGCAACCACGGTGGCGATTAATAGTGGCCAAGCAAGCAGGTTAAGTATCGATTTTAAAGCAGGTAAATTAACCCGTGTATCGACCGCAGCCGGTGTGGTACCGGCTTATCTTGTTCCCTTGCGGCGGGTTAGAATCGGTGCTATCGAATTGCACGATGTGGAAGCCGCCGTTTTGGTGGGGGATCATCCGAGCATCGCCTTGTTAGGTATGTCATTTTTGCAACGACTTAAAATGGAAAATAGCGGAAAAACCTTGACCCTCATCAAGCCGTATTGAGGGCGCTAAGTGGGTTTCGATGGGTTATTTTTTTTCGATATAGGCATAGGCTGAATGATTATGAATGGATTCGAAGTTTTCCGATTCTACAGTATACGTTGAAATACGCTGATCAGCATTTAATCTAGCGGCAATGTCTCGCACGATATCTTCCACGAATTTTGGATTATCATAGGCTTTTTCTGTGACATACTTTTCGTCAGGGCGTTTGAGTAAACCGTAAAGTTCGCACGAAGCTTCTTGTTCCACCAAGTCAATAATTTCTTCTATCCATACAAAACCTTTGGTACCTACGGTTACCGTGACATGAGAGCGTTGATTGTGTGCACCATATTGGGAAATTTCTTTTGAGCAAGGGCATAAACTGGTCACCGGAACAATGACTTTGATGGTTAGTTTAGGTTGCTTATGGCTGATTTCGCCAATGAATGTCACTTCATAGTCGAGCAAGCTTTCTACCCGTGATATGGGCGCGGCTTTATTGACAAAGTAGGGGAAGCTCATGTCAATATGACCCGCTTCTGCTTCTAGTTTTTCCGTCATTTCATGCAAAATGGTATTAAACGAAGTGACCGATATTTCACGTTCGTGCATGTTAAGAATTTCCACAAAACGCGACATATGCGTTCCCTTGAAATTGTGGGGTAAATTCACATACATATTAAATTGGGCAATGGTGTGTTGTTCGCCGCCGGATCGATCTTTGACACGGACTGGGTGACGAATGTCCTTGATGCCAACTTTGTCGATGGCGATTTTGCGTGTATCTTTGCTATTTTGGACATCTGCAATGCCTGCCTCAGTGACCGCCATTAATTTTTTACCTCAGAGTAGCAAACACACGCACGTTCTGTTTCCCAAATGGTGATCGAGCTAATTTGAACACGTGTGTTATTGATGACGGTTGACAGCGCTTGATAAAAATAGGCTGCGATGTTTTCCGCCGTTGGGTTAATTTCGTTAAAAGGTGGGATATCATTCAGGTTATAGTGATCAAATTTGGCGTTGATTTGCCGTATTGCCTGCTTTAATACCTTAAAATCTATCGCCATACCAATGGAATCTAGCTGGTTTGCTACGGCTTCAACTTCAATTTTCCAATTGTGACCGTGCAGCCGACTGCATTCACCGGGATAATCCCTCAAAAAATGCGCGGCTGAAAAATCAGTCACGACTTTAACTGTGTACTGTGCTGCCATGGGAGACTATATTTTATCTGAGTATTTTACTAGGAATTTGTGCTCGCGGGTAGTGCTTGCGGGTTAATTTCTGATAATGCTTGCCCAATAGTATTAATAATGCTTGCCACATCAAGACCGCATTCCGCCAGTAACTGCTCACGCGTGCCTTGGCCGAGAAACCGATCGGGCAAGCCAAGATTAATAATCGTTGGGGCATCGACCATACTTGCCAGTAAGTCATTAATCGCACTGCCCGCACCACCCATTACGGCATTTTCTTCCAGGGTAATGATGAGTTTATGTTTGGTTGCCATTTCAATGACTAACTCTTCATCCATGGGTTTGATGAAACGCATGTTGATCACTGTTGCACCAAAATGTTCGCCGACTTGTTCGGCTGGCGCGACCATTGAGCCAAAAGCGAATAATACGATTTGCTCTCCCCAGTTTCTAATTTGTGCTTTGCCAAGCGCCAGTGCCGTCATTGCTTTCTGTACTTCAACGCCAGGACCGCAGCCACGTGGATAGCGGATAATACTGGGACCGCTGTATTGGTAACCGGTATATAACATTTGTCGGCATTCGTTTTCGTCGGCAGGCGCCATTAAAATCACATTGGGAATGCAGCGCAAAAAACTGATGTCGAAACTACCCGCATGAGTGGCGCCATCCGGGCCAACTAATCCGGCACGATCGACGGCAAATACCACCGGTAAATCTTGGATGCAGACATCATGAATGAGCTGGTCGTAAGCCCGCTGCAAAAAGGTTGAATAAATGGCAACGATAGGTTTGAGTCCATCGCAAGCGAGACCGGCGGCAAAAGTGACGCAGTGTTGTTCTGCGATACCTACATCAAAGTAACGTGATGGATAGCGCTGTGAGAATTCGACTAATCCAGAGCCTTCACGCATGGCTGGGGTAATGCCGACTAAGCGCTGATCTGCCGCCGCCATATCACATAACCACTGACTAAAAACCTCGGTATAGGTCGGCCCTTTACTTGCTGTTTTGTTTTGTTTGCCGGTTTGTCGATCAAATGCACTGACGCCATGATAGGCACATGGGTTTTTTTCAGCCGGTGGGTAGCCTTTGCCTTTTTTGGTGACGATATGCAGGAATTGCGGGCCGCTGAGCTCTTTCAGATTTTTCAGAGTGGCAATTAGGGTGGGAATGTCGTGGCCATCAATGGGGCCGATGTAATTAAATCCTAATTCCTCGAATAACGTACCCGGTATTACCATCCCTTTGACGTGTTCTTCCGCACGACGTGCGATTTCTCTGACAGGCGGTACCGCTTGCAAGACTTTTTTGCTGCCTTCGCGCATTTGCGAATAGAATTTGCCAGATAATATCTTAGCCAGATAATTGGAAAGACCACCGACATTGGGCGAAATTGACATGTCATTGTCATTCAGGATGACTAAAATATTGGCATCAATATCACCGGCATGATTGAGTGCTTCAAAGGCCATACCTGCTGTCATCGCGCCATCACCAATGACAGCGACGGTGCGGCGTTCACTTTGTTGGGCCTTGGCAGCGATGGCCATGCCAAGTGCAGCACTGATCGATGTGCTTGAATGGCCGACGCCAAAGGTATCATAAGGGCTTTCATCACGCTTTGGAAAACCACTTAAGCCGCCTTTTTGGCGAAGTGTGGGCATTAAGTGTTTGCGTTCCGTTAAAATTTTATGGGGATAACTTTGATGTCCTACATCCCATACAATGCGATCGTTGGGTGTATTAAAAATGTAATGCAGAGCAATCGTTAGCTCGATGGTTCCCAGTCCAGCGGACAAATGGCCACCGGTTTTGCCCACGGAATCAATTAAGAAATCGCGAAGTTGCTGGGCTAACAGCGGCAAATCTTTGTCCGTCAGTTGGCGTAAATCGCTTGGATTCTCAATACGATCCAATAATGAATATTCTTTATGGCCTTGACTTCTTGGCAATTTCACTGTGCAACCTGGGTTGAGCGGTTATTTAATTACTTGGCAAGCCGTTATTTTTTTTATGCCTGAAAACGGGTATTCAGGCCGGTGCTTTTTAAGATATTCGTTGCATACAACGAGTATCATGCCAAATGGGTGAGGTGTTTGAAGTGGTTATTGGCAATCGTATTTGTTTGCCAATGCACTTAAAGCTGTCTCCGAGAGTTTATAATAGTTACGATGGTTTCCCAATCTTTTCTTCATAAATATAGTTTTTCAGATAATAAAATTACCGGGCATTCACTGGTTTGTGCATGTGAATTGTTTAAAATTACATCTCTCGGTTCACGATAAAAGATGAGATCTCTCGCAATACATTAGCGCCTTCATCAAATATGGACAAACTGTCAATGGCTTCTCGGTGCAATTGTTCCGCCACTTTTTTCGCTTTCTCTACACCTAACAGGGTAGAATATGTCGGCTTGCCTTTGTGGGCATCGGCACCGCGTGTTTTTCCAATGACTTGGGTATTGCCTTCCACATCCAGAATGTCGTCCCGGACTTGAAATGCCAGTCCGATACAGTGGCTATAATGATCGAGTTTATTGAGCTGTGCTTGGCTGACACTGGGTGCCGTATAGGCGCCTAATAATACACTGGCTCGAATTAAAGCCCCAGTTTTTTTTGCATGCATGGCTTCTAATTGATCAAGTCCCAAGGTTTCTCCCACCGCTTCTAGGTCAATGGCTTGTCCGCCGACCATGCCTTGCACTCCGCTTGCTGAAGCTAATAAGCTGATTTTTCTAAGTGTCTTACTGGCTTCCTCTTCTGAGCTGGGGGTTGTGCTGAGTATTTGAAATGCCAAGGCTTGTAGTGCATCGCCAGCTAAAATAGCGGTGGCTTCATCAAAGGCTTTGTGGCAGGTCGCTTTGCCTCGGCGCAAATCATCGTCATCCATGGCGGGTAGGTCGTCATGGATTAAGGAATAAGCATGAATGAATTCAACCGCGCAGGCAGCACGGTCTAAATGGGAAAGCGGGGCGCCAAGGGCGTGACCTGTGGCATAGACTAAAACAGGTCTGATGCGTTTCCCCCCACCAAGTACACTATACTGCATGGCAGTGTGTAAGCGGCTGGTGGTTGATCCATCGTTTTCCGCAAGAAATTGCGATAAGATATTTTCAGTGCGCGACCGATAGTCATTAATTAAATTTTCCGATGGCATATGATTACTCTTGACTGTTGCCGTTTTTTTCGCCATGGACGCGTTGGACATTCACTTTACCTTCTTTTTGTATTCGTGTGTTGACTTTTTGTTCTGCATTTTGTAAAGCTTGCTGGCATTGTTGGGTCAGTTTTATGTCATTTACCAAAATGACGAATAATTGTTTTAATTTCCGGTATCCCTTCCCCAACTGTTCCAGGAGGGCTTCGAATCCGGTTAATGCAACGCCAAAGAAAAAAGATTGGTTATTTTTAATCACACAGACTCGATTATGCATAAAGGGAAAAAGCGTTACCCTACCTTAGAGCTGGCTGTTGGGTCAAATATCATCGAATATTTAATTGGTGTTGTTTTTGATTAGGGGCAAATTGTTCTCTCATAAAGTAGTTTAATTTAATGAAATTTAAAGAAAAAAAAGAGTTATGCGTGATTGCGCCTAAGTTAATGGATGTCGCGACTAAGTTGTTACCAAAGCACCTGAATATCTTGCTAAGCCGGGGAGATTTGTATCCGGTGGTACAGCAGGATGTCATCGATCTCCTGTTTACCTTGTTTCAATATGAAAAACAAGTGGGCAAAGATTGGCCCAGTGCAGCGCTAAGTTTATATGGTGATAATTTTGCCATTGGCAAGCGTTGGTGGTTTCACGCAGATCCGGTACACTTAACGCCCACGCGTGATCATGTGATGATATTGGACAATAAGGATTTAGCCGTTTCTGTCCAGGAAGCGCAAGAACTCACATTATTGTTAACAAACCACTTCGCTGATGAAAATTGGCAATTTGTATTCAAGCAACCTAATCAATGGTATTTCGGGATCGCTGATGATCTCGAAATAACAACTACACCTTTGTCACAAGCGATGGAAAGGGATCTTCAGCCTTGCATGCCAATGGGCAGTCATGCTCGGCAATGGCGTTCGATTATCAATGAAATACAAATGCTACTATTTAATAGTTCGGTAAATCAACGCCGGGAAAAACGAGGTCAGCTTAGTATAAATAGTCTTTGGCTATGGGGGGGCGGTTTTATGCCCGCTGTTCAGCCATCTCCCTGGAAAAAAGTCTGGGGGGATAATAGCCTGTTAACTGGGTTGGCAGGCCTGTCAGCAATCACTAAGTTGCCGCTCAAAGTCGCTGATATGGCTGAATCATTTGATTTCGACGAGTTTGGCAATTATCTTTTGCTGCTCGATACACCGGTGCAGGGCGATTGGTATCTTAATAACAATGCAGCATGGGAGTTCTTCATTAATAAGCTCAAATCAGATAGCATCGGGGAGATAAGTATTTACCCTCTGAATGGCACAAAAGTGGTTATCACAAAAAATAACTTGAATCCACTCCGGCGAGTGTTAACCCGTTTAGGAATGGGCACGTGATAACTTCCTTGTTTGGCGCTCAGATTTGGTCTGTATTTGTTCGTTCTGATTGAGCAAAAATGCAGGAATAGTTGTTCTATTTCGAGTTTTTGTGATTGAAGAACGGGCAAAGATGGGCTGAAGATGAGATGCGAAACAGGGAAGTTATTGCGTCACCCATTCCTTATTGAATTAACGGGATGTGGCTCGGTTATACGAATAAATAGACAAAAAATTGGCAGATTGGCGATGAAGCAAAAAAACACATCAGACTATGTAGATCTTGGTAATTTATTATTTGATAGTTCGTTTTTAGATGTTCGAATGGAGGTCGCATTACGTGATGTGACGGAAGGAGGTGATTTTGAAGCATTGCCCGATCCATTTGTCCAAATCGATTTTTCGGATGGGCAAAAATATTATTTAGCCAGCTTACAGTTTGGCAAAGGATTTTATCACCAAGATGTATTGTTAAACGTATTACCTAGATCTGTAGCTACCGATAGCACGTTATCGATGAAGACCAGTTCGTTGACGAATATATCAGATGCGATGGCGCATATTTTGGACTTCGGTGTCTTGAAAAATAAAAAGACGTTTAATGCCACGTTCATTTGTAAGCGAGAAAAAATCTTATTTCATCCTCCTTGCCCGATGTGTGGCAAAGCGCTAAAAAATCATTATGGGGAGACACCCACAGCGAAGTTGGATGATCACTTATTGTATTGCCCTGCCTGTAAAAGCAGTCATACCGATGCGAAATTTAATTATTATAGAAATGTTGGGACGACAGAAGGCGGTGGTAGTACCGTTGGGGGGCGTTTGGATTTAATTGCTGGCTTTGGAGAGTTAATGGGTCGTTCGGATGTGAAAATCTCTGGTTTTCCTTGTGTGACTTGTGCGGGGAAATCGCAATGTTATCCTGAGCCAAACGCTGTTGTTGGCTTAGGTGATGCCGTTAAGCTTATTGTCCCATTTTCGTTTGAATCTTTTCAATTAGTGGCGTATGAATATTTACCGCTGCGTTTTCATGAATATGCGAGTCTTATTGGCGGACAAGATTGGCAAGGCCTGTTCGGCGAGATGGCGCAGCGTCGTGATTACGATCGCTTACAATTCTTACAAGCTAAGTATAGTGATCTTGTGGTGTACCCGTTGGCCGAGCAACCCGAGCAAACAGTTTCATTGCCAACCATCCTGCATGTCAAGTTGTCTGTTTTTCAAAAACTTTGCAAGGCTTTGCTTTTTTATCACCAAAACGTTCAAGCACCTTATGGCGAAGGTCTTGCTCTCGGTGGCATGCTGGATATTGTCGATGATATGAATAGCGTGCCACAAATGGTGAGTTCATGCCGGGTAAAGTTAAAACCACCAACATTTGACAAAAGTAATGCAGCCTCGATTTCAAGTCAGACTTCCAACCGCCGCTCTGGACAGTTGTCTGTCACTTCGGTTGATGCGGTGGGGGAGGATGAACCGCATGGGGTGAAAGTCAGCGTGGAGCTCAGTTCTGTTGCGCTGTTGAATCACACGGCGACGGATGGTGAAATATTTATCGTCCATTTAGGACTAAGCGAAGGATTTACGCCTGAAATAGATATTGCATTTGAGGTCCAAAGTCAACAAGGTGATCAGCTTATATTGCAGTCAGTGGAGACGCTCACCGATATTAATGTTGCCACACAGTTTCGTACCCTGAGGCATTTACCCTATGTTGATGTGTCTTTTGTGGTGACTCAGGCGCCAGGTATTGAAAGGGATTTAGAGCAATTAGGCCATATTCTATTGTCTGCATTGTTATGCAATGCCTCTCAAAGTGAGCAATATGTGCGAAAAGCGTGTATTGATATGTTGCATCAATTTGAGCATATGGTTGCTTCATTAGAGGATGGGGTGGAGTTAAGTCATGCACTGCAAGAGTTGATCACGAAAAACGATACATCCAATAAAACGTTTCAATCAATCAATGTGTTTTATTTTCCTGAAAAAGTCTCCAGCAATGATTTTTACTTGAGCTCAGATGTTAGTTGGGTCAGCAGTGTACTGCTTGGTTTACGGCTGATGAGTCGGCATCAAAAATTAACCTATCTTGATCACAGTGTTGCAGATGAACAGCGTTGGCAAACGATTGTAAAAGTGGTCGCAGATGTCGAACAGCTGATGTTACTGTTGTCAGGTAAACTGTTCGATAGTAAAACGGAAAATCAAGAATTAATGAATGTTGAAGTGGATAACGACATTTATAGCATTTTGTCAAAAGTTATCAAAGATCCAGAATGGTTGTCGGGCGTGTTAGATAAGAGCAATGAAACGCTTAGTTCGATCCGAGCCAGTGAATCTGTTGCAACCTCCTTAGCGCCGACAGGTTCACAGCCTGGTTACGAAACAGAGCAGCGAACTATCAATGCTTTTTCTACGGATGATACCGTGGTGGGTAAGCCCAGCCAACTGTTAGAAGAAAATTTGGATGAAACGTTAATTATATCCAAAGATATGGTACGCGACAGTCATGAGAAAACCACTCAAGAACACACAATGGTGATGCAACCGATACCAGAGGCGCATGAAATACCCAAAGACGTTGAAATCGATTTGGAGGAGACCATTGTATTATCGCCCAGGAAAAGAAACGATTAATCATTAAAGGTTGCACTGCCCATGTTAGAAACGAGTAATGAAAATGGCAAGCTGACAAAAACAACGGCAGATATGTTAAGGACAGCCTTTGCTTATGGTCGTGAATTACCACGTCATGAGAAACAAGCATTATTAGCCTTCTGTTTAGCCTATCAGTTAGACGGCTGTGATAGAGAGCGAGCCGAGCGTATCTGTAATTCATTGTTAGCGGGTTTGACGGCGATAACCAAAGGTGATGTGGTTGCTCAGGAAATGCCTATGTCTGTTGAGCCTCAAGTCAAAGAGCAACAGACATCTCGGCCATTAACTGCCAAAGAAGCGATATTGCAAGCACGTACCAAGCAGATTTTACAGGATACTATTGTTAAAATTAACGGCGAATCGCTTGATCTGCCCTCCGATATCGGTGGCTTATTAAAAAATTTAGAACAAGGGGTGGGCGATATCACAACAGAGTTATATGAGTTGACGGGGACACGCAAGTTCTTGAGTTGTTCTTTGAAAGAGATTATTCAGCAGTTAAAAGAAAAATTGCAGGATAATGATGATGCCATAAAACGTTCAGCCAAAGAGTCTTTTGATCGTTTGTTATTATCAGTCAATCCACAAACCGCTAAATCTTATGTGAGTGGAGCTTCGATGAAAATAGGACCCTTTTATAAATCGGCGTTATTTGATGCCGCTTGTGAAAAATATGAGCAACTCATGGTCTATCATGAAAAAGGACGTTTGGTACGGGATTTTAATGCCATGTATAAAAGTCATTTAAAATTGTTGGCAAAAGAAAAACCCAAAAAATAGTTATTTCATGTCCATTGCTTAGCCAAGCCTGAGTGTGAATATGGTTTGTGGTGACAAAATATTGACGATACCTTCGGTCTGAGAACGAAACACCCCGGTCAATATTTGGTCGCCCTATTTTTTTTACCCGCATAGTTCGCTAGGACAGCGCTGATAACGTGTTAGCACAACATTCTCTAGCTCACCAGTACTTTTATAAATTCCATTAAAATTCCAATCGTTGTAATTCGGGCATGAAAAATGAACGGAGCATAGCACGAGCCTTGGGCAGGTCTTAAGTTTCATATTAGTGTACCGATATGCATTTCGTTACGTCAGCTTAAAGGCGTCTATCTGGATAAGGACGAATTATCCATGTTTTTTGTTAGGATCGACTTGCCGTAAAATGATTAAATAATAGGCAGGCATGAAGAGGGAAGCAAGTTGCATAGTTTTTGGTTTCCATTCGTAGTGAGCGCGGCGGCGATAGGTTCTCAGTTTGTTTGGAGCGGAATTTATCTGTCTATTTTGGCTATCGTTATTGTCAGCATCTGCTGGATATTAACTACCTTACGATTGAAACAAGCCTTGCTCGTGAATGTGACGACACATGACGAAAATGAAAATAATAGTCAAAATATCAGTGACATCTTTGTTGAAGTTTCTGATGTATTAACTGAAGAAGCTAATCATTCGCTAGAGGACTTGGATCAGACCCGCTCCTTGATCGGGGATGTGATTGTTTCACTACAAAAAAGCTTTGAAGGTTTGGATGAACAAGCACATGAACAAGAGAAATTAGTTCTGTCATTGATCGAAAGTGTGACGGCATCCGACGCGGAAGAGGCTGATCCGAAGGCGAATATAAGCTTTAAACAGTTTGCCGAAGAAACCAATGGTGTATTGAGTTTTTTTGTCGATCAAGTGGTAGGTATCAGTAAAGATAGCATGGCAATGGTGTTTTCCATTGATGATTTAGCGAGTCAAATGGATAAAGTGGTTTCTTTGCTGGGAGATGTGCAAACCATTGCTGACCAAACCAATCTATTGGCCCTGAATGCGGCCATTGAAGCAGCGCGTGCAGGGGAGGCAGGCCGAGGATTTGCCGTGGTGGCAGATGAAGTTAGAAAGTTATCTCAAGATTCGAATCAATTTAGCGAAGAGATTCGTGGTGTTGTCAGTAAAGCAATGGGCAATATTAAATCAGCACAAAGTACCATTGGCAACATTGCGTCGAAAGATATGAATTTCGCGATTCGCTCTAAAGAGCATGTGGATGAGATGTTTGAGGATATGACGAGGATCAACCAGTTTGTCTCCGATCGTTTGGAAACTGTGTCAAGCATTTCAGATAACATCAGTGACAATGTGGCAACGGTCATTCGATCTTTGCAATTTGAAGATATATTGAGGCAGCTTATTGAGCACATTCAACAGCGAATGACAGGCATAGATAAGCTTAGTCGGCAAATGAAGGCCAGTGTCACGGAGCAAAATATAAGTGTGATGCAGGGTGATATTTCTCCGGCCTATTTTGAGCTTAAAAAAGAGCTTGAGATAATTCGAGATTCTCGAGTTAAAGAAAATCAGCGTACAGTTCGACAAAAAAACATGGTTGAAGGGGGAGCCGAGCTCTTTTGAAATCAATATTAATAGGTATGTGCGAAATATAAATTCGAATGTTAATAGGAGTGATGTAAATGGCAGTGACAAATTCTTCCGAAAATAATGATCAGTTGATAACAATTCGCATTGGAGAGCGATTTGATTTTAGTGATCACGGTAACTTCCGAGATGCTTATCGTCTATATCCAAGTGGTGCTAAGTATATAGTGGAAATGAGTGGTACTTCTTATATGGATAGTTCTGCACTTGGCATGATGCTCTTATTGCGCGAACATGCCGGTGGTGACCGTGCTGACATTACGATTGTTGGGTGTCGACCAGAGATAAAGAAAATTTTAACCATATCCAATTTCCAGAAACTATTTAGCATACGCTAAACCTGTAATGTATTAATATTTGCCCATTCATGGAGTGGTATGAATGAAAATATTGGTGGTAGATGACGATAGGACAAATCGTGCTGTATTGAAAGGTTTATTGGATAGGCAAAATCATCATGTTATTTTAGCAGAAAATGGCAAAGTTGCCGTCGAGAAGTTTGAAACTGAATCACCGGATCTGATATTAATGGATATGGTGATGCCGGTCATGGATGGCTTGGAAGCGACGCGTATGATCAAAGCGAAATGCTTGGATCATTTCGTCCCCATTATTTTTTTAACAGCAATGGCAGAAGCAAATAATTTAGCCGAGTGCATTGAAAGCGGTGGCGATGATTATATGTCTAAGCCGTATAACCAGGTTGTATTGTACGCGAAAATCGAAGCACTCACACGAATCAGAGAGCTTTATAAAACCGTCCATACTCAAAAACAAGAACTTGCTGTGTATCGAGAAAATAATGAACAAAGCCAGCAAGTGGCAGAGAAAATATTTGCCAATATCACGAATCGAGGGGATCTTGATCTCTCGATGATTAATTATTCTAAAAATCCTGCTGAGACTTTCAATGGTGATATTATCTTAGTTGCCAGAAATCTATTAAGTGGTTTAAATATTTTGGTGGGTGATTTTACCGGTCATGGATTAGCCGCAGCGATTGGTGCGATGCCGGTATCCGATATTTTTTATGGTATGTCTGCGAAAGGCTTTGGAATAGAGGATATGTTACCTGAGTTAAATAAGAAGCTCAGGCAAACATTACCGCTTGGACGCTTCTTAGCTGCGGTATTAATACAGCTGGATGCTAAAGGGCGTTATTTGACCGTGTGGAATGGCGGTATGCCAGATGTATTGGTGTTTGAACACGATCGTTGGCAAGTGACGAAAAGCATTGAGTCCACCCGATTGCCGTTAGGTGTCGTGGATAATGCCTCATTGGAAACTGAGACGACACATTTGGAACTGAAAAAGGGAGATCGTGTTTATATTTATTCAGATGGTGTTACTGAGCAAAGCAATGAACACGACGAAATGTTTGGCATGGAGAGATTGTTGTCCATTCTCAACAGCCAGGACATTAATGATAATGTTGTGGAACAAGTAAAGTCTGCCGTTGATGGCTATCGAAAAGGAAAAGAGCAAGCCGATGATGTGACCTTACTTGAGTTAGAGATTGACCCGGATGCATTGGCACAAATGCAAGATGAACAAAGACCTGTGGGTTTAGTGCATCAAGCGACGCAATGGAATTTTCAATTAGAGTTTTTTCCAGATACCCTTCAGCAAATTGATCCGCTGCCTGTTATTGTGCAACTGATCATTGATGTGCAGGGTTTGGCTCCGCATCGAGAGAATTTGTTTGTCATTCTGTCTGAGGTTTTTAATAACGCGTTTGAGCATGGTTTGCTAGGATTAGATTCTACACTGAAAATCGATGCAAACGGATTTTCGAACTATTATAGAGAACGTGAAAACCGGCTAAAAAACTTAGTACATGGCTACATTCGATTGAATGTGAGTCATCGTCCGCTAAACACCGGGGGCGAGTTGATTTTTCGAGTTGAAGATTCTGGTAAAGGGTTTAATGCTGAAAAACTCAACTTGGATTTAGCGACCAATAATGGTCATTCCGGGCGCGGCATACCATTGATTAAATCGCTATGTAAAGATTTACGTTTTTTAGGAGACGGCAATATTGTCGAAGTGGTTTACCATTGGGAATGAATGATATACTCGTAGCCTACGTCTTTTATCCCTGAATAAAAACTCAAGCCTTCTCAGTACCCATTTGTAACAAAATTATTTGTTATGAATATATGACGTTGCCTTGTTGATTATTATTTTTTTTGCTAAGTTTTTCACCAATTTTTTATTCAAGTAACGTATATTTGAAGCCGATGTTTTTATTAATGAAAATCAGGGTAACCGAGACATATATTTTCATGAAAAGCTTATCCGGTGTGATGACTCAGCATGCAACATACTGAGTCAATGAATGAGCGGACTTCAGATGATTCTTAATAGCAATGCACGTGATCGTATGGCTTGCTAACTGGGATTATATTTCGTCAATTTGATTGTGATTTAGGTGTGGATATGAATTCAGATGTGCTGGATGCGAACAAACTTCAAGAGCTAAAAATGTTAATGGGGCCTCAATTTCCAGAATTGATTGATACCTTTAAGCGCAATGCTGAGACAAAGCTTGTTCAAATCACCACAGCTATTGTGCAAGAAGATAGAGATGAGATATTGAGATCAGCCCATGGCTTGAAGGGGAGTAGTGGTAATTTAGGCGCCAATGCGCTTTATCACTTATGTGAAAACCTTGAAGCCATGAGTATGGAGTGTAGTTTAATACATGCACAGCAAAAATTTAAGGAAATTGAGGATGAATATGAAAAACTGAGAGAGGTTTTGCAAAAATTAATATAAAAGACATTGATAAATTACAACTTATCGCCAAGTATCAGCAGGCAGATTAATTATTAATCGTAAGCAACAAGGCATTCGCTTGTTGCATGATCTTCCCTCGTCCAAAAATAATTTGCCAACGTTTTCCTCCTTTTTGTCGCCATAATACGGCAGAGCGCATCAGGGCCAGTAACAGTGCCCGAACTTTATCTGCATTTTTCGGGTTGGTTAAGTGGTTCTGTGCACCCGATACAATAATTTTTGGCGATAAGTTGCTGATGGTTTCTGCGTAAATACCTGCTAGGTTGGCAATAACATTTTCATGGGGTAGCTCATATAATTGGGTTTGGGCGATGGCGCGTTCAATGCCAATGCTAATGGTATCCAGCATCTTTGGGTTTTTATTAAGTTTTTTGTCAAGTTGGATAATACCAAAGACATAGCGGGCAACTTCTAAGTCACGCTGTTTTTCAGTGCTAGCAAACAGTGTTTTTAATATGGATAAACCAAGTGCCACGCCTTGTAATCCACCGTACACGGCTTCTGTGGTGGTTGCATCTATATTGAGGATGCTCTGTAGGCTTGCTTCAAAAGGTTCAGGGTCAACAGTGCCTTCTTGCGAGATTTGGCGAATAAGTTGGCCTGCTTGAAACATACCGGCGAGTGCGATGATGCGATCGTGTTTAGTGCTGTTCAATTTAATCGTCCAGAAAAATGGTCAAACAAAACCAAGATCGTATGCGAATTCGTCAATGACGTCAATTCATGGTGTCAAAAAGGATGAATTTTTTATTCATAAAGAATGCCTTCGACGTTGTCAATAATTCCACCACCTAAGCATTCAGTACCCTGATAGAAGACAATGGATTGGCCTGGCGTCACTGCTCTTTGAGGGGTTGAAAACTGTACTACACAGCCGTTGTCATTGACTTCTAATAGGGTGCAAGCCTGTTCTTCTTGTCGGTAACGAACTTTGGCGTAGCACGCATACGGTAGTGGCGAGGGGGGCAGTTGTTTTACCCAATGCAGCGATGTTGCGGTTAAGCGCTGGCTATAAAGTAGCGGGTGATCGTGGCCTTGTCCAACAATTAGCGTATTGGTCTTGAGCTGTTTGCCCACCACAAACCAAGGTTTGCCGTTACTATTTTTTTGGCCACCAATTTTTAAACCTTTGCGTTGTCCCAGCGTATGGTACATCAAACCATTATGCTCGCCCATGGGTTTGCCGGTATCCGAGGTAATCGGGCCGGGTTGGGCGGGCAAAAACTGGCTGAGAAACTGATCAAATTTGCGCTCGCCGATGAAACAGATACCCGTGCTATCTTTTTTATTAAAATTTAATAAACCCGAACGATGTGCGAGTTCACGTACTTCCGCTTTTTTTAACCCGCCAATGGGAAATAGGCTTTTGCTGAGTTGGGCTTGGGTCAGCGTATATAAGAAGTAGGTTTGGTCTTTTTGGCGATCTATCGCTTGATGCAAGCTATACAATCCATCGGTATAACGAATTTGGGCATAATGTCCAGTGGCGATGAAGTCAGCGCCTTGGCTCAGTGCTTTTTTCAAAAAACGATTAAATTTAATTTCTTTGTTGCATAAGATATCAGGATTTGGGGTTCTGCCTGCGCGGTATTCATTGAGGAAATGTTGGAACACATGGTCCCAATATTCAGGGGCAAAATTGACTTGGCTAAATTGAATCTTTAAGTGATGGCAAACTTGTTGTGCATCCTCTAAATCTTGCGCAATGGGGCAATGGCCATCCCCTTCGGTATCGATCCAGTTTTTCATAAACATGGCGTCAATACTGGCACATTGTTGACTCAGTAGTAGCGCGCTAACAGCGGAGTCAACGCCACCTGATAAGCCAACCGTGGTATGTGAATTAACGAGTGATGTCATTATTATTTATTACATTGAATACGCAAAGTGTGGATGTTGGGCTTTATTTAAACAGTCAATGCTGTATGAGCAAAAAACAATCAGGATCATGACTCAGACAGGATTCCTATGTATTAATTTGAAATTAAAGCTAAACTTATTTAAAGGGGCTTATTATAAACAAATGGATCCCTCAATAGGCAATGATTTACATTATTTGTGTCAACAGGGGCGTCAAGTGGCGACGTATTAATCATCTTATGGTCATTTTCGATTAAAAACTGAGTATCCGCATGCATTTTATGTGTGCAAGATACTCGTCGTTGCGAAATTGAAGGCAGGACAAATCTACTACGGACTCGTATCAGGTGTTTTTACAACCAACAAGTATTCGAGGGCGATTCATTTTATTAGTCGCTGGTATTGTAATCTTACTATTAGGTATTGCCGTGTATACGGACTGGGCGGCGACCGATACTGAGCGCCGCAATGCCCGTTTATCGGCAGAGCAAAGAGAGTTAATCTGGGCGCTCAGTGGTTTGTCTGATGCACTCCATCGAACCGGTATTGCTGTGTATCAGGTGTCTTTTTTTAGTGAACAAAAGTCATCTGTTTTATTGCAAGAGCGGTTAGACAAGCTGCGCTCTAAAGTGGCTGATTTGTTATCATTACCGGCCATTAAAGTCAATGAGGGGTTTCTTGAGCCGGCCATTTCTCTTGAAAAAAACCTGAGTCATCTCATCGTACAAATCCATAATTTATTGCAAGTACAGTCGGATGTCGAGACACGCTATCCGGGGATGCCCATCATGTTGAATAAAATGCAGCCGACTAATGCTCGCTTTATGGCAGCAGTGGTGGAGGCCTTAGAGGAGGCAAAACAAGGCTTGCAAGATCCTTCACAACGAGAGATTTATTCGACATTGCGGGATTTACGTTATCTGTGGGCACAATTGATCAGTTCGGTGCGGGTGTTTGTTGCCAACCGGCTCGGTGCCTTCGGGCCACCTGAAAAGACCATGGCAGCGACTGAAAATGATAGTGAACTCTATTATGATTCTGTCAAAGATTTGCTGAATAAACTGGAAAAAGCCAAATCAGCGGGGCAATTGCGGCTCGTGCAGACGGATGCGCTACAGCGCATGCAGGTGTTGAGTCGAGAATATGAGAAATATTTTCAACAGGTTGCCCGGATCTATTATTCGGATAATTGGCGGGCGGATCAAGTGATTTTGCGGGAGGGGATTGATCCTCTAATGGAAAAAACTTGGACGCAAATTTTTCGTTTGCAAGCTCTGATTAATCATATCTCTGAGACAGAAATGTATCGCTCTGCGGCGATTACCGATACGTTATCCAATTATATCTGGTTAGTCATGGGTTTGATTTGTTCGTTATTAGTCTTCGGTTATCTGGCATTTGAGCATATTATCCGAAAGCCTATTCAGCAAGTGGCTAAGGCGCTGGAAGCTGAGGGTCGTGGAGAATCCAGCTCCTCGGATATTTCGGTGCATGTATCAGAAACCTACATGTTAGTGAATGCGTTTTCGAAAATGCGTGAGCAAGTACGTTCACGGCAATTGAGATTGCAAACGATTTTAGATAATACTGGCGAAGGGATATTCACCTTTCGCGAAGATGGAACTCTGGAAAGTTTTAATATTGCGGCGCAACAATTGTTTGGTTATCAGGAGTCAGACGTCATTGGTCAAGATTTTTCAATGTTAATTGATCATCCGCGATCGAAAAAAACCAAGCAGAGCGTATTACATGAATTGACACAAGATTTGCGAGCAGCCCGTGTCGAGGGAGAGTATGAACTGATCGGTAGGCGTAAAGATGGTTCAGTGTTTGTCATGTCTTTGCGGCTCAGTTTGATTCATATCGATGGTGAAGTCCTCTATACCACGTTGGTATCAGACATTAGTGAACGCAAAGCCATGCTCGATCGGTTAACGCAATTGGCTGAAAGGGACTCGTTGACCGGGCTTTATAACAGACATTTTTTAATGGATGAATTAGAGCGTATTGTGGAGCGAGCCGTGCGTAACGAAGAGCATCAGGTGGCATTATTGTACATTGATTTAGATAATTTTAAGTACGTCAATGATACCTTAGGCCATCTTGCGGGTGACAAAGTTTTGCAAGAAGTGACTGTCTTATTGCAAAATCGTGCGCGAGGTACGGATCTCATTTCTCGATTAGGTGGGGATGAGTTTGCCGTGATTTTATATGATGCAACTCGTATTCAGGCAAAAGTGGTGGCCAATGCTTATCGTCGCCAAATCGCTGATTATCGATTTAAAGATGGGAGTCACATTGTTGACATTGGTTGCTCCATCGGGGTTGCATTATTTCAGCCGGATATAGCCAATAAGGAAGATTTGTTGTCGCGGGCTGATCTGGCTTGTCATATGGCTAAAAGAGGCGGTAAAAATAGGGTATACGTATATAACAAAGAAGATCAGCTGAGCTTGGAAACCATGTCTACGGATATGGGGTGGGTGCATCGAATCAAGGATAGTATTGAATTTGATCGATTTATGATGGCCTGCCAGCCGATTATGCAATTGGCTACGGAGCGTATTTCGGGATACGAAGTGCTGATTCGTTTACCTGACGATGATAATGGTCATGAATTGATCAGTCCTTCGGGATTTTTACCGTCGGCAGATCGTTTTGGATTGATTGTCGAGATTGACCGCTGGATGATTCGTAATGCGATAAAGACCTTTGCTAATCACGAGGGGTTGACTTTTTCTATTAATTTATCTCCTAAGTCAATTGGTGATATAGGTATCTTACAACTGATTCAAGCCGAATCAAAAACGCTTGGCATTGAGCCGCAGAATATTATCTTTGAAGTCACCGAATCGGGCGCCATCGCGAATATCAATGGTGCGATTGAGTTTTTAACGCAAGTGAGGCAGCTTGGTTTTAAAACCGCACTGGATGATTTTGGCGTAGGATATTGTTCGTTTTCTTATTTAAAAGATTTACCGGTTGATTATGTGAAAATTGATGGCTCTTTTGTGCAGAATCTGGTAGGAGATACTGTTAAGCAGGCCATTGTAAAATCAATGAATGAAGTGGCCCATTCACTGGGTAAGCAAACCGTGGCAGAATTTGTTGAAGATCGAGATACGCTCGAATATTTGCGCACCATTGGAGTAGATTTTTGTCAAGGATATTATATTGGTGAACCTAAAGTCGAAGCCATAGAAACACGACATGCATCGGTCGTATGAAGCGACGGATTTGATTGTGAAAAGGGTGCCAGGTGTCATATCTGAGCAGCCAGTTACCTATGATTTAGCAAGATGGATGGCGCGACCCAAGTCAGTTGTTCGGGTTTTGGGGAGGCGATTATTGATCATATGTAAGTCGCCGCGGCGGAGCATTTCAGACAATAGCTTGTGATCTGGTGAAAGTAAAATAGCCCTGGGTTTTACCAGGGCTATTTTCGTGTTACAGTGTGTTTGATTAGCTTCCCAACCTAAGCAAAACCTTTAAATCTACGCTAAAGCTGCAGCGCCCATCGAAGCTTCTAGTAATATTTTTGTTGCTTGTAGTCCTCGTGGACCATCGATGAGATCAAATTCTACTTTTTGCCCTTGTTTGAGTGTCCTATATCCCTCCATTTCTATTGATGTAAAATGTGCAAATACGTCAGATCCACCTTCATCAGGCGAAATGAACCCATATCCCTTAGCATTATTGAACCATTTCACTGTTCCTGTCGTCATGGTTAATAATCCTCCTTCCATTTATTGACAAATATTCAAAATTGATTAACCCACGCTAGGTTTTTCAGGGGAAGATTCATCGTTTTTATCGTTATTGTTATAGGCTGCAACACAGTACTTCATTGGTACAAGTAAAACTTACAGATAGACAAAGCATAGAGTCAAGTGTTTTAGGTAAATAAATGCTAACAATTGATCGAAATGTGAGTTTTAGGTTAATTTAGCTGCTTTTTTGATGTATTGAATTCGGCAAAATAAACCCTCATAGTAGTAGAAGCGTTTAAACCATTTTGAGTGGATAATGTGAATGGGGATTTTTTATCGCTGAATTGCATAACGGCAAAATGTATGTGGGGCACCTTCAAATATGAAAAAGATATAAAGTGCGATGGCTGAAATTCGATCAAGTCGGTGGGTATGGCTGAATGAAAAGAATACAGTTTAATCAAGTTTATTGATGATTACTGAACGAGGGTGCTTATCTAATGTTAATATGTATTTTATCGATTTATACCAAACGTTTTTTTCAGTTAAAATATACAAACTCAAGTGTAGTATTTTACGCTGTGAGCAGAATTTACTCAGTCGCCAGGGGTTTCATTATTTGATTGTTTTTTTGCAAAAGTCTTGTTTGCCAACCGACACATTCCGTCTACGACACAGGCCGTTGTTATTTCTAGGGGAATTGCCGATACGGGCAATTTAAAAATCAACGATATTACACGGCCAGGTAAGCTATCGCTGAGTTTATCGATATTTTCTATGCTATTCAATTAAACTAAATGACAATGAGTGACGATCAATACACTGACCTTGATGACAATCTCGATGTCCAAGAAGCTAAGCCAAAGTTAAAACGGCCGCCGCTGTATAAAGTGATTCTTTTGAATGATGATTATACGCCTATGGACTTCGTAGTTCAGGTTTTGGAGACATTTTTTAGTATGAACCGGGAGAAGGCGACTCATGTGATGATTCAGGTGCATACGAAGGGACGCGGTATATGCGGAGTTTTTACTCGTGAAATTGCAGAAACAAAAGTATCTCAAGTCAACGAGTATTCAAGGAAAAGTCAACATCCGCTTATGTGTACGATGGAACAAGCCTAAACCTCCCCTCACATGGTTGTTAAATAAATGATCAGTAAAGAGCTTGAATTTACATTAAATAGTGCATTTAAAGAAGCACGTGAAAAACGTCACGAGTTTGTTACCGTAGAGCATTTGTTATTGGCGCTACTGGATAACCCGGCGGCGGCTTCTGTGTTGCGTGCTTGCGGTGCTAATTTGCCGCAGTTGAAAGTAGAGTTGGGAAATTTTGTTGATGAGACAACGCCCCAACTGATTATTGAGGATGAGCGCGAAACGCAGCCAACGCTAGGTTTTCAAAGAGTCTTGCAGCGGGCTGTTTTTCAAGTGCAGTCATCAGGAAAAAAAGAAGTCACTGGGGCCAATGTATTGGTGGCTATTTTTAGTGAGCAAGAGTCACAAGCGGTGTATTTTCTCAATAAGCAAAACATCGCACGGCTTGATGTTGTGAATTACATTTCACATGGTATCTCAAAAGTCCATGATGAAGGTGATTCGCAAGGGGTAGCTCCATCCCTTGAAGATGAAGGGGCGGCGGAAAACACCGGCAAGAGCCCATTAGATAGTTATGCCACTAACCTGAACGAACTGGCTCGCCAAGGCCATATTGATCCGTTGATTGGCCGTAAGGATGAAGTGGAACGAACGGTACAAATTCTGTGTCGGCGACGGAAAAATAATCCATTGTTTGTCGGTGAGGCCGGTGTGGGTAAGACCGCAATTGCGGAAGGCTTGGCGAAAAAAATCGTTGACAAGGAAGTGCCCGAAGTTTTATCCGAGGCGACTGTATACGCGCTTGATTTGGGGGCCTTGCTGGCAGGGACCAAATATCGAGGTGACTTTGAAAAACGTCTTAAAGCGTTGCTCAATCAGTTACAGAAAGAAAAAGATGCGATTCTTTTTATTGATGAAATTCACACCATTATTGGTGCGGGTTCGGCGTCGGGTGGAGTGATGGATGCCTCTAATTTAATCAAACCTATGCTGGCTTCTGGTCAATTGAAATGTGTTGGCTCAACAACCTACCAGGAATATCGGGGTATTTTTGAAAAAGATCGAGCCTTGGCTAGACGATTTCAAAAGATTGATGTCTTGGAACCCAGCGTTGATGAAACCGTGCAAATTTTGTTGGGTTTAAAGTCACGCTTCGAAGAGCACCACAATATAAAATATACCCGGCAAGCGTTACAAACTGCCGCAGAACTTGCGGACCGTTATATAAACGACCGGCATTTGCCTGATAAAGCCATTGATGTTATTGATGAGGCCGGTGCAAAACAACGCTTATTACCTCAATCGAAACGTAAAAAAACCATTGGGGTGGGGGACATCGAAAGCATTATTGCTAAAATTGCCCGCATTCCGCCAAAAACGGTATCACGATCAGACAAAGATACCCTCAAAAACCTTGAGCGTGATCTGAAGATGACGGTTTTTGGCCAAGATGAAGCCATTCAATCATTAGCGACAGCCATCAAGCTGGCACGTTCGGGATTACGTGATGAAAGTAAGCCTATTGGTTCGTTTTTGTTTGCAGGACCCACCGGCGTCGGTAAAACGGAAGTCACTCGGCAATTAGGATTGACCTTGGGAATCGAGTTGATTCGCTTCGATATGTCTGAGTATATGGAAAGGCATACAGTTTCTCGTTTAATTGGTGCGCCGCCTGGCTATGTCGGATTCGATCAAGGTGGTTTGTTGACCGAAGAAATAAATAAGCATCCTTATGCGGTTTTGTTGCTCGATGAAATTGAAAAAGCGCATCCTGATGTATTTAACTTGTTACTGCAAGTGATGGATCATGGGACGTTAACCGACACCAATGGTCGAAAAACAGACTTTCGTAATGTGATTGTCGTCATGACCACCAACTGCGGTGCTGAAGCCTCGAATCGTGCATCCATTGGATTTACCGAGCAGTCACATGAAGGTGATAATTTGGATGTCATCAAACGCACGTTCACCCCGGAATTTCGTAATCGACTGGATGCTATTATCCAATTTAATACACTGAGTCCTCAAACGATTACCCATGTAGTGGATAAGTTCACCATGGAGCTGGAAGTCCAGTTGGAAGATAAAGGTGTCACGTTAAAGATTGATGAAAAAGCACGTCAATGGTTGGCGGTTCATGGCTATGATAAAGACATGGGGGCAAGACCCATGGCGAGGATTATCCAAGAGCATATCAAAAAACCCCTTGCCAATGAATTGTTATTTGGTAAATTATCGGAAGGTGGTAGTGTTCTGATCACTGTCGAAGAGGATGTGCTGAGCTTCGATTTCCAGGTGAAAGAAGAAGTGTGTTAGTTATTTATCAAGGTCTGGCTTTGATGAGCTAGATCTGGATACACGATGTTTCATAAAACAAACAAAAGCTAGCAAAAAGGCTGGCTTTTGTTGTTTTGGCTAGGGTAATTTTTTTAGTGCCAAATGGATGATTTTTGCTCTCATAGCGTGAGGTTTAAATAAGTAAAAAACCACCATGAGTAAGATTTTGGTGAGAATTTGGGCGGGGGTTATTTAGCACGGTAGACAATTCGTCCTTTATTTAAGTCATACGGTGTTAATTGAACAGTCACTTTGTCGCCCGTTAAAATACGAATATAGTTTTTACGCATTTTGCCAGAGATATGGGCGGTGACTATGTGCCCATTTTCCAACTCTACCCGAAACATGGTGTTGGGTAGCGTGTCAACGACAGTTCCTTCCATTTCAATATGGTCTTCTTTTGCCATTTGCTTGCTCTTTCAATAAATTTTTTGTGTGTCTAAATGAAAGGACACAGATTATAATGGGTGGTTTCTTCAATCACATTACAGTCGGTGTTCTCAATTGGGTTCTTAATAACGTCGAGCGAAATAAAGGCGAGGATTATACCCGTGTCCTAACTTTATCGCTAGCCCGCATTGATGTCATTAAGTATTTATGTATGAAGTGAGCGTTGATTTTTTGATCAATTTCTGGTGTGGATATCTATCATTGATCTATATTCGATGCTAATGGAATTGAATCGGCCTAAACCAATATAAAATTAAATGTATTTGCTTGTCAATGCTGCATATTACGAGTGAACAGAGTACGGTAAAACAGATTGTTGAGAGCTCTATTCCGGGGAAAGCGATCGCCTGGATTGATGCGTTATATGATGGGCCAGTGCCTGAAGTTTTAGACTTAAATCAGTTTTCTCAGGTAAGGACCCATTACTTTACCAATTATCGACCGCTCATTTCAGAAAATTTGGCTGATCTCATTAAACAACGTAATCAGTTAATTGCCCATTTCCAGCAGTTTAAAGAGATTATTCTTTGGTTTGGTCATAATCTTTTTGAGCAATTGCATTTATTACAATTGCTGCATTGGTTTGCTGCTCAGGATTTATCAAAAACTACAGTGAGCTTGATATCGATTGATCGATATTTGGGCAAATTTCCTTTTTATGGTTACCAAGCATTGGATGGTCATCAATTAGCAAGTTTATTGGGTTCACAGCAAGAAGTTACCACTAGCCAATGGAATGTGGCCATCAAAGCTTGGCAAGCTTTCATCTCGCCGGATCCTCGCCAACTGCTGGATCTTTACCAGAACGATACCTCGGCACTACCCTTTTTAAGAGGGGTGTTGCGAAGGCTGTTTGAGCAATACCCATCAAATCAAAATGGGACTTGTCGTACTGAGCAAGAGATATTAAAAGTCCTGGGCAATCATAGCAAATCCCCCTGGGATATTTTTGAAGAGGTTCAGCAAAAAGAAGCGCCTCGTTTTATGCATGCGCGGTTATTTTGGAATTATTTGAATAACTTAATTGATAGTGCAGGACCATTGTTGATGGTTGCAGATGAAAAACCGTTGCTTAGTCCCCTATGCTCGCCAGATAGCCAGGACTTTCATAACATGATAATTCATATCACTAAAGCGGGCAGGCTTGTGTTGTATCATCATGCGGATTGGTTGCATATGAATGGCATTGATCGTTGGATCGGTGGGGTGCATTTAACCCGAGATAATATTTGGCGCTGGAACGCGAGTCGCAAGCAGTTGGTACATACTTACACCTAAATTTCAGTTTTGATCGGTATCCGAGGGGGAATCCATCTTTGTTTCAAAAGCGCGTATTTCATAACTGTCGTAATAATCGCTGAGTTGTCGCCCAATGTAGATCGGTTGATAACCATCAAGATAGTATTCGCGGCGGGTCTTAAAGACATCGTGTGGTTTTAACGTATTGTTCAGCTCATCTTGTAAAACCTGGCATTCTTTGCATAACCCAAATGTCTTAGCCAAATGTGTTTGGCAAGCCGGACGCTGACATTGTTCACATACTGCAACGGCCTGTTGCTCGCAGTCAGATAAAGTAAAAAACCCCCGTTTAACGGCACACTTTTTCATGCTGGATATGATCCATATTGATGCTAATTTCACTATAAGCTTGTCCTATCCGATCTAAAAAATCAAATAATGACATCGCTTTCTCCTGAGTTTGGCAGGTTAATTTTTGTGTGTCTCGTATGGTTAACCATTGTTCACTTATCACCAATGGGCTAGGTTGCTTGGAAAATGTATGGGTGCGAGCTTTATAAATCGTGGTTGGAAAATCAATTTGAAAGGTCATGGTGCAATGCCGTTCATTGTTTGCTGGCATTAAATGATTGATGGTGTGGTTAATGTGCCACTGTAAGTGGCTACCATCTTGCAAATGGGCGGCGATGGAAAACCAAGGGGAATGACAATTCGTTGTTGACTGGCTTTGACTTGCCATAGGATGGCTCTGCAATACATCATCACATTGCAACGTCATATCGAGTTTGTCATTTTTGTGCATGTCTTGCTGGAGAATTTGTAGCATGGGCAAGATAAATTGTTCCACATGAGCAGCAAGACCTTTTTGAAGTAAGCTAAAATAAAAATACCAGGCGGTCATTGTAAATAGCCAGATAAACCAGAACAGCAGTAGGGTGACTATGGTTTCATGAGTGGCAAAGAGGATAGTGATTGCCGAGCTGAGCAATAGACTGAGCAAGCCGATGGTCAGTACTTGTTTGCGTGCTTGATTGGCATGCTGATCAAATGTTATCAGCTGAGTGATTAGCCTGAGCCATTGTGAGCACCTGAGTGTGTCAGTATAGTGCTTGCCCTGTAGTAGTTTACGTTGTTTTTTTGATAGCGAAAAATAGGCACCAAGCGCTTTATTTAAGGACAAGATGTTCTTTTCCTGTTGTGATCGCTTAAAAGATTATCAAGTGGATGAAAGAAGGCAGTGGTAGGCATTTTTTCCAACGGCAAATTGGTTCCTAAGATGATTGTTCCGAGCAGCTTTTATTCTATGGTGTGTTCATCATATTGTCATGCTAAAAATAAAGCCGGCAGTTTTTAGGTCGATAGACAGTAAGTAGGGTTTATCCTAATATAAAATTCAATGGCAAAATGTCTTAATTATGAACGACCGTTTAGTACAAATACCTAAAAATACCATTAAAGTTGGCAAGCTAGCGCCTTTCCCTATTTATGATAAAGATGAAAAATTGCTCGTTCAAGCAGGGCTTGAGTTAACGGATACGCAAGCCTTGTTACTACAGAAGTACGATCGGTTGTTTACTCATGACAAAGAATTAATCACGGCACTCATGAGTATTGACAATAAAGCGGGTTTGCAAACCGAGGATGAGCTCGAAGAAGAAAATGCGTCCGTTTATAAAATGCCGACGCCGTTTGTCAGAATAAAACAGCTGGAAGCGGATCTACAGTGCGTGATTAATGGGCGTTTGCATTCGACGGATTTTTCCGCCACGATTTATCGGCTGGCTGATCGTTTACATGTGCTGGCAAAAGATACCCCCGATTGTACACTGGCCACGATCTTTTTCGATAGACAGTCCCCGGATCCGGTAAAAAAATCATTAAGTGTGGCGATTATTTGTGACTTGATCGCGGAAGCCTTGCAATATAATGAACCAGACAGGCGGGCGCTGGTGGCAGCGGCATTGACCATGGACATGGGTTTTATTTATTCCAGGGCCAATATGAGTAATCATGCAGCGTTGAGCAAACAATTATTAGAGGAGTTGGGGGTCACCGATAGTCAGTGGTTAGAATTTGTTGTCAAACACCACGAAAATAATGATGGTTCTGGGCTGCCAGAAGGACTCATGTGTGATCATATTCCGCTAGGTGCCGCGATACTCAGTTTAGTGGTGGCGTATTGTGATCAATTTACGGGTAAATATGCTTCCGATAAAAAGAGCCAAAGCCAAGCATTGCGTGATTTTTTTCAAGACAATGATCCGCGTTACAAAGGGGCGCTCAAGAAGTTATTGTTGCAGGTAGTGGGCTGTTATCCGCCGGGTAAAGTTGTTATCCTGAAAAATAAGGATGTGGGTGTAATTTTGCGTCGAGGAACGCGGCCCGATGCTGCGCAAGTCCGTTGTTTTCCAGGATCGAAGGGGGATAGCAGTAAGGCAAGTCACGTACGCAATGTTGATAGTAAAATTAATCCTATTGTTGAAGTGATTTCCCCAGAAAAGTTATCCTTAGATATGGACTTTGAAAATCTTTGGGGTTACGGAGAGAGAAAAGTTAAAGTGAGCTAGATACATCTAAAGTGCTAATGTCTTATCGAGTACCTCGATAAGCCGGCTAGTGCTGTAAGGCTTGAGGATGAAGTTTTTAGCGCCGGCGGCCACAGCGTCTTGCACACTCGCGCCGACGCCCATGGAGCTCAACATTACAATTTTAGCGTTGGGGTCAATTTCAATGATTTTCTTAACCGCTTCAATGCCCCCCATGCCTGGCATAACAATGTCCATGGTGACGATATCAGGTTGGTGTATCTTATATAGGTCAACGGCTTCTAAACCATTCTCTGCTTCAGCGACGACTTTATAACCAGCCTGTTCAACCTCAAGTGTTAGCATCTTGCGAGTAAACTCTGCATCATCGACAACCATTATCCTTTTTGAAGTCATATGCAATCCTCATGTACAATAAAATAGTGTAACTACCAGTAAAAACAGGCGGAGACTAATATAAGTCTATGTCGGTATCTTAGCTAAGAAGCTTTACTACATATAGGACATTGGTTTTCATGTAAGGTATTCCGGATAAGTGATTATCCGTCACAAATGATGATTAAAAACGCACTTTCCAAATAATTTAAAGTTTTTGAAAATTAGCGCTAGACAGATGAAACTAGCTCTGTATAATGCGCACCTCTTCTGGCCACAACGCTTCATGAAACTGAAACAAAGGGTCGGGAGAAGCAGGACAAGAAAGTAGTTGACAGACAAGATTGAGAGGGTAGAATACGCCCTCCTTAACGAGCA
>Ga0316206_1000144_pt1 | contig 141882 bp, 144 predicted proteins | sample 6monthpyrite_MG_FD_204942 | JGI IMG/M metagenome (GOLD analysis project Ga0316206, IMG submission 204942) | Microbial mat bacterial communities from mineral coupon in-situ incubated in ocean water Damariscotta River, Maine, United States -... | ecosystem: Environmental > Aquatic > Marine >... | reverse complement strand
ACAAGGTCTCTCTGTTTGTGGACGGGAATTATAGACAAATCAAACTTACATGTCAATAGTTTTTTGAAAGAATTTTAAAAGTTTTTTTGAGTTGTGTTTTTTTGGTGTGCTTTTGTTGTTTATTGAGGGATATATGTGTATCCAGTCTCTGGTTCTATATGTATGGATATACTTCCTTCATTTAAACTGTTGAGCGTTATTACACATAATTTATTGATCAATTTAGGTGAAGAAGTAGTAGTGCTAATTTTGTATGAACTTGTATATTTACCTAATGTACCGGATATTGGTCTTCCTAGATTATCAAAACTAAGCCTACTATTTCTACAACCGCCTTTCAATGAATAACTAACAATGTCGTACGACAAGCCAAGGTTCATCTTTTTGTTTGCTCTATTATCTGTTGAGTATAAAGATTGAGTACCACCGCTTAAGTATCCTGAATGGTTTGAAGGATCAATAGCTAACTCTGAATTATTTGGTAATACATTACTTGTATTAGTTCCTGAATCGGAAAATATGCTATATACTAATTTAGAATCTGTATGTGTTGCACTAGTCTGGAAAATCAGTTGCCATCTTTTTCTATACCATACAGAGTCACCAGAGTTAAACTTATCATCAATCATAGCTAAATGCTGTGTATACCTTATGTCAGATAGTAACTGAGTTGCTGCTTCTTGTATTTTTGTTGGTTTGGAATCTGAAATCATAATTGTGGTAATAATACCAACTATGATTATTATAAAAACTAACTCTAGTAAGGTAAAAGCTTTTTTCATACTTTCTTTTCTAAAAATTTAAATTTTTTTAGTATAGCAAAAAATTATATAAATGTTGTCTTTGTGGAAGTATTTTTAAATAAAGTAGGTAAAAAGGGTGAGGTAAGGATTTAATGTCCTTACCTTATAAAATATTATATTTTTTCCGCTACGGAAACATCATAAAGAATGTCATCCATTGGGTGTCTGTACATTGGCATTGCAAGACGTTTTTCATCAAGGATATGACCGATGAAGCCGATTGAACGACCAACGATAAAGAATGCATTCAGTGTACCTGATTCTATAAACTCATTTATCTCTTCTTCAGAGTAACCCAATGCTCTCCACATATCAACCATCAAGATACCGATAGTACCATCAACATTTAAGATAAGGTTCTCTTTCTTAGATGTAGTTAATGCTTCAACAGTTCTTGCATAGTCAAGTAATGGTGTAGCTGGGAAATTCTTAGTTGCATAGTTCATAAGACCAGTAACACGTAAATCTGGATTCTTAAGAGACTTGATACGGTGACCGATTCCTGGAATTGGCACACCCTCACCTTTCATGTAGTTTAAGAAAGCTTTAGGATCCATACCGTTATCATCTGCATGTTTGAAATATTTAGCAGCACCATCAATAGCACCACCAAATCTTGGACCGATTGTTAATAAACCAGTTACAAGAGATTCAACAACAGATTTACCAGCTCTTGCAGTTACTTTTGCATTGTGAGCACCAGAAACAGCAGGACCATGGTCAGCAACAGTTTTCATTACAGTCTCGATGAAATCAGTAGCCCATTTTGGATATTGTTTTTTGAACCATAATAATGAAACAACATCACCAATACCTTTACCAGTATCAGGAGTAGCAACAGAAGAGATTGGGAAACCTGCATATGTAGCTTCATCACCGCGATCATCAGAGATAGTACAGATAAACTCTTTACTTCTTCTAATTTTAGGACAAACATTCATAGGTGGTTCAGCGATATCTTTGATAACACCTTGAGCATGTAGGTCATGGTATACAGCAGAAATGATTTCGGGAATATCATTGAATGAACCTGGAACGTGAATACCGGCTTCTCTCATGGCAGTGTTTTTAGCTTCTGCAGTTTCTCTGTCATCATTTGCAGATGCACCAGCGTGACCAAATTGAACACCAGAATCATAATGCTTAGCGATTGTACCGATACACCAAGCGATAATTGGCTTAGTAATTTTTCCAGCTTTAATAGCTTCGATTACTTTATATTCTTCAGTACCACCAACTTCACCTAGAAGTAGCATATATTTAACTTCTGGGTTTTGTTCCATTCTTAGTAAGTTGTCAATGAAAACTGAACCAACAAATCTGTCACCACCAATAGCAACACCCTCAGCGATACCATCAGCATTAATAGCAATAATGTTAGAAAGTTCGTTAAATAAACCACCTGAACGAGTTACAAGTCCACATGAACCTGCACGGTGAAGTTTAGAGTTAACGATATTTTCAATAGTACCACCAACATTTGCAATTTTGAATGCACCAGGAGCGATACCACCAACAGTTGCTGGCCCGATAACTGTAACACCAAGGCTTCTTGCATGTTCATTCATACCACGAGCAAGTCTCTCAGGGATACCTTCTGCAGTAATCATGATTGAAGAGAAACCACCAATTGATAGTGCTTCCATAGTTACATCATATGCAGTTCTAAAAGATGCAAAGTTTAAAAGTACATCAGCTTGAGGCTGAGCAGCTTTTGCTTCTGCAGTAGTTTTAAAAAGTGGAATCATAACTTCGTCCGGTCCGTAAAAGAACTTCTCGAATTTATTTCCACTTGTAGGTGCAACGATACCAGCTACTGAAGGAGTCTCTCTTTTAATTGTATAATCATAATCAAGCATTCTTTGGATTGCAGTTTTGTTGTTATTCCAAAAAATTGCTTGTGTTGTTTTAGTAAATAATTGTGCCATTTCTTCCCCTTACTTCACTAGTGCCATACGCACGATATCTGTAACGTGTGTCTCTGGTCCATAAACTTCTATGTAAAGACCTAATCTGTCCGCAGCTTCTTTGATGTCTTTAAGACCTTTCTCGTAGTTTGGTCCACCACGACGAACATAAATCTTAATACCAACTTTTTTCATTTTATCTGCATAATTATCAAATGCTTGGATAATACCTGTAAAAGTTTTTGCAACATCAGTAAAATTAGCAATAGCTCCACCGATAATCATGATTTTCTCACGACCTTTAGAATCTTTTTCTCTTGTCATTAAGTCAAGTAAAGTCTCAGCATAGAACTTAGTCTCACCAGTAGTTGGACCACCAGAGTACTCACCATAGTTAGCTAAGTCATCGATTCCTGCTAAGTCAGCAATAGTATCAGCATAAACAACTGAAGCACCACCACCGGCAACCATAGTCCAGATTCTAGCTTCTGGCTTAAGTAGTGTAAGTTTTAATGATGCACCAGTTTTAGCATCAGCTTCTTCAATAGCTTCAACTTCTGGAGATTTAGCTTCCATACCAAATGCAGTTGGGTACTCAACATCGCCCCACTCATCAACCATCATGAAACCAGCAGTATCATCAAGTTTAGCAACCATATCAAGAAGCTCTACTTTGTTACCTTGAAGTACAAATGGATTGATCTCTAAGTATGCAAAGTTTAACTCACGATAAGCTTTGAAAAAGCCAATTGCGAAGTTAGCAAATGCATCTTTGTCTTTTTTAGCTACATCAGCAGGGATATTAGCTTTGATTTTCTTAGCTATCTCTTCTTCAGTATCAGTAATTGCGAAAGCTACTTCAGTAACTTTTTCATCCCAACCCTCTTCAACTTCCATTCCACCTTCAGCAGACATATAAAGCATATCATCATCGCCAACACATGTAGCAGAGATATAATACTCTTCTTCTTGTGTGTGTGGAGTGAATGGCTCAACAACGAAATGAGTAAGCATATCAACAGAAGCTTCACCTGTTGGAGTATCACCGTCAAATGAAAAATAAACTGATTGTTTCTCACTTGATTTTTCATCAACCCACTTAGTAGCAGTAGCAAGCGAAACATCACCTGGTTTTTTATCTTTAAAAAGTACTAAATCATTTTTACCACGTTTACCAAATAACATATCTGGTTTAGCAACTAATGTTTTTTCTTTTAACCAAGATTTAGACTTAGCCTCTTCTTTTAATTCTGATCCATTTTGAACCATTACAGTTTCATAAGCATAAGTAAAATCTGGAAAATACTTATCCCAATGCTTCGCTAAAATTGACTTAGCGTCATACTCTCTAATCGCTTTTTGAGCCATTGCAACTCCCTGTTTTTATATTTAATGGAATATTACCATATTGTTAATTAACTTAATAGTATTTCTTTAGGTTAAGTGTTCAATAATTTTAGTTTATGTTTATCTTGGTAACATTAGCCTTATACACTAGTCTATTCTTGTAACTTATTGTAACATTACTTCTAATCGATGAATTTAAGTTATTTTCCAATAATATATAATTGTTGCATTTTGTTACATTGTAAAATTTCAATCTTTTTGACATTTTTTCATCAGATTCTAAACAGTTTACACCCATACTTTTTAATTTTCTTGACAACTCTTTAGCTACATGCATCTTATATGCAAAATGTTTCTTTGGATTATCCATTACAGGGTACAAATACTTATTAAAAAACACAACACTGCTGTTTATAAATAAGAAAACCAATGTAATTATAAATATAACTCTATATCTCTTTCTAAATATTTTCAAACGAACTCTATATGAGTGAATAAACACTTGAGCCATTACAGGGAGTGCGACAATAAGATAAGGAGCAAAATGCTCAACATGAATTCTTTGTCTAAAAGATAATAATAATGAAACAATTAATGCAGTTGAAGATATATACCATAATATATCCATATCTTTGTTCAAATACTTTCTATACAATGAATAAAATATATAAATAAAAAGGATAGGTGTAAATATAGTTGCATATATACCTATAGAATCTAAGAAGTGTCCTTTAGGTGCACCATGTGTATTTATACCATATAAGTATAAAGATGTAAAAAACGAGGCTGTATTAAAGATAAAAAATTTTTTATCCTTTTCTTTTATGGCAAATAAAGAAAGTGCTAAAAAAAGAAACAAGAAACCTCCATCAAGAAAAATATATATACTCAGCAATGGATACAGAATTGTCTTAGAAAAATTTTGATACATGTATATAAAAAACAACAATCCAAACAAGACTAAACCAGCACTGTCGACAATAATAGCAGAACTAATTATTCCAGGTAACAATACATATATAAAGATAAGCCATAGTCTATTTCTTTCATTATCAATATACTTATTTGATATTTTGTACAACAATAATGTTCCAAATAAATGTAGCATTATCATAGGTAGTCTAAGAGAAAAATCATTCTGTCCAAAAATAGAAATAGAAGTTTTTACAATATACTGAAGAGGTGAGAATCCTCCGTATAAGAGAGATGCCTCGTAGTAAGATATAGATAACTCTGAAGTTTGTAGAACAAGGTTTAAAACATCTATTCCAAGTATTAAGAATAAGATGATTTTTGTATTCATATCTTTAAAAAATTTCCAATAATCTTATGTCCAAATTGACTCATAATTGATTCTGGATGAAACTGTACACCATAGATTTCTTTATCTTTTACTCTCAATGCCATAATCTCATTATCATCCGTACTGTAAGCCAATGGTTCAATAACATCAGGAAGGGTCTCTTTATCTACTATAAGGGAATGATACCTAGTTGCTATAAAATCTTGTGGTAAATCCTTAAATATTTTACACTCAGCTGCCTGTCTCATTGTGGATGTTTTTCCATGCATCATATTTTTAGCCCGAACAACATCACTACCAAATGCTTGTGCTATACTCTGATGACCTAGGCATATTCCTAAAATGGGTACCTTATCTTTAAAATGCTCAATTACTTTTAATGTCACACCTGCCTCATCCGGAGATGCAGGACCAGGAGAAATGATAATTTTTTCTGGATTCAACTCTTCAATCTCATCAACATTCATCTCATCATTTCTTATTATCTTTAAATCTGCACCCAGTTCTCTACAATACTGAACAATGTTATAAGTGAAACTATCGTAATTATCAATCATTAAAATCATTTATTTGTTCCTGCTATTAAATCTAGTATATTATGAAAAGATCCATATTATACTCACTTCTTAAAACTTTATTTTTTGTAAGGTACATTATTTTGCACCGACTTTTAAAAATACAACCTTGATTGTTTTCATAAATATTACAAAATCCATCCATAGTGACCAATTTTGTATATACCATACATCAAGCTCAACTCTCTTAGCAAAGGTCAGTTCATTTCTACCACTCACTTGCCATAAGCCTGTAATTCCAGGATTTGTTTTTAAGATAATTTCTTGATTAAACTTTCCTATCTTCTCTTTTTCTGATAACATGTATGGTCTTGGACCTATTAAGTTCATATCACCTTTTAAGATGTTGTAAAACTGAGGAAACTCATCTAGTGATGTTTTTCTTAAAAAACTGCCAATTCTAGTAATTCTTGGATCATTTTTGTATTTATGATAAGTATTATAATACTCTATTTCTTCTGGATTTTCTTTTAAGTACTGATCTAATATATTTTTATTATCTATATACATTGTTCTATATTTGTAACATTTAAAGTCTTTTGATTCTCGTCCTAATCTTTTTTGTTTAAATATAACACTACCCTCTGAGTCAAACTTTATCAATACTGATATAAACACATGTAAAAGTAAGGCAAATGGAAAAATCATAACAACTAATGTTTTTTCAAAAAGATATTTAATAAAGATATTTTTATAGTTTAACAGTCTATTTTCAATGTGAATAGCTGATAATCTTACATTTGCATAATCAATTATACTTGCATGAGAAAAATCTAAATGATCCATATATGGTATAACGTAAATATCTTTTGTCTTTTTTGTGTAATATTTAATAGAATCCTGTAGTTCATTAGTGGGAAAACCTTTAGAAGATATAATAACCATATCATAATTGCTATCACAATTTTTAAAACCAAAGTACCAATTTTTTTCTATTTCTTGATACAAGGTTTCAAATCTGCTTGAGTTAGCAACAACTTTCACTCTTACTCTAAATATATCAAAATTAAATAACACTCTTTTAAAAATTCTTTTTGATACCGGTACTAAGAATGAAGCAATTATAAAAAACAGTAGTATAAATGTTCGTGAATAATCATCAGACATTTTAGTTAAGGTTATTACCGTAAATACAGCTAAAAATGAGAATAATAAACTTTTTAAAATCCTTTTTGTATCACTCCAAAAATCATACCGGACTGTATATATTTTTTCAAATATAAAAATAAAAAGTATTATTACCAATATCCAATAATATTGCTTGATTTCAAGGGCATTAAAAAACGGTAATGTCTCATTTAATAAATCTGCCCTAAAAAAGATAGAGAGTTTAAGTGAGACGATTAATGCCAATAAGTCCATACAAATCAACAACAAAAAGTATACATATGTTTTCATAAAAAGGATTATACTTTAAAGTCTTGTTGATTCTAATTAATTTTACTTGTAATAAACTGCTTTATCTCTTGTTTAAACCTTTTAGTAGAAAAACTATTTACGTCTTTTGATATCTGATTATAATCAAATTTTATAGTTTCAAACTTATTTACGGCATTTATAATATCTTCTTTTGTCTGATTCTTAAAATGTATCCCACTAAACTTATCTTTGACTGTTTCAAGTGTACCACCTATCCCTAATGCTATTACAGGTGTTCCACAGGCCTGTGCTTCTATAGGTACTATGCCAAAATCTTCAATTGCTGCATAAACAAACGCTTTGGCCCTTTGCATATAATCAACTAAGACACTTTTTTCTTGATAACCTAAAAGTTTAATATTCTCTTTTGCAATTGCCTTTATATTCTCATAATCTTCACCGCCACCAATCACCACAAGGTTTTTATGAGGCATTTCATTAAAGGCTTCGACTATAAGTTTTGTTTTTTTATAAGGGACTAATCTAGATGCTGTTAAATAAAACTGCTCTTTTTTATCTTTAAGCGTAAAGTTATCCACGTCCACCGGTGGGTAGATAACTATAGAATCTCTATTGTATGTTTTTTTTATTCGTGAAGCTACGAACTTAGAATCTGCTATAAAGTAGTCAACTCCACCCAGTGTTTTAAGATCAAATTTTTTTATGTATTTTAATGTCTGTTGCACAAAGAACTTTTTTGGTTGTTTTAAGTTTGATGTATATTCTTCATACATATCCCAAGCATACCGTATTGGTGTATAACAATATGAAATATGCAACTGATTTTCACTCTTGCTTATCCCTTTTGCTACAGCCCATGAACTACTTATCAACAAATCATATTTTTTTAAGTCTAAACTTTTAATGGCTTTTGGAAAAAGTGCTAAGTAGTTTCTGAAATTCTTTTTTGCAAACGGCAAATTTTGGATAAAAGATGTATTTACAGCCCTGTTATCTAAAATCTCTTTTCTATCTTTATCATTTAAAAAATCAACAAGTGAAAATATATCAGCATCTTTATATATCTCCAGAATTGCCTTTAAAACTTTTTCTGCGCCTGCATCAGTCACTAGCCAGTCATGTATTACCGCTACTTTCAACTTTCGAGTACCTCTGTAAATACTTTAATGTGCTCATCAGCTGATTTTTTCCAACTAAACTTACTAGCTCTATTTATACCCTTTGCTATCATCTCTTTTTGCAGATTTGTGTCATTTAAAACTAATACTATTTTTTTCTTAATATCTTCAGTATCATGAGGATCAAAATAACTAGCTGCATCTGAACACACTTCAGGGATAGATGTAGTATTGGAAACGATAACCGGCGTTCCACATGCCATAGCTTCTAGCGGAGGTAATCCAAAACCTTCATAAAAAGACGGAAATACAAAACAACTGGCTAAATTATAGACTTTTGCCAATTCAATATCATCTATAAAACCCAAATAATGGATATTTTCCTTGTTTTTATTTATAATTTTCATAACTTCATCGTTATTCCAGCCTTTAAATCCAACCAATACCAACTTATATTCTGCCTTCATGCTATCATCTAATGCATTATAGGCATTTAAAAGACCTAAAAGGTTTTTTCTTGGTTCAATACTACCAACGGATAATATAAATTTTTTTGGTAGATCAAAGTCTAAGTTTACATCTTCATATACTTTAAACACCTCATGTGCTAGTCCATGATGAATAACTCTGATTTTTTCCTCTTGAAAATCTAGTCTTTGTAAAATTTCTTGTTTTGAATAGTTTGAACCTGTAATTATCATATCGCTTTTAACTACATTTTTAAAAAAAAACTTTTCAAAATACTTGGTTCTTTCTTTTGGATGATAATCTTTATATAATATAAAAGAAAAATCGTGTACAGTCGTGACTATTTTTTTTGCTTTTAGACCATCAGGAGGTATGAAGCTTGGTTGCCAATAAAGATCATAAGTCGGTGAAAAAAACTTACTAGATAAAAATATTAGCTTTCTGATAATTCTTTTTAAAAACGGAATACGCGAGACTGTTTCTTTTATACTACTGGTTAAATTTTTTGTTGTTTTTATAAAATTTTTTGAATGGTATCCATAAAAAAAACTTACTTCAAAATCACTATGATTTTTTAAGTGCTGTGATACTTCATGCGTATATCTGCCAATCCCTGTTAGTTTAGATAATAGCGAAATCCCATCTACCAAGATTTTACGCTTCAAACATCTCTCCAAGAGTATCTTCAAGTGTTTTTTGCTTAACGTCGCCTATAAGATTAAAAAGCTTCTTCGAGCTTCCTGTAAGTGTTTTTATCTCATCTTTTCTGACAAAGGCAGGATTTACTTTTACATCTATTTCATATCCGGCAATATTATTCATTTTTTCAATTACATCAAGAAGTTTTACACCTCTATTTGAACAAATATTTACCACTTCTGCATTAGATTCTGAACTTAAAAGCCTATTGTAAACTTCACATATGAAACCTATATCATTAAACTCTCTGCTAACATCTATGTTTCCTAGTTCAATTATCTTTTTACTATCTTTAAAATGTTTCACAATCTTTGGTATTAAAAAGTGTTCAGCCTGTCTTACACCCGTATAGTTAAACGGTCTTGTAACAATTATATTCAACTTACCGAAATAGTTTTTAGCTAAACATTCCATAGCGTACTTACTCGCACCATAATGGTTAGCAGGAGCTGGACAAAGAGCTTCATCTAAAACTTCCAAGCCTTGATTACCATATACTGTAGCACTGCTTGCTAGTATAATTTTTGATGGTTTTATATCTAAGTCAAGTAGCATGTCTAAAATATTGACTGTACCAATGGTATTTACTTTATAAAACTCTTCTGCACTTTCAAAGGCTGTAAAAGATATACCGGATAAATGGATGATAAACTCAGGGTTAATCTTTTGTAATACATCTCTTATATCTTCTTTTTTTGTAATATCACACCGATATTTTTTGCTTGATTCATTAAGGAGTGATGTACCATAGACATCGTAAGCTTTAGATTCAAGATATTTACTAAGATGTATACCTGTAAAACTATCTATACCGGTAATTAAAACTTTTTTAGAAGGTTGATCCAATCTCATTCCTTTTTAAGTCATCTTTTACCATCATTGCACATAACTCTTCAAGTGTACATTTTGGTTCCCAGCCAAGTTCATCTTTTGCTTTTTGTGGATTACCTATAAGCAGTTCAACCTCAGCAGGTCTATAGAACTTAGGGTTTACTCTTACAACAACTTGACCATTTGCTTTGTTAACAGCTATCTCTTCTTCTTCTGTGCCCTGAAACTCAACTTCAATACCTGCACCTTTAAAGGCCATAGTAACAAAGTCTCTGACTGTTTCAGTTCTATTTGTCGCAAGAACATAAGTATCAGGTTTATCAGCCTGTAGCATCAAGTACATACCTTCTACATAATCTTTTGCAAAACCCCAGTCTCTTTTTGCATCCATGTTTCCTAGTTCCATGCACTCAAGCTTACCTAGCTTAATCTTTGCAACTGAATCTGTAATCTTTCTAGTTACAAACTCTTTGCCTCTCAGTGGAGACTCATGATTAAAAAGTATACCGCTACAAGCAAACATATTATATGATTCTTTATAGTTTATCACCATCCAGTGAGCATATAGCTTGGCAACCCCGTAAGGACTTCTAGGATAAAAAGGTGTACTTTCTTTTTGCGGTATCTCTTGAACTTCACCAAACATTTCTGAGGTACTTGCCTGATAATACCTTATATTTGGATTTACAATTCTGATAGCTTCAAGTAGATGAACACAGCCTAAACCTGTTATATGAGCAGTAGCCAAAGGTTGTTCAAATGAAACACCTACAAAACTTTGTGCTGCAAGATTATATATCTCATCCGGTTGTATCTCCATAACCATTCTTATACTGTTTGATTGATCTGTCAAATCATACTCTACTAAATGTAAGTTTTTATTATCTTGGATACCCAGTTCTTCCATTCGCCAAAAATTTACAGATGCTGTTCTTCTATATGTACCATAAACCTCATAACCCTTGTTTAAAAGTAACTCTGCTAAATATGCACCGTCTTGACCTGTAACACCTGTAACTATAGCTTTTTTCATTTTTTTCCCTAATATTTAATAAAGTAATTTGTCTAATATGTCTATATTATCAAAATTATTTGTAACTATCAACAAACCGATATATGAATTAACCATTTCATAAATATTTTCTATATATTTGTACCTAACTTCATATAGTTTGTTTTTTGCATCATTTAAATCCGTAACACTTTTTAGCCCATGCGCATAACCTTGTTCAATCGCATCAACATACAGTTCTGCCGACGTATAGGCATCTTTATACATTGAAACGGATTCCGCCGAGACATCAAATACGGCTTTTTTTTCTTTATATTCTACTCTTACTTCTTTTTGTGCATTAAGCAGATCCTCATATGCAGCTTTTTTCATTAACTCTGCTGAGAGGACTCTCGATGAAGTAAGACCACCGCTATATATAGGTATATTTAAGACAAGCATTGCCTGCTTAGTACTTGAATAAGGTGCATCAACAGTAGGAGTATCTGTTTCATACAAAGAGGCACTAGCTTCAAAATCAAGACGTGGTAAATGAGCATCAAATGAATTATCAACAGTATGTTTAGATAATTCTAAGGCTAGTTTTGCCTGAGCAATTTTTAAATTTTTTAAAAAACTGCCGTCATTAATTATAGATTCTTTCATAGCAGATATACTGCCTAAAATATTTGCATCTGACTTTAAATCCGGTAAATCATATTTTACATCCCCAATAAGCTGGTTTAACTTTAACTCATAAACTTTTTTTAATTTCAATTCTTTTGTAAGATTGATATTAGCAGAATTATATTCTACCTTCATCTCTAAAACATCCATCTTGTTTGATAGGTGCATATCATATTTTTTAGTCAATTCTTCAAGTCTTGACTTACTATATTCTAAATAAGATTTATTTAAGTCAATTTTATTACGAGACTTTAACAAGTTTAAATATGCTTCAAATACCGTTTGAGCAAGTTCCTTTTTTTCAAGAATCACACCGGTATTGTACAACTTGCTTCTTGAGGTCTCCATATCAATTTTTGAATAAACCTCAGGATTGTATATACTTTGTTTTAAAGATAATGTACCATTATATATACCTTGGTTTATAGTTGTATTTCTTAAATTGTTTTGCTTGTATGCAGTTTTTCTATAATATGCAGACAGGTTAACCTGAGGATAAAGTCTAGATTTTTCTTGATTTATTTTTTCCTCATTTGATTTAGCCTGAAAGTCAGAAGATTTTATCTTGTTTGCATTTTTCAAAGCTAGATCATAAGCTTGAGTAAACAACAATACCTCTGCATTTGCATAGCTAACAAATAAAGTAACTAAGAATAAAATTTTAATAAATTGATTATTCTTCATTAAAACTCCTTCTTAGCATATCTGTAAATGGTTTTACCAAATAACTAAGAGCTGTTCTATCTCCTAATTGTATCATTGCCTGTGCCGGCATTCCTGAAACTAATTCGAAGCCATATTCTTTAAGGTATCCCATACCATCAGCAGTTACTTCTATTTTTGCTTCATAATATGGAGCACCAGTCGCCTCATCTATAAAACTGTCAGCAGACACATGAATAACCCTACCTTCAATTACATGAGCTTGTTTTAAATTAAATGCCGAAAACATTATATCTGCTACAAGACCAACTTTTACCTTGTCTATATCTGTTGTCTGAACCTGAGCAATAACAACCAGCTTTGCATTTTCAGGTACTATCTCAAGTATTGGCTTACTTGGACTTATGATACCACCAACCGTATGTAAAGTAAAACCAACTACTGTACCGTCAATAGGTGATCTTATAGTTGTTCTATCCAAAGTGTCTTCATTTGAAAGTATTTTAGACTTTAAGTCTGATATTAATGACTTTGTTTCCACATATTGTTGTAATGTATCGTTTTTAAATTCTTTTTCACGTAAAAGCTGCGTATTTTTCATCTCGCTAATCTGTTCATTAAGCTTTGCGATTTCTGAAATAGTATTTGCTAAATCACCGTCAACAACATTACTTTCACGTTTTAGATCTCTAATCCTTTGTTTATCTACAAGTCTTTGTTCGTATAAATCTTGCCACTCCAGTATTTCTTCTTGCAGCGAAGCTAACCTTTTTTTCTTAGAATCTATCAGGGAATTAAGTCCGTTTATTTGATTTTGAAGCTGAACAATTCTATTTTGAGTAATTATCTTTTCATCTTCAATCGTTCTTTTTGTTGTCATAAAAATATTTTTTTGATCATTCATAGCATTTTTATCAGTCAAAGCAGATGGAAAGTGTATGTTATGTTTAGCATCTCTTTGGGCCTTTAGCCTTGCAAGTCTTGCCAAAGCATCCTGATATTGGGCTGAAAGTATATCTATTTGCGCTTTTATTTGTACATCTCTAAGTTTTATAAGCACCTGACCTTTTTTAACCTTGTCACCATCTTTTACATAAATAGCTATGACCTTACCGCCTTCTAAATGCTGTATGGTTTTTTTATCCAGATCGGCCGATACTTTCCCAATTGCCACGGACGATGAAGCAAGTGGAGCATAAGCCATCCATCCTCCGAGTACTACAAAAACTATAAATATCACTGCAAAGCCAAAGCTTATCACGCCTGAATCATTATATGATGGCATTTTTATTTTATTATTATCCATATTATTTCCTAATTACCTGGTTTACTTAGTGATATTTTCGGTGCCCCTTGGGGTTTTGATGCTGCTGGTTTTACTGCTTGAGGACTTGCAGCCTTAGCTGTTTCTGCTATCTTTGCCAATACATCTTGAGTATTTCCATACAATTCTAACACACCCTGTTTTATAACAGCTAACTTATTTGTCACCTGAAGTATATTTGGTCTATGTGTTATTAAGACAACAGTTGTTCCCTCTTCTTTTAAGACCTGTACAGCTTTAACAAGTGCAGCTTCACCCTGCTCATCAAGGTTGGAATTTGGCTCATCTAAAACAACTAAAACTGGATTATCATAAATTGCTCTTGCAAAACCTATCCTTTGTCTTTGTCCTCCAGACAATGATGCCCCACCTGCACCAATCCTTGTATCATACCCTTCCGGGAGTCTTAAGATCATCTCATGTACACCTGCTTTTTTGGCAGCTTCTACAACTTTTTTAGAATCAACTTCAGTGAACCTTGCAATATTTTGACTAACACTTCCCTCAAATAGTTCAATATCTTGAGGTAAGTACCCTATATACTGACCAAGTTCACCTTTATCCCACTGAGAAATATCAGCCTTATCAAGTCTTGCTTTACCTGCTGCTAGTGGCCATAAACCAAGAATTACTCTTGCTAATGATGATTTACCTGCAGCACTTGGACCAATGATTCCAACTACGTCACCCTCATCAATCTTCATAGATAAACCCCTAACAGAAGGTTGTTGTGCGTTTGGCGGAATAACCATTACACCTTCTAATAGAATCTCACCTTTTGGAGCAGGTAAAGACATATACTCTTTATCTTTTGGAAAATCTTCCAATAATGCGTCTAATCTTGCGTAAGACGTTCTGGCACTAGAAAAACCTTTCCAACTGTTAATGATTAAATCCAATGGAGCCAAAGCTCTACCCATAATAATCGACCCTGCGATCATCATACCCGGACTAACCTCGTTTTTTATTGCAAGATAACCACCAAGTCCCAACATTAAAGACTGAAAGAGCATTCTAGTACTCTTAGATATATTTGCCCAGACTCCGGCTTTGTTGCTAGCTTCATTTTGAGCGTTTAAAAAACCGTAATATTTTTCTTTCCAAATCCCCTGAATATTACCCTTCATACCCATAGCATTTATAACTTCTGCATTTCTTAGATTCGAATCAACATACATAGTGGATGCTCGGCTAAGGGTATTTGCTTGAGCTAACTTTTCTTTAGTCGAATACTCGTTTAAAATTGTAAAGATAACTAAAACAATCGCTGCAAATATCGCAAAATACCCAAATGCCGGATGAAATAAAAACAATACTGCTATATATATAGGAATCCAAGGAGCATCAAAAAAAGCAAACAGACCGTTTCCAGTCATAAACTGTCTTATAGATGTTAAGTCCGACAAAGGCATTGATGAAGCTTTACCAGGATGCTTGTTTGCTAAATCAAAAAGTGAATTGAAAATTCTCTGACTTAAAATAGCATCAAGTTTATTACCTACTTTTACCAAAACCTTAGATCTGATGATCTCTAAAAGAGCCATTGTTATAAATAAGACTATCACAATAGCAGTAAGCATGTAAAGAGTACCTTCACTCCTACTCGTTATTACTCTGTCATATAACTGTAACATATAAAGTGGTGGAACAAGCATAAGTAAGTTTATAAACAAACTGAAAAAACCAACCACCAAAAACGATTTTTTTGATGACAGGATTGCAGTCTTTAGTTCTGAATCTTTACTATTTTGCTTTTTTTGTGCTATTTGTGCCATAAAATTTCCTAGCTTTGTCTTTGATGTGCTATATTAAATAATGTTTGAATATTATCAAGTGATTTCAAGTGAGCATCTATCATGCTAATAATGCCTTTTCTAACCCAGTCAGCTAAAATATCATCGCTTAAAGCATTTAGTTTTTCTCTATCTACAACTTTAAAGCCATTTACAAGAACTTTTTTCTCATCACCTTCACCAACAGAGATCTCTCTTTCTTCAAGTATCCCACTATCAGCAATTATCTTTGCTACATTACCCGTAATAACTGTCTGCTTCTCATGCTCTGTTAAAAAGTTGATTGCGTGTTCTAAAGTCTCAGACTGCTCACCACTTTTTTTGAAAAGTTGTTTACCTTTTGATTTTGAGAATAGTGAAGATTCTTCATCTATAAGTATAACTTTTTGATCCGGATTTTCTTGTGTACTTGCTAATGAAAATGGGTACTTTCTAAAAAATGATGGTACATATGAAGTTATCCACTTACCTTCTGCATTTATAGCTAATGAATCACCTCCAAGTGATACTATAGAGACTAAAGATGGATTCTCATCTCCAGAGAACACTACTGGAAAAGCTGCACCAACTGATGCTACTTCATTTGCTAAAACTGGTACAAAAGCACTCTCTTTTGCGAATGATAGGTTTTCAAGCGGATTTATCTTTAACTCTTTATGTTGCTCTTTATCTAATACTACTAAATTTTTATACATTGTTTTCCTTTTGTTTGTGTTTTGTTTTTTCGGTCGACCTCTACTTTTTGAAGTCAAAGTCATGCCTATAAGTTCTTCTAAGTTTCTAATAAATTCTTCACTTCCAGTTACAAGCTGTTTGTTCAGACAAGTTTGGATAAACTCATTTTTTTGCTCATCTGTCGGGGAGTTAAAAAATTGTGAATACTTTTGTAATCTTTGTATATCAGTATAAGCCAGTTTTTTATACAATTCGTTTTGAGAAACTATATTATCTATCTTATTGTATAAGTTTTTACCTATACTGCTAAAAGCATAATCATCCGGCGCAAGCTTCTCAATATACTTCATAACATCAAAGAGATAAAGACTATCTTCTACAAGTGATGACTTATATCTCCCTTCCCATAATGTACCTGAACGATTGTATTTCTTGTTGAAATAACCAACATACTTTCTTCCTAAACTCTGCATAAACTTTGACAAAGTATCTGCATGACTAGGAGTTGTTAAAAATTCAAAATATTGAGGCATTAGCACATAAGCATGAATTGGTAATTGATACTTATGTACTAACTCTTCTAACATAAACTTAAATGTTTCATAATCAGATTCGTCTTTAAAAAGAGTGAGTCCATTTAAACTTCTAAGAATAATATGCTGAGATGTTTGCTCAACAAATACGCGAACTTTTCGTGCCAAATAAATCCTTTACCATGTTTTCAATTAGCATTGTATATACTTTTAACTTCAAGTTAGTTTAAATCACTCCGACACCATTAAATATATTTTTATTAGTGTCGGAGTGATTGAAATCCATTTATACAACATTAAGTGAAAGTATCCTATTATCAACTATGAAAGAAATAATAGCAAATACGTTTACGCCAATATATGATGAGCTTGAAGATAGGATAAGGTTGGTTATAAACTATCAAGATATGCCAAACAGAGTTGACTTTATGATTACAAGGAGTTTTATTATAAACTTGCTACCGTCTGCAGATGAGTTTATACTCAAACATTATGCTAAAAATGAAGTTGACCTAAATGATATAAAAATAAGTACGCCGAAAAAAGAGAGTAACAATGAAAAAAACTTGTCTCAAACTGATTCTGTAAACCTAGAACTGTTTCGCACAGATGAACAGCTACTGATAGAGGTTAACTTTTCTTATGATGTCAATACAAAAATAACATCTTTAACCTTCTCTTCAAAACAAATAAGGGCTAAAGCTGTACTAAATGCTGATATGATGGGGCAAGTATTTGATACTATAAAAATAGCTATACCAAGTTTTGCCTGGGGAATTTCAACTAGCTTTTAAAGATACACTGTAATAGTGTACCTTTTGCTTATGCTATAAAAAAGTCTATTTCATTATATGCAGGAGCAGGCACTACTACAGGGTCTGTCGGTGGTGGTGCAACAGGCTCTGTCGGTAGTGGTGCAGCAGTTCCATCAGCTGGTGGTGATGCAACGGTTCCATCGTCTGGTGGTGGTGCAACAGGGTCTGTCGGTAGTGGTGCAGCAGTTCCATCAGCTGGTGGTGGTGCAACGGTTCCATCGTCTGGTTTAAATTCTCCATCTGGTGGTGGAAGTGTGCCATCGTCTGGTTTAAATTCTCCATCTGGTGGTGGAAGTGTTCCATCATCTGGGAATTCTCCTTCAGGATGATCAAACTCTCCATCCGGTGGTGGAAGTGTTCCGTCTGCTGGAAAAGTACCATCATCTGGTTTAAACTCTCCATCTGCTGGAAAAGTTCCATCTGGTGGCGGTATACTACCATCAAAACCATTTGGAAAATGACCAGCTACAAACTCTTCTGAAAATTCACCTTTTTCAAAACCGTCAACAAACCCTTCAGGAAATACATCCGGTTTAAAACCTTCAGGTAATTCACCTATTGGATGCCCATCCTTATCTATATAGATATCTGCTACAAAATCTGGGTTAAAGTCTCCAAAGAACTCTTGAAACTTAGTATCGTCTGTTAAAGTATCTGAAAACATTTGATTGAACATATTTGGATTTATATCATTAAATGAATCTTCTTTTAAAACACCATTTTCAGAATAAACATCTTTGAAGTATCCTTCATCAACACCTGCAAACATATCATCAAAGACACCCTTATACAATGTTTCGTCCATATTTCCAAACATATTTTGCATAACATCAGCATTCATATCTTCTGAATTTATTAGATCATGATACATTGTAGAGGCTTTGTCTGAATGATTTGCAAAAATTTTAGATGCATCTATATCCGCAAATCCACCAGCTTTAAAGTTGTTAAACTTATCTGGTTCACGCCATGCATTTTCATCTTGTAAAAAAGCAAAATTCTCGTCTGGAGTTGGCCCTTCTGCCCAAAATCCATCAGCTTGCTCCCAAAAGTTTACAGGGGGTGGAGCATCAAATGTTAGTGTATGATCATTTTCAAGATTTGACCAGAAATCTTTGTCGTTGATATTTTTCCATAAATCATCTTCTTTTAAAGTAGCATCTGGACCAAGAGCAATTGAGTAGTCATCTACCCAACCCTTGTAAAAGTCTATCGTACCAAGTGCATTTTCAGCAGTTGCTGCATCAGATGTGATGTCATTCATAATCTGAGATGCTAAGTCAGATTCTACACCTACTTCTTTAGCATATTGTAAACCAGCATTTACTCTATTTTCTAACAACTGTGCATCTAGTGGATTTCCTGTATCTGCTTTAGCACCATTGATGATAGTTTTAATAAAACCGTCTCTGGTAACTCCACCATCTGCTTCTAACTCAGCTAACCAATACTTTAGACCTTCATCATTAGCATCAACAGTCTGACCAAGTGTATTTTTATATACAGAGATAAGGAAGTCAACATCACCAGCTTCTCCATACAATGCTTGAGTTTCCTCTTGATCAAAAAAACTCTGAGAAACCTGCTCTATATTTAGGTTTCCCTTCATAAGCTCACCTACCCAATAAGCCAACCCAGCTTGATCCGGTGCCCTACCAAATGTTGAAACATATATCTCAGTTACTTCTTGTTCAGCCGTTTGTAAGTCAATTGTCATAATACTCTCCTTGCTTGTTATAATATAAAATTATAATATGGATATACTTAAGTTAGGATATAAAAAAATCTATACTTTCATTAACACCGTTAATATTTAAATTTATATCATCTGCAAAAACTGGTGCTGATAACGGAAACTGTGGTACTGGTGGTAATCCTCCGCTATCTGTTATCTGGTTTGCACCATCATCATAGAAGGTTGGTGTTGCGTAACTTTCATACATACTTGTGGTTTTTGCAGAAAATAATCCGCTACTATTCCATAAAGATATACTTGAAGTACCAATATTTTCACTAATAGTATATGCATTTAGAGCACTTAAGCCTTTCCATGAATCTACACTGGCTAAATCAGTAGAAGGAAGTGATACTGAGTTTTCTGCATAATATTCTATAAGTTTTAGAGCTTGTGTAACTGTTGCACTATCTACAGTTATGCTTGATAGTACACTTGATGCTAGGTCAATGTCTGAGCCAACTTTTTTCATATAGTAAAATCCGACGTCTTTAAGGTTAGTTAGACGAGTTGCATCATCACCTGTGGCACCGTTGTTTACTGCTTCTATAAAACGATCATTAGTAAATGCACCGTTGTTTAGTTGACCTACCCAATAATCAAGTCCAGCTTGTTCAGCATCACGACCTAAAACATTTTGATAAACTGACTGAACAAATGCAGTAGTACTAAGTCCATCGTACTTTGCTTTTACTTCCGACTGATCAAAAAAGCTCTGTCCTACCTGAGCCACTGTCAACTTGCCATGCATTACTTGGTCTACCCAGTAAGCAACTCCTGCACTGTCCGGTGAACGACCTATAGTAGTTAGATAAAGTCCACTGACCTCTTCTTCAACATCATTTCTAAACGGCATACAAGCCTCCTCTATATTGTAATCATACATGATATGAATCTAAATCGACATATATTGGTAAACAGGTAAGTAAACTTAAAAATACTGGAAAAAGAAATAATATATTTAAATTCTATACCGGATATGGTTTCTTCTATCTAAGATTCTATTTAATTTTAACATATGATTCTTAAAAAACTTAATAAAAACATAATTATTAACCAAGTATAATACAATTAGTTAAATAAAAGGAGTGTTATGAAAGTTGTGTTAATAATGTTATCGTTAGTTTTATCGGTGTTTGCAACCGTAGACATAAATTTAGCTTCTGCTGAAGAGTTAAGTGCTCTAAATGGTATAGGCGGTAAAAAAGCTGAAGCTATAATACACTACAGAAATAGTGTAAGTTGTTTTAAAAGTATAGACGAGTTGTCTAATGTAAGAGGAATCGGAAAAGCTACTGTTTCTAAGAATAAAGACAATCTTAGTGCTAGTTCTTGTAACAAATAATTTAGTTGGTGCTTTTTAGGTAGAACTCTCTACTTAAAAAGCAAGTTTACACATGTTTAGATATTGTTTTCGTACTTAGTCCTATGAAGTTTGATATCTCTGTTTTTGTATATCCATACTCATATGCCCTTTTAATATTTTCATTTCTATTTATATCTCTGTCTAACTCAAAAAAAGTTTCTAATCTTTTTGACAATACTTTTAACTCTCCATCTATTTTAACACACTTTGGCGATATATATACGGTATCTTAAATGAGTTACTTAATGGGGTCAGACCCCTATATCGTAGTCATAAGATACTCTCCGTTTAATATATACCATACTTTTAATTGGTAATAATTCAGTAATAATTATTACCAAATAAGCTGTCCAACGTTAACTATACAATATAGTGCCTAACACCTTTTTTTGCCGTCTGCACTGTCTTGAGCACCATTTATAAGTGCTTGAAGCATAAGACTTTGTGAAAAAGCTCCACTTTCTAACTCACTTACCCAGTAATCCAGTCCACCTTGATCAGGTGTCCTACCAAACAGGTTACCATATGCAGTAGTTACCATAAATGGGGTCAGACCCCTTTATTTTTTTATTTTGTTTTCAATATGCTATAATTACTTCATGAATAATAAACAAGAAATACTAGATTTTATCAGTACTAACCGTCAATATATACTAAACAATTACCACCTAACAAAAATAGGTTTATTTGGTTCATTTGCTCGAGATGAACAAACAAAAGAAAGTGATGTAGATGTACTAATAGAGATTGAAGATGGAACTAAAGATATACATGATTTAAAAGTATCGTTAAATAATTATTTGTCTAAAGCATTTAATCGTACAGTAGATATAGCTAGGGAAAAATACTTAAAGCCTTATGCAAAAGAATTTATATTAAAAGATACTATCTATGTCTAATAAGACAAAATTTGATTTACTATCATTGGTTGAGTCAATTGATAAAATAAGCCTATACTCTAAAGACTTTACTGAAGCAAGTGATTTTTACCATGACCAAAAGAGCTTTGATGCTTCTATGATGCAATTTGTTGTTATTAGTGAGGTTATTTCTAGACTAGATGAGAACTTTAAAAATATACATAGTGAAATACCTTGGCAGAAAATAAAAAACTTTAGAAACATAATTGCTCATGATTACTTCGGTATTGATGCTGATGAGATTTGGGACATTATAAATAATAAACTTATTCCATTAAAACAGGATATAAACTCTCTAATTATTTAGTATTATATTTCAACAATAACAAATATACCAAATGGTGTATAATGTAAAAAAAGGATATACTATGAGCAAAGTACAAACAAGTTTACGTCTAGATGCTGATAAGTTCGCCGAAGCTAAGGAAATATTAAAAAGTTTGGGTCTTAACTTCACTGATGCTGTTAATATCTTTACTAGTATGGTCGTTGCAAAAAAAGGTATGCCCTTTGATGTTAGATTACCTACTAAAGAGTTGAAAAAATCTATGCATGAACTTGAAAGTAAAAGCAGTATAAAGACCACAAGTTGACTGGCAACTTTAAAAACTTAAAGGAATGTCATGTTAAGCCTGATTTACTATTGATATATAAAGTAGACAATGATATTTTAGAACTCGCTTTAGTACAAGTTGGAAATCATAATTCATTGTTTAAATAAAGAAAAAGATATAATTAATAATAATTCTTTAAATAGAGTCTGACCCTTTATTTATTCAACTTGCCCTGCATGGGTACCAATATATACAATTGTAATAATAAAAAAGGCAACTGTTGCTATTACAACTACTTCCATTACAAATCCTTTAAGCTTTTAATTTTTTTCTTTATATTTGGATAGTACTTATTTCTTTTAAGGCATAATATAAAATACCAATAAACAACCCTATTAAGCTAATAATAATTACAGTACTCATTATAAATCCTTTATAATTTTAGTATTTTTCTTAATTGATTTAATTAAAAAAATCAAACCAATCATTAGAATAAAATCAATAAAAGAACCAATATAAAAATACAAATCAACATTACCTATCTCTTCTTTTCTTATCAGTGAACCAGTTAGCACAACTATCAAACCAATAGCAATACTAAAAAATAATCTCAATGTATTTAATATTTCTTTTATTTCATCTATTTTAGCCATAAGGTGATTATACAATAAAAAAGATAAATACTGATTGACTACATAATATGACTTCTGAAGAGTTAAGAAAAAGATATAATTAAGAATAATTCCCTAAATAGGGTCTGACCCCTTTATTTTGACACCTTTTTTCTTTTAAATCTTAACTATCCTAGATATACTTGAATGGTTCAGGTTTAAAAAGTTAGCTATTTCACTTTTTGTATATCCGTACCCATATGCTTTTTTAATATTATCATTTCTATTGATATCTTTATCAAATTCAAAAAAAGTTTCCAATCTCTTAGTTAGTAAAACAATACTATTTTTAGTAACTTTTAATTTTGGAGACACATAAACTATATCTATTGCATCTGCATCTAAATCAGTTGATATATAATCTTCATATTCAACTAAAGTCATATCATATATTTTTGAATCATCTAGTATATTTTTATATATATAATCATAGCTCCATTGAAAAAAAGACTGAAACTTATATGTAGACATATCTTCTATCATATTTGCTTTTATTGGATTTCTCTCTATGTACTTAGCTACTATCCAAAAGTGAGCATCATCAAATAGTGGATAAGATTTAAAACGTCCTTGCCAAAGATGCCCTACTCTTGTGTACTTTTTATTAAAGTACTTTGCGTATTTGTCATTGATGTATTGCATTATTTTAGATAAATTATGTTCTTTGGTTTCTATAAGAAGATGGTAATGGTTTGTCATCAAACAAAAACAATGGATTGTAGTATTAAAAAGTTTTTTAGAGTTAAAAAGTAAGTTTAAAAAAAAGTCATAGTCATCATACTCTAGAAAAACGTCTCTTCTCTCAGTCCCTCTATTTATTATATGGTATATACCCGGTTCAGCGTATCTATCTTTTCTTGGCATGAAGTATTATAGTAATAAGAAAATAAATTTACGATTAATATTTGCATTATAAAGTGCCTTTATAAAGTGCCTGACACTTTTTTTTATAAATATACCTATTTCCTATGAGCAATCCTAGAGATAAGCATAAGGTTATCTTCTTGATAAAATACAACTCTATAATTTCCTATCCTAAGTCTATATGCTCCATCAAATGGTGTTTTTAGTTTTTTTATCTTTGTCATAACTGGATTACTTGCAAACTCCTCTATACCATCAAGTAGATTTGACGCTACAGACACATCTAACTTATGAAGTTGTTTAAGAGCCTTTGGATCATACTCTATATTATAAGCCAAGCGAAGCTCTTACATCGTTATGAGATACCGTCTTTAGCACACCTGTTTTATACTCTTGTACAGTTTTAGTAACAGCTTGTGTATCAAAGTAATCTTGTAGAGCTTCACGAATCACCTGAGTTTTCTTCTTACCAGTATCCATTGCTAACTCTGATAGCTCTTCTATAAGGTTTTCTTCGAGTGTTATAGTTATTTTTTTAGTCATAAGATACTCTCCGTTTAATATATACCATACTTTTAATTGGTAATAATGTCAGTAACAATTATTACCAAATAAGCTGTCCAACGTTAACTACGTAATATAGCACAATATAGTGTAATACACAATATAGTGCCTGACACCTTTATTTCCTTTATTTTTATTTTTATATTTTTAAGCCTATTATGGTTATTGTTTCTGTAGTACTATTAGTGTATAATTTTAAAATATTACATAAGGGGTATAAATATGCATACTTTAACTCTTAAAATTGAAGATAAAATATATGATAAATTTTCATGGCTCTTAAAACATTTTAACAACAGTGAAATTGAAATACTAGACAAAACAGAATATATTAGCGATGATGAATATTTAAAAAGTATCCAAGGAATGGAGAAAAGTATCATTGATGCTTCAAATGAACCTATGGAAAACTATGTAACTGCCGATAAACTAGATTGGTAATATGTACAAATTAATTTTTTCTCCACAAGCTAAAAAAGATGCGAAGAAAATTGCATCTAGTGGACTCAAATCTAAAGTACAGACATTACTAACTATACTGGAAGACAATCCTTTACAATATCCTCCATCATTTGAATATTTATCTGCTTCCTTAGCTGGCAAAATATCAAGAAGAATTAATAAACAACACCGACTAGTATATGAAATATTTGAAAATGAAGAGCTCATAAAAATTTATAGGATGTGGTCACACTACGGAGAATAAAACATTTAGTACAGATGCTACATCTAGATTTGAAATGATTATCAAAGTTCTTGATAGCTTTGGTATTATCCTTTCATTATTTTGATTTGGACGCAGAGACTATATTTTAAATTTGTCAGAATAATATAAGTGAGCTTCTAAGTACAACTATTTTTTCTATTTTTAATGGCATTTTAGATATATCAGCCTTTAGTTTTTCTATTTCCAATATCTCTTTTTCGTCAACTGTAGTCATAACCAACCTTATATTTGAGAAAGCTTATCTGCACTATAAAATAGAAGTACACTTGTTGCAATAGCAATAAGTAAAATAGCTAATGTTGCAATATCCATTATAAATCCTTTATTTCTTTAGTTTTATCAGATATTTTAGTTACAATAATCCAGATAAAAAGTAATACAACAAATGTAAAAACGACACTAATCCAAAATATAATATCTATATTTTCTGCATCATACCTCTTAACAATACTACCTACTAAAACAACTAATTGTATAAGAATAGATATTAAAAGAAAATAAAGCAAAAATATTAAATTAATAAAAAGCATAAAATAGTGCCTGACACTTTTTTTAATAAACAACCCTATTAAGCTAATAATAATTAAAGAGCTTTTAAAGAAACTAATGTTATCATCAGCTCATAACAAAGGAATAGTGTGTATGACTTAGAAAACTTATTGAACTTAAACGGTGAGGTATTTCCAATGGAAAATGGACACTGGGTTAAGTTTGAAGCTATTGTAGTTGAATCAACAGCTGCTATGCCACATGGCATAAAATACTCTTTAACCCTTCATGATACGAGAAATCATAGGGTTATAGGATATGACAATGCTCACAGTTTCAAGTCTAGTAAGAAGTATGGAGCAAAAAAAGAAACTTATGACCACATCCATAAAAAGATGGATATTATAGCTTATGAGTTTGAATCTGCTTCGCAACTAATAGAAGACTTCTGGAAAAGCGTAGATTATTATATGGAGAACAACACATGAAAATGAAAACAATTAAAGTGGGGATAATGCCACTAGATGAGTATAAAAAAAGAACTATAGCAATTGCAAAGGGTGAATACAAGGTAAAAAAAGATGAGCCTAAAGTATGGTTTGAATCAGTGAAATCAATGGCTCAGATACTATCAAGCGAAAATCAGGAAATGCTTAAGGTTATTTTGGAAAACCATCCAAAGTCACTGAAAGAACTTGAAGATTTAACTGGTCGTGCTAAATCTAACCTCTCTAGGACACTAAAGACATTAGAACGATACGGTATAGTAGAACTACACAAAGAAAATAACGCCTTAGTACCTGAAGTAAAAGCTACACATTTTAAAGTTGAATTTGGACTAGAAGCGGCATGATCGCAACCTTAAAAAAGTATATTAGCTTATGATATAATACTCGTATGAATAAAGAAAATATACTTAACTATCTTACAAATATTAAAAGTAAATATCAAGAAGAAGGCTTCCTGATAAAGGCACTATTTGGTTCATATTCTCGTAATGAAGAAAATGATAGCAGTGATGTGGATATTCTTGTAGAAGCTACTCCTAAGTTTGCTAATAAATATGGGTTCGGTGCTATAAAGCGTATTCATGAAATTCAAGCAGAAATAAGTGAAGCTTTAGGATTACAAGTAGACCTTGCAGATAGTACAGGTATGAGTAAAACTGGTAAAAAGTTCATTATCGACAGAGCAATATATGTCTAAAGAATCTATCAGTAAAGTTTATCTTATTCTTGAAAAAATAGAATATATTGAACAAATCGTTGAGAACAGTGGTAGCATTACAATACACTTGAAGACTCAATTACAAAAAGACCAGCAATCCTAATGCACCTTACCGCAATTGCTGAACAATTTAATAAACTAAAGAAAGAACACGCTGATGATACACTAAGTGCATTTAATGATGATGATGTTAAAGGTATGTACGATGTTAGAACTTATATAGCCCATGATTATGAGGGTGTTAACCTAGCTATAGTTGAATGGATAATTAGAAATGGTCTTCCAAAGTTCAAAGAACAATGTCAATCTATAATTAAATAATACTAAACTATCCTTATTAATGAATAGTTTTTTAGGGTTAAGAAGTAAGTTTAGAAAAGAATGCATTCTCTCAGTTAAAAATATTTTCCTTTTTTGCATTTATTGGTGTATTAATAATAGATATTGAAAAAGGGTAAAAAAAGAAAATACTAAATTAATAAAAGACACAGAATAGTAGAATAGTGCCTGACACCTTTTTTTTGATTAACATAAAGCTACTTCTGCTGAAAGAGGAATAGAGATTAAAAGGAAATAAAGAAAAAGATATAATTAAGAATTGTTCCCTAAATAGGGTCTGACCCCCTATATTTATTCCCTATATTTTATAGATACTGTCTCCTCTTTTTCGCTTCTGGTTTAATTAACCATTTATTGGATTCAGTGTAGAAAGATGGTTTAAGATGATAATCATCTATATGCCATTGCATATTACTTTTACCATTATTTCCTACTGTCGCAGAATATACATCCAAGAAATTCCACTTATTTTCTAAAGAAAAATACTTTAATCTCTCATTAACTTTTTTTATCATATTTAAAAAGCCAATTTCATCTTGAGGATCATTACTATCTATTAATACATATCCTGGTGCCATTATACCTTGAATAGTGATACTATAAAAAAATTTTTCCCGTAAACAATCTAATAAAAATTCCATATAATTACTAACTGTATTTTCTATAATTTCCTCTATAGTAATATCATGTGCTAAAAAATATTTCCAAATACCTTCATTTGGTCTACAATCTATTTCTCCAATAGTTATCAATATATCACTAAAATCAGGTATTATTTTAATATGTTCTTTAAAACATATTGAATTATTAGATATATCAAATTTTGATAGGTGTTGCATTTTTACACCCATTATAAAACAAGTACTTCCAGTATAAAGTTTATCTTCAAAACTAAAATTTAAATTTGAAAGTGATAAGCTGTGAGATTCTCCTAACACATATAAAGGCTTAGAAATCTTATTATTTTTATAAAGATTAGTGTTTTCATTTCTTGAAATACTTAGACGTAATACATATCTAAAAAATATTTTATTATTTTTTATAAAATCATCTACGGGTAATTTATCATACTCTTTGAAATGTTTAATAATATTATTAATCTGGTTAATATTATTTGTTATCCATGAATATATAAGTGCATATGTTACAACACTTCCTCTTATGTATAGTGTAGCTGGTAGAAATTTAAATAATTCTTCTATTTTATTAAAAATATTTATACCATTTTCAGGAAATGAAATGAAATAACTTAGCCAAGTTATTGCGGAGTTTAGAGTCAACATATTGTTAGAAGCTAACTCATCATAAAGAATCATACATTCATATAAATAATGTTTATTTAATAATAAATGAGTAGTATAAATATTTTTTAAAAAAAAATGTTCGGAAAATTTAATATCTTTAACATCTTTTAATTCTGTTGCAATGCATAACAAAATACTTAAAGGATCCTTATTATTAATTAAGTTTAAACTAATAATCAACTTTTTAGTGTGCTTTAAATATCGTGTTTTATCAAATAATGTATTATATAGTGCTGTTTTAATATAATCATCTATGTTCTTATCATTAACAGCTAATTTTTCAACTAGTTTACTTTGTTCTTCATACTTAAAAGATCTACCTAAATATTCAATTTGTATCCAGTATCTCATCCAATTTAATAGTTTAGGGGGCACATAACGAACATATATGTCAATTTTTTCTTGATTAATAATTGAGAGCCATGATAATGTTACAGTAAAGTAAATAATTGGATCATCTATTTTATCAGGAAATTTCACCAATATTTTTTCAGCACTAGCATTATCACCAAACAAAGCAGAAAGTAAAAAAGCTCTAAGTGAAAGTATTTGTTTTGCAGTAATATCGTCAAGTTTATTGGTATCAATATCTTTTATATTTAACCATAAGATATTCCACTGATATGATTTTAAAAGTTTAATCAAATTATTTAAAATTTTACGTGTAGTCATTAATTTTACAAATGCCTCAATGAAGAAGTTTTAGGAATAATTAAATAAATCTCATTATAGAAATGAGATTTATTTATAGAACAATCACGTATGCTTACTAAGTTTAACCTTAAGTAAGCATATTAAAAAGTAACTATATAATTATTGAACAATAAAGTCAGAAGTATCTATATTACTAACAACACCAGATAAAGCAACACCATTTAGGATAAATGCATCTGAAACTGTAAAGTCATTCCCACTATCAGCAGCACCATCAGATTCAGCAATAGCTATACGTGTACTACCGAAACCATCTTGGTAGATTGCAAAGAAATCTTGAGTTACAACAGCTGAATCAAGAGCTTCTATAGCTGTTTCTAAAGATGCAAGTGTATATGTAACATCATCAAAGATAGCAACATCTGTAGTAGCAATAACTCCAGTTGCTCCAGTTGAAGTATTTACTAGTTGTGCAAAGTTAGTACCAGTTTGAAAAGATGCAGCAGATTCAGCACCATTTGTACCGCCTAAGAAAGATGCATCAATTTCAATTTGATCATCTGTAGTGGTGCTTGAAGTTCCACCAAAAGTAAAATCATATATCGTATCTGCATTTGTATCACCTGAAACGTGGAAATCATCTTTACCACTAGTACCATATAGCTTATCTGATGCTGTACCACCAGAAATCTCATCATTACCAGCACCACCTTTTATAGTATCAACAACAGCACCACCAGTCATAGTCAATACAGCTGTAGAAGTTACTCCAGATGCATCAAGGGTATTAATACCGGTAGTACCTGTAATTGCCAATGCATTACTTGAAGCATTCGCATTAACAATAGCATCATCAAGAACAACACCTGTATACTGTGTAGCACCACCAGAGATAATAGTTAAAGTCTCAACACCTGAAACACCAGATAATTGTGCAGCAGTAATATTTACAGCAGTTCCAGCAGTTGTACCACCAGTTACAGTAATTTGAAAATCATCAGCACCAGCACCACCAGCAATCACATCTGTAGCTGTTAAAAACGCATTTGTAGAAGTGATAGTATCTGCAACAGCACCCATATCAACAATATCTATACCATTACCTAATGCATAAGTATTACTACCAGCAGTAGATTTATCATTAAAGTTAACTGTATTACTAGTATTTAAAACACCTGCAGCTGTAACAGTATTGTTACCAGTAACTGCACTTGTTAACTCAATAGTAACTGCAGAATTATTCATTACTGTATCATTTAATGTAACAGTGTCCGTACCATCTAAACCACTAAATGTATATTTTTCAATATTTGCAACACCAGCTAAAGTAGTAGTAGATGTAGTAAAGTTAGCATCAGCAGCAGCAGTAAAGTTTAATGCATCTGTACCTTCACCACCATCAATACTATCTGAAGAATTTAAGTTAGCAAAAATCATGTTAATAGTATCATTGCCAGCTTCACCATTAATAGTATCGTTACCACCAGCTGAAGTGATAGCATCATTGCCAGCACCACCACTTAATGTATCGTTACCAGAACCACCAATAATTGTATCATCAGCTGTACCACCAGTAACAGTAATAGCTGTTGCCGCAGAAGTAGCACCCATTATAAACTTACCGGTCATTGCAGAAGCATCAATAGTTTTAAGTAAACTTGATGAAGTAAAGGCAGTTAACGTTAATTGTTTATCACCAGTAGCAACTAAATTAGTAGCATTTGAAGATGTAACCGCAGCTATAGAGTTATTAGCAGAATTTTTAGATTCTATGTTAATTGTCTCATGGTTATTTAACGTTAATGTTCCCATAGTAACAGCAGTACCACCAGCAAGAGCAGAACCAACAGTTACATTGATTGAATCAGTAGCAGTGTTATTTGCTAAAGTTAAAGTAGTGTTTTCATCAGTACCACCAGCAACTGTTACAGACAATGCAGTATCAGCAGCAATATTGTTAACTGCTGTTGTACCTGTAGTATCGTCGCTATTTACAAGAGTAGTAAACATACTTACACCACTTAAATCGATAGTCTGACCATTACCTCCTGTAATAGCAAGAGTTTCGAAGCTAGAGTAGCGTGCAAGATTTGCTGAAGAAATGTTAGCACCAGTAGTAACAGAAAGTGTATCTGTACCTTCACCACCATCAAATGAATCAGTAGTTGCAGTATCATTGTTTTGAACATTACGAACTAAAGTATCATTAGCAGTACCTAACGTAACATTGTTAGTACCTGTATCAGACGTAGTTAATTTAATTTTACCTGTAGCAGTCGATGCATCAATAGTTTTAAGTGCTGCATTGTTAGTATTTAAATCAGTTGTAATTGTCAGCGCTTGGTCACCAGCAATATTTAAAGTAGTAGCATCTTGAGTACCACCATCAGTATTTAATGTAGTAATTGTAGATTTACTACCAGTAGTTGTAAGAGATACAGTTTCTACTTCAGTAAGTATTACTGCACCAGTCATTGCATTTACTTCTACATTTTGAATATCAGTAGTTCCTTCAGCAGCAGCAGTAGTATAAGTTAATGTTAGATCACCAGCACCTGATGCCATAGCATTAGTTACAGATGCAATATTACTAAATATAGTATCACCTGTTACACCACTACCTATTGTACCAAGTTTACTAACACCAAACATTGTTGAAGTATCAACAGTTAAGCTTGCAGCTGAGCTAAAGTTAGATACACCAACAGTTTCAACATCATTAGTTGTAAAGCCAGAAAAAGTGAAACCACCAGCATTACCTGATACGTATAAACTATATGCATCCGCACCTTTCCCGCCATTTACTGAATCACCTGGTTGTGCCGTAGAACCAGTAGCTAATGCACCTGAAAGAACGCCTACAAATGTATCATCATTATCAGTAGCTGTTAATGCATCAAATGAAGTTGTTAATGATTGAGTAGTACCAGCTATACCAGTCGATTCATTAGCAGCAGCAACAACAGCAGCATCAATAGTAGTTTGCGCAGTAGTTACAGTAGCAGTATTAGAAGTAACACCAGACATAATTGTAGTAGCTTCAGCAGTATCGTTAAGATCAGCATCAGCGTAAGCTAAACCAACTGTAGCTTTGTTTTCGATTGTAGCTTTATCAGTAGCATCACCAGTAGTAGCTTTTGCACCGTTTATGATAGCAGTAACCATTTTCGCAGTTGTAACATTACCAGCAGCTAGATCAGCAACCCAGTAAGCAACACCAGCATCAGTTCCATCAACAGTTCTACCTAGAACGTTGTTGTACAATGCGATAACGAAATCTTCATTTGTAGTTCCAGCTGGGTATAAAGTTGTATATTCAGCATTGTCGATCATTGCAGCTGATAAATCCTCTAAACTAGTTAAAGTAGTTGTAGCACTCGTACCATCACTTATCCAGTAAGCAAGTCCGTCTGCATCAGCAGCTCTGTTGAATGTTGCAACGTATAACTCAGCTATTTCTAATCTTGTAGCCATTTTTTCTCCTTAATATTAAGTCCAACCTAGGTATCTAGTCTAACTAGATGTTATTTTTGAATTTGAATTTTAACTATCTAGCTTATATAGACTAGATTGTTAGCATGCGTCCCTAGGCGAAACGTCAAGAATTATAGCATCCCGAAACTTAAATGAACTATAAAATATGATTATTTGTGCGTATGAGGGTAGTTTAATGTATATTCTAGTAGAATTAGATATGCTTTTCAACTCTTATGATTTTTTGTTTTTATTTTTACTTCCCGTTTTTGTCGGGTATTTAATGTTTGTAAAATCTTCTAAAATAAACAAGAAGTATTTGCTTTACTTTTTCATACTTGTTTCTCTAGTATTTTACGGGCAATGGAATCTGGAGCACTTAGGCTTGTTGCTTACCTCTGTGTTTGTTAATTATTTTTATGCTTACTATATGTACAATGGAACTATACTAAGAGATTATAAAACAAACAGTTTTCCTTTTTACTACTTAGTCATTATCGTGATTTTAAATCTTTTACCTCTTATGTATTATAAGTATAGTGGATTTTTAAGTATGAGTAAAGACTCGCTTATCTTACCTCTTGCCATATCTTTTTTCACCTTTCAGCAGATAGCTTTTCAAGTTGATTTGTATAAGGGTAAGATAGATGTGAGTGAAGAAAGGAAAAAAATCCCTTTTTCTTCTTATATGTTTTTCATACTATTTTTTCCTCAACTAATCGCCGGTCCCATAGTTCACTACAACGAACTTATGAATCAAGTAAAAAGACCTGAGTGGCTAAAGTTTAACAAGGCTTACTTTACTCAGGGAGTATTGCTTTTTAGTATAGGTCTTTTTAAAAAAGTAGTTTTAGCCGATACTCTGGCGGTCTTTGCAAACAACTCTTTTAGCAGTATAAGCAGTATAAGTACTTATGATGCGTGGGTAGGTTTGTTTGCTTACTCATTTGAGATATATTTTGACTTTAGCGGTTATGCGGATATGGCTATAGGACTGGCTTTGCTTTTTGGGCTTAAGCTTCCTGCTAACTTTCTTTCACCATATAAAAGTAAAAACATCATAGAGTTTTGGAGAAGATGGCACATAACCTTATCTAACTTTTTAAAAGATCATCTTTATATACCACTAGGTGGGAATAGGCTTGGTTTGCCTCGTGCCATCATCAACTTGCTTGTCACTATGAGCATTGGCGGGATTTGGCATGGTGCAGGATGGACTTTTCTTTTGTGGGGCTTTTTTCACGGTGTGTTATTGGGTATTGTGCATTTACTTGGTAGTTTGAAAAACAAAATAAACTCCAAAAATGAGGATAGCGAAAACAGTGCTAGTATTGGTTTTGCTATCTTCTTTACATTTGTTAGTGTTACACTTTTATGGGTTTTATTTAGGGCTGACAGTTTTGATATGGCTATGAGATACTATGAGTTGCTTTTTAGTTTTACCGACATCATGCCCAAAAAGATGCCAGAGTTAACCTTAGTGCCTTTTTCTATCGGCAAAGAGTATTTAGTTTTAATGGCATTTTTCATAGTTTGGTTTTTACCAAACTCTTTAGAGTTTACAGGTTATGTTAAAGATGAAACAAAGGTAAGCTCTTTTTCTATGTCTAGCGTTTTTATATCTGCTCTTTTAGTTTTTATATCTTTAAAAGTTATGGCAAGTACACCTGCTAAGACTTTTGTTTACTTTAACTTTTGATGGACTTTTACAATGGATAAAACACTTTCTTACTTTTTTGCTTTTTTGTTTCTTTTCTTCATATCTTGGTGTGCGTTGGTTTTTGGACAAGTTGGCAGGACAACTGCATCATCTCAGTGGGTCTTTGATGTTTATGCTAAAAAAAGTGCTATAAGCAAGTCTATAAAAGAAGAAAAGGTCATCATTGTAGCCGGTTCAAATGCTTTGTTTGGATGTGATTCTAAGATGATAAGTGAAGCTTTTAAAAAACCGGTGTTAAACTTCGGAGTAAATGCCGGTGTACTTTTACCCTACACTCTTTACAAAGCAAAAGAAGTTATAAACAAAGGTGATACTGTTTTACTTCCTCTTGAGTACCCTATGTACAACTACAAGGGTGTACCAAACTCTCAGATGATAGACTACATCTTTGCCAGAGATATAGATGCATTTTTCACACTCAGTCTCAAAGAAAAGTTTTATATGCTTTGGGACATTACACTAAAAAGAGTTTACGAGGGATATACAAGTAAAACATCCAAACCTGTAAAAAGCGGTCTTTACGGTGCTCATAATGTAGATGAAAATGGTGATCAGACAGGAGCGACTTTACAAACAAAGTCAAAGGCAATCTCAGCAGAACTAGATGTTTTAGTTGCTAACAAATACGGAGAAAAATTTGATAGAGACTCTTTGGGCTTTAAGTATTTAAAAGAGTTTGTGTCTTGGTGCGAGACAAAAGGAGCTAAATGTATCTTTATGCCAAGTACCTTGATGTGGTTTGACAGCTACAAAACCGACAAAAAAGAAAGATGGTTTTATGAAAATATAGCCAATGTTGCAAGAAGCAAGGGTTGGAAGTATATAGGTGAACCATATAAGTATATGTATGATAAGAGCTTTTACTTCAACACCGACTTTCATCTAGTTGAGAGTGCTAGAAAAGTAAGAACCACTCAGATGATTTTAGACTTAAGAAGTTCGCAAGTCCACTAGACAAAACTTATATCAGGGTAGTCACTCTTAGTAAGACCTGTTAAAACGATGTAACTGTCTGCATCTTCGTATAGGACTAAGGTATCTGTTGTATCTACATTTGCAATTTTTAGGTTTTGAGTAGTTGATAAAAGGTGAATCTTATCATGTGTAATGTCAAAATCAGTAATAGTATCTATACCGACTTGTGTCAAGTCAAATACAAAATAGTCCGAACCCTCTCCACCTGTTATGGTATCGTTTCCTATGTTTGAGTAAAGATAATCATCCCCAGCCAATCCGCTTATAACATCATCACCCGCTCCAGCGTCAATATAATCATCAAAGCCACCTGCACTTAGTATCTCACTGCTGGAAGTTCCTGCTATCTCTCTTGAAAAACTCTCAAATAGGTTGTGCCAGATATTATACGTGTTTAAGGAGTTTGTTTCTCTATACTCAGATGATTCTAAAAAGCCACTTATGACCTTTTCTTTTGAAGAAATAGTGCTCAGTTCATTTAGCCAGTACTCAAGTCCAGCTGCATCAGCTTCTCTTGATAAAATATTTTTATATAGGTTTGTTACAAAACTTTGGTTGTCACCCGTATAGTCAGAGCCGTTTTGTAGTTCTGATGAATCTAGAAAACCACCTATGATATCGTAAAAGTTAGAATCATTATGAAGCTGTTGCGTCCAGTACTTGAGTCCCTCTTCGTCCGGAGCCCTACTAAAGAGTCCAATGTATAGGAGTGATATATTTTGTACATCAGTAAAACTATACTCTGTTGTTTTTGGAGCAACAAGGTTTTCGTCATTTGAGGCTACCCAAGTATCTATATTTGCTTTAGATTCTGCGGTTAATGCAAATACACCGTTTTCATCTGGAAAATAACTTTGATGTGAGATAAGACCTATGACCGTATCACTTTGTGTGTCAGATGAAACAAGTACAGCACTTCCGCTTTGTCCACCTAAAGCATCCATGTCATCTCTAAACAATAAAACATTTCCGTTTATGGCATCAGGCTTTCCTGATGTAGATATAAGAGTTTTTCCGTTTTGTATGTCACCTGCAAAACCATAAGAGGTCATTAAAGTACCTGCGGTGCTTGTGAGGTCATTTATATATCCATAACTTACTGTACCTGTTTGATAACCAATAGGCGTAGCCAGAGATATGACACCGTAATCATACTGAAACGATTTAGCTTGAGTCCATTCCTCTGTTAGATAAAAATGATCTGCCGTAGTACTTCCAAAAGGTTTATAGTCATTGAAACTTGAAGGGGTGATAACTACACTTGTAGCCAATCCTCCGTTATCATGACTATAAAAAGTGTGTGCAGCGGTCAAGACGTCATTTGCACCTACCATAACCCCACTTCCTTGCAAAACTACTCCGTCTGAAAAAGTAGATAGAATCTGTACAAACCTTCCATCAACATTTGTATACTCAACCAAGGTTCTATCATCTGTTCCAAAAATCATTTTTTTACTTCCTTTAATTTACTTCATAAATTTAAGGGAATCTTTCCCTATTATTTATAAAGGTATCTGAGGTAATTCAGATACCTACGCTAACGCTAAGTTTTACTCAGCGTAAGTCTCATTTTTAATACTATTATAAAATTTTTTACTAATATTTTTCCAACTGTTTTCATTACACCAGTTTTTCTGTTTAGAATTATCATAATTATTTGTTAATGAATTGCTAATACATTCACATACGGATTCTAAGCTATTGTCTTTTGTTTGAGTCACAACAGACTTTACATCATCAAAGATACTTATAGGGGTGGTAATAACTTCTTTTTGTGACAAGAGTCCCATTCTCACGGCTGCAGATGAACTTTCTTGTGTATCTTTGTAAAGAAATAAAATCTTATCTGCAAGGGAGAGTTTATCTACTATCTCTTTTTCATCTAAAAAGTCTGTGTTTAGTGTTATATAGTTACTTAATCCACTCTCTTTTATCTTTTGTTTTAACTGTATGTAAAGTTCTTTAGATACAGGTGCAGGATGAATAGACGTTAACAAAAGCAGTTTTACTTTTATACCTTGTGAATGTAAGGCTTTTAATACATCGACCAACTCCAAGATACCTTTTTGCGGTAGTAAAAATCCAAATGTTGCTAATGTTTGGGTATTACCGTAAAAGCTAGCAGAATTAACTCTGCTAGCTTTTAGGGTAATGTTTATATCTGAGATACCGTGTGTGAAAAGATATGTATTTTTATAGATGTTAAAATCTTTTAAGTAATTCATATCAGCTAAAGTATGTACATATATTTTACTGACTTTTTGAAGTGACTTTGTGATTGTTCTAAAAGAATCTGTATAAGTCTCTTGGACAACATCATGGCTTGAATGTAAAAAAAGATGTGTATCTATCTTTTTTTCACAACAAAAATCGACTAACTCTTCTAAAAGATTCAAGGGTATAAAACTGAAGTTATACTGGATAATAATGCCGGTTATATCGTTACTGGAAAGATTCTCCTTTAAGAGTTCTATATCTTGCGTTTCGCGTCCGTCACTCCAACATCGAACGGTGTTTGAACTCTCTTGTTCAACCAAAACATCAGCTGTATCCGGTGCTAATATCAGTACTTCATCCTCAAAAGATGAGATCAGATGTTTTGCATAGCTTGCTATACCGCATTTTGTATTGTAAGTTGAAAATAGTGCTATCTTTTTTTCAGGTTTTTTAGATGGATAGTTTTTTATGGCATCTTGTATATTTTGTACTATTTGTTTTGATGAATAATGTTTTAATATATACTCTTTTGCTTTTTTTGTTTTTAGATCAAGCTCACTTTGTTGTAAATGGTAGATATATTCTATAGAATCTTTAATAGCTGAGATTTTTGGAACTGCCCAAAAAGAGGGTGAAAGGTTCATATGAGAAGATGAGAGCTCAAAGTCAAAGTCTAAAAGCCATGAAGTCTCATCTGTACAAAAGTCTGTCTGTCCGCCAAAGGCTGTAGTTAAGACAGGAAGGTCTAAAAGCATAGCTTCAGCCAAAGGAAGTCCAAAACCCTCACCAAAGCTTGGAGCAACTAAAAGGTGTGAGTTCTCATAAAGGTGCTTCATCTGTTTGCGTGTTATATCTTTGTTTATCAGCAAAACTTGTTTTTTATCCTTTGTATATAAACTTACATCTTTTTCATAGCTATCACTTATAACAAAGCCCAAGTCTTTTAGTTCTAGTTCTGTATTGTTATGAGGGTTTGGAAATGTCTTTATAATCAGAGATATATCAAGATCAGAATCTAAAGATACAAAGGCTTTTAGCAGTCCATATACACCTTTTCTGGCAAAGGCAGAAGATATATGAAGTAGTTTAAAGTTTGTCGGCAGCTCAAAAGAAAAGGACTGTGAATCACAAGTCAAAATATCTTCAACAATCAGACCAATAGTTCTAATCGGAGTGTATACACCATTATCTTTTAAAAGGTTTTTTACATAGTCTGACATTGCAAACACCATACTTGTCTTTTGGTTAAACCATTGTACATATTCACTTGGAAACTTAGATTCTTCCCAACCGTATGGTCCTATAATCTTGTGATAACCTCTCATCGCATTTGTTCTTGGAGGATAAAGGTTTCTTATGCTTACGTCTACATCACGTAGAATTTTAGTTGCTAATATCTTTGTACTGTCTTTACTTGAATCAGAAGCAATTTTTATCCAATCTGGTTCAAAATCTCCGCCACCCTCAGTCGAGTAAAGGGCTACATTTGAATCAGTATTGTCATTTAGAGCATTAGCTATTGTCTTATTTACTATTGCTAGAGAATATGATGAGTCAAAGGGTCCTTCTATCTGATAGTTAACAGTATCGGTTCTGAGATGGTTACCGATATTGGTACCAGAGTTAATTCTGGTACCAATATCTACACCTATACTCTTTAAATACTCGGCTAATCTTTTTTTCATGTTTTCATGTGAAAAACTATTTAGATGCAACTTTTGTGCTTTTAGTAACTCTACTCTAAAATATGGATCTCTTTGAAGTTCTATAATCTCTTTTGCTATATATCTTGGTGATTTTTTTTCAAGTAATGAAAATTTTGTGAGTGTTGAAGCAATCCCACCGGCATTGTACGCTAAAACCGGTATGTCGTACTTCATAGCTTCTATGAGTGGTATCCCAAAACCCTCATGTTCACTTAAAGATAAATATAAATCGGCTGCTTTATAATACGCTGCCAAATCTTCATCACTTACTTTATTTGTAATAATAATATCAGCATCTAATCCTAGGTTCATTGCATAATCATTCAAAAATTCAAAATAATTTGGCTGAGACACTCCACCAACTATAAAAAGTTTTATATTTAGCTCACCTAGGAGTTTTAACTCTTGAAGCACATCTATAAGTTGATGTTGACATTTATTTTGTACAACTCTTCCAACAAAAAGTATATTGTAAGAAGTATGATACTTTTGTACAATTTTCTCATTTGGGATTACTGTACTTTTTTTATCTAAATCCATAAGTAAGGGTAATGTAGCTGGACTTGGATAACTGTATGCTTTTAACTCTTGGCAATTATAATCCGAATCTCCTATGGAACCTATAAAACTACTAACTCCGCTTTTTAGCTGTTCACGACCCTCATCACAAGCTACTTGCAAGTGTTTTTCATCTTTAAAGAAATGCGATGGTGTAATGTTGTGATATATCAATACTTTTTTATCTTCAAACGACATAAGCTTATCATGACAAACATGACCGATAGAGTGATGATATAATAAAACCTGTTCATCTGACTGCTCATACTGCTCTATATGAAAAACTTCATTCTTAAAGTCTATGCTTACGGCTTTATCACAGATATAAATATTTGATTTAAAACCTAGTTCATGAAGTAGTTTTTGTACAAATAACAATCCATTTGAAACACTGTCTCCGTGAGCGACACTAGGTGTGAACTGATGTATAGCTTTAGAGTTTTTCATTTTTCAAATCAATTTTTGTATCAAAAATAAACTGATCTATTCTTTGCTGGAATGAAACTGACTGATATGAGATTTGTTTTGCGATTTTAGAATCTATACTATTTTCAAAAGAATTAATTTGGGCTTGTTGAGATTCAAGCTGAGTTTTCTGAGATTCAAGCTGAGTTTTCTGAGATTCAAGCTGAGTTTTCTGAGATTCAAGCTGAGTTTTCTGAGATTCAAGCTGAGTTTTCTGAGATTCAAGCCTTTCTTGCTGTGCTTGAATATGTCTGTTAGATGTTTCTAAGTGATTTTGTATCGTTTCTATACTATGCTGATGTACGTAAACAAAATGTTTTAAATTGTTTAACCTTAAAAGATTGTAACTCCATCTTAAGAACCAACCAAGTACAGGAATTTTCTTTATAAACTTTTTCATATAAATTAACTTACCTTTATAATCTTTTGTAAAAGAATCTGAGTACTCTCATGCCAATCTTGCCATCTATACTCTTTATCTGGAACTAAATTTTTAGGAATAGAGTTTTCTTCTATATCAATTAACTGCTGAACCAAGTCATCGCTATTATTTAGATCAAAATACCCGACTACATCTTGTCCCACTTCTCTATGTATTGGAGTGTCGCTTGCTAATACTGGAAGTTTATTTGTTAAACTTTCAACAATAGGTAGACCAAAACCTTCCACAACAGATGGAAAAATAAGCATTTTAGAGTTTTGATAACAATATAACAGTTCTTCATCGTTTAAGTTTGACCAATGAAATAGTTTAGTTCCCAAAAGCTTATGCCCATTGATTCTATTCATAGTTTCTTCAACTTTCCAACCAACTTTTCCAACAATACATAAATTTACATCTATGCCTTTTTCCCATAGTTTATCAAAAACATCCAGTAAATATTTATGGTTTTTTCTAGGCTCTATAGTACAAACTATTAAATAAGTTTCACCTAGCTTAAACATATCTTTTAACTCAGTTCTAACACTTGATTTTTGTACTTGTGTGTAGCTAAAATCACTACCCAATAAAAAATAGTCGAATTTTTTAGATTTAACCCTATCTCCAAACTCTACATCTAAAAATGAAATCAGATCATTTTTTACAGTTTCGGATATAGTTATAAAACCGTCTACATACTCTAAAGAATCATAAAACCATTTTTTGAATACTTGTACTAAAAAATCATCGCAAAACTGAGAATGGGTTATTGGTATAAGGTCATAAATCACTGCAATTATTTTTGCATCTTTTTCTTTTGCCATCTTTACTGTAGGCCATATATTTAAGTACCATGTTGAATCAAGGAGTAACAATACATCATCTTTTTGTATTACAAGTTCATCTTCTACTATGTTTGAATTACTTGGTTTTTTATTTATAATTAGTTTAACGGGTTTTACAAATAAAAAATCAACAATGTAATTCAAGCCAAAGATCTCTCTTGGAGCAAAAATAAAGCTTCTTACTATACGAAATGGAAGCAAAGCAACAATAAGTGTTTTGATAGCTTTATAGATACCTTTAATATAGTCTATAACTACAGTCTTATAGTTAACCTTTGTTACTTCTTCTGGCTCATTAGATTCATCTTTACTTTGTTGATATAGGTTTTGTATATCTACTTTTAAAAACTGGTTATTACTTATATTTACCGGTATTACTTTAAAATCAGCATCATGAGATAAAATTTCTAAATTCTCAATAACTCTTCTAACAACTCTTTGAATACCTGTATTTAATTCGATATGTTTACTTAGGTATGAACAATCTACATAAAAATTTCTCAATATCTATCTCCTATTTTACCGGTAAAATACCATATGACTTACACAAGTTTCCAAACTCTTGTGAGTACAAAAATCCATCTAAAACATTACTTCTCGTTTCACCACCTTGCATTTGCGCTTTCCACATTGCAAGTCCACCTTCATCCGGTGCTCTATTAAAAAACGCCTCATATAAAATTGTTAAAAAATCATCATCGGATATGCCACGGTTTGTAAACTCTTGGCTAAATATAAAACCTTTTGCCACGTCAGAACCGGCTCTAACCGCTGTTATCAGCTCATCTGTCCAGTATAATAAACCTCCGGTGTCTGCTTCTCTGTTTAATACTTTTTGATAGAATCTTTTTACAAAATTTTGAACTTCGGTATTTGATTGAAATAATTGGTATCTTCCAGTGTTATTAACCGGTGTTGCGCTGACTCCATTGTTTACATTCCATCTATAAACAACTGCCTGATCCTTAGCTTCAGTTGACCCGCCACTAATCAAATCCAACACACCGTCATTATCTATGTCTTTTATAGCCACGGAGCCTTTATACTGCTCAAAGACCATCTCTCTTTTAGTATTATCACTAATCTGTGTCCCTAAATAATCAACCATTACAACCTGAGCACCTTGCGCATATATTATCTCTAGTTTTCCGTTACCATTTGTGTCTACCGCTATTGGTGATGAAAAAATAGGCTCAACTGATGTTGATTTATACGATTTAGTTTGTGTTGCAAAAACTACTGCACCTGTATGATCCCAACAATAAAGATAGCCCTCTAATGTTGTTGCTAAGATTTCTAGATCTCCATCTAAATCAATATCAGCAATAATTGGTGTACTAAAAGTTCTACCAATCGTATCTAATTTAAATTTTAAAGTACCGTCATGATTCCATACTTTTATAAAAGTACCTCTTGCGTCATGGAAAAAATTACCTGTGCCGTATGCAATCTCCAAATGACCATCACCATCAATATCTGCTGTAACAGGACTACTCCATAAAGCTTGTTCTTCTGTTTTTCCAAGAAGTGTATCGTATAAAGGATTTCCTATCAAGTTATCAAAACCACTTATGTTTTGTTTACCATCAGCAGATAATACATGGAAGATACCACCTGTTGTAGTTAAAGCGTCAGAATTCTCTGTTATATCTGCAGTAACCAATATGTCTGCATTTCCATCTTCGTTAATATCTGCTACTCTAGGTGTAGACCATATTGTATCAAGTAAGTGTACATTTAGTTTTTTAGTTCCATCAACAGCATTAAGTATCCACATATATTGATCCCAACCATTATATATAACTTCTTTAACACCATCTTTGTCTAAATCATATACAACTGCTGAACCATATACTCCATCAGGACGACCGTCACCAATATTGTCTGTTCCACCGATTGTATCTAAGCTTTCATGGAACCATTTAATGCTACCATCGCTGTTTAGTGCATATAAGCCACCTTTGTCTCCTGGTTGACCTACAACGTCTGCACCGGCTTCACCAAATGTATCTGCACCAACACCAACAAGGATATCTATCTTGCCATCGCCATCTAAGTCACTAAAAAATGGAGCTGAACTTACAGAAGTAGTATTATATACTTTACCGGTTTGTGTATCAGCAGTACTCATAGCAGGAAATGTTTTAGTCCATTTTACTGTACCATCGTCTTCTAGACATATTAAACCCGCAGGTCTTATCTCGGTTAAGTCAGAATCTAATGTCTTGCTAGTCCCTACAAAGATTTCATCTTTTCCGTCTTTATCAATATCGAACAAGGCTACTGAGACATCTCTTATGGGTCCAAATTCTAACTGTGTTTGCCAAACAACAATACTACTGTAATCGATATTTAATGAATACCCTGCACCGACACCAACGGATGCCGGTTCAATTTTTATATAATATGTGCCTGATGTAACAACATCATAGTTTATTGTTTCTTGTGAGTTAACCCAGTTTGCTGCTACAACACTACCGTCTGAATCGTATAATGCCATGTTTATGTCTATACCGTTACTTGGTGTCATAATTAAGTCTAAAGTACCTGTACTAAGGTCTATCTTAAACCAGTCATCATCCAAGGCAGTTAATGAATACGTCCCTTTTTCAACAGTTATTGCCTGACTTAAACTGTTGTTTGGCTCATAAGTATCATCAGCTATTCCATCATAATCAACACTAAGACTATAGTTTGTTCCCTGAGCAGAAGTAGGTTCAACTTTTATATAATATATACCAGACGCTAATACATCATAATTAATTGTTTCAGCAGAACTAGTCCAATTAGCAGCAACTACTTGATTGTTAGAATTATAAAGCACCATGTTTAAATCTATGTTACTACTTGGTGTCATTACTAAGTTTAAACTACCAGTAGTAAGGTTTAATTTAAACCAATCTTCATTATATCCACCTAAAGAGTATGTACCTTTAGCAATCTCTTTTGCCAAAGACAACGAATCATTTGGTTCATAAATATCTTCTGCAAATAATACAACTTGAGAATAAAAGCTCAACAATACACCAAGAAACACTTTTTTCATTCTAATTCCTTAATCTCTTTTATATAATATATAATATCATATTAGACTTAATTCTTTTATGAAACTTATGTAAAACTTATCCCAACTTGGTGGAATATATTTTTCTTTAATAAACTTTTTTTTCTTGTCATATATATTTTGATTATCTAAGTAAAGTGATAAGATATGAATTAATTCATTTTTTTCATTTTTTAGTAAATAATCTGCAAAACCTTTTCCTACCTCATACATTGAACTATTTTTTGAAGTTATTGTTATGTTGCCATACTGTAACGATTCTGCAATAGGAAGTCCATAACCTTCATACTTAGATAGATATGTAACTAGAAATGCACTTTTGTAAAATAAACTTAATAAGTCATCATCTATATCTCTTAAATGATGGACATTAGTGTCTTTTAATGGATGTGCGTCAAGATACTCATTAAAACTCTGTGTTTTCCAGCCCATCTTACCAATAAACACTAGATGCAAGTCTGTATGCTTTTTATAAACCTCTTCAAAAGCTTTTAATGCTAACAATTGATTTTTTCTTGGTTCTATTGTACCTACAAATAAGATATATTTTTTTGATATAAGATGTTCATATTTCGTATTTGTCCTAGAGTGTGTGCTTGAAAAATCAGAACCTAAATATATAACTTTAGTAGGGATTGCTTTTATTTTACTTTGTGTTTTTATTTGAAGTTTATTAAAATCCTGTTCTGCTGATAAAGAATCAAAAAAAACAAAATCACTATACTTATATACTGCATTTAAAAACAATGGAAAATTAATTTTAGTGTTTTCTTTCGCATACTTTTTAAACAATATAGGAGTTAAATCATATATTAAATTTACTATCTTGAAGTTATATTGTTTCAATTTTGGATACAAATCAATTCTTTTAACAAAACAGTTCCAGACTGAATCAAGTTCTAAAAATATTTTATCTTTTTCTGAATGAGTATATAAATCTATGCTTTTAAAGATAGTAAAATCATATGTTTTTACTTCTTGTAAAAATGCTTTGACTTCAGTGTTGTCAAGAAGCTGATAATTATCTGTGTGTTCATCAAAATATATAATGTTTATTTCGTGCTTATCTAAAATTACTCTTTGTAAAAACTCTTTTAAAACTCTCTGTATTCCAGTGTTAATTCTACTTATTACAAATTCTGTTATATCTATATAAATAATCATTTATTAATTTGAACATCTTTAGCTAGTGATTTTATCTAGTTTGATTTTTGGCTCCAACCTACAAAGACCTATAAAAAAATCATCTTTAGATGCGGATACTGTAAAGTCTAGTGCGTTATCCATCCAGTGATAACATTGCTCTGTATGCCAATCTCCGGTATGAATTGCAAGACCTAGAGTATATTTACCAACTCCCATATTAAGTGGCATTGAATAAGTACAAACATATCTATTGTTAGCATCAAGTTTCATAACTTGATTTCTATAAAAAGTGTTTGTTCCGTAAATATCTTGAGCAAACTTATCTCTTATATGTATACCAATTGTTGCATTTTCAACGTCTATCTTTGAATCAAGTTCAATCTCTATGTCTACTAAATCTCCGGTTTGAATATCTTTAAGGTTATTTCCATCTTTTTTTATATTTACGCTTTTTATCTCAACCTCAAATGTACCATATGAATTATCTTTATCCATATCTATTTTAAGCGTATCTTCCTCATCATTTAGTTTGGCAATTAGAAAGTTGTAGTGATTTATAACATTTTCTGGCGTATCCGTTATAACTACTTCTCCTTTATGTAAAAGTATAGCCCTGTCACAAAGAAGTTTCAATGAATTTAAATCATGGGATACATAAATAATTGACATATTTTTTTCTTTTCTTGCTTTTAATGCCTTTGTACATTTAGCAGAAAAGTGAGCATCACCTACAGCTAATGCCTCATCAACGATAAGAACCCTAGGATCTGAAAAGATAGCTATTGAAAAAGCAAGTCTCATTTTCATACCTGATGAATAGGTTTTTATAGGTTCATCTATATACTCGCCAAGTTCGCTAAACTCTACAATATCATCCAAAGAGCCTTTAATATCATTTTTATTCATACCAATAAGAGTTCCATTTAAAAAAATATTATCTCTTCCTGTTAGCTCATCATTAAAGCCCGTACCTAACTCTAATAGTGCTGTAACTTTCCCATGTCTTAACACTTTTCCAGAGCTAGCATTTACAACACCTGCAATAATTTTAAGTATGGTTGATTTTCCCGCACCGTTTAAACCAATTATACCTAGTGTTTCTCCTTCAAATAAGTCAAATGATATATCTTTATTTGAAGTGAACTCTTTATGATAGTTTTTTTTTAAAAAGACCTCTTTTAGCCTATCCACATTGTTTTTATAAATCTTATATACTTTCGTAATGTTTTTTATTTCAAGAATTTTATTCATATCTCTTCTTAACCTATTAATATATCTGGAGTATAGATAGTGCCGTCTGCCAATGATATACCTTCAATACCTGTAAAACTAACTTCGAAGCTGTTAGCCCTTAAAACGTAATTGTCCGTACTTGAGAGACTGACATCTATGTCACTCTTATTCAAATTTATATATATCGTGTCAGAGCCCTGTCCGCCATCGACTACATCACTGCCGCCATTACCTAAATAAATTTTATCATTACCAAAAGAGCTTGAAATATAGTTATCGACTTCATTATCCGTTATAATATCATCACCGCTACCTGTGTATATGTTTTCTATAAGCACGCCTTGTGCTATAGCAAAGTTATTTTCACCTGTATATAACTTACCTTCTGTATTTAATCCTGTAAGGACATCAGCTATCCAACTATTCCAATATGCATCGTTAACTAAAGTTTGATGTAAGGTAATGATTTGCGCTAAGCTGTACTCATCAACACTGTTAAGTGTTCCTGAACGTAAATCAATAGTACTTTTACCAATGGCTGAAGACAGATCAATAGTGTCAGTTCCTCCAGCATCCCAGATAGTTTGAAGTTCATAATCCGTGTAACTACTAGTGTATGTTGAATCCTGCGTATTTGTACCTGTATTTACTCCGTATATAGCCTGTAGTGCCGATACATCATATAGTGAATAAAAATTAGGCTCTATTACTTTAGCATTGTAAGATATTTGCGTATCAGTGGTTGTAAAAGTCGGAATATAGTTTCCATTGTTAGTATAAGACATAATAGTATGGTTTATATCATTCAAGCTTGTCGGCAGTACACTATTTCCCTCAAAGGGGTGTTTTAAACCCAAGGCATGACCCAGTTCATGAACTATAGTAGTATAACCAGATTCTCCAACCTTAAGTCCAAAGTTTGACGTAGTGTTAAAAGCCGTACTTAGAAAAACATCACCTTCTTCAACATTACTTACCCCAGGTAAAAAAGCAAAACCGGAAGTATTTACAGCCATGTCAATAATATTAAACTGAATATCTCCATCTGAAGACACCTCTTCTAATGTAATTCCAAGTAGTTTGTTTATCTCTTTGCTTATAGATACAACTGTGTCTTTTTGCTTTTGATTTAATGGAGTCCAATTTTTAACCAGACTCTCAGCACCAATATATTGATAATAATCAATTGGGATGGTCTCATTAAAACTAAAGGTGACTACTTTTGAACTTTTATCCCAGTAAGAACCTGAATCTAATGATTCTACACCGTATGTGTTGAAATCACTTAAAGTAGTGTATCCGTTATTTTGATTTGACAAAGAAACTGCAGGTTCATTGACAGTTGGTACTAATAACTCTATAGCAGCCTGAGCTTGTACAACAGTTGAAATATCATCAGTAACATTGGCTATAACACTTTTAGAACTTGCTATATCATCTAGACCCTTATTTGCAAAACTCAAACCTACCACAGTTTTATTTGCCATCATAGTAGCATCATTCCCATACTCATTATCAAGTGCCCCGTTAATTAAAGCTTGAAGCATAAGACTTTGCGAGACACTACCCTTATCCAGTTCATTTACCCAATAATCCAGCCCTCCGGCATCAGGTATCCTACCAAATAAGTTTTGATAAGCTGTTGTAACTATAGTTGTATATGAAGTTCCATCCGGATACATCTCTTTTGCTTCAGGCGAATCAAAAAAACTGCTTGCAACATCATCTATATTTGTAAGTCCAGATTTATTAACCCAGTAATCAATTCCTGCAGAATCAGGTGCACGGTTAAAAGTTGCTATATATACTTGGGCTACATCTGACCTTGTAAATGCCATTAGATAATATCCTTAATAGTACCGACCATTTTTTTATATAAATACCCAGCCAATAGCAACATAGTAAAACTCATAGTTGTTATAATCATCAATAATTCAAAAGAAGGTGCTTTTGAATAAAGAAAAATATCCTGATATATCTGTGCATAATAATAAAATGGATTATAAGTCAAAATAGACGGATAGCGATTTTCCAGCATCTCCCTCATATATATAATTGGAGACATCCAAAACCATAATTGAATTATAATAGGTATAGCTTCTTTCAAATCTTTAAAAAATGTAGTAAAAAGTGAAAAAATCACACCTAAAGAAAATGCAAAAACACTTTGTAGAACCATAACTGGCAACATCCAGAGAAATGTCCATGTTATATTGTGTTCAACTATTAACAAAAATCCTACACCTAACAAGATAGAAAGTATGAAAAGAAAAAGTTCTGTTATCATAACAGCTATCTGAAAAGTAAACATTGGAACATTGATTTTTTTGATCAAGTTTGCTTTTTGCTCAAAGGATGTATTTAGACGTATAAGTATAGTGCTAAATGATGTCCAAGCTAAAAGTCCCGGAACGAGATAAATACTATATGCATAAGTATTATCAATAATATTCATCTTCATTTTCATAAAGTCTGAAAATATAACTGTATAAATAAATATAGTAATAATAGGAGATAATATATACCAAAGTTGTCCTAATCCGGTTCCAACATACCTTTCCCTAAAATCCCTTAACGCAAAGCTAAATGCAAGTAGTAAATTATGTTTCAATTATAACCTTTGATAATCATCTGCAACTCTAATAATATCATCTTCACCAAGATAATCACCAATCTGTGCTTCAATCATAACTAAGTCTAATTTACCCGCATTTTCAAGTCTATGTATCTCACCCATTGGTATATATATAGATTCATTTGCTCTTAGAGGTGTCTCTTTATCGCCTAAGGTTACAATTGCTGTGCCGCTAACAACAACCCAATGTTCACTTCTGTGAAAATGTTTTTGTAAAGACAGCCTTTTACCGGGCTTTACCACTATTCTTTTAATCTTGTACTTTTCTTCATCCTCTAGAACTGTGTAATTTCCCCATGGTCTGTGTGCCGTCAGATGAATGTTGTGGAGTTCTGTATTTTTTCTTACCTCTTTAACAATAGATTTTACTTTTTGAGATGAACCTTTTTTACTGATAAGAAGTGCATCAGCAGTATCTACAATAATCAGATCTTCGATATCAACTGTAGCAATTTTTCTTTCACTACCGTAAATAAGATTATTTTTACTGTCCATACAAACATGGTTCTCATTGATAGTATTACCTTTTTCGTCCTTATCGAACTCATCGTAAAGAGCATCAAAACTTCCAACATCTGACCAGCTTATGTCAGATGGAATCACTTTTACAATTGATGATTTTTCCATTACGGCATAATCTATAGAATCTTCTGGGATATTTAACATATCTTCTTCTTTTATTCTAATCACCTTATGATTTACATCACCATCTTTATTTGAGTTATTTAAAGCGTTTAGAGAACTCTCATATATCTTTGGAGAATATTTTTTCAGCTCATCTAAAAATACACCCGCCTTAAAACAAAACATTCCACTATTCCAGTAATAGTTTCCTGCTTCAAGATATGATGATGCTGTCTTAAAATCAGGTTTTTCATGAAAAGCTTTTACGTCGTTTCCATCTGCTTCAATATAGCCAAAACCAGTTTCTGCAAAAGTGGGTTTAATACCAAACGTTACAAGACTACCCTCTTGTGCCAGCTTTTTAGCTTGACTCACAACTTTATCATATGCTTCTTCATCTTTGATAAGGTGATCACTTGGGGTTACTAATACTATCTCTTGTGGGTCTAAATGCATACATGACAAAGCAATTGCCGGAGCGGTATTTCTTCCTATAGGTTCTAACAAATATTGATTTTGTTTTTTATCCAATTCATCAAGTTGGTCTAATGCTAAAAAATACTGTTCTATATTTGAAATAATAAACTCACCGTCACAAATTTTAGAATTTCTTTGGACAGTCAGCTGAAATAATGATTTTTCCCAAAAAAGCTTTACAAACTGTTTTGGCATAAGAGTACGACTTATAGGCCAAAGTCTTGTACCATTTCCACCACATAAAATCATATTGGTCATAGTTTTAAATACCTTGTATTAAAGTAGCTAGATTATATCTACTTTATACTTTTGATAATCTTACTAACACCCAATAAATAAACTAAAACTATATAAGAAAAGGACTATCTAACTTAGTTTTGCACTTGTTTCTTATTTGTAAGCTGTTGGAGATAGTTAGAGATATTTATAAGTGAGAAAGTAACTAAAAAAATCATTAGTCCCGGGAAAAAACTAACCCACCATGCAATCTCAATAACATCTTTACCTCCGCTTAGTATTGTCCCCCAACTCATCTGAGGAGCGACTATGCCAAGACCTAAAAAACTAAGTCCTGATTCAGCCAGTATAGCGCCACCTACGCCAAATGTAAAACTTACAAAATAGATTGGTGCCAAGATTGGTGCATAGTACTTAAAAAGTATTTTTGTTTTACTTACATTAGCAATATTTAGAATCTTTATAAATGGCTCATGAGTTATCTTAAAACTCTCAGAACGTATCAGTCTTGCCGTTGTCATCCACCCTGTTATAGATATGATGACTATCAACACCCATGCTGATGCGTTAACATAACTCACAAGGGCTAAAAGCAAAAAAAATGTCGGAAACGTCAAAAAAAGATCTACTATTACTATAAATCCTTTATCAACCGTACCTCTAAAGTAACCTGCCATTGAACCTAATATCAAGCCTATAATCGAAGCAATAAATGCACTTCCAACACCAATAATAAGAGAGATTTTGCCACCTTCTATAAGTCTTGCAAAGATATCCCTTCCAAGTCTATCCGTACCAAGAAAGTGAGATGATGACGGAGGTAGTAATATTGAAGTTGAACTTAGTTCGTATGCGTCTAGCGGATATAGAAAGCCACCAAAAAATGACATACTAAAAACAAAAATTAAAATAAAAACACTAAATTTTAGCATACTTATTTTATTGTTTGATTCCAAGAAGAGTCTGCATCATCTGGTCAATAGTTGTTATAATCTTAGATGCCGCTCCATATGATGTTTGATATTTAATAAGATTTGTCATCTCTTCATCAATACTGACTTTTGATACTGAGGAGTATTCTAACTCTGTCGCATTAAACTGAGCTGAGATTGTTTGGTTATTTAATATAGCATCATTAGTTTCTATACCCACATTGGTTGAGATAACGTCAAACATACCATACACTGTTGTATCAAAGGTAGATGAGCCTGCATAAAAATCATATACTTCAAACTGTTGCTGAACCATGTCAAGTGCTACTGAGTTATCTCCTGCAACCGGAGATTTACCGGCACTTATATTGGTCGGTGTTACCTTCAAGTCAGCATTAAGTCCGATATTTTGTGCATTATCTCCATCAAAAAACCTACTTAACCCCAATGCTCCTGCAAAGTTTGAACCAGAGTTGTACTCTAGAGTAGTGAGTTTATCTTCAATCGAAAAACTATAACCTTTTGAAGCTTGTTGAGGATCCATGTCTAGTTCCAAAGCATTATTACCGCTAGTATATGTAGCCCAGTTAAAGTTTATAAAATCATCAATATTATTATTTGCATTACCGTCATTATTGTCATCTAAACTATTTTTTATTTGACCTTCAATAGAATTGGAACCCACTACACCTGTCATAGTTGTAGCTATGTTTATATCAATACTTCTTCTTGCAGTAATATTTCCATCTACATCATAAATAACAATATCAAAAGCTCCGGGTTGTACATTTAACGAAGAGTTTACCAAAGAGTTTGTAGGATTTAAATCTAAGACATTAGACTCCATCTTGGTCTTTGAAGTAGCTGCATAAAGATTGTTTGCTGATTCTATCAAGCCTTTTGCAAAAGCATCCATCTGAGTTATGACACTTTGTAAGGTACCATTAGTTAAAGATGTAGAATTATCTCTGTCAATCTTTGTACCTCTAAGGTCCAAGATAGCACCTACTTTTCCACCTTTTATCTTGTTATCCATTGGAATAAGTACACCATCTTGTCTCTCGTATGAAATATCATAAAAACCGCTTGCGTTGTTTTTATTACTCAATTTTATAGGATGAAAGCTCTTCCCATCAATAATTGCAAATCCACCTACACTTACTGTATAGCTTCCAGTGACAGTGTTAGATGAACTGTCTATATTGGTGTTGGAGGTTGTTTTTTCAACTGAAACTTTTGCACCAACTAAGCGAGATAGGCTTCTTTCTATAACATTTCTTCTATCTCTAAGGTCGTTTGCTGTGTATCCTCCACCTGATTCTGCTACATCAATAGCACCGTTTATCTGAGATAGTTCATGCCCTAATGAATTAACTTCATTGATATTGACAGCCAACTGGTCATTAATCTGAGATTGCAAGCTAAGGACTTGGTTTTGTGTATATTTTATACTGTTTGAAAGCGTATCAGTCTGCTTCGCAAGTGCTAGTTTTATAGCATCATTATCTGGATTATCAGCAAAGGTCTGCCACATGTTATAGTATTCTTTTAAGTCAGACTTTATACCAACTTCATCTATTTCTGGAAAATAAGTTGAAAGTTCATTTAAGGTAGTCTCTGAAAAATCTGCGTATTCTTTATCAGCTGATATGCTTGTATATCTCTTAAAAACAAAGTTATCAAATATTCTTTGTATATCTTTTAATTGTGTACCGTTACCTACGTTTCCAGGAGCAGTATTTAGAGGAATCGCTGCTGCTTGAACAACTCTTTGTCTAGTGTATCCTTCACTTTCTGCATTTGATATATTATGTCCAGTTGTCTCAACACCGACTTTAGCAGCGTTTAAACCTGAGTACCCTATATTAAGTGAGTTTAAAATAGACGGCATTCTATATTCTCACTTCCAAAATAGAAGGATCCTTACTCGCTACTCTATTATAGCCTTGCATCTCTGTCGGAACTATTCTTTCTAAGAAAGTGTTATATAAGTTACTGACTGTCAATACTAATTTTGCATAGTTTTTATTTGCATCTCTTAATTTGGATAATTCTACTTTTAAATCTTCAAGTAATGAGTGTTGTTCTTTGTTTAAAAGTTCTGGTAGGTCTTTATTTGGGCTTGATGTCATTAACGAAGAGATCTCATGGTCTATCATAGCTTTTTTCTGCTCGAAACTTTTTAATCTTTCTTCTTTAAGTGATAATCTCTCAAATTGAGGATCATTCTTCGCTAATTTTATATCTTCGATATCCGAATTTGTTATTTTTATTAAGTCCCTTAAATCACTTAAGGCACCCTCTAGATGATATGACAACATAATCTACCCCTGTTATAGTTTTAAAAACTTACAGCAACTCGTCCGCTATCTTCTCAGAAAGAGCTTGTAAATTTATTTTATATTCGCCAGATGCAAGAGCTTCTTTTATCTGTTCGACCTTACTCATGTCTCCTTGCTTAGAGACATTCACACCTTTATTTTGTTCCCCTTGCTTAACTTCTCCGTTATTTTTAGAGTAAGTGTTTGCAATAGCCGTACTATTTACTTGTGAAATCATAATCTATCCTTTATCTTATTACCGTAATCAGTATATTATACACCTATATCGGCAAAAAACAAAAAACATTAAGCTTTTTCACTTAAATAATCATATAACATTTGAGAAAATCCAAACCCTCCTGCACTAGCTTTAGAAAGTTCATCCCTATACATTGATTTGTATATCTTATCTCCAGGATCGTTTTGCTGTGAAAAAAGATTTTTTTCATCTTTCATAGCATTGTCCATCATCATTTTTATGATTACAGATTCAAATGCATCGGTCTGTTCTCTAAGCTTAGAATCTTCGGCATGTGAATCAATCTTAGGTATATTGTGTTGTTGTGAAAGGCTTAGTGCCTGCATTCCAACAGAATTTAAATCATACATAGTGTTCCTCCTTATATAATTTCAAGCTCAGCAGCTATACTTCCTGCTGACTTCATAGCTTCTAAAATCGAGATAATATCTTTTGGCGATGCTCCAAGTTTTTGAAGTGAACGCACTAAATTTGCAACAGTGGTAGTCCCAGTTTTTGTATATATCTCATTTTCATTAAGACCTATAACTAAATTTTCATCCACAGTCATTGAGCCGGCAGGCTTATCTAAAGTTGCCTGCTCTTTTACCTTTATAGTTATGTCACCGTGAGTCATGACTATTGGTTTTATCTCTATACCTACTCCAGCAATTATAGTTCCCGTTCTCTCGTTTATAACAATTTTGTTTTTAGGTTTATATGTCATGTCTATATCTTGCACTTCTGCTAAGAACTCTATCATACTTCTGTTTTTTGGTCTTTTTAACTTTATAGTCTTAGGATCCATAGCTACAGCAATTTGTGTATTGTAAAAAGAATTTATAGCTTTTTGAACAGAGACTGAGTTTTTAACATTTGATTCTTTTAAAGACAGGGTCACATATTCTTTATGATATAAGTCGATTAAGATTTCACGCTCAACCAAACCACCGTTAAACACCATACCAGTAGTCGGATGTGATTCACTACCCGCACCTCTGGAGTTTCTTCCTCCAATACTTACAGAACCCTGAGCAAGAGCATAAATCTTACCGTCAACCCCTTTTAAAGGAGTCATCAACAATGTTCCACCCTCTAATGATTTAGCATCACCTATTGAGGATACTGTTACATTAAACTGATCACCCTGTCTGGCAAATGGAGCCAACTTTGCCGTTACGACGACTGCTGCAACATTTTTTGACTTTATATCAATTGGATTCATATCTATGTTCATAGCTTTTAACATGTTGGAAATAGATTGAAGAGTAAATTTTGAAGTAGTACCGTCACCTGTTTTTTTCAAACCTACTACAAGGGAATAACCTATTATCTGATTGTCTCGTACACCGACAATATTTGCAACATCATTAATCTTAGTAGCAAAAGTATCAGATAGCAGTAATAAAAGTAGTAGTAAGTATCTCATAACAATCCTAAGTAGTGTTAACCTCTTTGATGAGCAAATATTTATCAAATTAAATATTTAGCCAGAAAAGAAAAAGGTTTACACTATGTGTGACTAAAGGACAGCAAGTTTCATTCCAAATAAAGCTTATATATAATAGCTTAAAGTTGTATTTCCAAATTTTTTAGATTTTGTCATTGTAAAAGAAGCAAGTTTTTCAGGTATATCCAATCCTGTCATATGTTCTACTATAATCAATTCTACATTTTCTTTAGGCAAAGAGCTGATTAGATTCATTGTTTTATCATAAATATCTTCCATCCCTTCTCTTATACTAAAAGGCGGATCAATATAAAAATATGCTTTTTCATTATTTAAACTCTTAAGCACACTTTGTATATTTAAAAAGCTGTCACCTGCAAATACTTCACATGCACTAGGGTCTGTTTGAGCTATATTTGACTTTAAAACCTTTAGAGCCTCTTTATCACGCTCCATAAACTTCACTTTAGCCGCTCCACGACTTAAAGCTTCAAGTCCTATGGAGCCACTCCCTGAAAAAACCTCAACAAAGTTAGCGTCTATTATGTCAAACTGAAGTGTATTGAAAAAGCTCTCTAGTACAATTGACTTTGAACTTCTAGTAGTATCCTTTGAGGGCAACTTAAGAGTCTTACCCTTATACTTGCCGGATATAATTTTTTTGACCAAAGGTTTACTTTTCATAAAATGCTCTGACGGCCTTTAAAATATTTGCCTGATACTCTTTTGTTAGTGAATCTATACGTTTTTCTAAGATGTCAAAATTTAGAGGGTCTTCATTTACAGATGTTTCTTCTGTTTGAGGTAGATCTTTTTTTATACTCTTATATCTGTTTTCAAGAGCCAAAATAAGTTGTGACTTTGAAAATGGCTTAACTAAATCTGCATCTTTACTGCTCGACACATAAAAACATTTCTCATTTTCCAAGCACGCCTCATCTCTTACCAATATATCACATTGCCTAGTTGAACTCAAATAATTTTCTAAAAAAAGTTCTAATGATTTTTGCATTAATGGTGATTTACATTCAACAGCTATTTTCATCTATCGCCCTTATAAATAATAATTGACACTATACCTTAAATCTTCGTCTAAATCCAAAATATTTAACAACATCCACTCTAAATAACCCCTGTCACATATGCTAATATCTTCTATGTACCTACCACTATATTTACCAAATTCAAACTTTTGCATAAGGACGTGTTTGTTAGTTAATTCTACCATGTTCTCTTTTGTACTGATATTTAGCAGATATTCGTAAAGCTTTTGAACAAGTAAAGCATCACCAAGTGCGTGATGAGATGAAAAAGTATCTTCTTGAGTTTTATATAACTTAAGCTCATATCTTAGAAACTGTAATGAAAACATCTCACATTCTTGAATAAGATGTTTTGTAACTCTTAAGGTGTCTATGATATTTCCCTTAAAGATAAATCCAGATTCTGAAAGCTTTTGCAAGTCAAACTTTACATTATGTCCTACTATAGTAGTCGTAGATAAATTGTGTTTTGATAAAAATTTATAAGCTTCACAGTCTAGCAAACTTGGTTTATCTTTTATCATCTCGTTAGTTATATGGTTTATACTAGAAGCCAAAGGCGGGATTTTTTTACCTTCATTGACCAAATCATATATTTTACTTATCTGTGAATCATCCACTACTACTAAGGCTATAGAACATACCTTGTCTTTAGATTCTAGACCTGTAGTCTCTATGTCAAGAAATATCAACATTATTTAAAAGGTTCTATCATCATGTGATAATGTTGAAGTGTGATGAAACTTTTTTCAAACCTAAAGCGTATTATGAACTCTACCACTTTGTCTTTAAGTTCAATATCTACATTTTCCACTTTTCCATAGTATGCCAGTGAAGTATTCTTGCTTTTTACAAGGGCATCTTTATCATATGAGATTGCTAAAATCTGTAAATATTTTCCTTCTTTAATTTCACCTAGGTTCTCACTAAGAAGTGATGCTCCTGAGAGATTGATTGCTTTAAAATTAAACAGTTCGTTAAAATCATCAAGTTTAGCATCAAGTTTTAGCTCAAAAAAAATATCACTTAACCTTTTTAGGTTTTCTTTCCTTGTTGTTTCATAAGAAGATATTTTATTTGTTAAGTCTTTTAATCTGTCAAGAGCTGAACTCATCAAGTTTTCCTTTTGTAATTGTTAGAATTATATCAAAATAAGATTATAAGAGATATAATGCTGTTTTAAATTATTAGATACTTCTACACAAAGATAAAAATTGGATTATTTACAAATAAACAAAGCAAACCACCTAAATGGAAACATTAAAATATCCGGTGCTAAAAATTCTTCATTGCCGTTAATCGCAATGAGTATTTTGGCAAAAAATAGTGTAAGCATTAAAAACCTGCCTCATGTTGCAGACATAAATACACTTTTAAAGCTCTTATCCAATCTTGGTGCAACCTTCAACAGAGACGAGGATATTACAACTGTGGATACAAGTACACTAAATCTTACAAAAGCAACTTATGACATAGTTAAGACTATGCGTGCATCTATTTTAGTATTGGGACCAATTCTAGCGAGATTTGGTCATTGTGAGGTTTCGCTTCCAGGAGGATGTGCAATAGGACAACGTCCGGTTGACCTTCACCTAAAAGCATTAGAGCAGATGGGAGCAAAAATAGATATAGAGGCAGGGTATATCCATGCAACAGCACCTGATGGTCTAAAGGGTTGCGATATTATATTTGATAAAATTACGGTCACTGGTACTGCAAATATAGTTATGGCTGCAGCTCTGGCATCAGGGGATACAATTATCACAAATGCAGCCAGAGAACCTGAGGTGGTTCAGCTTTGTGAGGTTTTAAATGACAATGGTGTTAGGATAGACGGAATAGGCACTGCCGTATTGACTGTTCACGGTACTAACGGAAAACTCATAAATATAGATGAGTTTTCTGTGATACCGGATAGGATAGAAGCAGGGACTTACCTCTGTGCAGCTGCCATTAGCAAGTCTGAACTAACCTTAACAGATGTGAATGCTAAACACTTAGGTTCAGTAATAGCAAAACTAGAAGAGATGGGAAGCAGTTTTACAATAACAGATGACACTATTACAATCCATCCCTCTGAAGTAATTAAACCAATTAAGATAGTTACTCAAGAGTATCCCGCATTTCCGACAGATATGCAGGCACAATTCTTAGCCTTAGCTACTCAGGCAAACGGGACTTCCATCATAGAAGAAAAACTGTTTGAAAACAGATTTATGCACGTGAGCGAATTACAAAGAATGGGTGCGGACATAAACTTAAATGGAAATGTGGCAACTATAAACGGTGGGACTAAACTAAGTGGGACTGATGTCATGGCAACTGATTTAAGAGCTTCTAGTGCCCTTGTAATAGCAGGACTCGTTGCAGAGGGAACTACAAATGTTCACCGTATTTATCATCTTGATAGAGGCTATGATTCACTTGAGGTAAAACTTCAAAATGTAGGAGCGGATATAGTTAGGCTTAAAGAGTAAAGCCAATTTTATTTTATTTTAAAAGGGATAAAAGAAATAGTAAGGTTCAAGGCAAATTTTTGAATATGTACAAATAGTACATTGAAAAAATTTAACGCAGAAGATTGCTGTTTATTTTATTCCTCAAAGATTATCATTTCATATATGCTTTTTTTAGTGACGAGTGCTTTGTCGGGTGAGACGGAGTGAGAATTTTGTGCACGAGCCACCTCATATCTTAATTCTGCAATCTCTGTCTCCATAATATCTACATTTTCTTTAAGCCTAAGTATAATATCAACACCGGCTAAATTAACACCAAGTTCACGTGTCAGTCTTAAAATCAATTTGATTTTGTCAATATCTCTTTGAGAGTATAATCTGATTCTACCATTAGAGCGAGATGGGCATATAAGATTTTCACGCTCATACTGTCTAAGTGTCTGAGGATGTATATCTAATATCTTAGCTACTATACTAATAAGATATACCGGCTCATCATATTGATGTATCATAACTTATTCCTTTATTTTATTCCATAAAATCAAGGGAACCCTATCATTTATATTATAACACTATTGGAAGTAATTCCGCTAGCTACGTTAACACTAGGTTTTCTTCGGCACAAAGCCCATCACACTAGTGTGATTTTATTTACTCCTGAGGTAATTTCTCTTTTAATAGTTCTACAAACTCTTCATCCATATCATCAATATTTGGCAAAATAATATTAGCCTCAAGGTACAAGTTTCCACGTACCTTAGTCTTTCTGTTCATCGCACCCATTTCCTTTACACGAAACCTTTGAGCATTTTTCGTGTTTTGAGGAACTTTAAGCTTTATCTCTTTTTCTAATGTTGATATAGATATCTTTTCACCAAAAAGTGCAGCGTATAAGGGTACATCAAAAGTTTTAATAAGGTCATCCCCCTCTCTTATATACTCAGGGTTTGTAGCTACATTTATTTTTAAAAATAAGTCTCCCGCTCTTCCGCTTTGAGCATGACCCTTGCCTTTAACACGCATCTTCTCTCCGCTCTTAACACCAGCAGGAATTTTTATATCAAACCTATCGCCATTAACTGCTACAGAGTGTGAACCTCCAAGGATAGATACACTAAAAGGGATGGTGACACTTGTCTCTATGTCAAGGTTTGGCTGCTGTTGCTGTTGTCCAAAACCGCCAAAACCAGCACTTCCTCCACCAAATGGATTTCCGCCACCAAAACCACCGCCGCCAGAGAACATCTGTCTTAGAATGTCATCTAAATCGCCTTGACCGCCACCTCCATGTGAACGTGAAAAATCATGAAAATTTTGTCCACCGAACATGGAATCACCATGCATATCGTATTGTTGTTTTTTTGTTTTATCGCTTAGAATCTCATAAGCCGAATTTATCTCTTTAAACTTATCTTCTGCACCCTTATCTTTATTTACATCTGGGTGATATTGTCTTGCTAGTTTTCTATATGCTTTTTTAATTTCTGATTCACTTGCACTATCTGTAATTTCAAGTGTTTCGTATAATGATTTAGCCAATTTATTTCCTAAAAATTTATATTTATTTATTAAGTGAGATTATATCATAAGGGTTGAGTGGATGTCAATCAAGGTTCCGCTCCAAAATAACAAGCATACAAAACGGCTTCATGTGGGGTGCCCCAAAATCAAAGATTTTGACCCTCCCACTGCAGGGATTTTGCTTAGCTTATTATTTCTACGCTATGTGTTATATAAACATCACTAAAAAGTAAAATTTTAACAATTCATACTAAAATAAAAAGAGTAATGTAATTTCAAGGCGATTAGAGAGGAAGCGTACTAATGTACGTGACGAGCGTAGCAACGCAGAAAGTGCATTGCTATTTTTACTTTTTAATGAAGGAAGTGGCGAACTTCTGAGAAATAAAGACTCATACCAAACTCATTAGCAGCATCAATGATCTCTTCATCACGGATAGATCCGCCAGGCTCGATTACATTTTTAACACCAGCTTCAGCTGCTGCATCGATTGAATCTCTAAATGGAAAGAACGCTTCAGATGCAAGAGCTGCACCAGTTACATCTAGACCCATATCTTTAGCTTTTTTAAGTGCACATTGAGATGCATCAACACGAGAGGTCATACCCATACCAACAGCTACCATTGCAGAGTTTTTAACATATACTACACAGTTAGATTTTGTAAGAGATGCAACTTTATAAGCAATCTCTAAATCTTTCATATCTTGCGCATCTGCAGCTTTTTGTGAGACTAACTTAGCATTTTTAACCTCATCAGCTCCAACTTTATCAGCATCTTGATATACAAAACCGCCATCGATGTGTTTAAAATCTTTTTTATCATTTGCAAGAACTAGTCTATCACTCCCCATCTCAAAAAGTTTGATACGTTTCTTGTGCGCAAATACTTCTTGAGCTTCAGGCGTGATACGAGCAGCGATAACTACCTCTAAGAAAATCTCATTCATTTTCTCAGCTAAAGCTTTATCAACTGTACCGTTTACAGAAACAACACCACCAAATGCAGAAACTGGATCACATTTAAGTGCTTCTTCATAAGCTTCAAACAAAGTATCTTTTATGGCAAATCCACATGGATTTCCATGCTTAGTTATACATACTGCATTCTCATCACCAAATGCAGATGCGATTTTAACAGCACCACTTAAGTCATTTAGGTTGTTGAAACTTGCTTCACCTTTTAAAGTTGTGAAGTTATTTGAGTAGTGTTTATCGAACTCATATAATGCACCTTTTTGGTGAGGGTTTTCTCCATAACGAGTATCCATTACCTTGTTTCCAACTACGAATTGCTTCTCACCGAAACCTTCGTTGAAACGCTCATTCATATAGTTAGCGATCATTGAATCATATGCAGCTGTATGCTCGTAAGCTTTTATCATATATCCACGACGGAAATCTTTTGTATTTTTTTCGTTTTCAATTGCATCGATAACTTCAGAGTAATCTTCTACATTTGTAACAATAATTACTGAGTCAAAATTTTTAGCAGCTGAACGCACCATTGCCGGTCCACCGATGTCGATGTTTTCAATGATGTCATCAAAGTCATCTGTACGCTCAATAGTCTCTTTAAAAGGGTAAAGATTTACACATACTAAGTCTATAGATTCAACACCTAACTCGTGCGCTTGATCTAAATGTGACTGCTTATCACGACGGTGTAAAATCCCACCATGCACATAAGGGTTTAAAGTTTTAACACGCCCTTCAAAACACTCAGGAAATTTTGTCACTTCATCAATCTCTATAGCTTTAATTCCAGCTTCTAGTAACTTCTTATAAGTTCCACCAGTTGAAATGATCTCATAACCATTTTTTACTAAAGAGTTACAAAACTCTACAACGCCTGCCTTATCACTTACACTTACTAATGCTCTTTTCACTGTTTCTATCTCCTTTTTCTGAAGCAAAGCTCCATAAAAATTCCTCTAACTGAAGCTTTGCCTATCGGCAAGAAAGAAAAATTATTTTACTGAAAATTAAATTATGGAATTTTATCTAAATTGAGATTAGAAGATGGTAAACTATGTAAATTAACTTTCATTATCTTTTGGAGAAGTGATATGAGTAACATAGCTATTTTATGCTCTGGTGGAGATGATATGCCAATGAAAGGTGAGCAACCTCACATTTTGTTGGATAACACTAAGATAAATGTAAAGCATCGTAAGCAGAGTGGAAAATATATATGCGTAACATAGCTATTTTATGCTCTGGTGGAGATGTATCCGGAATGAACCCAGCTCTAAAACATTTTGTAGAGTATTCATTAAAAAAAGGTTTAACACCATATTTTGTCTATAATGGCTACGAAGGTCTTATTGATAACAAAATTGAAGTAGCATCATATAAGGATGTGTCCGGAATTATAAACCGTGGTGGGACAAAGATAGGTAGTGCAAGAAGTGAACGCTTTATGCAAAAAAAGTATCGAAACATCGCTAAAAAAAATCTGAATAACTTGAATATAGATAAACTAATTGTTTTAGGTGGAGATGGTTCATTTCGCGGACTAGATATTTTTCACAAAGAGAGTAGTATAAAGTTTTGTGGTATCCCCTCTACAATAGACAATGATATAACGGGTACTGATTATTGTTTGGGTGTAGATACTGCACTTAATATTATAAAAACATCTATAGATTCCATCCGAGATACCGCATCCTCATTTAACAGAGCGTTTGTTGTAGAGACAATGGGTAGGGATTGTGGCTATTTAGCACTTATCACTTACCTAACATCTGGAGCGGAGCTTTGTCTCATTCCTGAAATTCAATATAATCTAAAATCTTACGAAGATGATTTTAAAAAGCAGATTAAAAAAGGAAGAGGATATTTTATTGCTGTCGTTTCAGAAGGTATAAAAGAGGATTCTAAAGATATTGCTACATGGTTTGAAGAAAAGATAGGTATAGAAGCAAGAGTAACTGTACTAGGACATTCTCAAAGAGGTGGTAATCCAAGTATATATGATAGATTGATGGCTTACAAATTTATAAACTATGCTATTGATGGACTAATAGACGGTAGACAAGAGAGTGTGATTTGCTACAATGAAAGTAAGTTTTGTTATAAAAGTATGGAAGATGTGGCAAATATACCACATCAACTAAATTCTGAATTATTAGGATATCTTAATTAGATATCTCTCTCAACAACTTTTTTAAATGTGTTAAAATAGTTGTCTTGTAACTTTGTCATACTCATATTCACATCGTTAACTTTGATAGAATCACTACCAACAGTTCCAATTTTTTCACAAGCCATAGCTTCATCTAACATAGCTTCAAATGCTTCTTGGTTTTCAGGTTTAACTTCTATGATAGCTCTAGCCATAGATTCAGCAAAGATGTCACGCTCATCTTCTACACTCATCTCTACATCACAACCTAAACCTGAAGTTGCACACATCTTAGCAAGTGCAATAGCTACACCACCAGAACTTGCATCTTTAGCACACTCTAGTAAATGTTTTTTGTTACCTTCTATAACTAAATTCCATAAGGCTAGCTCGTTTTTGTAGTTTATCTCTGGAATAATTCCAGCAACAGTATGACAAATCTCTTTCATGTAAAGTGACCCACCAAACTCAGACTTGCTTTCACCTACTAGATAAAGTACATTGCCCTCACCTTGGAAGCTAGACATTAAAACATTGTTTTGATCATCATTTACACCAACAGTCGCGATAGACGGAGTTGGAAAAACTGATACGCCGTTTGTTTCATTATATAACGATACATTTCCACCGATAACAGGAGTAGTTAGCTCAGCACAGGCTTCTTTAATACCCTCACAAGCTTGACCGAACTGCCACATAACTTCTGGATTTTCAGGGTTACCGAAGTTAAGACAATCCGTAATAGCTAATGGTCTTGCACCGCTCATAGCTACATTTCTACCAGCTTCTATTGTTGCAGCTGCTCCACCACCCTTAGGGTCTATGTAACAAAAACGTACATTACAATCAGCAGACATTGCAAGAGCTTTACCATTTTCTTTTACACGGATAACAGAAGCGTCTAGCATACCACCATTTTTGATAGTATTTGTCTGTACCATTGAATCATACTGAGTATATATCCATGATTTATCTACAACTTCCATAGATTTAGTTAATGTCTCAAATGCATCTTGGTTTGATACTTTGTCAAAGTCATTGATTGTCACAGATTTAATCTCATCTAAATAAGCTGGACGAGTCATTGGACGATTAAGCTCAGGTGCTTCTTCAGAAACAGGATCAACTGGAACCTCTGCACATTTTTCACCATTCCAGAATAGTTCCATATTTCCAGTATCTGTAACCTCACCGATTACAGCCGCATCTAAATCCCATTTTTCAAAGATATCGATAATCGCCTGCTCGCTTCCTTTTTTAGCACAAAGAAGCATACGCTCTTGAGATTCTGATAGCATAAAGTCGTAAGGAACCATCCCCTCTTCACGAGCAGGAACCTTATCAAGGTGCATAATCATACCTGCACCTGAACGTCCAGCCATCTCAAAAGATGAAGATGTAAGACCAGCTGCACCCATATCTTGGATACCAACAACATGATCAGTCTTAAAAAGCTCCATACAAGCTTCAAGTAAAAGTTTTTCAGTAAATGGATCACCAACTTGAACGGTTGGACGAAGAGATTTTGATTCTTCTGTAAAAGAATCCGACGACATTACAGCCCCACCAAGACCGTCACGACCTGTTTTTGCACCAACATACATTACAGGATTACCAACACCATCAGCACGACCATAAAATATCTCATCAGATTTTGCAATTCCAAGGTTGAACGCGTTTACAAGAATATTTCCATTGTAACACTCATCGAAAGAAACCTCACCACCGATAGTTGGTACACCCATACAGTTACCATAACCACCGATACCCTCAGTTACACCACGAACTAAATAACGTTGGTGAGCAGAAGTTTTGTCATCATTTAAGATGTTACCAAATCTAAGTGCATTTAAAGAAGCTACAGGACGCGCACCCATTGTAAATACATCACGCATAATTCCACCAACACCAGTAGCAGCTCCCTGATATGGTTCTATAAAACTTGGGTGGTTGTGTGATTCCATTTTAAATACAGCCGCATAACCATCACCTATGTCAATTACACCAGCATTTTCACCTGGACCTTGGATAACCCATGGCGCTTTAGTTGGAAAACCTTTTAAATGCACTTTAGATGATTTGTAAGAACAGTGTTCACTCCACATAGCTGAAAAAACACCTAGCTCTACTAGGTTTGGTTCACGTCCTAAAATCTCTTTTATATGCATGTAGTCTTCTGCAGAGAGTTTATGGTTTGCTAATTGTTCTTCGATGTTCTCTAGTTGTTGGCTCAATGGAAATCCTAAAAATTTAGTTTTTAAAAATGGATTATATCTAATATGAGGTAAAAAAAGTTTTAATGAAAAGAAAAGTCCTCTTTTGTTCTTATATTTTTTTTAAGAGAAAAAATATTTTTATAATATATTTCTACAATTTCATACTCTTTTTTTTCATTTGGAAGTTTAATTATGAATTCATCACTTATCTGTTTTCCCACCATAGCTCGAGCCAGAGGTGAGTGTATGGTAATTAAACCATATTCTGGTTCAGATTCTAAGGTTCCGCATATAACATAGGTTTCTTCTTCATCTGTTTGTATATTCAATAACTTAACACTACTTCCAAAGCCCACCTTGGAATGTACAAAAGAAGATGGGTCTATAATCTGTGATTTTTGTATCATGGAGTTTAGATAAAAAAGTCTTTTGTCTATAAAACGAAGCTTCTCCTTAGCAGCATGATAATCAGCATTTTCACTTCTATCGCCCTGAGCTGCTGCAATAAGTTTTTCTTCGGCAGTTTTTGGTTTTTCAATCTCTAATAAAAACTTAAACTCTTCTACTAAAAGGTCATAACCCTCTATGGTCATAGGCTCGTTATTAATGATTAAACCCCACTATATAATAGGTGTCTTTATTTTCAAGTCTATTTAATTTAACTTTAAATTTATCACTAAAGTGTTTTATTTTTTCATGTGCTTCTTCTGAGGCTTCAGGAGTTTTTGCTTCAACCTTTATCTTAAAACAATCATTAGTATTTGACATTGCGACAAATGAATTATCAACTTTTAGTACCTTATTTAAATCTAAGATATGTTTCCTTATTTTTTCATATCCTACAGTATTGTCTTCTATTCTTTTCATTTGCTGCACTAAGGCATCATTTGGAGAATAACCTAGTTGATTTAACATTGCTTCACTTTGCATTTTTTCCCTTTTATTAATTTATTTAAAAATAATAACAGTTATTTGTAAATATTCAGTAGTTATTTATTTATATGTACTATAATATGTCACTAAACAAAATATAATAAAGAGAATCCAAAATGACTGACGATATACTAAAGAAAATTAAACAGCTTCCCCCTCTTCCAGAATCTGCTATGCAGATTGAAGCTGTTTATCAAGATCCAGATAGTAGTTTTAATGACATGGTCAAAATTTTAGAAAAAGACCCTCTTTTAACAGCAGATATTTTAAAAGCTGCAAATTCCCCGCTTTACGGCTTTTCACGTGAGATAAATGCAATTAGTCAAGCTGTTGGCTTATTTGGAATGGGCACAGTGAGAGGTTTCGCCCTAGCGAGCATTGTAAAAAAAAGCTTCACATTGGACTTATCACCTTACGGTATCAACAATGATATGTTTTCGGCACTATCAAAAAAACAACATGGACTTATGACTTCATGGTGTTTAAGAAAGGAAAATAAGCTTTTAGGTATATTATCTCCTGCAGCATTTCTTGTTGAAATCGGGAAAGTATTAATCGCTCAACAAATCATGGTAGATAACAAACAAGAAGAATTTAGAGATGCTTTAGCTGAGTTGCAAGATGTTGAAGCTGCTGAAAGAAAAATTGTAGACGCAGACACTCCTGAAGTAAGTGCAACAATATTCTCACACTGGAGATTCGAAGAAAGCTTGGTTGATACTATCAGGAACTGTCAAAATCCTGAAAAAGCTGATGAGAAGGATCAAAGAGCCGCAAAAATACTTCACGTTGTCAGAGTTGCCGTTCCGATTAACGGTGTAATTACTGATGAAAGTATAAATGCTGCAAAAGACCTTATTGGAAAATATGCTCTAGATATGGAGAGCTTTGAAACAGCTATACAAAACGTATAAAAAACTACATTGAAATCTCTTCTTATAAGACTCACTCACGGTTTGAGTGAGCAAGACATCTCCGTAGATGAACGCTCATATATAAATGATTTTTTAGCTAAAAAATATATAACAAATAAAAATAACATATATAAATTTAATTCTAAGTATCGTGCAGGTACCTTAGGACTTATCCAAAAAGGAACTGCTTATCTAAATGTGATAGGTGAAAATGTAAGGGATCTTTTTATTGATGAAGGTAACTTAGATAAGGCAAGCGAAGGTGACCTTATCATAGCACAAAGACTTCTTGGTAAAAGAGGTGTACCAAGTGCAAAAATAGCAGAGATAGTTGGTCGGGCACAAACATACAGTGTAGCTTTCATCATCTCAAAAAAATCTATAAAATCTTTAGTTGACTTAAAAACAGAGTATCCTACCGGTGTTGAGATAAGTAAAGAAGATCTTGATTCATATGAAGAAGGTGATGTATTTAAAGTTAATAATCAAGACTTTAGCATTATGCAAAAGCTTGGAAATATAAATGACCCACTAGTAGATGAAAAAATCGTTCTGGCACAATTTAACAAACATGATGAATTTGAACCTGAGGTTTTGGAAGTAGCTACTTCGTTCAAAGATGTTGATGCATCTAAATATAAAGACAGAGTCGACCTTAGAGGTTTGCCTTTTTGTACAATAGACCCAGTAACTGCAAAAGATTATGATGATGCAATATTCTATGACAGCGCAAACACTACTCTTTATGTAGCTATTGCTGATGTTAGTGAATATGTAAAACCATTTGGTGTAATAGATAATGAAGCTATATATAGAAGTTTTTCTATATACCTTCCTCATCGTTCAATACCTATGCTTCCAAGACAGCTAAGTGAGACATTGTGTTCACTGCAACCACACGTTGACAGACTTTCTTATGTTTTTAAGATGAAGCTGGATTTAACATCACTTGAAGTGGTAGAATCAAAAGTCTTTGAAGCAATTATACACTCAGATAGAAGATTTAACTATGAAGAGATAGATGATTTTTTTGAAGGTAAATTAAAAGCTAAAAACTCCAAAGAAAAAAAGATCTTTGAATATCTTACAAAACTAAGAGTAGTCACAGATTCACTTAAAGAAAAAAGACTAAAAATAGGTTATGACTTTCGCTCAACAGAATTAGAAATGAATATAGATGAAAACTCAAATCTAATTTCTACAACACTAGCAGATGAGACACCCTCACATGCACTTATTGAAGACTGTATGCTTTTGGCAAATAAAGAAGCGGCTGCACAATTTGAAAGAGGTATATTTAGAATACATGAGCCTCCTAGTCAATCGAAGCTTCAACAGCTATACCAAGAGTTAGCAGGTATTGGAATGTTTATAGATATAAAAAACTCTATAAAAGAGACCATTAGTAATATACAGGCACAGGCAAAAAGCATGGACTTAGAATCTGAGGTAGATACTCTAATAATCAGGTCACAGATGCAGGCTAAATATACACCGACAAACTCTGGTCACTTTGGCTTAGGTTTTGAGGCATACACTCACTTTACATCACCTATTCGTAGGTATTCGGATTTAATAGTACACAGACTTCTTAAGGCAATCAACAGAAACGATACGGCTGAAGGCTCATATGTTCTTAGAAACATAGAATCGCTTAGTATGACCATAAGTGAAAAAGAAAGAGAAGCGAGTACAATTGAAATAGAGTTTATGGCAAGAAAATTTGCCAGATGGGCTGCTGCAAATATTAATAAAGAATTTAAAGCACGCATCATGGCAATTGATCCAGAAATCAAAGCAGAACTGCACGATGAGATACTTGGAGCAAAATTAAATATCACCTCCAGCGAGAATGTTGTTTTATTTGAAGATGTTGTTGTTAGTATAGATAAAGTAGATATTGCTAAGGCTAAAATATATGCAAAAGTTGTAAAAAAAGATGTATAAAAATGAATTAGACAAGCATATACAAAACAACTCCCTCTCAAACAATTTTGTCCTTTACGGCGAAAGTAACTTTTTAATAGACAGATATACAAATACACTTACAAAAAATCAAGATGCTTCACTTCTTAACTTATACTATGATGAATATGATTTTAATTCTGCAAAAACGCACTTATCACAAGCCTCTTTGTTTGGCGGAGATAATGTTTTAATCATAAAGAGTGAGAAAAAAATACCGAAAAAAGATCTAGATATTTTCATCGCTTTATGTGAAAAAAATAGTGATAATAAATTCGTTTATGCATATTACGGTGACGATCACAAGACTTATACTAAAGCATTTAATAAAACTACTAATATGTCTGTTAGATTTTTTAATCCAAGCCATAATGAAGCTGTAAATATAATAAGCACTTTAGCAAAAGAAAAAAATATAAATATAGACAACTATTCAATTACACATCTTTTAAATACACACAATGGTGATGTAGCACTAGCATCTAATGAGATGGACAAACTTATGCTCTACGACAAAGCAATAAGCACAAAAGATATAGACCAACTTGTTCATGGTTTAGCCGAGATTAGCTTAGAAGACTTTATAAAAAAACTACTAAACAAAAAAGATTTTAAATTTGATTTGAGTAATATTTTAGAACACGGTGAAGATGAGATAAGAATAATAACAACCATAACATCATATATCACTCAATTATATATGTTTAACATATATATTAGAGTAAATGGCGCTCCAAATGCACTTGAGATTCTAGGTTATACTGCTCCAAAGTTTGTAGTTGATGAAAAAGCATCAATCTCTCTGAGGTTTAAACCGGATACATATTACAAACTACATGAGTTATTATTAGATAGTGAGTTAAAGATGAAAAGCTCCGGTATTGATAAACAAGCTATCTTACTTTCAACACTTATAAGAGTACAGCAGCTAATTTAAATACTCTACTAATACTATAATCAATAATAATATCTTTATAACTTTTTTAATTATTTCATTTATTTTCATACTTATCCTTTAATATTTAAATTATAGGAAATAAAGTACTTTAAAATAAGAAACTTTTTATTTTATTGATAAATTAAGGATTTTTGACTTATAGTATTTAGATTTAGATGTTTGTGTGAAGGAGCTTACATTTGTAAGTGACTAAGCACATCATCTAAAGATGAGTGCTAGAAGTTAAAAATACTAGTTTGTATCTTGATCTACAATTTTACCTGCTGATATCCAAGGCATCATCTCACGAAGCTTGTTACCAGTTTTAGTAATTAGTTTTTCTTTGTCATTTGTACGCTCAGCATTCATACGAGGGTAGCCAGCTTGACCTTCAAGAATGAAGTCTTTAGCAAATCTACCATCTTGGATCTCTGTTAAGATATCACGCATAGCTTGTTTTGATTCAGCATTGATTACACGTTTACCAGAAACATAGTCACCATACTCAGCAGTGTTAGAGATAGAGTATCTCATATCAGCGATTCCACCTTCAAACATTAAGTCAACAATTAACTTAAGTTCGTGTAAACACTCAAAGTATGCAAGTTCTGGAGCATAACCAGCTTCAGTTAAAGTCTCAAATCCAGCTTGTACTAGTGAAGCAGCTCCACCACAAAGAACAGCTTGCTCACCAAATAAGTCAGTTTCTGTTTCATCTTTGAAAGTTGTTTCAATAATTGCAGTACGACCACCACCAATAGCAGATGCATAAGAAAGAGCTAACTCTTTTGTAGTACCTGAAGGATTTTGACCAACAGCGATAAGGTCAGGGATACCACCACCACGAACAAACTCAGAACGTACAGTATGTCCTGGTGCTTTTGGAGCAATCATAGTAACATTGATGTTCTTCGCTGGATTAACACGACCATAGTGAATGTTAAAACCGTGACCAAATGCGATAGTTGCACCATCTTTTAAGTTTGGAGCAATTTCATTGTCATATATTTCAGCTTGATTTTCATCTGGAAGAAGAATCATTACAACATCTGAACATGCAGTAGCTTCAGCAATAGTAAGAACTTCAAAGTTTTTCGCCGCAGCTTTAGCCCATGAAGAACCACCTTTACGAAGTCCAACACATACTTCAACACCAGAATCTCTTAAGTTTTCTGCGTGTGCGTGTCCTTGAGAACCAAAACCAATCATTGCAACTTTTTTGCTTTTGATTAAGTCAATATTACAATCTTTGTCATAGTAAACATTTAATGCCATTATATTTCCTTGGGTAATTAAGCTTAAGTTTAACCTTAAGTCTTTAAAAAATTTTCGCGATTATACTATATTAAAGCAAAAACTTTTATAATGTCAAAAAGAAATAAAGGAATGTTATGAAAAAATTTAATCTTTTTAATGAAATCATTGTTGCTGACAAGTCAGAAGTACTTACTGCCATAAATACAAGTAAACTATTTGGAATAAATATTCGAGGAGAAGTATCTTATGAACCTTTTTCTGACAAAGAAGCTTTAATATTTAAAGGTCAGCACGAAAATAAACAAGTAAGTGCTTTAACACCTCCAACAAACCCAAGTATCGAATCACTTCTTGGTAAAAACTATCAAATCGTTGAGGATGATGACAGGGTGCTTATAAAAGCTTTTGGAAACTGGCAGGAACTAATAGCTATAAATACACCTATCGCTTCTTATGATGATACTACGGCTGATGGTGTAGCTGAATTTTCAAATAAAGATCTTGAAGATATTGGCTGGCATGCTACTGAGTTTGATGTTACATATAGAGAACTTGTTGAATTTATGGAAGAAAAATGTGAAGGCACTATGTTATGTATAGAGCAAGAGGAGCCTTATCAGTTTAGCGGTCTTGGATTCTTAACGGATAACGAAGATGCTAAAAATGTTTTATATAAATATTGCCAAGATGTGGTAAAAGACAAAATAGCAAATGATGAAGATTTTGCAAAAGATAGTCTTACTGATGATGAAGAGGAAGCTGCTGAGTTTTTTAAAGCTCTAGATTAAAACTATTTTTTATTTTTAATCGAAAGCAGATACCTTTGTAAAATAATCATAGCAGAGATGGAATCAATTCTTCCATCTCTTGTGTACTTCATCTCACCCTTCATCATATTTTCAGCCTCAATTGATGAATGACTTTCATCCTGATAAAACACTTCACCCTCAAAATCTACAAGTTTCATAAAGTGCGCTACGCGACGACGCATCTCATCCTCTGAGCTTCCACCAATAGGAATCCCGACAACAACTGCATCGGCCTCCCACTCTTTAATAACTTTTTTAACTTCAGCAGATGCCTGATTACGGTTTTTTCTCTCGACAGCACTTAAAGGTGTAACTATATCTTTGTGGGCTGAATAAGCTAAACCTATTCTTTTCAAACCTAAATCAATTGCAATATACTTCAATTATTACTTCCCTAAACAAAAAGAGCCAAACATCTTATCGAGCATCTCATCATTTTCAAAAGGTCTTGTAATTGAAGCCATCTCTTTTACCGCCTCATTTAAACAAAATGAAAAAATTTCAAGCTCTTGACCTTCTAGTGGCTCATATGCCTCATCAATATTTTTCATGGTACTCTCAACTGCACTAATCTGCCTTTGAGAGATTAACATCATCTCATCAGAAGAATTTGTAGTATCCATTATATTTTTCAACATTTCAATAAGCTCATCAACACTGTCTTTTGAGTTTAACTCCATATTAAAGTTAATATCTTCACTTAAAAATTTTGATTCTAAATCACATTTGTTTTTAACATATATGACTTTCTTATCTTTAGCATATTTATCAATTAAACTAATAATCTGTTTATCTTCTTCATCTTTAAGTCTTGAATTATCAAAAACTGATACGACAATATCACTTTGTTCTATTGCTTCAAGTGAACGTTCTATTCCAATTTTTTCAATCTCATCATTTGCTTCACGTATCCCAGCAGTATCAACTATACGAATCAAATGTGTACCTATTTTAACCTGTTCTTCTATTGTATCACGAGTAGTACCAGCTATATCACTTACAATAGCACGATTATAATTAAGTAATGAGTTTAAAAGAGAAGATTTTCCAACATTTGGTTTTCCAACAATTGAGACCTTAAAGCCCTGCATTAAACCTTCCCTACTCTTACTAGCCTTTAAAGTAGAACTTAAAGAGTTTTTCAAAACATTTAGTTTATCTTGTATCTGTAAAACCAAATCAGGAGGTAAATCCTCTTCTGCATAATCGATACTAACTTCTGAATATGCAAGTATATGAATAATCTCATCACGAATATTTTCTATATACTCTTTTAGTGAACCCTTCATTTGACGAGCTAAAATCTTAGCGGCATCTTCACTTTTTGCTTCTATTAGCTGTGCAATGGCTTCAGCCTCACTCAGGTCAATACGACCGTTAAAGAAAGCTCGTTTACTAAACTCTCCAGCAGTAGCGAGTCTAGCTCCGTGGGAGAGAGTAGCCTTAAGTATAGACTGTGCAACTATAAAACCACCATGACATTGAATCTCTATTACATCTTCAGCAGTAAATGAATAGGGAGCTTTAAAGTAGATGCATATACTTTCATCTATAAGTTCATTTTCTTTGTTATGTATATCTGATAGATAGGCATATCTGGGAGAAAAGCTCTCACGTTTACTAAGAGATTTAGCAATAGACAAAGCCTTATCACCACTTATTCTTATAATAGCGATTGAACCGATTCCATTGGCTGTTGCAATGGCACAAATTGTATCGTTAGAGTACATTATCTGTCCCTTTGACTAAAAATAAATTTCTAAAGATCTTCTCCTCAGCAAAGGTTTTCCTTTGCAAAGAAAAAAAAATTAATTTGAATGATAATCGTTAATAATGATATATTTAAGACCGTCACGAGTTGACCTTATAGCTACATACTTGTCTGAATATTTTTCTCTAAGCTCACGCAGTGCTATTTGGATTAAAACACCATCAAGAATCTTTGTCTGACACCTTCCGTCTCTATCAATACTTTCATATACACCAATAAGGTATCTAGATACAGATTCCTCTTGATTTTTTAAAAACTCTGCGATTTCAAGGCGAAGCTGTAGTTGATATTTTGTATTAATCCAATTAAAAATCATGTAAGACAAGGCCTTATATCTATAGCCCTCCTTACCTATTAACAAGGCAGCATCTTTTCCTTTAAACTCAATAAGTAAAGTATTTTCATCATATGCTCTAACATCAACCGTATCTATATCAAAACATGTAAAATTAAAAAGTTTGTTTATATCTTTTTCTACTTCAGCTGCAATTTCATTTAAATCCTTTGAGCCTATGTATACTTCTTCTTGTTGATCTTCATGTTCTTCTTCATAATCAGCCGTAAAATTAATATCACTCATGTCATAATCTTCATCATCTTGAGTACTTACAAATGATTGAGGCATAATTGTGTCGTTTATTATTTCATGCTCTTTTGTATCATTATTTACTTTATCGACAAGCTTTTGCTTATTCGTATTCTTAGCTTCTTGTTTAGATGAAGTTTTAATTTCCTGTTTGTTATTTGATTCTGATTTTTTTTCAATATTTGCTTTTACATCTTCTATATCAGCGACTCTACTCAAATCTTGACTTATTTTTTTGGCTGCCACTATAATGGCATTTTTTCTAAAAAGTCCAAAAAAACCGTTACTCGGAGACTGAACAACTTCAATATTTAGCTCAGTAATAGAACAAGACAATGCAACTGTTGCATCTTTATAAGCCTGTTCTAAACTAGGAGCCTCAATCTTAGTCATCTTTTTTCTCCACTTTTTTATCTGTGTCCTTATGTGCAGCGATTTCTGCATCTTTAGCATTTTTAAATTGTTGGTTTACAACAAATTGCTGAGCAATTGAGAAAAGGTTATTTACAAACCAGTAAAGAACTAGACCAGATGGGAAAGTTACAAAGAAAAATGTAAAGATAATCGGTAAAAACTTAAACACTTTTTCTTGCATAGGATCTGTAAAGTTACTCGGTGTAAGCTTTTGCTGATAGTACATTGATGCACCCATAAGGACTGGTAAAACAAAGGTATTGTCCATACGTGAAAGATCTGTTATCCATAACATCCAAGGTGCACCTTGAAGTTCTACCGCATTTAACAATACACGGTAAATCGCAAAAAACACAGGGATTTGTAACAGCATCGGTAAACAACCGCCAAGTGGATTAGCTCCATGCTTTTTATAGAGATCCATCACAGCAGCATTCATACGCTGAGGATCACCCTTATATTTTGCTTGAACGGCCTTAACCTGAGGTGAGATATTTTTCATTTTTTGCATAGATACCATACCCTTGTACGTTAAAGGGTATAAAACTGCTCTTATAATGAAAGTCAAGGCTATTATTGACCAACCCCAGTTTCCAAAAATACCATGTAACCAAGATAATAAGGCGAATAAAGGTTTTGATGCAAAAGTAAACCATCCATACTCAACAGCATTTGTCAAGACAGGTGTAATTTTTTCTAAGGTTTTGTACTCTTTTTGTCCAATGTAACCGCTAAAAGTCATATTTTGCAGAGCATCAAAATATGCAACAGGATTATTGTCTCTATCTCTTTCTATAAAAATATTTGTATCTTTATTAAATCCGTACATGATAGTAGCTGTATATTGATCGAAGGCTGCTATCAACTCAACTCCAGTAAAAGTCTTTCTACCTTCTGCATCACCATCTTCAATGATTGTAAGAATTTCATCATCCGTATATATCATAGCTCCAACTGCTGCCATCATCTGCTCAGTTTCATTAACCTTTGGTCTTTGACCTAGATATACAAAGTATCTTTTATCTTGAGAAACTGATATATTTACATCATAATGTCCATCAGGATAAAACTTAATCTCTTTAATAAGGGTAAGTGATGAGAGTGTTTGCGTTAAAGTAACGCTTTTGACACCATCTTCTAATAATATACTTGAAACGTCTGTAGTATATGGAGTTTTCATAGCCTCAGAATTTAGGTTAGTATCTATAAACCTTACAAAAAGCGGTTTTGTTCCATTAGGAGAAATCAATTGTGCATGTTGGTCTTCTTTAGAATTAAACTTGCCTTGAAGTAGTTCCTTAGAAGATATACGTCCCAATGTGTCAATTTTCAAAATAAAATTTTTATTTGTAACTGTCACTAAAGTATTTAAATCATTCGCAACTTGCTGTTCTTGATCTGAAACATCGTGCCCTGCCATACTTTTAACACTTGAATCTGTAAGATTAGAACTTGTTGTTTGTTTTTTAATATCTGTTTTAACTGATGAAGCATCCTGTGCTAACTCTGGTTGTTCTGGTGGAAAAATTGCTGTATAAGCTACGAAGAATACTATTGATAGCAGTACAGCTAACATTAGTCTTTGATTTGGTGTCATTTTATCTAACACGATTACCCTTTAAATGAAAAATTTTTTATTATGTAAAAACGGCCTTTTTTATTTGGGACCAACCAATATTTTATAGAATCAATACCTATTTTTTTGGGCTTATTTTTTAACTTATTAAGCAGGGGATATTCTATCCCTCCATCAAATAATTGATTACAACGTAGTATTCTAGTCAAAGTGTGGTAAAAAGCACTTGAAATAGAATTATTTTCAAAATTAATTTTTGCATACTCACTACAGCTTGGGTAATATCTACAACTTCCAAAGCCAATAAGTGTGAAAAATTTTTGATACAACCATAAAAGTTTTAGTAAAAGTTTTCTAATCATCTATAATCGCTTTTGATTTATGAAGTACTTTAGTAAAGTCATTTTTTAGTTTTTCGTATGTGGATTCATAAAGAGATGCTTTTGCTACAAAAATATATGTACCGTCTGCTAACTTTGAGGAGTGTTCACGAAAAATGGATCTTAATCTTCTTTTTGCACGGTTTCTAACTACAGCATTACCAATTTTCTTAGTTGCTGTAAATCCAACCTTGTGAACTTTATCTTTTGGAAGGAAAAAGAGAACTACACTGTCTGAGTGTGAGTTTTTTCCTTTTTTATATATATACTGAAACTCTTTATGTTGTTTCAGCGTGTAAAAACCGCCTAAACTGACAATTTTTTACGACCTTTTGCACGACGGCGGTTAATAATATTACGACCATTTTTAGTAGCCATTCTAGCTCTAAAACCGTGAGTTCTTTTTCTCGGAGTATTATGTGGCTGGTATGTTCTTTTCACGACATATCCTTATTTAAAATTAAGTTTGCAATGTTACAGAAATATTACTTAAACAGTGGTTAAGCTATAAAACTTCACTTAAACTTGTATTAATAACTAAACATATATAATACTTAAGAAAAATAAAAGGAGACAAATGCGTAACATTAGAACGATTATTTTTCTTTTTGTGGTGTCTAAAACAGTTTATGAAGAAACATCATGTCTTTTTTAATAAAACTATATTCAACATTGGTTCTCAGTTTTATACTCCTTAGCACATCTTTATATCTTAGTACAAAAAGTATTAATTCCAGTAATGATATGATTAATAATATTGAAAACATACATATAAAGTTTTCAAATCTAAGTACAAAACTAAACTACAATGTAGAGATGTATCAAGCTGACTTACTTCAAGCAATCATTTTAGAAGATATGGATTCTATCTCTAGCATCAACAGATCATTTCAAAGTATATATAGTCTTATCCATACCTTAGATAAGTTTATAAAAAACAGTTTGATAAATATTGATGATATAAAGGACATTATGTCTACTATGAAAAAAAGAATGCTTTCATATAGATCCGTTCAAGAATCTCTTGTTGATGCTTTAGAAAACAATAATAAAAAAGCAATACAAGATGCACTAACGGGCTTTAATACAGTTACGATTAAATTCTATCAAGATATTGACAAGCTAACAAAAATATCCAATATAAAACTAGATAACGAAATATCTTTATTAAAAAAATCAAATGAAAATTCAAAACAATATACAATCTATCTTTTTATAATATCTTTTATATTACTTCTATCTGCCATATATAAATTGGTTCAGCTTCAAAATGTAGCGCAAAGAGAACTAAAACGCGCGGAAGAAGCAGAAAAATCACAGAGAAAGCTTCAGAATCAACTTCTAAAATATAATGATGACCTTGAAAATGAGATTCTCAAAAAAACAAAAGAACTTAACATAAAGATATATACGAACCATATTAGTGGATTAGCCAATAGAAACCAATTGCTTGAAGATCTGCATAAGTATAACTTTAAGCATATGGCTCTTTTAAACATTGATAAATTTCAAAGATTTAATGATGTATATGGAGAAAATTTAGGAAATGTTGCACTTAAATTAAGTGCAGAATTCTTGCAAAAGCAGATTTACGGAGATGATATATTGCTTTATCATATTGGTGGAGACGAATTCGTTTTTGCAAGTAAAGATTCTGCAAGAATAGATAATAATCAATTTATAAAAAATATTGAAAATATTTTGTCAATATATGAAAAAGAGATATTTACTCATAAGGACAAAACTTTTAACTTCATTATAAGTGCGGGTATAGCATTTATCGGTAGAAGAAAAATACTTGCTTATGCCGATATGGCACTAAAAGACGCAAAAAAAAGAAACCAACATATTTCAATATTTAACGAAGACAAAGAACTTCAACAAAATCATAAACAAGATATCGAGTGTCACAAAAGACTTCTAAACGCTTTTGAAAATGGAGGTATAATATCACATTTCCAACCTATTGCGCCTATTCAAAATTCATCACTACCGATCAAATACGAATCATTAGTCAGGATGAAACTAGAAGACGGTTCAACAGTCCCTCCAATAAATTTTTTAGATATTGCCAAGCAAAATAGGGTTTATTATAAAGTCACTAGAAATGTTGTGATTAATACTCTTTTTACAATCACTCAACATAAAGTGCCTTGTTCACTAAATATATCAATTGATGATATTGAAAACCCTCAAACATTAGATATGTTATATGAGATGTTTGATAATTTTCAATACAATCATCTACTAACTATAGAGCTTTTGGAGACAGAAGACTTCAAGGATTATGACACGGTATATGAATTTTGTACAAAAATTCGTTCTTACGGGATAAAAATAGCACTTGATGATTTTGGTTCAGGATACTCCAACTTTTCACATATATTAAAGCTTCCTATTGACTATATAAAAATAGATTCCTCTCTAATCTCAAATATAGACAGAGATTTAAACTCACAAATGATGGTTGAGACAATAGTTCAATTAGCACAAAAACTAAAGATACAGACTATTGCCGAATTTGTATCTTCTAAAGAGATTTTAGATACTGTAAAGAGGTTAAATATAGATTATGCACAAGGTTATTATATAGGCAAACCTGAAAATATTGAAAAACATCTCCCCTATCTACTTGGATAAAAAATCTTTCAACGTGTCCGTATGTGACTGGTCAAAAGGGTTTGAAGTATCAAAAAGTTTTTCTTTTTCTCCAACATGACAATCTCTACAACCTTGGATTACATCATGTTCTCTTACATTGGCTTTATTGATCTTTGACATAGGGTGACATGAAAAACAGTCATTCCCACATTCAGCCATAGAATTTGGCTTCGCAGAATGGCAGTTTATACATGTAAGCATAGGTTTATGTCTTTTATCATCGTTTATTGTCGGTAACAACTTAGGATGACATGTTAAGCAATCACCTGTACAAGCAAAAAGTGAAAATGTAAAAAATGTTAATAATAGTAAATATTTCATTAAAAGAATTATAACTAAGAAACAGTTACTTTTATTTTAGCATCTTCAAAACCAAAAAGCACTTTAGAGCCTTCTGTGACACTACCATCTAGTATTAGTTCAGCCAGTCTATCTTCAACTATCTCGTATAATGCTCTCTTTAATGGTCTTGCACCGTATATTGGGTCAAAACCAGCTTCTGCTATATAAGCTTTTGATTCATCACTTAGAGTCAATTCTATATCTCTTGCTTTTACTTTTTTTGCAATATCTTCAAAAAATATATCCACAATATCAACTATCTGTTCACGACCAAGAGCATTAAATATCACTATATCGTCAAGTCTATTTAAAAACTCAGGTTTAAATGACTGCTTTAACTCTCCCATTACTATTTCATGAAGTTTGTCATCATTATCCTTATTGTTGATTATTTTATCACTTGCTATATTTGACGTAAGTATTATAATAGTATTTGCGAAATCAACTGTTACACCTTTATTGTCCGTTAAACGTCCATCGTCTAAAACCTGTAACAAGATATTAAACACATCAGGATGTGCTTTTTCCACCTCATCAAAGAGTATAACGCTATATGGTTTTCTTCTTACAGCTTCAGTCAACTGTCCACCCTCTTCATAGCCTACATATCCTGGTGCTGCACCAACAAGTCTTGATACTGAATGTTTTTCCATGTATTCACTCATATCTATACGAATCATAGAATCCTCCGAATCAAACAAGAACTTTGCCAAAGTCTTTGCAGTTTGTGTCTTACCTACTCCGGTTGGTCCTAAAAATAAAAAACTTCCTATCGGTGTACCCACGTCAGACAAACCGGCTTTGTTTCTTTTAATCGCACGAGATACTGCATGTGTTGCCTTTGACTGTCCAACTACATCCTTATTTAATACTGCTTCAACATTCAGTATTTTGTCCTTGTCTGCTTGAAGCATCTTTTTAACAGGTATGTTTGTCCATCTCGATATAATTGATGCGATAGATTCTTCATCAACACTATTTTTCAAAAGTGTCCCGCTTTCTTGAAGTTTTTCCCAATTTTCATTAATACTCACTTGAGCTTTTAAAAGTTCAGGTATCTCACCGTATTCTATTTCAGCTGCACGATTAAACTCTGAAGATGCTTTTGCAGTTTTGGCTTCTTTTCTTTTTGACTCTATATCATTTTTAATAGAAGATATCTTTTCAAATACTTCTTTTTCACTTGCAAACCTAGTTTCAAGATCTCGAACTAACTCATCGGTATCTGCCAATTCTTTTGTGATTTCTAATAACCTCTTCTCATTTGAAGGAGTCTTTTCCATCTTTAGAGCTTCTTGCTCAACATGAAGTTCGGAGCTTTTTCTTTTTGCATTACTAAGTTCATGAGGCTCTGATTCTATCTGCATCTTTAATTCTGCTGCAGCCTCGTCAATAAGATCGATTGCCTTATCTGGTAAAAACCTGTCTGCAATATAACGATCTGATAGTTTTGCTGCTGCAACTAAAGCACTATCGGTAATAGTAACATTGTGATGTGTCTCTAATCTTTGTTTAATTCCACGTAATATTTGTAAAGACTGGTTTACACTTGGCTCATCTAGATTAATCGGAAGAAACCTTCTTTGAAGAGCCGTGTCTTTTTCAAAATACTTTCGATACTCTTTTAGTGTAGTAGCTCCAATAGTGTGCAGTTCTCCACGAGCTAATGCAGGTTTTAAAATATTTGCTGCATCCATACTGCCTTCACTTGCACCCGCACCTACAATGGTATGTATCTCATCAATAAATAAAATAACATTTCCGTTTGATTTTACTTCATCTATAACCGCTTTTAGTCTATCTTCAAACTCACCTCTATATTTCGCTCCGGCAATTAAAGAACTCATATCCAATGCTATAACTTTTTTATTTTGAAGTGATGTTGGAACTTTATTATCACTTATCCTTTGTGCTAAACCCTCAACCAAGGCTGTCTTACCCACTCCCGGTTCGCCTAAAAGCATAGGATTATTTTTAGTTTTACGGATTAAAATTTGCATCATTCTAGTGATCTCTTCATCACGACCTATAACTGGCGATAATTTTCCTTCTTTAGCTTGTAAAGTTAAATCTATGCCATATTTGTCCAAACTTTCTAGTACCTCATCTGAAGTTTGGGATTCTATTTTTGCTGTTCCACGTGCTACTTCTATATTTTTAGCAAATTCAGCTACATCAATATACTTTTTAAATAAACTCATATACGGTTCAAGCTTTAAGTTGGCAAGAATATATGTATCTACTGCTAAAAAACTGTCTCCATTTTTTGTCATAAGTCCGGCACCGTTTTCTAAACTTTGTACAAAATTCTTTGATAGTCTGATATTTTCTTTTGTGAGGGTTGAAGATTTTGGCAACTTTTCACTTATGCTTTTAACATCCAGCTCCATCGCTATCTTGTCTATATTCATTTTATTAAATATCTGATTTAACAAAGAGTTAGTATTTGTAAGCAATGCCCATAAAAAGTGTATAGGCTCAAGCTCTTGATTTTTATTATGTAAAGATAATGATATAGCAGATTCTATAGTTTCTGTCATGTTGTTAGTTAATTTTTCAAATATATTACTCATTTTTTATTCCTTAATTTTGTTTAATACCTTCAAGGGCAGTTGCATAATAAAGTATCTTCACTATGCTTATTACGCTTAGGCGACTAAAGTCTATATAGAATGATATTATAGCAACTTGAGTCTGCTTATGTCAAGTTACATTAGTCTATAGCTGATATACATATATTTAAGTATTTATATTATAATTACATATAAATCAGACAGGAGTCTATATGCCAACCGTTCTACAAGCACTTAAAACACGTTCATCTAAAAGGTTATATTCATCAAAACTTGTACCGAAAAAGATCCAAGAAGAAATCCTTAAAGCTGCTAATAATACTCCGAGTGGTGCAAATATGCAACCTTGGATAACTTATGCAGTAAATGACGAAAAGATTTTAAAAAATATAGGGGATGCTATTATCTCTAAAATGGAAGCGGGGATAGAACATGATCAATTTGTACAATATTATCCTGTAAAATGGAAAAATCCATACAAAAAACGTAGGATGGAAACAGGTATAGGTCTCTATAAACATATGAATGTTGAAAGAAAGGACACAATAGCAAGAACAAAAATGTGGCAGGATAACTTTAGATGGTTTGGTGCAAAAACTGTATTTTTTGTATTTACGGATAAAGATATGATAGATTGTGCTCAGGGTGCATTTATAGACTGTGGTGCATATATGCAAAGTATACTTTTATGTGCCAAAGAGTTTGATTTAGACACCTGCCCCCAAGCTTCTACAACTGAATTTGGAAATATAGTAGCAAAGGTACTGAATATTCCTCAAAACCTAACATTATTATATAGTATAGTGATTGGCTATGCTGAGGAAGATTCTAATATAAACTCTTACCAACCTCCAAGAGTAAATATTAAAGAAAATGTTATTTTTATATAGAACTAATATATTAAACAAAACATTCAGTCTACCTCAAGGCTTCTTCAAGCCATGTAAAAATATATTTTTGCACTTCCTCACATTAATAAAGACCCTTGTTTTTATAACGTTCTAACATACTCTGGTTTCCGCTTACACCGCCACTATGTATATATAAAACATCCTCATCTGTCTGCTCAGTTAACGCCAACCATAAGGCTGGTGAATATAGTAAGTCAAACTCAATTCCTGTTTTAAGAAGTTTTTGTTGAATCTCTATAAACTCTTTATATGGTTTTGCAAAGTGATATTTTTTTTTCGGCTCTAATATAACTAAGTTAGCAGGTATTTTATGAAGTGCAGACATCTGTTGTTTTAGATATGTGGAATCACCAACGCAGGGTGTAGTATATACCTTATACTTTGGTAGTGCCAATGCTAAAAACAAAGCTGTGGTGCCTGTACCTGAGGGTGTTGCAATAGAACGTAGACTAAGTGATGAATCAAATATCTCTTTAGCAAGTACCTCTATACCATCTTTTGCTTCTGCCACAGCACCACCTTGATCTACTACAAAGGTAGTATCATCGAGTGTTAGTCTAAGCGAAGTAACATAATCTTTATACTCTTTATCAGGTATTTCAATATGCTTCATACCTAATTCTTTTGCAAAAAAAAAGTTACCTAGATTTTGTTTTTTTTGTGTAAGACTAAGTGATTTTGTATAATAATAAAAATTCCAAGATTTTTTTCTACACATGGCAGCTATTGCCAACATTGCATTTGATTGAGTTCCACCGTATGAAATAATAGTGTTGTACTTGCTTGAAGGTGTTTGTAGTAAGGAGTAAAGCTTTCGGTATTTGTTACCCGCTAGATATGAGTCTATCAACTCATCTCTTTTGACGTAAAAATCCCTCCCGTCTAAGCTAATCTTAGAGATGGGAGAAATTGGAAAATTCATTAATTTTTAATAGTAGCTGATTTCTTTAAATCTAACATTTTAGCCTGCATTACGGACTTTGCTTTTTCTATTCTTAATCTTTGTTCTATAAAAGATTTAACCTCTGTAAAAGATCTTGTTTTTTTAGCTTTTTTATCTTCTAAATAAATAACATGATAACCAAATTGTGTTTTTACTGCACCAGATACAGTACCCACTTTCATGTTAAACACTTTTTCATTAAACTCAGGAACCATCTGTCCCTGTGCGAAATAACCTAAGTCTCCACCTTTTGGTCCAGAAGGTCCTGTTGACTTTGCCTTAGCTTGTTCAATAAACTTAGACTTTAAAGCTTCTCCTTTTAGACCTTTTAAAGACTTGATTATATCTTTTGCTTCAGTTTCCGTTTTTACTAAAATATGACGAGCGTGAACACTTTCTTTTTCATTAAACTCTTCTTTATTTTTGTCATAGTAAGCTTTTAAATCTTTATCAGATATTTTTATCTTATCTAGCTCTCTTTGTTGCCAAATTTGAATAGCCAATTCTTTTTTAATACGATTCTGAATTTTAGCTAGTTCACTTTTAAATTCTTTTGACTTGAGTACACCGGTATTCTTTGCATCTCCATATACTAGTTCCTTAGAAACTAACTGTTCTAGAACTTGTTTTCTAAACTCTGCTCTTTTTTCTGCTGGAACCTGGTTAAAACGACCCTGAGTAGCATTCATCAGCTCTGTATCAACATCTTTTTGAGTAATTGCTGTCCCATTTACTGTTACTAAAGTTTGCGCTACCGACATTGTTGACAAAAGCGCCACTGTAGAGATTATTTTCGTTACTGATTTCATTAAATATCCTGACCTAAAATTAAATTATAAAAATTTTAGTAGTTTTATACTAATGGTTATTAAACAGAGTCTGTTTTTGTATATAATTCCAACTATGAAAAAAGCTACTAGAAAAGAAATATTAGAAATACACAAGTTGTTTATTGAAAAATATAGTGATGCTGTCACTGAATTACAATACAAAAATGCTTATGAGTTAGTTGTAGCGGTTGCACTATCTGCTCAATGTACCGATAAAAGAGTAAATATTTTAACTCCAGCCCTATTTGAAAAATATCCTTCCCCTAAAGAGTTGGCAAAAGCAGATATTGATGATATAAAAAAGTTTATAAACAGTTGCTCTTTTTTTAACAATAAAGCTAAAAATATTCTTGCTATGGCAAAAAGAGTTGTTGAAGTCTATCACGGAGAGATACCTATGGATGAAAAAGAGTTGATAACCTTAGCTGGAGTTGGACAAAAAACGGCAAATGTGGTGATGATAGAATATACAGGAGCTAATCTGATGGCAGTAGATACTCATGTTTTTCGCGTCTCTCATAGACTTGGTCTAAGTGATGACAAAACAGCATTAAAAACTGAAGCTACACTTGTAAAAAAATTTAAAAATAATCTTCATGCCCTACATCAGGGAATGGTACTTTTTGGTCGTTATATATGTAAGGCAAAAAATCCAAAATGTGAAGAATGTTTTGTAAAAGAATTTTGTAAAACAACTGAGAGTTTTAAGGTCTAGAGATTATTAAGGAATAAGATTTGCTTTTATTTATATATGATTAAATACTTATTATTATCCTCAGTCTTATTGTTTTCTGCCTGTGCCAACAAACATGGTGTGTCTTTAAAGTACTACAGTGACTGTAAAGAGTACTATGACCTTCAAGGATATTATCATAAAGAGTGCGGAGATGATGATATAGTTACCTATAAGGGTGCAGCAGATGGTGTTGTAAATGGTCTTATAGGTGGTGTATCTGATGGAGTAGAATCTACTTATAAGTATATATTCGGGTTAGACGGTGAAGACGAGCAACAAAGAAATGTTTGGTAATATCCTTACACTCAAAAGAGTACTCTTTTTCAATTCCAATGAATATTTTTTTCAAAAGTATTCCTAACATTGGAGAACAGGGAATTATTTTATGGCTATGAATGTAGCGAAATTTGCCCACCTAAAGACCACTTCACAATGGCTAAAACCGCAGTTCTTTGCCATCTTAATATTTTCATCTTCACTGTAGGGTACTAGAACATTCTCAAGGGCTTCTCTTTTTTGCATTATCTCAAACTCAGAATAACCTTGTTCTTTTTTAAAGTCATAGTAACATTCTATTAAATCTTTATTCAATTTAGATTGGTGAGAAATAATCTTTTCGCTAAATATAAATATACCCTCTTTCTTCGTAGAATCTGATATTTTTTTTACAAGTTCTTCACGCACGAGTGGTCTTATAAATTGCAAAGTGTAATTACTAACAAACACATCTGCAGTTTTGTAATCATATTCTAAAATATCTGCATTCTCTAAATCTATATCTGCACCGTATGCTTCACATTTTTTTCTAGCCTGATTTAACATAGCTTCTGAGTTATCTAGTCCAATAAGTCTAGCGTCACATTTTAATTTTGCTCTTATATTTAGCAATAAAGATGCTGTTGAGGAGCCCAAATCATACAACAGTCCGCCACTCTCAAGATGTCTGAGCGCAAAAAACTCTGTTATTTTTTGCGATTCTTTATAAAAAGGTACACTCCTTGATAACATATCATCAAATACAGCAGCTACTTCTTCGTCAAATTCAAATTGTTTTTTTATGGGTTTTGTAAATACTTTATCATTCATAAATGTAATTTTATCAAAATTTATTCATAATGAGTCAATTAAATATGATATAATATTTTCAAATATAATAACATTATACCAATGGCTAAGATATGACTATCAAACAAAAACTTTTTTTACTTATTATTTTACCAACTCTAACAATATTACTTTTTTCTATAAATCACACTATAGATAAGTATGATACTTTACAAGACAATAAAGCTCTTCTTTTATCTACAAAGCTTCTTGAAAAGACAAGTAAACTTTTGCATTCTATACAATTAGAAGATGCTTACACTTCCGCTCATATAAAAATAGGTCATGAAAAATTTAAAAATCAGCTTGCTAAGCACAAAGCTGATACAGATTTAAATATTAATAGATTTATGTCTTTTTTAAAGAACACTAAGGTTAATTTTTTGACATTTGCTAACAAATTACTGATTGATGATATAAAATATACCATGATTACATTAAGCAGTATACGAAATAAAGTTATTGAAAAAACCATAAAAGCTGATGATGCTTTCACTTACTATACTTACTTAAACTCTAAATTTATTGAGCTTTCACAAGACATCAAACTTTATTCTGAAAATAAAGAAACATATTACAATATAATGATATTGAAAAAACTTTTATCCCTTAGAGAAAACTCTGCACAAGAAAGAGCTCTAGCAGTTATACTAGCTAAACAGGATATATCCCCACAGGGAATGAGAAAGTTTTATAACCTTATAGAAGAACAACATAAAGAACTTACCAATATTAAAAACCTTGTCAAACATACTGATTTATATGACACAATCGTTAAAATACGAGATACATATAAAGATTCTTATCTTTATATAATTAGACAACAAATAAAAAACAATAATGAAGTAAAAAAGGATATTGATTCAAAACTATGGATAGACACAACTACAAAGAGAATTAATGATTATTATACTTTAGAGTATTCAATTTTTTTAAAAATACAAGAACATATACAAAACAGAGCTACTCAAGATAAACTTTCCTTGGTATACTATATAGTTTTTACAACAATTATTATTTTTATCTTGCTGTTAGGAGCGTATCTAATCGCCAAGGACATAAAAAGATCTATTAACAATCTAAGTTCCGGTTTGAATGGCTTTTTTGATTTTTTAAATTTCAAAAACAATGAGCCCTCACCTATTGACACTCAATCAAATGACGAACTAAATGAGATGGCAAAAAAAATAAATGCACAAATCATTTATATTAAGATGAATCTTCAAGATGATATAAACTTCATTAATGAAACAACAAAAATCACACAACTAATGAAAGACGGGAACTTTGATGAACACATATTTTTTGAACCCTCAAATCCAAGTTTAGTAGAACTAAAAGTTGTTTTTAATGAGCTTATATACCTAATAACAAGTAAAATACAAGAACAGACTATATCCCTGCAAAAGCTAAATTCAACACTTGAAGACAAGGTACATTTACAAACTTTGGAACTCAAAAAACAACTTGTAACTGTTACAGAATCAAGAGATAAGGCTATTAAAGCACAAAAGTCAAAAGATGAATTTTTGGCGAACATGTCTCATGAAATAAGAACTCCCTTAAACGCTATTTTAGGTTTTGTAAGCATTTTGAAAAAAAGAACTCAGGATGAACAAAGTATAGAATATCTTAGCATTATACACTCAAGTGGACAATCTTTACTTTCTATAATAAATGATATTTTAGATTTCTCTAAAATCCAAAGCGGTAAATTTACAATCACACCAAAGACCATAAACCCTATGCTTGTTTTAAGTAGCAATATTTTATTATTTTCCTCTAAAGCTTATGAAAAAAATCTTATCTATGCTGTCTATATAGATCCAAACCTTCCCGAGAGTATCAGTATTGATGACACAAGATTAAATCAAATATTATCAAATCTTTTAAGTAACGCCATTAAATTTACTAAAGATGATGGTGTTATAAAAGTAAAGATATCAACTAAAGGCTTGTCTCTTATTGTATCAGTTCAAGATACAGGTATAGGAATATCATCAAATAATTTGAATAAAATATTCAACTCATTTGAACAAGCTGACGGATCGACAACAAGACAGTATGAAGGCACAGGCTTAGGTTTAGCAATATCTTTAAGACTTGCTAACCTAATGGGAGGGACACTAAAAGTAAAATCAATAGAAGGGAGAGGTTCTACCTTTACATTAAAGGTACCAATAGATATCATTAATGATTCTACAAAAAGATCCCTTGATTTAGATAATATTAAAGATTATAGGTTTGCTATTTTAAACACCTCCAAGGAAAGTAAGATATTCTTTAAAGTGTTAAATAAATATCTTAACGACATGGGAATTACAAGCATTATAGAAATAAACGAATATCAAGAATATGGGTATGATATACTGTTTTTCGTTCCAAATGACATATATAATGAGAATATTGTCGAAGCGAATATACCCGCAATTGCTGTACTGCGTTCAAATCAAGTTCAATTAGCACATATACAGAACATAACTTCATTATACGCACCTTTTTTCCCAATATCAATTATAGACGCTATAAATAAGATAACTATACAAAATATCAAAAAGTCTGATAATAGCATCAAACAAGTAAAGGCAGAGAAAGAACAAAGAACCTATAGGGGTAATGTTTTAGTTGTAGAGGATAATAAAGAGAATCAAATGCTTATTGCCCTTATTTTATTTGAATATGGACTTGGGTATGAGATATCATCTAATGGGAAGGAAGCTGTTAAAGCTTTTAAGGAACAAAAATTTGATCTAGTATTTATGGACAAGAACATGCCTATTTTAAACGGTAGTGGAGCTGTAAAGCAAATAAAAGAATATGAAAAACAAAACTCTTTAAAAAACACACCAATTATTGCACTTAGCGCTGCTGTTTTACAAACAGATATAGATAGGTTTTTAGATGAGGGGATGGATGGTTTTGTAGCAAAACCAATTGATACTGAAAAACTTGAGATAGAGTTAGATAAATATCTAAAGAGAGTTTAGACTCTCTTATTTTATAGACTCAACTAATTTCTATCAAGCGCATTCAAGTCTTTAAAAGCTTCATTAACACGAGAAGCTAAACTAACCTGAGCGTCTCTTAACCATTTTCTCGGATCGTAATATTTTTTATTTGGTTTATCCTCACCATCCGGATTTCCTATTTGGGCTTGGAGATAGTCTTTATTTTTCTCATAATAATCTTTAACACCGACCCAAGTAGCCCATTGAGTATCTGTATCTATATTCATTTTAATAACACCATAACTTATTGCCTCTGATATCTCTTCTTGCGATGAACCAGAACCACCATGAAATACAAAATTAACAGGCTTATCTTTTGTCTTGTATTGCTCCTGTATGTACTTTTGAGAATTATCTAAAATCTTAGGAGTCAAGGATACATTTCCAGGCTTGTACACACCATGAACATTACCAAACGAAGCAGCAATAGTGAAGTTTGAAGAGACTTCGCTAAGTTCTTTATACGCTAGTGACACATCTTCTGGCTGTGTATATAAAAGGGAGTTGTCCATATCTGTATTGTCAACACCATCTTCCTCTCCACCCGTACAGCCTAGTTCTATCTCTATACTCATTCCAATCTTACTCATACGTTCCAAGTAGGCTTTACAAGTGCCTATATTTTCTTCCAATGGCTCTTCTGAAAGATCAAGCATATGTGATGAGAACAGTGGTTTATTTTGAGTTTTATAATAGCCTTCACCTGCGTCAAGAAGTGCATCTATCCATGGAAGAAGTTTTTTTGCTGCATGGTCTGTGTGCAAAATTACAGGTACTCCATAAGCTTCAGCCATCATATGTACATGTATAGCACCTGATACAGCACCTATAATAGCTGATTTTTCATTCTCATTACTCAAGCCTTTTCCGGCATAATAAGACGCACCGCCATTACTAAACTGAATTATAACAGGAGAATTAACTTTAGCGGCTGCTTCTAATACACCATTTATAGAATCATTTGAAACAACATTAATAGCTGGAATAGCAAAACCTATTTTTTTCGCATATTCATACACTTTTTGCACATCTTCACCAAATAATACACCTGGCTTTACAATCTCTAAAATACCCATTATCAATTCTCTTTTTTTGTATAAAATTTCTTTACAATTATAATACACTGATCATTTAAAAGAACTTTATACATTATGTAACTTAGCTGAAATCTTACTTATGTTAAAATATGTAAATTATTTACAGATAGATGGAATTACTTATGAAGAAAAAAAATGACAACGGATGGATTACAGATATTATTCTAATTGACATAATAAACTTTTCGCGTCTTGAGTCTAAGCAACAATTAGAGATTATAAGCTTTTTAAGTAAAGGCTATACAAAGATGATAAACAAGATGCTTGAAAACTCAAATATGACGGTTGACAAGCTTATATTGGCTTACATACCCACGGGGGACGGTTTTTATTGTATTTTGAATCCAAGGTTAAAAGGCTATGGAACGATATTGGGACTTAGCTTTAACCATTTTTCAGATCAGATATCTAAGATTTTTTCTTATTTTGAAGGAATAAAAGTTGCTGTACACACAGGACAAATATATGAGTTTAAAGACATATTGGGTCATACAAACTATATAGGTGATGGTTTAAATGACTGTGCTAGATATTTAGAGATAAAAGACTATGCTATGTCAACCGTAATGGTGTCAGATCCGGCATATAAAGAGTTTGAAAGATTCCTCAATATATACAAAAGTTATAATGAAGTATTAATCCAAAGAGAATTCAAGTTCACAAGCCCATACAGTTTTAATGATAAACATGGTTTTGAAAAAAAAGGAAGACTAGTTTGGTTAAGAAATAGCGGGATAATAAACCCACCAAATATAAATATAAACTCAATAATGAAAGGTATATAAATGAGATTGACGATTGATGAGTATTCTATTAAATTCAAGATGTCCAAAGAGATGATAAACTCAAGACTAAAAGCAAAAAAATTAAACTATATTATTGAGAACGACACAACATACATTATAATCCCAGATTTACCTGTTCAACAAGAACTTACAATAACAGATAGACAAAATATAATCACCAAACCAAAAACGACGGTAGCGACAGTTTTATCGCTATATCAAAAAGAAAATGCTTTTTTAAAAAATAAAATATTACAACTTGAAGATAAAATCGATAGTCTTATAGATGACAAAGAGCAGATGCTACGTCAAGAAAGAGATAAAATCGACCAAATATACACAAAAAAAGACGATCAACTAAAAAACATACTTGAATTAATAAGTGCAAAGATGATGATGGGCAATGAAAACCATACAGAAGATGAAGCAGAGATGTATTCAGGCTTAGGTTTAGTTGAACTTAAAGATCATCTCAGGTCATTAGGTCTAAAAGCATACCAAAGAAAAATTATCAAAAAAAGATTTTTAAATGCTTATGACAATGACGCTAGAGTTATACACAAAGAGGATAAACTGTATTTAGACTTTTCAAAATACGACTATGGTGACTTACTTGAAATTTAAGAATGTTTAGACTATGGAAAATAAAATAATATCTAAAAAAATAAAAACCAGAAACGTTACAGTTTCCTTAAAAAAATTTGCAGCAGAAAACAATCTTTCATTAAAAGAATGTGACTTCACTATAAATCATGTAGATACTTACATGAAAAGCAATACTAATGACGACTATCAACTATATAATGAAGATGTATATGAATTTTATGAAAATGAGCAAAAGATGCTCAATGAGCATGTAAAAATTCGTCAACTCTACACAATAACAATAAAAAAACTAATAAAGAAACCTTTACAATTAAAATATGCGGTTGAATTTGACAAATATTCTATAAATCCAAAACTAATAATCAGCCCAGATTCTATTATCCCTTATAAATCGCATAAAGCATCTGAAACATTATTATTATTAGTTAAAGAGATAAATAAAATTAAATTGAAAAACAATATACTTATAAAACTTTTTGATGACAAAATGATAAAAAACTTAAGAGCATTTACAAAGTATATATATGCAAAAAAATTCACAAAGAAACTCAAGATATCACTCTTTAGCGGTATAGACCCAATATTATCAAGACAGAGTAGGCTTGTTTTATGGTACGAAGAAAAAAATTCAAATCATCAAGTCATTGAAGTGGATAAAGGTGAAGTACTACTAGAATACAAAAAAGCAATCTTTGGTAAAAATGGATTTAACTCATTCGGACAAGTTATTGAAAGTGGTTTTTCCAACAATAAAGAAGATTATCAATACCATACAGATGATAAGACAATTGAGATTATAGAAAATGACAATACAAAAATATATAAAAGTAAAGTTAAGGGTTTTGTTCATTTTGCAAAAAATATATTAAGTGTAGACAATAAGTTGAAAATGAGAAACCTTTCCCGTGTTCAAACTTCAATCTCTAAAAATGAAGACAATAACATAGAGGTTTTTGTAGCGCAAAATGATACGAACAAAGACAGCATAGGTGAAGGGGTAGAATTACAAAGTGAAGTTATCCACGTAACCGGACATGTTGGTGCTAAGAGTACTCTAGAAGCTCTAAATTTACAAATTGACGGGGCTACGCATAAAGATTCAATTCAATACGCAAAAGATGCGATTATCAATAGGCACAAGGGTACACTAAGATCAAATACTGCAAAAATCACTTTACTTGAGGGGGGAGAGGTTCATGCTTCTAAAGTTGAAGTGGGAGTGGCTCTTGGAGGATCTATATATGCAGAAAATGTGATTATAGGTCAAGTCAAAAGTCATCTTAAGGTTTATGCTTCTAATTCTATAGAGATTAAACTCGTTAGCGGAGAGGACAATATATTTAAAATAAACTATAAAGATGTTCCTGTGATGAATGACAGGCTAATGTTTTTAGAAGATGAAGTACAAAGCTTAAAGTATAAATTAGAAGGTGCAAGCAAACATACACATACTGACGTACCTAAACTCAAACAAAAGATAAAAGAGATTAGACTTAAGCAAGACAAGATTAAAGAATCTGCCAAATATGCAAAAATAACAATCCATAAACCCTTACAGGGATTAAATACCATCATATTCGTTTTAGAAACTGATGATGAAATCATTTATAAAACAGATGCCGTACTATATAAGCCTTTTTACATTGATGTACACGACGACATAATAACTCTTCACCCAGTTAATAAGACCGTTTCCATAAAACTATAATTTATCTTTTTATAAATAAAAAGCTATTTCAATGAAAAAAACATACAGAAAACCGTATATAATACAAACTAAATAAACTATTACAATAATTATAATGTATATAACATAATATATATAGTAATTTATATTCGTTATATAGTATTTAATTTATAATATAATGTATATTTAAGTATATAATCCGTACAATACTTCTTATGCAAATAACTGATTTATTTAATATTCTTCATAACTCGTTAGAGTCGCAAAACAATGGAAAAAAAATATCTTTAAAAGATATGGCTTTAAATTTTGGGATATCTATGCGTACATATCAGGATTGGAAACTTGGGCGTGCAAAACCTCAAGCTGCTTTAACTGTTATACAAATGCTAGGAAGATTGGACGATGATGAGATTATTAGAGCTGTAAGAAAGATAAATAAACTTAAGGATTAACATAAATGGGTACATTAAGTAACAAAGAAAGAGATGCTCTTGAAGATGTCTTTTTATCTATTCATTCCAGTGGTAATCGACATATAAATATAAAAGATTATTATTCTATATTAGTCTCAAACAAAATAAGTTTAGCCCTAAGTAATTTACTCAAACGTGCAAGTTTCGGACTAAAAAAGCGAAAAAGAACGCATTTTTATCATTTTTTCACTAAAAAGAAGAAACCTTTAAGCTAAGAAAGTATAGAGTGTCACTTAGCTGAACTGTTTTACAATTAAAAAGTCTGTAAATCTAATTGTAAATAGTTTCGGAAAATCTTTATGAATTCAAGGGTAGATTTATGAATAAAGCTCAATTCGTTGAACTAGTGCAAGCAAGTGGTGATTACAAAACAAAAGTTGAAGCTGAAGCAGCTATCAAAGCATTTACAGAAGCTGTTACATCAGCTCTAGTAAAAAAAGAAGATGTATCTTTGGTTGGATTCGGTAGTTTTACTGCTACTCTTCAAAAAGGTAAAAGTGGAAAAGTTCCAGGAACTGATAAAACTTATACTACTCAGGATAAAATGGTTCCAAAATTTAAAGCTGGTAAAGGTCTTAAAGACCGTGTTGCAGCTGGTAAATAAATTTCTAACTTGTCGCATCTATTGCGACAAGAACTTCTTCTTATAAAACAGTAACAAACATCAAAATCTACAATAATTATCCTAACACTTATACATTCTTTAAAAAAAAATAGATACAATTACATTCAACTAAATTTCAAATAGGAAAACTAATGAAAAATATATTATTAACTTTAGTACTTTTAATATCAGTGAATCTTTATGCTGAGAATAAAAATCCTCATGCAGTCTTAGAAACAACTCAAGGTACAATAGAATTGGAACTTTTTCCAGATGTTGCACCCTTAGCTGTAAAAAACTTCATTATGCATATAAAAAATGGTTACTACAACGGTATAGCATTTCATAGAATTATCAAGGGATTTATGATTCAAGGTGGAGATCCAACAGAGAGTGGTAGCGGTGGACAAAGCATATGGAAAAAACCATTTAAAGATGAGTTTAAAGGTAAAACATTCAATAAAGCAGGCATACTTGCAATGGCAAATTCCGGGCCTTTTACAAATGGAAGTCAGTTCTTTATAACTACTGCAAAAACACCTTGGTTAAATGGACATCACACAATTTTTGGAGAAGTCATATCCTCAACGATGGCTAATGTCAAAAAGCTGGAAAATGTAGCTACCCTTGGAAGAAACGGTGGTGACAGACCACTTTCTCGTCAAGAAATAATAAAAGCATATATAAAATAAATATTATTATATATATAAAATCTAAATAATTTAAAGCATAAAGAGGTATTTATGGAAATTGAAACTCTATCAAAACTTGAGAAACAAGCACTAAAAAAAAGTTCTACTGATTTTACAAGGTTAGGATTCGCACTTTTTTTTATGATTGGTGTTCTAACTTTTAGTTTCTTAAGTAATGGTGGAATTTCAAATAATTTATTTTTATCAGTTGCAACCTTGATAGGTGCTTATATGGCCATGAATATCGGTGCAAATGATGTTGCAAATAATGTTGGACCTGCAGTTGGTTCAAAAGCTTTAACTATGACAAGTGCTATTATAATAGCAGCAATCTTTGAAGCCTCCGGTGCTTTAATTGCAGGTGGTGAAGTTGTAAAGACTATTAAAAAAGGCATAATTGATATATCTGCTTTTGGAAATAATCCTGATCCTTTTATTTGGGCTATGATGGCTGCACTTTTAGCAGCTGCGCTTTGGCTTAACTTTGCAACTATGATGCGTGCACCCGTATCAACAACACATTCTATTGTTGGCGGTGTTATGGGAGCTGGAATTGCTGCTGCGGGTTTTGAAATTGTATCTTGGACTACAATGGGTAAAATTGCAGCTTCATGGGTTATATCACCTGTCTTAGGTGGTGTTATTGCAGCTACATTTTTATTTTCCATAAAAAAATCTATCGTATTTAAAGATGATAAGGTTAATTCTGCTAAAAGGTATGTCCCCATATTCGTGGCTATTATGTCTTGGGCATTTGTTACTTATCTAGTCTTAAAGGGTCTTAAAAAAATATGGCCTCAAATAGTTGAACTACTAAACCAAATTCCCTTTGTTTATATAGAGATGACTAAAAAACCAACTTTTTTATTGGCTTTGATCTTGGGCTTACTTGTAGCTTTAATAGTATACGCACTTGTAAAGTCAAAAATATCAAATAATGTTGCAAACCTCGAAAATACTAAAGAATCTGTAAATAAACTATTCACTATTCCTCTTGTATTTGCAGCAGCATTACTTAGTTTTGCACATGGTGCTAATGATGTAGCTAACGCTATTGGTCCATTGGCTGCTATAAACGACGCAATTGTAAATGGTGGTATATCTTCTAAAGCTGCAATACCATTATGGGTTATGGCTGTCGGTGCATTAGGTATAGCTCTTGGTCTTGCTCTATATGGACCTAAACTTATCAAAACAGTTGGTAGTGAGATAACAGAATTAGATCAGATAAGAGCATTTTCTATAGCAATGGCTGCCTCCATAACTGTTATTATTGCATCTCAGCTTGGTCTACCTGTAAGTTCAACACATATTGCAATTGGCGGTGTATTTGGTGTCGGATTTTTAAGGGAATGGATAGATGTAAAAGATGCAACTAACAATACAATAGAAGAGGATGAATTAATACTTGAAAATGAAAAACAAAATAAAAATACATACAAAGATGAATTAATAATAATAGAAAACAAAGATCAACTATCTCAGCTTGATAACAATAGGATTATTGAACTAAATCAATTGATTGACGATGAGAAAAAGATAATTAAATCCACTAAAAAACATATTAAATCAACAAAAAAAGTTCAGTATGTAAGAAGAGATGCAATCAAAAAAATCATAGCAGCTTGGTTAATAACTGTCCCAGTTGCTGCGATACTCTCAGGTTTACTGTTTTTTGTTATTAAAAGAATTATGACTTAATTGTATTTACTTAAACTACTTCCATTATTATCATTACTTTACCTATAGTTTCTTATTGGTTCTTTTTCATCTATTAGCTGTAAATAATTATAAAAGTGCTAAAATAAGCAAAAATGGACTAATATGAAAAAAAAAATAAAGCATTATATAAAAGAAATAATTGTATTTATAGTGATAATAACAATATTATCAAATATAATTAGTTCTTATAACGCAAGCAATCTAAATAAGCAAAAACTTCCTAATATAAATCTTGAACTAATTGACGGTTCTAATTACACAAATAAAAAGGCTAAACCGATATTAGTTCACTTTTGGGCTACATGGTGTCCTATATGTAGGTTAGAAGCACAAAACATACAAACTTTATCTGAAAACTTTGAAGTATTAAGTATTGCAGTTAAATCAGGATCTGTATATGATATACAAGAGTATATGAATAAAAATAAGCTTACATATAAGGTATATAATGATGAGGATACTCTTTTAGCTTCTAAATACAATATAGTAGCATATCCTACAACTTTTATTTATGATAAAAATAGAGATTTGATTTTTAGTGAAGTGGGTTATACAAGTACTATCGGATTGTGGCTAAGAATGCTTTGGGCTAGTTATTAATTCAACTTATAAATGAGCATGGCTCATTTATAATCGCTAAAACTTCGCTACTAAAGCTTGCCTCTTTCGAGGCAGGAAACTTAAGTACTTTAGTATTTAACTTATTTAATATCTACTTTGTACGCTTTATCAGATAAAGGAACCCATGGACGTTTAATATGTTGTGGACGACGCATCTTATCACCAGTTTCTAAACCACGTGTAAGTTGATCTCTCCAACCTTCATATACTTTAAAGTTATTTTCATAGTTAACATAAATATCTCCTATTTTATCACCTGCTTGAGCAGGTTCAAGAATAACTTTTTGATGCCAACAATGCATACCTGAAATTGGATCCGGGTGAACTGCAGCTACAGCATTTTGCCATGAACCACTTAAACCATCCCACCAGATATTACCGCTATCACGGTTATAATCAGCAAATCTTTCAGATTTGAATGGGTGAATTCCCTCAATATACTTAAGTTTACCCTCTTTACCATCCATTTGAAGTTCAGCTGTTGGAACACCAAAGCTGTTAATTCCACTGCTTCCATCATAATCTTCAATCTTAATCTGTCCAGCTGTTTTACCAGCATTTTCAGGTGAATGAGCCATAAATTTAGGATCATTCATGTTTCTAGCGATTGGTTGAGAATCTACTTTTCCATCTGTTACTCCATTAGGAATAGTTACAGAATTTACAAGTTTCCAACGTCCACCATGATGAGAACAAGCAAGAGTACCAGGAAGTATACCTTCAGTTGGAACAGCCATAGCTACAAAATATCCAGATTCTAACCCAGTAACAGTATCTGTGATTCTAACACGAATTGGATCTCCACGTTTGAAACCTTGACGCTTAGCATCTGGAGTTGAAATCCAAATAGGGTCATGATTTTGTGAAATTTCCATTAAGTGTTTACTATTAGCTGAACGCGTATGAATATTATACGGCAAACGGAAAACAGTATTCAGAGCATATTCATTCTTATCTTTGTTCATATAAGAATGGTGAACATGAGAAACAATATGTTTCATCTCTTTTTTCTCTTTATCATTCTTAGGATAAATTGGAATAGCGTATTCAGGCCACTTCCAGTCATCAGCTAACCATTCACAGAAGAAATCAAGTTTCTTATCAAGTGTAGCAAAACCTTCCATCTTAACACCATCAATCTCGATACCGATTGATTTTTTCTTGCCATGAGATTCAGCTGTCATTACACCTGTACGCTTATCAATATGTACATGCTTTTTATCATATTTATGACCATGAGATATATAGTTTTTGCCATCATCTTTGATCTCACGCTCTTGAGCAGAATAAATTTTGTTTTCTTCCATCCAAGCACCATGATCTCTCATGTACTCATAAACAGGGAATTCAGAATTTTTATATCTTTCATCAGAAGTAGCTGTTTTCTTAAGATTTGGTAAGTTATCACCAAATGCAGCATCGTACCACTCAGAAATAGTAACAGGAGTACCAGGAGTCTTTTTAGATTCCCACATTTTCTTAACACCATGCTTACCAGTCGGATCGATATAGTTAACACACATATCAAACCAAAACTCATTTTCTTCCCATACTTCACCGAGACCGGCTTTAATATGAGCTTCAAGAGTAGCACGTGCAGGGTTTTTAGGTTTCCATCCAGCTTTTTCTAAAGCAACACGCATAACTGGCTGACGGAATGAAGTCCATCTTGCAGGCATTGTAGCTTCAGAATGTTGATCATGTCTCTCACCAGCTAGACCAACAGGTAAGATGTAATCAACATACCAGTTTGTCTCAGACCAAGTTGGAGACAAGTTGAATGTCAACTCCATTTTAGATTCATCTTTAATAGTCTCTATCCATCTAAATCCATCTGGGTTAATCCAAACAGGGTTATACATACGAGGAATCCAAACAGAAAGTTTATCAGCCACTTTTAGACCTTTAGCTCTCCATTTTTCTTGCCATTTTTTATCTGAAAGAAGATGTGGTAAAAGATATGACATTTCATAAGTTGAAAGAGGCCATTCTGGTGGCCACGATAATTCATTATAACTATCAATCTTAGGGACATTAGCACCACGTTTACCTTGACCAACAGTTGCACTACCACCTTTACCAGCTACAGAAATAACATGGAAATGGTGAAAGAATGTACCACCTTCAGGTCCAATAGCGCCACGAAGACCAAGTGCTAAGAAACCTGTACGACCAGATGTCCATCCACCACGGTTACCAGCAGCTGCTGCTCTCCAGAAGTATGAAGATATAGATGTACCAGCCCAGATGAACATATCATATAATTCTTCTATCTTATATGCAGGTACATGTGTCTCTTTAACAGCATAATCAAGCGTATATGGAGCATATAATTCTTTAAGCATACCTAAGAACGCTTCAAAATCATTACCATTAGGTACTTTAGAGATATAACCTTTTTTCACCATGAAGTTTAGATAGTCAGTATTATCCATCATTACTTCCCAGTTAAACCACTTCTTAACAAAAGCTTTATTTACTTTGTCTTCACTTAGCATACGTTGAACTAAGTAAAGATAAAGAGATGCTTCTGTACCAGGCCAACAAGCGATCCATAAATCAGCCATACCAGCCGAGTTAGACATACGAGGATCCATAACTACAAGTTTTGCACCTTTAGCTCTAGCATCAGCAATATGTCCAGCAGCTTGTTGGAAATAGTGACCAGCATCTGCAGCGTGAGATGAATTAAGGAAAACTAATTTAGCATTAGCCCAATCCGGTGAAGATCTGTCATCATTTGCCCATTGGATAGTCGGTGTACGACCACCAGATGAACAAATATTTGTATGTGAGTTGAAACAGTCTTGACCTAGTGTATGCCATACTTTACCCGTAAATCCATTCTCATTTGGACGACCAACATGGAACATAATAGATTTTTTAGATAATTCATCACCTTTATCAAGTGTATCACTCATCTTCTTACCAATGGTGGTCATAGCTTCGTCCCAAGTTGTACGAATCCACTTACCTTCACCACGAGCAGAACCAGGAGCTCTTTTTAATGGGAATGCAATACGATCTGGATCATACATTTGAGATTGAGCAGCGTAACCTTTTGCACAGTTACGTCCACGAGAACCAGGGTGCAAAGGATTACCCATATACTTTTTAACTGTAAATGTTTTTTTATCAATCCAAGCAGTCAGACCACAAGAAGCCTCACAGTTTGAACATGCTGTTGGAACAATAGCATAATCATTTACTTCGATACCTTCTGGATTCGAATCACTTCTTACACCATGACGATCTATACCGCCACGTTTCCAGTCATTTCCATCTAGTTCTTTGAAATCATCCCATTGATCCATTGGAGGATAGAATGATAGTGAATCTGGAGTATTTGTAAACTTACTTTCACTAATTGAATCAGCAATAGCATCAGTTGTAAATACACCCTTAACAATAGCGGCACCTGCAACACTAAATGCAGCGCCTTTTAAAAATGTTCTTCTACTTTGTAAATACATTAAAATTCTCTCCCTAACTCATTGGTAATAATTGTGGAATAATTAGCCATACATGTTTAACGATAGCTAGACCCACTAGTGCTAAAATTGCAGCAAGCTTTAAAATACTTTCACTTTGACTTGTTCTACTTAACACTATAAATAACATTGGTAATAGATATGCTACCCATTGACCTAACCAGAACATAACTGTATATTGTCCATCACCTTTGATGTACTCCATAACTGCTGCTACTTCTTCTGCTTTCATTGGGCCAAAAATATACTCTGACATATAGATAATAAATGCCATTAAAGCACTTAAGCCTAGAACTACGCCTAAAGATTTTTTAGCTTCATATGATAGCTTACTTCCACCCATTAATATCATAAATGCCGAACCTGAAAGTAATGCTGCTAGAATCATCTGCGCTGATTCTGTAGGCATCTGCCATAGTTCACGAGCTGTACATTGAGCCATAAGTCCAGCAGTGTAAAGAGTTACCGGAATTGCTAAAATAGTTGTCCACAATAATACTTTATCATATGCTTCATCATTTTTCTTAAAACCTAAAAGTGCAAGAAGAGCTAATAGACCTAAGAATACAGTAGCCATCCAAGCACCGACAGTAATTGCTGACGTCCAATGTGAATAAGCAAATATATGCCACATTCTAAGAGGCTGATGTAAGTCTGCTAATGTAAATAATAAAAAGATATTTATAAATACAAATGCAACAATGGCAGTTGGCAATCTTAAATGCTTAGCTGATTCTGGGTGTGTCTTTAAAAGCATAAACAACATAAAAATAACACCGGTTCCTATACTCTTTGCCCACATATTTACTGTTACTAACCAAGGCCAAACTATACCTGGTATCGCTACATCTAAAGTTACTACAGCATTAGTAGCTGCTACAATTTCATGTGCCATTAGTGGTGTCCTCCTATTGGAAGTGTCGTGATTTTGCCAAATAATGAATGACCATCAACTCTATGAGACGCAAGTGGGTTAAGATTAACGTTACCGCCACCAACATAGTAATGATGAGGATTAGTACCTTTTTCAGGTTTACGAACTTGTACGTTACCTTGGTTTACTTGAATATATTTAGATATATTTGATGTCGGATCATCTAAGTCACCAAAAATATTTGCCTGTACAGGACACGCAACAACACAAGCCGGCATCATGCTAGAAGCAATTCTATGAGCACAATACGTACACTTGTCAGCAGTCTGTGTTTGTGGGTCTATATAGATTGCTCCATATGGACAGGCCATAACACAACCGGCACAACCGATACAACGTTCTTTATCAATATTTACTATACCGTTATCTAAATAGTGAAGTGCACTAACTGGACATATTCTCTCACAAGGTGCATTCTCACAATGATTACATCTAAGTGGAGTAAATGTTCTTTTAGTCTCTGGGAAAGTTCCCACGTCTACATATTTAACACGAAGTCTCCATGTACTAAGTGGAACTTCATTTTCCACTTTACATGCGATTTCACACCCTTTACATCCCATGCATAGATGTAAATCAACTAGGAAGCCTAATTGCATATATTCTCCTTATAGCCATTCTTAATGGCAAATGTTAAGATTTATAATTACCGCTAATCTTTGTAAAAAGAAATACTTATTTTACTTAAATAAATAATTTCTTACTACAGAAATATTACCTTAGAAAGCTTAAGGTAAGTTATAAAACCATGATACTTCTTAGATAAATTATCTATTTGTGTATATTTAGAAATCTCTTATTATTAATTATATATGTTGAAAATTATTAAAAACAAATTGCTGAACAGCAGTTAACCTATAGTTCAGAAATTATTATGATGAAAAGAAATGTTATAGATTATTATTAATAAGAGTATGCCATTACATAGGCTTACTCTTAGTATGAGGATGTAATAGTATCGAACTACAGTGGTGTTTGTTTTATTTACTCTTCGTCTTCATCTTCTTCCATAGCTTTTGCTTCAGCTATACAAACTTGACCTTCTGAATAACCTTTAACGTGCGCTCCAAAAGTATAAGTCAGCTCACCACCCATTTTACCCTGATATACTGTTGCTGCACTAAACAATGCTAATAACACTATTGATAAAACTTCGATTTTAAACTTATTTTTCATACAGCCAAATGCCTTAATTGCTGCTATTAAAGGAATAATAATAGCTAAATAAAGTCCAAGCTTAGCATGTTGTCCAAGCTGGGTTTTAGCATCTGATGACAAAAATTCAAAAACCTCTTTGGCGTCATCTTTTCCTGAAAAATATGCTATAACTATAAATATAGCTGTAAATATTAAGAAGTTAGAAGATACTTTTGACATAACTTCATTTGGTTTTATAAGATATATTAAACCTAAAACTAAAGATATAATTGGTAAAGACACTGCAAAGTGCGCTGCTGCTGGATGTAACATGAATAGATCCCTTATGATAAAGTATAAGAGAATTCTACAATTTAATTATTATATTTTTTTATAATAAAAAAACTAATTTTATTTTTTAAGCCTAACCCTAACTGATTGCTCGTGAGCAGTTAAGCCTTCTGTATTTGCTATTAATGCACATTGTTCCCCAATTTCATTTATAGCCTTGGAACTAAAAGAGATAATTGAGGTCTTTTTCATAAAGTTCTCAACACCCAGTGGAGAGTAAAACTTAGCAGTACCGCCTGTTGGCAAAGTATGATTTGGACCTGCTACGTAATCACCGATAGCTTCAGGAGTGTTATGCCCTAAAAAAATTGCTCCGGCATGTTTAATAGATGGTAACAGTTCAAATGCTGATGTCGTCGCGACTTCTAAATGCTCAGGAGCTATTTTATTCATCAAAACAATTGCCTCTTGCATATCTGATGTTACTATTATAGCCCCACGCTCCTCTATAGACTTTCTCGCAATCTCTTCTCTTGGTAATTTTTTCAGCCAAACTTCTATTTCTACCTTAACCTTATCTGCTAATTTTTGAGACGGTGTAATCAAAATAGAGCTTGCCATTTCATCATGTTCTGCCTGAGACAACAAATCTATTGCCAAATGACTTGCATTAGCACTGTCATCAGCTAAGATACCTATCTCACTAGGACCAGCAATCATATCAATGTTTACTTCACCAAAAACCATCTTTTTAGCAGTAGCAACAAAGATGTTTCCAGGTCCTGTGATAACGTCAACCTTAGGTATATTTTCAGTGCCGTAAGCCATGGCAGCTATTGCACTAGCTCCTCCAACTTTATACACCTCACTTACACCACATAAGTGACAAGCAGCAAGTAATAGTTTATTTGGTTCATTATCTGGGGTAGGTGTACAAACTATGATATTTTCTACTCCTGCCACTTGAGCCGGAATAACATTCATCAAAAGAGAAGACGGATAAGCGGCCTTCCCTCCAGGTATGTAAAGACCTGCATAATCAACAGCTGTTACTTTTTGCCCCAGTATCGTTCCATTGTCTTCCGTATCAAACCATGATTTTGGTTTTTGTTTTTCGTGATAATTTTTGATTCTGTCATATGCCAGATGTAAAGCTGATTTTAGTTTTTCATCTAAGTTGTCATAAGCACTACTCATAGAACTTGTAGATATTTTCAAGTCTTCATCTGACTTGGGTGTCCAATTATCAAACTTTGATATATGCTTTTTTAAAGCTTCATTTTTATCAGCTTTAATCTCATCTATAATATTAGAAACGATAGAACTCACAGTAGCAATATCCATCTTTCCTCTTTGTAACAATTCATCAAATTCCACTTTGAAACCATCACTGTTTGAGTTTGTAAAAATCATTATTTTTTCTTTCCTTGCAGAGTCTCAAACTCTTTTTTAACGATTGCAACTGCCTTTAAAAACACATCGGCATTCATAGCGCCCATTAAAGGTTGAAACATAGGCTCACCATTTGGATTTAAGAACCATATAGCTGGAGTTCCCGGTTGCCATAGTTCTCTTGGTATATAGTCTTTTTCATCAGAATATGAGACTATTGAAATAAAATCTTTGTTTAACGCCTCAATAACCTCTTTATTTTTAAATGTAGTATTCTCAAGAATTACACAAAACTTACATGTATGTCTAGATGATACAAATAGCACTGGTTTATTAAGCTTTGTTGCTTCTTTGATTCCCGTTTCATAGTCTTTTGACCACTTTATTTCAGAAGCACTGAGACTAACTGTAAATATAACCATCATATATATAAAAATTTTACGCATATTTTTTCACCTTTTTTAAAAGTTCTTTTGCACAGTCTATTGCACTTTTATTTGTCACATCAATAACTTCATCAGCTAATGAGAAGTATTCTGGACGTCTTTGCTTGTATAACTCTTTTGCTTTTTTCAAATCACTTAAAAGCGGTCTTTTTTTTATTTTTTTATCTGCATTTGGATGAGATGTAATTCTATCTATAATTTCACCAAATGGACTGTCTAAAAGAACAATTGTACCAATTTTTTTGATGTTTTTTTGTTTATAAAAACCGCCACCTGTAGAAATTAGCGTATTTTGAATACTATTTTCCAACCATAAAGCTACTTTTTTCTCTAGTTTTCTAAAGTACTCTTCACCATTATCTGCAAATACTTTTTTAACAGTTTTATTTTCCATACTTTCTATAAGGTCATCCGTATCTATAGCAATATACTCAGACAATTTAGCAACTTCTCTTGCAATAGAACCCTTACCGACTCCCATAAAACCAATTAGGATTATATTTTTCACTCAATTCCTTCTACTGAAATGTTAAATGCACTCATATCAAACTCCGGTTTAGTTTTAAGAGTTCTTAAATAAATTAGAACCGGTGATATGACATTGTACTCTAAAATCAACATGCTTAATATGAACGTGATTGCAAAAATCGGTAAAATAGACGGTATATAGTATGAAAACATAAATCCGATTAAAGAGATTATAAATAATAGGTATTGTAATTTTGCAAGTTTTTTATTTATCATTTCATTCATAGTAGGAATTGACATATAACCTTTTGCATTTAAATGAAACCATACAAGAAATGGAACAATCTTATAAAGCATACCCATCATTATAGAGAGTATGAAACCTCCACCTATTAAAATAGAAACCATAACTATATACTTCTCATCATAAAAATCATTTATAGCCCATGAAAAAGTACCAAGTGTCATAAATATTGCAGCACTTCTCCAGTACCAAACTGTCACGTCACTTATAGGGCGACGGCGTTTATTCAACTTCATCCATACCGTGGTAGCAAATGCCCAAAAGAAATTTGCTATCCATATCTTAGCCAACACCGTATACTCGTCTAAGTATATATTTAAAACAAGCCATAATAAAAGTCCGATAGAGATTAGCCATACTACCTTACTTTTACAAAACTTTTTAAATCTTGGAGCTACATAAAACATTGGTAAGATATGAAAAGAAACACCTATAATTAGTACTCCAGCAAAACCAAAAACAGCCCATACACTATGAATATTTGCAAAAATAATATGAAAATCTGAAAATCTGCCAAGACCGTATGAAGATAATAGATGAACACCCATCAAGACTATTACAAAAGCAAAGATCAAGCTGGTTATTATTGCTCTCACACTGGCTGTTATGTTTTTAACCTTAAGCAGACCTATCAACATTGAACCTATCATAAGTAAAAAACCAAAGCCCAATAACAAAGATGAAGTCAATATAATTTTTGAGATGTCATAGCGTAAGCCAATAATCATAAATAAAGTTCCAAAGACTAGAGCTGGATGTGATATTTTTGCAATCAGACCAACCTTTGGCACCCTTATCCCCGCTAAAACCGGTAACATTTGAGTAAGAGCACCTAGCATTATGAAACCTAAAAAGCCTATTGTTACAGCGTGAGTAATTGTAATAGAATCCATAGAGTATCTGCTTCTTAAAGTTTCCGCATCACTTAAAAGAATTAAGATACCTGCGAAGACTCCAAATAAAGGTGCTGTTAAGAAAAACCTTAATGGTGCTGAAATTGGTGGTGCCTGATCTGCCGATAAACCGTTTAAATCCAAATCTGCGCCCTACTTCTCAATCACCATAGATTGCATCATGTCGACAATACGATCAGATTCTGGACTTAGATGTTGTTGTGCCATTGGATAGAGCATCTGTTCCTCTTTCATATTATGTTGTTGCATTAAAATCATCAATGTTTCACTATTTCCGAAAAATTTGTCTTTATTTTTAATCTCAATAGCACTTTTCATATCTTTAATAAGATTTCTCATCTGCGTATGTTCATGCCTCATCATTGCAGTCGGCCCCTCTGTCATTCCTGTTTTTTGTTCGAACTCTAAAAACATTACACGTTCTTCCATTTGAAAGTGTCTCTCAGTTTCAGTAGCAAACTCCAAGTAAGCTTCTTGTGCAGTATCTATGTCTTTGGAGACTGCGTCTTCCATTTTAGCAAATAACTCGTCACAGCGAGAGTGATCTGCACTTAAGTATTCTTTAATTGTGCTCATTGATTATACCTTTGCATATTATTATCGAAATTATAATGAAAATAGATAAAACTTGAATTATTTTATGTCAAGTTTCATATTTAGGGTTTTTTTTTAAACAACTTTTTACTATAATAGCTTTTTTAATTAATATAGGAATAATTATGCAAAATAAAAAGTTTATTACTCTCGGTTTCATTTCTGTCACAATTGCACTTACTTTACTGTTTTCAACTAATGTCTTAGCTTCATCTTCTAAGCAAACACCAGCAAAGGAAGAAACATCAAGACTTCAAGCCTTAGCAAAGTTTACAAAAGTCATATCCATTGTTGAACAATACAATGTAGACAAAGTAACTATAGAAGAACTTATGAACAAAGCCTTAGAAGGGATGATGTCTAATCTAGATGCACATTCAAACTTTCTTACGCAAAAAGATTATAAGAGGTTAAAGGTACAAACCGAAGGTGAGTTTGGCGGTTTGGGTATCACGGTAGGCATCAAAGACGGTGCACTTACCGTAATAGCTCCTATAGAGGGTACACCTGCTGATAAAGCAGGTCTAGAATCAGGTGATATAATCTTAAAGATTAATGATGAGTCAACTCTTAGCATGACAATAGATGAAGCTGTATCTATTATGAGAGGGAAAGTTGGTGATCCTATTGATATTACAATTGTAAGAGAAGGTGCGAATAAACCCTTAGCAATCCATATAGTTAGAGGTGTGATAACTATCCAATCTGTTTATACAAAAACAATAGGTGAAAACATACAGTATATCCGTGTAACAAGCTTTGACAAAAAAGTTGTTTCAGATGTGAGCAAGGCTATAAAAAAAGCAAAATCCAAGACAAAAGGGATAGTCCTTGATTTGAGAAATAATCCAGGTGGTTTACTTGATGAAGCTGTAGGACTTGTTGACATATTTGTAAGTAAAGGAAACATCGTTTCACAAAAAGGTCGTAAAGAATCTGAAAAACAACAATACACTGCAAAGTCAAGTACTACCTTGACAGAAGTTCCATTAATAGTACTGGTTAATGGCGGGAGTGCTAGTGCTAGTGAAATTGTAAGTGGTGCCCTACAAGATCATAAACGTGCCGTTATTGTAGGTCAAAACACCTTTGGAAAGGGAAGTGTTCAAGTTGTTCTTCCTGTAACAGATACCGAAGCAATAAAATTAACAATTGCCAGATATTACCTTCCAAGCGGAAGAACCATACAAGCTGTTGGGGTTAAACCAGATATTGAGGTATTGCCAGGTGAGGTTAAGACTAGAAAGAATGAGTTTGCTCTAAAAGAAGCAGATTTAAAAAAACATTTAAAAAAAGAACTTAACAAAGTAAACGGAACTAAGAACAAAGACAAAAAAGATGATAATAAAAATATCATAACTAAACAACAGATGCAAAAAGACATTCAACTCAAAGAGGGTGTGGATATTATAAAAGCACTCATGATTGTAAAAGGATAAATAAAAGATGGAAAAAAGAGAATTGTTATACGAAGGAAAAGCAAAAAGACTGTACCTAACTGACGATGACAACTTAGTAATCTCAGAGTTTAAAGATGATTTAACGGCGTTTAATGGTGAAAAGAAATCAAGTGAAGCCGGAAAAGGTGCACTAAATAACAAGATATCAACAGAACTTTTTAAACTTTTAGAAAGTAATGGCATAAAAACTCACTTTGTAAAGATGCTTGATGATAATCATATGTTACACACTAAAGTCGATGTGATATTAATAGAAGTAATTGTTAGAAATATTGCTACTGGTAGTTTAACTAGAAATCTTGGTATAGAAGATGGAAAGGTACTCCCTTTTACATTAGTAGAGTTTGATTATAAAAATGATGACTTAGGTGATCCAAAGCTAAATGATCAACATGCACTTATTTTAGAACTTGTTGATCATCAAGATGAGTTGGATAAACTTCGTAGAATGGCTAGACAGGTTAATGACATATTACTTCCATATTTTGCCGATAAAGGGTTAAACCTGGTTGATTTTAAACTAGAGTTTGGAAAAGACAGAGACGGAAATATTATTTTGGTAGATGAAATATCACCTGATAATTGTCGTTTTTGGGACATACAAAGCGGTGAAAAGATGGATAAAGACAGATTTCGTCAAGGTTTAGGCGGACTAACAGTAGCTTATGAACAAGTATTAAATAGAATCTTAGGAAAATAATGATGATAAAAGCAATAGTAAACGTATCCCTTAAAGCCGGTGTTTTAGATAGCCAAGGCAAGGCAGTACATCATGCATTAGATTCTTTGAACTTTAAAGCTGTAAGCGATGTTCGTGTTGGAAAACAAATAATAATGAAGCTAGATACTGATGATAAAGCTTCAGCGATGTCTGAGGTAACTAAAATGTGTGAAGAACTTTTAGCAAATACTGTTATTGAAGATTACGAGATAGAGCTAGTATAATGAAAGTAACAATACTCCAATTTCCTGGAACTAACTGTGAATATGATACTCAACATGCCTTTGAAGAGCTGGGTGCTACTACTGAGATTCTTTGGCATAAGGCTGAAAAGATTCCACAAGACACTAACTTACTAGTTGTAGCTGGTGGATTTTCATATGGTGACTACTTAAGAAGTGGAGCGATTGCTAAATTTTCTCCTGTTATGAAAGCAGTATCCGCATATGCTAACAACGGTGGAAAAGTTTTAGGTATATGTAACGGTTTTCAGGTTTTAACAGAAGCTGGACTTCTTCCTGGAGCTCTAAAAAGAAATGACGGTTTACATTTTATCTCAAAACACCATCATCTAAAAGTTGTAAACAATGATAATGTTTTTCTTGAAAAGCTAAACAACGGAGATGTTGTAAATATTCCTATAGCACATCATGATGGAAACTATTTTATAGACAAAGATGGACTTAAGGAACTTGAAGCCAATAATCAGATACTTTTAAAATATACGGATGAAAACGGTCAAGAAAAAAATCCTAACGGTAGTGTAGGTTCTATAGCCGGAGTTTGTAATAAAAATAAAAACGTGTTTGGTCTTATGCCACATCCTGAACGAGCTATGGAAACAATTCTTGGAAGTAATGACGGTATTGCAATGCTTGAAGGATTCTTAAAAGCGTGATGATACGTTTACTTCTTATTACTTTAATATTATTTGCAACAGTGTTTGCAAATGAAGATATAAACAGTTCCACCGAGAGTAATACTACAAGCCAAAGTATACAAAACCAAGGAACATTAAAAAATGTTTTATATCTAAGTTATAAACAAGTACCGAGCAGAGTTATAAAGGGTGAAATATTTTCACTAACTATCAAAGCCCTATCCACAATAGAAAAATTCACAGATATTACATATGAATTAACTAAGCTTAAAGGTCTAAAACTTCTTAGTTATTTCCCCCTTCGTCAAGAGGATAACAAGTACTATTATGAAACATTTTATTTCTTAGTCACAGATGACAACGCAAAGCTTCCAGATATTACCGGAACTCTATTGGACTATCAGGAAAACATATATAAAAAAGCAACTTTAAAAGCTAAAGACTTAGAAGTTGTGACACTAAATCCAAAAGATGATTTTTCAAATATTGTAGCTCAATCATTTGAGTTAATAGAGTACAAAACCACGAGTTATGATACACAGCATAATATAGTCGTTTTCGTTGCAACAGCCAAGCAGTGCGATATATCTTCTTTTAAACTTCAAAATGTATTTAAACAAGGTAAAGAATCTCTAGTAGAATCATACTTTGATTCAAAAATAACTTATTATGTCATTATTGATAAAAGAATACAAAATTTTTCATTTTCATACTTTAATACTCTGAAAAATAAGTTTACCACTGTAAATATTCCAATAATAGTAGATGATGACAGCGTAACTACACAAAGTGACTTAAAACCAAAAAATCAATCCAAACAAAGACTTAAAATAGCTATAGCTTCAGGTATTACTATTCTTGGTTTGATAATAATTTTATGGAGAAAAAAATACCTTTATTTAATATTACTCATATTTCCTCTTACTTACATTATATATACCGCTAGTCCATCTGAAGAAATTTGTATCAAACAAGGCTCAAATATAACTTTATTACCAGTTTTAAACGGTACTGTTTTTGAAGTAACTCCTAGTAGGTACTATTTACAAAAAGAGGGTTCTATAAAAAACTTCACTAAGGTAAAACTAAAAAATTCAAAGATAGGGTGGGTAAAGAATGAAGATATTTGCTCACATTAGTTGGTTTTTTGCTACAGCTATAATCTTTTCATCTCTAACATTGATGATATTTTTATTTCATTTTGTACCAAGACCTTATAGCAGAAAGATATCATCTTGGATTATTAGGTTAAGCATATTTTTTTCTGCTGATCTAAAAGGGTCAGAAGATCCTGATACACAAATGTTTTTACTTAACCACCAAAGTGATTTAGATATAGCTTTAATGGAAACAATAACTACTAAAGATTTGGCATGGGTTGCGAAAAAAGAACTTTTTGATTTGCCATTTTTTGGTCTAGCACTTAAATTGCCAAATGACATTGCAGTTGAAAGAGAAAGTAAAACCTCATTGATAAAACTTTTAAGAGATGCAAAAAGAGTCATAGATGATAAGAGGGTTATTACAATGTTTCCAGAAGGTACTCGTTCGACAAGGGGAAGAATGCTACCATTTAAATCAGGGGCGAAGACGGTCGCTGACAAATATAAACTCAGAGTACAGCCCGTAGTTATGATTAAAACATCTTCATATTATAATCTAAAGAAATTCTACTATAAGCCCGGACGGATAAAGGTAATATTTCTTGATTCGTTTATTGCAGATAAAAATGACAAAGAATGGTTAACTGATCTAAGAGTAAAGATGCAAGGAGTGTATGACAATGAGCTTTCAAACAATATTAGCTATAGGTAGCGGCGGTTTTATCGGTGCTGTTCTAAGATCATATCTAAATGGTGTTATATCGCATAAAGTACCACATGATTTACCATATGGCACACTAAGTGTAAACCTAATTGGTAGTTTTATTATGGGCATATTGGTTGCATACTTTATGTATAACAGTTTTTTTTCATTAAATGTAAAATCTTTTCTGTCTACTGGTATTCTAGGTGCATTAACAACTTATTCTACTTTCGCTATTGAGAGTTTTTTACTTTTAGAAGGTGGTCATATATTATTAGCAATGGCAAATATTTCTTTAAATGCTTTTGGTACTGTATTTATGGCTGGAAGCGGATTTTATATTGTAAAATATATTTTTAAATAACTACTATATCATGATAATCTCATCGGCACACCAATGTGCCAATTCTTCGTCATGAGTAATAAGTAACATGCCAATATCATTTAAACTATCCATCAACATCTTCATAACGTCTAACTGAATAACATTATCAAGTGCCGAAGTTGGTTCATCTAAAAGTAAAAGAGATGGTTTCATCAATATTGCTCTTAATATTGATGCACGTTGAAGTTGTCCACCGGATAGTTCATGCGGAAGCTTTAAAAGAAGTTCATATTCTAGATTTATACTCTTTAAGTATCTATCAATGTCATCAATTGATGTGACATCTTTAATCTGGTTTATCAAGGAATAACTTGGATGAAAAGAACTATATGGATCTTGGTAAACCTGAGAAATAGAAGCATGACATTCAATGCTTCCTTTTGACTGCTCTAAGTTTCCTAAAATCAGTTCAAAAAGTGTGCTTTTACCGGCACCACTTGCTCCTACTATAGCTTTTACTTCTCCTTTTTTTAAACTTATATTTAAGTTCTCAAAAAGTAAGTTCTCTCTAGTATATCCAAAAGACAGATCAGTAACCTGTAAAATCTCACTCAATTATCAACTCTTATTTACGGAAAGATATATCTTTGTCAATTCTTTATATAAGGTGTCAGGTTTTATATTTCCATTTTCTTCCCAAAGCCTTTTCATAACTATATTATCTTCTTCGCCAGCCCATACTTTTATATAAGAACCATCTTTATATCCGTTATCTTGACGAAATTGGTTCAATATATTTTTACCAACATATAGTCTATAAAGAGAGTTTAAATCAAGTCCGCTAAATATAACTAGATCAAAAAAGTCTGCTAATATACCCTCTAAATTTAGTGGCTCTTTACTTAATACGTGAAGCATTATATTTTCCACTTTAGCGATGATTTTATCTTCAAATCCAAATAATTCATTATTTACTTGAATCTTTGTAAAACTCTCTAGTTGTGAAATATCTATAGCCAAATCTTCAATCTGACCTCTTAGTGATAAAGAATAATTCTCTATTGCCAAACTCAAAATAAAATGCCATACATCAACAACCTCAATTTGAAGATTTTCCCAATCCGGTTCTTTATCTATACTTTTCCAGTGTTTCCATGAAAAACTGTCAATCATCTCTGCACATTCCATATATATACATCTTTTCCAATTGATCTGTTTATCATTCTTAGTAACGCCGTTAGTCCAATTTTCTCCATTTGTAGCTTCATTTAAACTATTTTGCAGTTGTAACATAAGTAATAATTTGTCCATTATATTTTCCTTTAATCTATTGCATGAATTTAAGGGAACTTTTCCCCTATTAGTTGTCACAATATGTGAAATAATTTCTATAACTACGTCAATACTCGAAGAATACTTCTGCGTAAACTTTCTCACCTAAGTACTATTGTATATCTTGTAAAAATTTATTCATGTATTGTACCTAATATGATAAAATACCATACTTAAAAACAAAGAATATATAAAGATAATGAAAAGAATAAATTGTAGACGATGTGAATTTTATTTTGTTACATGGGAAGCGGCTAAACCTCATGGTTGTAAGGCTTATGGTTTTAAATCACCTCAGATACCATCTATTGTAGTTTTTAAAAGTAGCGGTACAGAATGTTCTATGTTCAAACTTAAAGAACTTGCCAAATGATTTTATTTCCAAATCCAAAAGTGTTGTCCGTCATTTTAAAATAGTTTATCTTAATCTGCCATAACTTTGGATTCATCGATAGAGCATACGGAAAAGTCTTAAAGTACAAGTTTTTGAGAGTTTTATCCTCCAATTCTAAAAACTCACCTTTAAACTGAACCCCTTGAATTTTACCTACTAATTTAGTTTCTAACACAACAGTGCCGGCAACTTTAGAATTATTTAATGCATTTTTAACATGAACAGTATCTTCAGAGCTTGCCACTATAAAAGATGAATAATCTCTAGAAAATACATAAAAAAGGCTACATGCACTTAACTCTTGTTCACCATTTGTAGCTAAAGTTAAAACATGATGCTTTTTTAAAAAAGAATCAATTTTATCTAAATTTTTATTCATGAGTGTTTTTTATAAAGATATTTCTCCAAGTCAATCATATCATTTATATCTCTTTTTTCAAGCATCATACTTGCTAAGTCATCTGATTTTAAACTGTCATAGATGTCTTTTACACTTGCCAAACGATAATAACTTTTAATAAAGTCCAGTAATACTAAAAAATTATCATCTTTTTTACTATGAGTTTTTTTATAATCTTTAAAGTCTTCCCAATTTATTTTAACCATTAACATTCCATATATTTACTAAATCTATTTTTATTATTTAATTACTTTTCATATTTTAGCAGAAGTGCTTTGTCTAATTTCTTAATAAGTTCCAACATCTTAATAGAAGAAACAGCAAAGTTTAAGCGCATAAACCCACTACCTTCCCTTCCAAAGCTCAATCCAGCATTTAATCCAAGACCTGCGTCTTCAACGAAGAAAGAGCGTAGTTTTTTATCACTTAAGCCCATTTTTCTACAATCTAACCATGCTAAATATGTCGCTTCTATAGGGGTTAATCTTATATATTTAGAATATGGCTTTAAAGTCTCATCTAATAAAATATAGTTTTTAAAAAGATGAACTTTTAGTTCCTCTAACCATGACTTACCGTTCATATATGCAGATTCAAAAGCAACATGACTCAAAACATTTCCTTGTGCAAAATGAATTTTATTATACACTTTAAGAAAGCTTTCTTTTAATATTTCATTTTGAATAACAATTGTACTTATTGCAAAACCAGCCATATTAAATGTCTTACCAACCCCAAGGGCTGTTATTGTAATATCTTTTGCCTTTTCACTTAAGGAACTAAACGGTATATGTTTATTTGGAGCGTAAACTAAATCAGAATGTATTTCATCACTAAACACAATAATGTTATGTTTTAAACAAACATCCAAAATTTCTTTAAGTTCATTCTTACTCCAAACCCTTCCAACAGGATTATGGGGTGAACAAAGAAGGAGGAGTTTAGTCTTATCGTCTATCTTTGATTTTAGATCTTGTATGTCAAATATATATTTTCCATCATCATTTTGTTTTAGAGGATTTTTTAAAAGTACCCTATCGTGCTTTAGTACACTATGAAAAAATGGTGAGTATACAGGTGTTTGAACGATAACATTATCCCCTACTTCGCTAAAAGCTTCAATTACTGCACTCATTGATGCTACAACAGAATGAGAATAATACAAATCTTCTAACTTATATTCAACACCATGTTCTTCTTTCATCCATTTTATTTGTGCATTAAAAGCACTTTCTGGTACCTCTTCATAACCGATTATAGGGTGTTGTAATCTTTTTTTTACAGATTCAATTACAAAGTCGGGAGTATTAATATCCATATCAGCCACCCAAATAGGGGTAACATCCTTAGTACCAAAAAGCTTCTCTCTAAATGTATACTTTTCTGCATTGGTATCTTTTCTGCATGCTGACTTGCTAAAATCGTAACTCACTTTTTTTTCCATACACTCACTTGTGATACGGTATGCTGGAACTTTCTACCTGTTTCTTTTATAACAAACTCTAGATCTTGAATATGAAGAAGTTCAAACTTATCGTCTAAAATACTTTTTAAACTATCTATAGTTTTAACATCATTACCGTTGTCATCTTTATATCCTCCAAGCCAAAACTCTTTTTTTGTTGAGCTTTCCTGCCAAGTATACGGTGAAGTCAAAACCAATACACCATCATCATTTAGTCTTTCATCTATAAGATCTAAAAACAACCTTGGATTATATAGTCTATCTATCAGATTTGTTGCAATAATTAAGTCGTAAGAATTAAAATTTGGTTTTAAATTACAAGCATCACCTTGAAAAAATAAGACCTTATCCTTGATTTTCTCATATCCCATATCTTCAATTGATATTTGCTTATTTGTAAACAACTCTCCTTCTTCGTAAGTATGAAAAGCAACATAACCGGAATCTTTCAATTTAGATCCAACACCGACAAACCTGACAGAGAAATCTATACCTTCAACCTCTTTAAAGCTATGTGCAAGTTCAAAGGTAGTTCTACCCGTTGCACAACCAAGGTCTAATGCCTTTGTGAAGTTATTACTATACTCAGAAGCTATCCTTGCTGTCTCTTTTGCAAAATTTTTCACCCCAAAAAACTCATCTCCGTATTGAAACTCACAATACTGTGATACTAACTCATCAGTCTCATATATATCTATATCTTCTTTAGTCTTTTCTTGAGAAATCACATACCTAAAGCCTGCATTTTGAAAGAAATGTTTTCTAAAGGCATATCTGGAGTTTTTCATAATCAAGTTTCCGCTACTAGCCCAAGATGATCCCAAGATCAGAGCGTGCTTAGCATCGAAGGTGGGAGTTGAGAAGTCATCATAGGCCTCATGAACTTTAAAACCTTTAAATCCAAATATTGGTGTAGAGCTCCACTGCCACACATTACCCACTACGTCATATATACCATTGAAACCAAACTCATCTACAGGGCAGGAACTGGAAAAATGATAAAAATTTAGATTTGCCCTGCTTTCATGAAACTCAGGTATATCTTTTAAACCTGCATAGTTGTATATTGCTCTATACTCTGCTTCACTTGGCAGTGAGTAAATAATCCCATCTTTCTCACTCTTATATCTACAAAATGCCTCAGCTTCGAGTGCATTAACATCAACAGGCCAGTTTAACGGCATATCAATGATTTTGGATAAACTTCTATATCTAAACGTACCATCATCATTAATCCAAAAACTTGGATGAGTAGCCTTGCTAGATTCTAAAAATTTCTTTCCTTCATCATCCCAATACTCTGTGCTTTCATATCCTCCAGCCTTGACAAACTCCATAAACTCACCATTACTGACAAGATATTTTGAAACATGAAAACCAGAAAGCTCTTCTTCATATGAACCATACTCATTATCCCATCCATACAGATTATGAGTCTTATCAACACCTAATTTAATAAGTTGAGCAGAGATAGGAATCATCTCGTTTTCAGGCGCTTGAGCACTATGAGAACAGGTTTTAAATTCAGCTACGTCCTTTATGTTTTCTATCGGCATCTGTCTATGTAAAACCAATGATGTCTCTATATGAATTCTTTCATGTTCAATTCCCATAAGAATCACCCATATGTTTGATTCTTCATTAATAGGTAAACTAAGCGGTAAGTTCATGATTAGGTCATTTACTAATTCTCTAACCTTGATTCTATATTTACGAATCTCATCAACTTCTGGCCATTTGTAATTAGCCGATTCCATATCATCCCATGACATCTCATCTACTCCAACAGCAAATGTAGATTCAAAATCAGAGTTAATTCTATCCTCAATTATTTTCATATTTATAAGTTTATTTATGAAAAATGTTGCTGTATGCCCAAAGTAAAATATCATAGGGTGTCTTGTCTTTTCTGATTTAATGTAAAAAGTAGAATCATCTTTTAAAAGTTCAAATACCTTTTCAAATAAATCGCAAGTATTATTAAAATATTTCTTTATTTCCTGACGCTTTTGTTCTATATTATTTCCATCTAATGTAACAGAATATCTACTAAAATCACTCACAAATAGCCTTTTATTGTTTTATAATTTTGCTATAATGATTATATGATTTTTTCACATAGTAAATTATTAAACAATTTTGCGAATCTAACTCATACCTTTACATCAAAGATTGACGGTAACCTTGCCTTTCATGTTAATGATGATTTAGATTCAGTGATTTACAGACACAAAACATTAGCCAACAAGTTGAGCTATGATATACATTCCCTTATCCATATGAAACAAGTCCATTCAGACTTGGTTCATGTCATAAACGAAAATGACAACTTTGATAATCCGCAAACCTGTGATGCTCTAATTACTGATAAAAAAAACATCCCGCTTATGGTAATGGTGGCTGACTGTAGCCCTATATTATTTTATGATGATTCTAAGTGTGTTATTGGAGTAGCTCATGCAGGACGACAAGGTGCATTTAAAAATATTGTTCAAAATGTTATAGATATGTTTATTCATAAATATAATTCTAATACCAAAGATATATACGTGAGTATTGGAGCGAGTATATCTAAATGTTGTTATGAGGTAGGAAGAGAGATATATGCTGAAGCCAAAAAATTAAAATTAGATTACGCTATAGAAAAAAAAGAAGATACTTTTTATCTTAATATTAGTCAAATATTAAAAAAGCAACTTCTAGATACCGGTATACAAGAAAATAATATTGAAATTTCAAGTGAATGTACAAGCTGCAAAAATGAAAAATACTTTTCATTTAGAGCAGATTCCAATACTGGAAGATTTAGCGGAATAATCATGCTAAACTAGTATTTACTTCTGTCTGAACATAAGTAAAACAAATCTTATGATTGAATTATATTAAGGCTTCCACTCTCTTTGCCAACTGTACCGGTAATATACCTAATGATTCCTCTACAAGTCTTGTATTACCGTGAGTTATAAACTCATCTTCGTACTCAAAACTTGTCAAATTTATATCAAGTATTTTTTCATCTGCTAAAAATTCTAAAATAGCAGAACCAACACCACCCATCTTTGAACTATCAGAAAATACAAACCAGTTTTTGTGTTTTTTTACTAAGTCATTCAGCATACTAAAGTCTAATGGTTTTACAAATCTTAAATCTAATATACTCACTTCAGTATCTACTAACAATGATGTTTCATAAGCACGTCCCACGCCATTTCCATAACCTATAAACAACACTTCACTTTGGCTTGACTTCAAAAGTTGTGATCTTCCCAGTTCAAAAGGTAAAGATTCCGCCAAATCAATATCTGTAAATGAGCCCCTAGGATAACGTAAAGAACAAGGGTGTTCATACTCAGAAGCAAATGTTATAGCTTGGTGAAATGACTTTTCGTCTCTTGGAGCAAAAAGTGTCATATTTGGTATTGCTCTTAGAAAACTTATATCAAAAACACCCTGATGAGTTTCACCGTCTTCACCGACTATTCCAGCACGGTCAAGAGCAAAAACAACAGGTAGGTCCATCAAACAGGTATCATGTATGACTTGGTCATATCCACGTTGAAGAAAGGTTGAGTAAATTGTACAAAACGGTTTAAAACCCTCTTTTGCTAAAGCAGCCATAGATGTGACAGCGTGTTGCTCTGCAATTGCCACATCCCAAAACCTCTCTGGATACAGTTGTATTAATTCGCTCATCCCCGTTCCACTCGGCATAGCCGCAGTAGCACCTACAATCTTATCATTATGTTTACATAAATGTAGTAAAGCTTCCGTATAAATCTGTGTTGCACTTTTTGAAGAGCTTTTTTTAGATGAGTTTCCGCTATCTAAATCAAAAGGACCGACTCCATGCCATTTTTCCTCTTTACCTTCAGCTATTTCGTATCCCTTACCTTTAAGAGTCTGGCAGTGAACTATAACAGGCCTGTTTAAATCTTTTGCACGCTTTAAAATATCAATCAATGAACTTAAGTTATGTCCATCTATAGGACCAATATAATCTATTCCCATCTCTTCAAACAAAATTCCTGGAGTAATAAGTTTTAAACTCTCCTCCATTCTTTTTGCAATATATCTGGCACCATCACCAAAATTATCTACAAAATTCTCTGTTTGCTTTTTAAAACTTTGATAAAAAGGGCTCGCCATAGCGGAACTTAATATTCTACTAACTGCGCCTATTGGCTTAGCTATACTCATCTCATTATCATTAAGTATGATAACCATCGGATATTTTCTCTCACCAAGTTCATTCAAGGCTTCATAGACCATTCCAGCACTCATAGAGCCATCACCTATCATGACAACAGGTATACGTGAATCTTCTTCATCTTTTATTGCAATAGCCTTTGCAGCACCAACACCCAAAGAAATAGATGTTGAGCTATGTCCGGCTACAAAGTAATCATCTTCACTTTCACTTGGTTTTGTATACCCGCAAAGACCGCCGAATTGACGTAGTGTATCAAACTCTTCCCATCTATCTGTTAGGAGTTTATGTGCATATGATTGATGTGATACATCAAAGATAAAAGGATCCTTTTTTGAATCAAATACCTTATGCATTGCCACTATTAACTCTGTTGCACCAAGTGTTGAACTAAGGTGTCCACCATTTTTACTCACAACTTTTAAGATTTTCTCTCTAATCTCTTCACAAAGTTTTTCTAATTCATTTATACTGTATGATTTTATATTCATTTAAATTTTTTACTCACTTAATGCTGCTCTTTTTACTCTCTCAAATCTTTTTGAAACCTGTGAATCTATATTTCCTGCATCGCTAATTGCGATAACACCACCTTCACTTACTGCAGCATCGGAAATAACTTCAACGTGCTCAAGTGAACCAACTTTTTGAGATATTACCCCATGGTCATTAGGGTTTACTTTTAATGTGATTTTTGATGCACTTTGGAGTTCTTTGATTAACTCACTTGATAAAACTTTAGCGATATTATGTGCATTTTCATTTAACTCTATATTAACTACTTCTTTTGCTATATCTAATGCAGCTGTAATTAAGTTTGACTTTATTCCTTCTAGAGCATCTACATAGTCTTTAGCGGAAGCTTCTAGTTTTCCTACGGAGCTACTAAACTGGTTCATTACATCAGAGAGGTTGCTTTCACCCTCTTTTGTAGACTTATCATTAGCAGTTTGGACACCTTCATTAAATGATTCTTCTTTAACAATAATAAGTTCTCTTTTATGTTCTTCTTCAATAGCTTCTAATTTCATCTGTAGTTTTATAAAGTTTGATGACATATCATCAGTTTTTTTCATTAAAGATTCAATCAATGCATCCTTTGAACTTTGGCTCATCGCACTAGAATCAATCTCTTTATCTTTTTGAGCCTGATTGTTTTCTTCAGACTGACTAATGTCAGATTTTTCTTTATTATCTTCAGTTGAATCATTTCCTGCAATTGACAAAACATTAAAACTATACTTTTCAACTGTATGATTTCCAATTCTTTCATTTGAAATTATGCTTGCCATATTATTCTACCATCTCTTCAGTAGAGCCCATCTGTATAGTGCCGGCTTCAGCAAGACCGTTCACTACTTCAACTATTCTTCTCTGTGCACCTTCAACGTCTTTCATCTTTACTGCTCCGAGAAACTGCATCTCTTCATCAAAGGCATCTCTCGCACGTTCACTCATTGCAGAAAAGAACTTCTCTTTTAAATCTTCAGGAGCAGACTTAAGTGCCAACATAAGATCAGGTTTTTCTACGACTTTGAGCGTCTCTGTTATTGCATTTTTATCTAAAGTTACAATATCCTCAAATGTAAACATCATCTCTTTGATTAATGAGGACATCTCTTCATCAACCTGTTCAATCTTAGCAAGTGTGTCTTTTGAAGCTTTAGCACCAAGACGGTTAAAGATATCAGCAACGGCACGAGGTCCACCAACTTCAACTTTATATGAAGCAAGAGATTCAAGTTTTGATTCAAGAACAGCTGAAACTCTTTTTATGACCGATGGTGATATATCACCAAGTTTTGCCATCCTCATAGATGTTTCACTTCTTAAATCATCAGGAAAATACTGAAGTGTATCTGCAGCTTCAGTTGCATCCATATGAGCCAATATAAGCGCAATGGTTTGCGGATGCTCATTGATAATAAAGTCTGACAATTGTTGCGGTTTAATCTTTGAAAGATATGCAAAGTTTTGAGTGTCTTGCATACTTCTTGAGAGTTTTTCCAAAACTTTTTTTGCTTCTTCTGGACCTAAGGTTCTGTATAAAAGTTCTCTTGCATATTCCATACCGCCCGATGTTAGGAATTGACCAGATTGAAAAATTGCATGAAACTCTTCTAAAACTGCTATTGCTATTGTTTTTTCTATAGTTTTATTACCTGCAATAAACTTTGAAATTTCAGTAATAGCATCTACATCCATATTTGAAAAAACAGCGGCTGTCACCTCTTCACCAAGTTGCATAAGTAAAACAGCTATCTTTTCAGCTATACTCATCTCATCATACATAGCCTGTTGAGCTGGGTTTAAGTTCATGTTTTTCCTTTACTTATTATCTTGTGTTTGCTGATTCTTCACTTAACAAAGCTTGAAGTAGAGCAGCTATCTCTTCTGGTGCATCTTCAGCCATAACTTTTACTTTTTCCAACAAGACTTCATATTTCAGTTCATCTTCATTGAAGCCTTCACCTACTCCTAACTGTTCTTCAACTTTCTTACGCATCTGTTGAACTTTTTCTACTAAATCTTCTTCCTCATCATCTTCAATATCTAAGTGCGGTTTAGAAATATCATCCTCTTCTTTTGATACTTCAAGCATTTTTTGTGAAAATGGAACAATAACCTTTTTATAAAGAATAAGCAATAAAATAAGTACAAATATGTATTTAAAGAGTCCGGAAAATGGTGCCAAATATACTTGAGAAAATGTTATTGCCTTGCTGACGCCATCTTCACCAACATGGCTTTCACTTCTTTTAAACTGTAAGTTTTTTACACTAATCATATCTCCACGTGTATCATCAATACCAATAGATCGACTTACTAAAGAAGTTAATGCTTCTAAGTCATCAGCGGATAAAGCTTCATATTCTAGTTCGTCCGTTGTAGTCCCATCCTCACCAACTTTATATTTGTACTTACCGTCAACTATGACCGCTGCCGTAATTCTTTTTATGCGAGCAAACTGACTTTTTATAGTGGATACGGTTTTTCCGACTTCGTAGTTTGTTGTTCCCTCGTTCTTTTCATACTTTTCACTTACTTTATTACTAACGAGACCTTGAACCGGACCAATATTACTCACAGTTCCCGGAACTCCTCCAACTTCAGGAGGGGTAGAGCCTTCTTTTTTTTCTTCACTTATTTGTTCACTTCTTACGACATTCTCAGGGTCATATGTTTCAGAAGTAGAATTTTTTATAGAAAAGTCAAACTCTATTGTGACCTGAGCTACGACTTTTTTATTTCCACCGACAAAGGGTGAAATCACCTCTATAATTTTTCTTTGTTTTTTACTTTCTTCTTTTGATTTAAACTTTTGTTGAGACAGTGAAAGTTCGCTCATCTGTGCTGAAACATCAGAATCACCTAAGGTTTCACCGTTACCGTCTATAAGCATTACACTCTCAGGCATTAACTTAGGCACTGCAGCTGCTACAAGGTTTTTAATACCCCTTATTTGCTTTGGTGTAAGTTTCATGCCATCAACGACTTCTATCATAACTGAAGCTGTTGTATTTTCTTGTTTAGATATAAAGAGTGTATCTTTTGGGACAGCTAAACTAACACTAGCTCTTTGTATTGGAGATAAAGCATTTATAGTACGTGAGAGTTCACCCTCTAATGCACGAATATATTTTACATTTTGATCAAATGAGGTTTCACCAAAGCTTTGCTTATCAAATAATTCAAAACCAACCCCGCTATTTTTCGGTATGCCTAAAGAAGCTATAGAAATTCTTTCTTCATAGACCACATCTTTTGGAACTTTTATAACATTGTTGTCTAAAAGTAAATACGGGATATTGTCTTTTTTCAGCTGTTCAACAACTTTCGATGCATCCTCAGCTGTAAGGGTCTCAAAAAGAACCTCATATTTATTATTCTCATCTTTTTTAGCTGTATACACAACCATGAACACCAAAAATGCCACTATACCCAAAATAGCTGACGCGATAATGATTTTTTGTTGTTTAGTAAGCTTTGCATACAAAACAATCAGTTGTGAAAAAAGTACCTTAAAGTCCATTAACTTCCCATTATTTGATTATAAAAATTCTATAACTAATTCAAAAAATCTACTATTTTGTTCATGAGTACCAACAGTCACTCGTATGGCATTCATACCGTATCCACTCAAATCTCTAACTATAATCCCTTTTTTTAGAAGAGAGTTCGATATTTGAGTAGAATTTTGGTTATTATTTAGACATAATGTAACAAAATTTGTATAACTGTTGATTATATCTATTTTTTGCTTAGAAGCAAAGTCCTCGTATCTCTTCATCTCATAAAAATTATCTTCTACACTTTTTTTGACAAACTCTTCATCAGATAGTGCTACTGTAGCAGCTTCAAGAGAAAGGGTGGTTATATTAAAAGGGGGTCTTAATTTATAAAGTTCTTTGATTATGTTTACATTTGAAACACCATAGCCTACACGCATACCGCCTAATCCGTAAGCCTTTGAAAAAGTACCAAGATATATGACATTTTCAAACCTTAATAAATCTTTGGGCTGTACTGCTTTAGAGCTATCTTTGAGTATTGCATACTCCATATAAGCACCATCTATTACAATCAAGGTCTCATCATCTATTTTTTTAATAAACTCAAATAATTTATTCGACTCTATAGCATCTCCCGTAGGGTTATTTGGAGTACATAAAAATATTATCTCAGGTTTTTCTTTTTTATAAATATTGAAAAACTCATCTAAGTCGTGCTCCTGTGAAGAGGTTCTTAAAATCTCAGCACCTACATGTTTTGAATAAATCTCGTACATCGCGAATGTTACAGAGTTCATTAAGATTTTAGAGTTTGAATCTGCTTTTGCATGGATTAAAAACTCGATAACCTGATCACTTCCCGAACCAATAATCAGGTTTTCATTTTCTACATCAAACCTTTCGCTCAAAGCATCTTTTAATGAGCCCATAGAATCATCAGGATATAGAGCCATCCTAGATACAATTTTTTCTACAGAAGATTGTACCTTGGGTGAACATCCGTATGGATTCTCATTTGATGCCAGCTTGATTATATCTTTTGCTTGTATCCCAAAGTCTTTTACCACCAGTTCGATAGGTTTACCGGCCTCATAAGTATTTACATTCTCTAGATTTTTATTAAATTTCACTTTGTTTAATCCTCTTAATTAACGCTATCACTGGTATAACTACCTAGCCATGTCACTTCACCGTCATGTCTTGATAAAACTTTTTGTATTTTTTCATTATCAATATGACCGTAAAAATCTATATAAAACCAGTAACCAAATCCACCCTCATCTTTGGATGGACGTGATTCTATTTTAGACAAGTTAATATTTTCTTCATCAAAATCATGTAAAAAGTTAACCAAAGAACCAGCTTTTACAGCATCCTTAAGCCTAACTAAGATAGAAGTTTTATCATGTTCACTCACTTCATTTTTAAAATCACTCAGTATTACAAATCTAGTTTGGCTTCCAATATCATCTTCTATATCATCAAAAAATGTCGGTACTGAGTAAAGTTTGGCAGCTATATGAGAACATATTGCTCCGGATTTAGGATCAGCAGCAGCTAATATTGCAGCTTTTGCCGTTGATTCTACAGGAATTTGTTCAACATTTTCAAAACCGTGTTCTAAAAGAAATTCTCTACACTGACCGAAGCCCTTATCTTTTGAATATATCTTTGTAATATCACTCAATTTCTTAGCCTTTGTTGCAAAGGACATATGTATCGGCATATATAGCTCTGCTACTATTTTCACAGAACTTTTTGCCAGCAAATCCAATGTCTCACCTACAATTCCGTCTCTTGAGTTTTCAATAGGAACTACACCGAATTTTGCACGTTTTGATTCTAGGGTTTTAAAAACAGAGTGAATAGAACCAAGTGACAAGTAGTCACTCATAGCACCAAAACGACTCTCTGCGGCTTGATGTGTAAAACTTCCCTCTGGTCCAAGATAAGCTATCCTTTCGGGAAGTTCTAGATTTCTAGAAACAGCAAAGATTTCCAAGAATATTGCTTCTATAGCCGATTTATTTAAAATACCGGCATCATCTTTACTTAACTGAGTAAGACGATCAATTATTGCTTTTTCACGTTCAGGTCTATATATAGCTCCGCCTGTGTCATTTTTAATCTCACCGACTCTTTGAACAACTTTCATTCTTTTATTTAGTAGTTCTAACATCTCATTATCAATAGAATCTATAGCATCTCTACATTCTTCTAAGTTTTTCATATTATCTCCAAGGTGCTTTTGTCTAAAATCTCTTTCATGTTACTGTAAATATAATCCGGTTTTAACTCTTCTGTTAAAGAGGGAATAATCTCATCCGCTGTTTTGTACTTTCCACTTGTAACGAATACTGTTTTCATACCAAGCTCTTTTGCTCCGCCCAGATCGCCTTTTACATCATCGCTTATTATTGTTACTTTACTAAAATCAGCACTTGTGTCTTGATTCCGAAGTTTCTCTAATGCTTCTTTATAAAAAGCCACACTAGGCTTACCTACAACACTATAATCAACGGATGTTGCAAACTCTAAAAGTTTTAAAACAGCCCCAACTCCAGGGTACCTTTTTTGATTTTTTGCATATATAGATGTTTCATGCATTCCAATCAAATTAGCTCCATTAAGTAAAAAATCTATCATTGATGCGTATTCACCTGAAGTAAAGTCTTCTTTTATTGCTACTAATACAGTTTTTGGATTTTCATAGTCTAGTTCATAACCCATCTCAGTTAAGGTACATAAAAATTCATTAGCACCATAAGCTGCTACTGCCTCTTTTTCTACCTTAGATTCTAAAATCATTAAAGGATCAAGGTAAGATGAAAAGTCAAAATTAAACCCAAGTGATTTTAAAAATACAAAAAAGTCTTTTGAAGATTTTTTTGTATTGTTAGTGACTATCATATATGGTATTTTTTTTTCATTTAGTTTATCTATGAACTCTATTGCCCCGGCTATTGGAGATTTGTCAATATCACTAATCAAAGTACCCTGTACATCTATAAAATACAAATGAACATCTCCAATAAACGATAACTTAGATATTGCATATCAAAAACCTTAATTTTTCAAAAACTCTAGTTCAGAATCTACTAAATCTTCAAATTGTTCACGTTTACGTATCAATCTTTGCTCACCACTTTGTACTGCCACTTCTGCACTTCTACCTCTAGTGTTATAATTACTTCCCATGCCAAAACCATAAGCACCTGCACTGTGAACTACTAATAAGTCATTATGTTCTAGTTGAGGAAGAAGGTAATCTTTTGCAAAAAAGTCACCACTCTCACAAACAGGACCTACAATATCAGCATTGCTTTTTTCACCTTTATTCTCTGTTATAGCTTCTATCTTGTGATATGCATTGTATAATGAAGGACGAAGTAAGTCATTCATAGCTCCATCAACAACAACGAATCTTTTTGAACCATTTTGTTTTTCATATAGTACTTTGGTCAGAAAATATCCGGCATTTGCTGTTAAAAATCTACCGGGTTCACATATGATGGTTAAATCTAAGCCTTTTAAAGTTGATAAGACAGCTTGTGCATAATCATAAGGTTTGATTGTAACTTCATCATCATACTTAATCCCAAGTCCACCGCCAACATCAAAAAACTTCAATTCTATATCTATAGCTTCTAACGAACGTATCATATCAGCAACTATAGCTGATGCTTCATAAATAGGCTTTAATTCTGTCAGTTGAGAGCCTATATGAAAATGAATTCCTACAGGATCTAAAAAATCTGATTTTTTTGCATTTATATACATTCTTTTTGCCGTATCTATTTCAACACCGAACTTATTGTCATGTAATCCAGTTGAAATATACGGATGTGTTCTTGGATCAATGTTTGGATTTACTCTTATGCTGATTCTAGATTTTAAATTTAATTCTTTAGCTATTAATTCAACACGTCCAAGTTCAGCTTCACTCTCAACATTTATATATAAGATATCTTTTTGTATAGCTTCTCTTATCTCGTCATCACTTTTACCAACACCTGAAAATATAATCCTGTAAGCAGGGACACCAGCTAAAAATGCACGGCGAACCTCACCGATAGATACACAGTCCGCTCCACTTCCCATTTGTGCAAAATGCTGAACAACACTAAGGTTTGAGTTCGCTTTGACTGCATATGCTAAAATAGACTTTCTACCTTTAAAAGCCTCTTTTAACTCCCCATACTGAGCAGTCATATAATCTAAGTCATAAATGTAGAGTGGTGTTTTGTACTCACTTGCTAATTCTTTAAAGTTTATCATCAAAGTATCCAAATATTTTTAAGATATTCTACCCAAAAAGGGCTTATAGTACATTTATATGATGTGTAAGTCACCTAGACTATGTACTTAAACGATATTTTTGCCATTGTCTCATAGATATAAAAAGTAATATCAAAATAGGTAATACAATACCTATCTCACTCGGTATTGTCTTATGATTAGATAGTTCTCCCAATGTAAAAAGCAAAGACCATATTATTAACGATGCAAGTATGGCTCCAAAACTAAAGAGCGAGGTATTTAAAAACCTAGGACTGATTGGCACAAAGAAAAAGATGATGATCACTAAGCACGGTACAAAAAATGGGTAAATAAATATCTTATAGAGGGCACTTTTTATAACGTCCGTATTACTGTTTTGACCACTTAGAAGTATATACGCATCTACAGCATCCATGATAGCAAAATTTACTTTTCCCTCATATACCTGGTCTAACATTTTTGGTCTGAACCCATGAAGTATTTCTAAATCTTTTTCATGTAAGATTTTCATACCCAATGATTCAAAACTGATATTATCAGGTTTTATCAAAATATCTGCATTATCTATATACCATGCTTTGTTTTTATATACGGCTTTTGAGGCAACTAAAACCTCGTTTAGTGAGTTGTTTTTTACACTAAACACTCTAATGTTTTCAGCACTCTCTTGAAGCGGTAGCATCTTGGAGAAATAAACAAATTTATCTTTATATGTAAAAAACAAATCTCGTGTAGGACTAAGGTATTGCGAATTTTTATATATGTTTATTGCATATTCATTGGCTCTTGCAAAATTAGAAAGTGAATGAAGATATATAAACATAAAAATAACTAATGTCGAGACAACAACAAATGGACGTAAAATATCAACTCTGGAATATCCAAGAGAATAAAAAGAGACCAAAGCATTTGATCTAATCAAAAACATTTTAGTTGTTATCATTGCAAATATAAGTGATAATGGAAGTAGTAAGTCTATGGCATAGAATGCTTTATATACCAAGTATATTAAAAGCAGATTAGCAGAAAGGTTTATCCTGTCGACACTGCCTATATAATCAAACCCTACAAGAAAAAAGACTAATGCTAGTAAGATAATCAAAAAATACTTTATATAATGCAGTGAGATATATTTAAATGCTAACAACTCTATCCTTTATCTCATGATATCTTCATTCTGGCTCTAAAGTTCACTCTTACTTAAGGAACTATTTTATTTTATTATTTTAGCTGAAATTTTTTAATTGTATATTTAGAACTTACATCTTCTACTGAATTTTCTTGTAAACTCTCAACAGAATCACAACAGTGAGATATAAACTGAGGCAGGTGCTCTTTTTCTTTATCATTAAAATTACTAAGCACATAAGAACTTACTTCACCTTTATTTTCAGGTTTACCTATTCCTAGACGAACTCTAATATAATCACGTGAAATCTTTTCATCTGTAGACTTTAATCCATTATGACCACCATGACCGCCACCTCTTTTAAAACGAAGCGTACCAAAGGGTAAATCTAAATCATCATGTATTACAATCACCTCATCTATTTTATAGAACTTTTTAACTGCTAAGATAGAATTGCCGGATAAGTTCATAAAAGTAAGTGGTTTCAATAGAAAATGATTTGAGAATTTATAAAGTTCACCGTTAAAATTGGATGAAGAAAGTTTTTGAGCATCAAATCTATCACGAAGCTCATCAATAACCATAAAACCTATGTTATGGCGGGTTTTTTCATAGTTCGGGCCAGGATTACCCAGTCCGACTATAAGCATTGTTACTTAGCTTTTATAATACTTACTACAGATACACGATCTGCATCAGTATATGTAACATTCTCAATTTTAGGTAAGTCACGGATTAGTCTTGAATCACCAACATCCATTGGTGAAACATCAATATTAATACTACTTGGAACATTTTCAATAGCAGCTTTAACTTTTAAACGAGTTTTTGAAATGTTAACTAGCCCTTTGTTCTTAAGACCTATTGCATCACCTTGTGTTACCACTGGAACATGATAATTAGTTACAACATTCGGTTGTGCTACCATTAAATCAACGTGTAATAGTGCTTGTGTCAATGGATGTGCTTCATATGACTGAACAACAACATTCATCTCTTTGCCTGCAACGTTAATTGGAAATGCCAAAGTATCTTTTTTACGAACAGTACGGATATATTCATTCATTTTGAATGCAGCGTGAATATTTTCAAGCCCTTTTCCATATATGTTTGCAATTAGATATCCATCACGGCGAAGTGCCTTAGTGCCCTTTTTGCCAATACTCTCTCTAATAATGCCTTCTAACATATTAAATCCTTAATAAAATTTGTGTGAAATTATAGCCCCTTAAGCTTTAAATGCAGTTAAAGTCACAATATTAAAGCAAATATATCTTAGCTTTGTTCTATATAGTGTATTTACAACTTCATTTATACTCTATCATTATTAGTACTAATGGATGTAAATAATCTAAGTATTTATAATTCTATTGATACTACTTATCTTTTCAAAGTGCGTTTAAGATATCTTTAAAGGCATCTTTAAATTGCTCTAAACCATCACTTATCTGCTTATCTAAAACAGATTCAAAATCAATACCGAGCTTTTGTATTTTACTAAAGTGTTGTTCTATAGTTTCTTTTGAAATAGGCAAGGCTTTGTCTTTTATACCAAATTCATCAAAAGCTTTTATAGTGTCTACAGGCGCAGTATTTACACTATTATAGGCTAAAAGTTTTTCTATATAATAATGAGTTGGTAAAGAATCACCTTTCACCCCTGTACTCGCAAAGAGTGCACGACAACCAGTTACATTCATTGATTCTATCGCATCATAAATATCTGCAGTGTTATAGATTCCACTCAAGGCTACATCAACACCGTTTTTTTCTAATTCATCATCCAATGCTCTATCTATTCTGCTAACAAAGATACTAATAACGGTATCTACTTTTTTACCATAGTGTTCTACACCTTCTTGAAATGCTTTAGCACAATAAAGAGCTTGTTCTTTTTTAAATATTAAAGTGGCATTTACAGGTATGCCTGATGAAGAAAGTTCCTTCATTGCTTCATATCCGGCATTTGTCGCCGGTACTTTTATCATTACATTTGGACGATTTATCTCTTTAAAAAGTCTTTTACCCTCATTTATGGTTTCTTTAGAATCATCGCAAAGAAAAGGATCAACTTCTATACTAACATAACCGTCATCACCATTATCAAATAGTTCTCTTAAAATGTCTGCTGCTTTTTGTATATCATGTATTGCTACGGCTTCATACTTTTGTTTTGCACTAAGCCCTTCTAAGCTTAATAATTGCTCTTTATATGCTGGAGAGTTTAATATCGCATTCTTAAATATGGCTGGGTTTGAAGTAGCTCCGTTAATCACTTTATTCTTAATTAACTCTTTGAACTCATTATCCAAATAATCTCTCTCAATAAAATCTGCCCATAATGAAAATTTCAAATCTGCTATATACATACTTAATACCATCCTAATAATTTTTGTCTATTATATCCCAAAAGTTTTCAATTTTTTTTAAATTCATTAGTATGAGTATATGAATTACTGATAAAATATACATCACCTCATCATTTACATATGGTAGGCTGTTGAGAATGTTCAAGTAAAGAGATAAGTCAAAAATAATATCTCCAAAGTAAGCTTTACTGCTCAAGGTTACAAGAACAAATAGGCCTAAGAAAAATATTTTATATGAAAAATAATTATACTTTTTTAAAAATAGATATCCGGTAATTAATAGCAATATAAAATATAAAGCATACAGCTTTGATACAAATATAAACAATAGCTCTAGATGTACCGTAATTAAGGCTATAAAGAATATGACACTCTTTATCTTATCCATATTACTCTACATGGTCAGGTATAGATATAGTAAACACACTACCATTTTTTGAAGTGCTGACCTCTAGTTTTCCACTTAGTTGTTTTTGTACTATCATTTGACTCATATATAAGCCTAGTCCTGTTCCATTTTTGCCTTTTGTTGAAAAATAAGGTTCAAATATATGTAAAATATCTTCATCGTTTATTCCGTTTGCATTGTCTATAATACTTATTGTTATATTATCGCCTTTTATTTGAGTAACAATCTTTATTTTTAGTTCTTCTTTATCGCATTCAGACAAAGCATCAACTGCATTGTTTAAAAGGTTTAGCACTACTTGTACGAACTCGTTTATATATGTGACCAACTCTATCTCATCATGCTTATTTATTAAAACTTCAACACCTATTTTTTTTGCTTTAGGCAAAGCCAGATTCACAGCCTTTCGTAATAGTTCATGCAGTTCTATCTCATCTGCATCTTTATCAGGGTGAAAGTATGTTAAAAAATCATCTATGGTATCTGATAGATATACAATGGTATCACTTATTTGAGTTAGCACATTATTCATATGTGATTCATCTGTTTCTTGTCCCAACATCTTAGTAAACTGTAATTGAGATATTTGAAGTGTGATAGTTGATAAGGGCTGTCTCCACTGGTGTGCTATCATGTTTATCATTTCACCCATAACAGCTTGTTTTGATTGAGCTTCTAAAATTCTGTCCTTTGTTATAAGCTCTTCAAATTTTTCTTGCACTTTAATCTCTAGTGATTCATTTAGTTCTTTTAATTCTGATGTTTTATTACTTACTTGTCTTTCCAACTCTTGATTAAAGTTTTCCAACATTTTTTGCTGTTTTAGCGTAAGCTCCTTTACTTCATCCATCTTATACTGATAAAAATATACAACCATTGTGGTGATTAAAAATGCAAATGTAAGATATGTGACTTGAAAAAATGAATAGTGTATATCTACAAAAGGTTGAAAAGGGGATATAAGTAAAAGCACAGCTATTAAAACTAGCCAATATGTACTTTTTTTTGTTCCTTGAAAATATAATAATACTATAGGGTAAGTGAATAACCAAATATGCCTTAATGATGTGGGCTCACTAACATATATTAGATATAAAAATAAGAATGTATACTGCGCTGTTAGATAGTCTGTTATAATATTCACTAGTGAACGACTTTTTCTTAAAACAAAAAATATAATTATATTGGATACAAGTATTGTGCTCTCTAAAAAAATAAAACCGTCAATATCATTAACAATGTTTATAACTATCCCGTAAATCAATCCCAGTCCAGATAATAATAAGCTGATATTAATCATCTGTATCTTACTTCGAATATCTAATTCTGATTTAGTGAACTTACCTCCACTTGTAAAAAAATTCTCTATCTTATTCATAAAAGTCCCCGTTATGGTAAATAAACCTTGTCTAAAAGTTCATCATATTCATCTTTTGCGTTACTATCTAATGTAATTCCACCACCACTCTTATACATCATCTTATCATCTATTTGTTGTATAAATCTTATCATAACCGCACTTTTAAATGAATTGCCGTCAAATATTCCAAATACGCCACTAAAGAAACCTCTGTCATATTTTTCTACATCCTCTATAATTCTTAAAGTACTTTTCTTTGGAGTTCCGCTAATACTACCTGCAGGTAAAAGAGCTTTTAGTATATCCCCTATTCTATCTTGCCAGTTTGGTGAGACATTTCCACTAATATGTGAACTAACCTGTATCAACTTTTTACTTCCAGCTTCAATTGTATTAAGATATCTATAGTCTAGTACCTTAACATCATTTGCTATTATAGATAAATCATTTCTAAGTAAATCAACTATCATTAGATGTTCCGCCATCTCTTTCTTATTGCTCAATATTTCATGCTCTGCGTTTTCAAGTGATGCATCTATAGTACCCTTCATCGGATATGTATGTATTGTAGAATCTTCTATTTCTATGAATTTTTCAGGTGAAAAACAGACAAACTTATCTTTATACCTTAATTTATAAGGAGCATTGGCATTATGATAAATCTCTGTTAAGCTCAGATGTGTATTTATGGGTGTAGCCTGTGTCAGGTTTAATAAATATGTTTCACCTGACCTAATCTTTTCAATTACATAGTCAAATTTTTTCTTATATTCATTAAATGATATTGGGAGTTTTTCAAAACTATTTTTATATTTTTTTTTTGTATAGTTCTCATCAATGCAGAATTCTATATCATAGTCTTTAAGTTTATCTAACGGTATGACTTTTATATTCTTAGCCTTAAAATCACTAATAAACAAAAAAGGTGTTCTATCTCTACCAAAAGAGTTTATATCATTAAAATTCATTAATTAGTTTTTTTAATACTGCCATTCTAACAAAAACACCATTTGAGACTTGCTCCAATACCTTACATCTTCTATCAGCCAATAAGGCATCACATATATCTATATTTCTATGAACAGGTCCTGGATGAAGAATTAAAATATCTCTATCACCTACAAGTTCCTCAGTTATACAAAAATCACTTGCGTAATCTTTTAATGATGCATAACTTTGAGATGAATGTCTTTCTGTTTGTGTACGAAGGCTCATAATAACGTCAACTTCTTCTATAACTTCATGTAAAAAGTGAGTAGTTCTTAAATCTGTTTTGGGTAAAAACTGTGGTGGAGAAACCAAGATAACTTCCATACCAAACCTACTCAGTAATTCTATATTAGAATTTGCTACACGCGAATTTTTTATGTCACCGACAATCGCTATCTTTTTACCAATAAGATCTCCAAAATGCTCTTTTAGAGTATATAAGTCTAGTAAAGCTTGAGTTGGATGAGCATGTGCACCATCTCCGGCATTTATTATAGAAGCCTTTGTATTGTTTGATATTATTTTCGGAACTCCAGAGTTTTGATGTCTTACTATTATAGCATCAGGGCCCATGGCATCAAGGTTCATTGCAGTATCAACGAGTGTTTCACCTTTTTTTGTAGAACTCTTAGCAACATCCAAGTGAATAATTTCTGCTCCAAGTCTTGATGCAGCTATTTCAAAAGAACTTTTAGTTCTAGTAGAGTTTTCAAAAAAAAGCGTTATTACTATTTTATCCTGTAATATCCTATGGAACTTTCCATCACTGTATTTTTTCGCATCAATCAGAATATTTTCTATCTCTTTTTTTGTAAAATCATCGGTACGAATTAAGTGTTGCATTAAAATCCCTAGTTTAATTTACAAATTATACAAGACATCACAGATAGTGTCAATATTTTTATCAACTTTTAATATCTCTAATTCAGTTTTTATAAAATAAGGTTTTGATACTACTTCAAAACTTTCGTCCTCACCCTTACAATTAAATGCCGTAACAAAAGAAATTTTATTGTCCGATAATGCTTTTCGACTTAAAAGAGTGTCGTTAATACAACCAAGAGAACAATGAGTAACAAGAAGTGCTTTAGCGTTTAAGTGTTTAATCAGATCAATTATCATATATTCATTATCTATAGGGACATATAAACCACCCGCCCCCTCTATAATCAAAACTTCGCATAATTTTTCTATTTTATTTATAGCTGATTCTAGTTTTTGCATATCTAATTTTGTTGCATTAGATGCAACATATGGAGCAGCAGGAAGTTTGTGTCTTATTGGTACAATATCTTCTACACTAAAGTCTTTAAAATTTAAATTCAATTCTTGTACACATTTCAACAATTCCTCTCCATCGGGAGCTATATCTATAACACCGGTTTCTATTGGTTTAATAACACCAACCTTTATACCTCGTGAAGCAAACTCTCTTAAGAGTAGTTTGCTTGTGTAAGTCTTACCAATATCTGTATTTGTTGAAGTAACGAAAATTCGTTTGGTCATAATTATCTCTATTTTGATATAATTCAGTTATATAAATTTATTAATTATAGGGAAATTATGGCAACGAATACAGAATTAAGTCTTATTGAAGAGACATTACTAAAACATCCAAACAAATATAAAGTATTAATTTTAAATGATGACTATACCTCTATGGATTTTGTTATTGATATTCTCATAAGAGTATTTCACAAAAGTTATGAAGAAGCTCAAAATATAATGCTGGAAGTTCATCAAAAAGACAAGGGTGTTTGTGGAATTTACACTCATGAAATTGCTGAGACAAAAATCATGCAGGTTCACAAAAATGCTAGAGAAAGTGGTTTTCCACTTCGTGCTGAAATGGAGGAAGTATAATGATAAGTCCATCTTTAAATGAAATATTTCAAAAATCTATTCTTTACGCTAAAGAGCTAAAACATGAATACATAACTATTGAACATGTATTCTATCAATTACTGACATCGCAAGAAGGAGCTAGGATTATCTTTGCTTGTGGCGGTGATGTCGAGAAGATGAAAGAACTTGTCAAAAATTATATATATACAAATATAGATCAGTTACCAAAAGATATAAACCAAGACCCTTTTGAAAGTATAGCCCTATCCAGATTGATTGATAGTATGGTTAAGCATATTCAAAGTTCTCAGCAAAACAGTGCAGATATTGGCGATTTGATAGCTGCTTTATACGAAGAGAAAAACACCTTCACTTATATGCTTTTAAATGAATATCAAATATCAAAACTTGATGTTCTAGAGATAATATCTCATAATGATGATGCAGAAATTTTAGAAGAAACTGAAACATACTTAGATAAATACTCTATAGATTTACTTAAAAAAGCAAAAGAAGGAAAAATTGATCCCGTAATAGGAAGAGACAGTGAGATACAAAGAGTAACCCAAATCTTATGTAGAAGAAAAAAGAACAATCCTATTTTAGTTGGCGAACCTGGTGTTGGTAAAACTGCAATAGCCGAAGGTCTAGCTTTAAATATAGTTGGAGGAAATGTACCTAAAATCATACAAAAATCTCAACTTTATGCTCTTGACTTGGGTGCTATGCTTGCTGGAACCAAGTATAGAGGAGACTTTGAAAAAAGGTTAAAAGGTGTTATGGATGAGTTAAAAATTATCCCTGGAGCTATATTGTTCATTGATGAAATTCACGCTATAATCGGGGCAGGCTCTACCAGCGGTACTATGGATGCAGCTAATCAGCTAAAACCGGCTCTTGCCTCTGGAGAATTAAAATGTATGGGTGCTACTACATTTGCTGAATATAGAAACGGATTTGAAAAAGACAAGGCACTGAGCAGAAGATTCTCAAAGATAGATATTGGAGAACCATCTATAAAAGTTAGTATTAAGATATTAAAAGGTCTTAAAGATAAATATGAAAAGCACCACAATGTAAAATATACAGACAAATCTCTAGTCACCGCAGTTGAATTATCTAAAAGGTATATCACAGACAGATTTTTACCGGATAAGGCTATTGATATTATAGATGAAACAGCTGCTTCATTTCACTTAAAAAAAGAAAAAAAGAAAAAAGTTCAAGCTTTTGATATTGAAGCTACTATATCTAAGATAATCGGAATTTCAACAACTAAAGTAACTAATGATGAAACTTTATCATTGATAAATCTAGAAAAAGACTTACAGCAAAAAGTTATTGGACAAGATAAGGCTATCAATGAGGTATCCAAAGCCATAAAGATTTCTAAAGCCGGACTGACGCCACAAGACAAACCAATAGCATCATTTTTATTTTCAGGTCCAACTGGTGTTGGAAAAACAGAACTTGCAATATCAATAAGTCAAATTCTAGGAATAAATTTTGAAAGATTTGATATGAGTGAATATATGGAGAAACATGCTTTAAGCAGATTAGTTGGTGCACCTCCTGGATATGTTGGCTATGAACAAGGAGGATTACTGACAGAAGCAATAAAAAGACATCCATATACTGTATTGTTACTGGATGAAATAGAAAAAGCACATCCAGATTTAGTAAATATTTTACTTCAGATTATGGATAGTGCAACATTAACTGATAACAACGGTTATAAAGCCGATTTTCAAAATGTTATATTGATTATGACTTCTAACATCGGTGCTACAGCCAGAAGCGTAATGGGATTCAATAAGGACAATTCATTATCACAAAATGAAGAACTTAAATCATTTTTCACACCTGAGTTTAGAAATAGATTAGATGCAATAGTAGAGTTTGACCAGCTGAATATAGATACGGTAAATAATATAGTCATTAAGTTTATTAACGAATTAAACAATGAACTTAAAAAGAAAAAAATTACTGTAAACATATCAAAAAAAGCAGTAGATTATATAGCACAAAATAGCTATAGCATAGAGATGGGTGCAAGACCAATAAAAAGATATATAAAAGACAATATTACGAATAAATTAAGTGATGAAATACTGTTTGGAAAACTAAAAGATGGTGGGACTGTAAAAGTTGAATTTAATAAAAAACTTATTTTAGAATTTAAAGAGAAAAATGATACCGCAACTATCAAAGCATGACTTAACTTTCCCAAGCCCACATAATGCTAATGAGGACGGTATTGTTGCTTGGGGTGGAGATTTAAATCCATCAAGACTAGTACGTGCCTATCAAAATGGTATTTTTCCATGGTATTCAAAGGGTGATCCAATTATATGGTGGTCTGTTCACCCTAGACTAATTATGGAACTGGATGATTTTAAATTAAGCCGTTCACTTAAAAAGAGTATGAAAAAATTTGAATATAAGTTTGATTCTAATTTTACAGAAGTTATGAAAAGTTGCTCTAATGTACCTAGAAACAATCAAAATGGAACATGGATACAAGATGATATAATCGAAGCCTATAGTGTATTACACGGTATGGGAATAGCTCACAGTATAGAAAGTTATTTAGATGGTGAACTTGTTGGCGGTTTGTATGGTTTAGTAATTGGAAAAGTATTTTGTGGGGAATCTATGTTTTCAAAAGTTAATGATGCTTCAAAATCTGCCTATGCAATCTTAGTTAAACATTTAAAAGAATGGGGATATGATTTTATTGATTGTCAAGTACCAACTGATCATTTAAAAAGTCTTGGCGCTAAAGAAGTCAGTAGAAAAGACTTTTTAGATAGACTTAAAAATGTATATGTTGAGAAGGTAGAGCATATCTGGGTTATTGATAAAAATATTTAAATGAATAAAGCATAGCATATTGTATATAGGTTTATTTATTTGTAAAGAAATGTAAATATAAAAAGTAGTTTTTTACGAAACAGTTGTGATAAAAAATATTGTGAAACATACTATAGTATGTGATTAAGATTTTTTAGTGCAAATGTAAAGTAAGAATTGACCAACTAGGCAGCGACCTACATTTCCACACCTGAAAGGTGCAGTATTATCAGCGATGAGAGGCTTAGCTTCTGGGTTCGGAATGGGACCAGGCGTTTCCCTCTCTCTATAGCCACCTAGA